>Ga0213824_1000008_pt1 | contig 252296 bp, 218 predicted proteins | sample MC6MC0906MG_FD_179892 | JGI IMG/M metagenome (GOLD analysis project Ga0213824, IMG submission 179892) | Enriched soil aggregate microbial communities from Iowa State University, Ames, United States - MC6-MC0906-MG | ecosystem: Environmental > Terrestrial > Soil > Unclassified | place: USA...
TCCATCACCGCCGGGCTGGTGTAGTTCTCGCTGGCGATCAGCTCGACATGGTCTTCCTGGCGCTGGGTTTCGGCGGCGATGGCCTTGGCCAGTTCGGGATCGTAGGTTTCGATGCGGACGTCACGCGGGAACATCGGTTACTCCAGGCAGGGAGGGGACAGCAGAGCCCCCGATTGTAAGCGGGCTGGCCGGCCGGGGCGACCGCTTGCCGCCGGGCGCGCCCCGGCCCATGGCACAGCCGCCTGATTCCCGAACCGTGACGCAATTCCTTGTGAAACTGAATTATTTAGCTTTCCACCCTAAAGACCCGCATTTCGACGCCGATACGCCCTGTCCAAATCAGGGGATTTCGCGTGATTCATCCGTACCATGTCTGCTCGCCGGCCACGACGCTGGCCAACCGTCGCACCACCTCCACTACCTCCACCAGCGCACGCCGCGCATCGTTGCTTGCGCTCGCCGTCGGCCTGGCCGTCAGCGCCGGGGCACAGGCCGTCAATACCTCCCGCACGGGCAATGGCGACTGGTATGACGCGACCCGCTGGAACAACGGTGTTCCGACCGCCACCAACAGCTGGGCCTACGTCGATGGGTACACACTGAGCCTGCAGACGGCCGGGGCACGATCCTGGCATCTGTACCTGGGGAACTCGGCCGATGCCCACTTCGACATGAGCAACGGCGCCACCCTGGACACCGCAACGGCCACCCTGGGTGCCGTCGCCGGCCACAGGGGCTCTGCCGTGCTGAGCGGTGCCGGGACCTCCTGGGACATCCAGTACGACATCGGCGTAGGCCACCTGGGCCGCGGCGAACTGTCCGTGCTCGGCGGCGCGCACCTGTATACGAACAACGCCTGGGTCGGCTCGATGCCGGGCAGCACCGGCTTTGTGCAGGTGGATGGCGCCACCAGCCGCTGGGATGCCGGCACGATCTATGCTGGCGCTCAAGGCACCGGGCGGGTGGAGATCACCAACGGCGCAAAGACCGTCAGTGACAAGACCATCCTGGGATGGACCAACACCGGCGTGGGCACGGTGGTCGTCAGCGGCACCGGTTCGCATCTGACGGCCACCGACCTGCAGGTGGGCGCGGCCGGCATGGGCGAGCTGATCGTCCAGGGGGGCGCGGGCCTGCTGAGTACCACGGCGGTCCTCGGCGCCGGCGGCACCGGCGTGGCCACCATCAACAATGCCACCTCGCAGTGGATCAACGATGGCCTGCTGACCATCGGCAGCCGCGGTCATGGCGACCTGCAGGTCTACAACGGGGCCAGCGTGGTCACCCACGGCCTGCTGGTGGCTACGCAGGGCGGCAGCGGCATGCTGACCATCGGCGCGGATGCGGGCGTCGACAACAGCGGTGCCACGGCCACCTTCGGCGGTAGCAGCGCGGCCACGATCAACGTGGGCGGTCTGCTGGTCACCGACACGGCCATTCTGGGTCGTGCCGTGGGCAGCTTCGGCGAGGTGCTCGTGAACGGCCCCACCGCCCGCTGGATCAGCAACACGTTGCAGGTGGGCCAGGAAGGCATCGGCACCTTCAGCGTCGACAACGGCGCAACCGCCTCCGTCAGCGGGTCGATCCTGCTGGCCGCGGACGGTACTGCCCGTGGCTCGCTGCTGGTCGGCAACAACGCGACGCTGGCGGTCGGCAACAGCACCGGCATCGAAAGCATCCGTACCGGCGATGGCACCGGCAGCGTTGAACTGGCCGGCGGCCTGCTTCGCAGCAATGGCTGGGTGAACCTCGACAGCGACGTGCTGGTGAGCGTGTCCTCGCAGCTGGATACCGTGGGCAACCTGGGCATCCAGGGCGATATCAGCGGCACCGGCGCGCTGCGCAAGACCGGCGCGGGCGTGCTGATGCTCAGCGGCGCAAACAGCTTCAGCGGCGGCCTGCAGATCGACGCCGGCACGTTGTCGCTGAACGGCGCGGCCTCGGCGGGCCGCGGCGGGGTGACACTGGGTGATGGCACCTCGCTGGGCCTGGTCAACATGACCACCCTGGTCAACAGCGTGCGCCTGCTGGGCAATGCGGGGGTGTGGGTGCCCAATGGCACCAGCGTGACCTTCGGCGGCGGACTGAGCGGCGTCACCGGTGCCGTGCTGGAAAAGAACGATGGCGGTGAGCTGGTCCTGAGCAGCGGCGCCTTCAGCGGCCTGACCCGGGTCAACGGCGGCACCGTGCGCGCGATCGGCAATGCCATGCCCAGCGGCGACATCGAGATCGGCAGCGCCGGGCGCTTCCAGACCGATACCACCCGCGTGGTCACCTACGCGGGCCGCTTCAGTGGCAATGGTCAGCTGCAGCAGGGGCGTCATTTCCTGACCCTGACCGGCGACAGCAGCGCGTTCACCGGCACCACCGTGGTCGATGGCGGCCAACTGGCTGTGGAGGGGGCGCTGGGCGGCACCGTGCAGGTGGGCAACACGGCCTGGCTCACCGGTAACGGGCGCCTGGGCGACGTGGAGATCCGGGGCGGCAGCACCCTGTCACCGGGCAGCAATCTGACCGGGCCGGTGGGCCGTCTATCGATCACCGGCAATCTGGTGTTCGACAGCAGCGCGATCTTCAACGTGGACGTGGCAGCCAACGGCAGCAGTGACCATGTCGACGTGGCCGGCACCGCCACCCTGGGCCAGGCCAACACCGTGGCCCTGGCCTCGGCCGGTGAGTGGGCGCCGTCCACCCGCTACACCCTGTTGACGGCGAACGATGGCGTGGAGGGCCGCTTTGCCGGCGCCACCAGTACGCTGGCCTTCCTTGCACCCACGCTGGATTACGACGCCAACCACGTCTACCTGACCCTGGCGCGCAACGATGTTGCGATGCCGGACATCGAGCTGGCCTTCCCGGACGTGGTGGTCAACACCAACCAGAAGCAGGTCGCCGGCGCGGTGGAAGCGCTGGGCGCGGGCAATGCGGTGTACGACGCCGTCGTACGCCTGGAAGTGCCGCAGGTCGTACCGGCCTTCGACAGCCTGGGCGGTGAGATCCACGCCGCCGCGCGCACCGCGCTGCTGCAGGATCGCTTCCTGCGCGATGGCATCCACCAGCGCCTGGACGGCGCGGCGATGAGTGGCGTCCTCGCCGGCAACACCGGCGTGTGGGTGGCCGGCAGCGGCAACTCGCTGCGCCTGGACGCCGATGGCGTGGGCGCGCGTTCGCGCGTGCAGCAGCAGGGCCTGATGGCCGGTGCCGACTGGCGCATCAGCGAGCGTGTGCTGTTGGGCGTGGCCGTGGGCGAGCAGACCTTGACCAATCGATTGGACGAGCGCCAGGCCAAGGCCGACGCGGACGCCACCGAATACGGCGTCTACGGCCAGTTCCAGGGCGAACACCTCAGCCTGCGCGGTGGCGTCAGCCGCACCGACTACCGCATCGACACCACCCGCGAGGTGACCGTCGGCAGCACGATGTCGCAGTCGTTGGCAGCACGTTCGGATGCGACCGCCGACCGCATGTTCGCCCGGGCGGGCTGGGACTTCACCGCCCGCACCGTGACGTTGACCCCGGAGATCGAGCTGGCACACGTGCGTCTGCGCAGTGAGCAGGTCGCTGAAACCGGCGGCAGCAGTGCACTGCAGGTGCAGGCCAACCGCGATGAACTGAGCACCGGCGTGGCAGCACTGCGCGCGGTGTGGGACATCAGCGGCGGGCAGCGTGACCGTGCGGCGCTCACTGCACGGGTCGGCTGGCAGTATGCCGAGGGGGACCTCGGCGCTGCGACGCATGCGCGTTTCAACAACGGCAGTACGACGTTTGCGATGCAGTCCGTGCCGCTGGCACGCAGCATGGGTCTTGCCGAGCTGGGCGTGGCGGTCAGCCCGACGACGGCAAGCCGCCTGTCGCTGCAGGCACAGACCAGCGCCGGCGACGGCCAGCGCGATGTGGGGGTGCAGCTGAACTGGTCCGTCCAGTTCTGATGCAGCGCGTTGCTTCAAACAAAGGGCCCGCTTGCGCGGGCCCTTTGTCATGGTGCCTTTCGAACACTAACGGTCAGCGTGTCAGTGCGATGCCAGGCCTGCTTACCGGTTGATCACGTAGTCGGCAATGATCCCGGTGGCGATGGCGACCAGCAGCAGGTTGCCGCGATCATCGCGAATCCACTGGTGATCGCGCGGCGGGCGGCGCACCGAGTAGCGGCTGTAATCGTTGACCACGTAGACCGGGCCGCCGTAGTACTCACGGTAGCGGTGGCCGCGCGCCCAGCCGTACGAGCCATACCCCGGCGCCGGGCGATACACCACACGCGGCGGCGGCGGGGCGTAGTACCGGCGGTCGTTGTAGCGGGCGTCGCGGTAACCCTCCCGGTAGCCGTTGCTGTAATGGCGGCGGTCGTCACGACGGTTGTCGTGGCGGTCATGACGGTCATGGCCGCGGCCACGGTCATCACGCCACTCGCGGCGGTCGTGACCGCGCCCACGATGGTCATCGGCAAGGGCCGGGGCCACCGTGCCCAAGGCCAGCAGCGAGGCGACCGCCCCTACTACAAATCGATTCATGCGCATGACTGGCCTCGCTTGGTGGGTGGATGACTCCATCATGCGCACGGCATCTGAACGGTCTCCGGCTGGAAACGGTTTCCAATTCAAGGGCTTTGACCCCGCATTCAGGCGGCGGCAAGCCCCGGAGCCCTTGGCTCCCGGCGGCACTGATCGCTTCCGGCTATAATCGGGGCATCCTTTTCTTCCATCTGTTCCTGTTCCGTCTGGAACGGGCGCAGGGTTGCGCCTTCGGAGACCTCATGTCCTCGCAATACATCTACACCATGAACCGCGTCAGCAAGGTGGTCCCGCCCAAGCGGCAGATCATCAAGGACATCTCGCTGTCGTTCTTCCCGGGTGCCAAGATCGGCCTGCTGGGCCTGAACGGCGCCGGCAAGTCCACGGTGCTCAAGATCATGGCCGGCGTGGATACCGATTTCGAGGGCGAAGCCCGCCCGCAGGCCGGCATCAAGGTCGGCTACCTGGCCCAGGAACCGGAGCTGGACCCGACCAAGACCGTGCGTGAAGCGGTCGAGGAAGGCGTCGGCGAAGTGCTGCAGGCCCAGGCCCAGCTGGACGCCGTCTACCTGGCCTATGCCGAGGAAGGCGCCGACTTCGACAAGCTGGCCAAGGAGCAGGAGCGCCTGGAGGCGATCCTCGCCGCTGGCGATGCGCACACCCTGGAAAACCAGCTGGACGTGGCCGCCGATGCGCTGCGCCTGCCGCCGTGGGATGCCGTGATCGGCAAGCTCTCCGGTGGTGAAAAGCGCCGCGTGGCGCTGTGCCGCCTGCTGCTGCAGAAGCCGGACATGCTGCTGCTCGACGAACCGACCAACCATCTGGATGCCGAGTCCGTGGAATGGCTGGAGCAGTTCCTGGCGCGCTACACCGGCACCGTCGTGGCAGTCACCCATGATCGCTACTTCCTGGACAACGCCGCCGAGTGGATCCTGGAACTGGATCGCGGCCGCGGCATTCCGTGGAAGGGCAACTACACCGACTGGCTGATGCAGAAGGACGAGCGCCTGAAGCAGGAAGACAACCAGGAGAAGTCCCGCCAGAAGGCGATCCAGAAGGAATTGGAGTGGTCGCGCCAGAACGCCAAGGGCGGCCGCACCAAGGGCAAGGCCCGTCTGGCCCGCCTGGAAGAGCTGCAGTCGGTGGATTACCAGAAGCGCAACGAGACCAATGAAATCTTCATCCCGCCGGGCGAGCGTCTGGGCGCCTCGGTGATGGAGTTCAAGAACGTCTCCAAGAAGTTCGGCGACCGTCTGCTGTTCGACGAGCTGAGCTTCCTGGTGCCCGGTGGCGCGATCGTGGGCATCATCGGCCCCAACGGCGCCGGCAAGTCGACCCTGTTCAAGATGATCACCGGCCAGGAAAAGCCGGATTCGGGCGAAATCACCGTCGGCCCGACCGTCAAGCTGTCCTACGTGGACCAGAGCCGCGACGCGCTGGAGGGCAACCACAACGTCTTCCAGGAAATCGCCGGCGGTCTGGACATCCTCAACATCAACGGCATCGAGATCCAGTCGCGCGCCTACATCGGCCGCTTCAACTTCAAGGGCCAGGATCAGCAGAAGCTGGTCGGTTCGCTGTCCGGTGGTGAGCGTGGCCGCCTGCACATGGCCAAGACCCTGCTGCAGGGTGGCAACGTGCTGCTGCTCGATGAACCGTCCAACGATCTGGACATCGAAACCCTGCGTGCATTGGAAGATGCGCTGCTGGAGTTCCCGGGCAACACCTTCGTGATTTCGCATGACCGCTGGTTCCTGGATCGCATCGCGACCCACATCCTGGCGTTCGAAGGCAACTCGCACGTGGAGTTCTTCCAGGGCAACTACCGCGAGTACGAAGAAGACAAGCGCCGCCGCATGGGCGACGACGCCGCGCCGAAGCGCCTGCGCTTCAAGGCGCTGAAGTAAGAAAGCAAAAAACGGCCGCGCACTGCGCGGCCGTTTGCATTCCGGTAGGTCACGACCGTTGGTCGTGACGCCTTATCGTCGCGAGATAACCAGCATGTCCCTTCCCGAGCGCCTGTTCCAGCTGCAACAGCACGGCACCTCCGTGCGCACCGAACTGCTGGCCGGCCTGACCACCTTCCTGACGATGTCCTACATCGTCTTCGTCAACCCGGACATCCTGGGTACCACCGGCATGGACCCGGGCGCGGTGTTTGTCGCCACCTGCCTGGCTGCCGCGCTGGGCTCGCTGGTGATGGCCTTCGCGGCCAACTTCCCGGTCGGCATGGCCCCGGGCATGGGCTTGAATGCGTTCTTCGCCTTCACCGTGGTCGGCGCCGCCGGCCTGCCCTGGCAGCAGGCACTGGCCGCCGTCTTCATTTCCGGCCTGGTGTTCCTGGTGTTGTCGCTCACCGGCGTGCGCGCGTGGCTGGTGGCCGGCATTCCGCCCTCGCTGCGCGCCTCGATCGTGGCCGGCATCGGCCTGTTCCTGGCGATCATCGCGCTGCAGAAATCCGGCGTGATCATCGCCAACACCGACACCCTGGTTGCACTCGGCCCGCTCAATACCGCGCCGCCGCTGCTGGCCCTGGCCGGCTTCCTGCTGATCGCCATTCTGGAAGCACGCAAGGTGCGCGGGGCGATCCTGATCGGGATTCTGGCCGTCACCGGTGCCGCCTGGCTGCTCGGCGATGTGCAGTTCCATGGGCTGATCTCGCTGCCCCCGAGCCTGGCCCCGACCTTCCTGCAGCTGGACCTGCCCGGCCTGCTGCACCACGACGGCGGCGCGCCCATCGCAGTGCTGCTGCAGGTGGTGCTGGTGTTCGTGCTGGTGGAGGTGTTCGATGCCACCGGCACGCTGTACGGCGTGGTCGGCCGCGCGGGGCTGCTGAAGCTGCCGGGCGCGCAGAAGCGCTTCGGCCGTGCGCTGCTGGCCGACAGCACCGCGATCGTGGCCGGCTCGCTGCTCGGGACCAGCAGCACCACCGCCTTCGCCGAAAGCGCCTCGGGCGTGCAGGCCGGTGGCCGCACCGGCCTGACCGCGCTGGTGGTGGCCGCCCTGTTCCTGGCCGCGCTGCTGTTCTCGCCGCTGGCGGCGATGGTGCCCGGCTACGCCACCGCCCCAGCCCTGCTGTTCGTGGCCGGGCTGATGCTGCGCGAGCTGGTCGACGTGGACTGGGGCGACCTGACCGAATCGGTGCCGGCCGCACTCTGCGCGTTGGCGATGCCGTTCACCTACTCCATCGCCAATGGCCTGGCCTTCGGCTTCATCGCCTACGCCGTGCTCAAGGCCGGCACCGGGCGCTGGCGCGAGGTACATCCGGCGGTGTGGCTGGTGGCCGGACTGTTCGTGCTGCGTTACGCGCTGGAGTGAGGGTGCACGCACCTACCGACCGGTAGTCGGTAGGCGGCGGATCACGCCCAAGACGGCCGCAGTTGGCCGTCTGCGGCGAAGCGATAGCGGCCTTCGTACCAACCGATGGCAAACAGGCTGAGCACCTGCTCGTAATAGCGTGGCGGTGCGGCGCGTTGCTGCTCCGGGGTGGGCAGCGAGGCAGCCATCGCCTTTGCCCGGTCTGCCTCACCCTGCGCCTGCAGATACGGCACCAGGGCCGCCTGGAAGCCGTAGTTGCCCGTGCCTTCGCGTGTACCGGTGAGCGTGTTGACCTTCTCTGGCATGGGCTGCCCTTCGCGCAGCGTGCTCAACGGGCCATGCAGCGCATCCAGCAGCGAGCGGAAACTGGGATCGTTCACGGCGGTCATGCCCGCCCATAGGTAGCAGCGGATGGCGTCGTAACTGCCGAGCGGGCCCTTGTCCGGATCGGCGATGAAGGCACCATCGCGCCACGCCGTCCAATCGGGCGCAAAGCCGTGGGGTGCGGTGTCGCGCAACAGGCGCACGCTGTTGCCGATCACGGTGGTCCACGGGCCGGTCGGGTCGAGCGCGGCAAACCGGCGCAGCAACGGCAGCGGCACGTAGCTGGGATTGAAGCGCCAGGTATCTTCGGTCGCAAATCCTTTCGGGCCGGGCATCAGCATCGTGCCCAGGCCGGGCACATCGACCAGCTCCTGCACCTGGACCGCGGCCAGCATCGCCTCGGCGGTCTGGCGCAGCGCCGGGCGTTTCCACAACCGCCCAGCTTCGTGCAGGGTGTAGGCCAGCCAGACGTCCGAATCGCTGGCGGGATTGTCGTCGAGCACCTTCCACGCATTGGCCGTGGTGTCGCGCCCCCACAGCCAGGCCGGCAGGCGCTGGGCCATGCTGCCGCCGGCGAGGTTGTCCTCGGTCCAGCGCAGGATGCGGTCGAACAGTGGCTGGTCGTTGTCCACCAGCGCGAAGAACAGTGCGTAGGACTGGCCTTCGGAGGTCGAGCGCTGATCGGTGTTGTTGTGGTCGACCATGCGCCCGTCCGGGGTCACGCTGGAAGCACGCATCACCTGCCATGCCGTCCACGGGCCGGGGCCGCGTGCCGGGCCGTTGGCCGAGCAGGCCAGCAGCGGAGTAACGGCCAGCGCCTGGAGCAGGCGGCGGCGCATCCGATGGAACGATGGGGAATCAGTCACGGACGTCAGCCTCTTCGCAGCAGTAACCCGGCAAGCCTGCGGGACGCCCGCGGCCAGGTAAAGCCTGGCAGCGGGCCGGTCATCAGCGCATGACGGCGATCATTCACCCGAGGCGTACGGCGAGCGCAGCGGCTGCGGCTGCTTGCCCAGCCCGGCGCCGAGCCGGTCGAGCAGGAAGCGCAGGTACAGGCTGGTACCGAACTGGCGGTAATCGCGCGCATTGTTGAACTCCATGCGCCCGCCCAGGAACAGCTGCGAAGACAGCTGCCATTCGGCGGCGGCACTGAGGTTGTAGGACACGCCGGTCTTGGTCTGGCCGGTGTAGACCGGTTCCACGTACTCGGTGGTCAGACCCAGCAGCGCGGCCATCGAGGCCGCCTCGTAGGCGGCCTGCTGCATCGCCGGGTCGGTCGGGAAGTAAGGCGCGGCGTCTTCCTTGAAGTGCTGCACGCCGACGCTGGTATCGAGCTGCCACGCGACGCGGCCGCTGGAGGTGCGGCCGTTCCAGTGCACCGGGAAGCCGACATCCACGTAGCGTTGCGGGCTGAAGTAACCGCCATGGCCATAGGTGAAGCCACTGAGGTTGCGGTCGTACTGCATCGCGGTCAGGTTCAGGCCGGCGGTCAGCGACTGGTTGTCGGTTTCCAGGGCATGCACGTAGACGCCCACGCCCACTTCCTGACGATCATTGTCGGCCACGTTCTCGCCTTCCAGGCGATGCCAGGACAGGCTCGCGTAGCCGCCAAGCTGGCCGTTGTCGACCGTCGCTGCGAGCTTGGCACCGCTGGCGGTCACCCCGCCCCAGCGCAGGCCGCTGCGCGCATCTTCCACACCGGCGAAGGACAGCAGGCTGTCGGTCACCGCGCGGCGCGAGGCTTCGCCGGACCAGGTCAGCGCATCGCCGATCTGACCGCGGTAGCCAATGCCGCCGACGATCTGGGTGTCATCGAAGCCCAGTGGCGTGCTGCCGACATCGGCACGGAAACCACCGCGCTCGTAGCCGACCGAGACGCCGGCACCGCTGGCATCCTGAGAACTCATTCGGCGCGCACCGGCGGCGTTGGCCACCATCGCGTAAAGAGTGTCCTGGAACGCCTGCGGGGTCTGCGAGCCACCCCCGCCCTGGGCCAGCGTTTTGAGCTGGGCCTGCTCGGCGGCGCTCAGCCCGCGTACCAGGCCGGCATTGCCCAGCACCTGGGTGGCGATGTCGCTGATCGGGGTGTTGGCCAGATCACGGCTGAGGATGTAGCTCGGCAGTGGATCAGCGAACAGCAGCGCACGTGCGGCAGCGGCACGTTCTGCCTGGGTGAGCGAACCGTCGGTCTGGTTGAACAGTTCCTGGTAGCGGCCGTTGTCCAGCGCGCGGTCGTAGATCAGATTGCGGGTCGCGTTGCTTTCGCCACGGGTCAACAGCGTCTGGTACAGCGACGAGCCAACCAGATCATCGACCGGCGTGCGGTCCGCGGCCAGCGCCCCGGCCAGGGCGGCCTGCGGGCCACCACCGAAGCGGCTGGCGCTGGTGTACTCGGGATCCGGGCGCCCCGCATCGAGCACGGTCGGGGTGATGGCCACCTTGAGCTTGCCGTCGCCCACCGCGAACTGCCCTTCCAGCGGCACCTGCAGGTCGTCGAGCTGCCCCATGCCCGCTTCGCCCGCACGGGTGCGATACGCCGCGCCCACGGCCAGGCTGCTGCTGTTCTCGGCCTTGAGCGCGCGCAGTTCATCAAGCACGCCATTGCCAGTGGTGGCCGGTGGCAGCGGGCCAAGCGCGGTGTTGCGCGACGCGCGCGGCACGCTCGCCTGGTTCGGCACCTGGCGCGAGCCTGGCACCGGCAACGGCAGGGCGACCCCGCCACTGGCGGCGGCCGTGGCCATGACCGGTTCGGGCAGGCCATCGGCATCGATCACCGGGGTGACGCCCGCCAGTCCCGTGCTCATGCCCATCGACGGCGCTGCATCCATCGGCAGCGGTTCGGCAGCCAGACGTGCGGCCGCGGTCGGCAACGGCAGGCCACCATCGCGCAGCGCCGCGGTGCGGGTGCCACCGCCACGGTTGAGACCGGCGAACGGGTTGAAGCTGCCACCGCTTGCCAGCATCGCGGTGCTGGCCTGCGGGTAGCCGTTGTCGAGCTGGCCACTGCCCTTCGCGGCAGCGGCCAGGGAGGCACGGAAGTAGCTTTCGGCGCGGCGGTTCTTGCCCGCGGCGCGATACACACGTCCTGCGGCGGCCAACACATCCGGCGACTGCGGCGCCTGTTTGAGCGCGCGCTCCAGATACTGTTCGGCCAGGTCCATGTCGCGCATCGCCGCGGCACTGCCGGCAGCGGCGACCATCGCATCCAGATCGCCCGGGGCCAGCTGCAGCTGCTGCTGGTACAACGCCAACGCCTGGCCGTTGTCTCCCGCGGCGGCATACAGCCGTGCCAGGGCAGCGATGTTGCGCGGATCCTGCGGGCGCTCGGCCAGCGCCGGGGCCAATACCGCGTATGCACCTTCGAGATTGCCGAGCTCGCGCAGCGCATCGACCTGGCGCAGCACGTAGCCGCTGCGCAGATCGTTCAACCGGGTCTGCTGGCTGGCCGACAATGGCACATCGGCCAGCTGGCGCAGAATCGCGGCGACCTCACCATCACGACCTGCGCGCAGCAGCACCGAGGCATATTCCAGGCGGTTGTCCACGCTGGGCGAGCCGCCTTCGATCAGGCGCTGCGCGAGCACCAGCGCGCGCTGCTGGCTGCCGATGTCGGCGTAGGCACCGGCCAACGCGGCCACGATGGCCGGGTTCTTGACCCGGTCGCCAAGGGCGGCTTCGGCGCGGGCCAGCAGGAGCTGCGCTTCCCCACTGCGCTGGCGCTGCATGAGGGAACGGGCCTGGGCGGCCTGCACCTGCACCCAAGCGGTGTCGTGCAGGGCGGTCATTTCCGAATCGCGCGAGGCGGCGGGAATGCGTTCGAGCAGCGCATACGCGCGCGGCCAATCGCTGTTTTCCTGCGCGAACAGGGCCTGGGCATACAGCGAGGTCGCCGAGCTGTCATCCAGCGCGCGCAGGCCTTCGATCACGCCGTTGGCCTGGTCGGGGCGGCCGGCACGCTTGTACAGCCGCGCCAGTTCCAACCGCAGCCATGGATCACGCGGCTGTACCAGCAATGCATCTTCCAGCTCGATCTGCGCCATCTCGATGCTGCCCTCGGCCAGCGCCTGCTGCGCGCGGGCACGGGCCAGGTTGGCGCGCAGCACGGACTGGCCACCGGCGCTTTCCTGCTGGGCCGGGGTCAGGCGGTCGAACAGCGCGGCCGCCTCATCGGCGCGGCCCAGGCGACCCAGCAGACCGACCAGGCCCTGCAGGGCGCCGGCGTTGCCGGCATCCAGTTCCAGCGCCTTGCGGTAGCTGCGTTCGGCCGCAGCCGGATCGCTGCCACTCTGCAGGTCGGCCAGCGCGACATAGCCGGCCGGTTCTTTGGGCTGCAGCGCGATGACCTGCTGCACGCGGGTGATGGCATCGGCGCCGGGCTGGCGACGCACCTCCTGCAGGGTCAGCCAGTAGCGCGCGGCATCTGCCGCGCTGCGCCACTTGCCGTTGATCGCAGCCGCCGGGCGCAGCAGTTCATTGGCCTCGCCAAAGCGCTCCTGGCGCAGGCGCACCGAGCCCAGGCCACCGAGTGCCTCGGCATCGCGCGGACGCGCGCGCAGCACCTGGGCGAAACGGGCTTCAGCCTGGGCCAGGTTGTTGCCGTCCAAAGCACGGAAGCCTTCGCCCAGCAGTCGCTGGTTCGGGTCCTGCGGCACCGGGCGGTTGGCGATGGCCTGTTCGCGCAGCTGCGCCTGCTTGGCCGCCACCTCGCGGTCATTCGGCACCACCTCCAGGAAGGCCTGGTACAGCGGCGCATCGGCGGTGGTGGCGTTGAGCCACAGCAGCGCCTGGCGCCAGGCCGCGCGTGCGGGGCCGGCGGTGTCGTTGGCCTGGCTGAGCGTGCGCAGCTGGGCGATGCCTTCGCGGCGGGTCGGCTCGCGGTAGGTCAGCACCTGCGCCAGCGCGAGCTTGGCCGGGTTGTTGTTGCCGGTGGCGATGCGGCGCAGGCCATCGCGCGCACGCGTCCAGCCTTCCGGCGTGCCGGCCAGCACCTGGTAGTACTCCAGCGCCAGATCATTGGGCGGGCCGCCCGCACCGAACGCTTCGTCGTAGGCGCGCACCGCTTCGACATAGCGACCGGCCGCCGCCGCGCGACGCGCGGTCTGCAGCTGGTTGCCACCACCGCCACCGCCGAGCGCCATGCGCAGGCGCGTGGTCTGCGCCGAGGACGGATGACGTGCCTGCAGTTGCTGCAGTCGCTTCTGCGCCTCGGCACGGCGGCCCTGGTTGAGGTCGATCAGGCCCAGGCCGAGCAGTGCGTCGGCCTGGTTGGGATCGGTCGCCAGCAGTTTGCGCCAGGCATCGGCCGCCAGATCCTCACGGCCCTGGTCCTGCCAGTAATTGCCCTGGCTGACCAGCTGCTGCGTCGACGACGCGTTCTGCGCGAAGGCCGGCACGGTCAACACACACAGGCCGACCAGGCAAAGGGGGGTCAGGGTCTTGCGGAACATGGCGAACTCCACGCGGGCAGCAGTCGCCCATCGGCAGAAAAACGGTAGCGGCGATCCATCCAGCCCTTGCCGAACAGCACCAGGGCACGATCGTAATAGTTGAGGGTGCCGGCCGCGGGAATCCGCGCCAGCTGCGCCTTGGCCAGCGCGGGCTGCCCGAGGGCACTGAGGTAGGGCAGCAGCGCAGCGGCAAAGCCCGGCGACGGTGCGCCGGTGCCGACGCCGCGACGCGTATCGATCTTCTCGGCAAAGCCGGTCTGTGCACGCAGCAGGGATGCCGGGCCGGACAAGCCGTCCAGCAGCGTGCGCCGCCATGGATCGGCCGGATCGGTCATCCCCGCCCACAGATAGCAGCGGATGGCATCGTAGCTGCCGTTCGCGCCTTTGCCCGGGTCGACCACGAAGGCCTTGCCGTTCCAGGCGATCCAGTCCGGCGCGAAACCAACCGGTGCACTGGCCCGCGTCATCGCCACGCTGCGTTCGGCCAGCCGCGCCCACGGGCCGCGCGCATCAACGGCGGCAAAGCGGCGCAGCACGAACAGCGGCAGGTAGCTGGGGTTGAGCGTCCAGCGGTCGGCATGGACGAAGCCGCGGTTTCCTGGCAGCAGCATCGGTCCGAAGCCGGGCAGCTCGACGACTTCGGCCGTACGCATCAGCGCCAGCGTCTGCCGGCCGGCTTCGACCAGGCCGGGGCGGTTCCACAACCGTCCGGCTTCAAGCAGTGCGTAGGCGATCCACAGCTCACCGTCGGAGGCGGTGTTGGTATCGAGCACGCGGAACTGGCCATCGGCGGCCCGGCCCCACAGCCACGCCGGCAGATTGAGATCGGCACGGCCACGGCAGAGATGGCGGCGGGTCCAGGCCAGAATCCGATCAAACAGGATCGGATCATTGTCCACCAGGGCGAAGAACAACCCGTAGGACTGCGATTCGGAGGTGCTGCGCAGGTCGGTATTGAGATGATCGACCACGCGGCCGTCCGGCTCGATATGCCGATCGACAAACGCGCGCCACTCGCGCCAAGGCGTGCCGCAGGCCTGTGCCAGGGCAGTGAGCGGCAGCACGGCGGCGGCACCGGCCGCCGCCATCGCCTGCAGAAAGCGCCGGCGCGCGGGCGCCAGCACGGGGACGGACGGGTCGCGCATGCTCAGCCGGACATCCCGATGCGGGCCTTGGCATTGCGCTTGAGCAGCCACCGCGCGATCAGCGCCAGCAACAGGCAGGCCAGGCCGACGAACGCCCCCAGGAGCAGCGGGCTCTGCGAGAAATACCAGCGCAGCCAGGTCAGCGGCGGCAGGTGACCGACGTAGTAACTCTGGTTACCGGCGAGGCTGCGCACTTTGTCCTTCTGCAGCAGCACCACACTGCCCTGGAAATCGCGCAGGCGGTCCGGATCGAACCACGCTTCAAACAGGCGGTTCACCTGGGCCGGGTCGTCGGCCATCACCGCGATCACGCTGCGACCCTTGCGCAGCGGCGACTCGAAGCCCATCAGCACGACGTCACCGGCATCCGGGCGCACGGAGACTTCGGCGGTGGTCGGCAGATCGGTGCGGCGCGCATCCGGCGACAGGAACGAGGGCATGCGTTCGAACACCCAGTCCGAGAGCTGGACACGGCGCGACTGCCCGGCCTCGCCGATCGGCAGGTGCGCGGCCCATTCGCCGAACAGCGGCTGGCTGCGGCGCGAGCCGAGCACCACCAGATCCTGGTCGGCATGCTCGCCAACCTGGCGTGCGGCGATGATGCGGTTGCGCAGTGCCGGATAACCGGTCGAGGCGCCCATGCGGCCGAGCAGGGTCAACACGTTGCCGACATCATCGGCGTTGGGGTTGTCCGGCAGGACCAGCACCGTCTCGGACAGATCGGCCAAGCGCGTGAACGGATACCCGGCATTGCCGAAGGCGGCCAGGTTGGGCATCGCCATGTAGTGGTCGAAACCGCTCAGGTCGATGCTGGTGTCGCCATCGATCGCCGCGGAGACATCCGGGAAGGTGTTCTTGCACTCGGCCGCCTGCGGGCGGTCGAAGAAGAAGTGGAAGCGCAGCTGGCTGTTGGACGAGAAGGGCCCGGTGGGCAGCATCACCTTCTGCTGGATCGGCATCGCACCCGGTGCCTTGAGCTTGTTCCACAGCATATCCGACACCGAACGCGGTGCCGGTCGACCGTTCAATGGCAGCGTGGTGACGAAGGCATCATTGATGCTGATGTTCAGCGCCGACTTGTCCGCCCCTTCGGGCAGCGTATAGCGGTAGCGCAGGTCCAGCGGAATGCCGTCGCGGCGCCACACGAACAGGTCCGGCGGCAGCTGCAGGCCGATCCGGATCAGGTCCGGGTGGTAGCCAACCACGTTCAACTCGCTGGTCTGCCGCACCAGTTCGGACACGCGCACGGGCCGATCGCTGGGAATCCAGTTCGGCGCGTCGTACGGCTTGCGCGGCGCGATCTCCTTGAAGTCGCCGATGCTCGCGGTCGGGCCGGACAGCGGCGCGCCCAGGGTCAGTGCGGTAGCGGCGATGCGCAGTTCGCCATCGTCGCGGCCGAGCACCAGCAGCAGCTTGCCGTTGGCATCATTGGGGTTGGCAATCACGGCCAGGGTCGGCCCGCTGATGTCGGGCAGCACCAGGCCGGCAGGCGGATTGCGCGGGGTGGCCACGACCACTGCGCTGCCTTCCAGCGGCACGGTATCGATCGACGCGGGGAACAGCGCACCGCGGTAACCGGCCAGCGCGCCGAACCACGACGACACGATGCCGGCCGACTGCAGCAGGCCCTGCCCCGGCTGCCCGGTGAACACGAACGGCAGTTCCAGCCGGTTGGTGTCGCGGGCATCGAAGAACGGTACCGGCAGCAGCGACAGATCATTGGTCAGCTGCAGCGGCGCCCAACCCAGCTCCAGGTAGCTGGCGCTATCGATGTTCGCCCACAGACTGGTGTGATCGGGATCTTCGCACTCGCGCGTGTAGTGGCCGATCAACTGCAGGTTGATCCGGTTGTAGTCGATGATCATGCGCGGATCGATATCGATATCGCGCTCGATCATCCGCCCGGCCTGGTCGACCGGGGTCGGCAGGGTCGCCACGGTGACGTCGTTGACGGTCACCTTCAGGTGAGACAGGTCCGGCAGCAGCGCGGGCGAATAGCTGTACTTCAGGTGCAGCGAGGCCCGATCCACCACCTGGTCGTTGCGGATCGAGAACGGCACGCCGGCCGTACCCTGGATGCCGCGCAGGGTGATCTCGTAATCGATGCCGAGCTGCTTGAGTGTGGAGCGGCTCTGCCGGGTCCCCGCGGCCGGGGCGGTGGGCAGCACGGCGGCGGGCGCGGCGTCGGCAGGTGCGGCCATCGGTTCAGCGGCCGCTGCCGTCGTGAGCACGGGCGGGCTCTGCGCGTAGACGGCCCCGCACAGCAGGGTCAGGGTGAACGCCACCGCTGCGGCGGACGGGCGCGGCAGGCGCACCGGGCGGAAGAGGGAACGGTGACGACGGGTCATGCGGAATCTCCGGTGCGCGGCGGCGTGGGGGCATCCTTGCGGCCGCCCGCGAAAACGAACTGGCCCAGGCGGTGGAAGCCGCGCATGCTGGCCTTGAGGACGTCGGTGGTGGAACGCAGGAAGGTGTCGCGGTCGTGGCGACCCCACAGCTTCACCCAGATATCGGCGCGGGCGAAGGTGGAGGTGACCAGCCAGCGCTCCTGTTCCAGGGTGAGCTCACCGAACTGGATGCTGATGCCCTGGTCGTCGCGGTCATGCCGTACTTCGGCCGGCAAGCGCTGGCTGCGTTGGCGATGGGCCAGCTCGACCTCCACGCGCGTGCCCGGCTGCACCGGCTGGGCCTGGTCCAGGCGGATCGCCATGCCACCGGTGGAGAAATTCAGCGTGCGACACGGTAATGCCTGCCCATCGGGCAGGTGCAGCACGGCGCGCATGTTGAGCGGCACGCGGTGCGCGCGGCGGATCTGGCGCTGTTCGCTGGAGGTGGCGATCACCGCGCCCAGCATGATCATGTTGTAAACGGTCCAACCCAGGTTCAACCAGATCGTATTGACCTCGCCGCTGGTCTCGGCCATCACCATCCGTACGATGCCGGCGATCACGCCGGCCAGGTTCAACAGCAGCAGCAACAGGTACGGGCGGGCAATCTGTGCATCAAAGTAGCTGCGCTGCACCAGGCCGCCCTTGGCGGTGACGTTGAACTTGCCGAGCTTGGGGTTGATCACCGCCATCAACGTCGGGCGCAGGATGTACCAGGCCAGCGTGGTCTCGTACACCTCGTTCCACAGCAGATGGCGGTGCTTGCCCTGCACGCGCAGGTTGGTCAGGTTGGCCATCACGATGTGCGGCAGCGCGTAGGCCAGGATCATCAGCGCCGAGGCGTGGATGACGTGCGCACCGAAAAACAGGAAGGCCAGCGGCGCGGTCAGGAAGATGATCCGCGGCAGGCCATAGAAGAAGTGCAACATCGCGTTGGTGTAGCAGAGCCGCTGCACGAAGCTCAGGCCCTTGCCGAACATCGGGTTGTCCACCCGCAGGATCTGCGCCATGCCACGCGCCCAGCGGATGCGCTGCCCGACGTGGGCCGAGAGGCTTTCGGTGGCCAGGCCAGCGGCCTGCGGCACCGGGATGTAGGCGCTGCGGTAGCCGGCACGGTGCAGGCGGATCGCGGTGTGCGCATCCTCGGTCACCGTCTCGATCGCCACACCACCCACCTCTTCCAGCGGGCCCCGCTTGATCACCGCGCAGGAGCCACAGAAGAAGGTGGCGTTCCACTGGTCGTTGCCATCCTGCAGCAGCCCGTAGAACAGTTCGCCCTCGTTGGGCACGCGGCCGAAGTTGCCCAGGTTGCGCTCGAACGGATCCGCGGAGAAGAAGTAGTGCGGGGTCTGCACCACCGCCATCTTCTCGTCGTGCAGGAACCAGCCCATCGACATCTGCAGGAACGAGCGGGTCGGCATGTGGTCGCAGTCGAAGATGGCCACGTAGTCGCCCGTGGTCTTCTTCAGCGCCGCGTTGATGTTGCCGGCCTTGGCGTGGTTGTTGTTGGTCCGGGTGATGTACTGCACCCCGACCTCTTCGCAGAATTCACGGAATTCTTCGCGGCGGCCGTCATCGAGCAGGTAGATGTTGAGCTTGTCGGCGGGCCAGTCCAGCACGGTCGCCGCCAGCACCGTGGTGCGCACCACCGAGAGCGGTTCGTTGTAGGTGGGGATGAAGACATCCACGCTGGGCCACAACGACTGGTCCTCGGGCAGCGGCATCGGCTTGCGGTGCAGCGGCCAGGCCACCTGGAAGTAGCCCAGCACCAGCACGATGAACGAGTACACCTCGGCCGCCACCAGGCCCAGGCCCAGGGTCAAATCCACGAAGCTGCTCATGCCCATGGTGTCGGTCAGGCGCCAGTACATGTAGCGCGTGGACATCACCAGCGACAGGCCCATCAGCACCAGCGGGATCAACCGGTTCTCGCGGTTGCGCAGGCACAGGGCGATCAGGAACACCACGGCCGAGAACAGGAACTGCTGGCCGATCTCCATCGGAACGGTGACCACGAAGGCCAGCAGCATGGCACCGCCGACCGCCAGCGCAAGCAGCGCCAGGCGGGCCAGAACGGCATCCCCTCTCGGGGTGGAAGACTTGCTCATGATGTTCCCCAACACGGCCGCTTGCAGCGGCATCCCCTTGCATCAGCCGGCCCCGTCGCCCCGCCCCGGGAGGCGCGAGGGACGATCACCGGCTACGTTTCAACCCTGGCGCAACCGGCTCAGCGGGCTGTGCCCCGGCGTTGCGCTGCGCGCGCCCGCCAGGCGCTGGAACAACTGCTCCAGCGGTGTCTTCTGCGCCGGTGCGGCGCTGACCGGCGTCTCCACCGGGGTCGTCTGCACCGGCACGGTCACCGCTGCGGCACTGACCACCGACGGCGCTACCACGGCTGGAATCGGCGGCGGTGTCTCGTCGCGCGGCTTGACCACCGTGCTGACGCGGGACTGGCTGTGGGAGAAATCCCGGTAAGCCCGCGTGTCATCGCGGTCACCCAGGCGGTTGAAGAGACCGGCCACGTCGTCGTGGCTCTCTGAATCGGCAGGTTGCTGAAGCTTGCTCATGGCACCATCGAAAGGGGGAGAGATTCAGAACACACGCGAGAGCGTGTACGTGGCTACATCGGGATGATCGCTCTGCAGATAGCGCACATCCAGCACCGACATCATCCCGGCGGCGCGGAACCACTGCCGGTACACACCTTCCAGAAACCCGGTATCCCACCCGGCGCGGGCGCCGAGTACCGCCGACAACGGCGAGGCGGCGTGATGGATGCGCACCTGTTCGGGCGCTTCCTCGAATACGACCTGTCCCCATTCCGTCGCCGACCACACGGCGTTGGCCGCATGCTGCAGTTCCTCCAGCGTGGCGGCCGCAGGCAGCGCATGATCACGGCCGAAGCGCTCACCGATGCGCGCCATCAGCCGAGACAGCTCGGCATCGGGCAGCGCACTGTCGAACTCTTCGCAGAGCGCGAGCAGGAAGCCGCGCCACTGGCGAGAGCACGCGTGGGCACGGTAGTAATCAAGCAATGCTGATGAATTCATCTGGAAAGCCTAGACGAACCACGATGCAGAGGCGGTATACGGGCAGTTACCGGCATCGATGTCGGTCAAAAGTGTGAACTACGCCTCACAATATTGTGGCACATCTGGCTTTCCTGCATAGCGAGCGCCCTGCGTCGCTTCCTGACCCGCCGCGTCACCCCCACCCGCCATGCTGAACGAAACACGTGGAGCGCGCGGGGTAAAGTGTGACGGCGCGGCGGGTGGAGCCGGCCGTGACGCCACTCATCCCTCCGCCGGCAACTCGAACACCTGCCGCAGATACGCCAGATACCCGGGGTCATCACACATGCTCTTGCCCGGCGAATCGCTCAGCTTGGCGACCGGCTGGCCGTTGCAGCGGACCATCTTGATGACGATGTTGAGCGGCGTCGGCCCCAGGTCGTTGGTCAGGTGCGTGCCGACCCCGAAGGCGACCTGGCAGCGGCCGCGGAAGTAGTCGAACAGCTGCATGACCTTTTCGATGTTCAGCCCGTCGCTGAAGACCAGCACCTTGCTGCGCGGGTCCACGCGGCGGCTGTGGAAATGCGCCAGCATCCGGTCGCCCCAGGTGAAGGGGTCACCGGAATCGTGCCGGACGCCATCGAACAGCTTGCAGAAGTACATGTCGAAGTCGCGCAGGAAGGCCTCCAGCCCGACCACATCCGACAGCGCGATGCCCAGGTCACCGCGGTACTCGCGTGCCCAGGATTCCAGCGCGGCCACCTGCGAATCGCGCAGCCGCGGGCCCAGCGCCTGGAAGGCCTGCAGGTACTCGTGGGCCATGGTGCCGTGCGGGGTCATGCCGTACAGGCGGGCGAAATGCACGTTGCTGGTGCCCACGAACTGCGCGCCCAGCGCGTCGCGCAGCATCGGCAGCATGCGCCCGTGCCACTCGCGCGAGTAACGGCGGCGGCTGCCGTAATCGGCGATCCGGCACAGTTCGAACCCCGGGGTATCGCGCAGCAGCGCGGTCTTGGCCTGCAGGCGGCGCTCGCCCTCGCTGAAGTCCGAATCGGTGGTGTTGCGGAACCAGACCTCGTTGATGATCGCCAGCAGCGGCACCTCGAACAGGATGGTGTGCAGCCACGGACCGGTGATGTCCAGGTCGATCTCGCCCGGGACGGTGGTCGAGGGGCGCAGCGCGATGTACTTGCGGTCCAGGTGGAACAGGCCGAGGAAATCGGCGAAATCCGGTTTGACGAAGCGCAGGCCGCGCACGTAGTCCAGCTCTTCGGCGCTGAAGCGCAGGCCGCACAGGTGATCGATCTCGGCGTTGATCTGGTCGATGAACTGCGCCAAGTCGATGCCCGGGGTCCGGCACTTGAACCGGTACTGCACCTGCGCGCCGGGGTACTGATGCAGCACCGCCTGCATCATGGTGAATTTGTACAGGTCGGTGTCGAGCAGGGACTGGATGATCATGCTGAGGATTATGCGCCTGCCACCGTGTACGACCAACGGCCGACGGGCTCGGCGTGGAATGCGTTCACGGCACGTATCGCCCCCGGTGCGGACCCGGGTGCGCGGGCATCTAGCGGCGGCGGAGCAGGCGCGGGACCTGCACCAGCGCATGCGCCCAGATTGCGCCCCATACCGCGCAGCGCACCGGCCAGGCACGCTGCGCTGCCTCGAATTTCCGGAAGTACCGCCACAACCCGCGGTGCTTGTGCCATTCCACGAAGAACGGCCGCGAGCGGCTGGAGACACCGCGCACATGGGTGACCTGCAGGTCGTTGGCGATCGCGATCACCGCGCCGGCCTCGCGTGCGCGGCGGCACAGGTCCAGATCCTCGGCGTGCAGGCGGTAGCCCGCATCCCAGCCACCGATCCGGTCGAACAGCGCCCGCGGCATCAGCAGCAAGGCCCCGGACAGGGCCGGCACCACCTGCAGTGGCTGGCTGCGGTCCACCGGGATGGCCAGCTTGCCGCCCTGCCCGGGGCTGCGCAGCATCGCGGCGAAATCCGGATCGCGGCGGCGCACTGCATCGTCGGGGCGGCCATCCTCGTCCACCTGCTCGACCCCCAGCAGGCAGTCACCCAGCGGCAGCGCGCGTTCGCGCAACAGGGCCAGGGTATCCGGGCCGACCATCAGGTCCGGATTGATGAAGGCCAGCCACGGCGCCTGGCTGTCGGCCACGCCCTGGTTGTTGGCTGCAGCAAAGCCGGGGTTGTCCGGATTGGCGATGAAACGCACCCGCGGATCGGCGCTGGCATGGCGCTGCACAATCTCCAGGGTGCCATCGGTGGAATCGTTGTCGATCACGCGGATCTCGGCGATGTCGCGCGCCTCGCGCAGGCGCAGCAGGCAGGCATCCAGCGTGCTGGCGCTCTGGTAGCTGACGATGATGGCGGCGATGGCAGGGCTCAAGCGGGCGACTCCGGGGCAGCAGTGACAGGGGGCGCGAACAGATCGCCCTGCGCCTTGGGCATTATCGCCTGCCGATGATGCTGCTGCAGGTCGTGGCGCGCCTGCTGCAGGGGATCGGCCATCAGGAAGCCGGCCAACCGTGGCGGCCAGCCCGGCCAGCGCGTGGCAAGTGCCTCCATGTCGCCTTCGCCGGTCAGCCCTTCGGCGACGCGGGCGACAAAGGCGGTCTCGCACAGCGCATTGCGCCAGCCGAGCCCGGCCATGCGCAGGCTCAGGTCGATCAGCGCCGCATTCCACGAAGCATAGCTGTGCATGTCCAGCCCGCCGGCCTTGCGCCGCGCATTGCCGCGCAACATGACGGCATGCGTGACCGCCGAGGGCAGTTCGGGATGCAGCGGCGGCATCGCCGCGCAGGCCTGCGCCAACGGGGCCAGATCCAGGTCATCGGGCAGCGGATTGATCTCGCCCAGGCGCGGCCAGGCCGCCGTCTCGCCAGCATTGCACCATGGCGTGGCCGAGCCGATCGAGGCGTCGCGCGCCAGGCAGGCCTCCAACTGCTGCAGCCAGCCCGGGGCCGGGATCGCGTCCGGTGCCAGCACCACCACATCGGCGCCGGCGCACGCGGTCAGCATTTCATCCAGATGGGCGATTTCGCCGATGGCCCGGGCGCGGCGGGTGTACTCGGCCTGCAGCGGCGTGTGCGTGAGCCAGTGCTCGATCACGGCCTGGGCACGCGGCCCGGCCTGCCCATCATCGGCCAGCCAGATCGCCGTGCTTGGCGCGGTACCGGCATCGAGCGCGGCCAGGCAACGGTCCAGGGCGGCATCGTCGACCCCGATCGGCAGCAGGATGACCGTGCTCATGCGGACCTCTGCGTACTGCCGTCTTCGCCGTGTCGCTGTGTCATCGCAGGCTCCCTTGGGCGCGGCCAGCGTAACAAGATCGGCCCCTGCGGTGGCAGCAGGGGCCGGGCCACCCTCAGCGCTTGCCCTTGTGCTCGGGGAAGGGCTCCATCGCGCGGAAGCGGCTGCTGTACTCGTCGGTCAGGTTTCGCGACTCCTGCGCGTTGCGCACGATGGTCGGGGTGAGCAGCACGATCACTTCGGAACGCCCGGACTTCTTCGTCTTGCTGCCGAACAGCGCGCCGATGACCGGGATCCTGCTCAGGCCAGGCACGCCGTTGGCACCATCGTCATCGGAGTTGGTGATCAACCCGGCGAGCATGATGGTGTCGCCACTCTGCACCGCCGCTTCAGTGGAGATCTTGCGGGTATTGATCGGCGGGTTGCAGGTGGTGCGGGTCGGGTCGCAGCCGCTGGGGATCGCGCCGGCCGAGCTCACCTCCTGCACGATGTCCAGGAAGACCACGCCATCGCGGGTGATCCGCGGGCGCACCTTGAGGATCACGCCGGTATCCAGGTACTGGACCTGGCTGTAGGTGTTGTCGCCGCCGATGCCGGTATTGACCGAGACCGAGTTGATCGGGATCTGGGTGCCCACGTTGAGGGTAGCTTCGGCGTTGTTGCGCACGAACAGCGACGGTGTCTGCAGCAGGCGCAGGTTGCTGACTTTGTCCAGCGCGCTGACCACGGCGGCCGCGTTCTTGCCGAGGAAGGTCCAGCCCACGCCGTCGTTGCCGACGGTGCCGGAGATGCTGCCCCAGATCGATCGGCCCAGCGCGCTGGGCAGGTCGATGCCGCTCTCGGTCTTGCCGGTGGTCACGGCCTGTTCGAAGAACCAGTTCACGCCGTAGCTGAGGTCACCGGTCAGCGCGACTTCGGCCACCTGCGCTTCGATGTGGACCTGCATCGGCATCACATCGAGCTTTTCGATCACTTCGCGGATCGAGCGCCAGGCCTGCGGCGTGGAGCGCACCAGCAAGGTGTTGGTTTCCTCCACCGCCGAAACGCCGACCGTATCGCCCTGCACTTCCAGGCTGAAGCTGGCGTTGCCGGACTGGCGCTGTGGCAGGCTCATCGTGCCATCGCCAAGCCCGCCGCGACTGCTCCCATTACTGCTGCCGCCATTGGAAAAATTGTTGTTGCTGCTGTTGCCATCACGGCTGCCGAGGTCCATCGGCGAGGCACCGGGCGCCAACGCGCTGCTGCTACGGCCGCTGCGGCCGTTCTCGTTGGCAAAGGCCTCGGCCAGTCGCTCGGCCAGGTCCTTGGCCTTGACGTAACGCAGCTCGTAGGAGAACAGGCGGGCGCTGCCGCCAGCGGTATCGATGCGGTCCAGCCATTGCTGGATCTGATCCAGGTAACGCGCCTGCGGGGTGATCACCAGCACCGCGTTGGCATTCTCCAACGGCAGGAAGCGGAACATGCCGGCGCTGGGGGTTTTGCTCTCCTCACCGAACACTTTTTCCAGATCGGCGGCGACCTGCTCAGCCTTGCCGGACTGGATCGGGAACACCCCCACGGACATGCCCGAGAGCCAGTCCACATCGAAGATCTCCACCGTGCGCAGGTAGTTCTCCAGCTCGCTGCGGGTGCCGCCGAGGGTAATCACGTTGCGGCCGTTGTCGACGTTGACGATGGCATTCGGGCGCGCGTACGGCTCCAGCACCTTCTTCATTTCGGTGGCCGAGATGTACTGCAGCGGCACCACGCGGACCTCGAAGCCGCGCGCGTTGGCCGGCGAGGCGGTGCTCGGCGAAACCGTCCCGGCCAGTGCCTGGTCGGCGGGCACGATGTTGTAGCGGCCTGCGCTGTAGACCATCCGCGCGTTGTTCCAGCCCAGCACCATTTCCAGCAGGTTCAACGCCTGCGCCGAGGAGACCGGCTTGGGCGTAGCCAGGGTCACGGTGCCCTGCACGCCCGGCGCAATCACATAGTTCTGGCCGAGGAAGTCACCGAGGATCGCCTTGACCACCGCATGCACCGATTCGCCTTCGAAGTTGAAGGTGGCATTGCCGGTGGAGGCATTGCCCAGCGACGGCTGCGGGGCGGCGGCCGCACTGCGGTTGATCATGGTCCCGGTGCCGCGGCGTATCACCGCCTGCGGCGTGCCGCTGCTGCCCAACGGCTCGGCGTCGATGCCCTCGCGGGACCCATCGCCGGCGACCACCTGGTGACTGCCGAGGACTGCATCACGGCGCACCTCCGGCGCAGGCACGGTGGTGCAGCCCACCAGCAGGGCGACAAGGAACGAGACGGGAAAAAGGCGCAGGGTCATGCTGTCACTCTAAGGGTTTTGGCCGGAGCCGCCCGCGGGCGGTTGCTGCGACTGCTGCTGTTGCTGTTGCTGCTGCAATTGCTGGCGACGCGCCTGGATGCGCTCGCGGATCGCCTTCATCTGGTCTTCGCTGGGGCCCTGCGCGTTCTGCGCAGAAGCCGCCGCATTCGACGGCGTCCCTGCCTGGGGCGCAGGGGGTGCGGACGGCGGTGGGACGGGCATCGGTACGGCTGCGCCATTGATCGGGCGGGCGCCGGCACCGGCCGGGGGAACCGTGGTGAGCGGCGTAGCGCCCAGCACCGTGGGTGGTTCACCGCCCTGCCCATTGAACACCGGCAATTCCAGGACCTGCGTGCCACCGGGGCCGCTGACGGTGGCGCGGCGCGGTTCCAGCGCCAGCAGTTGCCACCCGTTCACCGCTTCACCATTCAAACGCAACCGCAGGGACTGGCGCTGATCGGTGGTCAGGATCGCCATGCCGAAGCCGGGAGTCAGCAGCACCCCGGTCAGCGAGACGCTGCTGGCGGCGCCCTGCTCGGTGCCGCCAAGCAGATAGGGCCGCGGTTGGCGGTCTTCGGCAAACAGCGGGCGCGCGCCGATCTGTGCATAGGTGCTGGCCGAGGCCATGCGCTCCGGTGCGGCAGGCGCCAGGCTGGGCAACGGCGCAGGACCGGCATCGCCATGCGTGGCCGGTGCGATGCGGCCGCCAAGGCCGAACAACGTGGCAATCCAGATCGCCAACGCCCACAGGGCGATGCCTCCCAGCCACCAGGTGCGCAGGCCGGCTGCTTCAAGCTTCATGCTCGACCTCCTCGGCAGCGTCGGGTGCAGGCGCCGGTTCGGCCGCATCGCTGGGCGGCGCCGTGCCCGGGTCGGAATGCTGCCCGGCATTCTGCTCGGCCGGCAGCGCCAGGGGTGCCGGGGCAGGAGTTCCGGGCTCCAGCGCGGCGCCGGGGCGCAGATAGCCGACCAGTTCAAACGAGACATCCAGGCCGGTGCCGGTTTCGCTGGGCGATTGCTGGAAGCGCTGCGCAAGCAGGTTGAGGTTGTCCACGAACAGGCGCGGGCTGCCGGTCTCCAGCGTGTGCAGTACGGCCGCCATCTCGGGCACCCCGCAGCGCAGACGCACCTGCAGTGCCACGCGCGGGAAGGCCGGCTCGCGGTTGGTATCGGGCAGCGGGGTGCGGTTGCTGATCGTGCAGCTGCGATTGCCCGGGCTGGCGGACGCCACCGCATCCTGCAGACGGCTGGAGAGCGCAGCAGCGGCCGATTCGGCCGTGGCCTCGCGCAGGAAGCCTGGGCGGCCCTCGAGCGCCGCCTGTACCTCGCGCAGCTGCGTGGCGATCTGCCCGCGCTGCGCCAGCTGCGCCTCCACGCGCTGCTGGCGTTCCTGCACGGCGGTGATGTCGGCGTTGATCGCCAGCAGCGGGCGGGTCAACCACGGATGCACGAGCAGCAGGTAGGCCACGGCGATCACCGCCAGCAGCAGCCCCAGCGCCAGCCAGCGATCACGGCGCGTCGGTTGTGCTGCCATCGGCAACCTCCTTGGCAGGGGGCGTCGCACCGGGCAGCGGCTGCAGCTCGGCGGTGAGCGTGAAGCGGTCGCGGCCGCTGGTCGCTCCATCAGCCTGCAGCACGCCGGTCAGGTTGACCTTGCGCCACAAAGGCGAGTCCTGCAGCAGCGGCACCAGTTGCGAGGCTTCGCGGCTAAGCCCGATCAACTGCAGCGTGTTGCCTTCGATCGAGAGTTTTTCCAGGTAAGTGCCATCGGGCAGCAGGCGGGTCAGCTCGTTCCACAGCTCAACGGTACTGGCATGCTCGGCGCGCTTGCCCTCCAGGAACGCAGCGCCTTCGACCAGGCTCTGCAACTGTTGCCGCTCGGCCGCGACCCGGCGCGCATCACGCGCGGCGTCATCCACCTGCGTGCGCAGCTGGTCGGCCGCCGCCTGGCGGTTGTCCAGCAGTTGATGACCGGCCAGCGCGAGCAGCACGATCGCGCCCACGGCCAGGAGCCAGTTCCAGCGTGCCATCGGGTCGCGATACGGCTGCCGCTGCGCGACCGGAAGCAGGTTGACATCCAACGGCTGACCCGCGGCATCCACTGCATCGACGCCGGCCACTGCCTGCGCCCACGGCCCGGCCTGCAGCGCCCACTGCTCCAGCTGCGCGCGCGGGATCACCACCAGCTCGACCTGCAGCTGGCCATCCGGCAAGGCCCCGAGCTCGCGCACGTCATAGCTGACCTGGCTGGCATCGAAGGGCGTCTGCCGATCGATTTCAAAACCGACCACATCGCGCAGCCGTTCGGCGGCCGCCGCGGGCAAGCGCAGCGGACGGCGCAGCACGCTCCCGGCGGGGAGCAGCCAGTGCCGGGGCAGGCTGCGCAGGCGCGCGTCCAGCACACCCTCCAGCGCGGCTGGCGCTACCGGCCACGGCAGCTCGGCGATCGCCTCGATCTGCTCGCCGGTCTGGCGCTGCAGCCGCAGCACGTCGCCTGCGCGTTGCAACAGCAGGCGCGAACGCGACCACCCCATCGCCCATTGCCACCGCACCGGCAGCCAGGCCAGCAACGACTGCCGCCACCAGCGCAGGCTGCTGCCCACGCCGGGCGACAAGCGCCCGCGGGCCCGCACCAGACTGTCACGCCATGCCGTCATCTTGCTGCCATTCCCTGTTCCCAGCGAAGTACTGTGTATGCCGTTCCCGGCGTGCCTGCCGACCCCATCCTCACCACGGCGCGCAGTACCGATACCCGGCCGCGTTCGTCCGTGGCGCGACTCTCGATACTATAGGTGCCACTGCCACCTGCAAGCGGCGTGACCGGCAAACCGGCCTCATCAGCGGCGGCAGCACGTTCGCGCTCGGCCAGCAGGCGCTCAGCGTCCAGCCCCAGTGCCGTCAGCACCGGGCCCGCCGCAAAGCGCGGGTCGGGGCGTGCCTGGCGACTGTACAGGGTCAGCATCGGCTCGATCCGCGCATACAGGTCTGCCTCCATGCCGAGCACGCGCTGCAGTTCACCCACGGTCTCGAAGCGCGCATTGCGTGCGCCGTACGGAAGGCCCGCAGCGACGTAATCGGGCGTCTCCGCGCCGCCACCGGGTTGTTTGAGACTGTCGGCATCGCGCCAGTCGACGATAGCGCCGGCCAGCTGCTGGGCGTGCTCAGGCGCCTCTCCCATCGCGCGCAGGAATGCGCTGAGCAGGCTCACGTCGGCCAGATTCAGATTGATCTTGCCGTTCTCGTCGAGAATCGTCAGATCGATCCGACGCGTATCGAAGGTCCACCGGTAGCGGCGGCCATCGGCTACCCAGGCCGGCTGGGCGGCACGCGGCTGCAGCCGATGCAGCGCATATTCCAGGCCGGCACGGGCGTACTCCTGGCCGATGGCATCGTCGCCGATCACACGCTGCTGCATATGCTCCACGCGTGCGCTCAGCGCGAACGCGCCGATCACCGCGGTCAGCAGGGCGATCAGCCACAGCACCAGCACCAGTGCGGCACCCCGCGCCGGCCTCATGGGCGATCCCCACGGGCCGGCGGCAGCGCCGCGATCATCGGGGGCCACGCCGGTCCCTGCAGCGGCATGATCTCGATCGAGACCAGCAGCGGTAGACGGCGGGTGTCGTCCCAGCGGTCCAGCCACTGTGTCAGCTGGCCCGTGCGCGGATCGGTGCCGCGATAGCGGAAGCGCACCTCGCGCAGCTGATCGGCCAGCATCTCCGGCGGGCGCGGCGGATTCTCGTCGATCGCCTCGCCGTTCTGCAGCAGGGTCAACCCGACCTCCAACTGCTCTGCCCCCCCGGCACGGCGGACCTGCAGTTCATGCGCATACGGCCCGCCGCGACCGAGATAGCCCGGCAGATCGGACACAAACAGCATGCGCTGCGGCTCGCCGACGAAATACACCGGATCACGGGTCGGGTCCGGTGGCGAGGTCGCAATCACCAGCGCGGTCGACAAACGCCGGCGCAGGAAGCCTTCGACCGCGCGCATGCGCTCGTTCTGTGCGGCCATGCGTTCGCCACGCTGGCTGATCGCCATGGCCGAGCGCACGGTGGCGAAGGCCAGCGCGAGGCCACCGACCAGCAACGCAGTCGCCAGCAGGATCTCGATCAGGGTGAAGCCGCGGGCACGGCGGACGCATGATGTCATCGCGGCGCGCCCGGTACCGGCGGCAACAGGCGCAGGCTGCGCCACTGCAGCTGCTCGCCATTGCCCGGGCCCCAGCGCACCTGCAGGGTGATCTGCGCCAGGGTCGGCCCGCCGACGTCCTGCGTCACCGGCCCCGTGGTGTTGCGTGGTTCCTGATACGGCGCCACCTGCAGCTGCCAGCGGTACCTGCCCTGCTCCCACTCGCCCTGCGTGCTGCCCTCCTGCAACGGGGCCTCCACACCGGTGCTGGCCAGCAGTGACTGCGCATACAGCGTCGCGCGGCTGCGCACGTCGGCCTGCCCGACCTGGCGCGCCGCGCCGGACAGACTGCCCAGCAACAGCGTCAACGCCAACGCCAGCAGCGCGAAGGCGATGATCACCTCCAGCAGCGAATACCCACGCTGGCGCTTCATCGTCCCTCCCGGCGCGGGCCGGCGCGGACTTCGCCGGTGATCCAGCCCACGTGGATCTCCCACACTGCACCGCGCGTGCTCAGGTCGATGCTGCCGCCACTGGCGGCGCCGTCGGCGAAGAAGGCGATCGCCCCCTGCCCGGGCGCAGTGCTGAGCTGGCCGGCGCCGCGGAACCGCACGTCCAGCGCGGCGGGAATCTGCCCGTGGCGGCCGTTGGCGGCCTGCCACGTGCGTTGGCTTGGGTCGATCAGAAAGCGCTGGGTCTGCCCGGTGGCGATGGCCTGGGTGCGCGTGTAGCGCAACTGGCTGGCGATCTCCTTGCCGGCGTTGCGCAGGCGCATGCCATCGATGCCGCCGTTCATCGCGGTGGCGGTGACCACCCCGATGATCGCGATCAACGCGACCACCAACAGCATTTCCAGCAACGACAGACCACGCGCATGCGCGCCCGTGGGCACGCGGCGCGGCGGTCTGCCTGGCATGGGCCACAGTGCTCCCACCGCCGATTACTCGTACCGGATGTCCGCGTCGTAACTGCTGCCACCCACCTTGCCGTCCTTGCCGAGGCTGATCAGGTCATACGGCTGACCTTCGCCCGGCACGCGGTATTCCAGCGCATGGCCCCACGGGTCGTTGAGGTCGGCCGGCTTGGCATACGGCCCGAGCCAGCCCGCGCTGCCGCTGGGCTGGGTGACCAGATCCTCCAGCTTGGCCGGCAGCTTGCCGGTATCGAGCTGGTAGTTGTCGATCTTGCCGGCCATGGTCTGCACCTGCGCCTTGGCGATGTTGGCCTTGCCGCGGTCGGCGCCGCCAAGCACACGGCTGCCGACCAGGGTCAGCACCGCGCCGATCAGCACGATGACGATGATGATTTCCAGCAGGCTCATGCCGGACTGGTGGCGCGCGGAAGAGAAGCGGGTCAGGCGGCGGCGTTGCATGTGGCGGGCTCCTTGCATCGAAACATAGGGGTATTGACCAGCGGCCGGTCAGCCGATGGCATTGGTCAGGTCGTACAGCGGCACCAGCACGGCCACGATCACCAGGCCGACCACCGAGGCCAGCACCAGGGTGATCACCGGCACCAGTGCCGACAGCAGACGGTCGATTGCGCGGGCGCTTTCCTGCTCGAACGTATCGGCGGTCTTGAGCAGCATCGTATCCAGCGCGCCGGATTCCTCGCCGACCTGGATCATCTGCAGTGCCAGGCGCGGAAAACGCTTGCCACGCGACAACGATGCCGACAGCCCGTTGCCGTTCTTGACCTCGTCGCTGGCGGCATCCACATCGGCCGCCAGCGCGCGGTTGCTCAACACGTTGCGCGCGATGCCCAGGCCGGACAGCAGCGGCACCCCGTTGCGCAGCAATGTGCCCAGGGTGCGGGCCAGACGCGCGGTTTCCAGCTTGCCCAGCAACGGGCCGATGCCTTTGCGCTGCAGCAGCCAGCCATCCACGGCCAGGCGCGTGGCTGGTTGCCGCAGCCGCCGCTCCACCACCAGTGCGGCCACGGCCGGCACCACGATCATGATGAGCCAGCCTTCGCGCACGACCAGCCCGGCGGTGAGCACCCACTGGGTGAACCACGGCAGCGCGACATCCAGGCTCTCGTACATCAGCGCGAACTGCGGCACCACATAGCCGAGCAGGAACAGCAGTGCGCCACCCACCACCGCGAGCAGGATCGCCGGGTAGATCAGCGCGTTGATCACGCGCCCTTTCAGCTCGGCGCTGCGCTCCAGGTAATCCGACAGCCGCTGCAGGGTGTCGTGCAGGCTGCCACCGGCTTCACCGGCACGCACCATGTTGATGTACAGCCGCGAGAACAATCCGTGCTGGCGTTCCAGCGCGGTCGAGAGCGGCGCGCCGCCGCGCACGATGTCGCGGATGTCGGTGATGACCCGGCGCGTGCGCTCGTCTTCGGGCAGCTCCAGCAGGATGCTCAGCGCGCGATCCAGCGGCTGGCCGGCGCCGAGCAGCGTGGCCAGCTGCTGGGTGAACTGCACCAGCGCCCCGCCGTCGAACGGCTTGCGGCGCAGCAGCGCCATCCAGGTCGATGCCCCTGCGACACCTTCGCTGGCCAGCCGTGCTTCCATCGGCATGTGCCCCTGGTCCTGCAGACGCGCGGCCACCTCGGCCTCGCTGGCCGCCTCCATCTGGCCATCGAACAGTTCGCCGTGGGCGTTCAGTGCCTTGTAGCGGTACTGGGGCATGCTCAGTCGCCCACCCGGTGTTGGCCGCAGGCACGCATCAGGATTCCTCCGTCACGCGTAGTACTTCTTCCAATGTGGTGTGGCCCTGCAGCGCTTTGGACAGCCCATCTTCGTACATGGTGCGCATACCCGCAGCACGTGCGATCTGCTCGATCTCGCCCATGCCGGCGCGCCGCATCACCGCGCTGCGCAGCGCGTCGTTCATCACCAGGAATTCGACGATGGTGGTGCGCCCCAGATACCCGGTGGGCGCGATCGCCGACGGTTGCGCGCGGTACAGGAAAATCTCGCCCTCCGGCTGCAGCCGGCGCAGGCCGAATTTCTCGATCTCTTCGGGCGAGGCGCGGTAGCGCTGCGCATGCTGCGGCTCCAGCCGACGGACCAGGCGCTGGGCCAGGATGCCGTTGATGGTGGAGGTCAACAGATAATCTTCCACGCCCATGTCGAGCAGGCGGGTGATGCCGCCAGCGGCGTTGTTGGTGTGCAGCGTGGACAGCACCAGGTGGCCGGTGAGCGCGGACTGGATCGCGATGCGCGCGGTTTCCAGATCGCGCATCTCGCCGATCATGATGATGTCCGGATCCTGGCGCACGATGCTGCGCAGCGCATTGGCGAAATCCAGCCCGATCTGCGGCTTGGCCTGGATCTGGTTGATGCCTTCGATCTGGTACTCGACCGGGTCCTCGACCGTGATGATCTTGACGTCGGCGGTGTTGAGCTGGCTCAGCGCGGTGTACAGCGTGGTGGTCTTGCCCGAACCGGTCGGGCCGGTGACCAGCAGGATGCCGTGCGGCTGTTCAAGCACTTTGCGGAACTGCGGCAGGAAGGCCTCGGTGAACCCCAACCGATGGAAATCGAACACCACCGTATCGCGATCAAGCAGGCGCATCACGACGCTTTCGCCGTGCGCGGTCGGCACCGTGCTGACGCGCAGGTCCAGTTCCTTGCCCTGCACGCGCAGCATGATGCGGCCGTCCTGCGGCAGCCGGCGCTCGGCGATGTTCAGCCGCGCCATGATCTTGATGCGGCTGATCACTGCAGCGGTCAGATTGACCGGCGGGCTTTCGCCTTCGATCAGCACGCCGTCGACGCGGTAACGCACCTTCAAGCGATTCTCGAACGGTTCGATATGGATATCCGAGGCGCGCAGTTCCACCGCCCGCTGGATCACCAGGTTGACCAGCCGGATCACCGGCGCTTCGGAGGCCAGATCGCGCAGGTGTTCGATGTCGTCGACCGCAGCGCCTTCGCCGTCGGCGGTTTCGATGATCGCGCCCATCGCGCTGCGGCCTTGGCCGAACCAGCGCTCGATCAGATCATCAATCTCCGAGCGCAGGCCCACGTGCAGGCGCACCGGCAGCCCCATGGCCAGCTGCACGGCGTCGGCCGCGTAGGAATCCTGCGGGTCGGACAGCCACAGATCCAGCACGTCGTCATGCAACGCCAACGGGCAGACATGGAATTGTTTGAGGAAACGCAGCGTCAGCGGCAACCCATCCAGCAGCGCTTCGGGCGGCGACTCGGGCACCGCCTTGGCATCCAGCAGCGGCAGGCCGAGCACCTCGGCACAGGTCTGTGCATGGTCGCGCTCGGAGACCAGGCCCAGGCGGACCAGCAAACCCAGCAGGCTGCCACCGGATTCGCGGTGCAGCGGACGCGCGCGGGCCAGGTCGCTGTCCTTGAGCCGACCTTTCTCCAGCAACACCCCGACGATGCGGGATTCAGCGGTGGATTCTGCAGTGGGATCCGGGGCGACCGCGTTCAAGAATCTTCTCCTGGCAACCGCTGCGACTTTAGCAGTTCACCGCGACCGTACGCGGGATTGCACGACGTCCAGATGTAAAAACGGGAGCCCGTCACATGACGGACTCCCGTTGGCGGTTTACCCGTATTACTGGTTGGCGAGGATGCTCACGCCGCTGAACGCGGACTCGCCCACCACCTTGATGTAGTACGTGCCGGCCACCGGCGCGGTGAAGCGCACCGTTTCACTGTTGCCCGGACGGGTGGACTTGGCGTCGAACGCGGTCGCGGTCGGCTCCTTGCCCTGGCTCACGTAGACCGACACGTTACCGCTGCCGCCGTAGGTGAGCAGGCTCAGCACCTTGCCGGCCTGCGCCTCGAAGCTGTACAGCACTTCGCTGCCACCGGCACCGCTCAGGCCACCGACGGCGACCTTGTTGGTCAGCGGCGTGGCCACCGGGCCGCAGTTCTCGGTGCACTCTTCTTCCAGCGCCTTGTCCAGGGCGGCCTTGGCATCGACGATGCCGGTGCCGATCGGCGTGGCGGTCGGAATGGTGACCGGGAAGGGACGCGAGGTCTGCTTGAGCAGGGCTTCCAGCGCCGCCGGGGTGAGCGGATCCTTGCCAGCCGCGGCGACCGCGCCCTGCACCAGTGCCGCCACCGCCGCCACATGCGGAGAGGCCATCGAGGTACCGGCCATGCCCATGTAGCTGTAGGCGCCGGAGGTCGGCGTGGTCAGGCCGTTGTAGCCGGACTGCCAGACGTAACCGCCCGGGTTGCCGTCCACGCTGCCACCGCCGCCCGGGCCGGACAGGTCCACCACCGTGCCGAAGTTGGAGTAGTAGGCGATGCCGCCGGTGATGCGGGTCGCACCGACCGCCACCACGTTGGCGCAGCTGGCCGGGCGGAAGTTGGCCGCGTTGGAGGCCGAGTTGCCGGCCGCAACCACTACGGTGGTGCCGCGCGACACCGCACCGTTGATGGCGTCCTGGTACAGCGCATCGCATGCGCCGCCTCCGCCCAGGCTCATGTTGATGACCTCGGCCGGATTGGCGTTGGCCGGGATGCCGGCCACGGTGCCGCCGGAGGCCCAGGTGATCGCGTCGGCGATGTCGGACAGGTAGCCGCCGCACTTGCCGAGTACGCGTACCGGCAGCACGCGTGCCTTGTACGCTACGCCCGCCATGCCCACCCCGTTGTTGGTGGATTCGGCAATGGTGCCGGCAACGTGGGTGCCGTGCCAGGAGCTGTCATCGGCCAGCGAGCCGGCATAGCACTCGTTGTCGTTCTCGACCCAGTCGCCGTAATCCAGCGCACCCGGCACCCGCTCGTCGGTCGGACGACGCGAGGTTTCCGCATCGCTGATGAAGTCATAACCGGCCAGCAGGTTGCCGGAGAAATCCGGATGCTGCGGCAGGATGCCGGTATCCAGCACCGCCACCACCACGCCTTCGCCCTGGGCGATGTCCCATGCGGCCGGCGCGTTGATGCCGCCGGTGGCGCTGTTCAGATGCCACTGGTACTGCGCGTAGTAGGGATCGTTCGGCACCAGCTGCGGCGTGGCATCACGCGGGCGCACATCGGTGCGCTGCAGCTTCACGTCCACTTCGGCGTACTGCACGGAGGGGTCGGCCTTGATCTCGGCCAGCACCTTCTGCAGTTCGGCCGGGCTCAAGCGGCCCTGCAGGCGGATCAGATCGGCACCGACACCGAGCTTGCGCACGATCTGCGGGCTCACCGCGCTGGCACGCCCGGCGGCGGAGCCACCGACACTGGCACGGGCGACCGCCGACTGCACGGCCGTCAGCTTGGCCGAACGATCCGTCGCGGCAGCGCTGCCGGCGCGGTACTTGACGATGATGCGCTCTGCGCCCTGGGCGGCAGCCGGCTGGCGCACCGGCTCCTTGGCCGGCAGGCCCGCGGCATAGGCGCTGGCGCCTGCGGACAACGACAGCACGGCGGCTGCCAGCACATTGATGCGAAGGTTCTGCTTACTGGTCACGTTGACGTCCTCTTCAAGGTCATGGATCAAACGACTGTTCAGGCCAACACTCCATGCGAGCTCCCTGGCCGGCCCTGGCCAGGGTTCCCGTGACCCGCCCCCTCAGGCCTTGCATTGCGTTGCGGCGGGGCCGCGCACGGCCCCGCGTTGAAACGGCTTACCAGCCAAAGCCGGCACCCACGCCGACCGAGCTGTCGTCACTGCTGAAGGCACCGCCCAGGGTCACCGTGGCGCGCTCGCTGAGCGCACGCTGGTAGCCCAGCGACAGCGCCGATTCGCCGCCCTGGAAACCGACGCCCACACCGACGCGGTTCTGGGTGCGCACACCTGCGGCGCTGGTGGCCATGTTGAGCATGGCCGCGCTCATCGCGCCCTGGCGATCAATGCGACGGTCCTGGTGACGCAGGCGCTGATCGATCTCGCCCTTGTAGATATCGAAGCTGTCGGCCATCGAGGTGAAGCGTTGGTCGGTATAGCTGTTGGCAGTCGCGATGCCGCCATCCAGCTGGCCCTTGTTGACCGCATCGGTGGCCTGCGTACCGGCCGCTACGTTGGCGACCTGGCGTTCATTGCCGACGCTGCCGACGGAGACCGTATCGGCACGATCGGCCACCGAGCCCTGGCCCAGTGCCACCGAGTTGGCGGCCGAGGCGGTCGCGCCCTGGCCGATGGCCGTGGCCGAGGCCCCGCTGGCCACGGCACCGTCGCCCATCACCACCGCATTGACTGCCGCCGGTGCCGCGGCCGGTGCGCTGAGCGGCTGGCTGCCGCCCACGCTGGCGGCGGTGGGCGTGCCCTGCACCGAGGCGATGGCGTCGTCGCTGGTGGCACTCATCACACTGGCCTCCGATGCGACGCTGGCCGTAGCGAGCGCGGCGGTACGTGCCCGTGCACCACTGCTGCTGCCACCGGCCACGCGCTGATCGAGATCGCTGACCTTGCGGTCGAGCGCGCCCAGTGCATCGCCCACGTTGCTGTACGTCGCGCCCTGGATCACATAGTTCGGCGCGACGAACACGCCCTGCATGCCGACGCTGGCCCCGCCGCCGAGGAAGGTGGCGACATCGGTCAGCGACTGGAACAACTGCCCGCCGTTGATCGCCTGGCGGCTGCCGGACGCGATCGAACCGCCGCCGACGTTGTCCAGCGTGGTGCCCTGCAGACCCGAGAGGGTCAGCGTGTCGCGGCTGCTGTCGTCATAGGTGAGCGCATTGGCGGTGACGTTCTCGACCGAGCCGATGCGGGTGTCGATGTCGCCGACCTGGGTTTCCACCGCGCCGACCCGCTGGTTGGTGGTGTTGAGCTGGCCGCCGGTCACCGCATCGGTGCTGCCGGCGGCGATGCGGCCGGCACCCACATTGACGATGCGGCGCGTGGCCGGACCGTCCGTCCCGTTGCCGCCGCCGACCGAGACCACATTGGCTTCCACCGCGCGCGAGCCGGCGCCCAAGGCCACAGCGTTGGCACCGGAGACGCCTGCCGCCGAACCGATTGCGATGCTGTTGGCACCGTTGCTGGCGAACGCCCCGTTGCCGATCGCCACGCCGTTGGTGGCATTGGTGGAGGCCTGGCGACCGAGCACCGTACTGTTGGCACCGCGTGCCGAGGCATCGGCACCGACCGCGGTGGCGCCGGTGGCCGAGGCGACCGCCGCCGTACCCAGCGCGCTGCTGCGGGTGGCACTGGCGGTGGCACCGGAACCGGCGGCAAGCGCATCACTGCCACTAGCCGTGGCCACGCCGCTGCCGCTGGCCTGGAAGTGCTTGCCGACTGCATCGGCGGTGGCAGCGACCCGATCCAGCTGCGCCTTGTTGACCGCATCGGTGGATTCTGCACCCTCGGCCACGTTCGTGATCTGGCGCTCTGAACCGACCGACCCCACCGAGACCGTGCGGGCCCGGTCCGCCACGGAGGCGGTACCGATGGCGACGCTGTCGGCGGCGGTGGCTGCACTGTTGAAACCGACCGCCACCGCGCCCTCGGCGCTGCTGGTGCTCATCGCGCCCAGACTGACGGTGTTGTCCGAGCTGGCACGCGCACCGCCACCCAGGGCGATCGCATCCACACCATCGGCGACGGTATTTCGGGTGATCAGCGCACCGTCGATGACGCCAGCGTAGATGCCACCGATCGCGATCGCGCGGTCATCGGTCGAGGTTGCATAGGTACCCACGGCGATGGCGTTCTGCGCCCCGCTGTTGACGCCGGACAGCGTACCGACCGCGATGCCGTTGATGCCGTCTTCGCCCACGCTGGCCAGCGTACCGACCGCGACCGAACTGCTCGCCCCGGCCTGGCTGAGTGCGCCAACGGCCACGCCCAGCGCCCCGCTGGCGTTGGCCAGTTGACCGGCCGCCAGGCTGCCCGCTCCCTGCGCCGAGGCTTCGCGCCCCAAGGCCAGGCTGGAGTCACCGCTGGCAGAACTCCCATAGCCGGCCGCAGCGGCGTAATCGGCCGTTGCGCTGCTGCCGTAGCCGCTCGCGGTGGCATAGTTGCCCACCGCCGTAGCGCCACTGCCCAAGGCCGTGCTGCCATTGCCGATCGCATTGGCGGCTTCACCGGCGGCCAGTGCGTTGTCGCCGTCCACGTAGGCGCCGGCATCGCTGTCCGCGCTGCCCGAGGCCTGGAAATAGCGGCTGGTGGTGCCGGCCACATCGGCAACTGCATTGAGCTGATCGACATTCACCGCGTCGGTGCCTTCGGTACCGGCGGCGACGTTGGTGATCTGCCGTTGCGCGGTGGCAGTGCCGACCGAAACCGTTTTGTCACGGTCGGCGACCGAACCGGCGCCGAGCGCGACGCTGTTCACGCCCTCTGCGCTGGCACTGGCTCCCAGCGCGGTGGCGTTGCCTGCATCGGCCCACGAGTTCCAGCCGATCGCGGTGGCGTAGTCATCGGTCGCCCAGGCGCCCGCACCGAACGCCGAGGCACCGGTTCCCGAGGCGCGCGACGGCAGCAGACCGAAGAAGGTCGTGCCACCGATCGCCACGCTCTCATCGCCGGTGGCTTCGGAGTATTCACCGACCGCCACCGCACCCGAGCCGGATGCGGTCGAGGCCGCACCTACCGCGACGGCGTAGGCGTTGGAGGCAACCGCGCCGTAGCCCAGCGCGGAAGCGAGCTGGCCGGTCGCTTCACTGTAGCTGCCGAAGGCCGAGGCCCCCGCTTCCGAAGCGTTGGAGCGGAAACCGTTGGCAGTGGCCTGCTGGCCGGCCGCCGTGGACTGGCTTCCGCTGGCCGTGGCGTACGCCCCCCCGGCCTGTGCACCAGCACCGGTAGCGCTGGCACCGATCTCACTGGCGCTGGCACCGTTGCCGATGGCGACACTATCTTCGCCGGTGGCCTGCGCGTCACTGCCCAGCGCGGCGGCGCCCTCGGCGCTGGCCAAGGCATTGAAGCCGACGGCCGTGGCGTTGTCGGCGATGGCGGTCGCCCCGCTGCCGAGCGCGGTGGCGCCGTTGCCGATGGCATTGGCGGCCTCACCGGCGGCCAGCGCATTGTCGCCTTCCACGTACGCACCAGCATCGCTGTCGGCGCTGCCGCTGGCCTGGAAGTACTTGCTGGTGGTGGCGGCCGCATCGGCCACCGCATTCAACTGGTTCACGTTGACCGCGTCCGTGCCTTCGGTACCGGCGGCGACGTGGGTGATCTGGCGCTGCGCATCGGCGCTGCCAACCGAGACGCTGTCATCGCGGTCGGCGATCGAGTCCGCCCCCAGCGCCACGCTGTTCGCCCCGGTGGAGGTCGCTGCATTGCCGAGCGCGGTGCTGTTCACGCCGGGCGACCATGCCCCGCCACCGACAGCCGTGGAGTAATTGCCCGACGCTTCGGTAGGCAGCAGGCCGAACAGCGCACCACCGACGGCCACGCTGTTGATGCCACTGGCCAGGCTACCTTGGCCGGTGGCGGTGCTGTACGCACCGGAGGCTTCAGCATCACCACCGAGCGCCACGCTGTTGGAGCCGGTCGCCTGCGCGAAGCTGCCCAGCGCGGTGGCGTTGAAGGCCGAGGCCACGGCATACCCGCCGATCGCGGTGGTGTAGTTGGCGGTCGCTTCGGAGGCGAACCCGTAACCCGCCGAGAGGGTGCCGCTGACCACGCTTTCCGCGCCGACGGCCGTCGCACCCGCACCGCTGGCGCTGCTGAAGTAGCCCAGGGCCACCGACTCTTCACCCGCCGCGTCGGACAGCGCGCCACCGGCCAGACTGCCGGCACCAGAGGCGACGCTGGCCGCACCGGTCGCGGTGCTCTGCTCACCCGAGGCCAGGCTTTCGGCGCCGCTGGCCGTTGCGTACTCGGCGGTCGCCTGTGCGTTGGCACCGGTTGCGCTTGCGTTGGCACCGCTGGCGACGGCGTTGAAGCCGAGGGCACTGGCGTTGTCGGCCAAGGCAAAGGCACCACTGCCGACAGCCGATGCGCCGGTACCGGCCGCGAAGCTGCTCGAGCCCACGGCAGTGGCGTAGTTGCCATCGGTCGCCGCGTTTGCGCCGGCGGCCACACTCTCCTCGCCACCGGCGGCAGCGACACCATCACCGCTGGCCTGGAACTGATCGGTGGCTGCGCTCAGCTGATCGAGATTGACCGCATCACTGCCTTCGGTACCGGCGGCGACCTGGGTGATCTGGCGCTGCCGGCCATCGTTGCCGACCGAGACGGTGTAGGCACGATCAGCGACCGCACCCGCGCCCAGCGCCACGCTGTTGGAGGCACTGGCATTGCTGCCGGCGCCGATACCGATCGCGCTTTCACCGCCGGCCACCACATTGGTGCCGATGGCGATGGTGTTGATGCTGTTGCCCAGAGCCTGGAAACCGACCGCGACGCTGTTGTCGCCGTAACCGAAGGCACCGCGGCCGAGTGCGGTGGAACTGCTGCCGCGCGCCCAGCTGTTGTAGCCGATCGAGGTGGACCCGGTACCGCTGGCCCAGGCCGACTGACCTACCGCCGTGGCGTTGGCTTCGGTCGCCCACGCACTGGAGCCGAAGGCGGTGGCCCCATCGGCGGTCGCCCATGCATAGGCGCCGGTGGCCGTGGTTTCTTCGCCACTAGCGAAGGCGTTGTCGCCCTGCGCCACGCTGTAATCGCCGGTCGCGCGCGCCTTGTAGCCGCTGGCCAGGCTGTTGCTGCCGGTGGCCTGCGCACCGCTGCCGAAGGCGTTGCTGGTGGTGCCGGTCGCCTGTGCACCGGCACCGACCGCCACGCTGTCCGGCGCCGCGGTCGCACCGATCAGGATCGCATTGCCCTGGTCATCGACCAGCGGCTGGTTGTATTCGTCATAGGCTTGGCCCAGCCCACCGATGGCGACACTGCCATTGCCGGTGGCGCTGCTGTTGCGGCCCAGCGCGACAGTGTCATCGCCGACCGCGGTCGCGCCGCCGCCGACCGCCGTGGCACCGGCACCCAGCGCATTGCTGGCCTCACCGGCCGCCAGCGCATCCTCACCCTCGGCGAAGGCACCGACCACACCGCCGGCCGCACCGTTCGCCTTGAACTGCGCCGAGGTCGCCGAGGCCGACGTCGCGACGGCATCAAGCTGTGCCTTGTTGACCGCGTCCGTGGCTTCGGTACCGGCTGCGACGCTGGTGATCTGGCGCTCGTTGCCGACGTCACCGACCGACACCGTGTTGTCACGGGTGGCGGTGGAGTTGGCGCCGAGGGCAACGCTGTTGGCGCCGCGCGCGGTGCTGTAGAAACCGACCGCCGTGCTCAGCTCACCACTGGCCCAGGTCTCGGCGCCCAGCGCGGTGGCGCCCTCGCCCGGGGCATAGGCGAAGTAGCCCACCGCCGTGGCTTCGGTGCCCGAGGCTTCGCTCAAGGTGCCGTTGGCCACGGCGTAATCGCCGCTGGCGATCGCACCGGCGCCCACTGCGGTAGCGGCTTCGCCACTGGCCTGGGTCTGCACGAAGAAGCCCAGCCCCGGGAGCAGATCCGCTGGGCCACCGATGGCCGTGCTGCTGTTGCCGGTCGCCACGCTCTGCGTGCCGACGGCAGTGGCGTAATCGCCAGTCGCGTTGGCAACCGCACCAAAGGCCGACGCCTGCGCACCGGCCGCGTACGCACCGACGCCGTAGGACGACGCAGCAAATCCGGATGCTTCCGCGCTCGCGCCCACCGCCGTGCCGCCCACGCCAGCGCTGGTCGCACCGGTATCGACCGGCACGCCGCCATTGGTGATCAGCGGGTTGCCGTCGGCATCCACCGCTGCACCGCCAACCGCCACGCTGCCCGGGCCATTGGCCTGCGCATTGGTGCCGAAGGCCGCGCTGTTCTGGCCGGCGGCACTGGCGTTGTAGCCGACCGCGGTGGCGTTCTGCGCGGTGACGGTGGCGCCGCTGCCAAGCGCGGTCGCGCCATCGGCCAGCGCGTTGGAGGCTTCACCGATCGCGGTGGCGTTGTCGCCTGCCGCCAGCGCGCCGGCATCGCTGTCGCTGCTGCCGGTGGCCTGGAAGCGTTTGTCCGTGTTGGCGGCGACGGCACCGACGGCATCGAGCTGCGCCTTGTTCACCGCATCGCTGTCTTCGGTACCGTCGGCCAGATTGGTGATCTGGCGACGCAGGCCGTTCTCGGCATTGCCGACCGATACCGTGTCGACACGATCGGCATACGAACCGGCGCCAAGCGCCACGCTGCCCACCGCCACCGCAGCCGAATTCGCGCCCAACGTGGCACTAAAATCGGCGACCGCGACACTGAACGCACCGACCGCCACCGAGGCTTCGCCGGCACTGGCCGCACCGCGCCCGAGCGAGGTGCTGCCCGGGCCGATGGCCAGTGCGCCGCCACCAATCGCGGTCGCGCCATCGGCGCTGGCTTCGGCGAGACCGCCGATTGCGGTGGCCGCACCGTTTTCACTGGCCGCTACCGCCGAGGCACCGAGCGCGACATCGCCCAGACCGAACGCCGCGGCGCTCTGGCCGAGCGCGATGCTGGCATCACCGAAGGCCAGGCTGCCCTGGCCGAACGAGCTCGCCCCGAGGCCGACCGCGAGTGCCTCGCTGCCCACTGCGGTGGTTGCATTGCCGATGGCCTGGCTGCTGTGGCCCAGCGCCGTTGCGCCGTCTCCGTCTGCGTTGGCGCTCGCCCCTGCGGCCAGTGCACCTTCGCCATCGATCTTCGCCGCGTCGGCATCGGTGCCGTCACCATCGGCCTTGAAATAGCGGGTCGCGCCTTCGGCAGCGACCGCAACCCTGTCCAGCTGTGCCTTGTTCACCGCATCGGTGGCGGCGGTGCCGGCGGCCACGTTGGTGACCTGCCGTTCCTTGCCGGCGTCCCCCACCGATACCGTGTTGGCGCGGTTGGTCTTCGAGCCGGCGCCAAGCGCCACGCTGTTGGCGCCGGAGGCGGTGCTGTTGCTGCCGATCGCCACCGCATTGGTGCCCGAAGCCGTGGCGTTGCCATCGACCACGCAGCTGTCGACGATGTTGCTGTTGAGCACCAGGCAGTTGGCATTGCCACCGACCTCCACCGACTGCGCGTAAGCAGTCTGCGACGCGCCTGCCGCGCCTAATCCGAGCGTCAACGCGATGGCGGCCGAAAGCAGTGCGGTGTTGCGTCCGCCAGAGGTTCGGCGCTGATCGATGACGACACCCGAGGACTGGCTGCTGGCCAATTCCGAGGCGACGACCATCTGCCCCAGTGCTTTGTTCCAGACCTTGCGATAAATCCGATTCATCGATGCGGCTCCTGATTAGGCTGGTTTTAGGCAAAGCGACGCCAACGCCGGACCGCGTGGTCCAACGTCCCCTGGGGGCGTTTTTCGCTTGATTTACTGCGTTGTGCGCAATGGCTGGCAGATACCTACAGCGTGCACGCCATCCATGCGGTTACTGTGGAACTGAACGCTGTCGAAATGAGGATGCAGTGTTAACGTACAGTTTGAACAACGTCAAGACTTTGACATTGAAATTCATATGACCGCGCAGTGCGTCACAAAAACGACGTGTAATTGCGTGCGTTTGTTAGATACATGTGAGCAATCGCCATAACGCGTTTTCACGTTGTAACGCGATGTAACTCATTGGCACCGATCATGTTGTCGGGCATACAAAAGAAAACCGCCGGACATGCCGGCGGTTTCTTCACGCGATATTCACTGCCTCGATTTTGAGGCGGTGCGCAGTATCAGCCGCACCATACTCTTGCGTTGCGGAACATCCGCAGCCACGGTGAATCACCGTTCCAATCTTCCGGATGCCAGCTGTGGTTGATCGCACGCGGGGTGCGCTCCGGGTGCGGCATCATGATCGTGGTACGGCCATCGGTGGTGGTCAGGCCGGTGATGCCGTCGGGCGAGCCGTTCGGATTCAGCGGGTACTGGGTGGCCACATTGCCGTCGCCATCGATGTAACGCAGCGACACGCGCGCCGCTGCCTGATCGACCGCATTGGTGAACACCGCCTGGCCCTCGCCATGCGCCACCGCGACCGGCAGGCGCGAGCCGGCCATGCCGCGCAGCAGGATCGACGGCGATTCCACCACTTCCAGCAATGCGGTGCGCGCTTCGAACTGCTCGCTGCGGTTGCGACGGAACTGCGGCCAGTGCTCGGCACCGGGGATGATGTCCTTGAGCTGGCTCATCATCTGGCAGCCGTTGCACACGCCCAGCGCGAAGCTGTCCTCACGGGCGAAGAACGCGGCGAAGGCATCGCGCAGCGCACTGCGCTCCAGCACCGAGGTCGCCCAGCCGCGGCCGGCACCGAGCACGTCGCCGTAGCTGAAGCCGCCACAGGCAACCAGGCCGGTGAAATCGGACAGCGCGACACGGCCTTCGATGAGGTCGCTCATATGCACATCGAACGAACTGAAGCCGGCACGTTCGAAGACGTTCGCCATTTCGATCTGGCCATTGACGCCCTGCTCGCGCAGCACCGCCACGCGCGGACGCGCGCCGGTGTTGATGAAGGGCATCGCCACGTCTTCGTTGAGATCGAAGGTCAGCTTGGGCTTCAGGCCCGGCGCGTTGAAGTTGCGCGCGATGGCACGCTCCTGGTCGGCGTTGTCCGGGTTGTCGCGCAGCTTCTGCATGGCGTGAGTGACCGACCACCAGGCGTCGAACAGCGCCTCCCAGCGCCACTCCACCAGGCTCTCGCCCTGCAGCGAGACGCGCACCACCGGTGCGGTGGTCGGGCGGGCGATGCGCTGCGCGCATTCGGTCAGTGCATGACGCTCGACCAGATCGGCAAACGCGGCGCGGTCTTCCTTGGCGATCTGCACCACCGCACCCAGCTCTTCATTGAACAGGCTGCGGAACGGATCATCGCCCCAGGCATCCAGGGTGATGTCCAGGCCCAGGCGCGAGGCAAAGGCCATTTCGCACAGCGCGGCAAACGCGCCGCCATCGCTGCGGTCGTGGTACGCCAGCAGCAGGCCGGCCTGGCGCGCATCGCGGATCAGTTCGAAGAAGGCGCGCAGGCGCTGTGCGTCGTCCAGATCCGGCACGGCACCGGCAAAGGCCGGCAATGCGGAATGGTCGGCGTGCACCTGGGCCAGGATCGAGCCGCCCAGGCGCTGCTTGCCGGCGCCCAGGCCGATCAGCCACAGCTCGCTGTCGGCGTCACGGTCGAGCAGCGGGGTCAGCTGGCCGGTGGCATCGGCAACCGGCGCGAACGCCGAGATCACCAGCGACACCGGCGACACCGACTTGTGCGCCTGGCCGTCGGCCTGCCACTGCGCCTGCATGGACAACGAGTCCTTGCCGACCGGAATGCTCAGGTCCAGCTGCGGGCACAGCTCCATGCCGACCGCACGCACCGCGTCATACAGCAGCGCGTCTTCACCGTGATGGCCGGCCGCAGCCATCCAGTTGGCCGACAGCTTCACCGTTTCCAGTGCATCGACCGGGGCCGCACACAGGTTGGTGATCGCTTCACCGACGGCCATGCGCGCCGAGGCGGCCGCATCCAGCAGGGCCAGCGGGGTGCGCTCGCCGATCGCCATCGCTTCACCGGCCACGGTGTCGAAACCGGCCAGCGTGATCGCGACGTTGGCCAGCGGCAGCTGCCACGGACCAATCATCTGCTCGCGTGCGGTCAGGCCACCGACGCTGCGGTCACCGATGGTGACCAGGAAGTTCTTCGAGGCCACCGAAGGATGCGCCAGCACGCGCAGACCCGCTTCATGCAGGTCCAGCCCGGCCGTCTTCAGCGCCGGCCAGCGCGGCGCCGCCGGGTGCACGGTGTCGCGGTGCATCTTCGGCGCCTTGCCGAACAGCACGTCCATCGGCAGGTCGATCGGGGCATCGGCCGGGGTGTTGCCCACGGTCGCGCCATAGGCCACCACCAGCCGCTCTTCGGCGGTGGCGACACCGACCGCGGCGAACGGGCAGCGCTCGCGTGCGCACAGCGCGGCGAACTCGGCCAGGCGCGCCTGCGGCACACCGAGCACATAGCGTTCCTGCGATTCGTTGCACCACAACTGCATCGGCGACAGTGACGGGTCATCGGCCGGCACCTTGCCCAGATCGATCACACCGCCCACGCCGGAGTCGTGCAGCAATTCCGGAATCGCGTTGGACAGGCCACCCGCGCCGACGTCATGGAACCAGCGGATCGGGTTGTCCAAGCCGAGCGCGACGCAGCGGTCGATCACTTCCTGGCAGCGACGCTCCATTTCCGGGTTGTCGCGCTGCACGCTGGCGAAATCGAGGTCTTCAGCGCTTTCACCGGACGCCACCGAACTGGCGGCGCCGCCGCCCAGACCGATCAGCATCGCCGGGCCGCCGAGCACGATCACCGCATCGCCAGGCTGCAGGCGCAGCTTCTCGACCTGGTTCTGGTCGATCGCGCCGAGGCCACCGGCCAGCATGATCGGCTTGTCGTACGCGCGGGTCAGGCCCTCGCCTTCAGGCAGTTCGAAGCTGCGGAAGTAGCCCAGCAGATTCGGGCGGCCGAATTCATTGTTGAACGCAGCGCCGCCGAGCGGGCCGTCCAGCATGATGTCCAGCGCCGGGGCCATGCGCGGGTTCAGCGCGCGCGGCGCTTCCCACGGCTGCGGCAGGGTCGGGATGCGCAGGTGCGAGACCGAGAACCCGGTCAGGCCAGCCTTGGGCTTGCCGCCGCGGCCGGTCGCGCCTTCATCGCGGATTTCGCCGCCCGCACCGGTGGCCGCGCCCGGGAACGGGGCGATCGCGGTCGGGTGGTTGTGCGTTTCCACCTTGATGCAGAACGCCGAATCGACCACGGCTTCGCTGCGGTACTGACCGGTGGCCGGGTCCGGGCGATAGCGCGCGGCCGGGAAACCGGCGACCACGGCGGCGTTGTCGCTGTACGCGCTCAACGTGTGCTGCGGGGTCTGCTGGTGGGTGTTCTTGATCATCCGGAACAGCGAGTGCGACTGGTCGGCACCGTCGATGGTCCAGCTGGCATTGAAGATCTTGTGGCGGCAGTGCTCGGAGTTGGCCTGCGCGAACATCATCAGTTCCACGTCCGACGGCTTGCGGCCCAGTTCGCCGAAGCGCTGGCGCAGGTAGTCGATCTCGTCCTGGGCCATGGCCAGGCCGAGGCGGCTGTTGGCTGCCTCCAGGTCATCCAGGGCGATCCGTTCCAGCTCACCGCGGGCCGGGGCGCTGAACAGCGCCTGCGCCTGGGCAGTCTCGGCCAGCACGGACTGGGTCATCGGGTCGTGCAGGGCGCGGATCACCGCCTCCTGCGCAGCCGCGTCGGCCGGCCAGCCGGCCAGATCGATGCGCAGGCCGCGTTCGACCCGGCGGATCGGCTGCCCGGCGCCCCGGACCAGCTCGGTGGCCTTGCTCGACCACGGCGACAGCGTGCCCAACCGCGGCACCACGAAGCGCGATACCGCCCCGTCCTCACGCCCGGCCAGGTCCGGCTGGGCTTCCAGGATCCGGCTCAGGATCGCCGGGTCCGGGGCCGCATCGCCCTCGGTCTGGATGAAGTAGACATGCCAGGCACCGGTGATGCGCAGATCGGCGGCCAGGGACTGCAGGCGGGATTCAAGACGTTCGCGGCGGAACGGCGAAAGGGCGGATGCGCCCTCGAGGACCATCATGTCCGGGGAACCGTGGTTGGGAACGGGGCCCACTATTGTACCCAACTCGGCCGCCGCGGCCCGGCCCGGGGGATCGGCCGCCCAAGCAGGGGGCCAGGGGCGTTCACGCCCGAACCATGCGCTGGTTCACGGATTGCGCCGGGATTACATGACAACGTTATCACCACCTGGCCCAGTGCCCGGTGCTGTCCGTCCCCCATGTCGTTGCCGGCCTCTCTCACCGGCGCCCGGACCTGCTGCACGCATGCCGCCATCCCGGCGGCATGCGCCCACCTGATCGGAGACCGACCATGCCAGACCCGATTGCGCGCCGTGCAGTGACATCGTTTTCCTCCCCCGCCCTCATGCCGCGCCGACAGCGCTGGCTGCTCGCCTTGGCCCTGGCCGCTGCCGCTGGCACCCCCACGCTGGTGCAGGCCGCGAACTGTACCGGGGTACCCGAATGGAACGGCGCGGCCATCTACCTGGCCGGCCAGACCCTGCAGAAAGGCGGCGTGCTGTACCGCGCCAACCAGGACATCTGGAACGCCCCGCCCGACCACCCGGCCGGTGCGCCCTACTACACCAACCTGGGCGCCTGCGATGGCAGCGGCAGCAACCAGCCGCCCAGCGTCGCACTGACCTCGCCCACGGCCGGGGCCAGCTTCACCGCTGGCAGCAGCATCACCGTCAGCGCCAATGCCAGCGACACCGACGGCAGCATCAGCAAGGTCGAGTTCTTCCGTGGCGGCACCTCGCTGGGCATCGACACCAGCGCGCCTTACAGCGTGGTGTGGAGCAACGCCTCGGCCGGCAGCCACACCTTCAAGGCGGTGGCCACCGACAACAACAACGCGGTGACCTCCTCGGCCACGGTCAGCGTGACCGTTACCGCGGCCAGCAACGACACCACCCCGCCCAGCGTGCCGGGTGGGCTGGCCTCACCTTCCAGGACCGCCACCACGGTGAACCTGGCCTGGAACGCCGCCACCGACAACAGCGGCGGCAGCGGCGTGGCCGGCTACGACGTGTACCGCAACGGCAGTCTGGTCGGCTCACCCAGTGCCACCCAGTACACCGATGGCGGCCTCACCGCGAGCACGGCCTACACCTACACCGTGCGCGCGCGCGACAACGCCGGCAACGCCTCGGCGCAGAGCGGCTCGATCAGCGTGACCACGGCAGCCGGCGGCGGCGGCGGCGGCAACAAACGCGTGATCGGCTACTTCACCCAATGGGGCATCTACGGCCGCAATTACCAGGTCAAGAACATCGACACCAGCGGCTCGGCAGCCAAGCTGACGCACATCAACTACGCCTTCGGCAATGTGCGCAACAACCGCTGCGAAGTGGGCGTGACCCAGGCCTCCGACCCGAACACCGGCGTGGGCGGCGATGCGTATGCCGACTATGGCAAATCCTTCGCTGCCGGCGACAGCGTCAGTGGCACGGGCGACACGTGGGACCAGCCGCTGCGCGGCAACTGGAACCAGCTCAAGCAGCTCAAGGCCAAGCACCCGAACATCAAGGTGCTGATCTCGCTCGGCGGCTGGACCTGGTCGCGCGGCTTCTCCAGCGCGGCGCAGCCGGCCAACCGGCAGGCGTTCGTGGCCTCGTGCATCGATGCCTACATCAAGGGCAACCTGCCGGTCGCCGACGGTGCAGGCGGCGCAGGTGCCGCGCTTGGCGTGTTCGATGGCATCGACATCGACTGGGAATACCCGGTGGCCTGCGGGCTGAGCTGCGGCACGCCGGCGGACAACGCCAACTTCACCGCGCTGCTGGCCGAGTTCCGCCGCCAGCTCGATGCGGTGCGGCCGGGCCTGCTGCTGACGGTCGCCGTGGGCGCAGGCGTGGACAAGATCCGCGTGACCGATCCGGCCAGCTACCACCCGTACCTGGATTTCATCAACGTGATGACCTACGACTTCCACGGCGCGTGGGATCCGCAGACCAACCACCACTCGGCGCTGTTCGATTCACCGGCCGATCCCTCCACCGGTGACCAGAAGTTCTACAACAGCAATGATGCGATGGAGGCCTTCCTCAGCCGCGGGGTGCCGGCCAGCAAATTGAACCTCGGCATCGGCTACTACGGGCGCGGCTGGACCGGTGTGGCCAGCGGCAACAACGGCCTCTACAAGAGCGCCAGCGGGGCTGCACCGGGCACCTACGAAGCCGGCATCGAAGACTGGAAGGTGCTGAAGAACCTCAACTGGCCGGTCTACACCGACAACGTCGCCAAGGCCACGTGGATCTCCAACGGCACCACGTTCTGGAGTCTGGACACGCCGGCGATGGTTACCGAGAAAATGGGCTATGTGAAAACACAGGGCCTGGGCGGTGCGTTCTTCTGGGAGTTCAGTGGCGATGATGCGCAGGGCACCCTGACCAAGGCGATCAGCGACGGCTTGAAGTGATGCCGTGGCGCGGGACGCGGCCCCGCTGATCGAGCAGGGCGCTCCCGCCGAGTGAAAAAAAACGCCCCGGCCTGGCCGGGGCGTTCTGTTTCAGCGGCTGCCGCCTGCCGAGACGCGCTCCAGCGCCGCCTTGAGCTGGGCCGGCGGCAGGTAGCCACCGAGCTGGGTGCCGTCGGCGGCGAAGATCGCCGGGGTGCCGTTGACGCCCATCTGCTGGCCAAGCTTGTACTGCATGGCCACCGGATTGGTGCAGTTCTTCGGGGTGACCGCCTTGCCGGTCTTGGCCGCGGTCAGGGCCTGCTTGCGATCGGCCGCGCACCAGACCGAGATCATGTCGGTGTAGTCCTGGCTGCCCAGGCCCATGCGCGGAAACGCGAGGTATTCCACGGTGATGCCGTTGCGGTTGAGCTCGGCGATGTCCTGGTGCAGCTTGCGGCAGTAACCGCACTCGATGTCGGTGAAGACGCTGACGGTGTACTTCGCATTCGGCGCAGCGAACACGATGCGCTCGTTGTGCGGCACGCCATCGAGCAGCTTGCGGCGGTAGCTGAGCAGGCCCTGGCTGCTGACCGGCGCCTTGTTCTGGATGTCGTACGGCTGGGACTGCATCAGGTAACGGCCGTCATCGGAGACGTACAGCACCTGGCCGCCGACCAGCACCTCGCGGAAACCGGCAAACGGCGCGGCCCCGATGAAATCGGGCTTGAAGGTCGGATCCAGCTGCTGCAGCGCGGTGCGCACGCGCTGGTCGGCATCACCGGCAGCGGCCGGGGCCGGGGCCGGGGCCGCGGCAGTGGAGTTGGCCGCCGGGGCGGACGGTTGCTGCGCGCAGGCAGTCAGGCTGAGCGCGCCGAAGAGCGCCGCAATGGCAACACGGAGCATCGAGCATTCCGGTGTAAGAGGTCAGGCTGGATTCTCGCACAGCTGCCTGCTCACGCAGCTGGACCGCAGTGGAACGGTGACGCGCGGCCCGGTTCTGCCCGCCCCCTCAGCCGCGCGGGTGGTGCTTGGCGTGCAGTTTCTGCAGGTGTTCGCGGGCGACCAGCGTGTAGATCTGGGTGGTGGACAGCGAACTGTGGCCCAGCAGCATCTGCAGCGCGCGCAGGTCGGCGCCGCGGTTGAGCAGATGGGTGGCAAAGCTGTGGCGCAGGCCGTGCGGACTGATCCTGACCGGATCGATCCCGGCCAGGACCGCATACTTTTTCACCAGTCCCCAGAACTGCTGGCGGCTGAGCGGGTGCAGCGAGGGTTCCAGGAACATCGGCACGGCGCCATCCTGCGGCGTCGGCACGTTGCGCTTGCCGGTGAGCTGCGGCCGCGACTCCCCCAGATAACGCTCAAGCCAGTGCTGGGATTCTTCCCCAAGCGGCACCAGCCGCTCCTTGCTGCCCTTGCCGGTCACGCGCAGCACGCCCTGGCGCAGGTTGACGGCATTGGCCGGCAGGTTGACCAGTTCACTCACGCGCAGGCCCGCGGCATACATCAGCTCCAGCATGGCGCGGTCGCGCAGCCCGAGCGGCGTCTCGATATCGGGGCTGGCCAGCAGGGCGTCGATCTGGCTTTCGGCCAGCGCCTTGGGCAGCAGCCGCGGCAGCTTGGGCGGATCCAGCAGCGCAGTGGGGTCGTCCGAGCGCTCGCCGCGGCGCACGGCATCGGCGAAGAAGGTCCGCAGGGCGGAGAGCAGGCGGGCGTTGCTGCGTGGCGACCAGCCATGGCGCGAGCGCCAGGCGAGGTAATCGAAGAGCGCGGCGCGGTCGAGCCCGGCCAAGCCCCCCGTGGCGCCATCACGCCAGCGCGCCAGACCTTCGAGATCGCGCCGGTAGCTGTCCAAGCTAGCCCGGGCCAGGCCGTGTTCGGCCCAGGCGGTGTCGAGGAAGCGCTGGATGCGGACGTTGTCGTCGTCGCGCAGCGCGGGCAGGTGCTGGACAAGCTGGCGGCGCAGGGCGGGGGTGGTGGCGTCGGACATGTGGACAGCATACGGAGCGGAACACGCGTGGGCCATCGAACGCGGGCGGCGGGCCGGGTATGCTCCGGAACATGACCGATACCGCGCTGTCGTCCCCTGCTGCTGATCGCCCTGCATCGTTGCTGCTGTGGCGGTTGTTGTCGCTGTTGTACGACCTCTTCCCGGCGCTGGCGTTGTGGATGCTGCTCGGTGCGGTGTTCGTGGCGATCTACACGTTGAGCGGCCATGCGGAGCGCGAGAACATCGCACCGTTCAGTGCATGGCAGTGGGCGTTGTGGGCGTGCTGCTGGGTGGTGACGGGGCTGTACGCGACGATGAGCTGGCGTCGTGGTGGGCAGACGCTGGGGATGCGGCCGTGGCGGTTGCGGGTGGTGTCGTTGGACGGCACGGTGCCGACGCGCGGGCAGTTGTGGCGGCGCTATGCGGTAGGGTCGCTGTCGGTGTTGGCGGCCGGCCTGGGGTTCTGGTGGGCGCTGGTGGATCGGCAGCGGTTGACCTGGCATGACCGGGCCAGCGGGACGCGGGTTGTGCGGTTGCCGAAGCGTTGAAGGCAACTGCCAACCGCAATGCGCAAAACGCAAAACGCAAAACGGCAGCGTCTCTGTTTTCTCTGTGTTTGCGGAGAGGCGCAACCCATTTCTGGACCCGCCGCAAGTACGTCCCTGTAGGCTCGTAGTGCGCCATCCATGGCGCACTACGGTCCTGAAATGGGCTGCGCCTCTCCGCATTGACAGATCACGTAATGCGGTTGGTAGAAGCGGAATTACTGCGTGCCTGAGGTATCGCGCTGAACACCGAGTGTCGCGATCAAGATGCCTCAAGGAGCGCAACCTTCATCGCGAAGTCGAACGTTGGCTCAATCGATAAATTCATTCGCCGCTCTGCCGCTCTGCCGCTCGACCAACAGGATTCGACACGAGCAAAGGCGCCTGCGCATTCCATCAGAACGGGTAGAGCCGGGCCATGCCCGGCTGCTCTCCCCTCCCCACCAGCACACGATCGAAGGCGCGGCGGGATTACCAGGCCGGGACCGTGTGCTGCCATGGATGGCAGCACACGAGCCTACAGGGACGTACTTGCGGCGGGTCCCGGAATGGTGAGCCCGTCGCGCCTAGCCTGAGAGAACATGGTGGCCGCTTTGGCTTTGGTCTTTGGCTCTTGCAGCGTTTGACATCTTCCGCTCGAGCGGAAAAATCAGCCCGACTTTCGTCGGAACAACAACCCGGATACCACCATCATCACGATCGGTGGCAACGCATACGCAATCCGATAATCGAACTTCAACGCACCCGCCATCCGGCCGAAGAACAACTGCAGCAACCAGAAGCCCAGCGCGAACAGAATGCCCAGGAACAAGCGCTTGCCCATGCCGCCACTGCGCAGCGAACCGAACGCGAACGGCACCGCCGCCAGGCACAGCGCCAGCACATTGATCGGATAGAACCAGCGGCTCCAGTACACATCCTCGTAATCGCGCGCGTCCAGCCCATTGCGCTTGCGGTACTCGATGCTGGTGCGCAGATCCATCGCCGTCAGATTGCGTGGCTTGGAAATGCCGCTGGCCAGCGCCGCCGCATCCAGGCGTGAATCCCACGGCTCGGACTCGGCCGTCTCGCGCGTTGCCGAACGCTCACCGAAGGTGTCGCGGCGGACCTTGTTCAGGACCCAGCCGTCGGCGCCATGCTCGGCGGTGGTGGCATAGGTGAGCGATGCCAGGCGACCGTCGTCGGCGATCTTGTACAGGCGCACATCGTGCAGGATCAGGCGCGTACCGCCGCCGGCCTGCAGCTGCTCGTCGCCGCTCTGGGCGTTGAGGAAGGTATCGCCTTCGCGCGCCCATACACCGGAGTAGCGGGCCGCGCTCAGGCTGCTGCCCCACTTGGCGCTGATCTTGATGTCGTCGGCCTTGCTCTGGCCCCACGGGCCCAGCGTTTCGCCGCTGAACACCATCACCGCGGTCATCAGCGACAGCGCGATCGCCACCGAGACACTCAGCCGCTTGCGCGACAGGCCCAGCGCGCGCAGGGCGGTGAGCTCGGAGGTGGCGGCCAGCTGGCCCAGGCCCATCAGCGCGCCGATCACGGCCGCGGTCGGGAAGAAGGTATAGGCACGGCGCGGCACGGTGTACAGCACCCAGGCGGCGGCGTGACCAAGGGTGTAGCTGCCCTTGCCCACGTCCTTGAACTCACCGGAGAAGGCCATCACCACGTCCAGGCCGACCAGCACTGCCCAGGTCAGCAGGACGGTGCCGAACACGGCACGGCCCAGGTACAGATCAAACCGCATGGGGCGCAACACGTTCATGCGGTCCTCCGGGGACGCGACAGTTTGCCGTCGCGGAAGTACATCCACAGGGCGAGGGCCAGCAACGGCAAGGTCAGCCACCACAGGCCCGCCACGGCGGGGATCTTGCCATCGGCGATCCAGCGGGTGCCGATGAACATCAGGTTCATGCCCACCATGTAGGCCAGGAAGGCCAGCATCATCCGGCCGTAGCGCTGCTGGCGCGGCGAGCTGCGGGCCAACGGCAGGGTCATCAGGGCGAAAGCCAGCGCGATCAGCGGCGGGGCGATGCGCGAGTGCAGCTGAGCCTGGGCTTCAGGGCGTTCATCGCCGAACAGCTGGGTGGTGCGCAGCAGTTCGGGATCGTCGTCCTTGCGGGTCTCGGCACCGTCGGGCATGGCCACGTCGTTGCGGGCGAAGGTCATCAGCTTGTAGTCCAGCGCGCCATTGGCCGGGCCTTCGACCTGGTGGCCGTCGTCCAGTTCCAGGTAGCGCTGCTTGGCACCCTCGAAGTACATCCGGCCGTGATCGGCGGAGATCACCTCAAGGCGGTCCTCCTTCTGGCGCTGCAGGAAGACCTTGCCCAGCTGGGTGCCGTCGGGGGAGACCGAGGACAGGTAGACCACGCCGCCATTGGGCAGGGAGGTGAACTTGCCCGCTTCCAGGCCGGCCATGACCACGCTGCGGTTGGCCTCGTCGATCATCGTCTCGCCGGTGCGGTCGGCCCAGGGGCCCAGCCACAGCGAGCACAAGGCGATCAGCCCGACCACCGGCACCACCAGCATCAGCAGCGGGCGCAGCAGGCGCTTGGGGCCGACGCCGATGGCGGTGATGACCGCCATTTCCGAATCCCGGTAGAGCCGGGCCGTGGCCAGCAGCAGGCCCAGCATCAGCGCCAGCGGCAGGATCAGCGGCATATAGACGATGAACTGCAGGCCCAGCTGGGAGAACAGCAGGCGGGCAGGCAGGCGGCCGTCGGCGATGTTGCCGAGGATGTCCACCAGGACACCACCGACGCTCACCACCAGCAACACGATCAGGGTGGCCAGGAAACTCTGGACGAAATCACGCAGGAGATAGCGATCGAGCTTCGACATGGGGCGGTGGTTTAAACTCTCGGATTCGTTCGCGGTGCTGCCCAGTCTACTGACGGGACGTAAACAGCTCGCGATTGTACGGATTTGCCAACGGAATCTGATCAATGGCCCTGGAATTCACCCTGAACCACGCAGCGCCGGCCTCGGCCGAGTGCGATTGCGTCATCGTCGGCGCCTACGCCGACCAGACCCTGAGCCCGGCGGCACAGGCCCTGGACACCGCGTCCGGTGGCCGCCTGTCGGCCCTGGTCGCCCGCGGCGACGTGGGCGGCAAGACCGGCAACACCACCGTGCTGCACGATCTGCCCGGCGTCAGCGCCGCACGCGTGCTGGTGGTCGGGCTGGGTGAGCCGGCCAAATTCGGCGTGCCGCAGTACCTCAAGGCGGTCGGCGATGCCAGCCGGGCCCTGAAGAGCGGGGTCAACCACCACGCGCTGCTGACCCTGACCGAGATCGAGGTCAAGGGCCGCGATGCCGCCTGGAACATCCGCCAGGCCATCATCACCGCCGACCACGCCGCCTACCGCTACAGCGCCACGCTGGGCAAGAAGAAGGCCGACGAGCCCGGCCTGACCACGCTGGCCATCGCCGGCACGGACACCGCAGCCCTGGCACAGGGCCAGGCCATCGCCGCCGGCGTGCAGTACGCCCGCGAGCTGGGCAACCTGCCGCCGAATGTCTGCACTCCGGCCTACCTGGCCGAATCCTCGGTCGCGTTCGCCCAGGCCCATGACGGCGCCGAAGCGGAGATCCTGGACGAGCACCAGATGGAAGCGCTGGGCATGGGCTCGCTGCTGGCGGTGGCCCGTGGTTCGGCCAACCGCCCTCACCTGGTCGTGCTGAAGTGGAACAACGGTGGCGACGCCAAGCCCTACGTGCTGGTCGGCAAGGGCATCACCTTCGATACCGGTGGCGTCAACCTGAAGACCCAGGGCGGCATCGAGGAAATGAAGTACGACATGTGCGGTGGCGCCAACGTCATCGGCACCTTCGTCGCAGCCGTCACGGCCAAGCTGCCGCTGAACCTGGTGGTGGTGGTGCCGGCGGTGGAGAACGCCATCGACGGCAATGCCTACCGCCCCTCGGACGTGATCACCTCGATGTCGGGCAAGACCATCGAAGTGGGCAACACCGACGCCGAAGGCCGCCTGATCCTGTGCGACGCCCTGACCTACGCGCAGCGCTTCGAGCCGGCCGCGCTGATCGACGTGGCCACCCTGACCGGCGCCTGCCTGGTTGCCCTGGGCCACCAGACCGCCGGCCTGATGACCAAGCACGACGATCTGGCCAACGAACTGCTCGCCGCCGGCGAGCACGTGTTCGACCGCGCCTGGCGCCTGCCGCTGTGGGACGAGTACCAGCCGATGCTGGATTCCAGCTTCGCCGACATCTACAACATCGGCGGCCGCTGGGCTGGCGCGATCACCGCCGGCTGCTTCCTGTCGCGCTTCGCCGAAGGCCAGCGCTGGGCCCACCTGGACATCGCCGGCGTGGCCAGCGATGAAGGCAAGCGTGGCATGGCCACCGGTCGCCCGGTCGGCCTGCTGAGCCAGTGGCTGCTGGACCAGGTCGCCCGCGCCTGATGCCCTGCCCGATCGCGGCCGCCCATCGGTGGCCGCGATCCCGCCCGGCCTGGCGCCGGGTTCTCCCTCCGCTCCAGGCCCTGCCATGTCCCGTGCTGATTTCTACCTGATCGCCAAGCCCCGCTTCCTGACCGAGCCGTTGCGGCTGGTCTGTGAACTGGCCCGCAAGGCCAACGACGCCGGGCTGTTCACCCTGGTGCTGGCGCGCGACCAGGCCCAGGCCGAAGAGCTGGACGAACTGCTGTGGGCGTTCGACAACGATGCCTACATCCCGCACCAGATCGCCGGCGAAGACATGGACGAGGAAGAGGCGCTGGTGCTGATCGCCGTCCCCGGTACCGAGGCCCCGGCCCGGCCGCTGGTGATCAACCTGCGTGACGACCCCTACCTGGCCGCCTGCGACCGCGTGCTGGAAGTGGTGCCGGCCGATCCGGAAGCGCGCGAACCGCTGCGCGAGCGCTGGCGCCAGTACAAGGCGCTGGGCTTTGACCTGAACAAGTACGACATGTAACCCGCGCGGCGTCCGTCCGGTCGCCGCCGCCCCCGGAGACCCTTGATGCGCCTGCTGATCGCCCTGATCTTTCCCTGGTTGGCCTTCTTCACCATCGGCCGCCCGATCGCAGGCATCCTCTGCCTGATCCTGCAGATCACGCTGATCGGCTGGCTGCCCGCCGCGATCTGGGCCGCCTACGCGGTCTCACAGTTCCATACCGACCAGAAGATCCGTCGCGCCTTAGGGCGCTGAGCTTCCGGCACCCCCACCTTCCGTATTCGATCCTGGTTCCCGCATGACCCAACTCGCCTCCAGCTACGACCCCAAAACCTTTGAAACCGCGTTGTACGACGCGTGGGAGAAGGCCGGCCATTTCAAGCCGTCCGGCAAGGGCGAGCCGTACACCATCCTGCTGCCGCCGCCGAACGTGACCGGCACGCTGCACATGGGCCATGCCTTCCAGCAGACCCTGATGGATGCGCTGGTGCGCTACCACCGCATGCGCGGCTACGACACGTTGTGGCAGGTGGGTACCGACCACGCCGGCATCGCCACCGAGATGGTGGTGTCGCGCAACCTGGCGCTGGCCGGCCAGGGCGAGACCCGCGATTCGCTGGGCCGCGACGGCTTCATCGAAAAGGTGTGGGAGTGGAAGGCGCAGTCCGGTGACACCATCGAACGCCAGATGCGCCGCCTGGGTACCTCCAGCGACTGGTCGCGCAGCACCTTCACCATGGACCCGCAGCCGTCCGAAGCGGTGATCGAGGCCTTCGTGCGCTGGCACGAGCAGGGCCTGATCTACCGTGGCCAGCGCTTGGTCAACTGGGATCCGGTGCTCAAGACCGCCATCTCCGATCTGGAAGTGGAGAGCGTGGAGGAAGACGGCTTCCTGTGGTCGATCAGCTACCCGCTGGCCGATGGAAGCGGCACCCTGACCGTGGCCACCACGCGCCCGGAAACCATGCTGGGCGACACCGCGGTGATGGTGCACCCGGACGATGAGCGCTACGCGCACCTGATCGGCAAAATGGTGAAACTGCCGCTGACCGATCGCGAGATTCCGGTGATCGCCGATGATTACGTCGACCGCGAGTTCGGTACCGGCGTGGTCAAGGTCACCCCGGCACACGATTTCAACGATTACCAGGTCGGCCTGCGCCACAGCCTGCCGATGATCAACCTGTTCACCCCGGAGGCGGCGATCAACGACAACGCCCCGGAGAAGTACCGCGGGCTGGACCGTTACGAAGCACGCAAGGTGATCCTGGCCGAGCTGGAAGACCTGGGCATCCTGGTGGAGACCAAGGCACACAAGCTGCAGGTGCCGCGTGGTGATCGCACCCAGCAGGTGATCGAGCCGTACCTGACCGACCAGTGGTTCGTGAAGATGGACGTGCTGGCCAAGCGCGGCCTGGAGCTGGTCGAGAACGGCAGCATCCAGTTCGTCCCGGCCAACTGGATCAACACCTACCGTCACTGGATGGAGAATATCCAGGACTGGTGCATCAGCCGCCAGCTGTGGTGGGGCCACCGCATTCCGGCGTGGTTCGACGCTGCAGGCAACTGCTATGTCGGCCGCGACGAAGCCGAAGCGCGCGCGAAGAACAACCTCGCCGCCGACCTCCCCCTGCACCAGGACAGCGACGTGCTGGAGACCTGGTTCTCCTCGCAGCTGTGGCCGTTCTCCACGCTGGGCTGGCCGAACGAGCAGGCCATGCAAGCGCGCGGTTTCGAGCGCTACCTGCCGTCGGCGGTGCTGGTCACCGGCTTTGACATCATCTTCTTCTGGGTGGCCCGCATGATCATGGCCACCGACAGCTTCACCGGGAAGATTCCGTTCAAGGACATCTACATGACCGGCCTGATCCGCGATGCGCAGGGTCAGAAGATGTCCAAGTCCAAGGGCAACGTGCTCGACCCGCTGGACATCATCGACGGCATCTCGCTGGAGGACCTGGTCGCCAAGCGCACCACCGGCCTGATGAAGCCCAAGGATGCGCCGAAGATCGAGAAGGCGACCCGCCGCGAATTCCCCGAGGGCATCATCGCCCACGGTGCCGATGCGCTGCGCTTCACCATCGCCGCGCTGGCCACCCATGGCCGCGATATCAAGTTCGACATGAACCGCGCCGAGGGCTACAAGAACTTCTGCAACAAGCTGTGGAACGCCAGCCGCTTCACCCTGATGAACACCGAGGGTGGCAGCTTCACCGGCGTGCCGCAGCCGCGGACCGATGCCGAGCGCTGGATCCTCGCGCGCCTGGCGGCGGTCTCGGCCGAAGCGCAGACGCATTACGCCAACTACCGCTTCGACCTGCTGGCACAGTGCCTGTACGAGTTCGCCTGGAACGAGTTCTGCGATTGGTTCCTGGAACTGACCAAGCCGGCCCTCAACGGGGCCGACGCCGAGGATGCCAACAGCACCCGTCACACCCTGCTGTACGTGCTGGAAGCGCTGCTGCGCCTGCTGCATCCGCTGACCCCGTTCGTCACCGAGCAGCTGTGGCGCCAGGTCGCCCCGCGCCTGGGCATCACCGAGGACACCATCTCGCTGCGGCCGTACCCGACCGCCGAGGAGTTCGCCGGTGATTTCGCCCGCGCCGAAGCCGACGTGGAATGGCTGAAGTCGATGGTCAACGCCCTGCGCCGCGTGCGCAGCGAGTTGAATGTGCCGCCGTCGAAGCTGGTCCCGCTGCTGCTGCAGGGCGGCACCGGCGACGACCGCGCACGCATGACCCGCTTCACCTCCTCGCTGTCGTTCCTGCTCAAGCTGGAGCGCATCGAGTGGCTGGCCAACGGCAGCGACACGCCGCCGGCGGCCGCCGCGATCGTGGGCGATCTCACCCTGCTGGTGCCGCTGGAGGGCCTGGTCGATCTGGGCGCCGAGCGCGCGCGCCTGGACAAGGAAATCGCCCGGGTGGAATCGGAGAAGGAAAAGAGCGAGACCAAGCTGGCCAAGTTCACCGACAAGGTGCCGGCGGCGGTGGTCGAGCAGGAGCGCGTGCGCCTGGTCGAGTGGACCGCACAGCTGGATGGCCTGCGTTCGCAGCGCGCGAAGCTGTAAGCGCCCGGGTAGAGCCACGCCATGCGTGGCTCTACCCAGCCCATAGTGCATGCAGGGCCCGCCCGAGCGGTTTCGGGCGCGATGTCCGCGCATCTGCGGCATGATGCGGGTTCGCCCATGGAATGAATGACCGCCGACACGATGTCGCTGTCCATCTTCTGCATCGTGCTGTTCGCCGCCCTGCTGCATGCCAGCTGGAACGCGATCGTCAAACGTGGCACCGACAAGCTGATGACCACGCTGCTGGTCACCGGCTCGGCGGCGGTGATCGCCGCGATCGGCCTGCCGTTCCTGCCCGCCCCCGCGCCGCAGAGCTGGCCGTGGCTGGCGACCTCCACGCTCCTCCAGGTCGGGTATTACCTCCTGGTCGCCCGCACCTACCAGCTGACAGACATGAGCGCGTCCTACCCGCTGATGCGCGGCTGCGCGCCGATCCTGGTCGCGCTGGTCAGCACACTGTTCCTCGGCGAGCGCCTGGCCTGGATCGCCTGGAGCGGGATCGCGCTGATCTGCCTGGGCATCCTGTGCATGACCCGCGGCACCTCACGCCAGCACCTGTGGCTGCCCCTGCTCAATGCCGGCGTCATCGCCACCTATACGCTGGTCGATGGCTGGGGCGCACGCCACTCGGGCGCCGCGGTGAGCTACACGCTGTGGCTGTTCCTCCTCTCCGGCCTGCCCCTGCCGCTGTGGGCGCTATGTACCCGGGCCGGCGCGCTGCGCGACTACGCGCGCCACAACTGGGGCTACGGCATCATCGGTGGTGTCGGCACGCTGGTCTCATATGGGCTGGCGCTGTGGGCCATGACGGTCGCGCCGATCGCGATGATCTCCGCACTGCGCGAAACCTCGATCCTGTTCGGGATCCTGATCTCGGCCTGGCTGCTGCGCGAACGCGTGACCGGCCAGCGCTGGATCGCCGCCGGCCTGATCGTGCTCGGCGCGGTGTTGCTGCGGATGGCGTAGTGCCACCCCACGCCGTCAGAGCGGCGGCATCACCTGGATATCGTCATCGACCAGTTCGATCGCCATCACCAGCGCATCCTCGCGCCCCTCGCGGGCCGGGTAATAACGCGGCCGGCGACCGATCTCGTTGAATCCTTCGCTGTGGTACAGCGCCACCGCTGGGGTATTGGACGGCCGCACTTCCAGGAACACGCGGTGCGCACCGTGGTCACGCGCCAGCTTCACCAGCGCGCGCAGCAGATGACGACCGTGACCGCGCGACTGGCACAACGGGTCCACGCAGATATTGAGGATATGGGCTTCATCGGCGGCGATGCTGAGCAGGCCGTAGCCCATCAGCAGGCCGTCCTCCTCCATCGCCAGGCCGGGATAACCGGCCCGCAGGCAATCCTGGAAGATGCCGCGGGTCCACGGATACGGATAACCGCGCACTTCGATCGCCATCACCGCATTGAGGTCGCTTTCGCGCAGCGCGCGCATCGACAACGGCCGCGGCGAGCTCACCGCGCTCACGGGCGGCCCCGTTTACGCAGGGCGCGCAGCTGCGGCCACAACGCACGCTTGGCGGCCGCGCTGCTGCGCAGTTCATCCAGGTTCCAGCTGGCCATCAAGGCCTGGGTATCCGGCTCGGCCGGGTTGCAGCCGGAGGCGCGCAGCAGGGCGATCTGCAGGCGATCGGGCATCCGTACCGCCGCGCGGCGCCCGCCACTGGCGCGTGCCGGCGTGGCCGCCGACGGACGGGCCGATGCCTGTTCTTCCACCGTGCGCGGGGCGCTGCGCCGTGCCGGTGGCGGTTCATCCGCCGGCGCTGGCGGGCGCGAGGGGCGCGCAGGCGCCGGCGGCTCGGCAACCGGGGCCACACGCAGCTCGACCTCCTGCGCCACCAATGCTTCCGGCGCGACACTGCCATCGACGAATACCGTGTAGCCCATGGCCTGCAGCCAGGACTGCTGCGCCGGCGACCACAATGGCGGCAGCGCCTGCCCGCTCACGCGTTCGGCTCGACCGTCTTGCGGGTACGCTGCCACACCCAGTAGCACGGGCCGGACAGGGCATACACCACGCCCACCGCGAACAGCACGCGCGGCAGATCGATGACCATGATCGCGATGGCGATCGGTACCAGGGCCAGCGCCAGGAACGGCACGCGGTCCGCGCGCGGTCCCTTCTCGCCACTGCCCTTGAAGCTCCAGAAGCGGATCCGGCTGACCATCAGCAGGGCCGACACCAGGGTCACGCCCAGGGCGACATAACGCAGCTGGTTGCCGTCCCAGCCCAGGTTGCCATCGGCAAAGGCCCAGACGAAGGACATCATCAGGCCGGCCGCGGCCGGGCTGGCCAGGCCGATGAACCAGCGCTTGTCGACCACGGTGACCTGGGTATTGAAGCGGGCCAGGCGCAATGCAGCGCAGGCGGCATACAGGAAGGCGACCGCCCAGCCGACGCGGCCGAGCACCGGGTCGTCGAACTTCAGCCAGGACAGCGACCAGTGGTACATCACCAGGGCCGGGGCCATGCCGAAGCTGACCAGATCGGCCAGCGAGTCGTACTGCACGCCGAATTCGCTGCTGGTCCCGGTCAGCCGGGCCACGCGGCCGTCCAGGCCGTCCATGACCGCCGCGACGAACACGGCGATGGCGGCGTTGACGAAGTCGCCGTTGGCCGCGGCGATGATCGCGTAGAAGCCGGCGAACAGGCCTGCGGTAGTGAACAGGTTGGGCAGCAGGTAAATGCTGCGCGAGCGCGGCGGGGGTTTCAGTTGATCCATGCGGCCAGTTTAGCTTGCCAGCACCGGCCCGGGGTGCTGCAATCGCGGTTCTGCCCCGTTCCCGGAGTTGCCATGCGTGCCCTGTCCCGTCTGAGCGCCCTGCTGCTGCTCGCCAGCGCCGCGGCCAGCGCTGGCAACGTCTACAAGTGGAAAGACGCCAACGGCGTCACCCAGTATTCGGAGAAGCCGCCGACCGGGCAGAAATACGAGGCCCGCCAGGTCGAGAACCGGGACCCGGCCCCGCGCGCGACGGCCGCCGCCCCGGCCGAGAACAGCGCCTGCACCACCGCCCGCAGCAATCTGGCCCTGCTCGACGGGCCCGGCAAGGTTCTGCAGGACACCGATGGCGATGGCAAGCCCGATACCGCCCTGACCGATGAGCAGCGCAGCGCCCAGAAGACCCTTGCCGAGGCCGCCATCCAGGCCTACTGCACGCCCAAGGCCTGAGCCGCCGGCCCCTGCCAAGGGGCCAAAACCACCGCCAGCACCCATCGCGGCGGCCGGACTGGCAGAATATCGGCTTCTGCCGTTCAGCGAAGCCGACGATGCGCCTCTCCCAGTTCCACCTGCACACCACCAAGGAAACCCCCAGCGACGCGGAGCTGACCAGCCACCGCTTGATGCTGCGCGCGGGCATGATCCGCAAGCTGGCCTCGGGGCTGTACACCTGGTCGCCGCTGGGCCTGCGCGTGCTGCGCAAGGTCGAGCGCATCGTGCGTGAGGAAATGGAGCGTGCCGGCGCGGTGGAATTCCAGATTCCGACCATCCAGCCCAAGGAACTGTGGGAAGCCACCGGCCGCTGGGAAAAGTTCGGCCCGCAGCTGCTCAAGATCAAGGATCGCAAGGAGCAGGTGTTCTGCTACAGCCCGACCGCTGAAGAAGCCGCCGCCGATTTCGCGCGCCAGGAACTGTCCAGCTACAAGCAGCTGCCGGTCAACTTCTTCCAGATCCAGACCAAGTTCCGCGATGAGATCCGCCCGCGCTTCGGCGTGATGCGCTCGCGCGAATTCCTGATGAAGGATGCATATTCTTTCCACCTGCACGATGAGTGCCTGGTGCGCGAATATGAAAACATGAAGTCGGCCTATGCCCGCATCTTCACCCGCCTGGGCCTGGATTTCCGCATGGTGCAGGCCGACTCCGGCGCGATCGGTGGCGACGCCTCGCAGGAATTCCACGTGATCGCCGAGTCCGGCGAAGATGCGCTGGTGTTTTCCACCGGTTCGGATTACGCGGCCAATATGGAAGCCGCCATTGCTGCCGCCCCCGGCGAGCGCCCGGCCGGCAGCGAATCACTGCGCAAGGTCGAAACGCCCACGCAGAAAACCTGCGAGGCGGTGGCCGCCCTGCTTGGCCTGGGCCTGGAGCGCACGGTCAAGTCGATCGCGATCATGAGCGAAGCCGGTTTCGTGCTGGCGCTGGTGCGCGGCGATCACGACGTCAATGAAATCAAGCTGGGCAAGGTCGAGGGCCTGCAGGGCTATCGCATGGCCAGCGAGGCGGAGATCGCCACGCACCTGGGCAGCGAGCCGGGCTTCCTCGGCCCGCTCAATCCGGCCCAGCCGATCCGCATCGTGGCCGACCGCGACGTCGCCGCACTGGCCGATTTCGTCATCGGTGCCAATGAAGCTGGTTTCCATATCGCCGGTGTCAACTGGGGCCGCGACCTGCCCGAACCGGAAGTAGCGGACATCCGCAACGCCAAGGCCGGTGATCGTGCCGCCGATGGCGGTGAACTGAAGATCGCGCGCGGTATCGAAGTCGGCCACGTGTTCCAGCTCGGCCGCCAGTACGCGCAGGCGTTGAATGCGACCGTGCTCGACGAGAACGGCAAGGCCGCGGTATTGGCGATGGGCTGCTACGGCATCGGTATTTCGCGCATCGTCGCCGCGGCGATCGAGCAGAATCATGACGACGCCGGCATTATCTGGCCCGACGCGATGGCGCCGTGGCAGGTGGTGGTCTGCATGATCAACCCGAAGCAGGACGAGACCGTGGCGGCCACCGCCGCCGACCTGCTGGCACAGCTGCAGGCCGCCGGCCTGGACGTGGCACTGGACGACCGCGGCCTGCGCCCGGGCGCGATGTTCGCCGACATGGAACTGATCGGTGTCCCGCACCGGATCGTGGTCTCCGAACGCGGCGTCGCCGCCGGCACGTTCGAGTACCGCGCGCGCAATGCCGCCGAAGCGGAGGTCCTCGACAAGGACGCACTGCTGGCGAAATTGACGAAGTAATGACAAAGGCCGGGTGAGTAACCCGGCCTTTTCAATGGCGGACCCGGTTTCAATATCTCCGGTTTGTTTGTGTATTTCGCAAAAGAGAATGTATGCTGTTTCCGATGCCAAGGACCGGCTCACCCTGTCCTTAATATATTGCGGAGTAGTAGATGAGCATTGACCTGAGCGGCCTGTCCGCCAAAGAGCTGGGCGCGCTGATCAAGAACGCCAAGAAGCAGCAGACCATCGTGGCCAAGCGTCCGGCGATCAGCAAGGTCCGCGCACAGCTGACCAAGCTGGCCAAGGCCCAGGGCTATTCGGTGGAAGAACTGTTCGGCGGCGCCGCCCCGGCCGCACGCGGCCGTGCCGCAAAGGCCACCAAGGCCCCGGCCAAGGCCGTGCGCAAGCTTGGCAAGGTCGCCCCGAAGTACCGCAACCCGGCCAACCCGAAGGAAACCTGGACCGGCCGCGGCAAGCAGCCGCGTTGGCTGGCCGCGCATACCGCCAAGGGCAAGAAGGTCGAAGAGTTCCTGATCAAGAAGTAAGCCGGTCAGTCACTGCTGCACATGAAAACGCCAGCCTCGCGCTGGCGTTTTCGTACCCCTCGACAGCGCGCGGAGTAACCGGCGCGGTCAGAGATTCTTGCGCGCCGGGATCAACAGGTTGCCGAACAGCAGGCCGGCCACCAGCGCCATCACCACGTTGAGCACGGTCATCAACACCGTCTGCCCGGCGCTCATGTCCTGCTGCTGGACCAGCGTCAGCACGCCGCGAAGGCTGGTGCTGCCAGGCACCAGCATGATGATGCCGGGCAGGCGGATGATCGCGCCCGGCCGCTGCGCCAGGCGACCGAACAGATTGCCCGCCGCGGTCAGCAGCATCGCCGACATGAAAATGCCCGCCGGTATGCCCCAGGCCTGGCCCGCGAACTTGGAAATCGCATAGCCGGCCACCGCCGCGGCCATCACCCACGGGAAATCGCGGCGGTTGGCTTTGAACAGCATCGCGAACGCGAACGCGGCCAGCAGCAACGCGCCCCACTCGACCCAATCGGCCTGCGGCCGCGAAGCACGCACCAGCGGCTCCAGCCCGACGATGCCGGACAGCGTCACCGCGATCACCGCGCCCACGGTCAGTTTCAGGATCGTGGTCACCGCACCGGCAAACCGCGCCGTGCCCGATACCCAATGCTGGCTGGCCAGTTCGTTGACCGCATTGGTCAGCGACATCCCGGGCAGCAGCACCACCAGCGAGGCGATGATCACCGTGTTGAGGTTGAGCGCCCCGATGAAGGAGGCCACCAGCGTGGCCACCGAGCCAGCCAGCAGGGCCGCCAGCGCTTCGTTGGCTTCGCGCGTGGCCGGGCGGCGGTCGGTATACATGCCCATGACGCCGATCAGCAGGCCGATCACGCCAGCGGTGGCGATATCCAGCCACGGCAGTTTCCACAGGCCGGCCACGCCCGCCGCGCCCAGGCTGTAGGAAAGAATGGTGCGGATCTTGCCCCAGCGGCCGGGGTCCTTGTCCAGCTGGCGCAGCGCGGTATGGCCCTGCGCGATGCTCATGGTGCCGTTGGCCACCGCGTCGGTGATCTGGTCGGCGATGCTGAGTTTATGCAGGTCGTTCTCGCCCGGTGCCAGCCGGATCACGCGGGTGATGTCCGATGAACCGATGGCCTTGGTCGGGTCGCTGAAACTCAGGATCAGGCCGGTCGGGTTCGACCACGGCTCGCAATCCAGGTCCAGGCGCTGCGCCAGCGCGACCACGGCTGCCTCCAGCCGCTGCGCGGTGGTGCCATAGCTGTGCAGGCGCCCGGCCATTTCCGAAACGAAGGCCACGCGCTGTGCGTAGGTGGCCGGTGGTGCAACGATGGTGGGGGCGTCGGCAGACATGCGCCGTAGTATTACCCGAACACGCCCCGGCCTGAAGAATCCCGGTGTCATCGTGCGCCGGTGTGCGGGCGCTGGGCGCACTGACCGACGCGTTCAGCCTGCTCCGGCGCATACGCGAGCCATGCACCCGGACAGGTTATGCTGCGCGCAGGACGCCTACATGACCTCAGACCAAGCCCCCCATCTCGAGCAGGATGCCCAGGACCCCGGCCTGATCCGGTTGTCTGGCCATTGGACATTACGCACCGCGCTGGACGCGGCCGAAGTGCTGCGCGGCCTTCCGGAGAAAGTGACCGGGCTGGACGCCAGCGGGATCACCCTGCTCGACTCGGCCGGCGTGCTGCAGCTGCTGCGCGTGGCCCACCGTGCCGACCTCGGCGAGGACGCGGTGACGTTCCGCGAGGAACATCGCGCACTGGTCTCCACCATCGAGGAAGTTGCCGACGACCGCCCCAAGGCCAAGCGCGACTTCGGCGTGCTGGCCGCGCTGGAGCGGCTGGGTGTCAGCGTGCATGGCATGGGCCACAACATCGTGGCGTTGGCCAGTTTCCTGGGCGAGAACCTGGTCAAGGGTGCGCGCCTGATCAAGGAACCGCGCCGTTTCCGTCTCACTGCCACCGTCGCCCAGATGGAGCAGGTCGGCCTGGACGCGGTGCCGCTGGTGGCCCTGTTGTCGTACCTGGTCGGCGCGGTGATCGCCTTCCTCGGCTCCACGATCCTGCGCGACTTCGGCGCGGAGATCTATGTGGTCGAACTGGTCAGCATTGCCTTCCTGCGCGAGTTCGCGGTGCTGTTGACCGCCATCGTGCTGGCCGGCCGCACCGCCAGTGCGTTCACCGCGCAGATCGGTGCGATGAAGGCGCGCGAAGAAATCGACGCGATGAAGACGCTCGGCCTGGACCCGGTCGACCTGCTGGTGCTGCCGCGCCTGATCGCCTTGCTGATCACGCTGCCGCTGCTGACCTTCATCGCGATGGTCGCCGGCCTGGCCGGTGGCATCACCGTGGGCGCGTTCGATCTGGATATCCCGCCGCAGATGTATATCGCGCGGATGCACGACACCATGGAAGTGCGCAACATGCTGGTCGGCCTGTCCAAGGCCCCGGTGTTCGCGCTGGTGATCGGCCTGATCGGCTGTCTGGAAGGCCTCAAGGTTGAAGGCACCGCGCAGTCGGTCGGCGAGCGCACCACCTCCAGCGTGGTGCAGGCGATTTCGCTGGTGATCATCCTCGATGCGTTCGCCGCACTGTGGTTCATGAAGATGGGCTGGTAACCGATGATCACCGACACCGCCCCGGCCGCTGACCGCGACGACGCCGCCACCGACGACGGTGAACTGCTGATCCGTGTGCGCGGGCTGACCAACCGGTTCGGCGCGCAGGTCGTGCACGACGGGCTGGACCTGGATGTGCGCCGCGGCGAGATCCTCGGCGTGGTCGGCGGCTCGGGTACCGGCAAATCGGTGTTGATGCGCAGCATCCTTGGTCTGCGTACGCCCGACGATGGCCAGATCGAGGTGCTGGGCGTCGACGCCCGCTCCAGCGACCCGGCCAACCGCCTGCATATCGAGCGCAACACCGGCGTGCTGTTCCAGGATGGCGCGCTGTTTTCCTCGCTGACCGTGGGCGAGAACGTGCAGGTGCCGCTGAAGGAACATCACGGCGAGCTGCCCGAGCGCTGGCATTACGAGCTGGCCCTGCTCAAGGTGAAGCTGGCCGGCCTGCCCGCCGATGCGATCAACAAGCTGCCTTCGCAGCTGTCCGGCGGCATGCGCAAGCGCGCCGGCCTGGCCCGCGCGCTGGCGCTGGACCCGCCGCTGCTGTTCCTGGATGAGCCCACCGCAGGCCTGGACCCGATCGGCGCGGCCGCCTTCGACCGCCTGATCAAGACCCTGCAGGAAGCACTGGGCCTGACGGTCTTCCTGATCACACACGATCTGGACACGCTGTATGCGATCTGTGACCGGGTGGCGGTGCTGGCCGACAATAAGGTCATCGCCAATGCCCCGCTGCACGAGATCGAACAACTGGACCACCCGTGGATCCAGGAGTACTTCCACGGACCGCGCGCGCGTGCTGCGCGCGATGCAAAGCACGAGAGCGAGTAAGCCATGGAAACCAAAGCCAATTACGTCCTGATCGGCGCCTTCACCCTGATAGTGGGCCTGGCGCTGCTGGCCTTCGGCCTGTGGGCCGCCAAGTACTCCTCCGACCGCACCTGGACCGAGTACCGCGTGGTGTTCCGCGAGGCCGTCACCGGCCTGTCGGTCGGCAGCCCGGTGCAGTACAACGGCATCGCGGTCGGCTCGATCACCGAGCTGAACCTGGTGCCGGACGACCCGCGCCAGGTGGTCGCGCGGATCCGCCTGAACTCCAATACGCCGGTCAAGACCGACACCCGCGCCAAGCTGGCGATCACCAGCCTGACCGGCCCGTCGATCATCCAGCTCAGCGGCGGCACGCCGCAGTCGCCCGCGCTGACCGCGGTCAACAAGGATCCGGCGCCGATCATCCCGACCACGCCTTCAGCGCTGCAGAACATCACCGACGTGGCCAACCGCATCGTCGAGCGGATGGACCAGGTGCTCAGCGACCGCAACGTGGCCAGCATCAATGCGACCCTGGCCAACCTGGAAACCATCAGCGGCGGCCTGGCCGACCGTGACCAGGGCACCCAGGCGCTGCTGCTCAGCGCGCGTGACGCCGCCCGCAGCCTGGATGTCACCCTGAAGAGCACCAACGGCACCATCCAGCGCCTGGACAAGAACCTGGTGCAGCAGCTGCCGCCGATCCTGGACAAGCTGGAAACCACGCTGAGCAAGCTGGATTCGGCCGCCGGCAATGCCGACTCGATCCTTGGCGAGAACCGCGCCGCGATCAACAGCTTCGCCAACGATGGCCTGGCCCAGCTCGGCCCGACCCTGACCGAGCTGCGCGGCCTGATCCGCGACCTGCGCCGGGTCAGCGACCGCCTGGACAACAACCCGGCACGCTATCTGCTCGGCCGCGACGCACCCAAGGAGTTCGAACCCAAATGAGCCGCCCGACCTTCTTCCGGCCCCTGCTGCCGATCGCCCTGATTGCCGCGCTCGGCGGCTGCTCGCTGCTGGGCAGCAACGAGCGCAGCGCAGTGACCATCTACTCGCCCGTGGTCCGCATCCAGGCCGACCCCAGCTGGCCGACCGTCGACTGGCAGCTGGTGCTGGTCAAGCCCAGCGCCGCGCGCGTGGTCGACAGCCCGCGCATCAACGTACGCCCGACCCCCTCCGAACTGGAGGTCTACAAGGGCGTGAGCTGGGCCCAGCCGGCCACCGACATGCTCGACGACGCGCTGGTGCGCGGCTTCGAGGATTCCGGCCGCATCAACGGCGTCGCCCGCGTCACCACCGGCATCCGTGCTGATTACAAACTGGCGATGGACGTGCGCCGCTTCGAAGCTGACTACCGCGGCCAGGCCACGCCGACCGCGCTGATCGAGGTCAACGCCAAACTGATCCACGTGATCGACCAGCGCGTGGTCGCCGATCGCACCTTCCGCCAGGAAAACCCGGTCGGCAGCACCGACGTCGCCCAGGTCACCGCCGCGCTGGAACAGGGGCTGCAGACGCTGACCACGAATGTGGTGGGCTGGACGCTGGTCACCGGCGAGCAGGATCACGCCCGCGCTGCGGTCACGCCGACCCGGGTGCGGTAATCCAGCGGAAGGTCAGATTGAGGCGCTCGGCCAGCGGTCGCGCGCTTTTGGGCAGGGAATGCTGGTAATGGCGCTGGGTCTGCCCGCCCATCACCAGCAGATCGCCATGGTCCAGCAGCACCTCGGCCTTCTTGGCATGGTCGTCCCGGCGGCGCAGCAGGAACCGCCGCGGCGCGCCCAGGCTCACTGACGCGATCACGGGCGCCGGGCCCAGTTCGGCCTCGTTGTCACTGTGCCAGCCCATTCCGTCATCGCCATCGCGGTAGCGATTGAGCAGCACGCTGTTGAACGGCGCGCCGCAGAAGCTTGCCAGCTGATCGCGCAGCGGCAGCAGCGCCGGATGCCAGGGCTCGGGCACGAACGCGGTGCCGGAATAGCGGTAGCGCGCGGCCGGGTCGCCCATCCAGCAGCTCAGCCGCGGGGAATCGACCTGGCGGCCGAAGATGCGGATCTTGTGCACTTCCCATGGGACATCGTCGCGGAGCGTGCGCTGAAGGGTGTCGGCGGCGTCGCGGGAGAGCCAATGGCGGTGCCAGTGCACCTGGGCGTCTGGAAGGTGGAGATCCATGGGTGAACGCTAGCATGGGGAGATTTGCCGGTGTGTGCCCCGGCCGCCTGCGCAAGCCTTGGCACGGAAGCTTTATCATGAGGCCCGCTTTTCCTGCGTCGCCTGTGTCCATGACCAGACAATTGACTCGCCTGAGATGGCGTGCCCGCCAATCGCTCAAGCCCCTGCAAGGACTATTGCGGAGTGTGGAGTCGCGTGGGCTGATCGGTACCTGGCAGGCATCTCTGGAGCGGCTTCGCGCGCGCGGGCAGGCACCACTGCCACCCGTGAAGACGACAGGAGCGCCCAAGGGCCCGGCATCCCAAGATCCGCGGAGAGCAAGAGGCAAGGTGCTGGTGATCGATGCAGAGGCCCCGGACGCCACGCGGGATTCCGGCTCGGTGCGTATGGGGCGAATGCTGGAGCTGATGAGGGAATTGGGGTGGGAGGTCGTGTTCATGCCCGACAACAGTCGGCTCTCTCCGGTCAGCCACGCATACCTTTCGCGGCTGGGCGTAGCGCTGGTGGGCGTACCGGGATCTCCCAGACTGGACCACTGGCTGCACCAGCATGGCAACTCTTTGCATGCCAGCATCCTGTGTCGGCACCACGTCGCCGCCGCGCATGTCGACCTGATCCGTGCCTATTCCAATGGACGCGTCATCTTCGACACCGTGGATCTGCATCATCTGCGCGAACAGCGCGCGGCGGTGCTGCGACAAGACCCACGTCTGGCCCGCCAGGCTGAAGCGACACGCGCACAGGAGCTTGCACTGATGCGGCGCAGCGATGTCACGTTGGTGGTGAGCGAAACCGAACGGACCTTGCTGGCCGCCGAATTGCCGGATGTAGATGTACGTGTGCTCTCCAACATCCATGACGTCGCCGCGGGAACGCGCAACTATGCACAGACCGAAGGGATGTACTTCATCGGTGGCTATTCGCACCACCCCAATCAGGAAGCGCTGCAGTGGCTGGTGGAAGATATCTACCCGCTCGTGCGCCAAGCACGTCCGGAGATTCGCCTGCACCTTATTGGCGACATCCCCGATCAGGAGGTGCCGCGCTTTGCCGGCCCGGGCATCACCGTGCACGGGCACGTAGAGTCAATCGAGCCCTTTTTGTCGCGGTGCCGCCTTTCACTGGCGCCGCTGCTTTCCGGTGCTGGCGTCAAGGGCAAGATCAACCAGGCGATGAGCCATGGGATTCCGGTGGTCGCGACCCCGATTGCCGCCGAAGGCATGTTCCTGGTTGACGGGCTGAACGCATTGATTGCTGCGGATGCTGCGGCATTCGCTACGGCCATTATCCGTCTGTACGACGATGAGTCGCTCTGGCAACAGCTGTCAGCCAATGGCTACCGGAACATCCTCGATCATTTCTCCAGCACCGCAGCACGCGGCACCTTGCAGCACCTGCTGACGTGACCTCCGGAGCGCACGCCGCCGGCGCGCGCTCCGGCTGCACTCAGGCCACGGCGAACGCCACGCCGGTCTTTTCCTTCAACTCATCCATACCCACGCCCGGGGCCGCCTCGACCAGCACGAGGCCCTTGTCAGTGACATCGAACACGGCCAGGTCGGTGATGATGCGATCCACCACGCCAACACCGGTCAGCGGCAGATTGCACTCGGACAGAATCTTGTGCTCGCCGTTCTTGGCGGTGTGCTCCATCAGCACCACCACGCGCTGCACGCCGGCGACCAGATCCATCGCCCCGCCCATGCCTTTGACCATCTTGCCCGGCACCATCCAGTTGGCCAGGTCGCCCTTGTCGGTCACCTGCATCGCGCCGAGGATGGCCAGATTGATGTGGCCGCCACGGATCATCGCGAAGCTGTCGTGGCTGCCGAAGTAGCTGGCACCCGCGCGTGCGGTCACCGTCTGCTTGCCGGCGTTGATCAGGTCGGCGTCGACCTCGGCTTCGGTCGGGAACGGACCGATGCCGAGCAGGCCATTCTCGGACTGCAGCCACACATCCACGCCGTCGGGAATGTGGTTGGCCACCAGGGTCGGCAGGCCGATGCCCAGGTTGACGTAGGCGCCGTCGGTCAGCTCGCGCGCAGCGCGCTGTGCCATTTCATCGCGGGTCCAGGCCATCTCAGTTCGCCTCCTGGCGCACGGTACGCTGTTCGATACGCTTCTCGGGGTGCGGGTTGTGTACGATGCGGTGCACGTAGATGCCGGGCAGGTGCACCTGGTCCGGGTCGATGCTGCCCACCGGCACCACCTCTTCCACTTCCACGATGCACAGCTTGCCGGCCATCGCGCAGGCCGGGTTGAAGTTGCGCGCGGTCTTGCGGAACACCAGGTTGCCGGCCTCGTCGGCCTTCCAGGCTTTGACCAGCGCTACGTCGGCCCGCAGCGCGGTCTCCATCACGTAGTGCTTGCCATTGAACTCGCGGGTTTCCTTGCCTTCGGCCACCACCGTGCCGTAACCGGTCGCGGTGAAGAAGGCCGGAATGCCAGCGCCACCGGCGCGGAGCCGCTCGGCCAGGGTGCCCTGCGGATTGAACTCCAGCTCCAGCTCACCGGCCAGGTACTGGCGCTCGAACTCTTTGTTCTCGCCCACGTAGGACGAGATCATTTTCCGGATCTGGCGGGTCGCCAGCAGCTGGCCGAGGCCGAAGCCATCCACGCCCGCATTATTGGAGATCACGGTCAGATCCCTGGCGCCGGTATCGCGCAGCGCGGCGATCAGGGCCTCGGGAATACCGCACAGGCCGAACCCGCCGACCGCCAGGGTCTGACCGTCGGCGATTGCACCTTGCAGCGCCTCGGCCGCACTGGCGTACTGCTTGCCACGTCGCCCGGCGTTGTCTGGGGACTTGCTCATCTACGCCCTCACCTCGTTGATGTAAGCGGCCATTGTAGCCATTGCCCGAGCCTTTCCCCGGCCCCGGGTCCTGCGTTGCCCCGACCCGCCCCGGTGAAAACGATTCCCATACACGGCAGCGGCTAAACTACTGCGCTGACTGTCAGAAGGACTGAAAAGATGACGCTCCCCGCTTTCAAGGCGTACGACATCCGCGGCCGGGTCCCGGATGAACTGAACGAAGATCTGGCGCGCCGCATCGGTGTGGCGCTGGCAGCGCAGCTGTCGCCCGGCACGGTGGTCGTCGGCCACGATGTCCGCCTGACCAGCGGGGCCCTCCAGGATGCCCTGGCCGCCGGCCTACGTGGCGCCGGCCGTGAAGTGCTGGATATCGGCCTGTGCGGCACCGAGGAAGTCTATTTCCAGGTGGATCATCTGAAGGCGGCCGGTGGCGTGATGGTTACCGCCAGTCATAATCCGATGGATTACAACGGGATGAAGCTGGTCAAGGAGCAGGCGCGCCCGATCAGCTCCGATACCGGCCTGTTCGCGATCTCCGATGCGGTCGAGGCCGACCAGGCGCCCGCCACCGCGCCGAGCGCCGGTCTGCAGTCGCACCCGGACAAGAGCGCCTACATCGCGCATCTGCTCAGTTACATCGAGCCGAAGGCCCTCAAGCCGCTGAAGCTGGTGGTCAATGCCGGCAACGGTGGCGCCGGCACGATCGTCGATCTGCTCGCCCCGCACCTGCCGCTGGAGTTCATCCGCATCTGCCATGAACCCGATGGCAGCTTCCCGAACGGCATTCCGAATCCGCTGCTGCCGGAAAACCGCGAACTCACCGCGCAGGCCGTGCGCGAGCATGGCGCGGACTTCGGCATCGCCTGGGATGGCGATTTCGACCGTTGTTTCTTCTTCGACCATAACGGCCGCTTCATCGAAGGCTATTACCTGGTCGGCCTGCTCGCGCAAGCGATCCTGGCACGCCAGCCCGGCGGCAAGGTCGTGCACGACCCGCGTCTGACCTGGAACACCGTGGAAATGGTGGAGGAAGCCGGTGGCCAGCCGGTGCTGTGCAAGAGCGGCCACGCCTTCATCAAGGAAAAGATGCGCGCGGAAAATGCCGTCTACGGCGGCGAGATGAGTGCGCACCATTATTTCCGCGAGTTCGCCTACGCCGATTCCGGCATGATCCCGTGGCTGTTAATCGCCGCGCTGGTCTCCGAATCCGGCCGCTCGCTGGCCGATCTGGTCGAAGCGCGCATGCAGAAGTTCCCGTGCAGCGGGGAGATCAACTTCAAGGTGGCCGACGCCAAGCGTTCCGTTGCCCGCGTGATGGAGCATTACGCTGCGCAGGCACCGTCGCTGGACCACACCGATGGCATCAGCGCCGATTTCGGCGACTGGCGCTTCAACCTGCGCAGCTCCAACACCGAGCCGCTGCTGCGCCTGAATGTTGAAACCCGCGGCGACGCAGCACTGCTGCGCGCGCGCACCGATGAAATTTCGCAGTTGCTCAAGGACGCCTGAGGCGAGTACCCCCACCATGCAGAATCTTCTTCCCGTCATCCTCTCCGGTGGCTCCGGCACCCGCCTGTGGCCGCTGTCGCGCGAGTCCTACCCAAAGCAGTTCCTGGCCCTGGCCGGTGAACAGACGATGCTGCAGGCCACCTGGCAGCGCGTGGCGCCGATTGCCGGCCGCGCGCCTCTGATCGTCGCCAACGAGGAACACCGCTTCGTAGCTGCCGAGCAGCTGCAGCAGCTCGGCGTGGAGCCGCAGGCTATCCTGCTCGAGCCGGTCGGCCGCAACACCGCACCGGCGATCGCAGTGGCCGCATTGGAAGCGACCCGGGATGGCGATGACGCGCTGCTGCTGGTGCTGCCCTCGGACCATGTGATCGCCGACGAGAACGCATTCCGTGCCGCGGTACTGCGTGCGGTGCCGGCGGCGGAGTCCGGCAAACTGGTGACGTTTGGTATCGTGCCGACCGGCCCGGAAACCGGCTACGGCTACATCAAGGCGGCCTCGGGTGGTGATGTCCGTGCGGTGGATCGGTTTGTCGAGAAGCCGGATGCGGAGACCGCGAGTGCTTACGTGCAATCAGGCGAGTACTTCTGGAACAGCGGGATGTTCCTGTTCAAGGCCTCGCGCTTCCTGGCCGAGCTGGAGAAGTTCCATCCCGCCATGCTCGCCGGCAGCCGCACCGCCTGGCAGCAGGCGCGCCGCGACACCGATTTCACCCGTCTGGACAAAGACGCCTTCGCCGCCGTGCCGTCGGACTCCATCGATTACGCGGTGATGGAAAAGACCGCCGACGCCGTGGTCGTTCCGCTGGATGCCGGCTGGAACGACGTTGGCTCGTGGACCGCGCTGCGTGACGTGTCCGAACAGGATGGGGATGGCAACGCGCACCACGGCGATGTGATCGCGATCGACTGCCGCAACACCTTTGCCTACGGCGAGCGCCTGATCGCGCTGGTCGGCCTGGACGACGTGATCGTGGTGGAAACCGATGACGCGGTCATGGTCGGCAAGAGCGACCGCATGCAGGAGATCAAGCAGGTGGTCGCGCGGATCAAGGCCGATGGCCGTCCCGAAGCGACCTGGCACCGCAAGGTGTACCGCCCGTGGGGTGCCTACGATTCGATCGACAATGGCGCCCGCTTCCAGGTCAAGCGCATCACGGTCAAGCCGGGTGCAACGCTGAGCCTGCAGATGCATCACCACCGCGCCGAACACTGGATTGTGGTCAGCGGTACGGCCGAGGTCACGCGGGGCGAAGAAGTGCTGCTGCTCACCGAGAACCAGAGCACCTACATCCCGCTGGGCGTCACCCATCGCCTGAAGAACCCGGGCAAGCTGCCACTGGAGCTGATCGAAGTGCAGTCCGGTAGTTACCTGGGCGAAGACGATATCGTGCGGTTCGAGGATACGTACGGGCGTACCTGAGCACTTGGAGTAACCATAAAAAAAACCCGGCCAGGGCCGGGTTTTTTGTTGCCGGTAGAGCCACGGCAAGGGTGGCTCTACGCCCCAGTCAGCAGTCCGCGATGACCCGCTTCAGGCCGTCCTGCCAGCTTGGCAGCGCTACGCCGAAGTCCCTCTCCAGCTTCGCCACATCCAGGTGCGAATAGGCGGGGCGCTTGGCCGGCGTCGGGTACTCGGCCGTGGTGATCGCCTCGACCTTCGGCGCACGCGGCAGCACGCCTGCTGCTACGGCCTCGGCATAGATCGCTTCGGCAAAGCCGTGCCAGCTGGTTTCGCCCTTGGCGGTCAGATGCCACGTGCCCGACAGTGCGCCGTCGTGCTGCAGCGCCTGCGCGGTCACATCGGCAATCAACGCTGCCGGCGTCGGCGTACCTATCTGATCAGCCACCACGCGCAGTACGTCGCGCTCGGCGCCCACCCGCAGCATCGTGCGCAGGAAGTTGGCGCTGTGCGAGGCGTACACCCAGGCCGTGCGGAAGATCAGGTGGCGTCCACCAGCCGCACGGACGGCTTGCTCACCGACCAGCTTGCTGGCGCCATACACGCCCAGCGGGGCAGTCGCATCGTCTTCCCGGTACGGGCGCGTGCCCTGCCCGTCGAAGACGTAGTCGGTGGAGTAATGCACCAGCGGGACGCCGGCCTGCGCGCACCAGCGGGCCAGCACGCCCGGTGCCTCCGCATTGGCACGGAAGGCGGCATCGCGGTCCTCCTCGGCGCGGTCGACCGCGGTGTACGCGGCCGCATTGACCACCACCGTCGGCTGCACGCGGTCCAGCAGTGCCGCCAGCGAAGCAGGCTGATCGAAGTCGGCCACTTCGCACGCGGTGCCATCCGGCAGCGCACCGCTGCGGGTAGTCGCCACCATGCTGCCCAGCGGGGCCAGCGCACGTCGCAGTTCCTGACCCAGCTGACCGTTGGCACCGAGAAGCAGGATCGTCACGGCTGGTAGACCGGCAGGCGGTCCTCGGCAATGTCTTTCAGGAACGGCGCAGCCTCATCCTTGGCTGAGAGCGTCGGTGCGCTGATCGGCCAGTCGACGGCGATGTCGGCATCATTCCAGCGGATGCCGGCGTCGGCTTCTTTGACGTAGGTGTCCGTGCACAGGTAGCTGAACAGCGCGCGCTCGGACAAGACCGCGAAGCCGTGCGCGAAGCCTTCCGGAATCCAGAACTGCCGCTTGTTTTCCGCGCTCAACACGACCGCTTCCCATCGGCCGAAGGTTGGCGAACCCCGGCGGATGTCTACGGCGACGTCATAGACCTCGCCTTCAAGCACGCTCACCAGTTTTCCCTGGGGACGCGGCCACTGGTAGTGCAGACCCCGCAACACCCCTTTGGCCGACGACGACACGTTGCTCTGCACGAATCGGGTCGGCAGATCCCGCTCGGAAAAGCGCTCGGCGTTCCAGGTTTCATAGAAGAAGCCACGTTCGTCACCGAACACCGCGGGCTCGATCATCTTGCAGCCCTGCAGGGAAGTTTCGATGATCTTCACGGCACGATGCCCCGCTGCGCCAGCGTGTGCAGATACTGACCGTAGCCGTTCTTGATCAGCGGCGCTGCCAGCGCCTCCAGCTGCTCGGCGGTGATCCAGCCCTGGCCGAAAGCAATCTCCTCAGGGCAGCAGACCTGCAGGCCCTGACGGGTCTGGATGGTCTCGATGAAGTTGGAGGCTTCCAGCAGTGACTGGTGGGTACCGGTGTCCAGCCACGCATAGCCCCGGCCCAGCGCTTCCAGATGCAGGTTGCCCTCGCGCAGGTAACGCTGGTTGAGATCGGTGATCTCCAGCTCGCCACGCGGCGACGGCTTCAGCTCGGCGGCATACTCGCTGGCATGGCCGTCGTAGAAGTACAGGCCGGTGACCGCATAGTTGGAACGCGGCTTCTCCGGCTTCTCGACCAGGTCGATCACCTTGCCGGCCTTGTCGAATTCGGCCACGCCGTAGCGCTCCGGATCATTGACCCAGTAACCGAACACCGTGGCCCCGGTATCGCGCTGGTCGGCATTGCGCAGCACTTCACGCAGGCCATGACCGTGGAAGATGTTGTCGCCCAGCACCAAGCAGCTCGGCTTGCCGCCGATGAAGTCCTTGCCGATCAGGTAGGCCTGCGCCAGCCCATCCGGACTCGGCTGCACGGCGTACTCGATGCTCATGCCCCACTGCGAGCCATCGCCGAGCAGGCTCTGGAACAGCGCCTGCTCGTGCGGCGTGTTGATGATCAACACGTCGCGGATCCCGGCCAGCATCAGCACGCTGAGCGGGTAATAGATCATCGGCTTGTCGTACACGGGCAGCAGCTGCTTGCTGACGCCCTTGGTGATCGGATACAGGCGGGTGCCCGAACCACCCGCGAGGATGATGCCCTTGCGTTGAGTCATGCGGTTGTCCTCTGTCTGGTGATCACCGCCCTCAGGCGGTGGTGCCGATGCGCTGCAGGCGGTAGCTGCCGTCGAGCACGCCGTTGACCCAGTCCTGGTTGTCCAGGTACCAGTCCACGGTGAAGCCGATGCCCTGCTCGAAGGTGTACTTCGGCTCCCAGCCCAGCTGGTCCTTGAGCTTGGAGGCATCGATCGCGTAACGGCGGTCATGGCCGGGGCGGTCGGTCACATAGGTAATCTGGCTGGCGCGCGGCTGGCCATCCTCACGCGGGCGGCGTGCATCGAGCAGTGCGCAGATCGCCTGCACCACCTCGATGTTCTGCTTTTCGGAGTTACCGCCGACGTTGTAGGTCTCGCCGACCTGACCCTTGGCCAGCACGGTGCGGATCGCTTCGCAGTGATCGCTCACGAACAGCCAGTCGCGCACCTGCTTGCCATCGCCATAGACCGGCAGCGGTTCGCCGGCCAGGGCCTTGGCGATCACCAGCGGGATCAGCTTCTCGGGGAAATGGTACGGGCCGTAGTTGTTGGAGCAGTTGGTGGTCAGCACCGGCAACCCGTAGGTGTGGTGGAACGCGCGCACCAGATGGTCCGAGGCCGCCTTGGACGCCGAGTACGGCGAGTTGGGCGCGTAAGGGGTGGTCTCGCTGAACTTGCCGGTCTCGCCGAGGGTGCCGTAGACCTCATCGGTGGACACGTGCAGGAATCGGAACGCCTGGCCCTTGTCGGCCGGCAGTGCCTTCCAGTAATCGCGAACGGCCTCCAGCAGCGCCAGGGTGCCGACCACGTTGGTCTGGATGAACGCGCCCGGTCCATCGATGGAACGGTCCACGTGGCTTTCGGCGGCGAAGTTCAGCACGGCGTCCGGACGGTGTTCGGCCAGCAGGCGGGCGACGAGCGCCTGATCGCCGATGTCACCTTCGACGAACACATGGTCCGGATTGCCGTCCAGCGAGGCCAGTGTTTTCAGGTTGCCCGCATAGGTCAGCGCATCGAGATTGATGACACGCACGCCCTTCGCTACGGCTTCGAGGACAAAGTTACCGCCAATGAATCCGGCTCCGCCGGTGACAAGCCATGTGGGCACTACCCGTTCTCCTGTTCAATATGCGTGCAGGGGTCCTGATGGCGCCCCGGCTCAGCGCAACAGGATACATGGCGACCGTCTTCACGACTGCCCGTCCAGCGTGAACAACAGGCGTTTTCCGTCGATTTCATGACGCACTGCAGCACAACCATACGCATTCGCATGGTGGCCTTGCGCCAGTTAGAATCGCTGTCCCACCCCCGAACCGGTTGCTAGTCAAAGAACCGGACGTTCTCCCGTTATTGAAGGATCCAGCACCAGATGAAAATCCTCGTCGCGTACAAGCGCGTGGTGGACTACAACGTCCGCATTCAGGTCAAGCCGGACGGTTCCGGCGTGGTTACCGATGGCGTCAAGCTGTCCCCAAATCCGTTCGACGAAATCGCCCTGGAAGAAGCGCTGCGCCTGCGTGACAAGGGCATCGCCACCGAGGTCGTGGTTGCCACGATCGCACCGGCCGATGCCCAGGCGCACCTGCGCAACGGCCTGGCCATGGGCGCGAACCGCGCCATCCATGTCGTGACCGACCAGGCCATCCAGCCGCTGACGGCCGCTCGTACCCTGCTCAAGCTGGTCGAGAAGGAACAGCCGGACCTGGTGATCCTCGGCAAGCAGGCCATCGATGACGATGCCAATCAGACCGGCCAGATGCTGGCCACGCTGTGGGGGCGCCCGCAGGCGACCTTCGCCAGCAAGCTGGAGATCGCCGACGGCAAGGCCACGGTCACCCGTGAAGTCGACGCCGGCCTGGAAACGCTGGAAATCGACCTGCCGGCCGTGGTCACTACCGACCTGCGCCTGAACGAGCCGCGCTTCATCAAGCTGCCGGACATCATGAAGGCCAAAGCCAAGCCGCTGGAGACTCTGCAGCTGGCCGATCTCGGTGTTGAAGCCGCCGATACCTTCAAGACCACCCAGTACGCGGCGCCGGTCAAGCGCAGCAAGGGCGTGATGGTCAAGGACGCGGCCGAACTGGTCGCTGCACTCAAGCAGAAGGGGTTGCTGTAATGACCAAGATCCTCGTTGTCGCTGAACACCACGACGGCAAGCTCAACGCCGCCACCGCCAAGACCGTCAGCGCAGCCGCTGCGATCAGCGGCGCCAGCATCGATGTGGTGGTGCTGGCCGCGGACCCGACCGCCGCCGCTGCTGAAGCGGCCCAGCTTGCCGGCGTCGCCAAGGTGCTGACCGTGGCCAACGCCGCCAATGCGCAGGCGCTGGCCCAGGTGCTGGCCCCGCAGATCGCGAAGCTGGCCACCGGCTACACCCACGTGTTCGGCCCCTCGACCACCTTCGGCAAGGACCTCATGCCGTGCGTGGCCGCCCTGCTGGGCGTCAACCAGGTCTCGGACCTGATGACCGTCGAAGGCAGCCACAGCTTCAAGCGCCCGATCTATGCGGGCAATGCAATCATCACCGTGGACGTGCCGGCCGACCAGATCGTGGTCGCTACCGTGCGTGCCGCCTCGTGGCCGGAAGTAGCCAAGGGCGGCAGCGCTGCCGTTGAAGCGGCCAGCGTCGATGCGGCCCTGCCGACCCACACCCGCTTCGTCGGCCTGGCCGCCGGCGCGACCGATCGCCCGGACCTGCAGAGCGCCAAGCGCGTGGTCTCCGGCGGCCGTGGCGTGGGTTCGGAAGAGAACTTCAAGGTGATCTTCCAGCTGGCCGACAAGCTCGGCGCCGCGGTCGGTGCCTCGCGCGCCGCCGTGGACGCCGGCTACGTGCCGAGTGACCTGCAGGTTGGCCAGACCGGCAAGATCATCTCGCCGGAGCTGTATGTGGCCGTGGGCATCAGCGGTGCGATCCAGCACCTGACCGGGATCAAGGACGCCGGCACAATCGTGGCGATCAACAAGGACCCGGATTCGCCGATCTTCGAGATCGCCGATATCGGGCTGGTGGGGGATCTGTTCACGCTGCTGCCGGAGTTGGAAGCGGCGCTGTAATAGCGGACGTCGCCATCCGCTTTCGGATGGCGACTCTATTGATGGACAGATACAAGGCCACTGCCATGAAGAACCCCGTTGCTCCGCTCCTGTGTCTGCTTGCCTTGAGCGCCTGTCAGGCCGAGGGCGTACCGCCACCTCCGCCGCCTGCCCCACCGGCTCCCGCCGCGGTGATCCAGTCTTCCAGCAAGGCACTGTCGATCGATCCCAAGGAAATGCCCAGCTGTGAGCCGATGGAAGCAACGGTGTCCTGGGATGTGAGTGACCAGCCCAACCTGCCGTCGGTGGAGCTCTGGGTTGGCGGCGACAACGATGAGAAGCTGTTTGCCGGCGGTGGTCCGACCGGCTCGGCAAAAACCGGGGCATGGACCCGGCCGGGAACACGATTCCGCCTGAAGACGCCCCAGACCCGCCAGGTCATCGTCGAAGCCTTGGTCGGCGGGCCGGGCTGCCGCTGAAGCCATTGCTTCAGGAATGGTTACAATCGGCGGGTCTATTGCCCGCACTGGCAGTCACCTGCCGGTGCACCCACAAGAAGCGTGCTTGGAACTCGGCTTCCAATGGCTTCATCTACAGCAGAATCCATTTCAATGACGCTTGAAGCCATTCCTGTCAATTCCCTCTCCCGTCACATCGAGCCGCTGAAAGATGCCCTCGCGGCAGCCGCCACCGAAGTGGTGGGAAGTGGCTATTACGTGCTGGGTCCGAACGTCCGTGCTTTTGAATCGGCCTTCGCCGCCTATTGCGGCGTCGAGCATTGCATCAGCGTCGCCAACGGCACCGACGCGCTGGAGTTGTCCTTGCGCGCACTGGACGTTGGCAGCGCGGACCGCGTCGCGGTCGTAGCCAACGCGGCGATGTACGGCACCTCGGCCGTGCTGGCCTGCGGTGCCGAACCGGTCTTCATCGACATCCGCGCCGACGCGACGATGGATCCGGCCAAGCTCGAAGCAGCACTGGCCGACGGCGGCATCAAGGCGGTCATCGTCACCCATCTGTATGGCCAGTTGGCCGATATCGAAGCCATCGCTGCCCTGTGCAAGGCGCGTGGCGTCGGTCTGGTGGAAGACTGCGCCCAGGCGCATGGCGCCCGCAACGACAACGGCGTGGCCGGATCGTTCGGCGATATCGCCAGCTTCAGTTTCTACCCCACCAAGAACCTCGGCGCGCTGGGCGATGGCGGTGCAGTGGTCACCGGTCGTACTGATCTGGCCGATCGCGTGCGCATGCTGCGCCAGTACGGCTGGACCCAGAAGTACACCAACGGACTGGCCGGTGGCCGTAACAGCCGCCTGGATGAGATCCAGGCCAGCATGCTGCTGCTGATGCTTCCGCATCTGGACCAGTGGAACCACAACCGCCGGAATGTCGCCGAACGCTACGCCGCTGGCATCCGCAGCCCCAGGATCCGCACCAATACGAGCAACGGTCAGAGCTATGTTGCGCACCTGTATGTCATCCGCACCGATGAACGCACCGCGCTGCAGCAGCACCTGACCGACAACGGCATCCAGACCGACGTGCATTACCCCATCGCCGATCACAAGCAGCCCTGCCACGCCGGTCGTTTCGACCGCGTCACGCTGCCGCAGACCGAGCTGGATTGCGCCACCGTGCTCACCCTGCCGTGCTTCCCCGAACTGACGGATGCCGAAATCGATCGAGTAATCGACGCATGCAACCGCTTCTGAGCCCCTCGCTGACCGTCGTTGTCCCGGTTTACGGCAACGAAGGCTCGATCGCGCCGTTGATCGCCGCGCTTGCGTCGATCAAGCAGGAGGCCGGTGTTGCGTTCGAGGCGGTGTTTGTCGTCGACGGCAGCCCTGACCAGAGCTATGCGCGCCTGCGCGAGCAGCTTCCCTCGGCAGGCTTCGACGCACAGCTGATTGCACTGTCGCGCAACTTCGGGGCGTTTTCGGCGATCCGGGTCGGCCTCGAACACGCCAAAGGATCGATCATCGCGGTGATGGCCGCCGACCTGCAGGAGCCGCCTGCGCTGGTGATCGATCTGTTCAAGGCACTCCTGCCCGGGGACAAGGACATCGCCATGGGTGTGCGCGAATCGCGCGAGGACCCGGGTCTTTCCAAACTGGCATCGGGGACCTTCTGGTCGCTGTACCGGCGCTTTGTGATGCCGGACATTCCCAAGGGCGGCGTTGATATCTTCGCGGTGACCGCAGACATGCGCGATCGCCTGCTGCTGCTGAAGGAAAGCAACACCAGCCTGCTGGCACAGCTGTTCTGGTTGGGCGGGCGGCGTGCGTTCGTGCCCTACCAGCGTCTGCGTCGGGAACACGGCAAGAGCGCCTGGACTCTGAAGAAGAAGCTGCGCTACCTGTCCGACAGCGTCTTCGCTTTTACCGACCTGCCGGTGCGCCTGCTGATGGCCATCGGTACGCTCGCCCTCATCGCTGCCGTCGGGCTGTCGATCCTGATCCTGGCGGCCAAGCTGTCGGGCTTGGTAGCAGTGCCCGGGTATGCGGGCACGATGGTGACCATCCTGTTCTTCGGTGCGCTCAACTCGCTCGGCCTGGGCGTGGTGGGCGCTTACGCATGGCGGACGTTCGAGAACACCAAAGCACGCCCCCTTTCCATCCTGCAGTCGCTGGAAACCTTCCCGGAACGTCATTCATGAGCTTTTACTGCCATCCCAATGCACTTTGCGAATCGGACAAGATCGGCAACGGCAGCAGGATCTGGGCATTCGTCCACGTACTCCCCGGCGCCGTGATCGGCGAAGACTGCAACCTCTGCGATGGGGTGTTCGTCGAGGGGGATGTCGTGGTCGGCAACCGGGTCACCGTGAAGTCGGGCGTCCAGTTGTGGAATGGGACCCGTCTCGGCGATGACGTGTTCGTGGGTCCCAATGCCACCTTCACCAACGACCGCTTCCCGCGCTCTGGCCAACATCTGGACAGCTTTCCCGAGACTGTGGTGGAAGCAGGCGCATCCATCGGCGCCAATGCAACCCTGCTGCCCGGCGTACGCATCGGCAGCGGTGCCATGGTGGGCGCCGGCGCGGTGATCACCCGCTCGGTTCCCCCCAACGCCATCGTGGTGGGTAATCCTGCACGGATCGTGGGCTATGTCACCGATGGCAAGACGCAGACCCGGCCCGCCGTCGTGTCAAACGATGAAACGCCGCTGAGCAGCGTGTCCGGGGTAAAACTGCACAAGCTGCCGCGCTACCAGGACCTGCGCGGCGCGCTTTCGGTGGGCGAGTTCTCCAAGGACCTGCCGTTCCAGCCCAAGCGCTACTTCCTCGTGTTCGACGTGCCCAGCCAGGAAACCCGTGGCGAGCATGCACATCGCATCTGCCATCAGTTCCTGATCTGCGTCAAAGGCAGCGTCCGCGTGCTTGCCGACGATGGTGCGCGCCGCGAAGAATTCACCTTGAACTCGCCCAGCGTAGGCCTGCACCTGCCACCGATGATCTGGGGCACCCAGTACCAATACTCACCTGGCGCGGTACTGCTGGTGTTTGCCTCGGAAGGCTACGATTCGGAAGAGTACATCCGGCACTACGATGAGTTCATCGCCCTGACCTCCGCGGCCAAGGCGTGAAGCTGCGCGCATCCCTGCCAACCATCGCTCGATTCCTGGCAGGTGGTGCGCTCAACACCGGCAGCACGTTCGTCCTGTACTGGTTGCTGTTGTTGGTGGTGGAATATCGAGTCGCCTATGCGATCAGTTTTGTCGCCGGCATCCTGCTGAGCTATGTGATCAATACCAGGTTCGTGTTCCAGACCCAGCACAGTGTGCGCAAAATGGTGTTGTTTCCCTTGGTGTACCTGGCCGGCTATCTCGCGGGCGCGTTCGTGCTGCAACTGTCGGTTGCGCGATTCGGGGTCGACGCGCGGGTGGCCCCACTTATCTCGGTCTGCGCGACACTGCCACTGACCTACATACTGAGCAAGCTCGTCCTAACTTGGGAGCGCAACCGCAGGGGCTGATTGCCAGAATAGTTTCAATCACAGCAAGGCACAGGGGGATCCACGTGTTACTTCGCTTCAATAACCTTACCGCAGCCCGGTTCGTGGCTGCGCTGCTGGTCTTTTTCCATCATTCCTCGCCGCTCGAATACGAGGCGATGACCAACCCGTTCTGGAAGAATTTCGCGAACAACGGCCATGTCGGCGTCTCGTTCTTCTTCATCCTGAGCGGCTTCGTGCTGGCGGCATCGAATCTCGACAAGCTGGGTCGGATGACCTTCAGCGGCACGCTCTCGTTTTACTGGAAGCGCATCGCGCGCATCGTCCCGCTTTGGCTCGTCGTATCTGCACCCTTCATTCTGAAGGCCATCGAGACCGACGATCCGAAGCTGATTCCGTTTCTGACCTTTACCCAGGCGTGGAGCTCGGACGTGTTCGTGTCATTCGGCTTGCTCGCTGTGGCATGGACATTATCGGTGGAGATATTTTTCTATCTGACCTTCCCGTTCATTGCTGCCACGGTGCGTCCGTTCAAGGGACGCGCACTCGGTCCGATCCTGACGCTGCTCGGGTTGATGATTCCTGCTGCGGGGGCGCTCTACTACTGGCTGAATCCGGAAATGGCAGCGCTTTTCTTCCCCGACCCGAACAGCTCGCACCGCTGGCTGTACCGCTTCCCGGTAGCGCGCCTGGGTGAGTTCATTGCCGGTATCGGCGTTTTCCTCACCATCGCCCGCTGCAACCTGCCCATAGGCCGCCTCAGCAGCACTATTGGACTGGCCGCGACCGCACTTGTACTCCTGATGGTCATGGGCACCATGGAGAAGACCAACACCATCTGGATCATTCCATACGCACTGATCTTCACCTTCATGGTGCTGATGCTTGCGCAGATGGAAAAGCTCGATCTACGCATCACCTGGAAACTGCCCATCTTGCTCGGTGAAGCCTCCTTTGCGTTCTACCTGATCCACCAGTTCTACTTCAAGGCTGCGCTGCTGCCTCCGTTGACCCAGTTCTCGGGTCTGGCGGTAGCGCAGGTGGAAGTACTGCTCGCTGCGATTGCCACCAGCGTCGGCCTGCATCTGTTGATCGAAGCACCCGCGCGCGACGCACTGCTGCGCTTGCTGCATATCCGCTCGACCATGCCCAAGGTCGCAGTGACCGAGGCCGTACCGGGCGAAACGCAGGCCAAACCCGCGCTCTAAACACCGCCCGCGCCGGCGGCTGTTGTAGCTGAAGTCGCCCTTGCTCAGCTTCATGAATACTCTAACCCGGCAGTCACTGCCCCTGTACTGATACGGGGGCAGTGTCTGCCCGTGAGAGAATGGTCGCGGCCCTGCAAGCAGTGTCTGGAAGTGCTTGTGATATCTCCAATAAACACGGAAAGAAGAATGAAAAACTACTTTGGGATCCACCCCACCGCACTCATCGGCGAGAACGTCAGCCTCGGCCAGAACGTCACCATCGGCGCGCGCACGATCGTCTATGACAACGTCGTGATCGGGAATGACACCTTCATCGGCCCTGACTGCATCATCGGTGAGCCGAACGTGGCCATCCATAGCGAGCGCGATGCCTACGTCAATCCGGTGCTGTCCATCGGCAACAACTCGCTGATCCGCTCGGGCACCATCATGTACGCCGGCAGCACCTTCGGCGATCATTTCGAGACCGGCCACCGGGTCACGATCCGCGAGCAGGCCAACATCGGCCACCACGTGCGCATCGGCACCCTGTCAGACATCCAAGGGCACTGCGACATCGGCAACTACGTGCGCCTGCACAGTAACGTGCACGTCGGCCACAAGAGCACCATCAAGGACTACGTCTGGATCTTCCCGTATGTCGTCCTGACCAACGATCCGCACCCGCCGTCCAGCACGCTGGTCGGCGTGACCATCGAGGAATTTGCGGTGGTCGCCACCATGAGCGTAGTGCTGCCGGGCGTAACCATCGGCAAGGATGCACTGGTCGGGGCATCTTCGCTGGTGCGCTCCGACGTGCCGGCCGAGGCGGTCATCGTGGGCAATCCCGGCAAGCAGGTGGCGAGCGTGCGCGACATCAAATCGAAGTTCGACGGCACCCCAGTGTATCCGTGGCGCGAGACCTTTGATCGCGGCATGCCTTGGCAGGGCGTTGGCTATGATCAATGGGTCAGCGCGCAAGGGGGCCAGCGGAAGGGCTGAGCACCGCAAGCGCGAGTGGCGCGGCATGTTCTGCCGCGCCACGCTTCGTTGCCGGGCCCTTGGGCCGGCGGCTTTTGCGCTACTGGGCCGGCGGGGGCGCCGACGACGCCTGGAGTTCGGCGAAGGCGCCGTCTTCTTTGATCGCCTGCAAACAGTTCAATTCCGCAGGGACGTCAGCCGGCTTGCCCTGTCGGCAGTAGAGTTCGTTAAGCAACTCCCCCGGTGACAACGCATCCAGGCGGCGTGCATCGCGGATCAGGCTCAGTCGACTGTCTTTGTTGAAATAGACAATCTTGTCGAAATCAGAAGTACGCACTTGGCGGCCTTCTATCAGGCGAGTGGTATCGGTCGACATCGGGATCAGCACCGCTTCCGCAGCCGGTATCGCCACCTTCCATTCGAAATCGTAGGCAAAGTTGGCCTTTATGAATCCGTCGTTCTTGAAGGGTGAGTAGGCATTGATGCCGCCAACGAACAGAACGCGCTCACCGGGTTGCAGTCGGCCGCCCAGCGTTCGGATACCGTCGTACGCATTGGCGCTCATCTTCTGGTTGTAACCGTACCAGAACCTCAGTTTTGGCTCCGCCTTGATGATCGCCAGAATAGCAAGGGCCGCGAGTACAGCCATCAGCAAGTATGCTCCATCGCGAGTGACCCGCGACCGCCAGGCATTGAAGTCCGCCAACGCCAGTGGCAGAAGAAGGAGCGAAGAGCCAAACCACGCGTACATGGGCAACTGATTGCGCGGTATTGCCACCATGGGGGCGACGGCAAGCACGGAGAGTGCAAGGAAAGCAACTGCCAGCTTCCAGCCGAATCGATGCGATGCGAGCCACAGCCCCAGAACCACCAACGGAATCGCACCCGTGGGCATCATGGCCCGCAGGTAGAACTTCAGCGACCCGATCATATCGCCCAGACCCGTGGCAATCTTGTAGGACGAGCCACTATCTGCCGACGTATCCAGGAACGGGCTGCCGAAGTACTTGTCCTTGAGCAGAATACCCACCACCAGCGCGCAGACGAAGCCCGACTGGATGACCGCCCTTTTCCACCCGACACGCTCGACGAACAGCAGCGGGATTGCGGCAAGCAACATCGAGTAGGTCGGCTTGGTTTCGAAGCTGATCCATGCCAGCAGCAACGGAAGAATCATCGTTCCAGCCGATGCAACACCACCGGAGGTTGCTATTGCCCAGCGACGGAAAGCCAGCACAGACAAACAGGCGACGATACCGGACAGACAGCCACCGAAGTCCAGCGTCTGAAGTTCGTAGAACGACGGAAGGCTGAAGACCAGTGTGAAATAGGTAAGGACCAACCAAGGAGCGACTCTGATCGAGAATATCTTCTCGGCAGTCCGCAGCAATGCGGCAGGCAGCAACACCGCAGGCGCCAGTATCGCAGCGACAAACCACGGAAAACTGTCGATTCCTCCAAGCAATTTGAGCGCCAGGATCATCAGCGGGCGCGGCGAGGTCAGATCGATGGATGCATAGTCCGTCTTCGAGAATGCGAAGTATCGCCATACATCGGAATGGGTGGGCGTCAAGGGCTCGAAGAAGCCCGGCGTCACCAGCCGGGTTACCAGCAGATACGTCACGATCGCCAGCAAGGAGAGCCACGCAAACCGAGCGACCTCTGGCCGGAGGCGGTCCAGAGTCGCACCGCCGACAGGCAAGTCGCCTGCTGCTTGATTATTTGAGTTTGAGCGCATGCTTTTCAACCAGATGCCATGAGGCGTAGCCCAATACAACGGCCATCGTAAGGGCCAGAGTCACGTGTACGAATAGGCCCGCAGACGGGACCAGGACAGCGACCAGCTGCTGGCATGGCCAACCCCACAGGTAGATGCCGTATGACGGATCACCGAAGCGCTCCAGCCAACCCACCACTGGGGTCATGTAGGCAAATACGAATACGAAACCGCTCAGGGCCAGTGGGAAGGTCAGCGAATAGGTGGGCAAGTGTTTGGTTAGCACCGCCAGCAGCACCAGGCCGATCAACAGGATGTACCCGACCCGGATCGACTCACGATGCAGGTAGATCAACACGCCAAGGACAAAGTACAGACCGAGGCGGAACCAGTCCTGGTGCAGCGGGAGGTAGTACGGGTACAGGGCGCCGATGACGACCAAAGCCAGCGCGGCGATCGTTGCCATACGTCGCGAGCCGAATACGCCGACCAGCCCTGCCACGCCCAGCAGGACATACATCCGGGTTTCAGCCGGGAGGGTCCATTGCGAGCCATTGATGGTGGACGTCTTGGCGTTGGTCTCGAAAACCCCCGGCAGGTTCCACGCCATGTCCGAGGCCAGCCGCATGTTCTTGAAGACGTAGTCCCACACTTCCTGACGATGCAGATACTCACCGATCGGCAGCGTGGTCATGATGCCGCCGACCACCAAGGCCAGCAGGAGCACGTTGACCACATACCCTGGCACCAGGCGAAGTGCCCGCAACTTGAAGAAGTTGAGCAGGTTGCGCTGGCGCATGAGACTACCGGTCACTAGGAAGCCGCTGACCAGGAAGAAAATGTTGACCGCAATGTCGCCACTGTAATGGCCAAGGCCGAGGCGTACGAAGATGTCCTCGGCCCCCACGGCCGGTGCGATGGCACGTGCATGACCGTAGATCACCATCGATGCGGCAAGGATGCGCAGCAACAGGAAATTATCGGCGCGCCGACGAAGCCCTTCGTCGACGGAAACACTGTCAAGCAGCCAGGAGAAGCGACTGGTCATGGTGGCCTTATTCAATGACGGCGTGAGCTGAGTGCGCCGGGATCCCTCCATGCAGGCTACTTGCCATCAGCCTGCATGCCAGACGAAGGGTTGGCCACACGCACGCATGATGGCCCCGGACCGGGCGCAATTGTACCTGCTTGACCAATCCGCCGTCCGTTCCCGAAAAGCGGTCAACGATACGCTCGCGCGCTTTCTCGGGCGAGGATATGCATTACCGACCCCATGGAGCCATCTGTAAGCAAGTCCACATTGGCTTGGGGCGCGCTCCAGATCCGGTCCTGCAGCGGGAGTTCCTGCCTAGGATCACCGGAGGGATACTCGACCACGAATGCCCAACTCTTTCCCGCCAACGGCAATACACGAAAGCCCTGTGCTTCGAACACCTTGCGAGCGGCAGCGACCGACCATACGGTGATGTGACCACGGTGGAATGGATCCAAGTAACCTGGATCTTCATCGCGAACGTAGTCTGTCAGGCCCGTATTGAACAAGAACAGCGAACCCGGAATGGCGGCCTTCCGCAGCGATCCAGCAAGAGATAGAGCCATCGACGGAGTTAGGTGCTCAATCACCTCCACGCAAACCCCGCACTCGAACGTCATGCCCATATCGCCCAGGTCGGCGCAGACATAGTTGGCGTGTGTAGAGCGGAATTCTGGCTCCGGGGGAAACTTTTCGACGCCGTAGAAACGGCTTGAACTGCTTGGTAGATAACGGTGAACTGCATCCAGCAAGAAACCAGGCCCAGTACCGATATCGATGAATTTCTGGACGGGCACCGAGCAGTAAAGAAGGGCTTCACCAAGGCGTGCCAGTGATGAGCCATACGAACGGTCGCGTGCGGATTCAAGCTCGGAATGCCAGTAATCCTCATCGTACTCCCGCGGCGAGTCCCCGGCGTCGATGGCCGCGATCAGCGCGGGATCCGCGAAGATAAAGTCGCAGTCACTACATTCGAAATACTGAACCCCGTCCACCACCCGGAAGGGCGCGGCGGGTGTACCGCAGAGCAGGCAGTCTCCTTCAGCCGTCACAGACTTGAATCGTGCCACGGACCTCTCCCTTCCATGATGGTAGATGCATCCTATCAGCCCCGCCTGGCGGCAAAGATGACTGCGCGGCCTCGCCTTGAGCCCTACAACGATTCCAGCGGCGTCCTCAGATCAGGAACCTCGATCGCGCGCTCCGGCAGGTCCCCATCACCAATCGACCCGCCCAACAGGAACAGCCGCCCGACCCCAGCGGCTTGTCCAGCCACCATGTCACTCACCTTGTCCCCGACCAGCAACGAATGTTCCAAGTCGATGGGATAGCGGCGGGCCGCGTCCAGGAACATACCAGGGGCGGGCTTCCGGCACGGGCAATCCATGGTGAAAGGACCGTCTCCGGCATCCGGATGGTGGGGGCAGAACAGGGTGGCGGCGATCGCGATGCCCCGCTCGAAAAACTGCCCATGCATCCACTGCGTGTAGGCTTCGAAGGCCGTCACATCATAGTAACCACGGGCGATTCCGGCCTGATTGGTGGCGACCACCAGGGCCAGGCCCTTGGCCTGGGCGGCCGAGCAAAGCTCGAAGATGCCGGGCACCCACTGTGTCTGGGCGGGCGTGTGGACATATCCGAGATTGACGTTGATCACCCCATCGCGGTCCAGAAACAGCACGCCACGCTCTGCGCCGGACATCCCGACCCCCTCGACCAGACCCGGTCCGGTGCTCAGGTCGCTCATCGTCCTGCGAACTCGACCTGAGCGCGATGGAAGTCCGCAGGCACGCCGATATCAATGAACGCCGCCGTATCCACCAGCGCGCCGACCAAGCCTTTGGCAGCCGCCGGCTCCAGAACCTCTTTCTCGAAGGAGAAAGCGCCGTCGGCAGGCAGTGCACCCAACGCCGCGGCACTGAGGAAGTAGCTTCCGGCGTTGATCAGGCCGCCACCACCTGGGCGCTTCTCATGAAACTGAAGCACCCTGCCCTGCTCAACGTCGACGGTGCCGTAGCGCGAAACATCAGGCACCCGTGCCAGCGCAATCGCCATCGACAGACCTTCTGCAGCCGCTTCCAGCGCAATGGGCGAATACTCCAGATAGGTATCGCCATTGCAGACGTGCAGTCCGTGACCACTGGAATGACGTGCGGCCGCAGCAATAGCGCCCCCCGTGCCAAGCGGTGCTTCTTCTCGTGAATACAGCACGTCCATGCCGTTCCAGCGGCCTCCGATGGTCTGTTCGACCACGTCACCCATGTATCCGGTAGCCAGGATCGCCCGGGTCATGCCCGCTGCAGCATAGCGGTCCAGCAGATACGCGAGAAACGGCCGACCGGCCACCGGCGCCAATGGCTTGGGCAGATCGGGCACTTCGCTGCGCAGGCGGGTACCAAAGCCTCCCGCCAGAATCACGATTTCGTTGACGGCCATGTCAGCGCGGGAACATTTCGCTTTCGATGAGACCGCACAGCAGGTGGCCGATGAATTCGTGGCCTTCCTGGATGCGCGGGGTCTCATCGGACGGGATGCGGAAGCAGATAGCGCACCGGGACACCATGTCGCCGCCGGACTGACCGGTGAAGCCGATCACGCGTACCCCTTTTGCCTCGGAGGCATCGAGCGCGCGCATGATGTTCTTGGAGCGGCCCGAGGTGGAGATTGCGACAAACACGTCGCCTTCCTGGCCCAGTGCCTCGATCTGCCGTGCGAAGGTGTAGTCGTAGCCATAGTCGTTGCCGATGGCCGTCAGGATCGACGTGTCGGTCGTCAGCGCAATCGCCGGCAGACCCGGGCGATCATAATAGAACCGGCTGACGAGTTCCCCGGCCCAGTGCTGCGCGTCGGCTGCGCTGCCACCGTTGCCGGCAAACATGATCTTTCTGCCGGCCTTCAAGGCCGAGACGCACAAGGCGACGGCCTCGCCGATCTGTTCGCGAAGGGCCGCGTCGGCGGCCATCGCCTGGAAGTTCGCAAGCGTCTTGTCGAACTCAGACTGTACGTACTGGTTCATCCCAGTTTCCATGAACTTGCTCCCTGATCCGTAAAATGAGTATCAAAGACGGTGCCACCGGCACCCGCCAATGCGCGTACGAGCGCAACCCGATGGGCCGGATCGCACAGGAACATCATGAAACCACCACCGCCTGCCCCTGAAACCTTCGTCGCCCGGGCGCCGTGACGCATAGCCAAAGCCTCGATCTCGTCGATCATCGGATTGGAAATGCTGCTGGCGCTTTGCTTCTTAGCTTCCCAACCGGACTGCATCACTGTGGCAAGACGGTTGAAATCCCCGCGCAGCAGGGCTTCCTTCATCTGCGTAGCCTCGATTTTCAATCGATGCATGGCATCGAGTGAATCCGAGCGGCCCTCACGGATGTTGCGCGACTGCTCGTCGATGATTTTGGCCGATGCGCGCGAGACACCGGTGAAATACAGCACCAGACCGGACTCGAGCTCGGACCAGATCCAGCTTTTGATCCGGAGCGGGTTTACGATCACACGGTCTTCGGCGTAGAACTCCATGAAGTTGAATCCGCCGAACGCAGCAGCGTATTGATCCTGCTTGCCACCGGACAGCCCAAGATCATTACGCTCGATCCGGTAGGCGAGCTGCGCGATTTCATACTCGCCCAATGGAAGCGAAAAGTATTCGGCGAACGCGGTGACCAGCGCCACCACCATCGTCGACGAGGAGCCCAGGCCCGATCCGGGCGGCGCATCGGAGTGCGCGCGGATCCGCAACGGTGGCCGCTTGCCGTCCAGGTAATCTTCGCTCACCCGGAGGTAGACGCCCTTCATCAGCTGAAGCGGGCCAGGCGTGGCGGACACATCCTCCGGCGCAAGGCTTTCGCGCACATCAGCATCCTGTGCGTGGAACTCCGCTTGATTTGTCGGCGAGGGGTCCAGCGTGGCGTACGCAAACTTGTCGATGGTGACGTTCATGACGAACCCACCGAACTGGTCGCAGAACGGAGAGACATCGGTTCCGCCACCGGCCAGACCCAGGCGCAGCGGGGCGCGGGAACGAACGATCATGCCTTGGCTCCAGTGGACTTCTTCAGTGCCAAGGCGTCAGCCAGTGCATGGCCCATCGCGTCGGGAGAGAAACGCTCCTGCACAAACGCACAGGCATTGCGGGACACATGCGTCCACTGGGCGTCGTCATCAAGCAGGAGGCAAAGCGCTGCGGCGATAGCGGCAGGGTCGTCGACGACGGGCACGACGGCCTCTACACCAGCCAGACCCTGCGCACCGACGGCGGTAGTCACCAATGGCAGGCCCTGCTGCATGGCTTCAACGACTTTGCCCTTGACGCCCGCCCCGAACCGCAACGGGACGATCGCCGCGCGCGCCTGGGAATAGCGAAGCTCCAGCTCGGCATCCGTTACAAAGCCGGTCACATCCACCCGATCCCCAGCCAGTGCACGCACATCCACGGTCGGATTGGATCCGACCAGGGAGAGGCAGACAGCTGGATGGCTCGCCCAGATCAACGGCATGATCTCGGTCACCAGCCAACGTGCAGCATCCACGTTCGGGCCGTGAGCAAAACCGGCAACGAAAATCAGATTGGACCGGCCGACCGAAGTCGCCTGGTCGTTGAAGTGCGAGTAGGCATAAGGTGCAACAACGCGCGCATCCACCCCCGGAGCAAGCTCCTTTACGGCCTCGACTTCGGTACTGGATGGATACAAGACGACATCGGACTGCTGCCAAACCTCGCGCTCCAATGCGAGCATGCGGTCTGACTCCTCCAGTGGCTGCCCTGCCTGCCGGGCTTCCATCGCGGCGCGCTGGAAGTGCAGGTCGTGACCGTAATACACGATCCGTGCGCGGCTGCTTTCCCGGATCGTGCCCAGATAATGGGTCGCCACATGCGGCCGCGAAAGCAACACTGCGGTGATATCCGGGTTCTGCTTCAGGTAGTCGGCGAAGCCATTGACCCATTTCAGGCCATAGATCACCTCGACGCCCTTTTCCTGCAGCTGGGCGGCGTAGGCGGGATCCTGATTGAGATTGTCCGGCCAGAACTTGACCACGCAGCCCTGGGCAAGCAGCACATCGATGAAAGCAACCATCGTCCGCGAGCCGGCATCACGGTCCGGCTGCGGAACGTAGTGGTCCACAATGACCACGGTGTCTTTATTCCAGGAACGATCACGCGCCATCATGATGTGCTGACCATTCGGAAGATGCTCTGACAGCTCTGTCTCCCAGCGGGCGAGCAGCTTCTTCTGATTTTCGACCTGATAGGCCTTGATGCCCCCCGTGACATCGGTACCGTGCGAGACACCCTCGTAATGCACGACCTCGGAGAACGGGGTGTAGTACACCTGCAGGCCTGCCTTGCGCACCTGGAACGCCAGATCGGAGTCCTCGCAGTAGGCCGGGACATACATCGGGTCGAACCCACCCAGCGAGCGGAACAGGGCGGCTGGAATCAGGATGCTGGCGCCACTGCAGTAATCGGCCGGCCGCAGGTAATTGAACTCACTATCGCGCGGATCCTGCATGCGCCCGTAATTCCACGCCGAGCCATCCTTCCAGATGATGCCGCCTGCTTCCTGCAGCCGTCCGTCCGGGTAGATCAGCTTGGAGCCACTCATGCCGGCATCAGGGTGCAGGGCAAAAACGCGGACGAGCGCATCGAGCCAGCCCGGGGTGACCTCAGTGTCATTGTTGAGGAAGCAGATGTACTGACCCTTGGCCAGCGTCAGCGCCTGGTTGCACGACAACAGGAAGCCAAGATTGGTGGGATTCTCGTGGAAGCGCAGACCCGGAATACGCGCAAGCTTCTTGATCTCCTGGTCACCAGAAGCATCCTCCAACACCAGCACTTCGTAGGAAACATTGGCGCCGGCGCGGGCGATGGAATCCACGCACGCCAGACTCTGTTCGAAGTTGCCGTAGGTGGGAATGATGATGCTGACCACGGGGGTATCGACCGCTTCGAATCGAACCTGCTCGAGGACAGCATCCGGGTTCGCCAAGACTTCTTGGAGTTGGAGTCCAGCGAGAGGGGAAACTACTGCCTCATGCCCACGCAACAAAAAACGCTTCACATAGGGCACCAATGGCGCGAGGAATCGGCTCTGCGCCAGGCCACTGGCACGGAGCGAACTCAAAACAGCGGCCCTATCCCGACGGATCACGCGAGAGAGAAAACGGACGGGTCGCGTCAGCTTCCAAGAATTAGACTCCACAATTGCCGCCGTCAATGCCTGGAGCGAAGCCAACTCACTTCGATAGCGTTCGATCACCTCGGCGAGTTCCTGCTCGCGACGCCTGTCCCCGACTGGTGGCTCCGGCCATGCAGCGCTCGGGCCTCGGCCGACCGACGCCAGAAGGTGCTCGATGTCCAGGTGGCGTTGCTTCAAATCATCACGCGCGGTCCCCAACAACTCGGACAGCTCGAGTTCGAGCTGAGATTTGGTTTCCCACAACTGCACAACCGCATGTTCCAGCTTACGTGCCCGCCCGCTCTCGGCGGCCAAGTCCGCATACGCTTGGGCAGCGCGACGATCAAGGCTATGGGAATGCTGGCGTTGCTGCTCCAGCTCATTCCCAAGTGCTTGAACGTCTTGGCGATGACTCTGAAGCTGGCTATTCAACACACCAACTTCGGCCTGCTCGCGCTGAACGTGCCCACGCAACGATGTAATTTCGGCATCCTGAGCCTGCGCCCAACGCGCTACCTCGTGATGATGGTTATAGAGATCTTCTCCTTCGGCATACAGGACGGAGGCAGGCAACTCAGGAATCAATTGGCTATCGGCCGCGGCGATGGCCACGAAGTAGACAGCATCCGGCATATGTGCAACGCGCTGCTCTACGCGCTCACCGGTATCGGCCAGGGCCTGGAACACCTGCTGTTCCGGTGCACCCGACAGCGGCGTTATGGTCGAACAAACTGCCATGCGGTGGCCAGACAGCTCCACTGCCGGGAAATACTTCTCCAGCAGCGCCTGGAACTCATTGAGATAGAGTTCTTTGACGTGATAATCGTTGTGGTAGCCCGCCTGATCGGAGTAGACCTCCTTGTTCGGCGAAGACATGACGAGGATGCCGTCCGGGCGCAGCACGCGCCGGATTTCGGCCATCATCTCATCCTGCTCCAGCAGGTGTTCGATTGTTTCGAACGACACCACGACGTCTACGCTGTCATCGGCCAGCGGGATCGCCGCGGCCGAACCCTGCAGGTAGCGCAGGTTGCCGAGCGCAGCATAGCGCTCAGCTGCATGGGTGACCGCATCGTGGGAAATATCAACGCCACGCACCGAGCGCGCCTTGGACGCCAGCATGGCGCTTCCATAGCCCTCGCCGCTGGCGACATCGAGTACGTCCTTGCCTTCCACCAGCGGCAGGCACCACGCATAGCGATGCAGATGTTCCTGCCTGATCACACCATGTTCCGTGGGAACAAAGCGCTCGCCGGTAAACTCGATCATCGCAACTCCTTGGAAACGTCAATGGCGAGCATCGGCAAACCGATCAGGCCAAACCGCATGGTTTCATCCATCGCGCGGAACTCCAGCGCGTCGTGAATCCAATGCTGCTGTGTGTGGTCGTGCTGGTCCCCGGCTGCGACTGCCACATCGATCATGTAGGACCCGGACGGCATGATCGGCATCCGGAACACGAAGGCTCCCACTACCGTATCACCCGCTACACCGGACACGGGGGTGTCCTTGCAGGTGAAGTAACTATTGTCGCCAAACAACCGCTGGCCCAACCGATCTTTGACGTAGAAGCCGACGATCAGGTTTTCAAGCGATTCCTGCAATGCCACGCGAAGTTCGAGCCGAACCAGCTCTCCGCCTTCAAGCATCGACAGCCGGTTGCCCTCCGTATCTGTAAGGCGGACATCGACGATACGCGCCCCCTGTGCACCGAACTCCTGACCGACATTGTCCGGATCGAATTCGAACAGCGCGATGCGGTTATGTACGCCAGCCTCGTGCAGTGCATCCAGGCGGAAGTCTGGGCTGTCAGCGACCGACACCCGCGCTTTCTTCCTGGTCGCCACCACGATTTCTTCGGAGGCTGCCTCGCGCCGACCCACAACGTGCTGTTCGGTCATGTACGCCTCGACCACCTCCTGGGAAGTGCCCGTGAGGCGCATCTTGCCGTTCTCCAGCCACACTGCGTTCTCACACAGATTGGTGACGGCAGCGGCGTCATGGCTGACGAACAACAGCGTGCCGTGTTTCTGGAAATCACGCAGGAAGCGCATGCACTTCTGCGAGAAGAACGCGTCGCCGACCGCAAGCGCTTCATCGATGATCAGGATGTCTGCATCGACATGGGCAATGACGGCGAATGCCAAGCGCACCGACATGCCACTGGAATAACTGCGCACCGGCTGATCGATGAACTCGCCGATGTCCGCGAATGCCAGAATGCTCTCCATGCGCTGCTCGATCTGGTCGCGCCGCAACCCCAGAATGGTCGCGTTGAGATATACGTTCTCGCGCCCGGTGAACTCGGGATTGAAGCCACTGCCCAGTTCCAGCAACGCTGCAACGCGCCCCTTCACCGAAATATGGCCTTCGGTGGGATTGAGGGTACCGGCGATCATCTGCAGCAGGGTCGACTTGCCCGAGCCGTTGCGACCAACGATACCGACGGTCTGGCCGCGACGTATCGAGAAGCTGACCCCACGCAGTGCCCAGAAATCCTTGTAGAACGACTTGCGCTTGCCGGCCAGCGCCTGCCACAGGCGATGCGAGGGCCGTTCGTACATGTGATACGCCTTCCCGACGCCTTGGACCTCGATGACGATTTCGGCTGGGGTGATTTCAGAGGACATCGGCAAACCCCACGCGCAGCTTGGTAAAAATGCGATGGCCGATCAGCGCAACCACGCAGGCGACCACCGTATAGATGGCCAAGCCGGTCCAATCGGGCAGACGGCCCCAGATCACCACTTCACGCACTTGGTTGATGATGAAGGTCAGCGGGTTGAGCTCGAACACAACTCGATAGCTCTCCGGCACCGATTCCACCGGGATGATGGCTGAGGACAGGAACAGCATGGCCGTCGCGACGACGCCGGCGATCTGGCCGATATCTCGCAGGTATACCCCCAATGCAGCCACGGCCCAGCCCACGCCCACGGTCAGGATCACCAGAGGCGCCAGCACCACGGGAAGCAGCAACGCCGTCGGATACACCGCGCCCTTTGTGGCCCAATGCAGCAGTAGCAGTACGACGATGTTCATCACCAGATGGAACAATGCCGAGAAGGTCATGCTCCATACCAGGATGTCGAGCGGGAAGACAACGCGCTTCACGTAGCTGGTATTGCTCACGATCAGCTGCGGCGCGCGGATGAAGCACTCGGCAAAGAACCCGTGCACGGTCAAGCCTGCAAACAGAATCAGCGCGAAATCGGTCGTCGAACCACTGGAGCCAGGCCAACGCCCTTTCATGATGAAGCCGAAGGCCAGCGTGTAGACCAGCAGCATCAGGAAGGGGCTGATCAGCGACCACAGCAGGCCGAAGCTCGCGCCACGATACCGGCCCAGCACTTCGCGCTGGGTCAATTCGTAGGCTAGCGAGCGATTCTTTCCGAATACAGAGAGGATGCCCATCTCATGCGGCCTCGGAACCCAACGCCCGCTCAAGATCCACCTGCAGATCCCCCAACTCCTCAACCCCCACGCTCAGCCGCACCAGCGCATCACTGATGCCCAGCTTCTCGCGGCGTTCCACCGGAATCGAGGCATGCGTCATCACCGCGGGATGATTCACCAGACTTTCCACGCCACCCAGCGATTCAGCCAGGGTGAACAGTTCGGTCTTCTCGCAGAAGCGCTTGGCCGCGGCGAAACCGCCCTTGAGGACGATCGAAACGATGCCGCCGTAGCCGTTCATCTGGCGGGTCGCCAGTTCGTGCTGCGGGTGCGAGGTCAGGCCGGGGTAGATGACCTTTTCCACGGCCGGGTGCTTTTCCAGCCACTGGGCCAGGGCCAGCGCGTTGGCGCAGTGCGCCTTCATACGCAGCGGCAGGGTCTTCAGGCCACGCAGGGCCAGGAAGCTGTCGAACGGGCCCTGCACGGCGCCGATGGAGTTCTGCAGGAAGGCCATCTGCTCGGCGAGCTCGGCGTCGTCGCCGACCACCACCATGCCGCCGACCATGTCCGAGTGCCCGTTGAGGTACTTGGTGGCCGAGTGCAGGACCAGGTCCGCGCCCTGCTCCAGCGGGCGCTGCAGCATCGGCGAGGCGAAGGTGTTGTCGACCACCACCAGCAGGTTGTGGCGCTTGGCGATCTCGGCGACCGCGGCGATGTCCACGATCTTCAGCATCGGATTGGTCGGGGTTTCGATCCAGACCATCTTCGTCTGCGGGGTGATCGAGGCCTCGAAGGCGGCCAGGTCGGTCAGGTCGACGAAGCTGAACTGCAGGCCGGCGGTGCGCTTACGCACGCGCTCGAACAGGCGGAAGGTGCCGCCATAGATGTCATCCATCGCCACCACGTGGCTGCCGGCATCCAGCAGTTCCATCACCGTGGAGCTGGCGGCCATGCCCGAGGCGAACGCGTAGCCGCGGCTGCCGCCTTCCAGGGAGGCCACGCAACGCTCGTAGGCGAAGCGGGTGGGATTGTGGGTACGCGAGTACTCGAAGCCCTGGTGCTCACCGGGGCTGGACTGGGCGTAGGTGGAGGTCGCGTAGATCGGCGGCATCACCGCGCCGGTGCTCGGGTCCGGCGATTGGCCGCCGTGGATGGCCAGGGTAGCCAGGGCGAGCGAGCGGTCGCCGTGCCCGGAAGAAGCGTGATCGGACATGTTGTTTCCCAGCAAGAGGAGCCCCCAAGGGGGCCCCGCAAAAGGAGCGGAAGTCTATCAGCGCTGGCTTAATCGGCCGTTGACGCGGATAAACATGGGTTCATTGCGACACTACGGCTTACTGTACGCGGCGACGCAGGTAGTTCAGCAGGTCGATCCGGGTGATCAGGCCAAGGAAATTGGCGCCGTCCATCACGATGGCCACCTGGCCACGATCGAACACCGGCAGCAGGGCCTCGATCGGGGATTTCACGTCCAGGCGGTCCAGCTTGCTGACCATCGCGGTGGCCACCGGGTCGCGGAAACGGGCTTCATCGCCGTAGACATGCAGCAGCACGTCGCTTTCATCCACGATGCCGACCAGCTGGTCGCCGTCCATCACCGGCAGCTGCGACACGTCATACAGCTTCATGCGCTGGTAGGCGGTGGTCAGCAGGTCGTTCGGGCCGATCACGACAGTGTCGCGCTGGCCGTACGGGCGCAGGATCAGGTCGCGCAGGTCGCCCGACTGCGGGCGCTCCAGGAAGCCGTTGTCCAGCATCCAGTAGTCGTTGTACATCTTGGAGAGGTACTTGTTGCCGGTGTCGCAGACCAGCACCAGCACCTTCTTCGGGGTGGTCTGCTCTTTGCAGTACTTCAGCGCCGCGGCCAGCAGGGTGCCGGTCGAGGAGCCGCCGAGAATGCCTTCCTTGCCCAGCAGCTCGCGCGCGGTATGGAAGCTCTCGGCATCGCTGATCGCGTAGGCCTTGGTGACGCGGCTGAAATCGGCGATCGACGGCAGGAAGTCCTCGCCGATGCCTTCCACCAGCCAGCTGCCCGACTTGTCGTTGAGCACGCCGTCATTGATGTACTCGGCCAGGATCGAGCCGACCGGATCGGCCAGGACCAGCTCGGTCTTCGGCGAGAGGGTGGAGAAGGCGCGCGACAGGCCGGTCATGGTGCCCGAGCTGCCGCAACCGAACACGATCGCGTCGAGGTCGCCGTCCATCTGCGCCAGGATTTCCGGGCCGGTGCCGAATTCGTGGGCAGCCGGGTTGTCCGGATTGCCGAACTGGTTGATGAAGTACGCGCCGGGGGTTTCCTCGGCCACGCGCTTGGCCATGTCCTGGTAGTACTCCGGATGGCCCTTGGCTACGTCCGAACGGGTCAGGCGCACTTCGGCGCCCATCGCCTTGAGGTTGAAGATCTTCTCGCGGCTCATCTTGTCCGGCACGACCAGGATCAGCTTGTAGCCCTTCTGCTGGGCGACCAGCGCCAGGCCCAGGCCGGTATTGCCGGCGGTGCCCTCGACCAGGGTCGCGCCCGGCTTGAGGTCGCCACGCTTCTCGGCGGCTTCAATCATCGACAGGCCGATGCGGTCCTTGATCGATCCTCCGGGATTGGCACTCTCGAGCTTCAGGTAAAGCTCGCAGACACCGGTATCCAGGCGCTGGGCCTTGACGATCGGGGTCTGGCCAATGAGTTCGAGTACGGAGGAGTGGATTGCCATCGGTTCACATCGATTCGCGCCGCAATGCGGCCGGACCGGTGATTATCCGACGGTTGGCGGCGAAAGTCAGGTTGCCGCGTTCATCGACCCTGCCGCCGCAATCCCGCTGCAGCGGGAGACCCGGAGCGGCGCGGACGGCACCGGTCGACGAGGAGACCGGAACCGCCCGCGACGTAGGGCGGTAAAGGGGTCAGTGCACGGGGGAGGCGTACATCCGTTCCAGTTTCTGCTTGGCCAGCAGCTTTTCACGCTTCATCTGTCCCAGGGTGAGGCTGTCTATCGGGAGCACACCCAGCTCGGCATCCATGCACTTCTTGTTCAACTTCTGGTGCCGTTCGTAAAGCGCCTTGAATTCGGGATCCTGCTTGCGCCGTGCGTCGATATCGCTCTGGGGCTGACCTTCAAACATGATGAACCTCCTATCGCTTCTGCAGAAACAAGAACGCCCCGGCCTGACGGCACGGGGCGCTGCTTGGGGCGGAGTGCCGGGCAACCCTGACCTGCGAACCCGCAGCGGCGTCCAGTGCGTACTGGACCTGCGACTGCTGTGATTCGTGGCGCTGGTGCATTGCCGGCCCTCCAATCGTCCGGGGCGCGGAAGGCGACCCGGACAATTGACCCTACGCTTGCTTCGGAGCCGGTTCAACCCTTTCAAACGATATCGTCGACCGCGCCTAAGCGGGGTTCAGGCTGAACGCGCAGAACAACGAAAAATAAACAAAAACAACCAGTTGCGTCATGCCCCATGGGCATGACGCCGCACCGGCCCGGCATCACGGCGCGATGATGACTTCCGCCGAGCGGGCCTTGGTTGCCGCCGCCTTCTTGCCGCTGACCTGCAGGCGGCTGGCGCTCACGCCGGCCGCGACAAGCGCATCGCGCAGGGCCTCGGCGCGTTGCTGGCCAACCCCGGCCGCGGCGTCGTAAGCCTCGATCCGGACCCGGCCCTTCTTGCCGATGTTCAGGTACTCGGCCAGGGCCTTGGCCTGCCCCTTGGCACCGCCGGACAGGCTGCCCTTGCCGGCCGCGAAGGCATCGCCATTGAACGTGAACACTTCGCCGCGGGAATCGAACTTGGAGCCCGGCAGCTTGCTGCCCGACACCAGCTCGGCTTCTTCACGGGCAAGCTTGGCAGCGTTCTGCTGGGCCGCGCTCAGGCGGGCGGTCTGCTTCCCGGCCACGCTGGTCAGCGCGGTTTCGGCATCCTGGCGGGCCAACGCTTCCTGCTCGGCGGCCTGGCGCAGGCGTTCGCTTTCCTCGGCCTGGATCTGGGCCTGCACGCGCAGGCGCTCGGCCTCCTGGCGGGCACGCTGGGCATCGCGGCGGCTGGCTTCGATCAGCAGCTCGCTGCGGGTGCGTTCGAGCTGGTCGACCTCACGCTGGGCCAGGGCGGCCCGCACGCTGGTCTCGGCGATTTCCACCCGGCGCTCGGCCAGGTAACGGGCCTGGTCCTGGTCGCGACGCTTGGCCTTGGCCAGATCGGCCACGGCCTGCTGGGCCTGCAGGCGCTCGAAAGCGGCCAGCTGGGCGGCATCCGGGTTGGCCTGGATCGCCATCAGGCGCTGGGTCAGCTGGGCCAGGGCCGGGTCATCGGCGGCCTGGACCAGCAGCGGCAGGCTGAGGCTGGCGGCCAGCAGCAGGCAGGGCATGCGCATCTTGGTGGACATCATCAGCGGTCTTCCCCGGTGGCGAGCTGGCGCTGCAGCTGAGTGACTTCATTGCGGCGCAGCTGCAGCTGGGCAGTGGCGGTGGCTTCTTCGCTGCGGGCGCGGGCCAGGTCGGCATCGACCGTGGCGCGAACGGCCAGCATCGGCGCGTTCTTGCGCTCGCGGCGGTCGCCGGCGGCACGCTGGGCCTGCTCCAGGCCTTGGCGGGCCACGGCGATCAGGTCCGGGGCGTACTGGTCGGCATCGGCCTGGGTGGCCTTCTCGACCGCCTGCCGGGCCTGCATCAGTTCCAGGGCGCCATCCTGCGCGTGTGCGGCACCAGAGAGCGCGAATGCGCACACCGTCACATACAGGGCCCGTCGTATTTGTGCGAAGCTAGGTTTCATTGGGGGTGCCGTCGCCAGAAGTTGTGTGCACGGCCATTGTCGGAAGCCTGCGGTGCGCTTGCAATGGCAAGCCGCTGATTGTTGGGGAAACATTTCGCATGGATATCGGCTATTTCCTGAAGCTGATGACCGAAAAGAACGCGTCGGACATGTTCTTGACGACCGGAGCACCGGTATACATCAAGATCGAGGGGAAACTCTATCCGCTGGGCAATACCGGGCTGCCGCCCGGGATGGTCAAGAAGATCGCCTACTCGTTGATGGATGAAGGCCAGGCCCCGCAGTTCGAGCGCGAGCTCGAGCTCAACATGGCCATTGCCCTGCCCGATGCCGGGCGCTTCCGCGTCAACGTGTTCAAGCAGCGCGGCGAGGTCGGCATGGTAATCCGTGCGATCCGCAGCAAGATCCCCAGCATCGAAGAGCTCAACCTGCCGCAGGTGCTCAAGGACGTCATCATGACCCCGCGCGGGCTGGTGCTGGTGGTCGGCTCGACCGGCTCGGGCAAGTCGACCTCGCTGGCCTCGATGATCGACCACCGCAATACCACCACGACCGGGCACATCCTTACCATCGAGGACCCGATCGAATACCTGCACAAGCACAAGATGTCGATCGTGAACCAGCGCGAGGTCGGGCTGGACACGCACACCTTCCACGACGCGTTGAAGAACGCGATGCGTGAAGCGCCCGACGTGATCCTGATCGGCGAAATCCTGGATGCGGAAACCATGGAGGCGGCGATCGCGTTTGCCGAAACCGGGCACCTGTGCCTGGCCACCCTGCACTCCAACAACGCCGACCAGACCATCGAGCGCATCCTCAACTTCTTCCCCGAGAGCGCGCATCGCAACGTGCTGATGAATCTCTCCCTGAACCTGCGCGCGGTGGTCTCCCAGCGCCTGGTCAAAGGCAAGGACGGGCGCCGCCTGCCGGCCACCGAAGTGCTGATCAACACGCCGATGATCCGCGACCTGCTGCGCCGCGGCCAGGTGCACGAGATCAAGGCGGCGATGGAAGCTTCGCTGGAAGAAGGCATGGAGAGCTTCGACCAGTGCCTGTTCCGGATGGCCAAGAACGGCATCATCGAGCAGGAGGAAGCGCTGCGCGCGGCCGACTCGCGCGATGGGCTGGCACTGAAGTTCCGGCTCTCCGAAGGCGGCAGCGAGCACGACCCGTACGCGGATTACTCGGCGGCCTCGGCCCCGGCGATCACACACGGGTTCTGACGGTTCCGGCAGTGGGTGCCCGTGGCTCCACGCAGGGCGTGGCGCTACGTGGCGTCGATCTGATGCTCGGGGCGGGCCGCATCGAAGGCCGGCAGCGCCAGGCACGCGGCTTCAATCCGCTGCAGGGTCGGGTACGGCGTCAGCGCCAGGCCGAAGCGGTGCGCGTTGTACAGCTGCGGCACCAGGCAGGCGTCGGCCAGGCCGGGCTGGTCGCCATGGCAGAACGTGCCGGTCGCTGCATGACCGGCCAGCAGCGTTTCCATCGCCGCGAACCCTTCTGCCATCCAGTGCAGCGTCCACTGCGTGCGCGCCTCGGCGCTGGCCTGCAGCGTGCGCTCCAGGTACTGCATCACCCGCAGGTTGTTGAGCGGGTGGATGTCACAGGCCACCAGCTGGGCCAGCGCGCGCACCCGCGCCCTGCCCTCGGCGTCGCCGGGCAGCAGCGACGTCGCCGGGAACACCTCGTCGAGGTACTCCAGGATCGCCATCGACTGCTGCAGTACCCGATCGCCATGGCGCAGGGTCGGGACCAGCTCCTGCGGGTTGAGCGCGGCATAGGCCGCGCTGTGCTGCTCGCCGCCCTCGCGGACCAGATGCACCGGGGTGATCCGGTGCGGCAGACCCTTGAGGTTCAGCCCGATGCGCACGCGGTAAGCCGCGCTGGACCGCCAGTAACTGAAGAGCTCGATCGGTTCCATGACGGTCTCCGCAGCGCCGCTCAGGGTTTGGCCGCCTGCTCGATGCGCTGCTCGATCGCACCGAAGATGCTCTCACCGGCCGCATCGAACATCTCGATCCGCACCACGTCGCCGAAGGACATGAACGGCGTGCTCGGCTTGCCGTCGCGCAGGGTTTCCACCGTGCGCTGTTCGGCGAAGCAGGAGGCGCCCTTGCTGGTGTCCTCGTTGGCGATGGTGCCCGAGCCGACGATTGCACCGGCGCCCAGCGGGCGCGTCTTGGCCGCATGCGCGACCAGCTGGGCGAAGTTGAACTGCATGTCCACGCCGGCTTCCGGCGCGCCGAACCAGGCGCCATTGATATGCGTGACCAGCGGCAGGTGGACCTTGCTGTCCTGCCAGGCGTCACCCAGCTCATCCGGAGTGACGAACACCGGCGACAGCGCCGAACGCGGCTTGGACTGCAGGAAGCCGAAACCCTTGGCCAGCTCACCCGGGATCAGGTTGCGCAGCGAGACGTCGTTGACCAGGCCGATCAGCTGGATATGGCCGGCGGCCTGCTCCGGGCTCACCGCCATCGGCACGTCGTCGGTGATCACCACCAGCTCGGCTTCCAGATCGATGCCGTAGTCCTCGCTGACCACCTTGACCGCATCGCGCGGGCCGTAGAACCCGGCGCTGGTGGCCTGGTACATCAGTGGGTCGGTGTAGAAGCTCTCCGGCACTTCGGCGCCACGGGCGCGGCGCACGCGGGCCACGTGCGGCAGGTACGCGCTGCCGTCGACGAATTCATAGGAACGCGGGAGCGGCGCGGCCAGCGCCGGCAGGTCGATGTCGAACACGCCATCGGCGTCGCCATCGTTCAGCGATTCGTACAGGGCGTTCAGGCGCGGGGCCAGGTGGCTCCAGTCTTCCAGGGCCTGCTGCAGGGTCGCGGCGATGCCGGTGGCGCGCACGCCGTGGCGCAGATCGCGCGAGACCACGATCAGGGTGCCGTCGCGGCCGCCTTCCTTCAAAGAACCAAGCTTCATGGGTGGGTATCCGGGATCGCGAAAATAGGTTTCAAGTGTAATCAAATGGCTGGCGGGGCGACCAGCTGCACCGCCGCATCGCCTTACCGTAATGCATTGCCCCAGGCGCGGGAGCAGCCACGCGTGGCCTTGCTACCGCCCCCCTCCCCCTCCTTGCAAACTGAACAGGGGGATTTGGTATGGGTCTCAAACATCCGTTAGACTATCCGGGTCTGCAGCGGCCGTCCGTTTCCCTTCGGGATCGCCGGCGATATGGATCAACGATCCGTCGCCCGCCCCCACTCCGACGCCATTCGTCATGCATTCCAGTCTTCGCACCGCGTCGACTGCACCCAATTCTCGCAGCGCGGTTTACGGGAACGCTCCGAGTCAGCCGATCACATTGATCTGCCTCGCGTCCGGCCATTCGGCCTGGCGTTACTTTGTCTTTGGAGCTTCCACCCGATGTCTTTTGAATCCTTGGGCCTTGCCCCGTTCCTGCTGCGCGCGTTGACCGAGCAGGGCTACGATACCCCCACCCCGATCCAGGAGCAGGCCATCCCGCTCGCCCTGGAAGGCCGCGACCTGCTGGCCGGCGCACAGACCGGCACCGGCAAGACCGCTGCCTTTGGCCTGCCGCTGCTGCAGCACCTGGGCACCAACCCGCAGGCCGTCAGCGGCCCGCGCAAGCCGCGCGCCCTGGTGCTCGCCCCGACCCGCGAACTGGCCACCCAGGTGCATGACAGCCTGCGCGGTTACAGCAAGTACCTGCGCATCCCGAGCGCGTGCATCTACGGCGGCGTCGGCATGGGCAACCAGTTCGACGTGCTGCGCCGTGGCGTGGACCTGCTGGTCGCCTGCCCGGGCCGCCTGATCGATCACATCGAGCGCCGCAGCGTCGACTTGTCCGGCATCGAGATCCTGGTTCTGGATGAAGCCGACCGCATGCTCGACATGGGCTTCCTGCCGTCGATCAAGAAGATCCTCGCCAAGCTGCCGCGCCAGAACCGCCAGACCCTGCTGTTCTCGGCTACCTTCGAAGAGAGCATCAAGCAGCTGGCCCTGGAGTTCATGCGCGATCCGGCGCAGATCCAGGTGACCCCGAAGAACACCGTCGCCGAGACCATTACTCACCGCGTGCATCCGGTCGATGGCGCGCGCAAGCGCGAACTGCTGCTGCACCTGCTGGCGCAGGACAGCCGTGAGCAGACCCTGGTGTTCGGCCGTACCAAGCACGGCTGCGACAAGCTGGCCATGTTCCTGGACAAGTCCGGCATCAAGACCGCGGCGATCCACGGCAACAAGAGCCAGGGCCAGCGCCTGCGTGCGCTGGGTGACTTCAAGGCCGGCCGCGTGACCGTGCTGGTGGCCACCGACATCGCTGCGCGCGGTATCGACATCAACGAGCTGCCGAAGGTCATCAACTATGACCTGCCGATGGTGGCCGAGGATTACGTGCACCGCATCGGCCGTACCGGCCGCAACGGCTCGACCGGCCAGGCGATTTCGCTGGTGGCCCAGGACGAAGCCAAGCTGCTGCGCCAGATCGTGCGCCTGCTCGACAAGGACATGGACATCCGCGACGTGCCGGGCTTCGAGCCGCAGACGCCGATCCGCTGGGGCAACAGCGCGCCGGGCAAGGCCGAAGTGCCGGGTGGCGATCGTTCGCCGCGCAAGCACGCGCGTCGTCCGCACGCCGAGGCCCCGCGCCACGCCCATGCCGGCCCGAAGAAGGCCGGTGGCGGTCAGCGTGATGGCGCCGGTCGCGGTGCACCGCGCGGTGGCCAGCCGCAGGGCCAGCGCCGTGGCGGTGGTGGCCGCAGCCAGGGCGGCGGTGGCGGTCGCGCCAGCTGATTCCTTCGGGCATCGCTGAAACGCAAAAAGGGCGACGCAGCTGCGTCGCCCTTTTTTTATGTGTACGGAGCCGGTGAGTGGCCGGCACTACCGGCCCGGCCCTGGGTAGGCGCCCCTGCGTCAGAAGCTGTAGGCCACCGTGATCCGCGCATTGCGGCCCGGCTCGCTGTAACGGCCGATGCCTTCATCGTTGACGTAGCCGTAGAGCGTGTTGCTGCCCTTGTTGATGTTGCGCACGCGCTGCCAGAGGTAGTACTCCTCGTTGGTCAGGTTGTAGAGGCCGGCACTGAGCTTCCACTGCGGAGTGACGTTCCAGGTGCCGTACAGATCCAGCACGGTGTAGCCGTCGGCCTTGTCGACGAAGGCCGGCGTGGTGACCTTGCCGGTGGCGTCGGTGGTGTAGGCGTCCTTGGCCTTCTTGGCCACGGCGTGGGTGATGCTGGCCGTGACATTCCACACCGGCGAGGGTGCGTAGCGCACGCCCAGTACGGCACTGGCCGGCACGATGCTCTCCAGTGGGTCGCCGTTGCGCTTCTCGCCTTCGCTGTAGGAGGCCGCCAGGCGCGAGGACCATGCATCATTGACCTGCCAGCGGCCCTCCAGTTCCACGCCCTTGACCGTCACTTCGCCGGCGTTGGTCGGCATCGTGTAGTTGCGCGAATACAGCACCGGGCCGGTCGCGGTGGTGCGGAAGCCGCCGGGTACGGACTGCACCAGGTTGGTGTATTCGATGAAGTTCTCGTAACGGTCGCGGAACACCGACAGGCCGAGCTGCGCGCGATCGGTGCTCCAGCGGTAGCCGAACTCGAGATTCAGGCTCTTTTCCGACTCCAGGTCCGGATTGGACACGGTGTCGTTGAGCAGCAGCGGCTGGCCGTTCTGCGCGTTGATCACCTGCGTCGCACTGGTCGGCGAATACATGTCCGCCACGGTCGGCGCACGGAAGCCGCGTCCCACCTGCGCCCACAGCGCATGGTCGGGCAGGAAGCGATACTCGACGCCGGCCTGCCAACTCGGCGAAGCGAAGCTCACATCGCGCACGGTGCCGGTGCGATCCACGAAGGTGGCATCCACCTGCGGCGAATAGTCGTAGCGGTCATAGCGTGCGCCGGCACTGAGGGTCAGCCGTTCGTCCAGCAGCTGCACGCTGTCGCGCAGGTACAGGTTCCAGGCGGTCACATCGGTCTTGGGTACCTGGCGCGGATCGATCTCCACCGAGGCGATGGCGCCGGCGGCATTCCAGCGCGTATCGACGGCGGTGAAATCGATGTCGCGCTGCTGCCAGGCCAGGCCGTAGACCACATCATGGCGCGCGCCTGCGGTGGCAAACACCTTGCTGAAGTCGGCCGCGGCACGGTCCAGGGTCTGCTTGGTCGAGCGGTTCTCGCTGCGCAGGCACGGCGTGGCGCCGCCGGGACAGCCGCTGCCTGCCACGATCGTGGTGATGCCGCGGCTGTCAGTGACCTGGCGGTCCACCTGCGCATCCAGCGTATCGAACAGCGCGGTGTCGGCGCGCCACTGGTAGTTCACCCCGTAGCGGTCACGGTCGTTGGTGTCATGGCCTTTGCGCGAGAGATAACCCGGCGCATAGACACGCGACAGGTTGTCCACGTCGTTGGTGGCGCGGCCGCGCTCGTAGAGGAAGCCCAGCGTGTTGGCGTCGTCCAGCTGCAGGTCGAGCTTGCCGAGCAGGTTGTCGCGCGTGCTGTCGACCGGGTCCGGCGTGCGGCGGCCGACCCCGATGCGGTCGTTCGTGGTGTCATACCACGACTCGGATTCATGACCTTCGCGGCGGGTGTAGACCAGCATCGATTCGACGATGCCGGTGCGGTTGGCGAAGGTCAGCGTGCCCATGGTTTCGTCGTTGGCACCCGAGTAGCCCGCCTTGAAGCCCAGGTGGGTGTCATTGCCGGCGGGCTTGAGGTAATCGGCCGGGTCCTTGGTGGTGAACACCACCGCGCCACCGAGCGCGCCGCTGCCGGCGCTGATCGAGTCGGCGCCCTTGATCACGGCCAGGCTCTTGAGCGTATCGATGTCCACATCGCCGCGGCCACCGCGGAAGAACTCATAGGAACGCGCGGTTTCAACCGATTCGCCCAGGCTCAGGCCATCGACGGTGATCGCCACGCGGTCGCTTTCCAGGCCGCGGATGTTGAAGCCGTTGTCGCCGAAGCGGCCCATGTCCACGATGCTGACGCCGGGGATGTAGCGGATCGCTTCTTCCATCGTGTTGGCCATCTCGTTGTCGAGATCGGCCGCGGTCAGCACGGTGACGTTCTGGTTGGTCGAGCGTGTTTTCTTGGCGCGCTCGGCCTGCACGCGCACGGTATCGAGCGTGCTGGCGTCGGCAGCGGTTTCAGCGTGCACGGTGAAGGACAGGCTGGCGGCGACCGCCATGGCCAGCAGGGTGAGGGACGACTTCATGATCAGACTCCGCAGGAGGGAAAGGGAATGGCGTGAACGCCGCGGTGGCGGCGGGCCGTTCCTGGCTGCGGCGATCGGTGGATCGAGCGGGGCTGGGAGGCGCGAGGGCGCGCGGGAAACCACGCGCCGGATTCATCGTTGGCTGATACGTGGGACGTGCGCGGCACGTCCGGGGCGCTAGCGGTTGCCGTTGGCCGAGTGCGCGCCGGCGATCGGCTCGGGATCGCGTGCGTCGACGACGCCATCGCCATTGCTGTCGGCACGGTCGAACATGCGCTTGCCCGAGAGCTGGTACTCGGCGAACGTCATGCGGCCATCGGTGTCCTTGTCCAGCGAGGCGAAGCGCACGCGTGCCTGGCGCTCGGCATCGGCGCGCACGCGCTGGCGCTGCTGGTCCAGGCGGCCTTCGAATTCGGCGGTGTACTCGGCCAGCGACAGCGTGCCGTTGCCGTCGGTGTCGGTGGCGGCGAAGCTCGCTGCGCGCACCGCGTCGAACTCCTCGCGATCCACCGCGCCATCCTTGTTGCGGTCGTACAGGTCCAACATGCCATTGGCGGTATGCGAGGTCGGCATCTTCAGCGGATCGCGCGAGGACGCCGCAGCAGTCTCCTGCGTGGCGTTCTGCGACCGCTCGTAGCCGGCCCAGGTGCGTTCGCCAGCGGCGTCGTATTCGGCGCGGCTGATCGCCCCATTGCCGTCGCGGTCGAGTGCCTTGAAGCGGGTGTCGGTCTGGCGCAGGTGGCCGGCGCGTGCATCGGCCAGCCGCACGTCGAAGCGCTGCAGGTATTCGTCGACGTATTCCTGTTCGTCGACATGGCCGTCCTGGTTGCGGTCGGTGTCGGCGTAGCGCTGCTTGCGGAAAGCCTCGAACTGGGCCCAGCTGACGCTGTCGTTGCCCTCGGTGGCGAACTGCGCCAGGAAGGCGGCGGCGGTCGGCGAAACAGTGGTGGCCTTGTTGGCCGGCTGCGCATGGGCGGCCGGCGCCAGCACCAGCGCCAGCACGGCCGCGGTGAGCGGGACGATCTTCATGGTGGTTCCCCTGGAGAAAGGACGGTTACGGTTCGAAAACGCGGACGCTCAATGTGTCGGCGCCTTCGGACATCGGGGTGGCGGTCCGGTCCAGGCTCGCGTAGAGCGCGGCCAGCAACAACGCAGCGATCGGGCGGAACGACATGACGGACTCTCGCGGCCGGGACCGGGCGATCCCGGCGGGCGCCATCGTATGCGTATTGCGAATGATTCGCAATACGGAATTTTCACAGGGGGTGTGACGGGTGTCCAACAACCGGAAACAGCCGACCTGGGTCGGCTGTTTCCGGATCCGACCCCTCAGCCGCGCGGCTTGGTCGGGTTGAGCTGGTTGCCGAAGAAGATCGCGTTCAACAGCAGGCGCTCGGTGCCATGCCAGTACTTGCGGTGGGCCGGGTCATCGGCGAACAGCACCACATTGCCCTGCCCCTGCGGCGACACCAGCAGCCAGGCAGCACCGGCGACCCGGCTGCGGTTGCGCTCAGAGAGGTAACCGTTGACCTTCGGCGTCTCGTCGATGCGCACCACCGTGGAGAACGGGTTGCGGCTGGGCTGGAAGCTCAGGCCGTTTTCCTTGTTCACCGCCAGCTGCCGGCGCGGCACGCCGAAGCCCAGCGGATGGGTAGTGTCCACGTCCGCGCTGAGGATGTTGCCGCTCACGCGCTCGATCGCGGCGATATCGCGCTGGTCGCCGAACGCACGTCGTGCTGCCTCCGGCTCCTTTTCCTCCGGCCCCAGCACTTCGTCGCTGAGCTTCTGCTCGATCGCCCAGCGCGCGGCGGTGCCGTAGGTGATCAGCGAGCCCCCGGCGTTGATCCAGCGCTTGAGCGCCGCGACGGCGGTCGCGTCCACGCCGGCATAGGTGCCACCGGCCAGGACGATCGTGGTGTAGCGATCCAGGGCGATCTTGCCCAGCTGGGCAGGGTCGATCTTGCTGGCCGGCAACTGCAGGTGCTGATCAAGCAGGAACCATGCCGAGCCGATCTCGGTGGCACTGACCCCCTCGCCCATCACCAATGCGACCGCCGGCTTGCGCAGCGCCTTGACGCTGTCGCTGCCCAGGTCGATGCCACCGCGGCTCTGCCCACTGGACAGCGCCTGGATGTGCACGCCACTGCTGCGCGCGGCCGCGTCGACCGCGGCGAGCAGGTCGGCACCGGACAGCGGCTGGCCAGCCACCGGCACGACCACGCTGCCGTAGCCGAACGATTGCTCGCCCTGCGCGGTGGCTGCGGTGAACGGCTGGAACGCGGCGCGGGTCAGCAGGCCCTTGGCCTGCAGCGCATACAGCGCGCGGCTGGCGTTGTAATCGCGCCAATCGAACACGTAGGCGTAGCCGGCCTGGCCACCGACCACGCCACCGTTGGCGGCCGGCACACTGGCGACGCGCTCGCCACCGGCAATCCGGCTGCGGCTGGCAGCGAACGCGATGCCGTAGGCCGGCGCGATCGCATAGGAAGTACTGCCGTAGAACACATCGCCCTTGATCGGTGGGGTGTCGGCAAAGATCGAATGCACGAGACGGAACTGCGGCTGCGCCGCCTGCACCACGTAGGCGCTGCCCGGCTCGAAACGCTGGCCCTCCACAGTCACCGGGGCGCTCAGTGCCTGCACGGTGATCTGGTGCTGCAGCAGCAGATCCAGCAGGCGCTGGGTCAGGCCCGGATCGGCCGCATCGCCGAACACGAACGACTTTACCGGCTGCTGGTTGGCCTGCTTCAACGCGGACTGGAAGAACTCCTTCTGCAGCTTGAGCAACCCGTCGCGCTCGGTGACCGCGCCGCGCACCGTGCCCAGCCCGGTGGCTACCTGGTTGCGGATGGTGAAGCCGAAGGTCAGCAGGCCGTTGACCGATTCCTGCACGCGGCCGCGCGAGCTGGCCTGCTCCACGGTCACGCCCACCGCACCGTGGAAGTCCGGGTAGGTTGAGCCGTAGACCGGCGAGAAATTGTCGAAGTTCTCCCCGGTGTAGTACAGCGAGCCCAGCGCATCCAGCGACTGTGCGTGGTACTTGGCCAGGGTCTTGTTGAACGCATACGACGCCGCCGGAATCAGCGGGCTGTGCATGCTCGCCGGCGACGGTTCGAAGTAGTAGGTGCTGTCCTTGCCCATCTCGTGGAAGTCGATCTGGACGTTGGGATACCACTGATGGAAATACGCGATCTTCGGCCGCGTGTCCTGCTGGGTCAGCGCCAGCCAGTCGCGATTGAGGTCGGTGAAGTAGTGATTGGTGCGGCCCTGCGGGAACGGTTCGACATGTTCTTTGTCGGCCGGATCGGCCGAGGCCGGCGAGGACGCGTACGCGTTGTGCCAGCTCGCCGCGCGGTCGCGCCCGTCCGGATTCTGCGCCGGATCGAACAGCACCACCGCCTGCTGCAGCCACTGCGCGGTCTCCGCGCTGCGGTTGGCGACCAGGTAGTAGGCAGTCAGCATCGCCGCTTCACCACTGGAGGTTTCATTGCCGTGCACGCTGTAGCCCAGCCACACCACCACCGGGCTGCTGCCGGCGGCCGCGAGCGGCTGCGCCGGATCGATCAGGGTGACGTGCTGGCGCCGCAGCGCCTCCAGGTTCTGCAGATTCTGTGCCGAGGTCACCGTGGCGATCAGCAGCGGGCGGCCCTCGTAACTGCGGCCGATCTCCTCGACCTTGATCTTGTCGGAGTGCCTGGCCAGTTCGTTGAAATAGGCCACCAGCTGATCGTGCCGCGTGTAGCGGCTGCCGATCTCATAGCCAAGGAACTGCTGCGGGGTCGGCACGGCGGGATCGAAATCACCACCGGCCGGGAAGAAATACGCGCTCTGCGCGGACGCAGGCGCAGCGGACAGGCACAGCACCAGCGCCAGCCAGACGATGGGAGAGAGCAGACGTTGCAGAGACACAGCGATTCCCCGGGAGACGGGCCGGTTCCTTCCGGCCCTGTGGATGCGCACGCTCCGGTGCAGTGGACAAGGTCAGAAGCGGTAGTCGAAGCCGACCGTGAAGTAGCGGCCGCGCAGGTCGTACTGACTGAAGTCGTACGGCGCGCGGATGCCCGGGAACGAGGCGTCGTAGGGCGGCTCTTCGTCGGCCAGGTTCTGGATCTTCGCGTACAGGGTCAGCTTGTCGATGCCGGTGTAGCCCAGGTACAGATCGAACTGGTTGTACGCATCCACGCGGTCCTGCACGGCGGTGGCCGCGGCGCTGGCCTTCTGGTCGTAGCCGCTGGTGTAGTACCAGGTCAGCGCGGTGCGGAAGTCGCCGTAGCTCCAATCGAAGGTGGTGGTCGCCTTGTTCTTGGGCAGGGTGGCGCCGAGGTTGCTGCCGGCGTAATCCACCAGCGGACCACCGACCACGGTGGGGCGGCTGTAGTCGCGCACGTGGGTGAAGGCGGTGCTCAGGCCGAAGTCGCCCGCGCGCTCGGTCGGGAAGCGCTGGCGCAGCTCGACATCGAAGCCGGAGGTCTTCAGCTCGCTCAGGTTCTGGTAGCGGTTGTAGACCGCCAGCAGCTTGCCGCGCTCATCGCGCAGCACCGCGCCGGGAACGTTGTCGGTCACCAGGGTCTGGGTGTTGTTGGTGCCCACCAGGTTCTCCAGCTCGATGCGGTAGTAGTCCACGCTCAGGCTGGTGTTGGACCACGGCGACAGCACGATGCCGGCGTTGAAGCTCTTGGTGCGTTCGGGCTTGAGGTCGTTGTTGCCGACGGTGAAGAAGGTCGGGTTCTGCCGCGAGCCCGGCACGTCCGGGTCGCGCGGATCGATCACGCTGCCGTAGGCGATGCTGGTGCTGTTGGAGTTCTCCGACAGCGACGGCGCGCGGAACCCCTTGGAGGCGGCGGCGCGCACCAGCAGGATGTCCCACGGCTGCCAGCGCAGGCTCAGCTTGGGCGAGAAGGCATCGCCAAAGTCGCTGTAGTGATCGGCGCGCGCGGCCGCCTGCAGTTCCAGGCGCTCGGCCAGCGGCACGTTCACCTCGGCATAGGCCGCGCTGACCTTGCGCTCACCGTGCACCTCGGCGATCGCCGGGCGGATCTGCAGGCCTGCATCGATCTGCCAGGGGTTGTTGGAATCGAGCTTCTCGCGGCGCCATTCGGCACCCGCGGCAAACCCGATCTCACCCGCCCAGGTGTGGCCGATCGCGCCAGAGATCTTGGCATCCACGCCCTGCAGCACCGACTCGGCCGGGCGCAGCGTGCTGATGTTGATCGCGTTGAGCACGTCCTGCGGGGTGGCCGCGGGATTGAGCAGGTTGTAGCTGCCGGTGGCGAGGGCATCGGCCAGCGCATAGCGGTTGGCGAAGCCACCGGAGACAGTCTCGCGCTCACTGCTGCGCGCGCCGAACGCGCCCACTTCCCAATCCCAGTTCTGCAGGCTGCCACGCAGCCCGACCAGGCCGCGGTACGCCTGCGAGCGGTTGGTCTTGATGGTCGCGCCGAGGTTGAAGAAGGTGTACTCGATCGGCACCGCGCGGCCGTACGGGTTGTACGGGCTGCTGGCCGGCAGGTTCGACGAGACCGGCTCGGCCAGGCCGGTATCGGCGTTGAGCGCGAAGCGGCCGCTTTCCAAGGTGAAGAACGGGCTGCTGCCGAACCAGGCAACGCCCTTGATGTCGCTGTAGAGCACTTCACCGAAGGCTTCCACGTTGTCGTTCACCCGGAAGGTGCCGTTGACGTAGGCCTGGTAACGCTTGGTCGAAGGGATCAGCGTGGTGTACGGCGCCTGGTTGAAGCCGCAGGTGTTGCCGGCCAGGCCATCGATCGGCGCACTGGCCACCAGCGTGGTGCCGTCGGGGCAGTTGCCGTTGGCATCGAGCATGGGCACAGAGGTGCCGTTGACCAGATAGCGCGCACCCTTGGCCGACCAGCCGTTCCAGCGGCCGCCGGGCTTGTCGGTGTAGATGCCCGACTTGGTCAGGTCGCGCTGGTCCTGGTCCAGGCGCTCGCGGTTGTAGCCTTCCAGGCTGACCAGGATGTTGTAGCCGTCCGTGTCCAGGTCACCAATGCCACCGATGAACTTCAGGTTCTGCTCGTCGAGCCCGCCCTGATCGGCGGTGCCGAGGCTGCCACCGAGTTCGGCGCCTTCGAAATTCTGCCGGGTGATGATGTTGACCACGCCGGCCACGGCATCGGAGCCGTACACGGCCGAAGCGCCGTCCTTGAGCACTTCGATGCGCTCCACGGCGACCAGCGGCAGCGCGTTGAGATTGACGAAGGTGTCCGACAGGCCGCCGGCCGGGAAGCCGTAGTTGGCCAGGCGGCGGCCGTTGAGCAGCACCAGGGTGTTCTTCTGCGACAGGCCGCGCAGGCCGATCCCGGCCGAACCGGAGGCCCAGCCGTTGTTGGTGGTTTCGTTGTTGGCGTTGCCGGTGTTGGCCGAGATCGAGCGCAGCAGGTCGGCGACGGTGGCCTTGCCGGTCTCCTCCAGTTGCTGGCGCTCGATCACCTGCACCGGGTTGGCCGACTCGGTGTCAGTGCGTTTGATGTTGGATCCGGTGACCCGCACGGCGGCGAGGGTCTTGCTGTCGCCGGTGGCGGCGGCATCGGGGGCAGCGTCGGCGAACGCGGTCAAAGGCGTTGCCAGAGCGACGGACAGCGCCGCTACGAGAAGAGTGTGCTTGGGCATGAACTTCAGTGGGGTGGTGGACGACAAGTTCCGCAGTAGTCCATGCCTGGCTGAACCACGGCCAATAACATCTCTTCATACGGATATAAGAGAAACTAACATCTCTTCATCCGGATGGAAATGTTTTCGTGAGCAGCAATTAACGAACGGACCCGCGTCGTCCCCGGCCCACCGCTACAATGCGGGCATGGAAATCTTCAAAGTCTTTACCCTCGAGGCCGCTCACCACCTGCCCAACGTGCCTCCGGGCCACAAGTGCGCGCGCCTGCACGGCCACTCGTTCCGGGTGGAACTGAAGGTGGAAGGCGAGCCCGGCGAGCAGACCGGCTGGATCATGGATTTCGGCGACGTCAAAGCCGCCTTCCAGCCGATCTACGACCGCCTGGACCACCACTACCTCAACGACATTCCCGGCCTGGAGAACCCGACCAGCGAGCGGCTGGCGATGTGGATCTGGAACGAGCTCAAGCCGGCGCTGCCTGCGCTGAGCGAAGTCACCGTGCACGAAACCTGCACCTCGGGCTGCCGCTACCGCGGCTGATCCAGCCGGGGATGCGCTGCCATCCCCTTGATTCTGAAGGGTTCACGGAAAACCGTACCGGTTCAGGAAAATTTTTGTTGCGCTGCAATATATTTGGCGTATGCTGCATTGCATCAACGTTCTCGAGCCGTCCTGATCGTGACGTCCGCGTTCACCGAGTCCTTCAGCGACTACACCCGCCAACTGGCTGCCGCAGCCACGCGTGCCAACCGGCTCGCGCTGGAAAATGCCGAAAGCATGTTCGGGGTGCAGTTGAAGACGCTGGAGAAGAACATCACCGCCACCAGCGGGTTTTTCGGTGAAATCGTGCAGTCACAGGATGCTGGCACGCTGCAGTCGCTGCTGCCCAAAGGCGCGCAACTGGCACGTGACAACCTCGCCCGTTGGACCAGCGCCAGCCAGGAAGTGGCCGGCCTGGGGCTGAAGGCCTCCGAAGCCTTCGGCGAACTCGCCCGGCAGCCGTTCGCGGCCGCCACGCCCAGCGCAGGCAAGACCCGCGGCTGAGCCGGACAACATCGAATTTGCGTGGGTCCCTCCCCCCACGCAATCCCAGACCCGACAGAACCCTCCCTCTGTCGGGTCTTTTTTTGGGCGCTGTTCAGGCCTCGGCCACCGCGCGCCGATGGCGCTCCAGCCACGCCTGGAACATCAGGATCGGCCACAGGTGCGTGTGCCACTTGCGCCGGCCGTCGCAGAACTCCGCCCATATCCGCGCGACCTTGCCCGCGTCGAAGTAGCCTTCGCGGTGCAGTCGCTGCTCATCGAGCAAGGCATTGGCCCACGGAAACAGCGGTCCCGCCAGCCACGCCGCGACCGGGGGACCGAAGCCCATCTTCGGCCGATACACCAGCCGTTCCGGCAGATGCCGCGACAGCAACTGCTTGAGGATCCATTTGTGTTCGCCGTCTGCGAACGTGAGGCGGCCAGGCAGCGACCAGGCAAAGCGTGCCACGGCCGGGTCCAGCAATGGCGAACGGGTCTCAAGCCCATGCGCCGCGCCAGCGCGATCGATCTTGGTCAGGATGCCGTTGCCCAGATCCATCAGGAAATCCAGGTATTGCACACGGTCCGCCGGATCGCCCGCCTCCAGCCAACGCCCGCGATCGGTGAACACCGTGCCCGGCTCGCGTGCGTGCAGCACTACCCGCGCCGGATCGCGCCAGCGCGAGACCCGCAACAGGTAATGCCCTTCCACGCTGTCGGCGCCCAGTTCCGAACGCAGGGCTGGCCAGCCGCCCAGCCGCGCCCGCTCCGGGTCCGCCGCAGGCCACCGCCGCAACAGGCTGCGCAACGGCGCAGGCACACGTTCGTTCCAGGCCGCATTGCGGATGGCGCGCTGGTAAGCACCGTGCCCATGGAACAGCTCATCCCCACCGTCGCCGGTCATCACGACGCGGTGGCGATTGGCCACCAGCATGCTGGCCAGCAGGGTCGGCACCTGCGAGGCATCGGCGAACGGTTCGCACCAGATGTCCGGCAGCGCCGCCACCAGGGTGGCCGCCTCACCCCGGCGCAGGATGTGACGGGTGTGCCGGGTGCCGAGCCGGGCGGCCACCTGGTCCGCCCAGTCGGCTTCGTCGTGCCGCGGATCATCGAAGCCGACCGTGAAGGTGTCGATCGGTCGGGTGGACTGTGATTGCAGGACCGCGGTGACCAGCGAGGAATCCGTCCCCCCGGAAAGGAACGCCGCCGCGTTGCCATCGCGTGGCGTCCGCCGCGCCACGGCCTGGTGCAGCACCATCTCCAACCGCTCCAGCGCATCGTCACTGGAGACCGGCATGTGCGCCCGCTCATCGATGGCCGCTCGGATGTCCTCGCGGGCATCCCAGTAGCGGCGACCGCCGGCGTGATCGCAGTGGGCCTGTGCCCCCGCGGCGCGAATGGCCGGGGTGAGCCGGACCACGCATCCCGCGGCGACCTTGAAGACGCCCTGCTGGATGCTGTGCGGCGCGGGAATGTAGCCAAAGCGCAGCAGCAGCGGCAGCGCATCGCGATTGATCGGTGCCTGGAAGCCGGGATAGCCATGCAGCGAGGCCAGCCCCACGCCGAACAGCAGATCGCCATGGCACCACCCGTAGTACAGCGGCCGCGCGCCGACCCGGTCGCGGGCCAGCCACAGGACGTGTTCCTGACGGTCCCATACGGCCAGCGCGAAGTCTCCATCGCACTCCGTCAACGTGCGCTGCAGTCCTCGGGCCGCGATGGAGAGCAGCAGCAGCGTCGCATCGTCGTCGCTGGCTCCCACCGACGACGCAAACTCGCGCTGCAACGCCGCACGGGTATACAGCGTACCGTCCAGGCACAACACATAGCGCCCGCAGGCGGATTGCTGCGGCGACGATGGGGTGCCCCCCACGCTGTGCAGTCGCGCCAGCGCCACGCCGTGGGTCGGGTCGCACCAGGTCGACGGCGTGCGACCGCCGTGGCGCAACGTCGCACTCATCGCGTCCAAGCGTTGCGGCAAGCCAGCGGAACATTTTCCAGGGCGCACGACGACGCCACAGATACCACTCATACGAAACTCTCTCCTGCCAGGATCGCGGAAAGGCGACCCCCGACCGCAGCGGGTCGGGGCGGCGATGGCGTTGCCGATCAGAAGGCGTAGGACATGCCCACGTTCCAGGTGTTGAGGCGCATCTTTTCCACGCCGGCCGCCTGTTGGACCTTCTTGTTGGCCGACATCGGGATCGTGTACTCGGCGCGCAACGCGAGCGCATCGGTCAGGTATACGTTGGCACCGGCGCTGGGCGTGGTCGCAAATTTGCTCTGCCGGGTCGTCTTGACGTCGGTCCCCTTGGGCGGCAGGAAGCTCTGCTGGCGGCTGCCAACGGCCACCTTGCCGAACAACTCGACACGTTCACCGATCGGCATCAAGGCCAGGCCACCCACGTTGAGCGAACGGCTGGAGAAATTCGCCGTGCCCGGATCCTTGCTGCGACGATTGCCGATGGTGTTGTCGAAGGAGCCTTCGGCCGCCAGGAACGGGCTGAAGCGATACCCGGCGCCGACGCTGTAGCTCGCCCCGGAACTACGCTGCTTGCGCTTGGTACCAGGCGCCACGTCGGCGGTGGGAATCTTCCAGCTGGCCTGGGTCTTGCCGAGGCCACCGTAGACGTAGGCGCCCTCGCGATCCGCGGGAGAGGCCTGGGCCGTGGTGGCGACCAGGGCCAACGAGAGGGCAATGAGGGAACGCTTGAGGTACATGGATGACTCCGTGGTTGGGAGTGCACAGCGTGGGTTCGCGGCAGGACCGTGTCAGTGCAGCGCGCGTGTGTCCCGCGCAACCGTTCTCGACCGTGTGTAACCGGGCGTAACAGTGGGCCGGACGCGACACTCGGGCAGCTGTTCCGTGCTGTCGCGGGCGTGCCATCAGATCGCCCGATCACGACATCCATGGACGCTATCCACCGCAGATTCGCCGCCTCCAGGCACCACGCGTGCTGCCTGGATGAACCGGCTGACGGGTCCGTTCAGCGCAGGCCTCGGCGCCCCGTCGTGCTGCCTTAGGATCGCGCCAGGTCAGGAAGACAAGGCTGGGCCGCAATGGTGGATATCGTGCTGGTGGAGGATGACGAGCGTCTGGGCGCCCTGGTCAGCGGCTATCTCTCGCGCCATGGCTACGACGTGGTGCACGAGCTCAACGGTGAGGGCGCGGTGGAGCGCATTCCCGGCCTGGACCCGGCCGTGGTGCTGCTGGATGTGACGCTGCCGGGCATGGATGGGTTCGCCGTCTGCGCCGCGATCCGCCCACGTTTCAGCGGAGTGATCTGCATGCTGACCGCCCGCACCGACGATATCGACCAAGTGCTTGGGCTGGAGCTGGGTGCGGATGACTACATCGGCAAGCCGATCGAGCCGCGGGTGCTGCTGGCGCGTGTGCGCGCGCACCTGCGTCGCGACAGCAGCCAGCGCCAGACGCGCCCGAGCCTGTGCTTCGGGCAGCTTCGCATCGAACGCGATACCCGCGAGGTGACGCTGCTGGGTGAACGGGTTGAATTGACCACGGCCGAATTCGATCTGCTGCTGTGCCTGGCCGACAGCGCAGGCACGATACTCAGCCGCGATGACCTGCTGCGCGACCTGCGCGGGATCGGTTTTGACGGCCTGGACCGTTCGATCGATGCCCGCATCTCGCGGCTGCGACGCAAGCTCGGCGACGTGGGGGAAGTGCCCGACCGAATCAAGACCATCCGCAGCAAGGGCTATCTGTTCAATCGCGCCGGATGGAGCTGACGGGATGGTGCAAGGCCGTCCATCCGCACAGCGCAAGGGTCACTTCCGCCTGTTCCTGCGCTATTGCCTGGGCTTCGTCCTGGCCTATCTGGTGCTGATCGCCTCGGGGCTGTATCTGTGGGCAACCCTCACCGAGCAGGGCGAAGACCAGCAGATCCGAACACAACTGCAGGGCACACAGCATCTTCTGCACGCACGCTATGCCGATACGCCGCAGGCAGACTGGCCGCAGCTCACCCGGCACCTGCAGATGCAGTTCGCCTACCCGCTGCAGGTCATGGCGCTGGCCGAGGCGCCGCACGTCCTGGATGCGCCGTCGCTGGATCATCTGGACCAGGGTGGATTGGTGCTCTCGCCGGACGGACGCTTCAGTTACCAGCGGCTTCCCGGCTCCGCACAGGTCCTGGTGCTGGGCGATTTCTCCGAGCCCGAGCAGGCCGATGTTGCCTGGTACGACAGTGAAAACGTGGATACGGCGGTGATGATCAGCATCTTCATCATCGCCATCGCATTGCCCCTGTATTTCCTGGTGTACCGGCTGTGGCGCGATGTCTATGCGCTTGGGCACATGGCACTGGCGATCCAGCAGGGAGAGCTGGCCGTCGCGGCGCCTGCCGTCAGTACCCACCTGGTGCGGCCGCTGCGTGAGGCGCTGTCCAGCATGGGTGCGCAATTGCAGGACGTGATGGATGGGCAGCGGATCCTGTCCCAGGCGGTCGCCCACGAAACGCGGACACCATTGGCACGCATGCGTTTCGCCCTGGCCATGATGCAGATCGGCGAGGAGGACCCGGAAGGGGCGGAACTGCTGGACGGCCTGAAGACCGATGTGGCGCGGCTGGAGCAACTGGCCACCGCTGGCGTGACCTACGCACAGTTCGGCCGCAGCCCCCGGGTTACGACGCACCGGCTGGACATCCTGCGGTTGTTCGAGGCGCTCGAGGAGCGCTTTCCAGCCACCGGCGGCAACGGCCCCAGGCTCTGCTTCCAGCCCCCTCATCAGCGCACGCTGGTGGCCAACCGCGATGCGCTGATGCTGGCGCTGGGCAACCTGATCGGCAACGCACGGCGTCACGCCGTGAGTCAGGTGGTTGTCAGCCTGCATGTCGCCGAACCGGGGCTGGTCATCGCCGTGGATGACGATGGACCGGGCGTGGCCCCGGCCGACCGTGAGCGCATCTTCCAGCCTTACATGCAGCTGCAGCGGCACCCCGACGGCTTCGGACTCGGGCTGGCCCTGGTCCACATCATCGCCACCAAGCACGGTGGCAGCGCGGATGTGTGCGATTCGGTGCTCGGCGGCGCGCGCTTCCGGCTGCGGCTGCCACAGGCCTGAGCCGGCCGCGCGCTGGTCAGCGCGCGGCCGGCAGCGAGAACACGAACAACGCGCCTTCCCGGCTCTCCAGCAGGCGGATGTCACGCCCGTGCAGCTGCAGGATGCGATGCACGATCAGCAGGCCCAGCCCACCACTGTCCGGCCGCTGGCTGCCCAGCGCAGGCATCGCGGTGAACAAGCTGTCGCGTCGCTCCGGCGCGATACCGGGGCCGCTGTCGGCGACGCTGATCTGCACCTCGCCGTCGCCCGCGCGCAGCGTCACCGTGACGTGGCCGCCTTCAGGCGTATGCCGGATCGCGTTGTCCAGCAGATTGGTCAGCACCCGCTCGATCAAGCCCAGATCCGCCACCACCGGCGGCAACCCGGGCGCGATATCGGCGCTCAGCGACTGCCGGCGCGACTGGGCGGCCAACTCGAATTTCTGGAATACATCCTGGACCAGATCCGGCAGCGAGAACGCCTGGCGGTCCAGCACGACACCGCCGTGCTCGAGCCGGGCCAGCTCGAACAACGCCTGGGCGAGGCGACCGACCTTGTGGCTCTGCGAGAGCGCGATCGAGAGATAGCGCTGGCGCTCGTCGGCGCTCAGTGTGGCGTCCTTCAGCGCCAGCGTCTCCAGATAGCCGTGCAGCGAGGACAGCGGGGTGCGCAGGTCGTGGGAAATATTGGCGACCAGCTCGCGGCGCTGCAGATCCTGCTGCCGCAGCTGCTGCCACTGCTCGCCCAGGCGCTGGGCCATGTGCCCGAAGCTGTGCTGCAGGATGGCCAGCTCGTCACGCTCGCCGGGGCGCAGCGGGGCCGGCGGCGGCGCGGCATCGGGTGTGGCCGTGTCGACATCGAAGGACTGGATGCGCCGCGTCAGCTGGCGCAGCGGGCGGGTCACCCAGCGGAACGCGACCAGGCCGGCCAGCAGCCCTACCACCGCAACGATGGCCAAGGACCACAGCGTGGTGCGCAACGTGCTGTTGGCGGCGATGTTGGCCGCCAGTGCTTCGCGCTGCTCACCGACCAGCACCACGTAGATGTAGCCGGCCTGATGGCCCTGCACCCACAGCGGGGCCGCGTTGAATACCTTGCGGCCGGTCGTGCTGCGTGGGTCGTCGCCGAGGATCGGCAACGGCTCGTCACGCAGCAGCGCCTGCACCGGCGCCAGATCGACCCGGCTGCGCTTGAGATGACCGTCCGGTGCGTCATGGCCGAGGATGCGGCCCTGGTCATCGAGCAGATACACCTCCACGCTCGGGTTGACCGCCATCAGCTTGCCGAACAGCGCGCGCACTTCGCCGTTGCGCATGCCACGGCCATCCATCAGTTCGCCACTGCGTGCGATGTGTTCGGCCAACCCGCGCGACAGGCGCTGCACGGTTTCCTGCTCATGCACGGTGGTGCTGCGCATCTGGATCCAGACCAACGCGCCACAGCACAGCAGCAGCAGCGCGAAGAACACGGCGGACAGGCGCTGGGACAGCGTGAGCCGGATCATGCGCCGCCCCCCTCGTTGCCATCGACCAGTTTGTAGCCGCGGCCCCAGACCGTCTGGATGCGCTGCGGATTGGCCGCGTCGCGTTCGATCTTGTTGCGCAGCCGGTTGATATGGGTGTTGACGGTATGTTCGTAGCCGTCGTGCTGGTAGCCCCAGACCTGGTTGAGCAGGTCCATGCGCGAATACACCTGGCCCGGATGACGGGCGAAGAAGTACAGCAGATCGAACTCGCGCGGGGTCAGTTCCAGCGGCCGTCCCTCCACCGCCGCCGTGCGGGCGACCGGGTCGATGCGCAGCCCGGCCACCTCGGTTTCACCGGCATCGATGCGCGCGTTCTGCGCCATCGCTTCCACCCGGCGCAGCAGCGCTTTCACGCGGGCCACCAGTTCCAGCATCGAGAAGGGTTTGGCCAGGTAGTCATCCGCGCCCAGCTCCAGGCCGAGGATGCGATGCACTTCGCTGGCGCGCGCACTGGTGATGATGATCGGGGTATAGCGCGTCATCGCCCGGGCGCGCTTGCAGATCTCCAGGCCGTCCACGCCGGGCAGCATGAGGTCCAGCACCAGCGCGCTCCATGGCTGCCCCTCGAGCAGGGCCAGGCCCTCATCGCCGGTGGCGGCATGGGTGACCTCATAGCCCTCATCGCGCAGGTGCATGCGCAGCAGGTTGGCGATGTGGACATCGTCTTCGACGATCAGGACACGCTTGGCGCTGCTCATCGGCTCGGGAGGCGGCAGGAGGGCATGACGCATTGTCGACGGATCGCGGCCTGAATGTGTCACGGAAAATTTAACCCTGCGTGAGGATTCGTTGACCGGGCCGGGCGCAGCATGGCCGCATCGTCCCCCTGCCCGGAGATCGGCCATGCGTTACACACGTCGCAATGTGCTTGGAATGGGTGGCATGGCGGCCGCCGCCGGCCTGTTCGGTCTGACCGCCTGCAGCGGCCCGGCCCCGGCAGCCCCTGCCGCGCCCGTGCGCCAGTTCGAGGTGATGCGCAGCGATGCGCAGTGGCGGGAGCAGCTGACGCCGGCCCAGTACAGCGTGCTGCGCCGGCAGAGCACAGAGCGGCCGTTCAGCAGCCCGCTCAACAAGGAGCATCGGCGCGGCACCTTCACCTGCGCCGGCTGCGCGCTGCCGCTGTTCTCCTCCTCCACCAAGTTCGACAGCGGCACCGGTTGGCCCAGTTTCTGGGCGCCGCTGCACGATGCCGTCGGTGAAGACCGCGACACCACATTGGGCATGGTCCGGGTCGAAGCGCATTGCCGGCGCTGCGGTGGCCATCTGGGCCACGTGTTCGATGACGGCCCCCGCCCGACCGGACTGCGCTATTGCATGAACGGCGTGGCCATGAATTTCGTCGCGGCCTGAGCGCTGCACTTCCCTGCGTCATAGAAGGACCTCTCCATGCTTCTGCTCGTGCTGGCCTACCTCGGTGGCGTGCTCACCATCCTCAGCCCCTGCATCCTGCCGGTGCTGCCGTTCGTGTTCGCGCGGTCCGACCGCCCCTTCCTGCGCAGTGGGCTGCCGCTGCTGATCGGCATGGCGCTGATGTTTGCCGTGGTCGCCAGCCTGGCTGCGGTGAGCAGCCAATGGGTCGCCCAGGCCAACCAGATCGGGCGCTGGATCGCGCTGGTGGTGATGGCAGTGTTTGCGCTGGCGCTGCTGTGGCCGGCGCTGGCCGACCGCCTGCTGTCGCCCTTCCAGCGCCTCGGCGCGCGGCTGAGTGCCTCGGCCGACGCGGCCAGTGACGCCGGCCGTGGGGGCGTGGGCACCTCGCTGCTGATCGGCATCGCCACCGGCCTGCTGTGGGCACCCTGCGCGGGCCCGATCCTCGGCCTGATCCTCACCGGCGCGGCGTTGCAGGGTGCCAGTGTCGGCACCAGCGGGCTGCTGCTGGCGTATGCGCTGGGTGCGGCCACCTCGCTGGCGCTGGCGATCTGGATCGGCGGACGCGTGTTCGCTGCGCTCAAGCGTCGCCTCGGCGTGGGCGAGTGGGTGCGTCGCGGGCTCGGCATCGCCGCGCTGCTGGCGGTGGTCGCCATCGCGATGGGCTGGGACACCGGCGTGCTGACCCGGCTCTCCACGGTCAGCACCGCCAGGCTGGAACAGGGCCTGCTCGACGTGCTGCCGGCCCAACCGCCCGCGGCGGGTACCGCGATGACCAGCGCCGCGGCAAACACACCGGGTCAGCCGCTGCCGGTGGAAGGCACCCTGCCCTCGCTGGCGGGCGCCACCGGCTGGCTCAACAGCCCGCCGCTGGATGCGCAGGCGCTGCGCGGCAAGGTGGTGCTGGTCGATTTCTGGACCTACTCCTGCATCAACTGCCTGCGTGCCATGCCTTACGTGAGTGAGTGGGCCGAGCGCTACCGCGACCACGGGCTGGTGGTGATCGGCGTGCACGCGCCGGAGTTCGCGTTCGAGCGAAGCCTGGCCAACGTGCAGCGCGCGGTAAAGGATCTGAAGGTCACCTACCCGGTCGCGATCGATAACGACTACGCGATCTGGCGCGGCTTCAACAACAAGTACTGGCCGGCGCACTATTTCATCGACGCGCAGGGCCGGATCCGCGCGCACCACTTCGGCGAAGGCAACTATGCGCAGTCCGAGCAGATCATCCGCCAGCTGCTGCGTGAGGCCGGCAACACGCTGCCCGGTGACGATGCACCGGTGGCGATGACGCTGGAGGGCGTGGCCCGCCAGGCCGACATGGACAACCTCAAATCGCCGGAGACCTACCTGGGCCATGCGCGGGCCGAGAACTTCGCCTCGCCCGGTGGCCAGCGCCAGGATCAGCCCGCCGACTACACCGTGCCTGCCACGCTGCAGCACAACCAGTGGGCGCTGGCCGGGCGTTGGACCGTGGGCAACGAAGCTGCCCGGCTGGAAACGGGCGGCGGCCGCATCGCCTTCCGTTTCCATGCGCGCGACCTGCACCTGGTGCTGGCCCCGGGCGAAGACGGCAAGCCGGTCCGGTTCCGCGTGCGCATTGATGGGCAGGCGCCGGGCGCGGCGGCCGGTGGAGATGTTTCCGCCGACGGCGATGGCCACGTCGATGAGAACCGCCTGTATCAGCTGATCCGCCAGTCCGGCGCCGTGCAGGAGCGCACCTTCGAGATCGAGTTCCTCGATCCGGGCGTGCGCGCTTACGCCTTTACGTTTGGTTGAGGAGCTATCGCATGAAGATCGCGTTCGACAAACTCGTTGCCGGCGGCATCGCCGTCGCCATCGCCGCACTCACTGCCAGCGTGGTGGTTGGCCTGGATCGGCCTGCACAGGCCGCAGCCGCTGCGCCGAGCGCGGTGGTGCCGGCGCCTGCAGGCAAGGCGGACCTGCACCAACCCGGCGTGAAGCGCGCCCAGGTGGTGTTCGCCGGCGGTTGCTTCTGGGGCGTGCAGGGCGTGTTCCAGCACATCAAGGGCGTGGACAGCGCACTGTCCGGCTATATCGGCGGCAGCGCGGCGAACGCCACCTACCCGCGCGTCGGCGGCGGCAGCACCGGCCATGCCGAGGCCGTGCAGGTCACCTACGACCCCTCGCAGGTGAGCTACGGTCAATTGATGCAGGTGTTCTTCTCGGTGGCGCACGATCCGACCCAGCTCAACCGGCAGGGCCCGGACCGCGGCACGCAGTACCGCTCGGCCGTGTATGCCGACGACGCGGCCCAACGCGATGCCACCCGCGCCTATATCGCCCAGTTGCAACAGGCCAGGGCCTACGCCGCGCCGGTGGTCACCCAGGTGGACGGCGGCAAGCCGTTTTTCGCCGCCGAGGGCTACCACCAGAACTACCTCACGCTGCATCCGGAATCGCTGTACATCCGCATCAACGACCTGCCCAAGGTGGCCGCGCTGAAGCAGCAGTACCCGGCGCTGTACCGCGAGCAGCCGCGCCTGGTCAGCACCACGATATCGGCCCGCTGAGTACGCTGAAAAACAAGAAAAAACGCACGGCACACATCGCCCTGCCGTGCGCGAGGGAAGTCGGGACACGCATGGTAGGCTGGCGCCAGGCGCGGATACAGATGCAGATGGCTGGCATCCGCACGGTTACAGATCCCGTGGATGCAGCTGCCGATGGCGACCAACCTTTACCAGTCCCTAGCCGATGAGATGGCCGATGCGATCCGCAGCGGACGCTTGCCGGTCGGCACCCGGTTGCCGTCGCTGCGCGGGCTGGCGACGCAACGCAATCTCAGCCTCAACACGGTGATCGCGGCCTATCGGCAGCTGGAGGATGCCGGGCTGGTGTTGCCGCGACCCAAGGCCGGCTTCGTGGTCAGCCCGCGCCTGCCCGAACCCACGCAGTCACTGCGGCAGGCACCGTCGCCGCCGACCGCCCCCGCCCAGCAGGCGATGATGGCGCGCGTGCTGGCCGCGCAGCAGCAGCCGGGTATCGTCGACCTGGCCTTCGCCGGCCCGCGCGGCAAGCGTTTCTACCCCGGTGCGCAACTGGCCCGCAGTACCGCGCAGGTGCTGCGTCGTGCCGCTACCACGGTGGAGACCTACGCCCGCCCGAACGGCGCCGCGCGGCTGCTGACCCAGATCGTGCAACGTGGGCCGCGGCTGGGGCTGCACACCACGGTGGATCGGCTGGTGCTCACCCATGGCGCGATGGAGGCCCTCCAGTTGGCACTGCGCGTGGTGACAACACCTGGCGATGCGGTCGCGATCGAAGCGCCCTCCTACTTCAACATCTACCCGCTGCTGCGCAGCCTGGGCCTGCGCGCGATCGAACTGCCGACCCATCCGCGCGACGGGCTCGATCTGGATGCGCTGGAAGCCCTGCTCGAGACCGGCGGCATCGCCGCGATCATGGCCATGCCGACAGTGCACAATCCGCTCGGCAGCAGCATGCCGGTGCCGAACAAGCAGCGCCTGGCCGCACTGGTGAACCACTACCAGGTGCCGTTGATCGAAGATGCGGTGTACGCCGAACTGCAGTTCAAGGAGCCACTGGAGCCGTTGGCCAAGAGCTTCGACCGCGATGGCTGGATCATGGTCTGCAGCGGGTTCTCCAAAACGCTCGCCCCGGATTACCGCATCGGCTGGCTCGACGGGGGCCGTTTCGCCGCCGATATCCAACTGCTCAAGTTCCACTCCTCTGGCGCCGAATCACGCCTGCTCGGCGATGCGGTGGCGGCGTTCCTGGAGGCGGGCAACTACGAGCACCATCTGCGTGGGTTGCGCCGGCTCTACAGCGACCAGGTCAGCCACGTGCGTGGCCTGATCGCCCAGCACTTCCCCCCGGGCACCTCGGCCACGCAGCCCACCGGCGGCTTCCTGCTGTGGGTGGAGCTGCCTGCCGCGATCGATGCCGGGGAACTGTTCGAGCAGGCCTTGGCCGAGGGCGTCGTGTTCATGCCCGGCCAGGTGTATTCGCGCGGCGCACGTTACCGGCACTGCCTGCGCCTGTCGTGCTGCCAGGAACTGGACGAGCGCTTCGTCGGCGCGATCGCCACGGTGGGGCGGCTCGCCGCCGCACTGCAGGCACGCGCAGAGTGCTGACGCTCAGAACACCAGGCGATCGGCCAGGCTGGCCGGGTCCGCGCCGGGCGCATACGGCAGGCGCCCCCAGCACGGCATCGGCAACCGCGCCTTGAGCAGTGCGACGTTCTCATCGCGGCGCGCCATCGCCGGGTCCACCTCATTGGCGATCCAGCCGACGCAGCGCGCGCCACCGGCGGCGATCGCCTCGGCGGTCAGCCGCGCATGGTTGAGGCAGCCCAGCCGCAGCCCAACCACCATCACCACCGGCAGTTCCAGCGCCTGCACCAGATCACGCTGGTCCAGCGTGGCCGACAGCGGTGCCAGCCAACCGCCGACACCTTCGACCACCACCGTGTCCGCGCTGGCGCGCAGGCGCGCGAAGGCCGCTTCGATCGGCGCCAATGACAGCTGCACGCCCGCCTCGGCAGCGGCGATCTCCGGGGCCAGCGGCTGCTCCAGGGCAAACGGGTTGAGGTCGTCGTACGCCGGCGCCGGCAGGCTGGCCGCCAGCAGGGCGGTGGCATCCTCGTTGCGCAGGCCCTCGGGGGTACGCTCGCATCCACTGGCGACCGGCTTCATGCCCACCGAGGTGCCACCTTGCCGACGCAGGGCATGCAACAGCACACAGCTGCTGAAGGTCTTGCCGATGCCGGTATCGGTACCGGTAACGAACAGGGCGGCAGGGCGCGGCGCAGGCAGGGACATGGGGACGACCGGGAGCGGAAACGCGCCATTATCCGCCTCCCGGCCGCACTGCGATGCGGTCCGCTGCGTTCCGCCGGCCGCCGGCGCAGGCGGACGTTCGGCTTGGTAGACTGCGGCCATGTTCGATACCTCCACGCTCACCGGCAGCAAGCCGGAACAGTACGGCCAGCTGCTGGCCCAGGCCCGCGCCCTGGTGCACGGCGAGCGCGACCGCATCGCCAATGCGGCCAACCTGTCGGCGCTGGTCTACCACGCCCTGCCGCACCTGAACTGGGTCGGTTTCTACTTGTTCGATGGCAAGGAGCTGGTCGTCGGCCCGTTCCAGGGCCTGCCCGCCTGCGTGCGGATTCCGCTCGACAAGGGCGTGTGTGGCGCCGCCGCCTCGCAGCGGGTGACCCAGCGCATCGAAGACGTCGATGCGTTCCCCGGTCACATCGCCTGCGACTCGGCCTCGCGCTCGGAACTGGTCGTGCCGCTGGTCCACAACGGTGATCTGGTCGGCGTGTTCGATCTGGACAGCCCGTCGCTGGCCCGCTTCGATGCCGAGGACCAGGCCGGCCTGGAAGCAATCGCCGCCGTGTTCGTCGAGGCACTGGGATGAGTGCCGCCAAGCTGCGCAACATCGGCCCGAAGAGTGCAGCATGGCTGCGTCAGGTCGGTCTGCGTACGCCGGAAGACCTGGTGGCCGTCGGGGCCGTCGGGGCCTTCGTCAAGGTGCGCCGCGCCGGCTTCAAACCGAGCTTGAACCTGCTGTATTCGCTGGAAGGCGCGCTGCAGGACTGCCACTGGCAGGAACTGCCGGAAGCACGCCGCACCGTGCTGGTGGCCGAGTACGAAGCGATCATCGCCGACCAGCCGCTGAAGAAGGCGCCGCCCGCCTCCGGCCCGGTCTACGACCGCACGGTCGAGCATCGTGATGATGACGGCGACGACGCACCGCCGTTCGAGATCGACGACGAGCATCGCTGATCCGCAGGTACCGACACACCGTCGGTACCTGCGCGCTTCATACCTGCTGCAGTTCCAGCAGCTCGCCCCACAGGTGATCGTCCTCGCGCTCCACGCGCAGGCGCAGCCGCGTGCCATGATCGATGCGCAGCGCCCAGCACATTGCCATCGGCAGCCCGCATACCTGGGACAGCACCATCCGCAGCGCGCCGCCATGGCTGACGATCAGGGTGGAGACCGGCTCGGGTTCATCCAGCAGCCGATGCAGTCCACGCGCGATGCGGCGCTCGAAGTGGCCCCAGCTTTCGCCATGCGGCGGCGGGTTGGCGTGCGGGTCCAGATGAAAGGCCGACAGCGCATCCATCGGCAGCGCCTCCAGCGCGGCACCGTCCCAGTCGCCGAAATCCAGCTCTTCCCATTCCTCATCGGTCGCCACGGCCAGCCCGAGCGGCGCGGCCAGCGCCTCGGCGGTGACCACGGCGCGTTGCCGCGGCGAGCACAGCACCCGCTGCCAGGACAGCCCTGCGTAGCGCGCACACAGCGCGTCGGTCGCGCCCTCCTGCAGCGGCGGATCGGTGCGGCCATCGAGATGATCGTCGCGGCCGGTGCTGGCGTGGCGGATCAGATCGAGGATCACGCCAGGCCCCCTCTGCTGCCCGCTGCAGCCGGCCGGTGAGGGTCACGGGCGTCGGTGCCGGGGTGCTGCAACCACGTTGGGGTCATGGGGATCACATCGAAAAAGCGAGGCGCATTCTAACCGGCGCGCGCCACCGGCCCGGCCGATGGCTTAGACTGCGCCCACTTTCAGGTGACCCGGGGCTGCAATGCCGCCAGGTTGAAACGGGAAGCCGGTGACGCGTCAGGCCTTGTGCCATGCCGCCACTCCGGCGCTGCCCCCGCAACGGTAAGCGAGGAAACACCAGGCAACACGCCACTGTGCTCCGGCATGGGAAGGCGCCTGGCACGATGGCACCCCCATCGACCCGCGAGCCCGGAGACCGGCCTGGAAGACGACTGGTTGCGATGCGGCGGGCATGGCGGCGGCAAGCAGGCGCCTGCGTGCGCCCGCCCACCGTCGAACACCCCTGCAGCGCGATCATCCCCACCCCTTGCCGCGCGGGCGTGCGCGGTGCATGGAGTCATCGATGAAGCTGCAAACCCGCGTTCTTTCCCTGGCTGTGCTCTCGGCCCTGCCCCTGCTGGCGTCCGCCCAGGACCAGGCCACCGCACTGGACCAGGTGCTGGTCACCGCCACCCGTACCCCGATCGCCCTGCAGGACAGCATCTCGCCGGCGCAGGTGATCGACCGCGCCGAGATCGAGCGCAGCCAGGCACCCTCGCTGCAGGATCTGCTGCGCGGCCGGGCCGGCATCAACCTCAACAACAGCGGCGGCCTGGGCAAGCAGAGCTCGCTGTTCCTGCGCGGCACCAACTCGGCCCACACCCTGGTGCTGATCGACGGCGTGCGCATCAACACCGGCGACCTCGGCCTGGCCATGATCCAGGACCTGCCGCTGGCGCAGATCGAGCGCATCGAGATCGTGCGTGGCCCGCAGTCCAGCCTGTACGGTGCCGACGCGATCGGTGGCGTGATCCAGATCTTCACCCGCCGCAATGCCGGCCAGTTCGCGCCACACCTGCAGCTCGGCGGCGGCAGCAACGGCCTGCGCGAAGCCAGCGGTGGCTTCGGTGGCAGTGGCGCGCGTGGCTGGTTCGGCACCGACATCGCCTACCAGCACACCGACGGCATCAACGCCTGCCGCGGCTCGGTCTCGCCGTTCGCCGGCTGCGGCGCCAATGAGCCCGACCGCGATGGCTACCGCAACCTGTCCATGAGCCTGCGCGGCGGCTATGCCCTGACCGACACGCTGAGCCTGGAAGGCACCGCGCTGCGCGCGGAAGGCGAGAACCATTACGACGGCTACTACAACTACTCCGAGACCCTGCAGCAGGTACTCGGTGGCAAGCTGCGCTACACGCCCAGCGAGCGCTTCAACCTGACCGTGAACGTCGGCCGCGCCGACAACGAATCGGACAACTTCAACGGTGATACCTGGCTGGGCAACGCGCAGACCCACCGCGACAGCGCCTCGGTGCAGGCCGATATCGGCATCGCCGAGGGCCAGCTGCTGAGCGCCGGCGTGGACTGGAGCCAGGACAACCTGGACGGCAGCAGTGCCGGCTATCTGGTCGACAGCCGCGACAACACCGGCGTGTTCGTGCAGTACCAGGGCCGCTTCGGCGCGCACCACCTGCAGGCCAGCGTGCGCAACGACGACAACGAACAGTTCAGCAACCACACCACCGGCAGCCTCGGCTGGGGCCTGGAGCTGGGCAGCGGGTTCCGCCTCAACGCCAGCTACGGCACCGCGTTCAAGGCCCCGACCTTCAGCGATCTCTACGACCCGTGGAGCGGCGTGCCGACCCTGGATCCGGAAAAGTCCAAGAGCGCGAATGTCGGCATCGCCCAGCAGGGTGATGGCTGGCGCTGGGGCCTGGATGTGTACGAAACGCGCATCGATGACCTGATCACCTATGACGCGACCACCTTCATGATGTCGCAGGTCGAGAAGGCCCGCATCCGCGGCGCCGAACTGACCGGTGCGATCACCGTGGCCGGGTTCGACCTCAATGCACAGCTCAGCCACACCGATCCGCGCAACCGCACCGACGGCAGCGCACAGTTCGACAACTGGCTGGCCCGCCGCGCTCAGAACACCGCGCGCCTGGACGTGGATCGCCGCTTCGGTGCCTTCCGCGCCGGCGTCACCGCCAACGGCGCCGGCAAGCGTTACGACGATGCGGCCAATACGGTGCGCCTGGGTGGCTACGGCACCGTGGACCTGCGACTGGAATACGCACTGACCCGCGACTGGTCCGTGCTGGGCCGGGTCAGCAACGTCTTTGATCGTGACTACGAAACGGTGGCCTGGTACAACCAGCCGGGCCGCGAGTACCGCCTGAGCGTGCGTTACCAGCCGAAATAAGGGATCTGGACGGCGGCCACGCCGCCGTCCTACCCTCGTTAGGTGCCGACCGTTGGTCGGCACAATCATTGAACCTGGTAGCTGCCGACCGTTGGTCGGCACACCCATCATCCTCGGTAGCTGCCGACCGTTGGTCGGCACACGCCCTGACGCGTTACAGCGCCAACAATCCCCGCAGATCATCCACCACGGCAACGGCCTGAACGTTGTCCAGATCCAGCCCGCGCGGATAGCCGTAGCGCACCAGCGCCACCGGCATCCCGGCATCCACGGCAGCGCGGTAATCGGTGATCGAATCGCCCACCATCAAGGCGTCTTCGACGGCCACCTCGAAGTGCGCGGCGATATGCCGCAACGGCGCACCACTGGGCTTGCGCTCCGGCAGCGAATCTCCACCCAGCACCAACGCAAACTGATCCTGCAGCCCGAAGTGCTGCAGCAACGGTGCCACCAGCGCGGAGGGCTTGTTGGTGCAGATCGCGAGCGTCACCGAACGCTCGCGCAAGGCGGCCAACGTCTCGCTCACGCCATCGAACAGACGTGGGCTGCGCAACAGGCACGCCTCGTAGTGCCGCATGAACCCCGGCATCACCTTATCCAAATCGATATCGCTGCCGGCTGCGGTAAACGCCTGCTCGACGAGCCGTCGCACGCCATCGCCGATCCACGTCAATACCGTCGTCTCGGGCACGCGCGGCAACTGCCAGTCCTGCAGCGTGCGGTTCAGCGCTTCGGCGATATCGGCCGCGCTGTCCACCAGCGTGCCATCCAGATCGAACACCACCAACGGATACGGGTACGACAAGGCAATGCTCACTTCAACAGCAGGGAAGCGCCATTGTACGGAGGTGCGTGTGTGATGCCGATGCACGCGCGGGTAGAGCCGACCGTTGGTCGGCTGCACGCGCCCGCTGCGGTTGCGCGGCGTGCTGATGCGAGGTTGGCTAGTCTGGTGCAGCCGACCAACGGTCGGCTCTACCGGCGCCGCGTTTACAGCTGCGCCAGGAATGCCGGGCTGGCAAAACGCTCCACCAGGAAATCCAGGAAGCTGCGCATGATCGTCGGCAGCTGCCGACGCGACGCGTATACCGCGTGGATGCCCAGGCCTTCCACGTCGTAATCCGGCAGCACTTCGATCAGTTCGCCACTGCGCAGCAACGGGGCGATCTGGTACGTCGGCAACATTGCGATACCCGCACCGGCGCGCACCGCTTCGAGCAGCAGCGACGCCTCGTTGGCGCTGATGTTGCCGCCCACCGCCACCGCGATCTTCCGCCCCTCGCGTTGCAGATGCCACACGCTCTTGCCGACGTAGTGGTGAGTCAGGCAGTTGTGTGCGGCCAGCGCATCGGCGGTGGTCGGTGTACCTCGCTCTGCCAGGTACGCAGGCGCTGCGCACAGCACCGAACGGCAGGGCGCCAACGGCCGCGCGATCAGGCTGGGATCGATCGCGCGCGAGATGCGCACGGCGATGTCCACGCGCTCCTCCACCAGATTGACCACGCGGTCCACCAGCAGCAGTTCCACGCGTGTGAGCGGGTGCCGTTTGACGAACGCCGCCACCGCTGCCGCCAGGTGGATCTGCCCGAACGAGACACTCGCGGTGACCCGCAGCAGCCCGTGCGGCTCGGGGTTGTCGGTAGCCAGCTCACCGCGCAGCTCATCGCTGATCGCCAGCATCTGCCGGAAGCGCAGCAGCGCGGCTTCGCCCGGGCCGGTCAGGCTGATCCGCCGCGTGGTCCGGTGCAGCAGCCGCGCGCCCAGCCAACGCTCCACCTCGGCCAGATAGCGCGTCACCATCGCCCGCGACATCTCCAGCGCGTCGGCTGCGGCCGTCAGGCTGCCGCGCTCGGCGACCTCGACGAACACGTTCATGGCGGTCATCCGGTCCATTTGATCGATCCGTGCAACAAATTAGGCCGTTATACGCGGTTTTTCGGCCGATTCCAGAGGCATACGCTGGCCTTCCTTCCTCAACGGACCTCCCCCATGAAAATCGCGCTTGTTGGTGCCACCGGCAACATCGGCCGTGAGATCGCCCGCCAGGCCCTCGCCCGCGGCCATCAGGTCACTGCCATCGTCCGCCGCGAGACCGGCCTCCCGGCCGAACTGGACGGCGCCCAGCTGGCCGTTGCCGCGCTGGACGACACCGATGCGCTGGCCGCCGTCATCGCCGGCGACGATGTCCTGGCCAGCGCCTTCGGCCCGCGCCCGGGCGATGCCCCGAGCACGGTGACCACCGCCACCGTCGCGCTGGTGGCCGCCGCACGCCAGGCCGGCGTGCCCCGCTTCATCATGGTCGGTGGTGCCGGCAGCCTGGAAGTCGCCCCCGGCGTGCAACTGGTGGACACCGAGGGCTTCCCCGACGCCTACAAGCCGGTTGCCCTCGCCGCCCGCGAGACGCTGAAGCAGCTGCGCGCCGTCGACGACCTCGACTGGACCTTCTACTCCCCCGCCGCCGAAATCGGCCCCGGCCCGCAGCGCGGTGGTTTCCGCACCCAGGCAAAGAATTTCCTGGTCGGTGATGACGGCCACAGTCGGATCAGCTACCCCGACTACGCCGACGCCTTCATCAACGAGATCGAAACCCCGCAGTACGTGCGGCAGATCGCCACGGTTGCGTACTGACCAGGCCGCCGATCTGGACGCAGCCGGCCAACGGTCGGCTCTACCGGCCCCGGTGTCATGTCGGGGCCATCCCGCCCCGGTGTGACGCCGGGGCCGCACTGCAGGACTTCTTGAAATGCCGAACGTTTCCCGCACGACCCTGGCCCTGGCGTTGACGCTCGGTACCGCGTTCGCCGTGAGCGCACCGGCCATCAGCCACGCCGCTGCGGCCACCGCCGAAGCCCACGCGCTGCAGGTGGAGCCCTACCACCCGGGCGACAAGGCGCTGTTTTCCGTTGCGTCCACCCTGATCACCGGCCGCCACGACGCCATCCTGGTCGACGCCCAGTTCGCCGCCACCGATGCCGCCCACCTCGTCGAGCGCATCCGCGCCTCCGGCAAACGCCTGACCACGATCTACATCAGCCACGGCGACCCCGACTACTACTTCGGCCTGGCCACCCTCCAGGACGCCTTCCCCGACGCCCGCATCCTCGCCACCCCGGCCACCGTCGCCCACATCAACGCCACCCAGGCCGCCAAGCTCGCGTACTGGGGCCCCCAGATGGGCGCAGGCAAACCGACCCGCATCGTCATCCCCGAACCGCTGGACGGCGACACCCTCACCCTCGAAGGCCAACCGATCAAGATCATCGGCCTCACCGGCCCCACCCCGGACCGCACCGTCCTGTGGCTCCCCGCCCTGCGCACGATCCTCGGCGGCATCCCCATCGTCGCCGGCGAACACGTCTGGATGGCCGACACCCCAAGCACCCAATCGCACACGCACTGGCTGCAGACACTGGCAACCATCAAGGCCCTGAACCCCACCCGCGTCATCCCCGGCCACTACGCAGCCGATGCCGTCCTGGACATCAGCGCCGTGGATTTCACCGCCGACTACATCCGCGCGTTCGACGAAGAAGCCGCACGCAGCAAAGACGCCACCGCACTCATCGCCGCGATGAAAAAACGCTATCCGACCTTGACTGGCGAAAGTTCACTGGAACTGAGCGCGAAAGTAGCCAAGGGCGAAATGCAGTGGCCGTAAAGGCGCAGAAGTAGCGCGCAGCGCGAATTTTCCATGCGCACCGACCCTGTGTCGGAGGGACGGCGCGGGTGGGGTATTGGGACCGTGTGTTGCCATGGATGGCAACACACGAGCCTACATGGGTGAAGGCGCATTGCTTGCGAGGCACTGCCTCGCATGCGACTGAACGCACAGCCGCCAGCGGCTGGGCCGGGCCGCGGAGCGGGACTTGCGGCGGGTCCCGATACCCCACCCGCGTCGTCCCAAACTCTCACCACGCAGATACCAGCGCCTTAGCAGTTGATCTTGATCTTGATGTCGCCGTTGCCGTCAACACTTGAACAGATCAAGAAAAACGGCAAAACCCGCGGACGAATACCGCCCAGCTACACATCACCCAGATGATCAAACAACCCCGGCTGGCGCACCACCTCACGCTCCCGGAATCCCCCCAACCCCACCCCCACCAACCGATACCGCGTCTCCAACGGCAACTCCACCCGCGCCCGCAACCCCAACGCAATATCGCGCAGTTCCTCCAACGAATCCGGCGGCGACTCCGGCGTAAAACTGCGCGTAATGATCCGGAACTGCGACGTCTTCAACTTCAACACCACCGTATGCCCCACACGGTCCGTCTTCCGCGTCGCCTGCCACGTCTTCTCCGCCAACTGCACGATCGCCGGCGCCAGATCCTCCAGCAACAGATCCTCCGCGAATGTATCCTCCGACGAGATCGACTGCACCGGCTGATCCGGCTCCACCGGCCGCTCATCGATGCCGCGCGCACGATTGAACAAGCGCCCGCCGAACGTCCCAAACCGCGCCTCGAGTTCCTCCAGAGGCAGCGAACGCAGATCGCCCACCGTCGCGATGCCCAGCTCGGCCAGCTTGGCCGCCATCACCTTGCCCACGCCTGGCACACGGTTCACCGGCAGCGGCGTCAGAAACTGCTCGACGCGATGCGGCGGCACCACGAACTGCCCATCCGGCTTGCGCCAATCCGACGCGATCTTCGCCAGGAACTTGTTCGGCGCGATCCCCGCCGAGGCGGTCAACTGCGTCTCTTCACGAATCTGCGCGCGGATGATCTGCGCGATCTCCGTCGCCACCGTCATCCCGCCCTTGTGCTCGGTCACATCCAGATACGCCTCATCCAGCGACAACGGTTCCACCAGATCCGTATGCCGCAGGAATATCTCGCGCACCTGGCGGGACACCGCCTTGTAACGGACGAAATCCGGCGGCACGAATACCGCATCCGGACACAACCGCTCCGCGCGCAGCGCCGGCATCGCCGAACGCACCCCGAACACCCGCGCCTCATACGAGGCCGCGCAGACCACCGAACGCATCCCACGCCAGGCCACCACCACCGGTTTGCCCCGCAACGAGGGATCGTCGCGCTGCTCCACGGACGCGTAAAACGCATCCATGTCGACGTGAATGATCTTGCGGGGGCGGGACACGGGCGTGGGCACTCGGATTCAGATGAACAAGATTACAGCCACACGCCGCAGTATGGTTGTTGGATAACAACAACATGCGTTTTTGAACCTGAAAACACTACGGCGGCGTACGGTTAAAACGTTTGATTGAATCACTTTTTCTCATGCACTCTTGAGCACTTGCTTCAAGCAAGAGCAGTCGACCTGTGGTCGGCTCACCCCGACGACAACTTCTTCAGGATTGCGTTTTCCATGACTCGTCTCAACGCGTTCTCGCGTGACCAGCTGCTGGCCAGCGCCCGCGGTGAACTGTTCGGCCCGGGCAGCGGTCGCCTGCCCAATGATCCGATGCTGATGTTCGATCGCATCACCGATATCCGCGAGGACGGCGGCCCACACGGCAAAGGCATGGTACGCGCGGAACTGGATATCCGCCCCGACCTGTGGTTCTTCGACTGCCACTTCCTTGGCGACCCGGTCATGCCCGGCTGCCTCGGTCTGGATGCCATGTGGCAGCTGACCGGCTTCTTCCTGACCTGGATCGGCGCGCCCGGCCGCGGCCGCGCCCTGGGCTGCGGTGAAGTGAAGTTCACCGGCCAGGTGCTGCCGAGCGCCAAGCGCGTCACCTACGAAATCGATATCTCGCGCGTCATCAACCGCAAGCTGGTGATGGCCCAGTCCGACGCCCGCATGCTCGTCGACGGTCGCGAAATCTACTCTGCCAAAGACCTGCGTGTAGGTCTGTTCACCTCCACTGAGAACTTCTGATGCGTCGCGTCGTCATTACCGGAATGGGCATCACCTCGTGCCTGGGCAACGATCTGGACACCGTGTCCTCGGCACTGCGTGAAGGCCGCGCCGGCATCCGCTACCTGCCTGATCACGCCGAAGCCGGCCTGCGCAGCCACGTTGGCGGCAACATCGAGCTGGACCTGGACGCGCAGATCGACCGCAAGGTGAAGCGCTTCATGAGCGATGCCTCGGCCTACGCCTACATCGCCATGCGCGACGCCATCGCCGATGCCGGTCTGGACGAGGCGCAGGTCGCCAACCCGCGTACCGGCCTGATCGCCGGCTCCGGTGGCGGCTCCAGCCAGTGGCAGGTGGAATCGGCCGACATCCTGCGCGCCCGTGGCGTGCGCAAGGTCGGCCCGTACATGGTGCCGCGCACGATGTGCTCCACCGTGTCGGCCTGCCTGGCCACCGCGTTCCAGATCAAGGGCCTGAGCTACTCGCTGTCGGCCGCCTGCGCCACCTCCGCCCACTGCATCGGCGCCGCCGCGGACCTGATCCGTCATGGCGCGCAGGATGTGATGTTCGCCGGTGGCGGTGAAGACCTGCACTGGTCGATGAGCGTGATGTTCGATGCGATGGGCGCGCTGTCGACCCGTTTCAACGAGACCCCGGCCTCGGCGTCGCGCCCGTACGACAAGGACCGCGACGGCTTCGTCATCGCCGGTGGCGGCGGCATGCTGGTGCTGGAGGATTACGACCACGCCGTGGCCCGTGGTGCGCGCATCTACGCCGAGCTGGTCGGCTACGGCGTCACCTCCGACGGCGCCGACATGGTCGCCCCCTCCGGTGAAGGCGCGGTGCGTTGCATGAACATGGCGATGGAACACCTCACTGCCCCGATCGACTACCTCAACACGCACGGCACCTCGACCCCGCTGGGCGATGTCACCGAGCTGAAGGCGGTCCGTGAGGTGTTCGGCGAGACCATCCCGCCGCTGTCTTCGACCAAGGCGCTTTCCGGCCACTCGCTGGGCGCGGCCAGCGTGCACGAGGCCATCTACTGCCTGCTGATGATGCGCGATGGCTTCATCGCCGGCTCGGCCAACATCGGCGAGCTTGACCCGCTGGTGGAAGGCTTCCCGATCGTGCGCGAGACGCAGCCGGCACAGCTGAACACCGTGATGTCCAACAGCTTCGGCTTTGGCGGCACGAACGCGGCGCTGGTCTTCAGCCGGATCTGATTCCTGCACGGAGCCACATGAAAAAGCCCGGCCATGTGCCGGGCTTTTTCGTGCAGCGCGACCGCCACCGCCAGGCGTCAGCGCCCACCGGCCGCGGGCAGCAGCGGCACCAGCAACTGCCGCGCATCCAGCAGCGAACCCACGATGCGATGCCCCAGCGCGCGCAGTTCCTCATCCGGGTGCACCAGGTCCGGCACCTGGATCGCGGTCATGCCCGCACCCACCGCCGCGCGGATGCCCGCGGGCGAATCTTCCAGCGCCAGGCAGCGCGCCGGGTCCTTGCCCAGTTTCTGCGCCGCGAGCAGGTAGATATCCGGCGCCGGCTTGGGACGCGACACGTCACTGCTGGTCACCACCACCTCGAAGAACGGCAGCAGGCCGGCGGCCGCCAGCTTGCGCGAGGCGCGCGGCTGGCGCGTGGACGTCGCCACCGCGCGCGGCACACCGTGATCGCGCAGCAGCTGCAGGATCTCCAGGATGCCCGGGCGCAGCGGCAGACCCTGCTGCGTGCGCGCTTCATACAGGTCATGGCAGCGGGCGAACAACGCGGCGACCTGCTCGGCATTCACCGTCTGCAGCAGCAGGCGTTCGCAGTCGCGATCCCCCAGGCCCACCATGCGCAGCCAGAACCCCTCCGGGAACGGCAGCGCCAGTTCCTGTGCGGCCTGCGACCAGCACGCGATCGAGACCCGTTCGCTGTCGATCATCAGGCCGTCCATGTCGAAGATGACGGCGTCGGGCAGGAACGGCAGCGCGGCGAAAGCACTCATGGGACGTTGAACAGCGTCTCGAGATCGGCCGCATCCAGCGTGCGCCACTCGCCTTCAGACAGTTCGCCCAGCGATAGCCCGCCGATGCGGCTGCGGTGCAGCGCCTCGACGTGGTTGCCGACCGCCGCGAACATCCGGCGTGCCTGGTGGTAGCGGCCCTCATGCAGGACCAGCTGCGCCTGGCGCGGGCCGTTCACGTGCAGCTCGGCCGGCAGCAACGGCTTGTCGTCCGATTCCAGCAGCAGCCCGCCGCTGGCGAAGCGCGCGGTTTCATCGCCGCGCAGGTCTTCGGCCAGGGTGACCTCGTAGGCTTTGTCCAAGCGCGACTTCGGCGACACGATCCGGTGCAGCAGCGCGCCGTCATCGGTCATCAGCAGCAGGCCGCTGGTGTCGCGGTCCAGGCGGCCCACCGAGGACAGCACCGGCGCGCGGTCGCGGTAACGCGGCGGCAGCAGGTCGTAGATCAGCCGGCCCTTGTCCTTGGTTGAACAGGTGTAGCCGCGCGGCTTGTGCAGCATCAGGGTCAGCCCCTGCGGCGGGTCCAGCGGCTCGCCCTCGACCCGGATCGCCTCATGCGCGACCGCGTCGTCGGCGTACAGCACCTCGCCCTCGGCATCGGTGATCAGGCCGGCGCGGAACATCCCCTGCACCTGCTTGCGGCTGCCATAGCCCAGGTTGGCCAACAGCTTGACCAGCTTCATGCGCGGCCTCCGCGGCCCCACTTCGGCTCGGTGCTGCGCGGGGCACGGGCCGGGGTGGCGCTCTTGCTCGCCTTGGTCGCTTCGATCAGCTTGAAGCCATCGCGCTCGGCAGCCACGCGGACCTGGCCGAAGCTTTCGTTGAGGATCTGCTCGTACGGCAGGTGGCGGTTGGCCACCAGCCACATCCGGCCCCCCGGGCGCAGCGCCTGCGCGGCCACGGCGATGAAGCGCTGGCCGATGTCGGGACGGTCCGCGCGCGACGGGGTGTGGAACGGCGGGTTGGTCACGATGAAGTCGTACTCGCCCTCGATCCCGGCGGTGACGTCCTGCCAGTGGTAAGCCAGCGCAGCCGGCTTGCCGAGCGCGGCGAGGTTCTCGCGGGCCAGGGCCAGCGCGCGGCCTTCGGCCTCGTACAGGTCCAGCGCGGTCACGTTCGGGCAGCGGGCCAGCACTTCGGCGGACAGATAGCCGAAGCCGGCACCCAGGTCGGCGCCACGGCCGGCCAGATCGGCCGGCAGCTGCTCGACCAGCAGCGCCGAGGCCGGGTCGATGCGGTCCCAGGCGAAGATGCCGGGGCGGCTCTGGAAGCGGCCGCCCAGGATCGCGCGCGGCGCGTCCAATGTTGCCCAGCGCTGCGCGAGCGCGGCGTCGTGCTGGCCGTTGAGCGGCGCCGTCCAGTAGGCACGGCAGTGGTTCTTGGTCAGTTTGCCGCCCAGGCCGGCCAGCTGCTGCAGGTCGCCTTCGCCGGAGCGGGCACCTTCGTTGTTGTGCTGGCAGGCCACCACGATGCCGCCGGGGGCCGCCAGCGCCAGCGCACGGGCGAACAGGGCCTTGGCTTCCTCGCGCTGGCGCGGCGGCAGCACCAGCACCACGGCGTAGCGGGTGGCATCGGCGGCCAGCTGCTGCTCATCACGCACCGTCCAACCACTGGCTTCCAGGGCATCGGCGAACGGGCGGAAGCTCTGCTCGCAGACCAGCTGCGCGGGTTGGGCATGCTCGCGCAGCGGGGCGCCATCGCGGGCGCGCAGGAACAGCACGGGGCCGGCCGGCCAGGACAGTGCGCCACTGGCGAACGGCAGGAACAGGGTTTCCAGGGGAGCGTCGTGCTGGGCAGCCATGCGGTGGGCACATCTTGAAAAGAGGCCGCCATTCTACCGGTTCGCCCCGCCCGGCCCGGATTTGCGTTTATTCAACGTCCTGTTGATGCCCTGACAACATCCAAACCGGCAGGGTGGAGCCTCACTTCCCGTGGAGATGGCTCATGCGTGCATTGTTCGTCGGTGGCGTAGTCGACAACAGCGAGATGGACATGGAGGGCAGCCAGCCACCGGTGCATTACCCCGAAGACACCGGCGGCGGCCACTCGCGCTACCGCCTGCACCAGGTCGGCAAGACCGCCGATGGCAACGTGGCCTATGCGGTCTATGGCGCCCCGGACCTGGCCGATGAAGAGGTGGCCCGGATTGCCGATGAACGCGCCTACGCGCGCCGCTTCGAGGCTGAACCCAGCGAATTCACCCACTGAGCCGGCCACCCGCCCCTGCCCGCCGCGATCACTCGCGGTAGGGCAGCTGCCGGATGGCCTTGATCTGATCGAGCCAGATGACGTGCTGCTGGACCGGGGTATCCAGATCGTCCAGCCGCAGCTGGCCATTGCTCCCCTCGTTCTCTTCAGCGTCGCGGTACTGCTGCAGGGTCGGCTGCACCGCCACGGTGCCCAGCAGGCGGCTGCCATCCTCGAGCGTGAGCTCGACCTGGGTCTGGCCGTGCAGCTGCGGCAGCAGTGCTTCCAGGGCCGCGATGGTGGCGGGATCGGTGTGGATGCGGGGGGCGTAACGGGACATGGCAACTCCTGTGGCGTACAGCCTCAGTGTGCCCGCGGCAGCGTCAACAGGTTGCCAACAACCGCCGATTACGCGGTGGCCTCAGCGGCCGGCCAGCACGCCACGCACCGCGGCCACCAGCTGGGCGACCGAATACGGTTTGGCCACATGTTCCTGGAAGCCCGACGCCAGCGCGCGTTTGCGGTCGTCCGCACGCGCCAGCGCCGTCACCGCGACGGCAGGCAGCGCCTCCGGCTCGACGCCCATGTTGTCGCGCAGCGTGCGCACCAGCCCGTACCCATCCATGCCCGGCATGCCGATGTCGGTCAGCAGGGCATCGATGCCGTCATGGCCATTCTCGTTGAGCAGTGCCAGCGCTTCGCCGGCAGAGGATGCCGTAGTGACCGAAGCGCCCTGCTCTTCCAACAGCCGCCGCAGGTACTCCAGCACTTCAGGCTGGTCTTCCACGGCCAGCAGATGCAGGCCCTTAAGCGGATACGGCTCGATGATCTGCTCGGTGATGGGGCCGCTGAACACTTCGCGCAGCGGGCGACCATCGGCCTGCGGCTGGTAACGCGGCAGGCGCACATTGAAGCTCGCCCCCTGCCCGTGGCCATCGCTGCTGGCCGCCACCGCGCCGCCATGCAGTTCCACCAGCTGCTGCACGATCGCCAGGCCCAGCCCCAGGCCGCCATGGCGACGCGTGGTGGTGCCATCGGCCTGGCGGAACCGGCTGAACAGATGGCGCAGGAATTCCGGCGCGATGCCGTCGCCCGAATCGGTCACGGTGATCGACCAATGGCCGCCATCGGCGGCCAGGGTCAGCACCACGCGCCCTTCGGCCGGGGTGAATTTGATCGCGTTGGAGAGCAGGTTCCACAGCACCTGCTGCAGGCGCGTGGCATCGCCGAGCACCAGGCACGGCTCGTCGGGCATCACCAGCTCCATCGACAACGCTTTGCCTTCGGCCACCAGCTCCTGCGCGCGCATCGCCTCGTCCAGCTGCGCCCGCAGATCCAGCATTTCCACTTCCAGCTGGACCTTGCCCAGCAGCATGCTGCTCAGGTCCAGCATGTCCGAGATCAGCCGCTTCTGCGCCATCGCACTGTTGGCGATCACGCCCAGGCCCTTGTACATCGGGCTGGTGTTGTCGATGCGCTGCAGCAGCAGTTCGCTCCAGCCCAGGATGGTGGTCAGCGGCGTGCGCAGTTCGTGCGACAGCGTGGCCAGGAATTCGTCCTTCAAGCGCGCCATGTTCTCGGCGGCACTGCGCGCGGCACGCTCGGACTGCAGCAGTTCCTCGCGCGCCATCTCGATCTCGCGGCGCTCGGTCACGTCCGGGCTGCTGCCCGCCAGGCCGATGAAACGGCCCATCCGCGAGAAGCGCGGGCGCGCGTTCATTTCCAGCCAGCGCCATTGGCCATCGGCGCGGCGGCCGCGGACCAGCGCATGCATGGAGCGCTGGGATTTCAGCGCTTCCTGCAGTTCGTAATCGAACACCGAGGCATCGTCGGGATGCACCAAGCCGCGCCAGACGTCATCGGGCACGCGCTGCTCATCACCGCCGAAGAATTCGCTGAAGGCACTGTTGACGAAGCGCGAATGGCCGCGCTCATCGAGCACCCACACCGGCATCGGCAGGCCATCGGCCAGCGCGCTGAAGCGCGCCTCGCTTTCGGCCAGTTCCACTTCGATGTGCTTGCGGTTGGTGATGTCGAAGAAGACCACGGCCACCAGGTGCTCGTCCGGTTCGCCCACGCTGACCGCCTCGACCGAGTACCACCGGTTCAGCGCGCGCGCTTCCATCTCGAACTGCCGGGCCTGGCCGCTGAGCGCCACCTCGCCATAGGTGCGGTACCAGTCCGTCTCATGGCCCGGCTGCAGGCTGGTCATCCGCTGCCCGCAGACATTGCTCAAGCCGGTATTGCGTGAAAAGGCCTCGTTGACCTCCACGAAGCGGTAGTCCACACCCACGCCGGCGTCATCGAAGATCACCTCGATGATGCAGAACCCCGCATTCAGGCGCTCAAGGACCGTGCGATACAGGGCCGGATCCGGCGATGAAGCCAGGAAAGAGGCGCGTTCCAACGTCGAAGTGGGCAGGCTGGGCAAGGGCTTCAATGAGGCAACTGGCGAAACAGAGGAAGACAGGATCGGCCAACGCGCGTATTCGCAGCGTCAAGCGCCGAGGGTCGGGGGGCGGCCTGGGTGAATTGACGCCAACCGCAGAGGCGGAGCATACACGCCTGCATTGTGGGCGACCCGGATCGGGATCACACTGAGCACCTGATCCCACTTGTGATCGCGACCCAGGAGCTGTCATGAACCGCACATCCCTGATCGCCGGGGCGTTGGCCGGCCTGCTGCTCGTCGGCAGCGCTGCGGCCGCGCCGCGCACCGTGACCGACCCGCAGGCCCCGCGGGAGCTCACCTCCGATGGTCCGGTACAGGTGAGCTGGACCGACCCGGCCCAGTTCACCGAGATCCGCCAGAGCAACAACCGCTTTGAAGCCGAGCGCGGCGACTGGGTCCAGCAGCTGGCCAAGTACGTGCAGACCACGGCCGGCAAAGAGCTGCAGCCCGGCCAGACGCTGGAGGTGACCTTCACCGACATCAAGCGCGCCGGGGATTACGAGCCGTGGCACGGCCCGCGCGCCAACGATATCCGGGTGATGCGTGATATCTACCCGCCGCGCGTCTCGCTCACCTATACCCTCAAGGATGCGCAGGGCCAGGTGATCGGCCAGGGCGAGCGCAAGCTGCAGGACACCGGTTACCTGCACAACATCGGCCGGCAGAGCGATACCGACCCGCTGCGCTACGAGAAGCGCCTGCTGGATGACTGGATCCGGCGCGACCTGCGCAATGAGGCCACGGCCAGCACCTGAGCCGTTGCCCCCCGGATGAGAAAGGCGGCGCATTAGCGCCGCCTTTTTTCATACACGCGGTATCGCCGGTGGCGCCTCAGCCGTCGACATACTCGCGCACCACCCGCTTGACCCCACACGGCAGCTGGTAGGCACTGACCCCGCACAGCGGCGCCAGGGCCTCGATGCGCGGGACATCGCCCCACAGCGTCACCGTGCTGCCGATGCCGGCCTGCGGGAGGTGGGTGAGATCCACGGTGAGCATGTCCATCGAAACGCGCCCGATCACGATGCCGGGCTGGCCATCGATGCGTACCGGTGCCCCGTTCGGCGCGAACTGCGGGTACCCATCTGCATAGCCGAGTGCGACCACGCCGACCCGGGTCGGCCGCTGCGCGACGAAACGCGCGCCATAGCCGACCGGCTCGCCGACCGCGATGTCGCGCACGGCGAAGATCTTCGAGCGCATGCTCATCACCGGACGCAGGCGCTCGGTCAGCGCGGTATGCGCCGGCATCGGGTTGATCCCGTACAGCATCAGGCCCGGGCGCACCCAGTCGCTGCGCACGTCCGGCCAGCCCAGCAGCGCTGGCGAATTGCACAGGCTGGTCTGCCCGGCCAGGCCCTCGATGGTGGCCGCGAAGACGTCGGCCTGCTCGCGGGTGCGCGGGCTGTCCAGTTCGTCGGCGCGTGCCATGTGGGTCATCAGCACCATCGGCCCGACATGCGCCAACGCGCTCAACGTGGCGTGCGCGGCGCGGAACTCGTCCGGCCACAGGCCCAGCCGGTGCATGCCGCTGTCCAGCTTCAGCCACACGTTGAGCGTGGCGGGGGTCTGGAACGCGGCGACCGCCTCGACCTGCCACGGCGCGCCGACCGCGAACCACAGGTCGTGCTCGACGATCAGCGGCAGTTCGTCGGCGTCGAAAAAGCCTTCCAGCAGCAGGATCGGGCCAGTGATGCCGGCCGCGCGCAGTTCCAGCGCTTCCTCGATGCAGGCCACGCCGAACGCATCGGCCTCGGCCTGCAGCGCGCGGGCACAGCGCACCGCACCGTGCCCGTAGGCATCGGCCTTGATCACGGCCACGGCCTTGCCGCCCCCCAGTTCGCGTGCCAGCCGGTAATTGCTGCGCAGCGCGTCCAGATCAATCAACGCACGGGCTGGGCGCATGAACTCGGCTCACGGTGACGGACAGAGGCGGCGTGGTGGGTGTAGCGGAAGATATCCAGGCCTTCGGTGCTGATCTGCGGCTGGCGGGCATCCATCAGGTCGGCCAGGTAGCGGCCGGAGCCGCAGGCCATGGTCCAGCCGAGGGTGCCGTGGCCGGTATTGAGGAACAGGTTGCGGTACGGCGTGGCGCCGACCACCGGCGTGCCGTCCGGCGTGGCCGGGCGCAGGCCGGTCCAGAACTCGGCGCGCGACAGGTCGCCGCCGTCCGGATAGAGGTCGCGCACGACCTTCTCCAGCGTGGCGCGGCGGCGCGGCGAGAGCGACAGGTCGAACCCGCCCACCTCGGCCATGCCACCCACGCGGATGCGGTCGTCGAAACGGGTCACGGCCACCTTGTAGCTTTCATCCAGGATGGTCGAGGTCGGGGCCATCGCCGGATCGGTGATCGGCAGCGTCAGCGAGTAGCCCTTGAGCGGGTACACCGGCAGCTGCAGGCCCAGCGGCGCGACCAGCGACGGCGAGTAACTGCCCAGCGCGACCACGTAGTGATCGGCGGTTTCCAGCTGGCCGTCGATGCGCACGCCGGTGATGCGGTCGCCATCGCTCTGCAGGCCCGCGATATCCTGGTCGAAGCGGAATTCGACGCCGGCATCGACGCACATCTGCGCCAGGCGACGGGTGAACAGCTGGCAATCGCCGGTCTGGTCGCGCGGCAGGCGCAGCGCGCCGACCAGCTTGTCGGCCACGCCCGCCAGTGCCGGTTCGTAAGCGATGATGCCGTCGCGGTCGAGCACCTCATACGGCACGCCGTACTGGGCCAGCACTTCAATGTCCTGCGCGGAGGCATCCAGCTGCTGCTGGGTGCGGAACAGCTGGGTGGTGCCCAGATCGCGGCCTTCGAACTCGATGCCGGTCTCGCGGCGCAGCTCATTGAGACAGTCGCGGCTGTACTCGGACATGCGCACCATGCGCGCCTTGTTGATCGCATAGCGCTCATGCGTGCAGTTGCGCAGCATCTGCGCCAGCCAACGGTACTGGTGCCAGTCCAGGCCCGGGCGGATCGCCAGCGGGGCATGTTCGGAGAACAGCCACTTGACCGCCTTCAGCGGTACGCCCGGCGCGGCCCACGGCGAGGTGTAGCCGAACGACAGCTGGCCTGCGTTGGCGAAACTGGTTTCCAGCGCCGGACCGGGCTGGCGGTCGACGACCGTGACTTCAAACCCGGCCTGCCGCAGGTACCAGGCACTGGTCGTGCCGATCACACCGCTGCCAAGGACTAGAACGCGCATGACACCTCTCCAACCCGATCATTCCCTGCGCAGGAGCACGCCGGGACCATAATTGAGGAAGTATAGTCAGCCGCAACCAATCAATTCGCCTGTTTTTCCAGCATCAGGCAGGGTATTGTCTCGCGAACATCCTTGAGAGGCTGACGCCGATGGCCACGCGCGCCCGCGAACTGGACAAGATCGACCGCAAGATCCTGCGCATCCTGCAGGCCGAGGGCCGGATTTCCTTCACCGAACTGGGTGAACGGGTGGGACTGTCGACCACGCCCTGCACCGAGCGCGTGCGCCGGCTGGAGCGCGACGGGGCGATCACCGGCTACTACGCCAAGCTCGATCCGCATTACCTCAAGGCCAGCCTGCTGGTGTTCGTGGAGATCAGCCTGGCCTACAAATCCGGCGACATCTTCGAAGAGTTCCGGCGTGCGGCATTGAAGCTGCCCAACGTGCTGGAATGCCATCTCGTTTCGGGCGATTTCGACTACCTGCTCAAGGCACGCATCAGCGAGATGGCGTCATATCGCAAGCTGCTTGGCAGTACCCTGCTGACCTTGCCGCACGTGCGCGAATCCAAGAGCTACATCGTGATGGAAGAGGTCAAGGAGACCCTGACGCTGCCGATTCCTGATTGACGCCGGGCCGATACAGCAGAAAGGCGGCGCGCAGGTGCGCACCGCCTTCGTTCATTGCGTCAAGCGCATCAGCGCTGCTGTTTCTGGTCCTGATGCTTCTGGTCCTGCTGCTTGCCGCCCTTCTGATTCTGCTGGTCCCACTGCTGCTGGTTCTGCTGGCCGGGCTTCTGGTTCTGTTGCTGACTGCCCTGCTGCTCCTGCGGCGATTTGCCGGGACTGCGGTTCTGCTGGTTAGCCATGATTGCACTCTTCTCGAAAAACCTCGGGGATGCGCCTGTGTTGCGGCGCGTGTACAGGGTCCCGCCGATCCGGTTAATCACAGGCGAAAAAACAGTGAGGCGTTGCGTTGACGGCGATGACTGCGGGCGACGGGATGTAAACCATTCATTTTCTGCCACCCAATACCGCACCGCTCAGGGTTTGATCTGCTGTCCATCCCCACTGGGAATGGCATCGTAGTAACGCCCGGTGCGGGTATCGAGCACGCGGTTCGGGCCCACCTGCTTCACGCCCGGAATGATCCGGCCCTGGCGGTCGTAGACCTTGCTCTGCACGGCAGGGCCCTGCATCGGTGCGGGCTGTGAGGGGCCTTTGCTCTGGATGGGGTGCGTGCGCAGCTGCTGCTGGGTCTGCGAGGACGACTTCACCGGCGCCATCTGCCCGGACAGGCTGTCGGCCGGGGCCGGCTGCACGGGGATCGGCAGCGGCGCGGGCGCGGGCGACGGGGGCACGACCGGGCGGGTCGCCGTGGGACGGGGCGGCGGGCCGATCTGCGCGGCCGCGGTCAACGGCAGCAGCACCAACAGGGCAGCGGCAAGGCGACGTGGGCGGTACATGGCGATCTCCCGGCGACGGTTCAGGTCTTCACCATGCACCGGCACGGGTATCAGCACGATGAATGCCCCGGCTTGAACCTCAAGAGGCAACGGCCCAATCTACGTGCCACATCAATAGGGAATGTTTATGACCGCTTTCGACCTCTCCCCGCCCACCGACGCCCAGCGTCAGGCCCTGGTCGCCGGCCTCAGCGCCGATGAGCAGCGGGTGCTGCTGCACCATGGCACCGAGGCGCCGTTCTGCGGGGTGTTCCTGGACAACAAGCAGGATGGGGTCTATGGCTGCCGGCTGTGCGGCCTGCCGCTGTTCCGCTCCAGCACCAAGTTCGACTCCGGCACCGGCTGGCCGAGCTTCTTCGCGCCCTTCGATCCGGCCCATGTCCGTGAGATCCGCGATGCCAGCCATGGCATGGTCCGTACCGAAATCGTCTGCGCGCGGTGTGACAGCCATCTCGGCCATGTTTTCCCGGATGGCCCGCCGCCGACCCACGAACGCCACTGCCTGAACTCGGTCTCGCTGTCGTTCACGCCCAACGGGCAGGCCTATCCCGATCCGCTGCAGCGCGGTGGGGCCGAAGCCGAGCCGGCGGCCTGAATCCGGAAAAGTGTGACATCGAGCGAACGCCCCCCTTCAGAAAGGGTGTGAAGGGGCCGACATGGAGGTATCCCCTTCCCGCGTCGGCCCCATGCTCATCATCGTTGGACTTCTCGTCGTCATCCTCAGCGTGCTCGGCGGCTACGTCGGCGCGCACGGCAAACTCGGCGCGCTGTGGCAGCCCTATGAACTGGTGATCATCGGCGGTGCGGCGCTGGGCGCGTTCCTGGTCGGCACCCCGGTCAAAACCGTGAAGCAGACCCTGCAGGCCACCGTGGGCGTGTTCAAGGGCCCGCGCTACAAGCAGCAGGACTACATCGACGTCCTCAGCCTGCTCTACGAACTGCTCAACAAGGCGCGCCGGGAAGGCTTCATGGCGCTGGAAGACCACGTCGAGCGCCCGGCCGAAAGCAGCATCTTCGCCAACTACCCCAAGGTGCAGGCCGACCACCACCTGGTCGATTTCATCACCGATTGCCTGCGCCTGATGATCGGCAGCAACATCGAGCCGCACGAGCTGGAGCCGCTGCTGGAGCTGGAACTGGAGAAGCACCATGGCGAGGCGATGCAGCCGGCCGCGGTGCTCAACAAGGTCGCCGACGGCCTGCCCGGCTTCGGCATCGTGGCCGCGGTGCTGGGCATCGTGATCACCATGGGCTCGATCGGCGGGGAGATCACCGAGGTCGGCGCACACGTCGCCGGCGCGCTGGTCGGTACCTTCTTGGGCATCCTGCTGGCCTACGGTTTCGTCGGCCCGCTGGCCTCGGCCGTGGAAGCCCGCGCCGAACAGGACGCGCGCATCTACGAATCGGTGAAGACCGCCCTGCTGGCGTGCCTGCGCGGCTACAACCCGAAGATCGCGCTGGAATTCGCCCGCAAGACCCTGCCGTCCAATGTGCGCCCGGGCTTCAGCGAGTTCGAACAGCACCTCAAGACGGTCAAGTAAGGCAGCGCCATGGCCGAGACCAAACCCACCGTCATCGTCCGCCGGGTCAAGAAGGCCGGCCACGCCGCGCACCATGGCGGTGCCTGGAAGGTGGCCTACGCCGACTTCGTGACCGCGATGATGGCCTTCTTCCTGGTGCTGTGGCTGATGGCCGCCACCAGCAAACCCGAGCGCGCGGCGATCTCCGAATACTTCCGCAACCCCAGCCCGCTGGCCGGTAGCAGTTCCACCCCGGCCCCGGGCATGGCCGGCCCGGGCGGCGCCAGCACCTCGATGATCAAACTGGGCGGCGCCACCGACATCTCGCGTGGCAACAGCAACGACCCCTTCCAGAACCAGCAGGCCTCCAAACCGGTGCCGCAGGAAGACGAGCGCGAGCGCGAAAAGCGCCAGCTGGAAGCGCTCAAGCAGGAGCTGGAAGAAGCGATCAGCAAGAGCCAGGCGCTGGAGCCGTTCAAGGACCAGCTGCTGCTCGACCTCACCCCGGAAGGCCTGCGCATCCAGATCGTGGACAAGCAGAACCGGCCGATGTTCGACATGGGCAGCGCCTCGCTCAAGCCGTATACGCGCGAGATCCTGCGCGAGCTGTCGCAGTTCATCAACCACGTGCCGAACCGGATCAGCATCACCGGCCATACCGACATCACCGCCTACAACGCGGCCCACGGCTACAGCAACTGGGAGCTCAGCGCCGACCGCGCCAACGCTGCGCGGCGGGCGCTGCTCGATGGTGGCATGACCGAGGACAAGGTGACCCGCGTGGTCGGCCTGTCCTCCTCGGTGCTGTTCGACCGGACCCAGCCGGACAACCCCATCAACCGCCGGATCAGCATCGTGGTGATGACCAAGGCGGCCGAAGCGGCGGCCCTGGCCGGTGCCGGGCAGGAAGTGGCGCTGTCGCCCGCGGCCGCCGACGCCGACGTGCAGGCCGCCAGCGCGCCACCGGCCTCGCCCTGAGGCGCGGCCGCGGCGGACGATTCATGGAATGCGTGGAGCCGGCCGGCGGCCGGCACTACAATGGGTCTTTCCTTTTGTAGATAGACCGCACCCATGTCCAAGCAGTCCAAGGCCAAGCGCGACAAGCGCAAGAAGCAGCAGCCCAAGCGCCCGATCAACCGCCTCAACGCCCAGCAGCCGGTGCAGAACCATGCTGTGCTGACCAACGAAGAAGGCCAGGTCGTCGCTGCGATCGGCCTGCAGGGCACCGAATGGCTGCTGGCCATCGGCGGCCAGACCATGGGCAACGCCGACAACCCGGTGCCGATGCTGGCCATGCTCAAGCACCTCTCCAACGTCCAGGAAAAGGAAGGCCGCAAGGTCAACCTGGAGTACTCGACCCAGCTGCAGCAGCTGATCGACGACCTGGCCGCTGACGAAGGCAAGACCGCCGACGAGTACCTGGCCCAGCTGGTCGCCGAGTTCGAAGGTGTGGAAGGCGAAGAAGGCGAAGACGCTGACAGCGCTGCCGATGCCGGCGACGACGCCGCGGTGGCAGACGAGGCCGGCACCGATGCCGCCGACGCCACCCCGGCTGCCAGCGACGACAAGCCGCAGGCCTGAGCCACGGCGATCCGGTGACGGTCTATATCGACGATGCGGTACATCCCTGGCGCGGCGAGCGCTGGGCGCATCTGATGGCCGACACCCTGCCCGAGCTGCACGCCATGGCGGCGCAGCTCGGGATCCCGCGGCGGGCGTTCCAGAACCGCCGCAGCGGCGCGCACTACGACGTGCCCGCCCCGTTGCGCCTGCAGGCGATCGCCTTGGGCGCACAGGCCATCTCACGGCATACGGACCGCGAACGGGTCAAAGCCGTGATCGCCAACGCAAGAAGCCAGTATCAGGCGTAGGTGCCGACCGTTGGTCGGCATACGCAGGCCGCAATCGCGCCCTCAGAACGGATCGCTGCCCGGCCGCACTTCCACGCCCAGCAGCGAGCACAGCGCCAGCATCGCATCGTCATCGCGGTTGAGCGCCATCCAGCCGGCCAGCGTGTCATTGCCGGTATCCACGCTCCACAGCGCGTAGTTGTGCTCGCGCAGGCGGTCGTGGGCGGTGGTCATCAAGATCGGCGCATCCACTTCCGCCGCGAAGTCTTCATCGTCCAGGTCGCCGCCCCAATCGATCTGCAGGTTCCAGCGCGCGGACAGCTCGTTGACCGCCGACATCAGCGCATCGGCATCGCCCCGCTCCACCTCGAACCCGGACTGCCAGGCAATCGTGGCCATCATCGGCGGCAGCCAGTCGGCGTCCTCATCGATGCCTTCGCCGCTTTCCAGCAGCGCCTCGCGCCAGCGGTTGAACTGCTGCAGGGCGAGCTCTTCGTCGCCCGGGTTGATCAGCACGAACAGATTCCAGATCCGCGCCTCGAAATCGTCTTCGTCGAAATGGCGTTCCTCTTCTTCGAAGTCGAAATAATCGCTGTTGTCGGGCATGGCCGGTATTCCTGGAGACAGGGGCGCATTCTGCCGTGCAAGGGCGTTGGCAGGAAGCGAAATTCGGCGCGGGGCCCGCTGCGGTTTATCCTGTACGGCAGAAGGCGGCCTTGGTGGTCGTCAGCATCCTGTGACCATGAGCGATACCCCTCCCGATCACCTGGCGATCAACCCGACCAGCCCCTTCCACGATGCCGCTGCGCTGGAGCGCGGCGTGGGCATCCGTTTCAACGATGTCGAGCGCGACAACGTTGAAGAGTATTCGGTCAGCGAAGGCTGGATCCGCGTGCAGGCCGGCAAGGCCCGCGACCGCCGCGGCAACCCGATGACGATCAAGATCAAGGGCACCGTGGTGGCCTACTTCCTGGATCAGAAGCCGGACGCCTGATCCCACGGTGGCCGGGTTGGAGCCGCCCATGGGGTGGCTCCAACCGTGGCGCGGCACCCACGCGGGTGGGGCCTCAATCGCGTTGCCGCGTCTCCAGCAGGTCCAGATTGCGGATCAGCCTGCGCGAAATCTCATCGGAAATCTTGCCGCGCCGGGTCAGGCGGAACAGTTCTTCACGCTCGGCGGTCAACCCGGCGGTGCGCAGCTGGCGGTAGCCCTGCTCCATCCGCTTGACCTTCTCCGGATCCGCATCCGGCCCGGCCTCCTTCTCCAGGTTGCGCTGGTACAGCAGGCTCACCCGCGAGGCGGCATCGTTGTAGAGCTGCACGTTCTCGGTGGTCTGGTTCTGCACCAGCTGCTGGCGCGTGCGCTCCACGCCGGCCAGCGCGGCCTTGGCGGCGAGCTTGCGGGCCAGATCCTCTTCCTTGCGCTCGCCCGAATCGGCCGGCAGTTCCAGCCCCTTGAGCAGGCGCGGCAGCGCGATGCTGGCCCCGACCAGCGAGATCAGGATCACCGCCGCGGCCAGGAAGATCACCAGATCGCGTGCGGGGAAAGCGCTGCCATCGGGCAGGAACAGCGGCAGGGTCAGCACGCCGGCCAGGGTGATCGCACCGCGCACGCCGGCGACCGAGGTCGCCACCACGATCCGCCAGGAGGTGCCTTGCCGGGCCTCGCCACGATGCCGCGCACGCAGCAGGCTCCAGCGCAGCGACAGCCACACCCAGGCCAGGCGCAGCAGCACCAGCGCCAGGTTGATCACCACCACGTACACCAGCAGCCACCACGCACTGTGGTGCCCGCTCTCGCTGACGGTCTTGATCGCGCGTTCCACGATGCCCGGCAACTGCTCGCCTAGCAGCACGAACATGATGCCGTTGAAGCTGAACTGCAGCATGTTCCAGACCGCCGTGCGCTGCACGCGCATGCTGCCCGAGACGCGGCCGGTCAGCTCCACGTAGCTCATCGTGACGCCCGCGGCGACCGCCGAGAGAATGCCCGATGCATTGAGTTCTTCGGCCAGCAGGTACGCGGCGAACGGGATCAGCAGATTGACCAGCAGCGCTGCGCCGGGCTCCTCGCCGAAGCGCCGCCACAGCCAACGCTGGAAGGTGGACACGCCCAGCGTCACCGCCACGCCGATCGCCAGACCGGCCACCGCCACCCACAGGAAGGTCAGCGAGGCGCTCGCCAGCGAGAACGTGCCGGTCATCACCGCGGCCACCGCGAACCGGAAGCAGACCAGGCCGGAGGCATCGTTGAGCAGCGACTCGCCTTCCAGGATGTGCATCAGCCGCTTGGGAATCGGCGCACGCGAGGCGATCGAGCTGACCGCCACCGGATCGGTCGGCGAGATGATCGCGGCCAGCGCGAAGGCCACCGCCAGCGGCATCACCGGGATCATCCAGTGGATCAGGAAGCCGGCGCCGATCACGGTGAACACCACCAGCCCGAAGGCCAGTTCCAGGATCACGCCTTTATCGCGGAACAGGCCCTGCTTGGGGATGCGCCAGCCATCCAGGAACAGCAGCGGCGGCAGGAACAGCAGGAAGAACATCTCCGGCTCCAGCGCGTGGCCGCGGTTGAACACCCCGGCAATGACCGCGCCCAGCCCGATCTGCACCAGCGGCAACGGCAGCGACAACGGCAGGACGCGGACCAGGTAGCCGCTGGCGACCACCGCCACCAGCATCGCCAGAACGACTTCAATGGTATGCATGCATTTTCCAGTAAGCAGCGCGGGGGAGGCTGCGGACAGCCGGCGCCGGAAACAGGAAAAAACGTACCACACGTGCGCCGCCACGCGAATGCGCGCGGCGCGGCAGGCTCAGTTCGCGGACAGTAGCACGCTCATGCGGCGCGCTGCTGCGCGTCGGCGCCGTCGAAGCGATAGATGTCCATCGCCAGGAAACCGGCATCGATCCCGGCATCGATGCGCTGCGCGCCGAGCGCATCGTCACCGGCCGCCCCCATCGCAAAGTGCAGCGGCTGCAGGTGCTCGTCGCTGGGGTGCGCCTGCACGGCGTGTGGGGCCTGGCGGCGATAGTCCAGCAACGCGGCACTGTCATCGGCCTGCAGGCGCTGCTCCACCCACTCGATGAAGGGCCGCACATACGGCGCTTCCTTGCCGTCCTGGTAGCTTCGCCAGTCGTGCAGGTTGTGGGTGACGCTGCCCGAGCCGATCAACAGCACGCCCTGCCCGCGCAGCGGTGCCAGCGCGCGGCCCAGCGCAAACTGGTGGGCCGGGCCGAGCAGGGGCTGGATCGCCAGCGGCACGACCGGGATGTCCGCCTGCGGGTACAGAAAGCGCAGCGGTACCCACGCACCATGGTCCAGACCCCGCTGCGGGTCGATGGCAGCCGGCAGGCCGGCCGCGCTCAGCCGCTGCGCGATCTCCTGCGCCAGCGCGGGCTCGCCCGGCGCCGGATACTGCAGGTCGAACAGTGCCTGCGGGAAACCGCCGAAATCGTGAAGGGTGGGCGGCTGGGCATGCCCGCCCACCGCCGGCTGATGGGTCAGCCAGTGCGCCGAGGCCATCACGATCGCGCGCGGTCGCGGCAGGCGCGCCGCCAGCGCTGCCAAACGCTCGCCCACCAGACCGGGGTTGAGCGCGGTCATCGGCGAGCCGTGGGAGATATACAGCGAGGGCAAGCGGGACATCACGGACTCCAGGTGCAGGACCCGACGGGTCACTCTACCGACCAGACTATTGCGCACAGATCAGCCAATAAATACGATGCATCGACGCTGTTTATTTCGGAAAGAGCAACAATGGACACTCTGGACGCCATGCGTGTGTTTGTCGCCGTGGTCGAGCGCAACGGTTTTAGTGCCGCCGCGCAGGCCCTGGACCTCTCCACCGCGGGGGTGACCCGGCAGATCGCCGCGCTGGAAAAGCGCCTGTCGACCCGGCTGCTCAACCGTACGACCCGCCGCGTGAGCCCCACGAGCACGGGCGCGGCCTACTACGCCGAGTGCGTGCGGCTGCTGGCCGAGTTCGATGCGCTGGAGGCCGGCATCAGCGCGCAGGCACTGGAGCCATCCGGGCGGCTGCGCATCAACGCGCCGGTGAGCTATGGCATCGCCCGGCTGGGCCCGCTGCTGGCCGGCTATCGGGCGCGCTACCCGCAGGTGGAACTGGACCTGTCGCTGTCCGACCGCCTGGTGGACATGGTCGAAGAAGGCTATGACGTGGCGATCCGCATCACCCGCCAGCCCAGCCCGGCCCTGATCGCGCGCCGGCTGGCCGACGCGCAGATCAGCCTGTGCGCGGCGCCGTCGTATCTGGATGCGCGTGGCCGTCCGCAGCAGCCCGAAGATCTCTCCGCGCACGAGTGCCTGCACTACAGCTACTGGGCCGGCGGCGATGCATGGCAGTTGCACGGTCCGCGCGGGGAGGTCTCGGTGCCCGTGCACGGCGGTGTGCGTGCCAACAACGGCGATGTGCTGCGCGAGGCCGCGATCGCCGGGATGGGCATCATCGTGCAGCCGGATTTCCTGGTCGCCGACGCGCTCGCCGACGGGCGGCTGGAGCGCGTCCTGCCGGAGTGGACGGTGCCGGGCATCGGCATCCATGCGGTATACACCAGCCGCAGCCACCTGGCCCCGAAGGTGCGCAGTTTCATCGATTACCTGGTGGACGCCCTGGCGTGATGCCGCGCGGCACCCGCCACCAGACCCCACCCGGCGCTAGGCCTCCACCGAATCCAGCTGCGCGATCACCCTGGCCAACGGCATCGGCCGGCCCAGCAGATACCCCTGCACCTGGTCGCAGCCATGCGCGGCCAGCCACTGCAGCTGGCCCGGGGTTTCCACGCCCTCGGCGATGATGGTCAGCCCCATGCTGTGGCCCAGCGACAGCAGCGCACGGCAGATCGAGGCATTGCGCGGATTGGTTTCCACGTCGGCGACGAAGCTGCGGTCGATCTTGAGGATGTCCAGCGGCAGGTGCTGCAGATAGGACATGTTGGAATAACCGGTGCCGAAATCGTCCAGCGAGATGCAGATGCCCTGCTCGTGCAGGCGCTGCATGGTCTGTTTGGCCTGGCCCGGTTTGCGCATCAGGCTGCTTTCGGTCAGCTCGACCTGCAGCGCGCCACGGGCCAGCCCGAACTCCTGGCTGGCACGGGTGAACTCGGCGACCAGGTCGCTGTTGAAGAACTGCACCGCCGAGACATTCACCGCGATCGGCAGGTCCCAGCCGGCATCGATCAGCTGCCGCTGTGCCTGCGCGGCGGCACGGATCACCCAGCGGCCCAGCGCCAGGATCAGGCCGGTGTCTTCGCACAGCTGGATGAACTCGCCCGGGGGAATGAAGCTGCCATCGGCCTGCGGCCAGCGCAGCAGGGCTTCCAGCGCGGCCGGGCTGCTGTCGCTGGCATGGCAGATCGGCTGGTAGTACAGCTCGAACTCGGTATCGATCGCACTGTGGATGCGACCCGCCAGGCGCAGCCGCTCGGCCAGGCGCGAACTCACGGTGGCGTCGTACCAGGCGATGACGTTGCCTTCGTCGCGCGCGGCATGCGCGGCCTGCGCGGCCATGCCGATCACCTGCTCGGCGGTGCTGGCATCGTCGTCGAACTTCACCGCGACGCCGATGCGCGGTTCGAACTGGTGCAGCCAGTCCTGCCCACGCACGGGTTCGGACACGGTCTGCACCAGAGTGTCCAGCGCGGTCTGGCGCTGATGGTCGTCGCGGATCGCGAAGATGAAATCCTCCGCCGGCTGGAAGGCCAGCAGGCCATACCGCACGCCGAGTCCCCCAAGGCGCTTGGCCATCGCCTGCAGCACCACGTCGCCGACCTCGCGGCCGAGCGTATCGGAGACCAGCTGCAGACCGCGGAACTGTACATAGGCGATCGTGTAGGCACCGCCCTCCTCGTCCAGCTGCGCGGCCAGCGCCCGTGTGTTGAGCAGGCCGGTCGCCGGGTTGTGGGTGGCGTGATACGCCAGATCGCGCTCGTAGGCCAAGCGTTCGCTGACGTCCTCGGCCAGCACCAGGCACGCCTGGCGGCCATCGAAGTCGAGCCGGGCCAGATGCGCACGCACTTCGAAGACGCTGCCGTCCTTGCGCTGGTGCAGGCGGACCTGCGCATCCTGTACATCGCCGATGCGCGCCTGTGCGATCGCCCCGCGGATCTCATCCCAGCCTTCGCGCGGGCGGATGTCCAGGATGCTCATCGCCAGGAATTCATCGCGGCTGTAGCCGTACTGGCGCACCGCCGCCTCGTTGACCTCCAGGAAGCGCAGCGTGTCTGGATCGAATACCCAGAATGGTGCCGGATTACGGTCGAACAGCAGCCGGAACTGGCGCTCGGCCTGCTGTACGCGGGCCAGTGCATCGACCCGCTCGCTGACATCGGTCAAGGCACCGATCATGCGGCGCTCGCGGTCCACCACCGCCACCCGCTGGCCGCGTGCGGACACCCAGCGGATCGCACCGCCGGGCAACACCAGCCGGAACATTTCATCCAGCACGCCGCTGCCGGCGAACGCGGCGTCGAAGGCCTGCTGCATGCGCGCGGTGTCATCGTGGTGCACCCGCGCGAAGAAATCCGCGACGGGCAGGCTCTCGATGTCGATGCCGAAAATCTCGCGGGCCAACGGGGACCAGCGCAGCAGGCAGGCATCCTCGTCCACGTACCAGGTACACACCTTGCCGACCTGGTGGGCCATGCGCAGCTCGGTATGGCCGGTGCGCAGTTCTTCGCTCAGGCTGTCCTGGTCGCGGGTGGCGCGGCGCAGGCTGACATACACGGCGGCAAACAGCAGCCAGTACAGCAGATAGACCCCGACCGAGGCCTGCACATACGGCCACCACGCGGCCAGCACATCGCGCCGGCCGAGCCCGGCGTAGACCGCCAGCGGGTACTGGGCCAGCGTGCTCAGGCTGGAGATGCGCTCGATGCCATCGACGGCGCTGGTCTCGGTGCCCAGCGGGGTCAATGCATCCCGGCGCAGCAGCTCGCGCTTGGCCAGGCCGAAGCGATGCCCGACCACCCCGGCCGGATCGGGACTGCGCGCCAGGATGTAGCCATGCGGGTCGGTGATCGAGATGACCCCGGCATCGCCGGTATCCATGCCGCCGATGATCGATTGCAGCTCGGCCGTGCGCAGCCGTGCCAACAGCCAGCGGTCCCCGCCCATGGGCAGCGCCAGCGGCAGGATCCATTGCGTGGCGTCCAGCGCCTGCGGTGGCCCCAGGAACACCTGGCTGCCCTGGCCGCGGTTGTCGTCCACCGCCCACAGCGGCAGCTGCAGGTCACCGCTGCCACTGGTCAGGGCACGCCCGTACGGGTCGACCACCACGATGCTGTGCAGTTCGGCATGCCGCTGCAGGGCGCCGGCGATGCTGGCATCGAGCAGGTCCGGCGCCTGCTCCGGCACGCGCTGGAACAGCAGCGCGCCATCGCGGGAGATGCCCTGCATCACCCGCTCCAGAGTGCGCAGTTCCAGCCGCAGCAGGCGCTGGGCGCCGGTTGCCAGCGCCGAGCTCTGGCGCTGCGCGGCCTCCTGCCGCCGCTGGCAGTCATTGAGCAGCATCGCCACCAGCCCTGCGGCCAGCAGCACGCCCAGGGAAACCCCGAGCCACACGAACGTCCGCAGTGGCCGCGCCAAGGCACGGTTCAACGCGGGCATCGCAACCCTTTTCCCGCACGACAGGCTGACTTCATCTGTAAACGCTTCCTGGTTTCCCCAAACCTGAGCGGCCGCTGCCCGGGATTCTTGACGCCTTGATCGTCACACCGGCGCCCACTGGCGCCTGCGGAATCCGTGGCGACCCAGCATGCACCAGCGCGCGCGGCACGGGAAGATACGGCGGCGGGCAGTTCACAACGGTGAATCCGGGGATGGGCAACCCCGGCACCCGATGCCGCCGAAGCCGGCATAACCGCGCGGCCGGGACAGGATTAGACTTGGACGTTTCCGTTGCTGAGAAGCTCAATGTCCAAGCTGCGCCGCCCCACCCTGATGCTCGCCATTGCCGCCAGCCTGTCGCTGAGCCTGGCCGCCTGCGACCGCGAGGCCACTGCACCGGCCGCGTCCGCACCCGAGACCGCCCCGGCCGAACCGGCCGCGCCCAAGCCGCAGCTGGGCAGCTTCGGTTTCGACGCCGCCGGCATGGACCGCAGCATCGCCGCCGGCGATGACTTCTTCGGCTTCGCCAACGGGACCTGGGTCAAGAACACCGAGATCCCGGCCGACCGCTCCAGCTACGGCAGCTTCAACGTCATCTCCGAAAAGACCCTGGCCGACACCCGCGCCATCCTTGAAGGTGCCGCGGCCGACACCAAAGCCGAGGGCGAGACCAAGCTGATCGGCGATTACTACGCCGCCTTCATGGACGAGACCGGCATCGAGTCGCGCGGCGCCGCCCCGGTCAAACCCGAACTGGACGCCATCGCCGGGATCAGCGACAAGGCCGCGCTGGCCACCGCGCTGGGTGGCACGCTGCGCGCCGACGTGGACCTGCTCAACGCCACCAACTTCTATACCGACCGCCTGTTCGGCGTATGGGTCTCGGTGGACCTGCTGCAGCCGGACCGCACCGCGCCGTACCTGGTGCAGGGCGGCCTGGGCCTGCCGGACCGTGACTTCTACCTGCAGGGCGGCCGCATGGCCGAGATCCGCAAGCAGTACCAGGCCTACATCGCCCAGGTGCTGCAGCTGGCCGGCGTCGCCGATCCGGCCGCCAAGGCGCAGCGCATCGTCGCGCTGGAGACCAGGATCGCCCAGGCCCATGCCACCCAGGAAGAGACCAACGACGTCGCCAAGGGTGCCAACGCCTGGAAGCAGGCCGACCTGAGCGCCAAGGCGCCGGGCATGGACTGGAGCGCCTTCCTGGCCTCGGCCGGCCTGGACGCCCAGCAGGACTTCATCGTGTGGCAGCCCAAGGCCGTGGCCGGCATTTCGCGCCTGGTCGCGACCGAGCCGCTGGAAGTCTGGAAGGACTACCTGGCCTTCCACGCGCTGGACCGCGCCGCCCCCTACCTGCCCAAGTCGTTCGCCGATGCGCGCTTCGCCTTCCACGGCACCACGCTCAACGGCACCCCGCAGCAGAGCGAGCGCTGGAAGCGTGCGGTGGATGACAGCAACCACGCCGTTGGCGAAGCGATCGGCAAGCTGTACGTCGAGCGTCACTTCGATCCGGCCACCAAGGCCCGTGCCGATGAGATGGCCAAGAACATCATCGCCGCGTTCGCCAAGCGCATCGATGCGCTGGAGTGGATGTCGCCGCAGACCAAGGCCCGTGCCAAGGCCAAGGTCGATGGCCTGGCGGTGGGCATGGGCTACCCGGACAAGTGGCGCGATTACACCGGCCTGGAGATCAAGCGCGATGACGCGCTGGGCAATGCCGAGCGTGCCGAGCTGTTCGAGTACCGGCGCAACATCGCCAAGCTGGGCAAGCCGGTGGACCACAGCGAGTGGGCGATGCTGCCGCAGACCATCAATGCGATGAACGTGCCGCTGGAAAACCGCCTGGTGTTCCCGGCCGCGATCCTGCAGCCGCCGTTCTTCGATGGCGCGGCCGACGATGCGGTGAATTACGGTGCGATCGGTGCGGTGATCGGCCATGAGATCAGCCACGGTTTCGACAATGCCGGTGCGCTGTTCGATGAGACGGGCAAGCTGCAGAACTGGTGGACGGCGGAAGATCTGAAGAAGTTCAACGCGGCCGGCGATGCGCTGGCGGCGCAGTTCAGCAGCTACAGTCCGTTCCCGGGGGTATCGGTGAATGGTCGTTTGACGCTGGGCGAGAACATTGCGGACGTGGCGGGTCTGTCGACGGCGTACGATGCGTATCAGTTGTCGCTGCAGGGCAAGCCGGGCCAGACGCTGGAGGGCTTCACGCCGGATCAGCGGTTCTTCCTGGGCTTCGCACAGGCATGGCGGAGCAAGGCGCGTGAGCAGGCGCTGCGTAATTCGCTGTTGACGAATGTGCATGCGCCGGGCCAGTTCCGTGCGTTGACGGTGCGCAATCTGGATGCGTGGTATCCGGCCTTCGAGGTGAAGGAAGGCCAGAAGCTGTATCTGGCGCCGGAGAAGCGGGTCAAGGTGTGGTGAGGTGGTTCATCGCACTGTGCTGAGATGAGAGAACGGGCGCTTCGGCGCCCGTTCTTTTGGAGCAGAGCAACGGCTTTGGTTTGCGGCTGCTCTGGGTTGGGCGGGCATGGGTGGGGTGTCCGGACCTGTGCGTGCCCCCCGACCCAACCAGCGGACACAGGGCACCTACCGCTTCAAGGCCAATCAGCAAGCACGCTGGCAGGAACACCCATCCGCGTACATGCCCGCGTCGCCAGGCCATCCTGCAGCGCACGCCGGAACAACGGCGCCATGCCTTTCAGCATCACCGCCGACGCGCGCGACTGCGCGCGTTGCATCGGCGTGCGCTCGATCATCGCCGTCGCCCAGTCAGGCAGCAACGCAGCGCCGGCACCGAGGAACAACTCGCGGGAGAGGCCCGCCATCGGCACCGGCAGGCGGATGCCTGACAGCACCGCCAGCACCTCGCGCGAGCGTGCATCGAACATCAGGTGCGATTGCTGCTGCGCGAAGTACGCGTCCACCTCCGCTTCCGACGCCGGAACGTCTACAGCACCGAGCGCTTCGGCCACGCGCTTGTACTCACGGTAATACCGGTCGGCGACCGCCGTGGGCACGTCGCGGCAATAGCGTCGGCAGCCCTGCAGGAAGCCGTAGGCTTCGGTGACGTGCACCCAGGTGAGCAGCGCGGGATCATCGGCGGAATACGTGCGGCCGTCGGCGGTGTGCCCGCGTACCTGTGCATGGATGCGGGTCACCTTGGCGATCAACGCCTCCACTTCCGCGGTCGGTGCGTACGTGGTGCCAGCGACGAACGCGGTGGTGCGGCGCAGGCGGCCGACCAGGTCATCGCGGAAGTTCGAGTGGTCGTACACCCCGGCCAGTGCCAATGGATGCAGGGTCTGCAGCATCAGCGCGCACAGGCCGCCGGCGAGCATGCCGGGGAACTCGGAATGCACGCGCCAGGTGATGCTGTCCGGGCCGAACCAGCCGGGGTCGCCCAGCGGGTGGTCGTAGTCGATCCCGCTCTGGCCGCGGGGGAAGGCGCCCAGCACCCAGCGGCGGATCGGGGCGGTGGCAGGGCGGGCAAGCGAACGCAGCAGGGAAGACATCAGCAGTACCAAGGGCGGAGCGGACCGGCGTTTCGCGCGGATGCGTCAATTCTGCGTGATACCGGCGGGGCTGGCGAGGACGCGGCCCGACAGGGCCTGGGCATTGTGCAGATGCAGCATGGGAGCCGCCGTCCACGCCGTATTTACCCGGCGATTTGCGTGCCGCAGTGCGCAAATCCGCTGCGAGTTTGCCCATTCAGGCAGAAACGACGCCGGATCTTTGCGCTTTGCCCATTGCCAAGCGCCGTGAAAGTGCTAGAACTGGATGCGCCACAACGTCGTCCAATGCGCTGCCGCACGTTCCAGAAGGAGCTCGTCATGATCGCTTTGTTCAAAGGTTTGGGTTTGCTGTTGCAGGACAACGAGCTGTACAGCAGCCCGTTCGAAAAACAGGTCGCGCATTGGCGTAACAAGAGTGAACAGCAGATCCGCGAAGAAGTCGCGGTGCTCGCCAAAGCCAAGGGCCAATGGCTGATGGCCTCGATCGTGGGCTGGCAGGCATCTTCGCTGCTCATCCTCGGCCTGATCAGCAACTACCTGTGGAAGGATGACTTCCATATCACCTTCACCCGCGTGGTGATCGTGTTCGGCTCATGGGTCTCGATCCTGTTCGTGATCTGGTTCATGGCGAACATGTTCGATCACACCGCCGGCTTCGAGCGCTGGATGAAGGCCTTCAACAGCCGCGCCCGGATCACCTCCGATGCCGATACGGTGGAATGCGTGGCCGAAGCGCTGGACATGGCCCAGCACTATCCGGAAGTCCTGGATTACAAGCAGGCCGTGAGCGCCAAGCGCGAGCTGCGCCACGAGGATATCCGCATCATGCGCGAGATCGGCCGGATGAAGCAGCACACCGAACTGGTCGGGCAGCTCAACCACGTCGGCGAGCAGCCCAACGGCACCAACCTGCATCTGCAGCCCGCGTTCTGACCCTACTGAAAAGCGGGGGGAGCCACGATGCCACCGTGATCATTCACGGTGGCATTGTTCTTTCTGGACCGCACTGACGCAGTGCTGGAAGCCGGCTGGCAAGCCCGCCATCTGCTCGGTCTTGCCCACCGCCACCGCCAACCGGTGCAGGGGGGGATAGCCGCAGTCCTTGTCCTTCGCGCACCGCGCATCCAGCACCAGGTAATGGCAGCGGCCACTGCTGCTGGCGATGCAGTCGAAGCGGGCGACGCCGTTGTCGACGGTGGTCTTGCTGTACAGCGTATCCACACCATTGGCGCGGATGCGGGTGACGGAGGTGTTGCTCGATTGCTGGCAGGCGGCCAGCACCAGCACGCAGAGACTGACGAGAACGGCGATACGCATGGCAGGCTCCAGACAAAAGGAAAGGCGCGTTACATCCCGCGGAACAGGCTCATGAACGGCTGGCTGACATTGAGCACCTCGGTGCGATGCTTCAAGCGCAGCTGACCGCGGCCGGTGTCATCGCGGGTGACCGCGGCGACGGCTTTCATGTTGACGATGGTGGAGCGGTGGATCTGGCGGAACCGTTGTGGGTCGAGCGCATCGAGCAGTTCGCGCAATGAGGTACGCAGCAGGCTTTCGCCCTGCTCGGTGACCACGGTGGTGTATTTGCTGTCCGCACGGAAGTAGATCACATCCTCGAGCATGATCAGCTGGGTGTCGCGGCCGTTGCTGGCCGTGATCCAGGCCAACGGCGGTGTACTCGAGGCGGCGGCGGGCTGCTGGCCCAGGCGCTGCAGCAACTGCTCGAGCATGCCGCTGTCGGGGCGGCCCAGCTGCATGCGGGCCAGGATGCGCTCGCGCGTGGCCAGCAGGCGCTCGTCGCTGACCGGCTTGAGCAGGTAGTCGATCGCCCCTTGTTCGAAAGCGTCGATGGCGTACTGGTCATAGGCGGTGACGAACACCACCTGAGTGCGCGGGCTGATCTCCGGCAGCGCGCGGGCCACCTCGATGCCGGTGATGCCGGGCATGCGGATGTCGAGCAGGGCCAGGTCCGGCTTGAGTTCGGCCAAGCGCTCCAGCGCACTGGCGCCATCCTCGCATTCGGCTACCAGGCGCAGTTCGGGCCACAGCCGCTGCAGCTGCGCGACCAGCGACTGGCGCAGCAGGTCTTCGTCTTCGGCAATGAGCGCATCAAGCTGCATGGATCGCCTCACGTGCGTCGCGCGGCAGGGTGATGGTCGCTGCCACGCCGCTGGGGAAGTTGGACACGATGGCCACGCTGGCGCGCTCACCGCAGGTCAGGCGCAAGCGTTCGCGCAGGTTCTTCAGACCGATGCCGGTGCCAGTGGTGCCCTGCCCGAAACCGAGGCCGTCATCGGCCACGGTGAGGGTGACATGGTCCTCGAAGGAGCGCGCGATGATCCACACCGTGCCACCGCCGGGCTTGGGCTCCAGGCCGTGTTTGATCGCATTCTCGACCAGGGTCTGCAGCGCCATCGAGGGTAGCGGCAGGCTGAGCAGGGCCGGGGGTACATCCACCTGCAGGGCCAGGCGTGCGCCCATGCGGATCTTGAGGATTTCCAGATAGGCCTGCGTGCGCTCGAGCTCCACGCCCAAGGTCGACATCGACTCTTCCACGCTGGGCAGCGAGCTGCGCAGGTACTGGATCAGGTGCCCGAGCATCTGGTCGGCGCGCGGTGGATCGGTACGGGTCAGCACCTGCGCGTTGGCCAGCGTGTTGTAGAGGAAATGCGGCTCGACCTGGGCATGCAGCAGGTTGAGCTTGGCCACCGACAGTTCCTTCTCGGTCGAGGTCTGCTCGGCGGCGGCCTGCTCGTCGCGGCGCTGCTCGGCCACCCGGCGGGTGATCGCGCGGCTGACCGCTTCGGCGTTCTCATGGTTGCTGCCTTCGTCCACCGCCAGCAGGTCCGCCCAGACCCCGGCATCGGGCTCGAACAGCAGGGTCACGCTGCTGGTGCCCTGCCCCGGGGTGACCGTGGCAAGCACGCTGTTGCGCTTGATCGCCAGCCGCGCAGGCAGGTTCCAGCGGGACGGCGGGCGGCCGTTGTAGGGATCCACGCGGCGCACGTAGGCGCGCACCTGCAGGCTGCCCGGTGCGCTTTCGATGTCTTCCACCCGTGGCAGCTCGGCGATGGCGGCTTCGACCAGGGCGAAGGCCGGGCCGGCATCCATCGGTACCTCGATCTGACGGCGTTGGCGGCTGGACAAGGTGGTCGCGTCCAGGCGCCCGGCGGCGTGCCGGACCCGGCGGATATGGGCGATGCAGCTGCCCAGCGCGGTCACCATCACGAACAGGGCCAGCAAGCCGAACACCCAGCCGGGGCCTTCATCCATACCGTGGAAGAAGCCACTCCAGACGAACCCCGCCACCACGATGGCAGCGGCCCAGGCCAACAGAATGCGGAAGATCAGAGCGAGGCTGGCGAACACGGTGGCGTCATCACAGAGGGAGTGAGGCGAGCATAGCCCTGCTGCCACCGGGAACAAGCGGCATGCGACGAAGGCGGGGTTTGGTGGGACGAAGCCGCGTAGAGCCACCCCATGGGTGGCTGGCGTTCGTTCCGGAACCGCGACGCCAGGCATGGCGTGGCGCCGGGTTGGTGGTCCGGCCGGCGATGCCGGCCGGACGCGGTCTCACTTGCGCTCGGCGGCGCTGGCGTCACGCGGGGCGCGGAACTGGGAGTCTTCGCTCCAGTTCGGCCAGGCGCGCGAGTTGGCCAGCTGGTTGCCCAGCGTGTACAGCACTTCCAGATCGCGCGAGGCACCGGCGAAGGTCCAGTCCGGCTGCCACTCGTCGCCCTGCTGGTGATAGCGCTTGGCGGTGTAGTCATCCGAAGCGGCCTTGCCGGCCGCCACGCCCCCCTCCACCCAGTCCTGGCCCGCCGAGTACGACACCGCCGGCACGCCGCGCTTGGCGAACGGGAAGTGATCGGAGCGGAAGAACAGGCCGGCTTCCGGCTTCGGGTCCGGCGTGTAGCGGATGTCCCAGCCCTTGGCGACATCCTTGAGCTGGTCCAGCAGCTCCAGCTTGGCCGAGCCGTAGATGCCGAAATCACGCGAGGGGCTGAAGGGCGCCATGCCGTCCATGTTGATCAGCGCCACGGTCTTGCCCAGCGGGTACAGCGGGTGGGTGGCGTAGTACTCCGAACCCAGCAGGCCCTTTTCCTCGGCGGTGACGGCCAGGAACAGCACCGAGCGCTCCGGACGCTTGCCCTTGGCGAAGCCACGGGCCAGTTCGATCAGCGAAGCGGTGCCGCTGGCGTTGTCCAGCGCGCCGTTGAAGATGGTGTCACCGTTCGCGTCCGGCTTGCCCACACCGATGTGATCCCAGTGCGCGCTGTAGATCACGGTCTCATCCGGATGCTTGCTGCCTTCCAGGCGCGCGGCCACGTTGTGCGAGGTGATCACCTCGGTCTTGACCGCATACTTGGCCGAGAAGGTTTCGCCCTTCAGTTCCACCGGCTTGAACTCGCGGGTCTGCGCCTGCTTCTTGAGCGCCTCGAAATCCAGGCCGGACCGCTTGAACAGCTCCACCGCCAGATCGCGCTGGATCCAGCCTTCCAGCAGCGGATGCGTTTCGGCCGGGTTGTCACGGACCACATCGAACATGGTGTTGGTGTTGGAGCCGGCCACCGTCGCCCAACCATACGAGGCCGGTGCGGTCTCGTGCACGATCAGCACGCCGAGGGCGCCCTGGCGCGCGCCTTCTTCGTACTTGTAGGTCCAGCGGCCGTAATAGGTCATGCCCTTGCCGTCGAAGTCGCCTTGGCCGGTTTCAAAATCCGGATCGTTGATCAGCACGACCGCGATCTTGCCCTTCAGGTCCACACCCTTGAAGTCGTCCCAGTTGCGCTCGGCGGCCTTGACGCCGTAGCCGAGGAAGACCAGCGGCGCGTTCTTGATGTCCACGTCGCTGGCGCCGTTCATCGCGGCGCGCACGGCGATTTCCTTGCCCTGGCTCAGGGTCTGCGGCGTGCCCTTGCTGCTCAGCGACAGGCTCGGGGTACCGACGATATCGCCCTTGAGCAGCGGCACGGCCTGGGTCCACAGGCGCTTGCCGTCTTTGAGGTCGCCGCCCGGCTGCAGTCCGGCCACCGCGAACTGCTTGCTCAGGAAGGCGATGGTCTTCTCTTCACCGGCGGTGGCCGGCGAGCGGCCTTCGTAGGCGTCCGATGCCAGTTCCTTGACGTCGGCGGAGATCCGCGCGCCATCGAATTTGGGGGTGGCGGCCATCAAGGCCGACGACACCGATAACGCCAACAGGCTGATTACCACACGCTTCACGCTGCACCTCATGACTGACCGACAATCGCCCGAGTGTAGGCCAGAGCCGCCACGCAGTGCAGTGCCGGTCTACACAGCCGCGGCGCGGGCCAGCAGCATCGCCTTCTCACGTGCGTTGGCGGTCAGCGCGGCGGCGCGCTCGAAGGCCGCCCGCGCTTCGTCGGGACGGCCCAGCTGGGCCAGCAGATCGCCCTGCACCGCGGCCAGCGGTGCGTAGTCGCGCAGGCGCGCATCCCCACCGAGCGCGTCGACCAGCGGCCATGCGGCCGCCGCACCCTGGGCCCGCGACAGGGCCACTGCATGGTTCAGCGCGACCACCGGCGAGGGCTGGCGCTGGGCCAGCCGCGCGTACAACACGGTCATCCGCGCCCAGTCGGTGTCTTCGGCGCGGCGCGCGCGCGCGTGGCACTCGGCGATGGCCGCCTGCAGTGCATAGGGATCGTCACCACCGCCGAGCGCGACCGCCTGCTGCAGGGCGGCCTGGCCGCGGCCGATCTGCAACCAGTCCCAGCGCGTGCGGTCCTGGTCGGGCAGCAGGATCGGCGTGCCGGCCGCATCGGTACGTGCGGCGGTCCGCGACGCCTGCAGTTCCATCAGGGCGAGCAGCCCGTGCACCTGTGACCAGGTTGGCAGGCGGCTGGCCAACACGCGGCCGAGCCGCAGCGCTTCATCGCACAAGGCCGGGCGCATCCAGTCGTCGCCGGCGCTGGCCGCATAGCCTTCGTTGAAGATCAGGTAGACCACCTCCAGTACCGACGCCAAGCGTTCCGGCAAGGCGGCCTGGCGCGGCACTTCGAACGGGACCTGCTTCTGCGCTAGGGTGCGTTTGGCACGCACGATGCGCTGGGCGATGGTCGGCTCCGGGGCGAGGAACGCGCGCGCGATCTCCTCGGTGGTCAGCCCGCCGAGCAGCCGCAGCGTCAACGCCACACGCGCATCGGCGGCCAGCACCGGATGGCAGGCGACGAACATCAACCGCAGCAGGTCATCGCCGATATCGTCTTCCAGCGCGTCGCTGTCGTCCGGCGCCGGCAATGGCAGCGGCTCCAGCTCACTGCCGTACTGCGCATGCTGGCCGGCGACGCGCTGGTGCTGGCGCAGCACATCGATGGCGCGGTTGCGCGCGGTGGTCATCAGCCACGCTCCGGGATTGTCCGGCACGCCCTGGCTGGGCCAGCGCTCCAGCGCGGCCAGCCAGGTGTCCTGGACCAGCTCTTCGGCACGGCCGACGTCACCCCCAAGCAGGCGGGTCAGGCGGGCGGTCAACACTGGCGACTCCATGCGCCAGATCGTTTCCAGTCGTTGCGTCAGTGCCGTCTCCATGCGGCCGATCAGAGCACCGGTGCGGCCGGGGCACAAGCCGCACCGCGGCGGGCGATCACCCTGGTTCACCGTCCATGTGCGCGATTTCCCACAGGTGCCCATCCAGGTCCTGGAAGCCACGCTGGTACATGAAACCGTAATCGCGTGCGGGCTGCGGCTCGCGGGCACCGGCCTTCAGCGCCTTGTCCACCAGCCCATCGACCGCCTTGCGGCTCTCCGCCGACAGGCAGGTGATCACCTCGGTCTGCCGCCGCGCGTCGCTGATCGGCTGGGTCGTGAACTGCGCGAAGAACGGCTCCACCAGCAACATCACGAAGATGCTGTCGCTGATGATCATGCAGGCCGCGTTCTCATCGGTGAAGGTCGGGTTGAAGGTATAGCCAAGGGCGGCGAAGAACGTCTTGGACGCCTCCAGATCGCGCACCGGGAGGTTGACGAAGATCATCTGCTGCGTCGTGCTGGTCATGCGGAGGGTTCCTGTTGAACGGAAGAATCAGGGCTGCTTCATGCAGTTGACCATCCACGGCTTGCCGTAACGGTCGATCAGAAAGCCCCAACGATGGGCCCAGAAGGTTTCGGTGATCGGCATCTTGATCTCGCCACCGTCGGCCAGCGCCTTGAACACGCGCTCGGCCTCCTCGATCGAGTCCACATCGATGTTGATCGTGGTGCTGCCCTGCCCGTCGGGCGACGGGCCGTCGGCGGCCATCAGGATCGCCGAGCCCACCTCCAGCTGGCTGTGCGCGACGTGGTCCAGTGTCTCCGGCGGCATCTCGCCACAGCCCTCCTTGCTTTCCATGGGCGGCATGTCGCGGTACTTCATTTCCGAGGTGACCTTGCCGCCCAGCACCTGCGCGTAGAAGGCCATGGCCTCATGGGTCTTGCCGTTGAAGCCGAGGAACGGAATCAGTTTCATGGGAATGCTCCAGGGATGCGGGGTGGATTAGTCGGCAGCGCCGATCTGGTCGCGCAGACGCTGTTCCTGCGCCTGTAATTCGGGAGTGAAGGCGGCGCCAAAATCCTCGGCACTGAGGATCGGCCGCAGCTCGACAACATCGCCAGCGGCGAACGGCGCGCGCTTGAGCCACTCGGTGGCCTCGTCCAGCGAGCGGACCTGCCAGAGCCAGAACCCGCAGACCAGCTCGCGGGTTTCGGCGAACGGGCCGTCGATCACGCGCGGCGGTTCGCTGCCGAAGGCCACCCGGCGTGCGCGCGAGGTCGGGTGCAGGCCCTCGCCCGCCAGCATGATGCCGGCCTGGACCAGCTGCTCGTTGTAGGCGCCCATGGCGCGGATCTCCTGCTCGGTGGGCAGTTGACCGGCCTCGGTGGCCGCCGTTGCCTTGACCAGTACCATGACTTTCACGGGGTGCTCCTGTGTGCCAGCCCGGAACCCGGGCCGTTCACTGGATACAACGTGCCGGCGGGGCGGAAATCGACAGGCCCGACCGATTTATTTTTCCATCGCTGAACAGGGCACCGCTGCGGCGTTGCAACACGCCACGGGCACGGGCTGGGGCATCATGCGGATTCCCCCGCCCACCCCGGTCCGGCCATGCAATTTCTTCTACTGATCTATATCGACGAGGGCCTGTTGCACGCCCTGCCCGGCGACGAATACGACCGCCTGATGCACGACTGCCTGCAGCACGCCGACCGGTTGCAGGCCGAAGGCACGCTGGTGCTCGCCCAGAAGCTGGAACCGGTGGACAGCGCGCGCACGCTGCGCGTGCGCCAGGGCCAGACCCGCATCACCGACGGCCCGTTCGCCGAGACCCACGAACTGCTGGCCGGCTTCAACCTGATCAACGCCCCCGACCACGCCGAGGCGATGCGCATCGCCCAGCAATTCCCGTGGTCGCGTTTCGGCAGCATCGAGGTGCGGCCGCTGGCCGACATGGACGCCGAGCGCGTGCGCGTCGGCGCGTGAGGCAGCTCAGGGCAGCAGCGTGACCTTCAGATCGCGCTGGCCGATGGCCTCATTGCCGCTGTAGTCGCGCGCACTGCCACGCAGAATGTACTCGCCGGCCGGCAGCGCACCCGGTTGCCAGCGTCCGGTCTCGACCAGGCCGTCACGCACGGTATTGGTGACCAGGTAGCGGAAACGCGTGACCGCACTGCCATGCACGGTGATGCCGCTGTCCGGTGCGTAGGCCACACGCGTGGCGCTGTCTTCGCGCGGCATCCGGTTGAACACGATGTTGAAGCGCGGCTGCTCGTAGCCGGCCAGCGGCTGGCCCTGTGCGTCCAGCACCTGGTAGCCGACCTGGTACAGCCCCAGCCGACGGCGCGGCAGGTTGCGGTCCACCTGGTCCCACGCTTCCACCACGATCTGCACGCCCGGGCCCTGCCGCGGGATCGCAACGCGTCCGTCGGCACCGGCCTTGATCGGCTGGTCGAGATCGTCCAGCACGGCGACCTCGGTGATGCGCGGCGCGAACGTATCGGCATAGCCGGTGAAGCCCAGCGCCACCGCATTGCGCTCGAAGCCACTGGCGCCCACGCTCAGGTGAACATGCGCCATGCGGTTGATGCTGCCCAGCGTTTCGCCGGCGGCGAAACGGGTGCCGCGACGCACGCGGATGCGCTCCAACGTGCCGTCCTCACCGGACACCTGCTGCCAGCGCGGATCGAACGCACGATCGCGCGGGTCACGGCCGACCTTCATGTGGATGTACTTGAGCCGGCCCAGCGAAAGGCCTTCGGCCTGGCCGCCGACCGACCACGCCGCAAACGGCGTATCGACCTTGCCATCGGCGATCGCCAATACCGGCTGGCCGACATCACCGCGGATGTCGAAGCCGCCATGCAGGTGATGGCGGCTCTCGCCCTTGAAATCGCCGCGCACCTCGCCCAGCGTGCCGACCACCTCATGCCAGCCGTCCTGCGGCGCCAGTGGCCAACGGCCGGCGGTGTCGGGCAACGGCGCGTCCGGTGCCGGGCCGATCAGGGCCGGTGGCGCAGTCTGGCCCGCGGCCAGCGCACGCAGCCGGTGCACCCGGTAGGACGCGGCATCGGCCAGATACAGCCCGCCCTCGGCATCCAGTGCGAGTGCGGTCGGCCGGGCAAAGCGCGGCTGCGGCGGCACACCCGCCAGCGCGAGCTGGTGGCCCTGCGCCGAGATCTGCACCACCTTGCCGTTGATGTCGCTGGCGTAGATCACCCCGTCATGGGTTACTGCCACGGACAGGGGCCCACTGAGCAGACCACCGTCGGCCACGCGCGTGCTCAGCGTGCCATCCGGCGCAAGCTGGCGGATCGCGTTGTTGAACAGGTCGGCGATCAGCAGATTTCCCTGCGGATCCAGTGCCAGCGCGACCGGCGTATCCAAGCGGGTGCCCGCGTCGATGCCATCCATCAGCCCTGGGCGCTCGCCACCAGCCAGGGTATGCACACGGCCATCGGGCTCGATCACGCGGATGCGGTCGTTGTAGGTATCGGCCACATACACGCGGCCACCGGCGTCCACCGCCACCCCCATCGGGCCATCGAACCGTGCCTGCGCGGCTGGCCCATCGACGAAGCCCCGCTGCCCATCACCGGCCAGCGTGCTCACGGTGCCGTCTACCGCGATGCGGCGGATCACGTGATTGCCGGTGTCGGCGACGTAGACGTTGCCGCTGGCATCCAGCGCGATCCCGGAGGGCGTGTTGAACTGCGCCTGCAGCGCGGCGCCATCGCGCCAGCCCTCGCCGTGCCCAGCCAGCGTGTCCACGCGGCCGTCGGGGTGAACGCGGCGGATGCGGTTGTTGTCGCCGGCATCGGCGATGTAGACCACGCCGTGCGCGTCCACCGCCAGTCCGTAGGGATCGGCGAAGCGCGCCTGGGCGGCGGGACCTTCGGCGCTGCCACCGACACCGTCGCCGGCCAGCACGCTGAACTGCGGCGTCCAGCCGAGCACGGTCGCCACCGGGCCCGGCGGCGGCGCGGGCGCGGCCGGTTCGCGCAGGAAGGTCCATGCCAGGGCCGCCGCCATCAGGGCTGCTATCAGCACCACCATTGCCCATCGTCCGCGCGTCATCGCTGTCCTTGCCTGCTGCTGTTCGGGACACGACCTTAGCCGCTCGTGGCGTGCCTGCAAACCCTGCACAACGAATGCGACTTGTGTGGACGCCACGTTCCGGTTTCAATCAGCGTTCACTCCATGGAAGGACAACGTGATGCAGCGCCTGCAACGTCATCGTATTGCCATGGTGCTCGCGCTGGCGATCGCAGGCATCAGTGCCGCCCACGCCCGTGCCGACACCGGCGATGGCACGGCAGCACCGTCGGCGTTGGCCCTGCGCGACGCCGTCGCCGATGCAGCCCGTCAAGCTGCACAGGGCGACACGCTGGGTGCATTGATTGCCTTTGAACGCCTGCTGGCGAGCCCTGCCCTGCATACCCTGTCCAAGGCCGACCGTCTCGAGGCCTACACCCAGGCAGCATGGACCGCGCTGCAGACCGGCCAGACGGGGCCCGCACGCACGTACCTGCAGAGCGCACGCCAGCTGTCGCCGGATGAACCGCGTGTGCTGTATCTGCTCGGGACGCTGGACAGCCAGGAGGGCAATCCCCTCGAAGGCATCCGGAACACCACCCGTGCCGTGCAGCTGGCCCCGCAGTTCGTGGGCGATGTCAGCATCGGCATAGCCGCGCAGTTCCTCCAGCAGTTGCAGGGCGAAGACGAGGCAGTGCGCGCGTTCCTTGAGGTGCTGTTCGCGCATCAGTGGAAGCCCGGTGGCGTGGAGCCGACAGATTTCTGGCGTGCACTCGCGCTGCTTCAGATCAACGCCGACCAGTCCGAACGGGTCGCGGCCACGCTTGCGCGCATCGACACACCGGTGGAAGTCATCGCCCTGCGGGCGGACAAGCGCTTTGATCGCTTCATCGATCGCGACAGCCCTCGCTTCGATCCGCAGCTGGCGGCCCAGCGCCATCTGGACACGCTGCGGCTGGACACGCTGCTGGCGCCGGAGAACGTCACCGCGCTCTCGGCGATGAGCGAGGCGATGCTGCTGATGGGAAAGAACGACGAAATCCTGTCGATGACGGACCGGGCGGCCAAGGCGGCTGCCGATCCGGGCATTCCGGACGTGTTCGAGGGATCCGGCGACCTGGCGTGGCTGCTCAACAGTCGTGCCATCGCCCAACGACGGCTGGGCGACATCGAGACGGCGATGGCCACCATGACGCTGGCGGGCCGTTTCTGGGAGGGTGGCGGCAGCAATGTCAGCCAGCGCCTGAATCTGGCCGTGTGGCAGACCGGCACGCTGCAACCCCGCCAGGCGCTGGAGACCGCTGATGCCATCGGCAACAGCCTCAGCCCGTACGGTGAAGCGGTGCAGCAATGGGTGCGCTTTGCGGCCTATCGCCAGCTGGGCGATGCCGCACGTGCCGAACAGGCAAAGGCATGGCTCCAGGCGCATGACGATGTTGCGGCAGGCTATTTCATGGATGCCTTGCTGGAGGACAACGCCTTGGACGCCGCTGCCGCGCATCTGATCGGCAGACTGCAATCCACCCAGCACCGCAGCGATACCCTGCTGTCGGTCCAGCGCTTTGTCACCGTGCCCTCGCTGCCCGGCGATGCCGAGCGCGATCGTCGCTGGTGGCAGGTGGTGGCGCGCAGCGATGTGCAAGCGGCGTTGAACACCGTCGGCCGCAGTGACGCGTACGGGATTGTTGCGCGCGGCTCCTCACGCTGACCCCGGTTCCTACTTCGCCGGCGTCTCCACCTTGAACCCCATCGCTTCGCGATAGCGCACGTACAGCGCACTGACCTTCTCCACGTAGGCCAGCGTTTCCGCATACGGCGGCACGCCCTTGTAGCGCGTCACCGCACCGATGCCGGCGTTGTACGCGGCGGCCGCCAGCACGCGGTCGCCCTTGTAGCGGCGCAGCAAGGCCTTCATGTAACGCGCGCCACCGCTGATCGACTGTTCGGCCGAGAGGGGATCGGCCACGCCGTATTCGGTGGCGGTATCGGGCATCAGCTGCATCACGCCCTGGGCGCCCTTGGGCGAGATCGCGCCCGCATCGAAGCCGCTCTCGGCATGGGCGATCGCGCGCAGCCAGGCATCGTCCACGCCGGTGGCCTTCGCGGCCGCCTTGAACTGCTTGGCATGCCGGTTCAACTGCGGCGTGCCGACCTTGCCCAGCCCTTCGTGCGCCGGTTCGCCCGGTGGGGTGGCCACGGTGAATTTCAGGAACACGCGCGAGCCCGGCAGGTTGCGGGTCGAGTAGACCAGCGCGCCATCCTGTTCGCGCTCATACAACGTGCCGCTGAAGACGCCCATGTTGCCCCACAGGTTGGGGGTCTGCACGGCGTTGTCGTCGATCTGCTGCGGGGTGCATCTGGAGCCTGGCTCCGGTGCGGTGGCCAGGCTGACGGTGTTGCTCTGCACGCAGCGATAGACCGTGCGCGCCGATGCCAGGCCAGGCAGCAGCAACGACAACAGGGCCAACACGGCAGGCAGGGTCGGATTCATCGGGCTCGGATCGGGGCACGGAAGGGTGCGGCGCGATCATCCGGCCGGGGGCGCGAACCGAAGGTGAATACCGGCGCGCTCCGGTGACGGATCAGCCCCGTTTGGCGGAAGACGATCCCGACAGCACCGCCCGGCCCCGCGGCGAATGGTTCCAATCCCTGCCCGCTGATGGTCATATAGGGCTCCCGGGCCACACGGGGGCAGGACTGCCCGCGGCCGTGAGCCCCTTCTCCGCCAGGGCATCGAGGTCTGCTTGAACCGCGCCAGGATCATTGCCGCCACCGTAGTGCTTGCCCTGCTCGGCGCCCTGGTGCCGATCGCCACCGTGTTCTATTTCACCTGGAGCCGCGCCAGCGAATCCGAACAGGTGCGGCTGCAGACCACTGCCGAGCGCACCCTGCAGCGCGCGCATCGCGCCTACGAGATGGCGCTGACCACCCTGCACGAACTCAACCAGAGCACGCTGGCGCCCTGCTCGCCCGAGCACCTGCAGCTGATGCGCAGCCTGGTGATGCGCACGCATTCGGCCGAGCAGGTGGGCTATTTCGAGAACGGCCGGCTGGTCTGCAACTCGTGGGGGCCGGTAAGCGCGGAGATCCCGCAGCCCACGCCCGGCTATGTCACCGCCGAAGGTGCCGGCATCACCCTGGGCGTGCGGCCGTTGGCCGGCAGTGCGCAGCAACCGTTGATGGCGCTCAGCTACGGGCACTACGACATCCTGATGGACCCGGCCCGGCTGGTCGATGTGATCGCCGACCCCAACGTGCGCCTGGCCGTGGCCAGCCCCGACGGCCGTCTGATCGCGCAGCAGGACATCCAGGACCAGGTCCTGCTGCAGCGGCTGCTGCGCGAACCGGCCAGCGGCATGGAAGACCAGACGCTGTATGCCACCGCCCAGGACCAGGAGTGGCTGGCGATCGCCACGGCCCCGCGCACCGATCTGGTCGCCGCGTTCCGCCATCAGATCGGGCAGTTCATTCCGCTGGGCGTGCTGGGTGCGCTGGCAGTGATCTCCGGCGTGGTGTGGCTGTCGCGGCGGCGGCTGTCGCTGCGCGGCGAACTGGCCACGGCGGTGCGCAGGCGTGAGTTCTTCATGCATTACCAGCCGATCATCGAGCTGGACACCGGCATCTGCGTGGGCGCTGAATCACTGGTGCGCTGGCGTCGCCCGGATGGCACCCTGGTGCGGCCGGACCTGTTCATTCCACTGGCCGAGGAAGCCGGCTTGATCGAGGCGCTGACCGACCAGGTCATCGACCACGTGATCGCCGACATGCGCGAACTACTGGTGCAGGACCGCACCGCGCATATCGCGATCAACCTGGCGGCCGAGGATGTCAGCAGCGGGCGGGCGTTGAAGGTCCTGTCGGGCAAGCTGCATGGCACCGGCATCCACCCGCAGCAGATCTGGCTGGAAGCAACCGAACGGGGCTTCATCGACATCCGGCGCGCGCGCACCAGCCTGGCCAATGCGCGCCGGATGGGCCACTGCGTTGCGATCGATGATTTCGGCGTCGGCTATTCCAGCCTGCAGTACCTGCAACAGCTGCCGCTGGATGCGTTGAAGATCGACAAGTCGTTCATCGATGCGATCGGCACCGACAGCGCGACCAGCCCGGTGACCTCACACATCATCGACATGGCCAAGACGCTGGGCCTGTTCACCGTCGCCGAAGGCGTGGAAACCCCGGCACAACTGGCCTACCTGCAGGCGCGCCAGGTGGAATTCGGCCAGGGCTGGCTGTTCTCCAAGGCACTGCCGCCGGCCGAGTTCCGGGCCTTCCACCAGCTGCGCCAGCAGCAGTATGGTCAGGCCCGCGAAGACATGCAGAACCCCAACAGCGACACCCCGGCCTGAGCCGGCACGCTACTCCGCGTCGAGCCCGGCCAGCGTCATCACCCATGCCGGCACCTGCGGCTCGCCCGCATAGAACGCCTTCGGTCTGTTTTCCGCCATCGCCCAGCGCTGGATCCAGCTGATGCCACCGGCGCCGTTGTAGCCATCGGCGTGCTGGTAGGCGGGGTCCTGCAGTGCCGCCGCCAGCGAGATGAAGCGATAGCCCCGCCGCCGTGTGGCCGCGACCAGTTCCTCCACGCAGTCGGCGCTGAGCGCATTGGCATGGATCAACCACACCTGCGCAGGCAACCGACCCAGCAACTGCTGCCCCTGCTGCTCGTAGTAGTCCAGCTTGTTGAGCATGTACGGCACGTAGCCACAGCGCAGCTGGCGCAGGCGGGCCTCACGCGCGATGGGATCGGCCTCGGTGTCGCGCACATGATCGTAGGCGAACGCCCAGATCCATTCGCTGTTGTCGACCGTGACCGGCGCGACCTGATACCCATGCTGCTGCAGGAACGCACCGAGCGCGGCGCGTTCTTGCGGCGACTGCCCGGCACGCAGATACGGATGCCGGAACCAGCGCGGTGCCTGCCCGGTTTCGGCGAGCAGCGGGCGCAGGGTAGCTTCACCGCGCAGGATGTCCTGCTCATACGCGGGCAAGCCGATCGCGTGCAGATCGACATGGCCGTAGGTGTGGTTGCCCAGTTCGAAGCCGGCATCGCGCCAGTCGCGCAGCATCTGCACCCGCGCCGGTTGTGCCTGCCCATCCACCTCGAGTTTGACCTCGTTGACGAAGCCCACCACCGGCACGTCGGCGCGCTTCAAGGCCGCGATCAGCTGCGCGTGGCGGGCGGCAAGCTCGGGCTCGGCGCGTTCGTCCAGCCGCTGCCAGGGCAGATCGTCGATGGTCAGCGCGATGCGCCGCTCCGGCTCGGCCGCGTGCGCGATGCCGGCCAGGCACAGCAGTGCCAGCACGCCGCTTCGAAGAACTCCGTTACGCACCCGCCACTCCCATTGCGATACCCGGCCCCAGCATAGCGCCGGGTATCGCGGCCCACCTTGCCGGGTGCGGCGGCTGGGCTCAGTGCCCCGTGGGCGCCCAGGCGCGCGGCTGGCGCAGCACCACCATCAACGTGGCCAGCAGCAACACCAGCAGCACGGCCGGCAGCCAACGCTCGCCCACGGTTTCCAGCATCACGCCGCCGAGGATGCCAGCCAGTGCGATGGCCAGGTTCCAGCCAGTCACCACGAACGATTGCGCGATATCGCCGGCCTCGTCGGCACGTCTCGCCACCGCCGTCTGGAACTGCGTGGCAACGCCGCCGAAGGAAACACCCCACACCACCGTGCCGATCAGCAGCACCCACGGTGAGCCTGGCCACACGCCGAACGCCACGGCCGACAGCGCGAACGCCACGGTGCTGGCGACCACCAGCTCGCGCAGCCATCGATCCACCAGCAGCCCGGTGATCCAGATGCCGACCAGCGCGGCCACGCCGAACACCAGCAGCAGGCGGTCCAGCCACGCTGCCGCGCCGGACAGCGCCGCGAAGGGTTCGATGTAGGTGTACAGCACGTTGTGCGCCAGTACGTACAGGAACATCGTGAGCAACGCGGTGCGCATGCCGCGCAGGCGCAGCACGTTGCCCAGCGGCTGCTGCGCGGCCGCGCCCGGGGCCGGCAGGGGCGGCAGCGCCAGCCGCGCCCACACCAGCAGACCCACGCTGAGCAGCGACATCAATCCGAACGCCCAGCGCCAGCCGATGGTCTGGCCGAGCAGCGTGCCGGCCGGGATGCCGAGCGACAGCGCCAGCGGCGTGCCGACCATCGCCACCGCAATGGCACGGCCCTGCAGCTGCGGCACCACCATGCGGCTGGCATACCCGGCCACGAGTGACCACAACAGACCCGCGCTGATGCCCGCGCAGAAACGCGCGACGAGCATCAAGCCGTAGTGGTGCGTCATCGCAGTGATGGTGTTGACCACCACGAAGCCGGCGATCGCGGTGAGCAGCAGCGGGCGGCGTGGCCAGCGCCGGGTCAATGCGGTCATCGGCAACGCAGCCACCAGCGAGCCCAGCGCGTAGATCGTCACCAGCTGCCCGACCAATGCACGGCTGACGCCAAGATCAGCGCTCATCGGCGACAACAGTCCGGCCGGCAACGCCTCGGTGAGGATGGTGATGAAGCCTGCGCAGGCCAGCGCCAGCAGCCCGCCGAGGGGCAACCGGGTGGCGGCATTGGGCAGTGGAACCGCGGCGGCATCAACCGCGTGCCCGCTCATGGCTGCACCTGGGTGGGGCGCAGGCCCGGTGGGTGCGTGGGGTCGCGGAGGTCAGCGAAAGAGGACATGGCGGTGCCGAAAAGTGAGGGAGCGCCACGGTAGGTCCAGAGCACCCGGTGAAACAGCCGGTTGGCGCTCCGCACATTCCGGAGCGGGGAGGCCGCAATCGGCAAGGCGCCGTCCCTGCAAGGTCTTCGGCCCCCATCGCCCCCGCGCGCACCACAGTGTTGCGGGTAGATGCCGCCGCCTCCCGCCCCGGCAGCGCTGCCGACCGCTACAGTGCCCGCTTTCCTCCCCGTGCCTCCGCCCATGTCAGCCCTGGACAATCTCGGCAACCTGCAGACCTTCGTGCAGGTGGCCGACACCCGCAGCTTCGTCGAGACCGGCCGCATGCTCGGCATCTCCGCCTCGGCGGCCGGCAAGACCGTGTCCCGGCTGGAGCAGGCACTGGGCGTGCGGCTGTTCCATCGCAGTACCCGCAGCATCACCCTCACCGCCGAGGGCGAGCGCTTCCTGGTGCGCTGCCGGCGCATCCTCGATGAGCGCGATGCCGCCCGCGATGAGCTGGTCCAGCAGACAGAAGCACCCACAGGCGTGCTGCGGGTGAGTCTGCCGCTGGTCGGCGACATCTCGCTGCCGCTGCTGACCGAGTTCATGGCGGCTTATCCCGGCATCCGCCTGGAGCTGGATTTCGATGACCGCCTGGTGGATGTGATCGAAGAAGGCTTCGACGCCGTGCTGCGGGTCAGCGAGCCGACCGACTCGCGTCTCAGCGCCCGACAGCTTGGCGTGTTCCCGCGCTATCTGGTGGCCTCGCCGGACTACCTGGCCCGGCGCGGTACCCCGCGGGCGCCCGAGGACCTGCTGCACCACGACTGCCTGCACTACCGCTTCCCCAGCAGCGGCAAGCTGGAGCCGTGGCCGCTGCCGCAGACGCCCGGCGCCGCGCCGCTGGCCCTGCCGGTCTCGATGGTCAGCAATACGATCGAAGCGCGGTTGGCCTTCGCCATGGCCGGGCGCGGCATCGCCTACATCCCTGAGCACTCCGTGCGCGAGGCGCTGGCGGACGGCCGGCTGCAGCGGGTGATGGCCGACCGCATCCATGCCTGCGGCACCTTCTACCTGCTGTGGCCCTCGGGCCGCCACGTGCTGCCAAAACTGCGGGTCTTCATCGATTTCATCAGCGCGCGGCTGACCGGCGTGAGCTGCTGAGCAGGCCGCGTTCATCGGCCTTGCGCCGGGTGGTTTTATACTGGCCGCGCGGCAGCCAGCCGCCTTTGTTGCCGAGGTAGGCCTACATGCGCCATTGATGCCGCCGTCGTCTGACGGCCAGTCTCCCACCCGCCTGTTCTTCAGGAGGGGAGTCCTTGGCATCCAATGGAGGTCGCATGACCGCATTTGCACTCACGCTCGATCGCGTGACGCATACCCTGCCCGACGGCCGGGTCCTGTTTTCCGAACTGTCCGCCGCGTTCGACGGCACCCCGACCGGTCTGGTCGGGCGCAACGGCGTGGGCAAAAGCGTGCTCGCACGCTTGCTCAGCGGCGATCTCGCGCCCACCTCCGGCCGCATCCTGCGCAGTGGGCCGGTGCACCTGCTCACCCAGCACAGCGGCGCACCCGAGGGCCGGATCGCCGACCTGGCCGGGGTCGGTGCGGTGCTCGATGCCCTGCTCCGCATCGAAGCCGGCAGCGTCGATCCCGACGATTTCAGCTGCGTGGGTGAGCGCTGGGATCTGCGCGAGCAGCTGCAGGCACAGTGGCACCTGCAGGGGTTGCCCGCACTGGATCCCCTGCAGCCGGCGGCCACGCTCAGTGGTGGCCAGGCGATGCAGGTCGCACTGGCCGGTGCGTTCCTGTCCGGTGCCGAGGGGCTGATCCTGGATGAACCCAGCAACCACCTCGACGCCGACCACCGCGCACGCTTGATCGATGCGCTGAAGCGCTGGCAGGGCGGCCTGATCGTCATCAGCCACGACCGCACGCTGCTGCGGCACATGACGCGCATTGTCGAACTGACGCCCAGCGGGCTGCGCCAATACGGCGGCAATTACGATCACTACGCCGAACAGAAGCAGGACGAGCGGCGCAGTGCGGACGCCCAGCTGGCCCTGCGCAAGCGCGAGCGCCGCCAGCAGCAGAATGAGCTGCGCGATCAGCGTGAGCGCCTGGAACATCGGCAGGCACGCGCCACACGCGAGGCACGCACCGCCAACCAGGCGCCGATCCTGCTCGGTGGCATGAAGAACCGCAGCGAGCACAGCGCCGGCCGCTGGCAGACGCAGCAGACCGAGCGTCGCACCGAACTGGATGCGCGCGTGCGCGAGGCCGCCAGCGAGGTGGAGCAGGACATCGAGATCGCCCTGCTCGCGCCGGTGATCCATCAGCCCGGACCGCAGCGCGTAGCCGAGCTGATCGGCGCCGAACTGCCGTGGGTGCGGGCGCCGTGGAAGACACTGGATCTCACCGTGCAGCGCGGCCAGCGGATCGGCGTTCAGGGGCGCAACGGCAGCGGCAAATCCACGTTGCTGAAGGTGTTGGCGGGCACGCTGGCGCCGGTGTCGGGACAGGTCGACGTGGCGGCCAGTGTCGCCCTGCTCGATCAGTCGCTCACGCTGCTGCCGGACGACGCCTCGGCCTTGTCACTGCTGCAACGCGCGCATCCGTTGGCCAGCGAAGGCACGCTGCGCACGCAGCTGGCCCTGCTCGGCCTGGATGCCGAGCGCAGCCTGCGGCCGCTGGCCACGCTCAGCGGCGGCGAACGGTTGAAGGCGGCGCTGGCGTCGGTGCTGTATGCGCAGACGCCGCCGCACCTGCTGCTGCTCGATGAACCCGGCAATCATCTCGACCTGCCTTCGCTGACCGCGCTGGAGCAGATGCTCAGCCAGTACACCGGCACGTTGATGATCGTCTCGCACGATCACGCCTTGTTGGAGTCCGTGCAGCTGACGCATCGCCTGAAGGCCACGGAAAGTGGGTGGCAGCTGATGTGAGCGCCGGGGCGGACGTATCCCGCTCAGGCATCGGACCTGAGGCTGGAGATCGATCTGCGTTCTGGCATCCGCTCGCTCATGCACGCGCCCACGCCGGAAACGCATCCGGCAGCAACTGCCACAGCAGCGGCCCGGCACGCAGTTCTTCATCGTTGAGCAGGCAGGCATCCAGCTCGGCACGCACCGCATGCTCGTCCATCGCCACGCCGATCACCGCCAGCTCCTGGCGGCGGTCGCCCCACCAGGGATGCCACAGCTTGCGCATGGCCTGGTACTCGCCGGCATCGCCGACCTGTTCCACGCTGGGCAGCGGCGCCGTCCAGCACGCGGCCTGCTGGCGGGCCCAGCCGATATCCGTATAAGGCACGCAGGTGGGTGGCAGCGCTGGCGCAGTATTCTCCAGCCCCGCCTCCATGCGCTCGCGCGAGGCGTACCAGAAGCCGGCGGCCGAGGTCTGCGTGGCCGCACCGACGCTGGAGAGCTCGCCCACCCAGTCCATGCGGTTGGCCAGCCAGAAGAAACCCTTGCTGCGGATCACGCTGCCCAGCCCGGTCTCCAGCAAGCGCGCGAAGCGCTGCGGATGGAACGGCCGGCGCGAGCGGTAGACGAAACTGGTGATGCCGTACTCCTCGGTCTCCGGCGTGTGCTGCCCACGCAGCGCCTGCATCCAGCCCGGCGCCAGCTGCGCTTTGACGAAGTCGTAGCGGCCGGTATCGAGCACCTCGTGCAGCGGCACATTGCCGTGTTCGGAGAGCACCAGCCGCGCCTCACGGTTCATCGCACGCAGCACGGCCAGCGTGGACTGCAGCGTGTCGTCATCGATCAGATCGCACTTGCTCACCACGATCACATTGGCGAACTCGATCTGCTCGGCAAGCAGATTGACCACGCCACGGTCGTCGTCCTCACCGGCCTGCTGGCCGCGGTCGATCAGCCGATCGCTGGAGCCGAAATCCTGCAGGAACTGTGCGCCATCGACCACCGTCACCAAGGTGTCGAGCCGCGCGATGTCGCTGAGGCTGAAGCCCTCCTCATCGCGCACCGAGAAGGTTGCCGCGACCGGCATCGGCTCGGCGATGCCGGTCGATTCGATCAGCAGGTAGTCATAGCGCCTCTCCGCCGCAAGCCGGCGCACCTCCTGCAGCAGGTCATCGCGCAGCGTGCAGCAGATGCAGCCGTTGCTGAACTCCACCAGCGTCTCCTCGGTGCGGCTCAGTGCGGCGCCGCCCTCGCGCACCAGCTGCGCATCGACGTTGATCTCGCTCATGTCGTTGACGATCACCGCCACCCGGCGGCCCTCGCGGTTGCGCAGCAGCTGATTGAGCAGGGTGGTCTTGCCGGCACCGAGGAAGCCGGACAGCACGGTTACTGGCAGACGCGAATCGAAGGAGGCAGCAGAGGCAGTCATGGCGGAGCAGGTCTGGAAGGGGAATGAAATGTTACTATATAACATTCACTGACCAAGGCCCCCACGCCCCATGAAACGATCCTCTGCCCTGTTGGATGCCGGCGCCATTGCGCTCTCCGGCCTATGCCTGCTGCACTGCCTGGCCCTGCCGCTGCTCGCGGCGATGCTCCCGCTGATGGGCGTATGGGCTCAAGCCGAATGGGTGCATGCCCTGTTCGTGGCCATCGCCGCACCGGTCACCGGCTTCGCGCTGTGGCGCGCGCATCGTCAGCATCGCCTGCCCGTGCTGGCGATGGCCGGCGCGGCGGTCGGGCTGCTGTTGCTGCTGGCCGGTGCGATGGGTTGGCCGAGCCATGAGGCCGAGACCCCGATCACCGTGGTCGGCAGCCTGCTGTTGGCCAGCACACATGTGTGGAACGCCTGGCGGCGGCACCGGCACTGAGCGTGCGGCTCAGTGCTTGAACATCATCCCGACCAGGAACAGCACCAGCGGCGCGGCGCTGAGCACTGCGCCTACGATGCTTAGCCACGGCCAGCGCTCCTGACGGACGCGCGAGCCGACCGTGGCGATCAGGCCCACCGCTGCTGAAGCGAGCACCCCGATCGAGACACCGGTGGTGCTGGCGCCTGCGGTGACCCCGTGGTTGGCGGCGGTGGCGATGTGTGCGGCAAAGGCCCCGATGGGGGGGCCGAGGAAGCTGACGAGGCCGAGCAGCGGTAGCCGCTGTGCAGACATCGGTACGCCCGACGGTGGGCGCGGCGCTTGCGGAGAATCTGGCGGCACGAGGTGTCTCCTGAGAATCGCGTCACCGTACACCATTGCCTACCGACGACGGGGGCACGGGGCACGGGGCACGCAGACGGCATCTTTTCACGCCGTGTTGGACAATGCTCCCACACCCGCCGCCAAGGATCTGCCATGCGCGTACTGACCAGCCTGCTCTTCCTGTCGCCGCTGCTGTTGACCGGCTGCGGCAAGGACAACAGCGCCGGCGTGTTCTCGTCCGACCCGATGCTCGGCTGCTACGCCACCCACGCGCGCAAGCCAGCCGAATTCCGCATCGAGCAGCAGAGCGGCCAGTATTACGTGTCCTTCAATCGCGATGAGCAATGGCAGCGCGATGCCACGCCGCTACAGGAATCCAGCCGCGCCGAGATCGCCCAGTTCTTCCGCGACGATGCCGACCAGATCAACAAGGCCCTGGTGCGCCCCGGTGGTGGCTTCGGCATCTTCAAATTCAACCCGGGCGCCACGCTCAAGGGCAAGGCCAAGGACAGCGACTACATGGCGCTGGTCCTGATCGGTGCCGGCCCGGTGTTTCCGGTGAAGTGCCCCTGATGTCCAATGCCTGTTGCCCCCGCCCACCGGGCCACTGATACCGGCGGCGACCGACCGCCCACCGGCACCGGTGGCCCGGCCCGCAACACCCATCCCCGACATCGTCCCACCCGCAGTCGTACACAGGCGGGAATCCCATCCCCATACTTCAACATGGCGCCTCCGGCTCGCGGCGGCCGCGATGGATCGAGCTGTACGGCCATTGGGTCGCATCCCTCACGTGCCCGTGCTTGACTGGGTTGTGGTGCACGTAGGCCACGTGTCGCTGCAGATCCTCGGCGTCGACGATCCGGTGTTCACGAAAGCCGTTGTGCCAGAGCGGCCGCAGGCTGCGATCACGCCGCAGCTGCAGCCGCGGATCAACCATCGGCAACTGCCGGTCGAAGATCGCCTGGACCTGCGCCCAGCGGCGATGCCCCTCCTCGTCGCCCTCCGGCAGTGTCCAGACGCCATGCAGATGATCCGGCAGCACCACGATCGCGTTGATCCGGAACGGCCGCGCCTGCTGTGCCACCCGGAACGCCAGGCGAAGGACCTGCGCCTGCTCCACCAACAGGCTGCTGCTGCGATCGCGCAGGTGGGCGCTGAAGAAGTACGCGGTGCCGCTCGGCCAGAGGATGTGGTCATAGGACATGACCACAGTATCCAAAGCAGCCGGCCGCAGGACGATCAGCGCACTCCCTGTGCGCGCCTCGGAGACCGGCGCATACACGGGTCGGTCTCCCGTCATGAATGGGCCACATGAGGGCTGGCCGATGGCTTCTCAGGTACGATGCCCACCCCTGACTGCCATCCCGTCTGGCGCTCGCGCCGCGGCCTGAGATCCCGTGCCCCATTACACCGGCCCCCTGCTGACCCGCCCGCTCGCCGAGAGCCTGACCCGCGCCCGCGATGCCGGCACCGGCGAATGGACCGGCTCGCTCGACCTCGGCCGCTCCACCGGCACCGCCACGCTGGCGGCCGACCACTGGCAGTGGAAGGGCCAAACCTACGCCTATCCCGGCAAGACCAAGGACCGCACCCTGTACTACTGGGACGGCGAGGAATTCCTGGCGATCTCGCGCTTCGGCTCGGCGCTGATCAAGCTGGTGCCGACCGACTGGGACGCACCGACCTTCGAGATCGACGGCATCAAGATGCTGCCCAGCGCGCAGGTCTCCCCGTTCGAGGATGCCCGCCGCAAGGTCGCGCTGATCGCGCCGGCTGGCAAAACGGTGTTGGATACCTGCGGCGGCCTGGGCTATTTCGCCGCGTGCTGCCTGGAAGGTGGCGTCACCCGCATCCGCTCGTTCGAGAAGAACCCGGATGTGCTGTGGCTGCGCACGCTCAACCCATGGTCACCCGATCCGGACGCGGAGAGCAGCGGCGGCCGCTTGGCGCTGAGCCAAGGCGATGTGTCGCAGGAGATCGAGGGGCTGGAGACCGCCTCGGTCGACGCGATCCTGCACGACCCGCCGCGCTTCGGGATCGCCGGCGAACTGTATTCAAGGGTGTTCTATGACCAGCTCGCGCGCGTCATCCGCAAGGGCGGCCGGATGTTCCATTACACCGGTGCGCCGAACAAACTGACCAGCGGCCGCGATGTGCCACGCGAGGTCGCCAAGCGCCTGGAAAAGGCGGGGTTCAAGGCCGAGCTGGCGATGGATGGGGTGCTCGCGGTCAAGCGCTGAGCAAGGGGCTGGTCAACTGCCGCGAGGCAGTTTGGCCGCCCACATGTTGTCGACCAGATTGGGATAGCGCCGCCCGTTTTCCTCGGCGCGCTGACGTGCCGCATCCTTCTGCGCCTCGGAGAGCGGCTGCGACTTCTTCTTCCCATTGGGACTGGGCTTCTTCCAGGGCGGTGTCTGGGACTGGCGCATGGGTGGTCTCGTGTGGTCTGGCGCTACAGTTTTGCTACGCGGGTACAGCGTACAACAACGCCCGACACGTGATCTCAACGTGCCGGGCGCGTACTGCGAAGGACGACCTGCGACTTACTTCTTCAGGAAGTCCAGCAGCGCCTTGTTGAACGCATCGGCATGGCTGGCATTGCAGCCGTGCGGCGCGTCCTTCAGCACCACGACCTCACTGCCCGCGATGGCCGCATGGGTGCGCTTGCCCGAGCCCTCGAACGGCACCGTGCCGTCGCTGTCACCGTGCAGCACCAGGGTCGGGACCGTGACCTTCTTCAGGTCGCCGCGGAAGTCGGTCGTGCCGAAGGCTTTCATGCAGCCCAGCGCCGCGGTCTGATCGGACTGCTGGCAGAGCTTGATGGCCGCCTGACGCTCCTCCTCGCTGACCTTGAGCTCGCCGTTGGCGCTGAAGAAATCCTTGGTGAAGCCATCGAAGAACGTGTTGCGGTCCTTCTCCAGGCCTTCGCGCATTTCATCGGCCTTTTCCTGGGGCAGCGGGCCGTCGGGGTTATCGCTGGTCTTGAGCATGTACGGCGGTACCGCCGAGGCGAACACCACGCTGTGCAGCCGTGACTCGCCGTGCTTCGCGACATAGCGCGCCACTTCACCTCCGCCCATGGAGAAGCCAACCAGGGTGGCGTCCTTCAGGTCCAGATCCTCAAGCACACCGGCCAGATCATCGGCGAGCGTGTCGTACTCATAGCCATCGGCCGGCTTCTCCGAGCGCCCGAAGCCACGGCGGTCGTAGGCCACCACGCGATAGCCCGCCTCGCGCAGCGCGGGGACCTGGGCCTTCCACGATTCGGCCGACAGTGGCCAGCCATGGATCAATACCACCGGACGGCCGGTACCACCGGAATCTTCAACGTGCAGGCGAACGCGGGAAGCAGCCATGGGAACTCCTTGGAGCGATGGGGAAGGAAGTTCGATCCTAGGGAGAGGGGGTTGGGTGAGCCGTGAAAGAAAGCGCGATGTCGCTGACGTGACGTGCACAGGGCTGACTGCTACCCACCGGTGCGTTCAACGGTGCGAAGCTGGCATCACTCGGCCACGATCTCAGCCTCTGAGACGCCAGCGGACGATAGTTGCCATGGGGCATCGTCGACGCCGGGAACCGGCACATGGACTGTCATGAAATCACACCGGAGGCTGCGCATCGTGTGGAACCGAGCGCGTCCGGAAACGCCTGCTGTGGGCTGGCATTTACGTTGTTGTTGCATGGCCTTGGTGCGCATCCTGCAGCCCATGCGGCATTGCGTGCTGCTCTGCGGCAGAGGCCGGAGAGCGAGTGCTGTGCCAGCTGCGCGCTGTTGCGTGGCCATGACAACCCATAGATGCGTGCCGGCGACGTGGCCGGCGGAGCCATGGCTCGCCGCGCAGGTCGTCCATTACTAATTACATAGTTGACACGCCCGATCCGTCGGGCGCACGATGCGGCCATCAACTAACGAACCAGTAGATAGCCATGGCCCGCCCCGTATCGCCTGCCCTGACCGACACCGAACGCCGCATTCTGGAGGTGCTCTGGAAGAAGAAGGAGGCGTCCGTGCGCGAGGTCGCCGACGAGCTGTCCAAGAAGAAGCCGGTCGCCTATACGACCGTGCTGACCATGTTCAAGGTGCTGGACAAGAAAGGCCTGGTCCACCATCGCAGCGAGGGTCGCGCCTTCATCTACAGCGCCGCGATCACCCGCAGCGAGGCGCGCAAACAGGCGTTGGAGAATCTGCTCAAGTCCTTCTTCAACGATTCGCCCAGCGTGCTGGCCCAGCACCTGATCGATGAGCACGACATGGACGCTGACGAGCTTAAAGCGCTGCAGCAGCGCGTGGACGACGCATCTCCTTCGAGGACGCCCAAATGACCGTGCATTGGACCCAGGCCCTGGCAACGATGGCCGCGCAACATCTCTGGCAGAGTGCCCTGCTGTTCACACTTGCGGCCTTGGTGCTGGGGCGCAGCCGGCTCAGTGCGGAAGCGCTCTCCTGGGCGCTCTGCGCGGCCTTTGTGCTGGCCGCGGCGTCACCGCTGTTGGTCCTGCTGCCTCGCACCGCTCCGACGACTGTTGAGGTCGCGAAGCAGGCCGTACTGCCCTCAGCCACTGGGGCTCCAGTGGCGGTTGCCGCGCAGAAAGTGGACGGCATCACCAACACGATCCCCGCCTCCACCACGCCCACGCTGCTGCACGGCGCCGTGCTGATCTGGTTGCTCGGCACGCTATGGGGTCTGACCCGCTTGGGCCAAGGCGCATGGCAAGCGCGTCGCCTGCATCGCAGCGCGCGGCATTCGCCCCAGCACCAAGCGCTGCTGGGTGGAGAACTGCCTGCGGGTGCCAGCGTTGCACTATCCGATATCGCCCCGGGCCCGATGGTGGTTGGCCTGTGGTCGCCGCGCATTCTGGTGCCGACCACGATGGCATCCACCCTGCCCCCGGCCGCGCTGCGTGATCTGCTGCTGCATGAAGCCGCGCATATCCGTCGGCATGATCTGTGGATCACGGCTGCACAGCGTGCACTGCTCGCCGTGTACTGGTGGAGCCCGTTCCTGCGCCTGCTGGGCCGTCGGCTGGATCTCGCCCGCGAGATGGCTTGCGATGAGCGGGCGGCCCTGCGCACCGGGAGTGGCCGCGGCTATGCCGATTCCCTCCTAGCCGGTATCGCCGGCCTGACGACACGGCGCGGGCGCAGCGCGCCACTGGCCGTCGGTATGTCTGCCACCCGCAGTGGCTTGAGCCAGCGCATCGATGGGCTGCTGCGTCTGGACACGCGCTCGGCCCGCTGGACAACGCGCTTCGGCTGGGGCGCGCTGTGTGCGGTTGCGCTGGTCGCGCATGTTGGTGTCACCGTGGCCGCTACGCCGCGGTTGGGCAAAACGATCATCGTTGCAGAGAACGAAACCGCCACCACGTCGCGCACCGTCTCGCCGCACGCCGAGCAGCTGCTCAGCGCGGCCAGCAACGGCGACATCTCCCGCGTGCAGCAGCTGGTCAAGACGGGTGTTGCCGTGGACACGCAGGTGAGTGGCGACGGCACCGCGTTGATCATCGCCGCCAAGCAAGGCGAACTGGCGATGGTCGACGCCCTGCTCGTGCTAGGCGCGCAGCCCGACCTGGCCTCGCGCGGCGATGGCAATCCGCTGATCGCTGCGGCACGTCGCGGTCATCTGCCGGTCGTCGAGCGCCTGGTCGACGCCGGGGCCGACGTCAACCGCATCGTCGCCTTGGACGAAACCCCGCTGATCAACGCTGCACGTTCCGGCGATGTAGAGACCGTGGCCTATCTGGTCGAGCACGGTGCCGACGTCAACCTGGGCGTGGTGGCCGATTTCGGGCAGTGGCGCTCGCCGCTGAATCAGGCACGCAACGATCGCGTCCGTGACTACCTCACCCAGCGTGGTGCGGTCGCCGGCAGACGCTGAGCGGACGCATTGCCCAAGGTTGACGCTGATCGGTGCGATCGCCTCCGCCGCCATCGCCCGCCACTCAATACTCCCTTTCGCTGAACCGTATTGCCCCTCTCTGCGGCGTGCACGCGCGCGCCTGTCTTTCGCGCATCGCTCCTTCATGAGGTATCGCATGGCTTACGCATCCACTCCGCAGGCATCCCTACACTCGCGAACCCGCAGCGTTCAGATTGGCCTGCTGCGCGCGTCGCTGTGTGCCGCGCTGGTACTGCTGCTTGCCGGCCCCGCATCGGCGGCGGACCGCGAAGACGCGGCGATCCGCACGGCGCTCGCCTCCGGCCTGCGCCCCACCGTGGTGCCAGCCGATACCGCGCTGCCGCACTGGTCGCTGCAGCAACGCATGGCCCAGCACCATGTGCCCGGTGTAGCCATCGCCGTCCTACGGGATGGCAAGCTCGTGCACAGCGCCGGCTACGGGACGCGCGAGATGGGCACGCAGGCTGCCGTGAATGCCGACACGTTGTTCTCGGTCGGCTCGGTCAGCAAGGTGGTTACGGCCGCCACATCACTCCGCTTGGTGGCCGATGGCACCCTCGCACTGGACCAGGACATCGCGAGGTATCTGCGCAGCTGGAAAGTGCCTGTTACCCAGGCAGTACCGGCACCGCGGCTGACTCTGCGCATGTTGATGTCGCACACCGCCGGGCTGAGCGTGCACGGCTTCGCCGACTACCTGCCCGGCGAACCGTTGCCCACCTTGCTGCAGACATTGGACGGCATCGCTCCGGCCAAGAACAAACCCGTACGTCTGATCCATACACCCGGCGAACGGGGCGATTACTCTGGTGGCGGCGTGATGGTCGAACAACTCGTGCTCGAAGATGTTACCGGCCAGCCGCTGGACACGCTCGCGCGCAGGCAGGTCTTCGAGCCACTGCATATGCAGCGCAGTCGTTTCACCGATCCGCCGGCCACCACCGACAACATTGCCAAAGCGCATGACCGCGACGGCAAGCCCACCGCCCTGCCGCGCGGCTGGCAATCCTTCCCCGAACAGGGCGCCTCGGGCCTGTGGACCAGCGCCAACGACCTAGCGGCGTTCGTCGCCGCCCTGACCGCCAGCTACCGCGGCCAAAGCAACTTCCTGCCGCAACCCGTTGCGAGCGACATGATGACCGAGGTCTCGCCGAGCTGGCACGGTCTTGGCCCGCGTCTGGACGGTGCCGGGCAGAACCGGATCTTCCACCATGGTGGCTCCAACGACAGCTACCGGGCGTGGATCGAGGGATATCTGGAGACGGGTGACGGCTTCGTCATTCTTACCAACGGTGAGAACGGTGCTGCGCTGGCGAAGGAGATCCGCAATGCGCTGTCCGATGCGATTGGGCGTGGGGTGAATCCTGCCGTGCGCACGGTTGCGCTGGACCTTCGTGAGCCGCGATATGCGGACTATGCCGGGGTCTTCGAACAGGATGAGAACGTGCCGATGGCGCAGCGCCGCGCGTTGGCGGACATCTTCGACATCCCGACGCTGGAGGTGAAGGTGGCTGATGGGGAGGTGCGCGTGGGTGTGGCGGGGACGAAACGCGATGGGCGCGTGCTGCCAGTGTCGCCGAATCGTTTTGTGTCACCGGATATCGATGGACTGGAGATCGAGTTCCATCGGGATGCGTTCGGGAACGTGGAGGCGTTGAGTGTGGTGCTTGGGGAGGCGCGGGGGTATTACGTGAGGCGGAAGCTAGCAACGCAGTAGCCACCGGATCGACTCCTATCTGTCAGGGCAATCGCAACCACTCCATTCATTGACCCAACGTATTGCGATACGCTGGCTCTATCGAATCAAAGATTCGCATTAGAGTTGCTTGCGCCATGGTGGAGCACTGGACAGACAGTGAGCTGGAATCAGCAGTGGATGCTTACCTCGATATGTTGACCGATGAGTTGAATGGCCGCCGCGTCGTGAAGGCACATGCCTATCGCGAGCTGTCTGAGAAGGTCGGGAGGAATGCCAAAGCGTGGGAGTTCCGCATGCAGAATATCTCCCACGTTCTAGATGGCCTGGGCTTGCGATGGATCGACGGCCTTAAGCCAGCCAAGAACGTGGGTCAGGACGTTGCGGCACGCTTGATCAAGCTGATCGGCGAACGACCATTTCCGCAGCAGATCAGCGCGCCCACTCTAGATCAGGTAACTCAGGACGCCGTAACGGAAGGCGCATTCAATCCAGGAACCGCTTCCGACCAGCGAAAGCGGGTCCTCGCGAGCATTGTTCGCCGACGCGGTCAGCCCGCATTTCGTGCAGCCTTGATCAAGGCATATGCCGGACGCTGTGCCGTCACCGGGTGTGACGTATTGGATGCACTCGAAGCCGCGCACATCTTTCCGTACTTGGATGGCGAGACAAACGCTGTAAGCAATGGGTTACTGCTCAGGGCAGACATCCATACATTGTTCGACCTGCGTCTGATTGCCGTTGACCCTGAAGCGCGGACGGTTCTCATCGCTCCTAGCTTACGTGCTTCGACCTATGGGTCGCTGCAGGGTGTTTCGCTATCGACTACAGCAGCCGCCGGCGATAGCGCGAGTCATCACGCACTTGTCTACCACCGAGCAAATTGCAAGTGGTGATCGGCGATTTGATAGCTTCCGCTGAACAACCAAATTCACTTCATAAGCCTCAGGATCGACTGCTGTCGGCAACCTAGAGTGAGAGAACTCTGAAGATCTTTGGCATTTGACCTTGATCACTGATCTAGGCCTCCGCATCGACGACCCTCAAACCTCCATTCAACGAAACGCGTAGGTCTCGATATGAGGATGAAAAGGGTTGCGGTGGCATTCTTACCCTCGTTGGCGATGGCTGCGCAGGTTTCAGCTACCGAGTCTGCAGATAGCACCGATCAGTTTGTGACCGATGCGAATGGGGATACTCACGTCATCAGACGGAGTCAGTGGAGCGACTTCAATGGAGCGTCTGTGGTCGTGGATCAGCTGCTGAAATCGGATGGCTTTGGTCGCCTTATTTATCGGTACGACGAGCAAACGGAGGCGACGAAGCTGTATCACCAGGCGATCTGCGAATCGGTTGGCATGACGCCGTCTTCGGGTGAAGGGATTGCAGGCGGCTCAGCTAGTGGCTGGGCGTGCGAAGGAGAATCCGCAGAAGCGGAGCTTGGTCATCAGATGGCTCCTAGGAGTGTTGACTGGGTTTCAACGACCGCACCTAGTGGACAGGTTCCCGTAGGGGTTACCTATCACTCTACCGGTCAAATGAGGATGCAGAGCTCTATAGGGGGGCCACGAAGAGCTACGGTTGGCGTCGACAATGGTCGCTGCACCTACACAGACGTCAAGCACTTCTCAGGCGCATTCACCGACAGCGGCCAAATAATTGTGGCCTGCATCGTGCACCAATCGAGGTTTGTGAACACCTCCATGGATGTGTGCACTCCCAGGCGATGCGGGTCTCACAGGGGCACGCAGTTTGCTCGGTAGCTAAGCCATTCACACGGTCGATTGCATCCGGGAGCAGTGAGCCAGCCAACACATTTTTGTCCCATTCACCGCCATACACCTCACTTCCATCGCTAATCTATTCATTGAGGTTGATGCCGGGGACCGTGCCCCACCCACTGACGTGGCCGCGCAGCACAAAAGACAGTGAAATCGAGTGTAGGAGTGAGACCGGCCGCAAAATGCGGCCGGTTTTTGTTGTCGCTGACGAGAGTTAAAGCGCAATCCGAGCGACAGACTCTTCGCTGCCCTTCGGCTCGCTGTCACCATTCTTGATGGTCACGTAGAGCACGTTCTTCTTGGCATCCAGCGCCAAGCTGTTCGGATGCGTCGGCACCGCGTACGTCGCCACCTGCTTATAGGTATCGCTGTTGTACGCGGTGACAGTGCCGCCATCGCGGTTGGTCACGTACAGGCGCTTGCGTGGTGCATCCAGCAGGATGCCCAGCGGGCCGGCATCGGTCGGGATGCTGGCCAGTTCCTTGCCGGTGGTACGGTCCAGCACCAGCACCCGCTGACCCGGATGCTTGGATTCGAAGCCCGAGCTGCTGGCCTGATACTTGCGGATCATTTCCGAGCCCTGGTCGGTCACGAACAGGCGCTTGCCAGCCGGATCCAGCGCGATGTTCATCGGCTGCTCCGCACTGACTTTGAAGCGCTGCTCGACCTTGCCGCTGTCGGTGCCGACGGTGACAACCTCGGCCAGCAGGTTGGAGGTGTAGACGCGCTTGGCCTTGGCATCCAGTGCCAGACCCGGCGCCTTGGCGTTGCCCAGGCCCGGAATGGTGTTGATGACCTTCAGCGACTGTGTATCTACCACGAACAGCACGCTGCCCTCACCCGAGTGCCCGGTGACGTACAGGCGGTTGTTGGTGCCATCGACGACCAGCTCGCGCAGATCGTGGGTGTAGGCGGCCTTGCCGTCCTTGCCGACCTTCTTTTCCATCAGCTGCACGATGCCAACCGACTTGTTGGTAGCGGTGTCGACCACGGTGACCGAGGTGTCGACAGTGTTACCGACGTAGAGGCGGTTGTTGGCGTCGTCCAGCACCACGCCGAAGGCCTTGCGCTCCAGCGGGATGGCGGTCTCGACCGCCAGAGTTTCCGGGTTCAGGCGCAGCACCTGGGACGGACCAGCGGCATCACCGAAGCCTCCCGAGGAGGCGACGAACACGGCGTTCTGATTGGGGCTGAAGGCCAGCTCATAGAGGCCCTGGGCAATGGCTTTGCGCTGGACGGCGGTGCTGCTGGCGGATGCGGTGGCCTGGTCAGCAGCGAACGCGGACGGGGCGCCAAGACTCAGGGAGATGGCGAGCGCCAGAGCGGCGGAGCGGATTACGGAATTGCGGTACATGCGAGCTTCCTTGAAGGGGCACGGGAGGGTGTCCTGGCTCGCTGGGCCGTACGTGTGACGGCCGGCCCCGCATCTGTCTGCGCTGGGTGGGCTGGCTGGGTTTGCGGGGGAATGGTAGCAGGATGGCCAGAATGGTGCCTCCAACGAGTGGGACCTGCCTGCGACACCCGTTGTCGCATCAGATCGCAGACTTAAACGGGACGGAACGAACGACGGGCAAGGACGCCCGATCTCCCAAGACAAAAGGAAATGCAATGTTCAGGATCATTGGAGCCGCGGTTGTGTATGGATTTGCCCTGTATGGCCTTGGAGCCTGGCTGGCCGATCAGCAGAGCGGCGACTCAGCGAACTGACGCTGCGCTCGTACAGTCAGATCGCACCGTTAGATGATGCGGCCTGATCGCCGCGCGTGCCGGATGCCTGCCACGCAAGTACGCGCATGGCGCGTTTGCAATGCTTTCGCAGAATCGTTCGACAAACCAAAAGACAATAGGAGCCAGGTCTACCAACAGGTGGAGCTGGCTCTTATTGCTACGGAAGATGCTCCAGATGATGTGACCCATCCGCGTCCGAACCTGCCGCCGCTGCTGCCTGCAGAAATCTACACGCCTGCAAGTTCACATCGATAAAGGCATCCCATGACATTGTCGCTGCGTAATGTCGGCTGAACTGCAGATCGACCCGACAGATGTCTGGCCGATCTTCGTAAATGCCACACTTACGCGTAGCCACTACGTAATGGCGACAGGTGCCATCGCCACGATCCAAGAATTGAGTCTGCTCAGCGGCGTTGACGTGCTGGCAACACAAGCCACATGCGCTGCACGGAAAGACCTCGCTCATCCCTTCGCAAGCCCACTCAACCAGGAACGGGTGGTAACAGTGTTGCCCAGCTGGAATGGCAGCTCAATCCCGCGGCGCTCGGCCTCCACTGTCAGCAACCATGCGCACTCAAGCTCGGAGTTGCAGGAGCTGAGATCTTCAGCGAATGCCACCATCGCACAAGGATCGACATTCAACTCCAGGTCTGCGAGTTGTAGAAGATATGCATCAAGTCGTCGATTGATCTCCACAAAATCGGCCAGTGTCTGCACATGCGCGCTGCGCGCGACGAAGTCCCATATCTTCGCCGCTAAAGGACTGTGCAACAGCGACCATGTCAGGCCAAGCGTCACCACCCCACTGATCAGTGCCGCCAAGAAGGAGGTGATTGGCCCACCCACGATAGGCGTCGCGGCCAGAGCCCCCAACTGGGTTAATACCAGCGATGCCGCAACTGCGCCTGCACCTACGGTAAGGGCCGCCAATGCCGCTCGCTTTCTATCCGTGTCATTCAGTTTTCCCGGATTTAAGCACATGATCTTGATCGATTTGACCAAGGATCCCCACATTTCACGCATGACTTTGGCTGCGATCTTTGCTGACTTCGCAAAGATGTTGAACACCGTGGTAGTTATGCTCGCGGCGACGCCCCCGAGAAACGCGTCACCGAACTCCGTCATCAGATCGCGGAATCGTCGCTGCACTCGTCGCCAAATTCCTTGAAGCATCACACTAACGCGACGCAGGAATCGATCGAAGGTAAAGTTCCTTCCAAGGCTCTTCATCGCCGCGGGCAGCTTGGCACGAAGCTCGAACCAGACTTCGCCCGCGACGAGGCCAAGAACCTGACGCAGCCCCATACGGAATCCAGTATTGACGGACGCGGTGGCCGTGTCCTTAAGGAAACGGCTGCCAGTGTAGTACGTGACATTCACCTCTTTCTCGTAGGCTTCCCGGGCCTCGGCGTCACGTTGACGCATCCCCTCCTCATCAATGGACTTCAGCGTCTCGTTCCGCTTACTAATCTTGTTGATGCCGGCTTCCAGAGTGCGCACCTCATGCTGCTGCTCCGGGGTGTCGCGAGGCATTACATCAAGCTTTCGCTGAAGCGCAGCGATTTTTTCCTGATTCTTCGCAATCGTCTTGGAGACATCTGCCAGGTACTGATCAATCGGTTTGGCACCTTTAGACGAGTTGATCGTCTCGTGCGTCGACTGAAGATTGCTGCTGCGATTTGCGATCTCAATGCCGTCTATGCCCGCTAGCACGCGACCAGGGTCGTCGTGGATTTCTTTGGCTGCAACGACGTGATCAAGTGCTCGCTTGTCGCCCTCTGTCATGAAGGTATTGCGGTAAGGGTCGTGAAGCGTTCCGGACTGGTGCGATATCTTGTCAGCCGCCCCCTGCTCCTTGTAAGTGGGGTGCGTGTGATAGGCCGTTGAATCATATGCGCCGCGCTCTACGTACCGTTGCCTTTCTGCTTCAGTGGCGAAGTGCTCCTGGCGAACATTGTGGATGGTATCCACGTCGCCACCTTCCTTGTCCTTCAGCAGTAGGAAATCCAGACCGAAGCTAGTGACCAAGCTGTTGACAACCGTCTTCTCCAACTCAGGGATCCAGTCGAAGTCGTGGTTTGCGTATGTCGTGTTCATATGGCAGGCCGGAGGCAGGAGTGTGAAGGGGCGGCGGACGTGTCTAGTCCACCGCCAGTAAACTTACTGAGCGTTGAAGCGCATCGCGCTGTTGCGACCGGTGTCCAGCGCATCATCAATCCCATCCGAGTTGAGGATCAATGATCCATCCGCATCGGTTTCCATTTCCGGCATGCCGTCAGCGTTAACAATCACATCGTCGTTCTTAATCTTCACCTTAAACAGAGGAGTCGAGATGATGTCGGTAAGAATCGCGGCAAGGGCATATCCGTTGCCAATGGCCAGCATGATTTCTTCCTCGAACTTCGCGAGCTCCTCATCCACGTCACGACCAAGACGCTTCAAGCTGCCGATGAGATTGTCGATACCCTCGAGAGTGTCCAAGTAACGGTCAAAATTGACCTGAATCTCTTCCACTGCGGACTTAACCTTGCGAGCTGCCAAGTCGGTTTTCGCCATCAGCGTAGATGCCGCTTCAAGCTTGGGAATTGCTCGGTCCACCTCAGCGCTCGCCTGCTTGGCGTTCTTCAGCGCCATCTCGCCATGGCTGTCATACGCCCAGCCGGCGATAGCCAGAATAGGCGCGGCCACTGCCGCGCCCAGAATGGCCGTTCCGCCCGCCATGCCCAGACCACCCGCCGCGAGTGAGCCGCCACCAATAGCTGCCAGCGTGGCATTGGTGGCCGCGACGCCCGCCAGACTAGAGATGGCAGTACCCGTCGATGCAGCAGCAAATGTCATGACGCCGCCGTACACTGCAAAGCCGGCGGCAACGCCACCTGCGCCAGCGCCAGCAATACTACCCAGCACACCTACGGCAGAGTAGGTATAGGCTTCCACTTTCTGCAGGGTATGCCGGGGCAGCTTGACCTCCAGCTTGAGATCTCGACTCTGGTTCAACTGCTGCAGAAGTGCAGCGGACAGCGTCGAGAAACGCTCGAACTCTTTGCCTATGCTTAGCTCCAGGTTCCCAAGTGCATCCAGGGACTCCATGGTCTTCTTCTCTTGTCGGTCGAACTGATCACGACGCACTTGATAGCGCGAGCGCGCAGATTCGACGATATCATCCGACTCACTGTGCTTTTTGTAGCCGTCGTATGCTTTCTTGGCGCCAAGGGAGGCGGCAGCTGCTACGCCGAGACCGATGAGAATGGGAATGGGCATGTCCGTATTTCCTAGTGGTGAGTGGTTGTGGGCTTGATATGAAAGTTCGCCGATGGTTAGGCGAAGGCAGTGTTGTAAGAAGCTGCCGCTTCACGAATTCGATTGGCGACAAGCACACGCATCGACTCAGGAGAAAGCACGCGGATACGCTCAGCTTGGCTGAGCAACCACGTCACCATCTCCTGGTCGTCCGGTACCTCGACCTGCAGCCTGTGCCAGTCACTACCTTCAATTGGTTGCAGTGTCTGGTTCAATGCGAGCGGGGTTTCGGCGAGTGCCCAGGCCAGTTGAGGGTGTACATCGGCGTTCAGTGCCATCGTCTCTTCGCTGATTCGGGGGCTAAAGGCAGCCGATTTGAGATAGCTCGACATATCGAATCCACGATCGTCGGCCACCTCGTTGGTAACCCCAACCTCAACAAAGCGATGGAGGGCAAAGTGCCTAAGATCATCAAAATTCCCGACGCGGGCGATCAAATAGGTAGTGGCACCACGGGCCGCCAACCCCGCAGGGTGCAACCTCATTTCAATAGGCTGGGCTTTTGCTCGACTGAGGTATAGGCTTTTCAACACGCGTCCTGTCAACAAAGCCGTCGCTACTTCGTCCCAAATCTGCGGCTCTACAACGGCAGGCATCAATGGCTTCACGGGCGGCACCACGCGTACGCGGCGCGACCATTGCGAGAGCCCGTTCTGGTCCATTGCCTGCAGCAGCTCCCGGGCCTCGCAGAAATGAGGGTCGATAAGCGCAAGTACAGTCGGTGGTAGAACATGGCGCAGATGCTCCTCTGCCATAGTCATTGCAAGTGCGGCAGCAGGGCTGATCACAGGCACCGTGCTCTGGACACCTGCGGCAAAGGACCAGCGATAAGGTCGAAGCCGACGCACCTCCTCGTCGCAATCTTCAGAGCTGCACACCAATTGGAAGAGCGTGCTGAGCTTGCCTGAGAGATCACGCTGCAGTGAGCGCAGATTGATATCAAACCCTTCCGCCAGAAGTGAATCACGTAGCTCCACGGTTGATATGCTCCGCGGATAGCGTGGGATCAATCTAAGCAAGACGAGATTCCGGGCGAGCGGATCTTTGATTGAACGTTGCGTCATGGCGTCATGCTGGGCGCGGCACTTGCCGACCCCCTCTCATTCGGAACTGGGAGCAGCTTGCGGCCGGCATGCGACATACGGTGTCGCATGATCACTTTCGACGTAATGCCGAAGAGGCTAGCAAGCCAAGATCAGCCGCGTGGGCCTTGTTAGGTGCGGCGGCTCGCAGGCTCAGCTTGAAGAGCGGCCCGATCTTTCAGTCTGGAGTGATGAGCTGCATCACCTTGATGGTCGTCCCATGACGCACTTGCGGCAGTACGCCCGCCCGCGAGAGAAATCCGTTTCATCTCTAGCCCCCCTGTGGGCCGCTTAGCTTCGGGCAAGTCTACGTCATGAACGGGACATTTGGACGGGCGTCCTAAACCACCTTCCGGAAAGCTCGAGTGCTCCAGTTGCCCTAAAGTCGGCTACCGACTTGCCGATAATCTCGTCGTCAATCTATAGACGTGCGGAGAATTTGGCCTTCCTTTTCCAGTTAGGCGCTCACGGACGTGCCCGGAGGTTGACTGAGAGGTGGAAGATTTTCCGGGCCTCAGCCCACCAGCGCATTGCTTGTATGAGGGTGTCGGAATTGGCCCAGGGCAAAATGAAACTCTGTTGACAGGCCCAGCTTAGCGGTTTCGCCCAAGCCCCTCTTCCGTCGCTATTCCGCAGATTGCCGTAAGCCAGAGTTGGATGCCACAGCCGTAGCTGTCAGCTCGACTCTCAGTATCGCAAGCGGATGAGCCTGCCCCGACAGGACAATGAACTGGCTCCGTCGCTAGTCCACACAAGACGTCCAAAATGTCTTGGGTGTCATGAAGCCGAGCTCTACTCCAAGTAGATCGCCTGGTTGCGAACCAGACCTTCGTCGCGGATCTATACGCAACGCATCAGGAAACTGCCTGATACAGCGGCAGCTACCACAGACGTACACCACTTAGAGTGATAAAGCTGAGCGCTACTCGATTCAAGCCAAGTTCCAAGGAATCGAGGATGACGACTAATTCACCGGACCGCTCTTCAGTAGCATAAAGCAAGAGGGGCGACCAACAGGCCGCCCCTCTTACGTCACCGGATTGATATTCTGATATCAAACCCCGACAGGATTAGCCTTCTCAGGATCAATCTTGTACTGCTTGATCGCCCGGGCCACATCCTTCCCGGTCATCTTCCCTTCCTTCGCCAGCGCCGCAATCGCGGCATGCGCGATGTAGTACCGGTCAACCTCGAAGAAGCGACGCAGGTTCGCACGGGTATCCGAGCGACCAAAGCCATCCGTACCCAGCACCGTGTACGACATCGGCACGAACGCGCGGATCTGGTCCGCATACGCACGCACATAGTCGGTCGCGGCAATCGCCGGGCCCTGGCGGCCTTCCAGCAGCTCGGTCACGTAGGCCTTGCGCGGCTCGGCTTCCGGGTGGAAGCGGTTGTAGCGCTCGGCATCGAAACCATCGCGGCGCAGTTCGTTGATGCTCGGGCAGCTCCAGATGTCGGCGGTGACGCCGAAGTCCTTGTCCAGCAGCTCGGCAGCAGCAATGGCTTCGCGCAGGATGGTGCCCGAACCCAGCAGCTGCACGCGCAGCTCGCCCTTCTTCGGCTTGCCGGCGTCGGTGAGCAGATACATGCCCTTGACGATGCCTTCGGCCGCGCCTTCCGGCATTTCCGGGTGGGTGTAGTTCTCGTTCATCAGGGTGATGTAGTAGTACTCATCAATCTGATCTTCCATCATGGCCTTGGTGCCGTGCTGCAGGATCACCGTCACTTCGAAGCCGAAGGTCGGGTCATAGCTGCGCACGTTCGGAATGCCACCGGCGACGATATGGCTGAAGCCATCTTCGTGCTGCAGGCCTTCACCGTTCAGCGTGGTGCGGCCGGCGGTGCCACCGAGCAGGAAGCCACGGGTACGCATGTCCGCGGCCTGCCAGGCGATGTCGCCCACGCGCTGGAAGCCGAACATCGAGTAGTAGATGTAGAACGGCAGCATCGGCACGTTGGAGACCGAGTAGCTGGTACCGGCAGCCATCCAGGAGCTGATCGCGCCCGGCTCGCTGATGCCCTGCTGCAGCACCTGGCCGCTCTGGTCTTCGCGGTAGAACATCAGCTGGTCCGCATCGACCGGCTTGTACTTCTGGCCGAACGGGGCGTAGATGCCGATCTGGCGGAACAGGCCTTCCATGCCGAAGGTACGCGCTTCGTCGGCCACGATCGGCACGATGTGCGGGCCCAGTTCCTTGTCGCGCAGGGTGATGTTGAGGCTCTGCACGAAGGCCATGGTGGTGGAGTAGCTGCGCTCGCCGCTGCTCTTGAGCAGGCGCTCGTAGCTTTCCAGCCTCGGTGCGTTGAAGCTCTTGGTCGCCTTGCGGCGGCGCTGCGGCAGGTAGCCACCCAGGGCGGCACGGCGCTCCTGCAGGTACTTCACTTCCGGCGAATCCGGGCCGGGGTGGTAGAACGGCACCTGGCCATCGGCCAGCTGCGCATCCGTCACCGGGATGTTGAAGCGGTCGCGGAAGTGGCGGACGGCATCGTCATCCAGCTTCTTGGTCTGGTGGGTCGGGTTCAGTGCTTCACCCGCGCTGCCCATGCCGTAGCCCTTGACCGTCTTGGCCAGGATCACGGTCGGCATGCCCTTGGTGTTCACGGCCTGGTGGTAGGCGGCATACACCTTGTGCGGATCGTGGCCACCACGGTTGAGGCGCCAGATATCGTCGTCGGACAGGCCGGCGACCATCGCAGCGGTTTCCGGGTACTTGCCGAAGAAATGCTCGCGGGTATACGCGCCACCGAAGGCCTTGCAGTTCTGGTATTCGCCGTCGACGGTTTCCATCATCAGCTTGCGCAGGACGCCGTTGGTGTCCTTGGCCAGCAGGGCATCCCAGTAACCGCCCCACAGCAGCTTGATGACATTCCAGCCGCCGCCACGGAACACGCCTTCCAGTTCCTGGATGATCTTGCCGTTGCCACGCACCGGGCCGTCAAGGCGCTGCAGGTTGCAGTTGACCACGAAGATCAGGTTGTCCAGGCCTTCGCGGCCGGCCAGCGCGATCGCGCCGAGGGTTTCCGGCTCATCGCTCTCGCCGTCGCCGATGAAGCACCACACCTTGCGGTCGGACTTCTCGATCAGGCCACGGTTTTCCAGGTAGCGCAGGAACTGCGCCTGGTAGATCGCGGCGAGCGGGCCCAGGCCCATCGAGACGGTCGGGGTCTGCCAGTAATCGGGCATCAGCCACGGATGCGGGTAGCTGGAGAGGCCACCGCCGTCGACTTCCATGCGGAACTTGTCCAGCTGGGCTTCGTCGATGCGGCCTTCCAGGAACGAACGCGCATAGATGCCCGGGGCGCTGTGGCCCTGGATGAAGAGCAGGTCGCCCGGGTGGTCTTCGCTCGGGGCGCGCCAGAAGTGGTTGAAGCCCACGTCATACAGCGTGGCGCCGGAGGCGAAGGAGGCGATGTGGCCGCCCAGGTCGCCCGGCTTGCGGTTGGCGCGCACGACGGTCGCCATCGCGTTCCAGCGGATGATGGAACGAATGCGCCATTCCAGTTCGGCGTTGCCCGGGCTCTTGGCCTCCAGGGTCGGCGCGATGGTGTTCACGTACTCGGTGGTGGGAGAGAACGGCAGGTAAGCACCCGAACGACGGGTCAGTTCCACCATGCCTTCCAACAGCTGATGCGCGCGCTCGGGGCCCTCGACATCAATAACGGCCTTCAGCGACTCGATCCATTCCTGGGTTTCCACAGGATTCGGGTCGTTGTTCAGCACCTCGTTCAACCAGTTCATTTGCGCTCCCATGACCGCACGCACGCGCGCGACTGTTTTAGATTTCTAGCCGCAAAGTGTAGCGCACCAAGGGGTTTGCTTACTTCGCTACGGTTGCGTATGGAACCATCCGGGCGTGTCCGGATGGACAGCCGGCGACAGCGCACGGGCCGCGCTGGAAGGCTCCACGCTGTATTTCAGCCTGCCCGGTGGCGATGACACCGGCGCGTCAGCAGGACAGCGCTGGACAGCGCAGGCGCTGCGGCGCGGGCGATTGACGTGGCCAGTGCGCGAAGCGACGCCGTTCGAGCGCGCGGCGGCGTGAATCATCGGGCGTGCTGGCGGGCCGGGGCGCGGCGCAGTGTTCCACCACAAGCACGCACCGTCGCACGCTGGATTGACCTGAACGCATGCCTGCCATGCGTGCGCGGTTGCTGGCCGAACCGGAGTTTTCGATATATCGTTCCGCCACTGCATTCGATATATCGAAATGACCTCTCCGCGCGACCTCGACCGCCCTGCCCGCCCGCTGACCGCCCGGCCCCTCAGCCGCGGCGACCTGCGCCTGCTGGTGCTGTCCCTCCTCGCCGACCAGCCCCGCCACGGCTACGAGTTGATCCAGCTGATCAGCGACATGTTCGTGCGGGTCTACACGCCCAGTGCCGGCTCGATCTACCCGGTGCTGGCGCAGTTCGAGGCCGCCGGCTGGGTCGGCGCGGTCGAGGACGGTGGGCGCAAGCGCTACGCGCTCAGCGCGCTGGGCCAGGCCGAGCTGGAGGCACAGCGCGATGAGGTCGATGCAGCGGTGCACCGGGTACGCGACAGCGCGCGCACGATCACCAAGGCCAACCTGCCGCCGTCCGTGCGCGATGCGCTGCGCGAGCTCAAGCACGCGCTGGGGCTGTGCCATGGCCGTTGGCAGGACGACAACGCCGCTGCCGTGGCCGAGGCGCTGCGCGAGGCCGCCGCGCGGATCCGTGCGCAGGGCCGCTGACCTCTCCCTCCTTCTTTTCAGACCCAGCCAGCCACCGCCCGCCAGGTCCTTCTCTCTCAACGCCGCGCTGCGGCACTGATCCAGGTATTCCCATGGCTCTGCATGAAAACCGACTGCTCCGTCATTCCGTGAAGTTCCGCCCGCTGCAGGTGCTGCGCACCGAAGAGATCAGCCCGTGCATGCGCCGGGTGATCGTCGGTGGGCAGGCGCTGGAAGGCTTCGATTCGCCCTCGCCGGATGACCACGTCAAGCTGTTCTTCCCCAACGCCGAGGGCCAGTTCGTGGTCCCGACGATGACCCCGGAAGGCCCGCGCTACCCGGACGGCCAGACGCCCTCCCCCTCGCGCGACTACACCCCGCGCTGGTGGGACCTGGAGACCCACGAGCTGGCGCTGGATTTCGTCATGCACGGCGACGGCCTGGCCTCGACCTGGGCCGCCAACGCGCGGCCGGGCGATGCGATCGCCGTGGGCGGCCCGCGTGGCTCGCACATGACCGCCGATGACTTCGATACCTACGTGCTGATCGGCGATGAAACCGCGCTGCCGGCGATCGGCCGCTGGCTGGAGACGCTGCCGGACGGCGCCAATGCCGATGTGTACATCGAGATTCCCGAGTCCGGCGACCGCCAGGAACTGCCGGAAGATGACCGCATCCGCGTCTCGTGGCTGGAGCGCAACGGCTTCGACGCCGCCAGCAGCACCCTGCTGGAAGACGTGCTGACCGATTTCGAGGAACCGGACGGCGACACCTTCTATTGGATCGCCGCCGAATCGCGCCGGGCCCGGATGATGCGCAAGTACATCGAGGGCCACCTGGGCGTGCCCAAGGACTGGATCCGCTCGACCGGCTACTGGAAGGCGCACGGCAGCGAGCACCACGACGACTGAGCCCGCGACGGGCACCGGCCGCGGATGCGACAATCGCGTTTTGTGCCGGTGCCTTTCATGCAAGCCCCCTCTCTTTCGGCACTGACCGATCTGATCGACCGCGCCGAGCGCGCCGATCCCGCGCTGGATGCCGCCCTGGCGGCGCTGGCGCCTTCCGTGGGCGAGAACATCGCCCCGCTGCGCACCGCCCTGGTGCCGCTGGCCCGCGCGCAGGCGGCGCTGGTGCAGGCGAACATCGATATCGACCTGGTCGCCGATGAGCTGCGCCGCTACCAGAAGTACGCGATGCCCGGTAAGCCGAGCCTGCAGATCGTGCAGCTGCGCAAGCAGCAGGCCTCGGTGAAGCAGGCCGCGCTGCTGGCGCGCCAGGCGTTCGCGCAGGCCACGCACGCGTTCCTGCGCGAGAGCGGCTTGACCGCACCGGCACGGCGCACGCCGACCGATTTCACCACGCTGTGGCTGGGCAAGGTCAGCGTGCAGGTGGCGGCGGGTTGATCAAGGCGGCGGTGCAGCCGCGCCACGAACAGTCGTGCCGACCGCTGGACAAAAAGAAAGCCCGCCAATTGGCGGGCTTTCTGCCTTCTCACGACGAGTGAGGAGAAACTCAGGCAGCCGGCTTTTCGCCAGTGGCCTCGGTGGTGATGCGGATGTTCACTTCATCGCTGACGTTCGGGGCGTACGCGCCAACGCCGAAATCGCTGCGCTTGAGGGTGGTGGTGGCATCGAAGCCCGCCGCCGGCACCTTGGCCATCGGGTGCTCGCCGCCGCCGTTGATGGTGACATCCAGGGTCACCGGCTTGGTGATGTCCTTGATGGTCAGGTCGCCGGTCACGGTCAGCTTGTTGGTGCCGTTGGCTTCAACCTTGGTGCTCTTGAAGGTGGCGGCCGGGAACTTGGCGGCGTCGAAGAAATCGGCGCTCTTCAGGTGCTCGTCGAACTTGGCGGTGAAGCTGTTCAGGCCGGTCAGCGGCAGCTTCACTTCCACGGTGGACTTGGTCACGTCCGCGGCGTCATACACCAGGGTGCCTTCGGCGCTGCCGAAGTGGGCGGTCGGGTGCGAGAAGCCGAAGTGGCTCCACTGAACCAGCACGTCGGTGTGGGTCGGGTCGAGCTTGTAGGTGCCCGAGGCGATCTGGATCGCATCGGCGGCCGGGGCGGCAGCCGCAGCGTCCGCGGCCGGGGCGGCGGTTTCGGTGGCGGCCGGCGCATCGGCAGCCGGGGCAGCGGCTTCGTCGGCCGGCTTGGAGCAGGCGGCGATGGCCAGGGTCAGGGCGAGCGGCAGCAGCAGTTTGCGGGTCACGGTCATGTCAGGTCTCTCTCGATTCGAAGGGAAAAGAAGCAAAGTTCACGCAGCCCATCCGCACGGACGGGCCGCTATCCGGCGGTAACGCTTATGCGATGCGGGCGGCTTCGTCGAAGGACAGGCGAGGCAGCCGCGGGAACAGGCCCGAGGCGTCACCGTACCCCAGGTTGACGAGGAAATTCGACTTGATCGCGGTGCCCTTGAAGAAGGCTTCGTCGACCTTGGCGTTGTCGAAGCCGGACATCGGGCCGGCATCCAGACCCAGCGCGCGCGCGGCCAGGATCAGGTAGGCGCCCTGCAGGCTGCCATTGCGGAACGCGCCTTCGGTACGGCCTTCACGCGGGCCGTCGAACCACGCCTTGGCATCGGTGTGCGGGAACAGGAACGGCAGCTTTTCGTGGAAGTCTTCATCGAAGGCGACGATCACCGTGACCGGGGCAGCCAGCGTCTTGTCGTGGTTGCCTTCAGACAGCGCCGGGGCGAGCTTGGCCTTGGCTTCGGGGGATTTCACGAACACGAAGCGCGCCGGGCTGCCGTTGGCGGCGGTCGGGCCCCACTTGAGCAGCTCGTACAGCGCCTTGAGCTGGCTGTCCTCGACCGGCTTATCAAGGAAGGCGTTCTGGGTGCGGGCGGTACGGAACAACTGATCGAGCGCAGCATCGTCAAGGACGTGGGACATGAAGCCTCCGGAAATAAGGGGAATCGTTCGCGCATCGGCTACCGTGGCAGGGCGACAGCGCGATCGGCGAAGGCTGGCAGTGTAGAGTGTCGCGACAGTTGCAACACCCAGCCTGACTGAAACGAATTAATGCCATACGTGAAACGATGGAGTCCGCCCTGGACGATCACTGACGGCCGTGCCGGCAATGTGCGGCAGGCGGTGGCCCTGGCCACGGCATTGAAGCTGGGGGCGCATCGTCCGCTGGTGCTCACCCCGCGCGCGCCCTGGCGCTGGCTGGCCCCGCGCTGGTTGCCGGGTGCCGCCAACGGTTACGGCGAAGCCTTTGCTGCACTGGCCGCCGAGGCGCCGGAGCTGGCCGTCGGCTGTGGCCGCCAGGCCGCCGGTGCGCTGCGCGAACTGCGCCGCCGTGGCACCAAGGTGGTGCAGATCCTCGACCCGCGCCTCAGCCCACGCCACTGGGACCTGCTGGTGGTGCCCGAGCATGACCGCCTGCGCGGCAGCAATGTACTCACCCTGCTGGGCAGCCTCAATCCGGTCAACGATGACTGGCTGGCCTGCGGCCGCGCCGCGTTCGCTGCGTTCAGCGCGTTGCCCGGCCCGCGCACCGCGCTGCTGGTGGGTGGCCCCACGCCGCACGCGCCCTGGCACGAGCCGGACATGGTGCAGGTATTCCAGCACCTCGCCGCGCAGCTGCGCGCGGAGGGCGGCAGCCTGTTGGCCACGACCTCGCGACGCACACCACCGGCGCTGGTCGGTGCGCTGCGCAGTGCGTTTGCCGATGTGCCGAACGTGATCTGGGGCGATGGCGGCGACGGTGTGAATCCGTATGCCGGTCTACTTGGCTGGGCCAACCGCGTGGTGGTGTCGCCGGATTCGGTGAACCTGCTCTCTGAAGCGTGTGCCACACGGATGCCGGTCGCCGTGGCCCTGGCCGACCAGGCGCAGGGACGGCTGGCGCACTTCCAGCACGCGCTGCGCGAACGTGGCCGGTTGCAGGCGCGCTGGCTGGACTGGCAGACGCACGGCCGCATCGAACCGTTGCGTGAGACCACGCGGGTTGCCGAGGAAGTGCGTGCACGGCTAGGGATTCAGGCCTGACGTCTTCCCACGGCGTTATGATGCGGCCGCGGCCGGTGCCGCCGGAGACCGTGTGACATGGACGTACCCTGCGCTGCGCTGATCAAGCGCCTGCACCCCGCGCTGCTGTGCGCTGTATTGCTGGGCGCTGCGCCGACCGCGCAGGCCGAGCCGCAGTGCACCGAACGCTATCCCACGCCGGCCGCGTTGGCCTCGATGTTCGATGTGGCCTTGGCCACCACCGATGCATTGGACGCACTCGATGGCGTGGATGTGGTGCTGATCGCCCGCGGCGGCCAGGACCTGAGCAAGTACGGCCTGCGCCACAGCCATCTGGCCTTCCTGCTGCGCGAGGACGATGGCCACTGGCGCGCGGTGCACCTGCTCAATCCGTGCAAGACCGCCGAGTCCCACTTGTTCCGCGAGGGCGTGGCGACATTCATCGGTGAGACCTCCAGCCACACCGACCTGCGCATCGGCGTGCCGACGCCCGCCCTGCGTGATGCCCTCAAGGCGATGCTCACCCAGCCGGCGATCCAGGCCAAGGCGCTGCACGAGGCGCGCTACAGCGTGGTGGCCTATCCGTTCCGCACCGAGTACCAGAATTCCAACCAGTGGGTGCTGGAAGTGCTGGGCGCGGCGATGGCGCAGGTGGAAGAGCGGACGCTGATCGTCAACCGCACCCAGGCGCAGCAATGGCTGCAGCGGCACATGTATACCCCCAGCACGCTGCACATCGGCGTGGCCAAGCGGCTGGGTGCGCGCTTCTTCGTGCCCAATGCGGCCGTCACCGACCACCCGGCCAGTGAGCGCATTTCCGGCAATTATTCGGTGGTGACAGTGGAATCGATCTTCGATTTCCTCAAGCTACGCAGCAGCCTGCAGCAGGAAGTGGCGGTGCCGCATGTGCCGGTGAAGGGCATTACCGCACCCAAACCGTGAGTCAGCGGCGGGCAGCACGCCAGCGCGCATACTGCCGGCCTATGTTGAGCCATCAGAAGGATCTTCGATGAGACGAGTTACGCGCAGCATCGTTACGCCGTTGTTGGCCATTGCCGTGTGCGCGACCAGCCTGCCGGCGCCCGCGCAGGTGGTGGGCATCAATCACCCGGTGGCCAGCAGCGCCATCATGACCTCGGTGGTGAGCGTGGTGGTGGTGACCGCACCGGTGTGGCTGGTCTCGGCCGGCCTGAGCAAGGCCAGCGACGCCTCGGCCCGGCGCAGCCGCGCGGCCAAGGACGCACGTGGCAAGGCCGGGCCGCTGCCGCCGCTCACCGTGGAGAAGGTGGAGCACACGCCCGAAGGCGGCATCGAAATGGCCCTGCAGAACCCGCAGGCACCGGATGACCTGGCCGTGATTGCCTGGCCCGCGCGCGCGGACAACCCGGCAGCAGCGGTGGCCGTGGGTGATGTCCTGGCCCTCACGCCGACACAAGGTGGCGCCGGCTGGACGGTGACCACCGCCGAGGGCATCGCACTGGCCTTCCTGCCCATCGATGCGGCCGCGGCGCAGCCGAGTGCGCGCTGGTAACGCGTTGCTGCCCCTGCCCACTGGAGCCGTTGCATGAACCGGATGCCCCGTCCCGCTGTTGCGCCGCTGCTGGCGCTGGCCCTGCTCGCGACCGGCCTGCCGGCCGGCGCCCAGAACCTCAGCAATGCCTCGCCCGTCACCAGCAGCGTGCTGACGACCTCGGTGGTGAGCCTGGCAGTGATCACCGCGCCCGTCTGGCTCAGTGCGTTGGGGGTCAGCCAGCTGCATGACGCCTCCATGCCACACAACCGTGCCGCCCGGGCCGCGAAGCGGCAGAAGGCCGGGCCGTTGCCGCCACTCACCGTGGAGCGTGTGACCCACCAGCCCGATGGCAGTTACGAGGTAGAGCTGAAGAACCCGCAGGCACCGGATGCCCCGGCCGTGGTGGCGTGGCCGGCGCGGGCCGACAACCCGGCGGCAGGTGTGAAGGCAGGCGATGTGCTGGATTTCACGCCTACCCCGGCCGGCGCGGGCTGGATGGTGGCCGATGCCCAAGGCACCGCGCTAGCGTTCCTGCCGACCAACGATGCGGCAGCCACCAGCATGAGCGAACGCTTCTGACTGAACCGGCCCGGGCTGGCCCTGGGCCGGTCAAGCCCGGATAATCCGCTGCTCCCCCACCTCCTCCGGCTCGCCATGTCCGCGCGTCCTGCCATTGCTTTTGCCCCGTTGACCCCGCGCTCGCTGCTGCTGGCAGTGCTGGCCATGGGCGCGGTGGTGCTCGGCTCGAACGTGCTGGTGCAGTACCCGATCAATGACTGGCTCACCTGGGGCGCCTTCAGCTATCCGGTCGCGTTCCTGGTCAGCAATCTGATCAACCGCCGCTTTGGTCCGGCGGCGGCACGGCGGGTGGCGTGGGCGGGGTTTGCGCTGGCGGTGCTGCTGTCGATCTGGATCGCCACGCCGCGGATAGCGGTGGCCTCGTGCCTGGCCTTCATCGCTGCGCAGCTGCTGGACATCACCGTGTTCGACCGGCTGCGCCGCGGGCACTGGTGGCGCGCGCCGATGGTGGCGACCACCTGCAGCGCGACGCTGGATACGACGATTTTCTGGAGCATCGCGTTCGCCGGTTCCAGCCTGCCGTGGGTGAGCTGGGCGCTGGGCGATCTGGCGGTGAAGCTGACGATCGGTGTGTTCCTGCTGGCGCCGTTCCGCGCGCTGCTGTGGAAGATGGCGCCGCGCGCGGCGTGACGCCGGCCACGCATGGCGTGGCGCTGCCCTTCAACCGTGCACGGCCACTGGGGTGTCAACTCGCGGCGTCGATCGGCACCTGGAACGGCAAGCCCGCCGCATCGCTCGCCGCGATGATCATCGCGCGCGCCGCTTCCAATGCAGGCGTTGGTGGCGCCAGGCGCGGGCGGCGGTCCAGCGTGCAGGCCAGGCCCACATCCAGCAGCGCCGCATGCGCCTCGTGCAGGCCATCGCGGGTGCCACCGGGCAGCCAGGCGATGTCGGCCAGCGCGTCGATCAGGCTCGGGGTGTCGCGTGGTTCCACCACCCGTGGATGCGCCCCGGCGCTGTCGAGCACGCCGGTCTGCAGCAGGAACTCCAGATCCACGATTCCGCCTGGGCCCTGCTTGAGATCGAGCCGCGCCGCGTCGCTGCGATCCAACTCGGCACGCATGCGCGCACGCATCTTCAGCACGTCGGTGTAGAGCACGGCGTTGTCGCGCGGGCGCGCCAGCGTCGCCGCGCGCACCTGTTCGAAATCGGCCAGCAACGAGGCGTCACCGGCAATCGCGCGTGCACGCACCAGTGCCTGGTGCTCCCAGGTCCAGGCGCGTTCGCGCTGATACTCGGTGTAGCTGGCCAGCGAGGACACCAGCGCGCCTTTGCCACCGTCCGGGCGCAGGCGCACGTCGATGTCGTACAGGCGGCCGGCGGCGGTAACCGCACCGAGCATCGCCATCACCTTCTGCGCCAGGCGCGCGTACCAGCGGCCGGGGTCCAGCGGGCGCGGGCCGTCACTGCTGTCCTGATCGGCCGGGTGATCGTGCAGGAAGACCAGATCCAGGTCCGAGCCGAAGCCCAGCTCCAGTCCGCCCAGGCTGCCGTAGCCGATGATCGCGAAACGCCCGCCGGGAATGCCGCCGTGCTGGCGCTGCATGTCCGCCTGCACCAGCGCGAGCACGGTGACGACGACGGCTTGGGCAAGCTCGGCCAGTTGCCGGGTGGTGTCGACCGCGCGCTGGCGCCCATCCAGTGTGGCCATCGCCATGCGGAAGCTCAGCGCCAGGCGGGTCTCGTTGAGCAGGCGCAGCGCGGCCTCGGGATCATCGAGGGTCAGCGCGATATCGCACTCGGCCTGCATGCCCGCGGCATCCGGCATCGGGCCGGAGACGCGCACGTCCAGCAGTTCGTCGAGCAGCAGAGGATAGGCAGCCAGCCGCTCGGCGAGCAGGGCGCTGCGGGCAAGCACATCCACCAGGCGCGCCAACGCACTGGGCTGTTCGTCCAGCAGGGCGAGATAGCTGGTACGGCGCATGACCGCCTGCAGCAGGCCGAGCACGCGCTTGAGCGCGGCGTCCGGTTGCGGTGAGCGCGTGGCGGCGTGCAGCAGCGCCGGCAGGACGCGGTCCAGGCGCGCACGCGCCGCATCGGACAGGGACTTCACGCCGGAGCTTTGTGCGAAATCGCGCAGGGACTGATCGGCACTGCCGGCATCGAAGAAGCCCGCCTCGGCCAGCACCTCGGCGCTGCCGTTGTCGGGCAGACCGCGCCAGTAGCTGGCCAGCGCATCCGGCGCGGCCTGGCCCCGACGCGGTGCGAGCAGTGCAGCGAACTCGGTGCTGACCCGCTCGCGCTGTACATCGAGCGCGGCAACCAGCGCGTCCCAGTCCGCGTAGCCGAGGCCGCTGGCGATGCGCAGGCGGTCGGTGACGTCGGTGGGCAGCGCGTGCGTCTGCGCGTCGCGCAGCATCTGCAGGCGGTTTTCCAGGCGACGCAGGAATCCGTAGGCGTGCAGCAGGTCGGCGCCGTCCTGTTCGGCCATCTGGCCGGAGGCGACCAGCGCGGGCAGCGCGTGCAGCAGGCGACGCTCGCGCAGCGGCGCTTCGCGGCCACCGCGGATCAGCTGCAGCGCCTGCGCGAGGAACTCGATTTCACGGATACCGCCGGGGCCGCGCTTGATGTCGTCGTGCATCTCGCGGCGCGAGACCTCGGCGGTGATCGCGGCCTTCATCTCGCGCAGGCCATCGAGTGCGGTGAAATCCAGATAGCGGCGGTAGACGAACGGACGCAGCGTCTGCAGCCACGCTTCGCCCGCCGCGATATCTCCGGCGACGGCGCGCGCCTTCAGCCAGGCATAGCGCTCCCAGTCGCGGCCTTCGCGCTGGAAGTACTGGTCCATGCCGGCGAACGACAGCGCGACGCGGCCGGCATTGCCGAACGGGCGCAGGCGCAGATCGACGCGGTGGCTGAAGCCATCCACGGTGGTGTCATCCAGCAGCCGCGCCAGGCGCTGGCCAAGGCGTGCGAAGTATTCCTCGGCGGCGAGCGGGCGCGCGCCATCGGATTCGCCGCCCTGCGGGTAGGCGTAGACCAGATCCACATCCGAACTGAAATTGAGTTCGCCACCACCGAGCTTGCCCAAGCCGAACACCACCAGTTGCTGCGCGCTGCCATCGGCGGCACGCACCACGCCGTGGCGGCCGGTGAATTCCTGTTCCAGCGCGGACAGCGCCAGCTGCAGACACTGCTCGGCCAGGCGGGTGGCTCCGGCAAGCGTGGCAGGCACGTCATCCAGCCCGGTCAGGTCGCGCCAGATCAGGCGGGTGGAGGCGGCGGTGCGGTAGCGGCGCAGGCGCTGCTGCCATTCGCTGGGCTGCAGCGGGTCCAGTTCGGGCAGGGGCAGCGGCGGGCAGCCGTCCTGGGCGAGATGCGACAACAGCGCCGGCTGGCGGCACAGCGTGTCGATGGCGAAATCGCTGGTGACGGCCAGTGCACGCAGGGTGTCGAGTACGGGGGCCGGCGGCGGCCAGTGGCCGCCATCGGTCAGCGACAGGGCCAGGCGCGCCAACGCGCGATCAACCAGGGGAACAAGGGCGTCGGGGACGCGCGCGGGCGCAGCGAGGTCGGAAATCGGCATGGGGGGATTATGCCCGGCGCGGGTCGCCCTGCAGGGCAGGAAGCGTGTTCACCGATTGCGCGGTCGTGAGCGGGCGCGTGTCGACGCGCGAGACCCAACGGCGCCCCGATGTTCCGGAGGCGAGACATAAAAAAGCCCGCTTGCAGCGAACTGCCAGCGGGCTCTGCTCCCTCCCCCACGTCGGGATGCAGGTCGATCTTCTAGGGTCGGCGAAGAACTTGCACGCTGCACTGCAAAACAATACTTGCGGGTACAGAAGTAGGCCGGAAAGCTGAACAGGGAGGCGTGGATGTGAAAACGCCATCCCACCAAGGTAGAACCCCTGCCGCTGCATGGATCGCCGATAATGGAGATCCCCCCAAAAACGTTGTCGTCATGTCTGTCGATCGCATTGCAAACGCGCGTCTGCGTGACCGCGTTGTCTCCGCTGAAGCTGCTGCCGCCCTGATCCAGCCGGGTGAAACCGTCGCCATGAGCGGCTTTACCGGTTCAGGCTACCCCAAGGCGGTGCCGGTCGCGCTGGCGCAGCGCATCGAGGCGGTGCACGCCCAGGGCCTGCCGTTCCAGATCAGCCTGATGACCGGCGCTTCGACCGCGCCGGAACTGGATGGGGCGCTGGCCAAGGCCGATGGCATCGCCATGCGCATGCCGTTCCAGAGCGACCCGGATGCACGCAACCGCATCAACGAGGGCAAGCTGGATTACATCGACATCCACCTCAGCCATGTCGCCCAGCACGTGTGGTTCGGCTTCTATGGGGACATCGACACGGCGGTGATCGAGGTCTCGGCGATCCGCGAGGATGGCTCGCTGGTGCCCTCCACCTCGGTCGGCAACAACAAGACCTGGCTGGACCTGGCCAAGAAGGTGATCGTCGAGGTCAACGAGTGGCAGCCGGCCGGCGTGGACGGCATGCATGACATCTACTACGGCACCGCGTTGCCGCCGCACCGCAAGCCGATCCCGCTGGTGCATGCCAACGACCGCATCGGCGAGACCGCGCTGCGCTGCGACCCGGACAAGATCGTGGCGGTGGTGCGCACCAACGGCCCGGACCGCAACAGTCCATTCAGCCCGATCGATACCACCAGCGAGCAGATCGCGCAGTACCTGATCGAGTTCCTCAAGCACGAAGTGGCCAAGGGCCGCCTGCCGGCCAACCTGCTGCCGCTGCAGAGCGGCGTGGGCAACATCCCCAACGCAGTGCTGGCCGGGCTGGCCAAGAGTGGCTTCCGCGATCTGAGCGCGTTCACCGAGGTGATCCAGGACGGCATGCTCGACCTGCTGCGCGATGGCGTGCTGAGCTACGCCTCGTGCACCGGCTTCGCGCTGAGCCCGCAGGCGAACGAGACCTTCAAGGAGCACATCGATTTCTACCGCGAGCGCATCATCATGCGCACGCAGGAGATCTCGAACCATCCCGAGCTGGTGCGCCGCCTGGGCTGCATCGGCATGAACGGGATGATCGAGGCCGACCTGTACGGCAACGTCAACTCGACCCACGTGATGGGCAGCCGGATCATGAACGGCATCGGCGGCTCGGGCGACTTCGCGCGCAACGGCTTCCTGTCCGCGTTCCTGAGCCCCTCGACGGCGAAGAACGGCAGCATCTCGGCGATCGTGCCGATGGTCAGCCATGTGGATCACACCGAGCACGATGTCTCGGTGATCGTCACCGAACAGGGCCTGGCCGATCTGCGCGGGCTGACCCCGCGCAAGCGCGCACGAGTGGTGATCGACAACTGTGCGCATCCGGATTTCCGCGATCAGTTGAATGACTATTTCGACCGCGCCAGCCGCGAGAGTTACGGCAAGCACACCCCGCATCTGCTGCCCGAAGCGCTGTCGTGGCACCAGCGCTGGCTGGATACCGGCACGATGAAGACGTGATCCCCCAGCGGTAGGCCACGACCATTGGTCATGGCGTGCTGCAGTCGTGCGTGATGATGCACGGTACCGACCAACGGTCGGTACCTACCGGGGCGGTGGGTTCCCGGTTGTGCCGGCCGCTGGCCGGCCCCCTCCGTCAGGCGTTGCGAAGGCTCGCCAGCGACTCGGCCTGCAGCCGCGCGTAGATCGCGAACTCGTCCTCCACCTTCATGCCCAGCGCCTGCTCGAAGGCATCGCGGTTGGCATGCGCGGCATAGGCGCGCTGTTCGTCGCCGCCGAGGTTGGACTGGAAGATGCCCGCGGCGCTGACCGGCAGAAAATCCTCGTAGACGATCGGGTCGGCGCTGGCCAGGCCGGCAGCGATCAGCGCTTCGGCCGGCAGCTCGCCGACCGCGGCCGGGGTGGCGCGGCCAGCCTCGGTCAGGGCGTACCGGTAGTAACCCAGGCCTTCGCGGCGCAGGGTGTCGTGGTCATCCGGGAAGGCAGTGAACGCCGCCGCCAGGCGCGTCGGGTAATCCTGCCCGGTGCTGCCGGCACCGCCGCTGTCGCGCGCCTGTGCCAGCAACTGGTCATACAGCGCGCGGCCCTTGGGGGTCAGCGCCAGGCCACGCTGTTCGATCTCGCCGAAACGCGCGGTATGCGTGCCGGCATCGCCCGCATCCCCCGAGGGGAAATGCACGGTTTCTTCCAGCGCCTTGAAGCTGGTCTGGCGCAGCAGGATCGGGCAGCGCCGCGGTGGCGGGCCTTCGATCACGGCCTTGGCATCGATGCCACGCGCGAGCATGCCCGCCTGCGCAGCATCGATGTCCAGCGTGCGCGGGGTCAGGTGATTGATGTGCGGGCCGCGGAAGCTGACCACATCGGCGATCAGCCGGTGCGCGTCATGCAGCGCGTGGTAGGTGGCCAGCGAGACGGTGGCGTCGCCATGCCAGCGGAAGGTCTCCAGCGCTTCGATGACAAAGCGGCGCGCATCGGCTTCATCGAGCCCGCCGTCGCGCTCGGCCTGCTCGATCAGGGCCAGCGCGGTCTCGGTGAAGATCCGGCGCTGGGCGAGGATGGCGGCGGACTGCTCGCGCAGCGCGGCGTTCTCGATCAGCTCCAGCCGCAGCAGCGAGGTGAACACCCGGAACGGATTGCGTGCCAGCGCCTGCGCGGTGCGCGGGCGGAAGGCGGTGGAATGCACCGGCACGCCGGCCACCGAGAGGTCGTAATAGCCGACCGGGTACATGCCCATCAGCGCGAACAGGCGGCCCAGCGTTGCCAGTTCCCCGGCAGTACCGACCCGGATCGCGCCGTGGCGTTCCTGATCGAGCCGGGCGCGTTCGTCGGTGCGGTCCAGCTGTTCGGCCAGCGCCGGATGGGCGGTCAGCACGGCGTCGTTGATCTCGGCCACCAGGTCCACCAGCGTGCCGTACAGCGGCACCTCGGTGCGGTACATGGTGGACATCGCCTGGGCGAACAGGCTGCGGATATCGTCGGGTGAAACGAAACGGTCGGCGCTCATGACGTACTCGGCAACGGATCACGGGGAAGGTGCAGCAAGCGCTGCATTGTCGCCGAGGGCGGGGGGTTACCGCGATCTGCACAGCAGCAAAGGGACAACCGGGTAACCACCCGTTGGCACCCGGTGGGTGGGTGCGCGGCAGCTCAGCGCGCAGGTGGCGTGGGACTGCTCGCCGCGCGCTGGCGCTGCTCGCGGTTGCCGAGCTGGCGCTGCAGCGTGGCGTCGAGCTTCACCGGGCGGTCCCAGTGATCGTGGCTGGCGACGATGGCGTGGCGCAGGGCGCGCCAGTGCAGGTTGGTCGGCGTGACCGGCAGCTCGGCGACCACGGCGTCCCAGCGCTTGGCCTGGCCCTCCTCCGGCACCGCGCGCGACCACGTCTGCACACTCTCGCGGCAGGAGCGTTCGATCACGTGGGCCCAGAAGCAGGCGAAGTAGATGTCGCCCGCCTGCCAGCCGTGGGTGTGCATCAGCGCGGCGATATAGCCGCGCGAGACCCCGGCATAGCGCGAGACCTCGTCCAGAAAGCTGTCCGGGTAGCGCTCGGCGTAGTGGTTGATGTCCTGCAGCTGGGTGTCCACCCAGGCATCACCGGTGTCCACCACGTAGGCGGCGGACTTCTCCGGGGTCTGCTCGGCCACGGCTGCCCAGGGCAGCATCAGCAGCAGCGCGAGCAGACCGGCGCGCATCATCCGGCCTGTGCCGCCTTCGCTTCGATGGTGCGCAGCGCCTGCGGCCACTCGAAGGCGGTCGGTGCATCGACCATGCGCGGTTCGTCGTCGGCGACGCCGTGCTGGGTCTCGTGCGCCCAGGTCACCGCGTACGGGGTGTGGATGCCCCAACCGCCGAGGGTGATCACCGGCTCGATATCCGAGCGCAGCGAATTGCCGACCATCACGAAGCGCTGGATCGGCAGATCGAACTCCTCCAGCACGCGGGCGTAGGTTTCCGGATCTTTCTCGGAGACGATCTCGATGCGCGGGAACAGGTCACGCAGGTTGGCCAGCTTGATCTTGGCTTCCTGGTGGAACAGGTCACCCTTGGTGATCAGCACGACCGGGTAGTCGCGGGCGATCTCGGTGACCGACTCACGCACGCCGTCGATCAGCTCGACCGGGTGGCGCAGGGTGTCATGCCCGATGTCGAGCATCTGCTGCAGGTCGCGGGCGCTGATGGTCTGGTTGGTGATCTCGATGGCCGCTTCGACCATCGACAGGGTCATGCCCTTCACGCCGTAGCCGAACACGCCGAGGTTGCGCTGCTGTACTTCCAGCAGGTGGCGCGCGGTCTGGGTGTCGTGCACGTCGACATAGCGCGACAGGATGTCGAGATAGTCCTGCTCGGCCTTGCGGTAGTAATCCTCGCTCTTCCACAGCGTGTCATCACCGTCAAAACCAACCAGGCCGATAGCGCCTTGCGGCGTGGGCAGGGAAGTCATCATCGGCCAAGGATACCAACAGCGGCCAAGCCGGCCCAACCGCCGGCACAAAAAGAAAGGGCGGCCGAAGCCGCCCTTTCCCCCTCACTGCGCTACCGGTGTCCCCGGTCCTCACTTGCTCTGCTGGGCGCCACTATCGGCGGCCTTGCCCTGCTGGGCGGCCACGTACGCCTTGTATTCATCCGGCGAGAGCTCGCCGTCCTTGTTGGTGTCGGCCTGGTCGAACACCTGGGCAAGGCCCGCGTTCACCTGTGCCTCGGCCTTGCTGATCGTGCCGTTGCCGTCGGTATCGACGCTGGCCCAGGTCTGGCCACCACCGCCCCCGTTGGCCTGCGCGGAGGCCTGGGCTGCGGCATTGGCAGCGGTATCTGCTGCGTCACCGGCCTGCGCCGCCGCCTGCTGGGCCTGGGCAGCCTGATTCTGCGCCTGCGCGGCACTGTGCTGTGCCGACTGGGCCATCGCCGGAATGGCCAGCACACTGCCTGCGGCGACGATCAGGGCGATCAGGGGCTTGCGGATGCGAGTAGTCATTGGGGTGGTCTCCTTGGTTATGTGTTGCGCGGCCTGTTGTTTCCGCACGGCCCCACACTGCCACCCCGTTTGTGAATCGATATTGCCCCTTGATCGCACTGCGCACGCGGTCTTAACCACCTCCCCGAACGCGTGCATTACCGCAGTGGTTAGCCGCAGGTGAGCAGTTGGTAACACAGGCATTCAATGGCAGCGGATTTAACCGGATGCGAACGCAATCTCACGCGGCATTGCTGTTTTTGCCGGCTGAGCGGGAACTGAACACAAGCCACCCCAGTGCGACACCGCCGATTGCGCCGGCCACTTCGAGCACGACGCGCGAGCCCAGCTCATTCGGATCGTGGATGCTGGCCAGGAACAACCGCGCATACAGCGGCGACTCCAGCCGCATCATGCCCATGTAGAACAGGTTCCACGCATCGATGCCCGCCGAGGCCACGACCGCGATCACGCAGGCCCAGCCGATCGCGTGGCCGTCGGTCCATCCTGCCCAGCGGCACAGCCGATGCCACAGCGCATAGACGAGCAGCCCGACCAGCAGTGCGATCAGGCCCGCTTCCAGCGTTCCCAGCAATCCAAAGTGCAGCGGCAGGTTCATCGTGGTCCGATCAGGCGGTCAGCGCACAGTGTAGCGGTGCGCCTCAACGGACCGGCACGTCGTAGGCGGTGGTCGGCGCCGGCTCGGGCTGCAGGGTGAAATGCCACCACTCCATCGGGTAGTTGGCGAAGCCGCGCCGGGCCATCGCCTGGCGCAGCTGCTGGCGGTGGTGGCGCTGGGCCGCGCTGATCTCCGGCGCATCGGTATGTGCGCGCGGGCCGAAGAAATCGAAGTCGGTGCCCATGTCCATAGGGGCGCAGGGAGCCGTGCGGCAATCGAGCAGGGTCAGGTCCACGGTGGCGGCGCGGCTGTGGCCGGAGGTCTCGGCGATGTAGCCGCCCAGCAGGGCCAGCTTGTCGATGTCCGGATACTGCAGGGCCTTGCGCGACTGCTCCTGCGGGTCGTGCGCCCAGGTCACGAAGGCCTTCACCGCGTGGGCCGGGCGATAGCAATCAAAGAGACGTAGTGCGAACCCTTCGGCACGCAGGTCGGCCTCCACCTGCGCCAGCGCGCTGGCGGCCGGGGCGAGCAGATAGCACTTGGGCGCGTCATAGCCGGGCACGCGCCGGCCGGTGAAGTTGTCCACGCCGGCGTAGCGGATGTCCTGCTCGATCGCCGGTGCCAGCGTACGGATGTCGACCAGCCCGGCCTCGGCCACGTCACGGGCCGGCGAGACGGTGACCGCCGGCGCTGCCGCGTGGGCGCTGCCTGTCAGCAGCGCCAGCAGCAGCGTGCTACGGGCAATCGCCGACGCGGGTGAAGTGCAGGTCCTGGTAGTCATAACTGAAGTCGATCTCCGGATCGATCGCGGCCAAGGTCAACGTGGGCGGCGCACCGGGCTGCAGCTGCAACCAGGGCTCGGCATCGGGCCCGAGGGTATCCCACTGCACCAGCCAGCGCTCCCCGAGCTGCATGACCCGGCCACGCAGCCTCGGCGATTTGGTCACGCTGAAGCGCAACGCACCCTGCTGCGGGCAGAGCAGGGCCTCGCCCAGCCATGGGTCGCGGTAGCGGCCCTGCGCGGCGGCCGTGGTGCGCAGCGGAACTGGACGACGCGCACGGGTATCCGGGCGCACCTGCCCGGCCTCGCGGCGGCCGGCACGCTCCTGCTCCAGCAGCGTCAGGTAGTGCTCCACATCGGTGCCGTCCTCCGGTGCGGTGTAGTGCTTCAACGCCGCCTGCATCAGCGCGGTGCGGGCGTCTTCGGCATCGCTGTTGATCAGGATCACCACGCCGACCTTGCGGTCCGGCAGCAGGGCGAGCGAGGAATACATGCCCGACAGCGTGCCGGTGTGGGCCACCTTCCACTGCCCGTCCATGTCCGACAGGCGCCAGCCGTAGCCGTAGGCAGAGACGTGTGCGTTGTCCCAGCGGCGCTGCCGCTCGCCCAGCGGCATCGGCATGTGTGCGGTCCACAGCGCGTGGCGCTGCACCGTGCCCAGCCAACCGGGTACCAGTGCCGGATCGAGCAGCACCTGCATCCAGCGGGTCATGTCGCGCAGGCTGCAGCGGATACCGCCGGCCGCCATCGAGGTCAAGTCGGCACTGATGTCACCCTCGGCACCGCGCACCACGTTACGACCGTCTTTGCGCGTGTGCGGCTGGGCGACATTGCCGACGGCCGTGACCGACCACGCGCCGACCTGGCAGCGATCCATCCCCAGCGGCGCGAAGACCTCCTCGCGCAGCAATTGGTCGTAGGGCTTGCCACCGGCTGCCGCGGCGACTTCACCCGCGACCACATACATCAGGTTGTCGTAGGCATAGCCACTGCGGAAGCTGGTGACCGGCTTGAGATGGGCCAGCCCGGCGATGATGTCCTCACGCGTGAAGCGGTTCGGCTCGGGCCACAGCATCAGATCGCCCGCGCCCAGGCCCAGCCCGCTGTTGTGGATCAGCAGATCACGCACCTGCATCTGCTGCGTCACCCACGGGTCATGCATGCGGAACTGCGGCAGGTACTTGATGACCGGATCATCCCAACGCAGGAGACCGCGCTCGACCAACCGGGCGAGCAGCACGGCGGTCATCGCCTTGCTGTTGGAGGCGATCTTGAAGAGGGTGTCCGGATCAACCGGCTCGCCCTGCCCCGCACGGCGCTCACCGCGGGTGCCGATGAAGACGGTCTTGCCGTCTTCGACGACGGCCATGGCGATGCCCGGCAGGTGTTCATGGGTGACAGCCTGATCGAGCAGCCGGCTGAAGGTGTCGGCCGGATCGGCTGCCCGTGCGCTGGGCGCGATGGCCAGGGTGCAGGACAGGCCAAGCGTGAGAAGGCGGGATGGGATGCGCGGTGTGGTGCGTGACAGCATGGATTCCCTCGTCATGACCGGAGGGCGTGCAACCGAAGCCGCCCGTGGAAGGCACGTACCGACCAGCGGTCGGTACCTACCGGATGGCGATGGAGACAGGTGCCGTTCCGCGGTCGCTTGCGCGCGTGCACGCGACACGGCGGTGAAGGCAGGTGCCGACCCACTGTCGGCACCTGCCACGTACGGACCGGATCAGAAGTTCCAGGTCACCATCAGCTGCGTGTAGCGCGGCGCCTGCCAGCGGGTGCCGGTGTTGAAGGTGTTCTCACGCACCTGGCCCGGCTGGGCCTCATAGCGCTGGTGCACGTTGATGACGGTCTGGTTGTTGAACAGGTTGTAGACCGACAGGCGTGCGCTCAGGTCGATGCCCTCCACCGGCAGACGCCAGGTGACATTGGCGCCCATGGTCCACGTCCACGGCAGACGACCGAACGCACCGCGCGGGCTGTACTCGAACTGGCGCTGGTTGTACGGACCCGAGCAGTTGGCCACGCACAGCCAGCCGGTACCACCGCCGCTGCCTTCGCTGGAGGTGCTGCCACCGGCGACCGTATCGTTGGGCCACATCACGCCGAAGGCCGTGATCGGGCCACCGGACAGCACCTGCAGCGTGGTGCCGAACGACCACTGCTCGTTCAGCGCGTAGGCGGCGCGGAACTTGAACTGATGGCGGAAGTCGTTGAACAGCGGGCCATAGCGCTGGTTGTTGGACGGATGATCCCAGTGCTGGACCATGCCGGTGTCGCCGTAGTTGGTATCCGAGTTGACCGGGCCTTCGAAGTTGCCATCGCTGCGCGACCACAGGTAGGACGCGTTGAACAGCCATTTCTCATCCCACGCGCGGTCGATCTGGAACTCCAGGGCCTTGTAAGTGCGCTTGGGCTTGGAGTAGCCGACCACCTCCAGGCTGCCGCCCTTGCGGTAGCCATCCTTGGAGGTATCGATGGTGATCCAGCCCTCGGTGGCGCAGCCGATGCTGGAATCGCCCCAGATCGTCAGGCTCTCGCCCGGGTTGGCGATCGGCCACAGGGTGGTGCCGGTCGGGCCACACGGGGTGTGGTTGATGCGCATGTCATCCAGCGCGCGGTCCATCTTGCGGTAGGTGGCATTGACGCCCCACGACCAGGCCTGGTTGATCATCGTCTGGAAGCCGAGGATGTACTCATCCTGGTAGACCGCCTTCAGGTCCTTGTCCACGCTCTGGCGCAGATCGGCCGCGCCGGTGTTCATGCGGGTATCGACCGGGCCGATCTGCTGGCCGATGACCGGGGCCATGTACGGCGCACCGGTGACCGGGTTGGCCTGCTGCTGCCAGCCGTTGAGCACGTAGTAGGAATACTCGTCGGTGAGGCCGCCAGCGAAGTTGACGTTGATGTTGTTGGTCACCGGCAGGTAATAGCGGCCGGCGTTGCCGAACAGCTTGGTGCTGCCATCGCCCTTCATGTCCCACGAGAACCCGAAGCGCGGTGCGATCAGGTCGTCCATCTTGATGAAGGCATCGCCATCGGCGGTGCGGTTCTCGAAGCGGTCCCAACGCACGCCGAGGTTCAACATCAGGTTCGGGGTGATGTTCCAGATGTCTTCCAGGTAGAACGCGTTGGCCTCCGTCTCGAAGGTGCCGCCGGAGACGCGGTTGCGCGCACGCAGCATCTCGGTCACGCCGGCCGGCACATAGGCATTGGCGCCGTCCCACACTTCATCGCCGGGCCGGGCGACGTAGGCGGTGTAGCTGAGCTGGGTCGGGCCCGGGTAGCGGGTGGACTGCTTGGTGGTCATCAGCTCGCGGTCCACGCCGAAGCGCAGCAGGTGCGTGCCCAGCTGCCATTCGAAGTCCAGCCGCGCGACCTCACGGGTGTCGTCGCGTTCGGCGACCGCGGTGCCGGTGGGATGGCAGCCGGCACGCAGGCCATTGAGCTGGCCCAGACGCGGCGCGTAGCTGGCATCGGTGAACACCGGGCTGCACGCTTCATCCAGCGAGGAGTTGGTGAAGGCCCGCTGGTTGTTCTCGCCCACCATCGCGCGCGCGGTGAAGTTCTCGCCGAAGTGGCCGGTGTAGGTCGCCGACCAGTTCTTGCCACCGGTTTCGGTGACCGAATCGCCGCCCCAGGCACCGATCTGATCGTCATCCCAATCGTAGTTGTACGCGCCGTTGGTGATCTCGCCTTCGTCGGAGAACGCCAGCAGTGCCAGGCTGTGGTTGTCGTTGATGTTCCAGTCCAGCTTGGCGCCCCAGAAGCCGTTGTCGCTCTTGTTCTTGAACCAGCTCAACGCATCGGACGAGGTGTTGTGGCCGGTGTCGTCGCGGTCCTCATACATCGCGAACAGGAACAGCTTGTCCTTGATGATCGGGCCGGAACCCCAGACGTTGGTCTTCAGGAACGAGTTGTTGTCCCGGCTGGCATACGAATGCGGCGTGCCATCGCGATGGAAATGGTCACGCGGGCTGGAGCGCAGCGCGCTGGGTTCGGCAGTGACTTCCACGCCGCCCTGGAACTCATTGGTGCCCGAGCGCGTCACCGCGTTGATCACGCCGCCGGTGGAACGGCCGAACTCCACCGAGTAGCCACCAGTCTTGACCTGGAATTCGTTGAAGAACCCGAACGGCGCGCTGGAGAAGCCCCGGCGGGTGTACATGTCGGTGACGTTCAGGCCATTGATGAAGACCGCGTTCTCCGCCACCGAAGAACCGGCGAAGGACAGGCCGCCGAAGGAGGAGTTGCCGCCCACGACGCCGGGCGCCAGCAGCGCCACCGCCGACAGGTCCTGCGCCACCGGCAGGCGTGACAGCTCCTGACGGTTGACGTTGAACGAGGTTTCGGTGGAATACACATCCACGCGGTTGACCACGCGGGCACCGATCACCTGCAGTGCATCGAGGTTGACGACATCGCCGCTGCTGGCCAGGTTGACCGTGGTGGTACCGCCGACCGCCACGCTCACCGCGAACGGCTCGCCCAGATTCTGGCCGTCACGGCTCAGCTGCAGCTGGTAGTCGCCAACCGGCAACTGGCCCAGACGGTAGCTGCCATCGGCACTGGCGGTGACCGTACGGGTCAGCCCGGTGGCATTGCTGACCACCGTCACCTGGTCACCTGCCGTGGCACGCCCGGCGACAGCACCGCTGACATTCTGTGCCGAGGCCGTCATCGGTACCAGGCTGCCCAGACACGCCCCGAGCGCAACGCACAGCGCCGCCCGCTTCAATCGATTTACGTTCATTCCCTGCTCTCTCCTGCAGATGTGGAATCGTGGATACCGCCGTTTACCGCTTGGCCTCCAGTGGCACCACGTGCGACTGGAAGTCGTAGTTCCATTGATCGAAGTACAGGTTGCCGCCGGACCACTCGGCCTCACCCCGTTGGGAATCCACCGTGTCCGAACGGAAGTGCTGCTTGGCCGGCACCAGCGGCTGGCCGTAGTCATCGTTGAAGGCGATGCGATAGGCATCCAGCCCGCCCAGGTAGAAATCACGCAGCGCCGGCTGCGCACTGTCCAGGCGCCCGGTGGTGACATCCATCGGCACCCAGCCGTACGGCGCCAGGTACACCGCGCCCCAGTCGTGCAGGTTGTTGTAGCTGACCGCATCGTCCGAATAGACCATGCCCGACTGCCAGCGCGCGGGAATGCCGTTCAGGCGCAGCAGCGCGATCAACAGCAGGGTCTGCTGCCCGCAATCGGCATGGCCGGCATGCAGGGCGTAATCGCTGATGTTGGAGATCGTCGCGTACTCGCGTGCGCCGGCCCACGGGATCCGATCCACGGCATCGAACAGCTTCTGCACGATGCGATACGGATCGGTCTCGGTGCCGACCACCTGCTGCGAGAACGCACGCAGCGCCGGGGTAAACACCACGTGCGGGGCCTGCTCGGCAAGGTAAGGCTGCAGTGCGGGATCGTCCGGCATCGGCTGGACCGCAGCCGGATCGATCGCGATGTGCCGCGCGTACACGGTGACCGCGTAGCGGATCTGGAACTCGGTGGGCGTGCCGGCCACCGCGGTGCGCTCCAGGTAGGCAGTGCGCTGCAGCGTGGCGTCGGGGGCCACCTGCGCGCCGGTCGGGGTACTCGCGATCCAGGTGATGTCGTCCTGCTGGCCCGGGAGGGCGCGCGGGTACGGAATCCACGCGCGGATGGTTTCCCCGGCGGGCACGGCATCCGCCTTGACCACCAGCGACTGGGTTACCTCGACGCGGCGCGGCACCACGCTGGTCGCGCCCGCGGCGCGGGCGGCGGCGACGATCTCTTCGTGGTGCGGGTGCAGATGCTCGTACGGGCCGTCCTTGGGCACCGGGGCGTCGGGTGCGCGCCGCGCGCGTGCCTCGGCACTGATCCGGAACAGGTTGGACGGCGCGCGTTTGAAATAGCGGCGATGACCATCGATATCCAGGTGTTCGATCAGGCCGGCAGAATCCCAGCGCGCGAATTCGTCATCGCGAAGGTCGGGAATCTGCTTGCGCAGCTGCGCCTTGGCGGCCGCCGCATCCAGGGTGAAGTCCAGTCGCATGCGACGCATGCGTTCGCGCTCGAAGGCGTAGGCCTGACGATCCGCTGCCGACAGGCTCGGATCCTGCAACGCCGTGGCGATGTCGGCCTCGGCCTGCGCGAACGCACCGCGGTCGATGCCGGCGATCACCGTCGGCAGCGCGGCCGGTGCGGCAGCCAGCCCCCACGGCGTCGCCAGCAGACCAGCGCACAGGCACCAGACAGCAGGCAGAGGCAATCGCGGTTTGCGCATCACAGGATCCACGGCGACACTTCCCAAGGTGCGGGTGGGGTAATCGCTGTGTAACACGGGCCTGATAGCCGGTCAATAATTTATTCTTGCTTTCGCCGAAAAAAGGAATAAATATTCCTGATGCTTCCGAGGAGGGTGACCGCGTGATGATCCAGGCTTCCCCCCACCGCCCCGTGCGGTCCCGCTGGCTGTCGCGCGCCGTGCTGGCGGCGGTCCTTGCGGCCACGCTGGCGCCCGCGTGGGCCGAGGCCCCCCGTGCCGCGCCCGGTCCCGACTTCGGCGGGGTCATCGCCCTGCGCGAGGCGTATCTCGCTCCCGGTTTCTGGGCCGATCGCCTGCCCGACCCGGACCGCGTGATTCTCGATCCCGCCGGGATCGCCGCGCAGAACGCCCGCATGCGGGCCGAGGATGCCTCGATCCACAATCTGCGCGCATTGCCGGCGCAACTGCCGCGCGAGCAGGTGCTGGGCAGCATCCAATCGCTCTCCAGGTGGCCGGAGCGCACGTTGTACGGTCAGGATGGCAAGACCATCAGCGACCAGCAGCGCAGCGAGACCATCGCCAACCTGGCCCTCGCCGCGATACCGGCGCAGCGCCCCCTGCAGTACGGCCTGGTCACCCATCGCGCCGCGCTGCGGGCGTTCCCGACCGCGCTGCGGGTGTTCAGCAGCCAGGGCGACACCGACATCGACCGCTTCCAGGAGTCGGCGCTGTTCCCCGGCGATGCGGTGGCGGTGCTGCATGAAAGCGCTGACGGGCGCTGGCTGTTCATCACCAGCGAGCGCTATTCGGCATGGATCGAGAAGCGCTTCGTGGGCATCGGCGATGCCGACACCGTGCTCGGCTACGGCCAGCACGGTCCCTACCGCGTGGTCACTGGTGCCACGGCGTTCACGGCGTACACGCCTGAGGAACCGCGCGTGTCGCGGCTGCAGCTGGACATGGGCGTGCGCCTGCCGGTGATCGCCGACTGGCCGCTGGAGAAGACCGTCAACGGCCAGCAGGCCCACGCCGCGCACGTGGTGCAGCTGCCGGTGCGCGAGGCCGATGGACGGCTGGCGCTGGTGCCCGCGCTGCTGCCGCGCTCGCAGGACACCGCCGATGACTACTTGCCGCTGACCCCGCGGACGCTGCTCACCCAGGCCTTCAAGTTCCTCGGCGAGCGCTATGGCTGGGGCCACGATTACGGCACCCGCGACTGCAGTGGCTTCGTCTCGGAGATCTACCGCAGCGTCGGCGTGCTGATGCCGCGCAACACCAGCGCGCAGGCGATCAGCCCGGCATTGGACCGCATCGCCTTCACCGCGAACGACGGCAAGCCCACGCGCGATGCCGCTGTAAACCAACTGCAGGTGGGCGACCTGGTCTACATCCCCGGCCACGTGATGATGGCCATCGGCCATATCGACGGCCGCACCTGGCTGATCCACGACACCGCCGGCGGCGGCTGGCTCGGCGCGGACGGCAGGCGCGTGCAGGCGCATCTCAACGGCGTGTCGGTCACTCCGCTGGAGCCGATGATGGCCAGCGATACCGTGAGCTACATCGACCGCATCACCAACATCCAGCGCCTTCGGCCACAGAACCCCTGAATGAAGATCACCGACATCGAACTCGGCATGCTGCGCGTGCCGTTGAAGACCCCGTTCAAGACCGCGCTGCGCACCGTGGACACCGTCGAAGACGTGGTGGTGCTGGTCCGCACCGACAGCGGCCACACCGGCTACGGTGAGGCGCCAGCGACGGCGGTGATCACCGGCGACACGCACGGCTCGATCATCGAGGCCATCGACGGCTTCATCAAACCGCGCCTGATCGGCGAGGACGTGGCCAACCTCAACCGGCTCTGCGGCCTGATCCAGAGCTCCATGGAGCGCAACACCAGCGCCAAGGCGGCGGTGGAGATCGCGGTCTACGATCTGTGGGCGCAGCTGCACAAGGCGCCGCTGTACCGCATGCTTGGCGGCGGCGACCCGGTGATCACCACCGACATCACCATCAGCGTGGACTACATCGACAAGATGGTGGCCGACTCGCTCTCGGCGATCGAACGCGGGTTCGAGTCGTTGAAGATCAAGGTCGGCAAGGACATCGGCCTGGACATCGAACGGGTCAAGGCGATCCATGCCGCGGTACAGGGCCGCGCCCTGCTGCGCCTGGACGCCAACCAGGGCTGGACGGCCAAGCAGGCCGTGCACGCGATGCGGGCGCTGGAAGAGGCCGGCGTGGTGCTGGAACTGCTGGAGCAGCCGGTCAAGGCGGCCGACATCAGCGGCCTGAAGTACGTCACCGACCGGGTCAACACCCCGGTGATGGCCGATGAAAGCGTGTTCAATCCCGGCCAGGTGTTCGACCTGATCCAGCAGCGCGCGGCCGACATCATCAACATCAAGCTGATGAAGACCGGCGGCCTCTCCAATGCGATCCGCATCGCCGATATCGCCGCGATCTACGGGGTGCCGTGCATGATCGGCTGCATGATCGAATCGAGTATTTCCGTGGCGGCCGCCGTGCACCTGGCCGTCGCCAAGAGCGACATCATCACCAAGGTGGATCTGGACGGTCCGTCGCTGGGCCAGTTCAACCCGGTGACCGGTGGGGTCAACTTCAACGAATCGGAAATCACCATCAGCGATGCGCCCGGGCTGGGCATCACCGAGGTGCGTGGGCTGGACATGATCACGCCGCGGCGGTGGTCCTGACCCCGTGCCCATGCCGCCCTTGGTGAAAATCCGCTCCGAGCGTGACCACATGTCGGCGATCGAACGCCGCATCGCGGATTTCATTCTCGACAACGCCCACCTTCTGCGCGACTACTCCTCCCAACAGCTGGCCAGCGCGCTGGGCATCAGCCAGTCCAGCGTGGTCAAGTTCAGCCAGAAGCTGGGCTTCAAAGGCTACCCCGACCTCAAGTACTCCATCGGGGAGGCCGTCGCCCGCGCCGGCAGCGACCCGCAAAGCCGCCCGCCCCCGCCCGCGGCGGCCGACAGCTTCGCCCAGGTCGCCGAGCGCCTGCGTGCGAGCAAGGCCGCCGCCGAGGAGGAAACCTGGCTGGCCAATCCGCAGGCCGACATCGAGGCCATCGTGCAGCTGATCGACGGCGCGCCCAAGGTGTTCGTCTACGGCTTGGGCGATGACGGCCTGTACGCCCGCGAATTCGCCATGCGCCTGTCGCTGCTGGGCATGCTCACCGTGCACCACGCCGATCCGATCCTGATGATGGCCAACCTCTCGGCCGCGCGGCCCGGCGATGCGATGCTGGTGTTCTCCGAGTTCGGCAAGCTGCCACAGTTGTTCCAGCTGTCGCGCCAGTTCCAGGACATGGGCGGCAAGGTGGTGTCCATCACCCGCCACAGCGCCAACCCGCTGCGCGCGCATGCCGATGCCAGCCTGGTGCTGTGCGCCCACGACCCGGCACCACACGTGGCACAACTGCTGTACCGTTCTTCTCTGCAGGCGCTGCTGGATGTTGTCTTCGTCCTGCTGTGCCACGCCAACCCGGACCGCCACCGCCAGCTCGGGGTGAACCTGGAACGGATCGAACATTTGATCGACAGCTGATCCTGGAGTCCGCCACGATGATGCCGCTGTTCCGTTCCGTCACCGCCGCCGTATTGCTGGTTGTCACCGCGCCCGTTTTCGCCGCCGCGCTGGAGGGCAGCACCCAGCTGGTCGTCGTTACCACCGACGGGTGGGATGCCACCCAAGGCAAGCTGCAGGCGTTCGAGCGCACCGCGAAGGGCTGGCGGCCGCAGGGCGCTGCCTTCGAGGTGGCCGTGGGCCGCAGCGGCAGCGCGTGGGGCGAGGGACTGCACCCGGCCCAGCCTGGGACGCCCCAGAAGCAGGAAGGCGACGGCCGCAGCCCGGCCGGCATCTTCGCGATCGGTCCGGCCTTCGGCTATGCGCCCGCTCTCACCAGCGGCCTGCCCTATCAGCCGATGCGCGACACCAGCTACTGCATGGACGTGCCGGATTCGCCGTACTACAACCGCATCGTCGATGCGGAGGTGGTCGGGGCTGAAGCGGTGGAAGGCTCGACCGAGCCGATGCGGCTGGACCTGCACAACAAGGGCGACGTGCGCTACCGCGAGGGCTTCGTCGTCGAGCACAACCCGAAAGCGACGCCCGGCCGTGGCAGCTGCATCTTCGCCCACCTGTGGCGCACACCCGGTGAGGCGACCGCCGGCTGCACCGCGATGGAGCCTGCGCACATGACCACGCTGTTGGCGTGGTTGAACGCCAGCGCGCGGCCGCGCTTCGTGCTGCTGCCGCGCGCGGAATACCAGCGCCTGCAGGCCGAGTGGCAGCTGCCCGTGCTGGCCGGGAGCGTGCATTGAGCACTGCGCCGCCCGATCCGCAACTCGAACGCGCGGTCAGCCGTTGGCAGATCGTCGGCCTCTCGATCAACGATGTGATCGGCAGTGGCATCTATCTGCTGCCGGCCGCCACCGTCGCCCTGCTCGGCCCCTTCAGCCTGTGGGGCGTGGTCGCCGCCGGCATCGTGGTCGCCCTGCTGGTGCTCTGCTACGCGCAGGCCGCTAGCTACTTCGATGAGCCCGGCGGCAGCTATCTGTATGCGCGCGAGGCGTTCGGCCGGTTTGCCGGGTTCGAGATCGGCTGGATGATCTGGCTGACCCGGATCAGCTCGGCGGCCGCGCTCAGCAATGCACTCGCCGATGCAGTCGCGCGCTTCTGGCCGTGGGCCGGGCATGACATCGGCCGCATCGCGATCATCGTGGTCTCGTTGGGCTTCCTCACCGCGGTGAACGTGGCCGGCGTGCGCTCAGCCGCGCGCACCGGTGTGATCCTGGTGATCGGCAAGCTGCTGCCGTTGGTGCTGTTCGTGGCCATCGGCGTGTTCTACGTGGATACCGACCTGGCCTTCTCCGGTATACGCCCGGACCCGCACGATCTGCAGCGCATGGGCGAAGCAGCGCTCCTGCTGCTGTATGCCTACGCCGGCTTCGAGAACATCCCGGCTGCCGCCGGCGAGTACAAGAACCCGCGCCGCGATATTCCGTTCGCGCTGATCACCATGATCATCACCGTCACCGTGATCTACGGCGCGGTGCAGTTCATCGCACAGGGCACGTTGGCCGGGCTGGCCAGTTCGCCGACGCCGCTGGCCGATGCCGCCGCCAGCTTCGGCGGGCTCACGCTCGCCCTGATCCTCACCGTGGGCGCGACCATCTCCATCCTGGGCACCAACAGCAACACGATGATGATGGGCCCGCGCTTCCTGTTCGCCTTGGCGCGCGATGGCTACGGGCCGAAGATCCTGGCGCAGGTGCACCCGCGCTTCCGCACCCCGGCCGCGGCGATCATCGCGCAGGGCCTGATCGCCCTGGCGCTGGCCTTGTCCGGATCGTTCGTGCAGCTGGCGCTGCTGTCGATGACCACGCGTCTATTCGCTTACATCGGCACGGCCGCGGCGGTGCTGGTGCTGGCACGGCGTTTTCGCGATCGTCCCGGCGCGCTGAAGCTGCCAGGGGGTCCGTTGATTCCGATTCTCGCGCTGGTGCTGTGCCTGGCGTTGTTCGCGAGTGCGAGCTGGCAGAACATCGCCGCAGCCGGCATCGCATTCGCCGTCGGTGCGGTCATCTACACATTCCCGCGTCGCGATCATCAGGGCTGAGCCAACGCGCAGGTGAATGGCGCTTGATCTGTCATTCACCTCGCCGGTCCATAGCGTTAACCCGGCTTTGGGTACGGTGAAGCCTCACCCAACCGGAGCCAACACATGAGCACTGACTATCAGATTCCCGGCCGGGTGCCGGAAGACGGAGTTCCGCGCCAGGCCGTATCGGATTACTGGCGTGAGCGCTTTCCGAGCGAACCGTACTATGACAACAACCAGTTCTTCGATGACTACGAGCCGGCCTACCAGCTCGGCCATCGCACCCGTGCTGACGACATGATCCGCGCGTACGAAGAAGTGGAAGCCGAGCTGCAGACCCGCTGGGCGCAGGAACATGGCCAGAGCAAGTTGAGCTGGGAGCAGGCCCGCAATGCGGTGCGCCGTGGCTGGGATGAATCCACTGCGCTGCGCCAGGCACATTTGGACAAGGGCGTACCGCGCGGCACCTGACGCGCCCTGTCCGGCCCACCTCCAGCGGCGGCCCTCGGGTCGCCGTTGTTGTATCGGGGCAGGACCTCTGGTCCACGCGGCGTTGATGGGCATGGTGTACAACAGGGGTTGGCCATCGCCTCCCCGACGGAGACTTCCATGACCCGCAAGTTGTTGCTTACCCTCGCCATCAGCCTCACCCCTGCCCTGTTCACCACTGCCTGTGTCGCCGCTGACAAGGCCGCTGCGCCGGTCGTGGAAAAGGCAAAGTGGCCGTTCGCCGCCACCGAATTCGCCCGCTTCAATGAGCCGTGGGCCATGAGCTTCCTGCCCGATGGCAGTCTGCTGGTCACCGAAAAGAAGGGCGCGCTGAAGCACTTCAACGTGCAGACCCGCAAGACCGCCACCATCGCCGGGGTTCCCGAGGTTGCCTACGGTGGCCAAGGAGGGTTCGGCGATGTGCTGCCGCATCCTGACTTCGCCAGGAACCAGCTGATCTATCTCAGCTACGCCGAGGAAGGCGACCGCGATACCCGTGGCGCTGCGGTCGCGCGTGCGCGCCTGGCACTGACGGCCGATGGCAGCGGCACCCTGGAAGACCTCAAGGTGATCTGGCGCCAGACCCCGAAGGTCAGCGGCAAGGGTCACTACGGCCACCGCCTCGCCTTCGGGCCGGACGGCAAGCTGTGGATCACCTCCAGCGAGCGCCAGAAGTTCGATCCGGCCCAGGACATGGGCGGCAATCTCGGCAAGCTCATCCGCCTCAACGACGACGGCAGCGTGCCCACCGACAATCCGTTCGCCTCGCAGGGTGGCGTGGCCGCGCAGGTGTGGTCGCTCGGCCACCGCAATGCACTGGGCATCGCCTTCGATGCGCGCGGCAAGCTGTGGGTGCATGAAATGGGTCCGGCCGGCGGTGACGAGCTGAACCTGATCGAGCGCGGCGCCAACTACGGCTACCCGATCGTCTCCAACGGCAACCATTACGACGGCCGCGAGATTCCCGACCATTCCACCCGCCCGGAATTTGCCGCGCCCAAGGTGACCTGGACCCCGGTGATCTCGCCGGCCGGTTTCATCATCTACAGCGGCACGCAGTTCCCGGCGTGGAAGGGCAGCGGCTTCATCGGTGGCCTGTCGTCCAAGGCGCTGGTGCGCGTGGCCTTCGATGGCGACAACGCCCACGAGGCCGAGCGCTTCGACATGGGCGAGCGCATCCGCGAGATCGAGCAGGGCCCGGATGGCGCGATCTGGCTGCTGGAAGACGGCAGCAACGGCAAGCTGCTCAAGCTCACGCCGAAGGCCTGAGCCGTGCAGGCTGCCGGCGCATCGCCGGCAGCCTGACAACACCGCTACTTACTGGATGGTCACGACCTTGACCTCGGTGCGGCTGCACGCCTGATCCAGGCAGGTGCCGTTGAGCCAGACCTGGCCGTCGCCGATCATCACGCCCTGCTGGTTGACCATGACGTCGTCGAACTTCTGCGCGGCGATGGCCTTGCGCACGGCCGGGGTCAGGATGCGCTCGTAGTTGCGCTGGAACTCGCCGGGGCCGGTGATCTTGGCGCCATTGGCGATATTCAACGGGAAACGCACTTCCTCGACCACGGCCGCGCGATCGCCGCCGTTGACCGCCTTCTGGAAGGCGTTGAACACAGCTTCGTACTGGGCCGCATCGCCAAGCACCTGATCGATGCGTTGGCGGACATCGCCGTTGGCGGGCGCAGCCGGCGTGGCGGGGTCGGTGGTGGGTGCCGGGGTGCCAGCGGACGCAGGTGCCGGTGCGGGTGCGGCGGCATCCGGCGCAGGGCTGCCGGCCGTGACCGCATCGGGCGACAGACCGGACGACGGCACGGTCTCACCCGGCGTCGGGCGACCCTCCGGAATAGCCGTGGCCGGGCCCTGGGCGGGATCGGCGGCGGCGGTATCGGCCGGCGGCGGTGCCGACGGACTACAGGCGGCCAGCCATAACGGGCTGGCCAGGGCCAACAGCAAGGGGGTACGGGACAGGCGCATGGGTGGCTCCATCGGTTTCACGAGGGAGCCAGCGTAACGGCCGAGACGTCAGCCGCCGATGATGGATCACGGTCGTACCGACCAATGGCCGGCACGACCGGGTGACGCGATGCCGACTCAGGCGGCCAGCAGCTCGAAGATCACCGGCTCGCCGCTGACCGACGAGGCGCACACCCACAGCTCGAACTGGCCCGGCTCGGCGCGGAACACGCCGTCGCGACCGGTGAAGCCCAATGCATGGCGGTCCAGGGTGAAGGTCACCTCGGTGCTCTGGCCCGGCTGCAGCGCGATCTTGTCGAAGCCCTTCAGTTCACGCACCGGCCGCACGCGGCTGGCCACGCGATCGTGGATGTACAGCTGCACCACTTCCTCGCCTGCCACCGCACCGGTATTGGTCAGCGTGGTGGTGATGGTCAGGGTGTCGTCCCAGGCCAGCTGAGCGCTGCTCAGCTGCGGCACGCCATAGGCGAAGGTGGTATAGCCCATGCCGTGGCCGAACGCGTACGCCGGCTCGTTCGGGATCTCGCGCCAGCGCGCCTTGAACTCGGACATGGTAGGCAGTTCCGGGCGACCGGTACGCGGGTGGTTGTAGAAATACGGCTGCTGGCCCGACACCTGCGGGAAGCTCACCGGCAGGCGACCGGACGGGTTGTAGTCGCCGAACAGCACATCGGCCACGGCGTGCCCGGTCTGGGTGCCCAGGTACCAGGTGATCGCCACGGCATGCGCATTGCGCACCGCGCCCTGCAGCGCCAGCGCGCGGCCATTGCGCAGCAGCACGACCAGCGGCTTGCCGGTCATCGCCACCGCTTCGGCCAGCGCCTGCTGTGCCGGCGGCAACGTGATCTCGACGCGCGACTGCGCTTCACCGCTGTAACGCTGCGGTTCGCCCAAGGCCAGCACCACCACGTCGGCGCGCAGCGCGGCCGCCACGGCCTGTTCGATGCCGTCCTGCACGGCCGCTTCCAAGTCACAGCCCGGCACGATCTCCAGCAACGATTCGTCGCTGATGGCCGCACGTACGCCGGCCTCCAGGGTGACGTAACGCGACTTGTCGCCGAACAGCGTCCAGCAACCTTCGATGTTCTCGCGATCCTGCACGAACGGCCCGATCAGTGCGATCTTCTGGCCGGCCTTCTTCAGCGGCAGCACCGACTCGGCATTCTTGAGCAGCACGATCGAACGGCGCGCGGCATCGCGCGAGAGTTCGTCATGCGCGGCGATGTGCGAGGTGTCCGCTTCGCGCGCCAGATCCAGCGAACGGTACGGGTCATCGAACAGGCCGATGGCTTCCTTCAGGCGCAGGATGCGGCGCACCGATTCGTCCAGCGTGGCCATCGGGACTTCGCCGCTCTCGATCAGGCCCGGCAGGTGCTCGGCATAGAAGCCGCTCTGCATGCTCAGGTCCAGGCCGGCGGTGAAGGCCTTGGCGGTGGCGTCGCGGTCATCGGCGGCATAGCCGTGCGCGACCAGCTCCATGTCGGCGGTGTAATCGGAAATCACCACGCCCGGGAACTTCCATTCCCCGCGCAGGATGTCGGTCAGCAGCTCGGCGTTGGCGCTGGCCGGCACGCCGTTGATGTCATTGAAGGAGGACATCACGGTCAGGGCACCGGCTTCGAAGGCGGCTTTGAACGGCGGCAGGTGCACGTCGCGCAGGGTCTGCGGCGAGATGTCGACCATGTTGTATTCCATGCCGGCCATTACCGCGCCGTAGGCGGCGAAATGCTTCGGGGTGGCCAGCAGTGCATCGGCGGCGCGCAGGTCCGGGCCCTGGAAACCGCGCACGCGGGCGGCGGCGAACGCACAGCCCAGCACTACGTCTTCACCGGCGCCCTCGGCACCCCGGCCCCAGCGCTGGTCGCGGGCGATATCCACGGCCGGCGCGTAGGTCCAGTGCAGGCCGGCAGCGGTGGCTTCCACCGCGGTGGCGCGGGCGGTGCGCTCGGCCAGGTCCGGCTCGAAGCTGGCGGCCTCGCCCAACGGGATCGGGAATACGGTGCGCATGCCATGGATCACGTCCGCGGCCAGGATCACCGGAATCTTCAGACGGCTTTCTTCCAGCGCGACCTGCTGGATGCGGCGGCCGGCTTCCACGCCCACCCCATTGAACAGCGAGCCCACCTTGCCCTCGCGCACCTGCTGCAGCACCTGGTCGGCGTTGCTGACGTTGGCTTCCGGATTCACATCCGGCGCGAACGGGCGGACCATGTCGGCGAACACACCCAGCTGGCCGACTTTTTCTTCGACGGTCATCTGGGCAATGAGGGTTTCGATACGATCGGCGGCCACCGGCTGTCCTTATGAAAACGTTTACAAGCCCGGGATTCTAGCGTTCCCGAGGCCGTTGTGAATGACTTTTGCGTTCATTTTTCTTTCCGGGAGGAAAGACCCCCGCCACCGCACTGCGGCGACGGAGGCACAGGAGCTTACTCCGCAGCGGCCAGGCGCTGCTGCCCCGCCATCAACATGGCGTCGCTGGATTCCTGGAAAACCCGCAGCCCGAAGGCCGGGAGGATCGCCAGCAGGTGATCGAACACGTCCGACTGCACGCCCTCGTACTCGCCCCACGCGGTGCTGCGGGTGAAGCAGTAGATCTCCAGCGGCAGGCCCTGGGTGGTGGGCTGCAGCTGCCGTACCAGCAGGGTCATCTCCGTATGGATGCCCGGATGGTGCTGCAGGTAGCGCTCCACATAGGCGCGGAAGGTGCCCAGATTGGTCACCCGGCGCGCATTGACGGCCGCCACGCCTTTGGCCTGGAGGTCGGCGTTGTACTGCTGCAGCTCGGCCTGCTTGCCGCGCAGGTAATCGCCCAGTACCGCGAACTGCTCCAGCTCGGCCAGCATCGGCGCATCGACGAAGCCGACACTGTGCTGATCCAGATACAGCGACCGCTTGATCCGGCGTCCGCCGGCCTCCTGCATGCCACGCCAGTTCTTGAACGACTCGGTCACCAGCTTCTTGGTCGGGATGGTGGTGATGGTCTTGTCGAAGTTCTGCACGGTGATGGTGTGCAGCGCGATATCGATCACATCGCCATCGGCGTTCTGGCTGGGCATCTCGATCCAGTCGCCCAGCCGCACCCGGCCATCGCCGCTGATCTGCACGCTGGCCACCAGCGAGAGGATGGTGTCCTGGAAGATCAGCATCAGCACCGCGGTGGCCGCACCCAGGCCAGTGACCAGCGGGCCGAGCTTGACGCCCAGCAGGGTCGCCACGATCGACAGGCCGGCGATCACGAAGACGATGATCTTCACGACCTGCAGGTAGCCCTTGATCGGCTTGTTGCGCGCATCCGGGCGGCGCTCGTACAGATCGTTGGCGGCATCCAGCGCATGCGAGACCGCCAGCGCCACGGTCAGCACCGCCCACGCCCGGCACGCTCCGATCACGAACTCCACCAGCTCCGGCGGCAGGTCCGGCACGATCCGGATGCCGGCGGCGATGACCATGCTCGGCACCACGTTGGACAGCCGCGAGATCACCCGCAGGTTGTTGCCGCCTTCATTGCCGGCGCTATGGCCGGGCAGGCGGTTGACCAGCTTGCGCAGGCCGCGCAGCAGGATCTTCTTGGTGACGAAGTTGGCCAGCCAGGCCGCCAGGGCCAGCGCTGCCAGCACCAGCAGGGTGTAGGCCCAGGGCCAGGGTTCCAGGGTCCGCTGGACACTGTCCAGCCATCGGGTTGCCACTACCGCATCCATCATCGTGTATCGATCTCCTGCTCAGGGGTATCAGGGCGTTGCCAGGTCCTGCGCGCTGCGCTCGATGATCACGCCGACCGCGCGCGCGCCGCGCACCGCACCGGGCTTGCTGAGCTTCAGGCGCAGCCATTGCACGTTGAATTCACGCAGCACGATCTCGGCGATGCGCTCGGCCAGGGTTTCGACCAGGCCGTAGTCCGAGTCACGCACGAACTGCTCGATGCGCTTGCTGACGGCTTTGTAATTGAGGGTATCGGCGATGTCGTCGCTGGCCGCCGGACGGCGGTTGTCGAAGCCCATTTCCAGATCGAAACGCAGGGTCTGGCGGATCCGCCGTTCCCAGTCGTAGATCCCGATCAGGGCATCGATCTCGAGCCCTTCGATGAATACCTTGTCCATAGCCATGCCACGTGGAAGATGGCGACCATGGTAACGGGGCTGTCCGGAATGTGCCGGGAATGTCGCCGACCCAGTCCGGCAAGTGGCTACAACCCACGACGGGAACTACAGCGAGTCGCCCTGCGCTGGAAAACGGATGCGGCCGACGTCATTCCGGCGCTCAGCTTTTTTGACGCCATCCGGCGGGTCGTCGAACGGCGGCGCGTACGCACAGCGGAGTGGCTGGCTGGCCATGAAGCAGTGCCTCAGCTGCTGCTGGATCGGCCGGTGTGATGAAGCAGCGACGCTGCTGACCTCACACCGCCGGCAGCGTCGCCATGTCCCAGCGTGGCGTCACCTGCACCTGCGGCGGGGTGTGCTGGCCCGCTTCCAGGCGCAGGGCGCCGGCGAAGGCGATCATCGCGCCGTTGTCGGTGCACAGCGCCGGGCGCGGGAAACAGGCGCGGCCACCGCGGCGGGCGGCCATCTGCTGCAGCTTGGCGCGCAGGCGCTTGTTGGCCCCTACGCCACCGGCCACCACGATCACATCGGTGCCCGCCGCATCCAGCGCGCGTTCGCACTTGATCGCCAGAGTGTCGACCACCGCATCTTCAAAACCGCGCGCGATATCGGCGCGGGTCTGCTCGCTCTGGTCGCTGTCGCGCCAAGCCAGCAGCACCTGGGTCTTCAACCCGGAGAAGCTGAAATCAAGCCCGGGGCGGTCGGTCATCGGGCGGGTGAACTTGAACCGGCCCGGGGTGCCGCGCTCGGCCAGGGCAGCCAGCTGCGGACCACCGGGGTACGGCAGGCCCATCAGCTTGGCGGTCTTGTCGAAGGCCTCGCCGGCGGCGTCGTCCAGGGTCTCGCCGAGCAGGCGGTACTGGCCGATCCGGTCCACCGCCACCAGCTGGGTATGGCCGCCGGACACCAGCAGGGCCACGAACGGCGCCTGCGGGGGGTCGTCTTCCATCAGCGGGGCCAGCAGATGCCCTTCCATATGGTGGACACCGACCGCCGGCACCTCCAGCGCCCAGGCCAGCGAACGGGCCACGCCCGCCCCGACCAGCAGCGCGCCGACCAGGCCGGGGCCGGCCGTATAGGCCACCCCGTCGATGTCGGCCACGGTCATGCCGGCCTCGGCCAGGGTCTGGCGGATCAGCGGCAGCAGCTTGCGCACGTGGTCGCGGCTGGCCAGCTCGGGCACCACCCCGCCGTACTCGGCGTGAAGGGCAATCTGGCTGTAGACGGCATGGGCGCGCAGGGCGTCGATCCCGGACAGGGAGGTGTCATACACCGCCACGCCGGTCTCATCGCAGGAAGATTCGATACCAAGGACTCGCATAACGGGTATTATGGACCTCTTCAGGCCCCGGCAGACGTACGCTGGCCTGTCTCAGCATCACCCGTGGCCAAGAAGTTCGCCGGGGTGGGTTGCAACTTCTTTTCTCGCCGCTATAATGTGCGGCTCTCACCGGGCGTGACCCGGTTCTACTGTGTCCCGGAGATTCCATGCCCAGCGTTAAAGTCCGCGAGAACGAGCCCTTCGAGTTTGCGCTCCGTCGCTTCAAGCGCACCTGCGAAAAGGCCGGCGTGCTGGCCGAAACCCGCAAGCGCGAGTTCTATGAAAAGCCGACCCAGGAGCGTAAGCGTAAGGCTGCCGCTGCTGTGAAGCGTCAGCTGCGCCGTTCGTCGCGCGACGTCACCAAGCGTCAGCGCCTGTACTGATCGGACGCAACTTCGATACGGCAGGCCTTGGCCTGTCGTGACGGAGCCGAAGCCGGAACGCGCGAGCGTTACCGGCTTTTTGCGTTCCAGCGCTTCGGCGCCCCGCTTTCCTTTTTCACCGACACGAGGTGTTCCCATGAGCCTGAAGCAGCAGCTCACCGATGACATGAAGGCCGCCATGAAGGCCGGCGAGAAGCACCGCCTGGGCGTGATCCGCCTGATGAACGCCGCGATCAAGCAGCGCGAAGTCGACGAGCGCATCGAGCTGGACGACGCCGCCGTGCTCGCCGTGCTGGAAAAGATGGTCAAGCAGCGCAAGGACTCGGTCACCCAGTTCGAAGCCGCCGGTCGCGAAGACCTGGCCGTGATCGAGCGCGAGGAAATCGTGGTGATCGACCAGTACCTGCCGGCCAAGCTGGGCGAGGCCGAGATCGTGGCCGCCATCCAGGCCGCCATCGCCGAAACCGGCGCAACCACCCCGGCCGACATCGGCAAGCTGATGGGCGCGCTCAAGCCGCGCCTGGCCGGTCAGGCCGACATGGGCCTGGTGTCCAAGCTGGTCAAGCAGCAGCTGGCCGGCTGATCCCGCCGCCACGCCGCACAGGAAAAGGCCCGCATTTCGCGGGCCTTTTCCGTTTCAGCAGGCCTGTAGTTACGAGGCCTGGCGGCAGTTGCGCAGCGTCATCGAGCTTTCCTCGATCGAACTGATCTCGCCCTCCAGCTTGGCCCAGTCGCGCTCGCGCAGCATGGTGAAGTTGGCCGCCTGGTCCGACGCGAATTCGCAGCGGATCGTGTAGTTGTTGTTGTTGTAGCTGTCGCTCTGGCGGACGCGCAGCAGGCCGCGGGTGGGCGTGACCAGATAGTTGATCGAGCCGATGTCACCAGGCTTGGTCGAGTACGTGTTGGGATTGACGGTATAGATCTGGCCGTCGATCTGGTAGCGCCGCCCCACATACTTGGCGTACAGCGGCAGGAACGTGGCCGAGCGGTCGCCCTTGTCTTCCTTGTTGGTGGTGGTACCCAGCATCAGGTCCTTGAAGGCACCGGCACTGCGGTACAGGGCCATCGTGTCTTTGACTTCCTTGCCCATCATCTTGGACAGATCCGGTGCCGCCACGGCCTCCATGGCCGGCATCGGGTACTGGGTGCGTCCCGCGGCGGCAACCGCGTCGCCCTGGCTGCCCGCCTTGAGCTTATCCAGCATCCCGCACATCGACTGCTTGGCCGCCGCCGGCTCGATCGACTGCCCCCGGGCCAGCTTGGTCGCCAGGGTGACCCGACCGGTACGGTCGGCGGTGCCCACCAATACCAGCGGGGTGCGCAGCCCTTTGCGCTGGATCAGGTACTGATCGCCGGTATCGCCCTGCACCAGCTGCCCAGCGACTTCAAATTCGTCATCGCCGCCAATCTTGCGCAACTGGTCCAGCGCGCTCTGCACCTTCAGCCCCGGTACGGTGACATCGGCCATGTAAAGCGCACCGTTGCGCGCGTCCCCTACCGTCTTGAAGGCCTTGTCGCAGGCCCCGGCAGCCATCGCCGGACCTGCGGCCGCCAACAGCGCCATCGTCGTGTAGACCATTCCTTTCATGAAGCGTCCTTTCTGCTGTGAAGGTGGAAAACCGGGCAAAAGGATAGCGCGATATCCGTCAAGATCAGGCCTTGATCGGACCGCTTCACCCAGCCCACCCCGGGTATTTGCTAGAACAGGGGCCTCGCTCCCGACCCGACGCCGTCCATGCACCAACCGAGCCACTCCCTGTCCAAGGTCCGCAAGCACATGGCGCGGCTGGAGAAGAGCTTTCCCGCCGTACTGGTGCGCCGCTTCATCGATGCGGACGTGATGACCCAGGCCGCCGCGCTGGCCTTCTATGCCCTGCTCTCGATGGCGCCGCTGCTGGTGCTGCTGCTGTGGCTGACGGCCTCGCTGTATCCCCCCGCGCAGCAGGCGCTGCTGGGCCAGATCAATGATGTGGCCGGCACCAGTGCCGCCTCGGTGGCGGAGACCGTGCTCAGCAACGCCAACAACCAACCGGACATCGGCACCCTTGCCGGCGTGTGGAGCACCCTGCTGCTGTTCGTTGGCGCCACGGCGGTGTTCGCCCAGCTGCAGAATGCCCTCAACCTGATCTTCAACACCAGCGGCGAACGCCTGGATGGCATCGTGGCGTGGCTGCGCAAGCGCGTGTTCTCGTTCGGCGTGGTGCTGGCGCTGGGCTTCCTGCTGATCCTGTCGATGACCGCCACCACCATGCTGCAGGTGGTCTTCGCGCACCTGCCCTCGGTACTGCCGGCGATCGGCTATCTGACCAGCCTGGCGCTGTACACGGTGGGCTTCGCCTTCCTCTACCACTACCTGCCCGACCGCCGCGTGGCGTGGCGCCAGGCCTTCATCGGCGGTGCGATCACCTCGGCACTGTTCGCGCTGGGCCGTTATGGCATAGGCCTGTACATCGCCACCGTCGCACCGGGCAGCGCGTATGGCTCGATGGGCGCCCTGGTGATCTCGCTGGTGTGGATCTACTACGCCACCGTGGTGTTCTTCGTCGGCGCCCTGATGACCTCGGTGATCGATGAGCGCCTGCGCGCCCATGCCGTGCTCGCCGAGGCTGGGGTGGAGCCACCGAAACCGGGCGAACCGGCCGACAGCTAGTAGACTAGCGGCACCCCCGCTTCCGCGCGTGGCCGTGACCGGCCATGCCCCCGCCTGCTGCCCATGGCCCGTATCCCCGACGCATTCATCGACGACCTGCTGGCCCGCTCCGACATTGTCGAGGTGGTGGGCAGCCGCGTGCCGTTGAAGCGCCAGGGCAAGGAATATGCTGCGCGCTGCCCGTTCCATGACGAGCGCTCGGCCTCGTTCACGGTCTCGCCGACCAAGCAGTTCTATCACTGCTTCGGCTGCGGCGCGCATGGCACGGCGATCAGCTTCCTGATGAATTACGACCGCCTCGAGTTTCTCGACGCGGTCGATGAGCTGGCCAAGCGCGTGGGCATGGAAGTGCCGCGCGATACCCAGCCGCGCACCGCCCAGCAGCAGGACGACAGCCGCGATCTCTACTCGGCCCTGGATGCGGCCACGCGCTTCTTCCAGACCGCGCTGAAGGGCAGCGACAAGGCGCGCGCCTACCTGGACCAGCGCGGGGTCGATGAGGAAAACCGCGAGCGCTTTGCCATCGGTTACGCACCGGATGGCTACAGCGCGCTGAAGGATGCGCTGGGCAAGGACGAGCGGCGGATGAAGCTGCTCGACCGCGCCGGCCTGTTCTCCAAGAACGACCGCGGCCACGTCTACGACAAGTTCCGCGACCGGGTGATGTTCCCGATCTTCGACCGCCGTGGCCGCGTGATCGCTTACGGCGGCCGGGTCATGGAGAAGGACGACGGCCCGAAGTACCTCAACTCGCCCGAGACCGCGCTGTTCCACAAGGGCCGCGAGCTGTACGGCCTGTGGCAGGTGCGCCAGGCCAACCAGAAGATCGAGCGGCTGATCGTGGTCGAGGGC
>Ga0213824_1000009_pt1 | contig 250687 bp, 214 predicted proteins | sample MC6MC0906MG_FD_179892 | JGI IMG/M metagenome (GOLD analysis project Ga0213824, IMG submission 179892) | Enriched soil aggregate microbial communities from Iowa State University, Ames, United States - MC6-MC0906-MG | ecosystem: Environmental > Terrestrial > Soil > Unclassified | place: USA...
TTAATGGAATAACGCTTGCGTACTACGACCAGAAAACCCAGAGTGTGCTCCGGATAGACTGAAAAGTGTTACCTATGTTCCCGGTCTGATCTGTCACCTATGTATCCGGTCATACACTGCGCTTACCGGGGCTACAGCCGTAGGCCTGATAAGCGCAGCGCCATCAGGCAGTTATCACGCGATGATGTTCAGCGTGACGTCGATATTGCCGCGCGTGGCGTTAGAGTATGGGCAAACGATGTGCGCCGCATCCACCAGTTTTTTCGCTTCCGCAGGATCCATTCCTTCAACGTGAATGTTCAGCTTTGCTTCGATACCAAAACCGGTTGGCAGTGGGCCAATGCCGACTTCACCTTCGATAAACGCCTCTTTCGGCAGCGCGAATTTGTCACGAGCGGCCACAAACTTCATCGCGCCCAGGAAGCAGGCGGAGTAGCCCGCAGCGAACAGCTGTTCCGGGTTGGTCACTTCGCCGCCCATGCCGCCCATCTCTTTTGGCACACCCAGTTTAACGTCCAGGACGCCGTCGGAAGAGGTCGCGCGGCCGTCACGGCCTCCGGTGGCTTTGGCTTTGGCAGTGTAGACAACTTTTTCTAAAGACATGGCAGGTTCCTCATCTTACATTTATGTGTGCTATTAAATAGCGTGCGATATATATGGGTAAAGAATGACGCGTAAAGTATAGCCTTACGCGTGGTGTAACTGTTGTCGCAAAAGCTCAAGCTGCTGCTTAAGCGCCAGCATCGTGTCGGTATCGCATTGCGCTGCGCACCCAACCGCGTGAGGGATCCCCACGGCTTGTTGCTGGAGTGCACGCCCGGCATCGCTCAGGGTGACAGCAACCTGGCGTTCGTCTTTACGGGAACGGTGGCGGTTGATCAGCCCGGCGCTTTCCAGACGCTTTAGCAGCGGCGTCAGCGTGGCTGAGTCAAGAAACAGTCGTTCGCCAATGTCCGACACCGTCACGTCATCCTGCTCCCACAGAACCAGCATGACCAGGTACTGCGGATAGGTCAGGTTCAGCGGTGCCAGCAGTTGCCGGTACAGCTTGTTAAGCGCCAGGTTTGCTGAGTAGAGGGCAAAACAGAGCTGGTTATCCAGCAGCAGCGCGGCATTGGTGTCGTTCGTTTTTGCGTTCATGAGATGAATATAGGTAGTGTGCGATATAATTGCAAGCTATTTTATGGGCACGTATAGCGAAGTGCCACCTGGACCGCCATTTTCCGGTAGTGCTGACGCTGCGCGGCTTCGTCTGCTCCCTCTTCGAACAACAGCGTAAAGGTATAGCTGTTGGCGACATAGTGGAAGCTGAAGCTGCTGATCAGGCGGTGAAGGTCGCGCGCGTCTACCGTCTGATTGAACAGCTGCTTCTCTTTTCCACGCTGCAGAATGGCTTCCAGCAGTTCCAGCGCGCTGCGGTTAACCTGGCGCAGGTAGCTGGACTGCTGCATGAAGCGGCCGCGCTGCATGTTCTCCATACAGATGATGCGAATGTAGTCCGGGTGGTCGGCGTGGTAGTCAAAGGTCGCTTCAACAAGATGAACCAGCGCTTCTACCGGCGGCATACCGGCAAGGCTGAGCCGTTTCTCACTGGCGCGGATCTGGGTGTAAACGTACTCCAGAGCCAGAAGATACAGGTTTTCTTTATTCTTAAAATGATACACCACCATCCGTTTGGTCGTGCCGGCTTTCTCGGCGATTTGCTCCATGCGGGCACCGTTTAGCCCATATTCGGCAAACAGCGCAATGGCGCTCTGGAAAATGTTTTCCTTCAGGCTGGATCCTTCATTGTGTTCCGGGTTTTCGCTGCCAGGGTTAGCCACATCCTTTCCTTATCGTCACCAAACTGAATGCAGGGATTATTACCATGGCAGCGTGATAACACAAATCTCAAACGCGCGGGCGCTTGCGGTAAAGCCATAAGCCGGGAATCGACAGGCCGATGGAGAGCGCCCCGACAATGGAAGACGCCTTCAGGAAGTTGCTCAGCAGGAGGATCATTTGCGGCTCGGTGTAACCAAAATGGCTGATCTTTACCGCTGAAATCATCGCGGTATAGGCGGAGATGCCCGGAAACATCGGAATAACGGCCGCGACGGTAAAGACCTTTGGATGCGCCAGATACCAGCGCGACCACTGAATGCCAATGCTGCCGACCAGCATCGAGGCCATAAACGTTGACCATTCGATGTTGAAACCAGCCGTCATCATGACCATACGTGAACCGTGACCAATGGCACCCAGCAGTGCACACCAGGGCAATGCCCGCTGCGGTACGTTGAACACCATTGCAAAGCCGACGGCGGGAATGGCGGCCAGAAGCATGTCCTGCGCCAGCGCAAAGAGAAATTCGATTATGCCCATCCGCGTAACCCCCACAGCGTCATCGCCATGACCACGCCGATGCAGGTGGCGAGCGTCAGAAGACTGGCAATCGCCCAACGCGCCAGGCCGGTATTGATATGCCCTTTAAACATGTCGGCCACGGCGTTAATCAGCGGAAAGCCCGGGACCAACAGAAGCACGCTGGCGGCCATGGCAATCGTCGGGGTGTTCGCAAATTGCGGCAAGCGCAACAGCAGGCCAGAAACCGTGGTGGCAACAAAAGCGGTAATGCAGAAGTTAATTTGCGGGTGCAGTTGCCGGTGGGTCAACAGCTGGCGGACATACATGGCGATGCTGCTGGCGAAAAAGGTGATGATGGCACCGTCCCATCCGCCCTGGTTGAGTTTGCAAAAACAGGCGCACGACAGCCCAACCATGACCACTACCAGCCAGCGCGGATAGCGTAACGGTTTGATTTGCGCGAACCGTTTCTCAATTTCTCTCAGATCCAGCAGCTTATGCTCAGCAAGAATGACGATGTGCTGCACTTCCGTCACGACGTGCATATTGATGCCGCGATCGTGATTTTTACGGGTGGACGTCAGGCACTGCCCGTCTTTTATGGTGGTCAGTACAATGGCATTCGACGAGATGGAACTTTCGACGCTGTCCATGCCGAGTGCCACGCCAAGACGCGTTGAGAGTTCCTCGACGAGGGCGCTTTCTGCCCCGTGCTGTAAGAGAAAAAGCCCACATTGAATACATATCCGCGTCGTTGCGCGTTGCGTTGACTGATCTTGCATGTATTGCCCTGAAGAGAGGATGGATAGCTTGCCTGTTGGCCCGGAATGCTTATTTTTAGCACAAAGTGCGGTGTCACTTGCTCTGGGTCAGATCAAGATTTGTGCAAACAGCCACATGACCGAAAGTGAAGGAAATCGATTAATAATATTTATTTTATGAATGTTTAGGGGCTAAAAATATATCTCGCATATATTAAGTATTTCTAATTTTATATTTTCGTTCTTTTCATGTAACTGTAATTAAATTCGGTTGTTATTTATGAGATATTAACCCTGTTTTGGGCATTTCTTAATCTTGTAAAGGTTTTCTTAAAATTTTCATTATTGATGTTGTGTGCACTCAGGGATGAAATGATTTTCTCTCAATGCGTTTTATCGCTAATTAGAAAATGAAGAAAGGACTCGGAGGTTCTATGTTGCCATTGAAAGGTAAACACGGAGTTGTGATTAGTAAGATACCGGTTATGCAATCCGGGCTTGGTGGGGTGATGGCACGCCATTTCCCCGAGTACGAACTGACCTTTTGCCGCTCGATTCAGGAGCTAACACTGCTGCAACTCCGCCGCGCCAGTGTGGTTGTTGCTGATATTTCTGGTGATTATCGGAATCCTCGCGGTACGCTCGAGCAATATTACGGGTTGCTGAATCAGTATCGGGATATCCATTGGATCTTTTTAGTGTCCCGCCCCCTTTACCCTCTGGCGGTAGAATTACTCATGCGTCCTGAAAGCACCTTGCTGTCAGATATGGAACCGATCGACGGGGTCATTAATGCTATTCGTGCCGGAAGTGAACGCGCAGAACGAATTAGCCAGACGTTGTTAATGCCAGACACGCCAGAGCCTGAAGACGAGTCCGAGAGCTTTATCGCGCTCACTCACTCTGAGCGCAAAGTATTGCGACTGCTGGGGAAAGGCTGGTGTATTAACCAAATCGCCACGTTATTGAAGAAGAGTAACAAAACGATCAGTGCACAGAAGAACAGTGCGATGCGCAGGTTGTCCCTGCGAAGCAATGCCGATATGTATGCCTGGATCAGCAGTACGCAGGGGATGCGAGAACTGAGTTTAATGTCGGCCTATGGAGAGTTTGAGGAATGGAAGAGACCGCAGCAACAAGACATATCGCCGTCATCGAAAATTGCGTAATGAGTGCTGTTGGGCTGCAGCATATTTTTGCTTTGCCGGCATTCAGCAGCTATCAGGTCCACCTGTTTAGTCGATTCGACAATTTTAAAGTGGCACTTTCCCAGACCGCGTTTTATTCGGTTATTTACTCATTATCCGATGCGCGTGAGGAACGTCGTAACTGTCTTGCGAGTCTGCGTGACCTGATGTTCTCGCACGGCAATATCCAGCGTATTGTCCTGGCGTCAGATGATGTAGAAGCGAGGCTGATTTGCCATCTTTCTCCGGCACGCCTGCACGGGATTATCAGTAAATCGGTGTCGCTTGAGCAGTTGATCCAAGGAATGGTGACCTTTCTTAACGAAACGCATCGTGTAAACGACAACATGTACAATCACTGGTATGTGAATCAGAACCGCATGTTGAGCCCCACCGAACGGGCAATTTTGCGTTATATGTCGTCGGGCTATTCCATCCCTGAAATCGCGACACAGCTTGAGCGCAATATTAAGACTATCAGGGCGCACAAGTTCAATGCGATGGTAAAGCTCGGGGTCAATTCTGATGTGGGATTACTGGATGCAGCAGATATCCTCGCTCATCTTCCCGCCCGGGAGCCTCGTCTCTCGGCATTAAGTGTGCCTTCATTCTCTTAGCCGTTTGTCATGCGCCAGAACGCTTCTGGCGCAACAATCAAATGCAGACATCCACCCATTTTGCTGCAGTCAGTTCTGCCATTCTGTCGGGAGAAATACGTACGGCGCTGTGAATTGCACCGGCAGCAGGCAGCACTTCAGCGTACTGTTTCAGTGAAACGTCGCAGAAAACGGAAAGGGGATTCTCCAGCCCGAAAGGGCAGACGCCACCCACGGGATGACCCGTAACGGTGACCACTTCGTCACTGCTCAGCATGCGCGCTTTGGCGCCGAATGCATCTTTCAGTTTTTTGTTATCCAGCCGCGCGTCACCTTTGGCCACCACGAGAATAACTTCGTTTTTAACCTTTAACGATAGCGTCTTGGCGATTTGACCCGGTTCAACGTTATGCGCTGCAGCAGCCAGGGCCACGGTCGCGGTGCTTTGGCTAAGCTCGATGATTTCGACATCGGGTGCGTTGTCGGCAAAAAACTGCTGTACAGACTGCAAACTCATTGTTTCCTCCTGACAAATATCCTGCGTAATCTGTCATAAGCCTTTAGGTTCTGTAAATATCTCTTCAGTAACAATTATCCTGTTGGGCCGATTTATGGATCGCCTTCACATTCACGGAAACCGGTTACAGTAACCGGTTGCAGAGCGTGAATCAGAGATTAATACTGAGAATGTAACGTCCCCTGTATCCAATAATAAGAGCTAATTATGAAACCATTTCTTCTGAGCAGTACCGCTGGTACGCAAGCCGGCAAGGTTGTGAAGCTGATTTATGGAACAACGTGTGGCGCGAATTCGCCCGTAACGAACGTCTGACAGGAGAGCTGCTATGTCTGCCAACCATGCTGCGTTTAATCTGATATTCCGTTTCGTTGAAAATTACGTCAGCCCGATTGCCGGGCGAATCTCTTCCCAGCGTCATGTTATGGCTATTCGTGATGGATTTATCTCTGCGATGCCGTTCATGATTGTGGGGTCATTCTTGCTGGTGTTTGCTTACCCACCGTTCTCACCTGATACGACCTGGGGTTTTGCTCGCGCCTGGCTGGATATGGCGAAGCAATTTGAAGGGCAAATTCTCACCCCGTTTGATATGACGATGGGCATTATGTCCATTTATATCTGTGCGGCCATCGCCTACAACCTGGGCAAACATTATGTGAAATCTCATCAGCTTGACCCGTTCATGTGCGCCATGCTGTCGCTGATGGCGTTTCTGCTGGTTGCTGCGCCGAAAACCAAAGGCACTCTGCCTGTCGACAGCCTCGGCGGAACGGGGATCTTTACCGCCATTCTGGTGGCGGTTTACTGCGTTGAAATGATGCGTTTCCTGAAATCGCACAACATCGGTATTCGCCTGCCAGACCAGGTGCCACCGATGATCAAAAACTCCTTTGATCTGCTGATCCCGGTGCTGGTGGTTGTGCTGACGCTGTACCCGCTGAGTCTGCTGATTCAGTCTCAGTTTGGTATGCTGATCCCACAGGCTATTATGTCGATCTTCAAACCGCTGGTTTCCGCTGCTGACTCGCTGCCTGCTATCCTGCTGGCGGTATTGATTGGTCACTTGCTGTGGTTTGCGGGTATCCACGGGGCTGCCATTGTCTCCGGGATGCTGCAGATGTTCTGGCTGACCAACCTGGGCGCTAACCAGACCGCGCTGGCGGCAAGCCAACCTCTGCCACACATTTTTATGGAAGCATTCTGGACGTTCTTTATCGTGATTGGTGGCTCTGGCGCAACGATGGGGCTGGTGATCTGCTATCTGCGTAGCCGCTCTGCACACCTGCGTTCAATTGGACGTTTGAGCGTGGTGCCCAGCTTCTTTAACATCAACGAACCCGTCATTTTTGGTACGCCGATTGTCATGAACCCGGTGTTCTTTATTCCGTTCCTGCTGGCACCGATGGTAAACGCCGTGCTGGCCTGGGCGGCGATGACGTTTGATCTGATTGGTCGCGTTATCTCAGTTGTTCCCTGGACAGCCCCTGCTCCGATAGGCGCGGCATGGGCGCTGGGCTGGGACTTCCGCGCGGCTATTCTCGTCGTTGTGCTGGCCTGCGTATCGGCCATTATCTACTACCCGTTCTTTAAAGTGTACGAGAAGCAGTTGCTGGAACAGGAAGCGGAGGAAGCACAGCGTAACGCGGAAGAGGAAAATCAGCAGGTAGCCTAGGTAAAAGCAAAACGGCAACTGATGTTGCCGTTTTTAGTGTTTGTTCCCTCTCCCTGTGGGAGAGGGGCAGGGTGAGGGCATCAGGCTGGGCCTGACTACTTCAGTGTGCAATCCCCGCACTGCTGAACGTCAGGCAGGCGATTGCGCTGACAGCAGGTCCGACGCACCAGAAGGCCGTCACGCGGGACGACGGTACGGAATAAAGGGTTATCCCGCCCATCAGAAAGCTGTTTTGCAAAGAAACAGGACTGGCGCAGGGCATCCACTTTCTTATCGCCCAGCAGCGGTTTCATCTCTGTTAAATACCAGTGGATCAGATAACCGGTATTACTCCAGATAAGCTTTCCATTAATTTCTCCCGTCTGCTCAAGCACGTCAATTACCGGCATCAATGCCAGAGTGATGAGCTGTTCCATGCGCTCCTGAGCTGAGCGTTGCCCGGCACGCATATCTTCGTGAACGTCAATCCAAAAGCAGGCCGCACGCCCGGTTTCGTGGAACTCCACGTGGAAATGTTCCGGGGAGAGATCCATCATGGTGTCCTGGGTTAACAAGGCCACCATGATCGGCGGAACCATCAACCCGATGTACCATTGCGCCCAAAGAGAGAGCAGGGGTTTATTTTCCCGCGCAAGGGTCGGTTGATTGCGATAGATATGGTCGGAATACGCCGCCAGCAGTGACTGGCGTTCTGCCGGACGCTGCCATTCGGCAAGCGTCATGGTGTTATGCGGGTGAGGCTCATCCAGCTTGATAAAATCCAGCAGATGAGCGCGGGTATCGGCAATCCTGTCACGAATAGCATCCGCAAGCGTAGCGCTCCCTGTGGAGAGAGGGGCTCGCCAGAGAAGTGAGTCAACGGCTTGTGCGGTACGTGTCGCCATAAGGATAGGAATCTAAATGATAATGATTGCCAATCCTAACTATAGATAAAAACGATCGCAAGCCTTTTGTCCTGAATGTGGGATGTCGGGCTTAAGCTGTCTGCAATTCGTCGCTGAGCAGGATGTTATTACGCCCCATGTGCTTCGCTTCGTAGAGGGCTTTATCCGCTTTCTCCAGCGCGCCTTCCGGGTCATCGTCATCATAGATGGCAATACCGATACTGATGGTGACGTTTGTTGCCACGCTTTCGTTGAACATATGCGGGATTTTTAAATCGTAGACCTTCTGGCGAATGCGCTCAGCCGTCTGGCGGGCATGATCGAGCGAGATGCTCGTCAGCAATACCATAAACTCCTCACCGCCAAAGCGTGCGACGATATCACGCGAGCGTACGGCATCACGGATCGCCGCTGAGACGCGGATCAGCGCCTGGTCGCCCATCATGTGGCCGTAATGGTCGTTGTATGCTTTAAAATGGTCGATATCCAGCAGCAGAACGAAGTGTTCACCGTTATCGACTCTCGGCAGGTTTTCCAGTCGGCTTTGCAGGCCGCGACGGTTATACAGGCCGGTGAGCGGGTCCATCATGCTGAGATCGGAAAGCGTCTCGCGTTCTTCCAGGAGTTGGGAAAGAAGCGTCTGAGCAAAGCGATCGTTACGTTTTTGCAGGATGTTATGTATGCCAATCGCCGCCACCGGGAGGGCAAAGGAGTAGATCATTCTCAGCCAGCTTTCATGACTGCCTAACCACAGGCAGACAATAAAGGCGGGTAATGAATGAAGGGTAAATGCCTTGATATTGCTGGCAAATGCCAGGGAACCAATAAAAAGCACCGTTAAGAGTGCCATGACTAAATAGGTCGCCCGATCGTGCGTAATTAACGAAAATTTCGAGACAATTTGCCAGGCCCACAAAATACCGAAGATCGCTGAAACGACGGGAATATTGATTTTCCGGGTTCTCTGTATCCAGTGCCAGGCGAACAACCCCGTGCTGAGAATAAAAATAGCCACCAGGGGGAACGAGAACAGGCGTACAGAATAGAGCGGGTTTGTTACCGAGAACACCGCTGAGGCTGCATTCAGAAAGAGAAATAAACGTAAAGATAATTGATATTTGCTGTTGACCAAAGACCGCCAGGATTGTGATGTCATAGTAATGCTTTTTTATTAATATTTAATTAAAACAAATGAATAGGTGTTGTTAGAAAATAGTAAAAGCAAAAAAGATGAATAGTAATTATCAGAAAATCTTTATAGGGAGTTAACAGATGAGCAATTTATCACCTTAGACATTTCCTGTCATTATGGGAAAGGTAAAGGTCGATGGATTTTGATAATGAATGCTGACAAATGATAATTGTTATCATATGATATTGGTTATCATTATTGATGCGAAAGGGCAAACCATGTTGAGCAAAGCGCTGGGAAGTGGTTGGGGAGTGTTGCTGCCTGGGGCAATGATTGGCGGTCTGTTGTTTGCCGATCTCTCCATCGATATCTGGAAAGCCATTATTGCTTCAGGGCTGTTAGTCACGTCAGGGATGATCTGGCATAAGCAATTACGGCACTTTGTGCTGCTGCCTTCATGCGTTGCGCTGGTCAGTGGAATACAGGTAATTCTGATGAGTTTGAAATAAGAGGAAAAACAAGAGGTACTTCAGAGGAACGTAAGATAATTGGTGCGAGGGGGGGGACTCGAACCCCCACATCCGTAAGGACACTAACACCTGAAGCTAGCGCGTCTACCAATTCCGCCACCTTCGCACAGTCATCTTACTGGTTTGATATTGCCTCGTTGGTGCGAGGGGGGGGACTCGAACCCCCACATCCGTAAGGACACTAACACCTGAAGCTAGCGCGTCTACCAATTCCGCCACCTTCGCCCAGTGCGAGCAATATCAACGTGATTTATGGTGCGAGGGGGGGGACTCGAACCCCCACATCCGTAAGGACACTAACACCTGAAGCTAGCGCGTCTACCAATTCCGCCACCTTCGCATACCATCGATACTGTAAAAGTATCGTAACCACGGAGGCGCATTCTAGATGTTTTCAGCTTTACGTCAACTGAAAAGTGCGCACCTTTTATTGATTGCTGCAAAAATGGCCGGAACTGAGACGCCTGCTTGCCGGATGGCACTTGCGCTCATCCGGCCTGCATTGCATGGCGAATTACTTCTTCGCCTGACGCGTCATGACGGTGCGGTAGACTTTGAAGCGACCAGTCTGGGCGATCACTTCATGGAAGCCAAAGGTTTCGTCCAGCACTTTCGGGTACGCCAGGAAGGCGTTCGCAACGATACGCAGCTCGCCGCCGCTGTTAAGGTGACGGGTTGCACCACGGATCAGCGTTTGTGCCGCTTCAAGGCTGGTTTCCATACCGTCGTGGAATGGCGGGTTGGAGATAATCATGTCGAAACGACCGGTAATGTCAGAGAAGACGTTGCTGGCAACCACTTCCCCTTCAATGCCGTTTGCGGCAAGCGTTGCGCGGCTGGCTTCTACCGCCGGGGCGCTGACATCACACAGAGTTAAACGCACTTTTGGCGAATGGCTGGCAAGCACTGTTGACAGTACGCCCGCGCCGCAGCCCACGTCCAGCACTTTGCCTTTGGTGTGCGGCGTCAGGGTAGACAGCAGCAGTTTGCTACCCACATCCAGATAGTCGCGGCTGAACACGCCCGGCAGGGTTTTGATGGTTAAGTCGTCTAACTGATACTCGTCCCAGAATGCATCGGCATCAAATGTTGCCTGTTTTTCCAGACGGCCATGGTACAGACCACAGCGACGCGCGCTATCGACTTTATTCAGTGGTGCGAACGCTTCCAGCATCTGTTCAGCGCTACGCACGCCGCTGCGGTTTTCACCGACCACGAAAATATCGCAGCCAACGGGCAGCAGGGAGAGCAGGTTCATCAGCTGGAACTGGGCTTCCGGTTTGTTCTTCGGCCAGTAGTAGATCAGCGTGTCGCAGTCGGCAACGTCGCTCTGTTCTGCCACCAGGCTAAAGCGCGCGCGCTCGCCCATCTGGCGGCTCAGCACCTGCCAGTGGTGGTAGTATTGGGTGTGGGCACGGCTTTCAGCACAGTCGAAACGCGCGGGCAGGTCATCCTGCATATCTCCGGCAAACAGAATACGGCTTTGTTCGAAATCATCACTGTGACGCAGCAAGACTTCACTTGCCGGGGTAAATGCAGACATGAATTGTTCCTCAATAAACTCAGGCGGGGATTATAGTAGGTAGATGGCGCACTTTCGACACATTTGCTATATTTGCGCGCCTGAGAGACAGGAGTTTTCCCTATGACATCCCGACGAGACTGGCAGTTGCAGCAACTGGGCATCACCCAGTGGGCCTTGCGTCGCCCGACGGCGTTGCAGGGCGAAATCGCCATTTCCATCCCTGCGCACGTTCGCCTGGTGATGGTGGCGGAAGAACTGCCTGCCCTGAATGAACCCCTTATCGGTGATGTCCTTCGCAGCCTGAAGCTGACGGCCGACGAGGTTTTACAGCTGACGCCAGAGCGTGTCACGATGCTTCCTCCCGAAAGCCGCTGTAACAGCTGGCGCATCGGGGAGATAAACGACATGCCTCTCCAGGGGAGCCAGATCTGCTCGCCAGCGCTGGACGAACTGAAAGCCAACCCAAAAGCGCGAAGCGCGCTATGGCAACAAATCTGCGAATATGAACACGATTTCTTCCCTCACGACGTCTGACCTGACCACCGCGTTTGCGATTGAAACACGCGCCCACGCCTTTCCGTGGAGCGAAAAGACCTTCGCCAGCAACCAGGGCGAACGGTACCTGAACTACCGCCTGGACGTTGACGGCACCCTGGCCGCCTTCGCGATTACGCAGGTTGTTCTTGATGAAGCGACGCTGTTTAACATCGCCGTTGATCCCGCGTTTCAGCGCCGTGGGCTGGGAAGAGAACTGCTCGAGCACCTCATCCGTGAGCTCGAAACCCGTGACGTTTTCACCCTGTGGCTGGAGGTGCGCGCGTCGAATGTCGCCGCCATCGCGCTCTATGAAAGCTTAGGCTTTAACGAGGCGACAATCCGCCGTAACTACTACCCCACCGCAGAGGGACGTGAAGACGCCATCATAATGGCCCTGCCGATTGGATAACGAAAAATAAGGTTGTAACGATGAAATGGGACTGGATTTTCTTTGATGCCGACGAAACGCTGTTTACGTTCGATTCGTTCGGTGGCCTACAGCGGATGTTTCTCGACTATAGCGTGACCTTCACCGCTGAAGATTTTCAGGACTATCAGGCGGTGAACAAGCCGCTGTGGGTGGATTACCAGAACGGTGCCATCACTGCGTTACAACTTCAGCACCAGCGCTTTGACGTCTGGGCGGAACGTTTAAAGGTCAGTCCGGGGACGCTGAACGAGGCGTTTCTGAACGCGATGGCGGATATCTGTGCACCACTGCCGGGCGCGGTTTCTCTGCTTAATGCGTTAAAAGGCAAGGTAAAACTGGGGATCATCACCAACGGTTTTACCGCCCTGCAGCAGATCCGCCTCGAGCGCACCGGCCTGCGCGATTATTTCGACGCGCTGGTGATCTCCGAAGAGGTGGGCGTACCGAAGCCGGACCCGCGTATTTTTGACTACGCGCTGACGCAGGCTGGCAATCCTGACCGCGATCGCGTCCTGATGGTGGGGGATACCGCAGAGTCTGATATTCTTGGCGGCATCAACTCCGGCCTGTCGACGGTCTGGTTGAATGCGCATGGTCGTGTGCAGCCGGAAGGCATCGAGCCGACCTGGACCGTCACGTCATTGAACGAACTGGAGCAGCTCCTGTGTAAACAATGATTGCCTGCCCCCTATTGATGGGTAAAATAGCCGCAATTTTGTATTCCATGATGCGTGGCGTGCTGCCGCGCTTATAAAAGAAGATTTAATTATGACGTTGTCTCCTTATCTGCAAGAGGTGGCCAAACGCCGCACTTTTGCCATTATCTCGCACCCGGATGCCGGTAAAACGACCATCACCGAGAAGGTGTTGCTGTTCGGACAGGCGATCCAGACTGCGGGTACCGTTAAAGGCCGTGGCTCCAGCCAGCACGCAAAATCTGACTGGATGGAGATGGAAAAGCAGCGTGGTATTTCGATTACCACCTCCGTGATGCAGTTCCCGTATCACGATTGCCTGGTGAACCTGCTGGACACCCCGGGCCACGAAGACTTCTCTGAAGATACTTACCGTACCCTGACGGCGGTTGACTGCTGTTTGATGGTGATCGACGCCGCGAAAGGGGTAGAAGATCGTACCCGTAAGCTGATGGAAGTCACCCGTCTGCGCGATACGCCGATCCTCACCTTCATGAACAAACTCGACCGTGACATTCGTGACCCGATGGAAGTGATGGACGAAGTCGAAAGCGAACTGAAGATCGCCTGTGCGCCAATCACCTGGCCCATCGGCTGCGGTAAGCTGTTTAAAGGGGTTTACCACCTCTATAAAGACGAAACCTACCTGTATCAGACCGGTAAAGGTCACACCATTCAGGACGTCCGCGTCGTCAAAGGCCTGGATAACCCTGAACTGGATACTGCCGTCGGCGAAGAGCTGGCCGCGCAGCTGCGCGACGAGCTGGAGCTGGTGAAAGGCGCATCTCACGAGTTCGATAAAGAGCTGTTCCTGGCGGGTGAAATCACCCCGGTCTTCTTCGGTACCGCGCTGGGTAACTTCGGCGTTGACCATATGCTCGACGGTCTGGTGGAGTGGGCTCCACGCCCGATGCCGCGTAAAACCGACACCCGTGAAGTGGAAGCGCAGGAAGAGAAGTTCACCGGCTTCGTCTTTAAAATTCAGGCCAATATGGACCCGAAACACCGCGACCGCGTGGCCTTTATGCGCGTGGTGTCCGGCAAGTATGAGAAGGGCATGAAGCTGCGCCAGGTGCGTACCGGGAAAGATGTGGTGATCTCCGACGCGCTGACCTTTATGGCGGGCGACCGTTCGCACGTTGAAGAAGCCTATCCGGGCGATATCATTGGTCTGCATAACCATGGCACCATCCAGATCGGTGATACCTTCACCCAGGGCGAAATGATGAAGTTCACCGGTATTCCGAACTTCGCACCGGAACTGTTCCGTCGTATTCGCCTGCGCGACCCGCTAAAGCAAAAACAGCTGCTGAAAGGCCTGGTTCAGCTCTCCGAAGAGGGCGCCGTGCAGGTGTTCCGCCCAATTTCGAACAACGACCTGATCGTTGGCGCGGTCGGTGTGCTGCAGTTCGACGTGGTGGTTGCGCGTCTGAAGAGCGAGTACAACGTGGAAGCGATCTACGAATCCGTAAACGTGGCGACGGCGCGCTGGGTTGAGTGTTCTGACGTGAAGAAATTCGAAGAATTTAAGCGTAAGAATGAGATTCAGCTGGCGTTGGATGGCGGCGATAACCTGACCTATATCGCCCCAACCATGGTAAACCTGAACCTGACGCAGGAACGTTATCCTGACGTTCAGTTCCGCAAAACCCGCGAGCACTAATTCCCTCTCAGAGCACGGCTACCGCCGTGCTCTTCTTTAATTCCTGTCTTATTAATCCCTTGCGGAATGTTCTTAATTCACGGCAATTTCATGCCTTTTGCTCATTTTCTATCCGATTCTGAAAGCGACACTGTGAGAGTGATCTATATTTAACTCAGTGTTTAGCACCGGGCGTGGATGAATAAACTGTTCAATGCATGACTTTAGGTTCTCCATTTCACCCGAGTGCTTATTCGCGAAATATAAAACTAGTAATAAAGGACGTTTGTCGCTCGAATGACGAGCAAAACACAGGAATACATCGATGAATATGACAAGACTTAAGATTTCTAAAACTCTGCTGGCGGTGACTCTGGGTAGCGTTCTGGTTAGCGGTTCTGCCCTGGCGGAAAGCAGCACCATGGATAAAGCACAGTCCACTGCCAACACCGCAGGGGAAAAAATCGATAGCTCTATGAATAAAGTCGGTAATTTCATGGATGACAGCTCCATCACAGCAAAAGTGAAAGCCGCACTGGTGGATGATGAAGCCATCAAGAGCACCGATATTTCCGTTAAGACCGACAAGAAAGTCGTCACCCTGAGCGGCTTCGTGGAAAGCCAGGCCCAGGCCGAAAAGGCTGTTAACGTGGCCAAGGGTGTCGAAGGTGTCGCATCGGTTAGCGATAAGCTGCACGTTCGCGACGCTAAAGACACCTCCGTGAAGGGTTATGCCGGGGATGCGGCAACCACCAGCGAAATCAAAGCTAAACTGTTAGCAGATGACATCGTGCCTTCCCGCAAGGTGAAAGTGGAAACCACAGATGGTGTGGTGCAGCTTTCCGGCACGGTTGATTCCCAGGCACAAATTGAACGTGCCGAGTCTATTGCGAAAGCGATTGATGGTGTGAAAAGCGTTAAAAACGATCTGAAAACGAAGTAAATCTTCACCATTCGCCCGTCTGGCTGAGGCCTGCGGGCGAAATAAGAACGACTCTGGAAAAACGCCGGTGAGTGACCTGAGCGCTCACGTTTAGCGGCCGACATTAACTATGGTAAAGGAGAGGCTTATGTTTCGTTGGGGCATTATATTTCTGGTTATCGCGTTAATTGCCGCCGCTTTGGGCTTTGGTGGATTGGCGGGTACAGCGGCATGGGCAGCAAAAATTGTCTTCGTCGTTGGTATTATTCTGTTCCTGGTCAGCCTGTTTACAGGTCGACGCCGTCCTTAGCAAAACGCAATATTTCATAAACAAAGTAAAGCCAGTCCTCGTGACTGGCTTTTTCTCGTTTGAGAACCTGATGGGATGGCGTTACTGTGTCTGAACACAATAATGAAAACAGGAAGGCAGAGGTGGGGCAGCGAATTCCCGTTACGCTCGGCAATATTGCGCCGCTGACGTTAAAACCGTTCCGCGCGGGTCAACTTGCACTGGTTTGTGAAGGTGGCGGTCAGCGCGGCATTTTCACCGCGGGCGTGCTGGATGAATTTATGCGCGCGCAGTTCAACCCGTTTGACCTCTACTTCGGTACCTCTGCCGGGGCACAGAACCTCTCCGCTTATGTCTGCAACCAGCCCGGCTACGCGCGCAAAGTGATTATGCGCTACACCACGGCAAAAGAATTTTTTAACCCGGTGCGCTTCGTACGCGGCGGGAACCTGATCGATCTCGACTGGCTACTCGATTCCACGTCCAGTCAGATGCCGCTGGCGATGGACACCGCCGCCCGCCTGTTTGATGCCGGAAAAGAGTTCTGGATGTGCGCCAGCCGGGGTGATGATTATTCGCCGGGTTACTTTTCGCCGCAGAAAGAGAACTGGCTGGATATTATCCGCGCCTCCAGCGCGATTCCCGGTTTTTATCGAACCGGTGCGCTGCTGGATGGCATCAGCTATCTGGACGGTGGGATCAGTGACGCGGTGCCGGTACAGGAGGCCGCCCGACGCGGGGCGAAAACCATCGTGGTGATCCGAACCGTACCGTCGCAAATGTATTACACGCCGCAGTGGTTCAAACGCATGGAGCGCTGGCTGGGCGACAGCAGCCTGCAGCCGCTGGTGAACATCGCGAAGCAGCATGAAACCACCTACGGCGCGATGCAGCGCTTCATTGAAAAACCGCCTGGAAAACTGCGTATCTTCGAAATTTATCCTCCGAAGCCGCTGCTGAGCATGGCGCTCGGCAGCCGTATTCCTGCGCTGCGCATGGATTACAAGACGGGACGACTGTGCGGACGTTACTTCCTGGCGACGGTGGGGAAAATGCTGGCTGAACAGCCGCCTCTGCATCGGCATAAACGCATTATCACCCCGCCAGCGATTGTCGCCAACGACCCGCTGACAATGCCGCTGGTGGATATTCCCCAGGCGAACGATGTTCTACTGGATAACGAGGATCTGGCGTGACGCACCGCTTTGTCGATACCCATTGTCACTTTGATTTTCCCCCCTTCACCGGCGACGAGGTGCCGAGCATCGATCGCGCCGCACGGGCGGGCGTCGACGCGATTATTGTGCCCGCGATTGAAGCGGCGTATTTCGAACGCGTGCTCGATCTCGCCCGCCGTCACGACGCGTTGTATGCCGCACTGGGGTTGCATCCTATTGTCATCGAACATCATCTGGACGAACATCTCGACAGGCTGGACGCTGTTTTGCAGACGGGGGAGAAGAAACTGGTTGCCATCGGTGAGATCGGCCTCGATCTTTATCGCGAGAACCCGCAGTTCGAGCGCCAGCAGACGATCCTCGACGCGCAGCTCAGGCTGGCGAAGCGTCACGATCTGCCGGTGATCCTCCATTCGAGACGCACGCACGATAAGCTGGCGATGCACCTGAAACGCATCGATCTGCCGCGCAGGGGCGTCGTACACGGTTTCTCCGGCAGCCTGCAGCAGGCGCAGCGTTTTATCGAGCTGGGCTATCACATTGGCGTCGGCGGCACTATTACCTATCCGCGCGCCAGTAAAACCCGTGACGTGATGGCACGGCTGCCGCTGTCGGCGCTGCTGCTGGAAACGGATGCGCCCGATATGCCGCTGAATGGTTTTCAGGGGCAGCCTAATCGTCCTGAACAGGCTGCACGTGTGTTTACTACGCTGTGTGAACTGCGTCCAGAGCCAGCGGCGGTGATTGCCGATGCGCTGCTTGAGAACACGCGTACGCTATTTGGCATCACGCTATAGATAGAGCGACGGGCGGATCACGGCGATCCGCTGTTCTTCCAGCGCCACAGCCAGCGGTTCCACGTCGTCCGGCGTCGCGCTACGCCATGAGGCCGCCTCACCATAAACGCCGTGCGCGTGAAATGCGTTGATTCGCACAGGAATGTTTCCAAGCCCGTGAATAAATGTCGTCAGCGGTTTGAGATGTTCCAGATAATCACATTGCTCTGGGATGACCAATAAGCGGAGTTCCGTCAAACGGTGGCGATCTGCCAGCCAGCGGATGCTCTGCTTAATCTGCGGGTTTTCTCGCCCGGTCAGGAAGCGGTGATGCTCGTTCCCCCACGCCTTGAGATCCAGCATCGCGCCATCCAGTACCGGCAGCAGCTTTTGCCAGCCGGTTTCGCTTAACAGACCGTTGCTGTCGACCAGACAGGTCAGGTGGTGCAAGGCGGGATCGGCTTTGATCGCGGTGAACAGGGCAATCAAAAACGGCAGTTGCGTTGTGGCTTCACCGCCGCTCACGGTGATCCCTTCGATAAAGGGGGCGGATTTGCGGACCCGGGTGAGGATCTCTTCTACGCTGAAGCGGTGTGCCATGGGCGTTGCCTGCTGCTGGCACAGGTGAAGGCAGGTATCACACTGGTGGCAGTCACTCTCCTGCCACCAGACGCGCCCGGCCTGAATGGTCAGCGCATCGTGCGGGCAGTGGGGCACGCAGTCGCCGCAGTCGTTGCAGCGACCGATCGTCCACGGGTTATGGCAGGTTTTGCAGCGCAGGTTACAGCCCTGCAGGAACAGCGCCAGGCGGCTGCCCGGCCCGTCCACGCAGGAAAAAGGAATGACCTGACTAACTAAAGCGCATCTGCTGTTCATGGCTTATCACGCGCGGCTGACGTTCCAGAATGCGGGTATTGCGTGCGGCTTCTTCCCCCAGCCACGTGGTGTTGGTTCTCGAACCCGCTTCCCGGTATTTCTCCAGATCCGATAATCGCACCATATAGCCAGTGACGCGCACCAGATCGTTACCCGCCACGTTAGCGGTGAATTCACGCATACCGGCCCTGAACGCGCCCAAACAAAGCTGAACCACTGCCTGAGGATTGCGTTTGACCGTCTCCTCCAGAGTGAGAATATCGCTGATCCCGGCGTGATAGTGTTTGTGATGAGGCGCAACGGCCAGCAGATGGCTGATAGGATCCGGCTCGTCGCCGTAAGGCAGACGCGCGCCCGGCGTGGTACCCGAGTCCGAACTGATCCCCGACTGCGCATGCAGCATCGCGCGATGCTTCCAGCCGTGCTTCACCGGCGTGTTTTCAACGAATGCTGCGAGCTGCTCGCTGATGCGATACCCCAGCGCGTTAGCCTGTTCGTCTTTACCGTAACGCCCCTCGATGCCTTCCTTCTCGCTGAGCACGTTCACCGCTTCCGCCAGACCGTACATGCCAAACATCGGCACAAACCGATCGGCGTCAATCAGCCCCTCTTTCACCAGGAAGCTATTCTCAAAGAAGCCAGATTGCGCATACAGGAAATCGCAGCGCGCATCGATGATGGCGATTTGCTGCTGGCAGTAGTGCGGGAGCGTGCGGGTAAAGAAGTCTTCGGCAGAAGCGCTGTATTCGGCAATGGCCTTAAGGTTAAGGCGTACAAGGGTACTGCCACCGCCTGCAAGCGGCAGAGAGTTGTAACAACTCACCACGCCATAGCGACCTTTTGTGAAAATTTTATCATTCACCGGACCATTGGAAACATGCGGTTTACTGCATTCACATATGTTTTTCGCTACCTCAAGCAGCAAATCGTCCGGGGTGATATCTGGATCGTAGATAAAGGTCAGATTCGGCGAAACCTGCTTCAGTTCTGCATCAGCGCGCAAAATGGCGCGTGTGACGGGCGTATCTGCCGGGCCGATATTGGCGTGCATAAAGGCATCCGGCAGGGTTCTGTCGAGATAGCGCCAGAAACGTTTTATTCGGCTATCGATCTCTTCTTGTGTTAGAATTCTAACATAAGGGTTCAGTATTGCATCCAGCTGGCCCAGATAGACGGGCATCGATGTGACGGACGGAACATGGTGATAAAGGATGGTTAACAGCGAGAGGGCGTCATCAAAGTCTTTCGCCCCTTCCAGCTCCAGCCATTCTGAACCGTTAGCCAGGAATTTTTCATAATCCGGCAGAACGTAGCGCGGTTTGTAAGGCGCATGGCCTTCGAACATGTCGCAGATAAAACCCTCGTCCAGCGCGGCGCGTGCCGCCTGCGGCAGGGCGGGATAGGGCAGATCGTTTTCCGCTTCCAGCGCCAGAAAATGACGTTTTTGCTCAGGCGTTAACACCGGGCTTGTCACAATGTGCTGGCAACGTTGTTGCAGGGCGTCGAGGCTGGAGTGGGGCATGTGCGCTTCCTTTAGTATTCTGCGGATGATGAACAGATTGTAGAAAGCCAGCCTGTTGGGGCTTTTGATCCGACAGGGGGTATCGCTGCTTTAGTCAGCAGTTAGCGCGATAAAGTTTGAAGAAGATCTCATTACAGTAATGCAAATTTGTACGCAGTTTTCATTAACTGTGATGAATGTCGAAGTGTGGATGCGGGTGAATGTTAGAATACTCACAGACCCGCAAGGTAAAATTTATACGGCACTGCCGTTGGAGAATGTTATGACCGATTTAACTGCAAGCAGCCTGCGCGCGTTGAAACTGATGGACCTGACCACCCTGAACGATGACGACACCAATGAAAAAGTCATCGCCCTGTGCCATCAGGCGAAAACGCCGGTGGGTAACACCGCAGCCATCTGTATCTACCCGCGCTTTATCCCGATTGCCCGTAAGACGCTGAAAGAGCAGGGCACGCCGGACGTGCGCATTGCAACCGTAACTAACTTCCCGCATGGCAACGATGATATCGAGATTGCGCTGGCAGAGACCCGCGCGGCGATTGCTTACGGTGCAGACGAAGTGGACGTGGTGTTCCCGTACCGCGCGCTGATCGCCGGCAACGAGCAGGTCGGTTTTGACCTGGTGAAAGCCTGTAAAGACGCGTGTGCGGCGGCAGACGTGCTGCTTAAAGTGATCATCGAAACCGGCGAGCTGAAAGAAGAGGCGCTTATTCGTAAAGCGTCTGAAATCTCCATCAAAGCCGGCGCCGATTTCATCAAAACCTCAACGGGTAAAGTGCCGGTTAACGCCACCCCGGAAAGCGCGCGCATCATGATGGAAGTGATCCGTGATATGGGCGTGTCCAAAACCGTTGGTTTCAAACCTGCGGGCGGCGTGCGTACCGCTGAAGACGCGCAGCAGTTCCTGGCGATTGCCGACGAGCTGTTCGGCTCCGACTGGGCCGATTCCCGCCACTACCGCTTCGGCGCGTCCAGCCTGCTGGCCAGCCTGCTGAAAGCGCTGGGTCACGGCGACGGTAAGAGCGCAAGCAGCTACTGATTGCCAGACAATGCCGGATGACGCTTCGCTTATCCGGCCTACAGGATCGTAGGGCGGGTAAGCGTAGCGCCACCCGCCACAACTCCCCCGATTCCGCATGGAGGTTACCGTGTTTCTCGCACAAGAAATTATTCGTAAAAAACGTGATGGTCATGCATTAAGCGACGAAGAGATCCGCTTCTTTATCAACGGCATTCGTGATAACACCGTCTCTGAAGGGCAGATTGCGGCTCTGGCGATGACCATTTTCTTCCACGATATGTCGATGCCTGAGCGCGTGTCGCTGACCATGGCGATGCGAGATTCAGGAACCGTTCTGGACTGGAAAAGCCTCAACCTCAACGGCCCGATTGTGGATAAACACTCCACCGGCGGCGTGGGCGACGTAACCTCCCTGATGCTCGGCCCAATGGTGGCAGCCTGCGGCGGTTACATCCCGATGATCTCCGGGCGTGGCCTGGGTCATACCGGCGGTACGCTCGACAAACTGGAAGCTATTCCGGGCTTCGATATCTTCCCGGATGACGGCCGCTTCCGCGACATTATTAAAGACGTTGGTGTGGCGATTATCGGCCAGACCAGCTCTCTTGCTCCGGCAGACAAGCGTTTCTACGCGACGCGTGATATTACCGCGACCGTTGACTCCATCCCGCTGATCACTGCCTCTATCCTGGCGAAGAAACTGGCTGAAGGGCTGGACGCGCTGGTGATGGACGTAAAAGTGGGCAGCGGCGCGTTTATGCCGACCTATGAGCTTTCTGCTGCGCTTGCCGAAGCGATCGTTGGCGTCTCCAACGGCGCAGGCGTGCGCACCACCGCGCTGCTCACCGATATGAACCAGGTGCTAGCCTCCAGCGCCGGTAACGCGGTTGAAGTGCGTGAAGCGGTACAGTTCCTCACAGGTGAATACCGTAACCCGCGTCTGTTCGACGTCACCATGGCGCTGTGCGTGGAGATGTTGATTTCCGGCAAGCTGGCGAAAGACGATGCTGAGGCGCGCGCGAAGCTGCAGGCGGTGCTGGACAACGGCAAAGCGGCGGAGATCTTCGGCCGCATGGTTGCTGCCCAGAAAGGCCCGACCGATTTCGTCGAAAACTACGCGAAATACCTGCCAACCGCGATGCTCAGCAAGGCCGTTTACGCAGATACCGAAGGTTTCGTTTCCGCAATGGACACCCGCGCGCTCGGCATGGCGGTGGTTTCGATGGGCGGCGGTCGTCGTCAGGCATCGGACACCATTGATTACAGCGTCGGCTTTACCGATATGGCGCGTCTGGGCGACAGCGTTGACGGTCAACGTCCGCTGGCGGTGATCCACGCGAAAGACGAAGCCAGCTGGCAGGATGCGGCAAAAGCGGTGAAAGCGGCAATCACGCTTGACGATAAAGCACCGGAAACCACACCGACTGTCTATCGCCGCATCACTGAATAACTGTATACTGATCTGATCGCTATTTTTTTGAAGCACTACGTACGGAGAACAATTATGAAACGTGCATTTATTATGGTGCTGGACTCATTCGGCATCGGCGCAACCGAAGATGCAGATCGTTTTGGTGACGTGGGTTCCGATACCATGGGTCACATCGCGGAAGCCTGTGCCAAAGGCGAAGCGGACAACGGTCGCAAAGGTCCTCTGACCCTGCCAAACCTGACCCGTCTCGGGCTGGTGAAAGCACATGAAGGCTCTACCGGTAAAATCGCAGCCGGTATGGACGGCAACGCGGAAGTCGTGGGTGCCTACGCCTGGGCGCACGAACTCTCTTCCGGTAAAGATACTCCGTCTGGTCACTGGGAAATCGCCGGTGTGCCGGTTCTGTTTGACTGGGGATACTTCTCCGATCACCAGAACAGCTTCCCGCAGGAGCTGCTGGATAAGCTGGTTAAGCGTGCCAATCTGCCTGGCTACCTCGGCAACTGCCACTCTTCCGGTACCGTGATTCTGGACGAGCTGGGCGAAGAGCACATGAAAACCGGCAAGCCGATTTTCTACACCTCTGCCGACTCCGTGTTCCAGATTGCCTGCCACGAAGAGACCTATGGTCTGGATAAACTCTACGAACTGTGCGAAATCGCCCGTGAAGAGCTGACCGAAGGTGGCTACAACATCGGCCGCGTGATCGCGCGTCCGTTTATCGGCGACAAAGCGGGTAACTTCCAGCGTACCGGTAACCGTCACGACCTGGCCGTTGAGCCACCGGCACCGACCGTGCTGCAGAAGCTGGTTGAAGAGAAAGACGGCCACGTGGTTTCCGTGGGTAAAATTGCGGATATCTACGCCAACTGCGGTATCACCAAAAAAGTGAAAGCCACCGGTCTGGATGCGCTGTTCGATGCCACCATCAAAGAGATGAAAGAAGCGGGTGACAAGACCATTGTTTTCACCAACTTCGTGGACTTCGACTCCTCCTGGGGTCACCGTCGTGATATCGCGGGCTATGCCGCCGGTCTGGAACTGTTTGACCGCCGTTTGCCGGAGCTGATGGAGCTGGTGGGGGAAGATGACATTCTGATCCTGACCGCGGACCACGGCTGCGACCCAAGCTGGACCGGTACCGACCACACCCGTGAGCACATTCCGGTGCTGGTGTACGGCCCGAAAGTGAAGCCGGGCTCGCTGGGGCACCGTGAAACCTTCGCGGACATCGGCCAGACTATCGCGAAATACTTTGGTACGTCTGACATGGAATATGGCAAGGCCATGTTCTGAATCATGTTGGGTGCGGTCTGATGCCCTCACCCCGGCCCTCTCCCACGAGAAACACGGGTGCGGTCTGATGCCCTCACCCCAACCCTCTCCCACAGGGAGAGGGAGAATTTAAATGAAAAGGAACTGAAGATGGCAACTCCTCACATTAATGCAGAAATGGGTGATTTCGCTGACGTCGTATTGATGCCGGGCGACCCGCTGCGCGCGAAGCACATTGCAGAAACCTTCCTGGAAGACGTGCGTGAAGTGAACAACGTTCGCGGCATGCTGGGCTTCACCGGTACCTATAAAGGCCGCAAAATCTCCGTCATGGGCCACGGTATGGGTATCCCATCCTGCTCTATCTACACCAAAGAGCTGATCACCGATTTCGGCGTGAAGAAAATCATCCGCGTGGGCTCCTGCGGCGCGGTGCGCATGGACGTTAAGCTGCGCGACATCGTTATCGGTATGGGTGCCTGCACCGATTCCAAAGTTAACCGTATGCGTTTCAAAGATCATGACTTCGCGGCAATTGCTGACTTCGGCATGGTGCGTGACGCGGTTGACGCGGCGAAAGCGCTGGGCGTTGAGGCGCGCGTGGGCAACATCTTCTCTGCTGACCTGTTCTATGCGCCGGACGGCGGCGAGATGTTCGACGTGATGGAAAAATACGGCATCCTGGGCGTGGAAATGGAAGCGGCGGGTATCTACGGCGTGGCGGCTGAGTTTGGTGCGAAAGCGCTGACCATCTGCACCGTGTCTGACCACATCCGTACCCACGAGCAGACCACCGCTGCCGAGCGTCAGACTACCTTCAACGACATGATCAAAATCGCGCTGGAATCTGTTCTACTGGGCGATAAAGAGTAATTCTGTCTCTTCCCTCCCTCTCCCTGTGGGAGAGGGCCGGGGTGAGGGCACCAAACCGCACTTAGCGTACGGCCTGTGCAATCCACGCCGACAGCTCCCGCAGCTCATTTTCCTGCTCCGGAAAATCCCCAATCAACGCGTCGCATTCCTGCTGCAGCATATCCGCCCGGTACAAACAGCCCTGTAAACGAGCCGCGAGTGCTTCCAGCGGTGCCGGGTTCAGGCTATCGGTAAACACCTGCGTGCGGGTGATATGGCCTTTCTCGACGTCAAAATGCAGCTCCACGCCGCCCCAGGTAAAACGCTCATCCAGCAGATGGGAAAACGCAGGCGCCTGGCCGAAGTTCCACTCCCAGCTGCTCTGGCGTGCGAAGGTTTCAGCAAAGTTGGGCAGGTCCGGGGTTTTATCTGGAGAGATTACCTCCGCTTCCACGCGCTCGCCGTAGTGCGCAAAGAACGCCTCGCGGATCGCATCGCAAATCTGCTCGTGCGTGATCCCCGGCAGCAATTCTACCAGATTCGCTACGCGCCCACGCACGGAGGTAATCCCTTTAGCCTGGAGCTTTTTCTTATCAGGATTCAGGTAGTTCGCCAGACGGCTCAGGTCAGCGTTCAGCAACAGGGTGCCGTGGTGGAAGCCGCGATCCATCGTTTCGCGGTAGGCGGAGCCGGAGACCTTCCGGTCGCCCTCGGGGGTTTTCACCACCAGATCGTTACGCCCGGACGCTTCCGCCGTCACGCCGAGTGAATTCAGCGCGTTGAGCACAATCGAGGTAGAGATGGTTTTGTCGTACTCCGGTTTACCCGCCATAAAGGTGAAGCAGGTGTTGCCGAGATCGTGAAACACCGCGCCGCCACCGCTGCTGCGGCGCGCCAGGCGGACATTGTCCTCTTCCATACGCCGCGTATTGCACTCTTTCCACGGGTTTTGCGCCCGGCCAATAACTACCGTATCGGCATTGCGCCAGAGAAACAGCACGCGCTGGGTGGCGGGCATCTGGCGGAAGATGCACTCTTCCACCGCGAGATTAAACCAGGGATCGTAAGAGTCAGAGATAAGCAGGCGTAACGTCGTCATGGCAAAGTTCCTTTTCTGAGTCATTCGTCTACTTTATCACTATTCTTTCTTCTCGCTCTCTTCGTCTTCGGGAACCGACTTGCTGGCGGTCAGCAGGAACGGTGACTGCTGCCAGCGGGTACGCTTGCCCTGAAGCAGGGTACGCGCCAGCACAACGCCAATGGCCAGCGAGAGCAGCAGCATCAGACGCAAAATGTTGGTGGTGTTATCGACCTGTTTGGCTTCGGTCGGCAGGGTATGCGTATCGAGCGTCAGGCGCAGGTAGCCCAGCGGGCCATTCTTGCCCTGAATGGGTTCGACGATCTGCTGGTTAAAATAGCCCCCGGCTTTTTTGCCGTCCAGCGCCAGCCTGTCGCGCACATTAACGTGCTCGCCCGCGCGGGCAATCAGGTTGCCTTGCTCATCATAGACGCCGGCATCCAGAATACGACTGTTTTCAGTGAGCTGACGTAAAACCTGGCCTATCCGCTTATCGTCCGGCGTTTCAGTACGCATCGAGGGGGCAACGTTGAGCGTGACCTGACGCGCCAGCGTGCGGGCCAGCTCTTCAAACTGCGGGTTACGTTGCCGTTGATGGTTCTGGCTAAACCACGATGCCCCTTGCATCAGCGCCACCAGAAGTGCGAGACAGATCAGGACAATCACGGCGCGATGAAGCCGGAATTTCAGTTTTGCGCGAGCCATATTCCACCTGCTGAAAATTTACGGCTTAATGTTGCCAGAAGTGATGGTTACAGGGTAGCCTCATGCGTTATTTTCCCTCTGGAACCTTCCGGCGCGAACGAATTTACAGGAGCTTTAATGCCGAACATTACCTGGTGCGACCTGCCAACGGATGTCTCTTTATGGCCAGGATTGCCGCTCTCTTTAAGTGGCGATGAGGTGATGCCTCTGGATTACCACGCCGGTCGTAGCGGCTGGCTGCTGTACGGACGCGGTCTGGACAAGCAACGCCTGACCCAGTACCAAAGCAAACTGGGGGCTGCGATGGTGATTGTCGCCGCCTGGTGTGTGGAAGATTACCAGGTCATCCGCCTTGCGGGTTCCCTGACGCAGCGCGCAACGCGTCTGGCGCATGACGCCGGGCTGGACGTCGCGCCGCTCGGTAAAATTCCGCACCTGAAAACCCCAGGTCTGCTGGTCATGGACATGGACTCTACGGCGATCCAGATCGAATGTATCGACGAGATTGCGAAGCTGGCGGGCAGCGGCGAGCTGGTGGCGGAAGTCACCGAACGTGCGATGCGCGGCGAGCTGGATTTCACCGCCAGCCTCCGCCAGCGCGTGGCGACCCTGAAAGGGGCCGACGCCAACATCCTGCGTCAGGTGCGCGACGTGCTGCCGCTGATGCCAGGGCTGACGCAGTTGGTGCTGAAGCTGCAGTCCCTCGGCTGGAAAGTGGCGATCGCCTCTGGTGGCTTCACCTTCTTCGCGGATTATCTGCGGGAAAAACTGCACCTGACCACCGTGGTAGCCAATGAGCTGGAGATCATGGACGGCAAGCTGACCGGCCAGGTGATCGGCGATATCGTGGATGCCCAGTACAAAGCCAATACGCTGACGCGTCTGGCGGAAAAATATGAAATTCCGGTCGTCCAGACCGTCGCCATCGGGGACGGCGCGAACGACCTGCCGATGATCAAAGCGGCCGGGCTTGGCATTGCCTACCACGCCAAGCCAAAAGTGAATGAAAAGACGGAAGTGACTATCCGTCACGCTGACCTGATGGGGGTGTTCTGCATTCTCTCCGGCAGCCTTAATCAGAAATAACGGTCTGCTTTGTAGGCCGGGTAAGCCTAAGCGCCACCCGGCACGCAGGTCGCACAGAAATAACGAGGTAAACCGTGGCGAAAGCTCCAAAACGCGCATTTGTCTGTAATGAATGTGGTGCGGATTATCCGCGCTGGCAGGGGCAATGCAGCGCCTGCCATGCCTGGAACACCATCACCGAAGTGCGTGGTGTGGCGGCTTCGCCGAGCGTGGCCCGCAACGAGCGCCTGAGTGGCTATGCCGGTAACGCGGGCGTGGCGAAGGTGCAAAAACTCTCGGACATCAGCCTCGAAGAGCTGCCGCGCTTCTCCACCGGGTTCAAAGAGTTTGACCGCGTGCTCGGCGGCGGCGTGGTGCCGGGCAGCGCCATCCTGATTGGCGGTAATCCGGGCGCGGGTAAATCGACCCTGCTGCTGCAAACGCTCTGCAAGCTCGCCGAACAGATGAAAACCCTGTACGTCACGGGCGAAGAGTCACTTCAGCAGGTGGCGATGCGCGCGCACCGCCTGGGTCTGCCGACCGGCAACCTGAACATGCTCTCCGAAACCAGCATCGAGCAGATTTGCATGATCGCCGAAGAAGAGCAGCCGAAGCTGATGGTGATCGACTCCATCCAGGTGATGCACATGGCGGACATTCAGTCCTCGCCGGGCAGCGTCGCTCAGGTGCGTGAAACTGCGGCATACCTGACGCGCTTTGCCAAAACGCGCGGCGTGGCGATTGTGATGGTCGGCCACGTGACCAAAGACGGCTCGCTGGCCGGGCCGAAGGTGCTTGAGCACTGTATCGACTGCTCTGTGATGCTCGACGGCGACGCGGATTCCCGCTTCCGTACCCTGCGCAGCCATAAAAACCGCTTTGGGGCGGTGAACGAACTGGGTGTGTTTGCCATGACCGAACAGGGGCTGCGCGAAGTCAGCAACCCATCGGCCATCTTCCTGAGCCGTGGCGATGAGATCACCTCCGGCAGCTCGGTGATGGTGCTGTGGGAAGGGACGCGTCCTCTGCTTGTCGAAATTCAGGCGCTGGTGGACGTGTCGATGATGGGCAACCCGCGGCGCGTGGCGGTCGGTCTGGAACAAAACCGTCTGGCGATCCTACTGGCGGTACTGCACCGTCACGGCGGGCTGCAGATGGCGGATCAGGACGTTTTTGTGAACGTGGTCGGCGGCGTCAAAGTTACTGAGACCAGCGCAGACCTGGCGCTGCTGCTGGCAATGGTCTCCAGCCTGCGCGACAGACCGCTGCCGCAGGATCTGGTCGTCTTCGGCGAAGTGGGCCTCGCCGGGGAAATCCGTCCGGTGCCCAGCGGTCAGGAGCGTATCTCCGAGGCGGCAAAACACGGCTTCCGCCGGGCGATCGTTCCCGCCGCCAACGTGCCGAAAAAAATCCCGGAAGGGATGCAGGTATTTGGCGTGAAAAAACTCGCAGATGCGTTAAATGTCTTTGACGACTTATAATTACGTATTCGATTTTGCAGGAGGCACCGTAATTTATGTCATCATTTGACTACATCAAGACCGCAATCCGCCAGAAGGGCTGCACGCTGCAGCAGGTGGCGGACGCCAGCGGCATGACCAAAGGCTACCTGAGCCAGCTGCTGAACGCCAAAATCAAAAGCCCCAGCGCGCAGAAGCTCGAAGCACTGCACCGCTTTCTGGGGCTGGAATTCCCGCGTATGCAAAAGAACATCGGTGTGGTGTTCGGCAAGTTTTACCCGCTGCATACCGGGCATATCTATCTGATCCAGCGCGCCTGTAGCCAGGTGGACGAGCTGCACATCATCATGGGCTACGATGAAACCCGCGACCGTCAGCTGTTCGAAGACAGCGCCATGTCGCAGCAGCCCACTGTGTCAGACCGCCTGCGCTGGCTGCTTCAGACCTTTAAGTATCAGAAAAACATTCGTATTCATGCCTTTAACGAAGAGGGCATGGAGCCGTATCCGCACGGCTGGGACGTGTGGAGCAACGGTGTAAAAACCTTTATGGAAGACAAGGGGATTGCGCCGAACTGGATCTACACCTCTGAAGAGTCCGATGCGCCTCAGTTCCGCGAGCATCTGGGCATCGAGACGGTGCTGATCGATCCGAAACGCACCTTTATGAACATCAGCGGGGCGCAGATCCGCGAAAACCCGTTCCGCTACTGGGATTATATTCCGACCGAAGTTAAGCCGTTCTTTGTGCGTACGGTGGCGATTCTGGGCGGCGAGTCGAGCGGCAAATCAACGCTGGTCAATAAGCTGGCGAACATCTTCAACACCACCAGCGCGTGGGAGTACGGCCGCGATTATGTCTTCTCGCACCTCGGTGGCGACGAGATGGCACTGCAGTATTCCGACTACGACAAAATTGCGCTCGGACATGCCCAGTACATTGATTTTGCCGTGAAATATGCCAACAAAGTGGCGTTTATCGATACCGATTTCGTCACCACGCAGGCGTTCTGTAAAAAGTACGAAGGGCGCGAGCACCCGTTCGTGCAGGCGCTAATTGACGAATACCGCTTTGACCTGGTGATCCTGCTGGAGAACAATACTCCGTGGGTCGCTGATGGCATGCGCAGCCTCGGCAGCTCCGTGGACCGGCGGGAGTTCCAGTCCATGCTGGTGGAGATGCTCAACGAAAATAACGTTGAGTTTGTGCATGTGGAAGAGTCGGACTACGACTCCCGTTTCCTGCGCTGCGTCGAGCTGGTGAAGGAGATGATGGGGGAGCAGGGGTAAGCGTTAACCTCCCTCTCCCTGTGGGAGAGGGCCGGGGTGAGGGCATCAAACCACTCAGAACTCAACCACCACTTTCCCGCGCATATGCCCGTCCAGCACCTTACGGTGCGCCTCGGTAATGCTTTCCACGCTCAGCCCGTGCAGCGTTTCACTCAACGAACTTTCCACCACGCCGTTATCCACCAGCTTCGCCACCTCATTGAGGATCTCACCCTGACGCGCCATATCCGCCGTCTGATACATGCTGCGGGTATACATAAATTCCCAGTGCAGGGCGGCGGATTTGGACTTCAGCTTGTCCTGATCCAGCGGACGTTCATTCTCAACGATGGAGCAGATATGCCCTTGTGGCGCAATCAGTTCGCTGACCGCATCCCAGTGCCCGTCGGTGTCGTTGAGGATGAAAATGTAATCCACGAAGGTCAGCCCCTCTTTCGCCAGTTCACCTTTCAGGTCGCGGTAGTTGACGACAACGTCAGCCCCGCGATCGCGGCACCACTGGGCAGAATCTTCTCGCGAAGCGGTTGCGATGATTTTCACCTTGCTGTTGTGTTTCGCAAAGGGGATCGCCAGCGATCCCACGCCGCCTGCGCCGCCAATGATCAGCAGCGTTTTGTCCGCCCCTGCATCCTGAATGTTCAGCCGTTCAAACAGGCCTTCCCACGCGGTGAGCGCGGTCAAGGGCAGTGCAGCGGCAGCCGCCCAGCCGAGGCTCGCAGGTTTGTGCCCGACAATACGCGCATCGATCAGCTGATGCGTGGTGTTGCTGCCCGGGCGGGTGATGTCGCCCGCGTACCACACTTGATCTCCCGGTTTGAATCCGGTCACGCCAGCCCCCACGGCTTTGACGATCCCGCTGGCATCCCAGCCGAGCACGCGCGGCTCGTTCAGCCCGTTTTTGGCAATACTCGCGTGGACTTTGGTATCGACCGGGTTAACGGAGACGGCTTTCACCTCCACCAGCAGATCGTGCTCGCCGGGCTGCGGCATCGGCGGGTTGATTTCAATGAAGGTGGAGGGATTTTCTGGGTTAACGGCAATGGCTTTAACAGACATGGTGTGCTCCTCAATGGAATGCGTTTTGTTGAGGCTAGTCTATAAAGTGGACAGCTGCGTGATAAGATGGACAATCAAGAACTCAGCGTTCGTACAGGGTGAACAATCATGTTTAAACAGCTGCAGGATATGGCGCTGTTCGCGCTGGTGGCGGAGATGGGCAGCTTTACGGCTGCCGCTCAGAAAGCGGAACTGCCAAAATCCAGCGTTAGCCAGCGGATTAGTCAGTTGGAACAGCAGGTGGGGATCCGCCTGCTCAACCGCACTACGCGCAGGATCAGCCTCACGTTTGCGGGCGAGCACTATTTGGTGCACTGCCGCGAGATGCTGGCGGCCAGCGAGCGGGCGGAGTACGCCATTCAGCGGCTGCGCGAAAACCCGAGCGGGCGGCTGCGGATCACCTGTCCGGCGGGGATTGGCGCGACGCTGCTGGCGCATATGAATGCCGAGTTCCAGCTTTGCTATCCTGACGTGTCGCTGGACGTGTCGATTTCTGACGACGTTGTGGATCTGGTCGAGTCCGGTTTTGACGTGGCGCTGCGTACCGGCAAGCCACAGGACTCCTCCCTGATTGGCCGAATGATCGGGCACTGCCCGCGTTATATGCTGGCTTCGCCGGACTATCTGGCGCGTCGGGAGCCGTTAATTCATCCCCGTCAGCTGGTGGATCACCGCTGCATTACGCACCGGGCGTGGTCAGAGTGGCTTCTGCGAAGCGAGAGCGAAGATTACCGCTACCTGCCGGATAACGCGCACATGACCGATAATCTAGTGTACGCCCGCGAATGTGCGATTGCCGGTGCGGGGATCACGCTGTTACCCGCATTTCTTCTGGAGGATAAGATCGATAAGGGTGCGCTGGTGAAGGTGCTGCCGGAGTGGAATGTTGAAGGTAACGATCTGTGGCTGGCGTATCCAAGCCGCAAGCTGAATTCACCTGCGCTGATGAGCTATATCGAGTTTGCTATGCAGTTTGATGAGGTGAAGCGGTATTACGTGGGCGGGTGATTTTGTGCGGCCTGATGCCCTCACCCTGCCCCTCTCCCACGGGGAGAGGGAACAAATATAAAAAACGGCAACCGAAGTTGCCGTTTTGCTTTTATTTCGAAATACGCTTGTACTTAATACGCTTCGGCTCCAGCGCATCGGCGCCCAGCGTGCGTTTCTTGTACTCTTCGTATTCGGTGAAGTTACCTTCGAAGAACTCGACTTTACCTTCATCCTGGTAGTCCAGAATGTGGGTCGCGATACGGTCCAGGAACCAGCGATCGTGCGAGATAACCATCGCGCAGCCCGGGAACTCCAGCAGGGCGTTTTCCAGCGCGCGCAGGGTTTCGATGTCCAGGTCGTTGGTTGGTTCATCGAGCAGCAGCACGTTACCGCCCACCTGCAGCAGCTTCGCCAGGTGCAGACGACCGCGCTCACCGCCGGACAGCTCGCCTACGCGTTTGCCCTGGTCGGTGCCTTTGAAGTTAAAGCGGCCAACGTAGGCGCGGCTTGGCATCTCGGTGTTGCCGATACGCATGATATCCAGACCGCCGGAGACTTCTTCCCACACGGTTTTGCTGTTGTCCATCGCGTCACGGAACTGATCAACGGACGCCAGCTTCACGGTTTCACCCAGGGTGATAGAACCGCTGTCAGGCTGTTCCTGACCGGACATCATGCGGAACAGAGTTGATTTACCCGCACCGTTCGGACCGATGATCCCGACGATAGCGCCTTTCGGTACGGAGAAGCTCAGGTCGTCAATCAGCAGGCGGTCGCCGTAAGACTTACGCAGATTGCTGACTTCAACCACTTTATCCCCCAGACGTGCTCCAGGTGGAATAAACAGTTCGTTGGTTTCGTTACGTTTCTGGTATTCGGTGTTGTTCAGCTCTTCGAAGCGTGCCAGACGGGCTTTGCCCTTAGACTGACGGCCTTTCGCGCCCTGACGCACCCACTCCAGCTCTTTCTCGATAGACTTACGACGCGCCGCTTCCTGAGAAGCTTCTTGCGCCAGACGCTGATCTTTCTGCTCAAGCCATGAGGAGTAGTTGCCTTCCCACGGAATACCTTCACCGCGGTCCAGTTCCAGGATCCAGCCCGCGACGTTGTCGAGGAAGTAACGGTCGTGGGTAATCGCCACAACGGTGCCTTCGAAGTCGTGCAGGAAGCGTTCCAGCCAGGCGACAGATTCTGCATCCAGGTGGTTCGTTGGTTCGTCGAGCAGCAGCATGTCTGGTTTTTCCAGCAGCAGGCGGCACAGCGCGACGCGGCGACGTTCACCACCGGAGAGCTTCTCAACTTTTGCATCCCAGTCCGGCAGACGCAGGGCATCAGCCGCGCGCTCCAGCTGCACGTTCAGGTTGTGACCGTCGTGCGCCTGGATAATCTCTTCATACTTGCCCTGCTGAGCGGCCAGCTTGTCGAAGTCCGCATCCGGCTCGGCGTATTTGGCATACACTTCATCCAGACCTTTCAGCGCGTTAACCACTTCGGACACCGCTTCTTCAACGGATTCGCGAACGGTGTGTTCCGGGTTCAACTGAGGTTCCTGCGGCAGGTAACCAATCTTGATGCCAGGCTGCGGACGGGCTTCACCTTCGATGTCTGTATCGATGCCCGCCATGATGCGCAGCAGGGTGGACTTACCGGCACCGTTGAGACCCAGAACACCGATTTTTGCACCCGGGAAGAAGCTCAGCGAGATATTTTTAAGAATATGACGTTTCGGCGGGACAACTTTGCCGACACGATGCATGGTATAAACGAATTGAGCCACGTTGGACTTCGCCTCTTTTATCGTAATGAGAAGGAATTTCAGCCTCGAAGTGTAGCCTTTTTCATGCCCTAATCCCAGTCAGGAACGCCGGGAGTGTTAAAACGCGCAGGAAAGGTAAAAAAGTGTCCATAACGTGGCGCGTTGCAGGATGCCTGGTTAGCATAAGTGAATGCAACATTGACGTGGCAAGACGCTGCAACTAACGAAAAACAATGAGGAAGAGCTTGTGGAAAAAGCCAAACGAGTGGTCTGGCGTCTGCTGGCTGCCAGCGTATGCGTAATGGCGGTAAGCCAGGCGGTGCATGCCGATTCACTGGATGAACAACGTAACCGCTACGCCCAGATTAAACAGGCGTGGGACAACAAGCAGATGGATACCGTGCAGGCCCTGATGCCGATGCTAAAGGATTATCCGCTGTATCCGTATCTGGAGTACCGCCAGATAACCGACGATCTCATGAACCAACCCACCGTCACCGTGAACAACTTCATTCAGGCGAACCCGACCCTGCCGCCTGCCCGTAATCTCCAGTCTCGTTTTGTGAATGAGCTGGCGCGTCGTGAAGACTGGCGCGGGCTGCTGGCGTTTAGCCCGGAAAAACCGGGCACGACGGAAGCGCAGTGTAATTACTACTACGCCAAATGGGCGACAGGACAGCAGGAAGAGGCCTGGGTCGGTGCCAAAGATCTCTGGCTGACGGGCAAAAGCCAGCCTAACGCCTGTGATTCACTCTTCGGCGCATGGCGCGCATCAGGCAAACAGGATCCGCTGGCTTATCTTGAACGCATTCGCCTGGCGATGAAGGCCGGGAACACGCGTCTGGTCACTGCGCTGGCGGGGCAGATGCCGTCCGACTATCAAACCATTTCGTCTGCCGTCATTGGGCTGGCAAACGATCCGAACAGCGTGCTGACCTTTGCCCGCAGTACGGGCGCGACAGATTTCACGCGACAAATGGCGGCGGTCGCCTTTACCAGCGTGGCGCGTGACGATGTGGAAAACGCGCGGCTGATGATCCCGCAGCTGGTGCAGGCGCAGCAGCTTAATGAAGAACAAACGCAGGAATTGCGCGACATCGTGGCGTGGCGACTGATGGGCACCGATGTGACCGACGAACAGGCGCGCTGGCGTGACGACGCGATCATGCGTTCAAACTCCACCTCGCTTGTCGAGCGCCGCGTGCGAATGGCGCTGGGCACGGGCGATCGTCGTGGGCTGAATACCTGGCTTGCGCGTCTGCCGATGGATGCCAAAGAGAAAGATGAATGGCGCTACTGGCAGGCCGACCTGCTGCTGGAGCGTGGCCGTGACGATGAGGCCAAAGCTATCCTCCACGCTCTGATGCAACAGCGCGGATTCTACCCGATGGCGGCGGCGCAGCGGCTGGGCGAGGAGTACACGCTTAAGATCGACAAAGCGCCCGCCAACGCGAACCCGGCGCTGACGCAGGGACCGGAGATGGCGCGCGTGCGCGAGCTGATGTACTGGAATATGGACAACACCGCGCGCAGCGAGTGGGCTAATCTGGTCACCAGCCGTACCACCGACGAGAAAGCCCAGCTTGCCCGCTACGCGTTCGATAATCGCTGGTGGGATCTGAGCGTGCAGGCCACGATCGCCGGCAAGCTGTGGGATCATCTCGAAGAGCGTTTCCCGCTGGCGTACAAGGATCTGTTCGATCGTTATACCAGCGGCAAAGATATCCCTCAGAGCTATGCGATGGCGATTGCCCGTCAGGAGAGTGCCTGGAACCCGAAAGTGCGCTCCCCGGTGGGCGCCAGCGGCCTGATGCAGATCATGCCCGGCACCGCGACGCACACGGTGAAGATGTTCAACATCCCCGGTTACAGCAGCCCGTCGCAGCTGTTGGATCCGGATACCAACATCAACATCGGTACCAGCTATTTGCAGTACGTCTACCAGCAGTTTGGCAATAACCGCATCTTCTCTTCGGCGGCGTATAACGCGGGGCCGGGACGCGTGCGCACCTGGCTTGGCAACAGCGCCGGACGCATCGACGCGGTGGCATTTGTCGAGAGCATCCCGTTCTCGGAAACGCGCGGCTACGTGAAGAACGTGCTGGCCTATGACGCCTACTATCGCTACTTCATGGGGCAGAAAGATACCCTGATGAGCGATGCCGAGTGGCAGAGGCGTTACTGATCGGCGCGGGTTGTGTTATGCTGTACTCGCTAATGAGTACAAGAGGCAGCATAACATGACCCAGCATTCCCCGTATTCCTCGGCAATGGCCGAACAACGTCATCAGGAGTGGCTTCGTTTTGTGGAGCTGCTTCGCCAGTCTTACGATCAGGATTTGCACTTACCTCTCATGCAGCTGATGCTCACGCCGGACGAGCGTGAGGCGCTGGGCACGCGCGTGCGGATCATTGAGGAGCTGCTGCGCGGTGAGATGAGCCAGCGCGAGCTGAAAAATGAGCTCGGCGCGGGCATTGCAACGATCACCCGTGGCTCGAACAGCCTGAAGTCTGCGCCGGTTGAGCTGCGCCAGTGGCTGGAAGCGGTATTGCTGAAAAACGCCGAATGACGGCTACGCCTTATCCGGCCTGTAAACTTACCGATAAATCGCGTTATGGAAAGGGCTTAACGCCAAAATCACCGCCTGGTGGTAAACGCCAGAACGCGTCAGCGCGCCTGCGGTAAAGACGCCAATCGCTCCTTCTTTACGGCCAATCTCATCGATGCCGGTGTACTGCGACATCACCGGCCCGAGCGCTTCACCCGCACGCACTTTTGCCAGAATGACTTCCGGCAGCGGCAGGGTGGCCGAGCGCGCTTCACCGCGCTGCTCGCGGCTTTCGATGACCACCCAGCTAAAGGTTGCGCCTTCGTCGATACCTGCTTCAATCGCCACCCAAAAGTCAGCATCCGGTGCTGCGGCCCTGGCGTTTGCCACGCGATTTCGTGCGCCAGCGCGCGTTTCCTCGCTGCCAAACGGCTGTTCAGGAACGCCACTCTCGACGCCGATGGCCTCAATATGGCAGGATCCTGCGCCGAAGATCTCGTCAAATGCCCTTAGAATTGCCTGAATTTTGGCAGGATTAGTGGTAGCAGAGACAACATGGTGCATAATTAAGCTCGATTCAAAAAAACTCATCGCAGTATAACGGAAAAAAACATGTTACAGGTTTACCTTGTTCGCCACGGTGAAACGCAGTGGAACGCCGAGCGACGTATTCAAGGCCAGTCGGACAGTCCTCTCACCGAAAAGGGTGTGCAGCAAGCGTGGCAGGTGGCGGAACGCGCCAGAACGCTGGGCATTACTCACGTGATTACCAGCGATTTAGGTCGCACACAGCAGACGGCGCGCATCATCGCAGATGCCTGTGGCTGTGATGTCATGCTGGAGCCGCGCCTGCGCGAGCTGGATATGGGTGTGCTGGAAAAACGCCATATCGATACGCTGACGGAAACGGAAGAGGGCTGGCGTCGCACGCTGGTGAACGGTACCGAAGACGGCCGTATTCCGGAAGGGGAATCCATGCAGGAGCTGAGCGTGCGTATGCACGTCGCACTGGCGGAATGCCTGAAGCTCCCGGCGGGAAGCCGTCCGCTGCTGGTGAGTCACGGGATTGCGTTGGGCTGCCTGGTAAGCACCATTCTGGGGTTACCGGCTTACGCTGAGCGCCGTTTGCGTCTGCGCAACTGCTCCATTTCCCGAATTGATTATCAGGAAAGCGCATGGCTGGCGTCGGGCTGGGTAGTGGAGATGGCAGGGGACATTTCGCATCTCGATGCCCCTGCGCTTGACGAACTGCAGCGTTAACGGCGGATAGGAATCAAGAATTCCATACGCAGATTGATTGGACCTTCTTCCGGTTTGGCATCCTGCGCCGGGTAGTAGCGCTCAATGTCCTGACCTTTACGGCGATTAAGATTCAGCATTGGCATGCAGGTCCCGTAAACGGTCAGGATAAACTCCTGAACGCCCGTTCCCAGCCCTTCATACGAGAACATCACGTACTCGCCGCCTTCCAGCACGACCGGTTTCGAACCCTGAATATAACCATTCGCCATCTCTGGCGTCAGCGCGGTGGTGTAGAACACCTCCTGCTCGTCGTCTTTTTCCTGGCTTGGGCGCGTTTCGTTCAGACCGTACAGAATTGGCGGGATTGCCGGTGCATGGCTCAGGAAGTCGCGCCAGAACTGGACGCGCATTTGATGACGGAACTCAGAAATCTGCTCCAGAGAACAGGAGTAGCTCTGGGTTGTGCCGATCAGATGGGTTTCCGGCAGCGCGACAATTTCATATTTCGGCATCGCGAACTCGCCCAGACGCAGCGGCGGACGCATGCCAAACGAGCTCCAGTCAGGTGAACGACGATAAAGCGCTGGCGTCAACGAGAACTGTTTTTTAAAGGCGCGGGTGAACGTTTGCTGCGAATCAAAACGATACTGCAGGGCAATATCCAGAATCGGCCGCGCGGTCAGGCGCAATGCCACAGCAGATTTAGATAAACGACGTGCGCGAATATAGGCACCGATAGCATGACCGGTGACATCCTTGAACATCCTTTGCAGATGCCACTTGGAATAGCCTGCTTTAGCCGCCACATTATCCAGTGACAAAGGCTGGTCGAGATGACCTTCCAGCCAGGTTAGCAGGTCGCGAATAATTCCAGCCTGATCCATATACTATCCTCATCCTTAAAACAGCAGGTGCCTGATAACAGGTTAGCGGATAATAGCATTTTTTGATGTTTTAGCATTCAGTGTTTTTTTTGCGCATTAATGCCTTTTACGGCTCGTTTTGGGCGAATATATTCTAATCCTGTGATCTTGCTACATTTTTGTCTAAAGTGTTGAATAATCGCCCAGTGCAATTTTAAAGAATGGTAACAATATGAAATACAAGACTTTGATCTTCACCGCGTTGTTGCTGATGGTCGGCCGCGCCGCGCAGGCGGAACAGATTGGTTCCGTCGATACCGTGTTCAAAATGTTTGGTCCGGACCACAAAATCGTGGTGGAGGCGTTTGACGATCCGGATGTGAAAAACGTCACCTGCTACGTGAGCCGCGCGAAAACGGGCGGTATCAAAGGCGGACTGGGGCTGGCGGAAGATACTTCCGATGCGGCGATCTCCTGCCAGCAGGTGGGGCCGGTTGAGCTGAGCGATAAAATTAAAAACGGCAAAGCGCAGGGCGACGTGGTTTTCCAGAAACGGACCTCGCTGGTGTTTAAAAAGCTGCAGGTAGTGCGCTTCTATGATGCCAAACGCAACACCCTGGCATATCTGGCCTATTCCGACAAAGTGGTGGAAGGCTCGCCGAAAAACGCGATCAGCGCGGTGCCGATTATGCCGTGGCATTAACTCAGGGATGAACCATGCAACAACCTGTGGTCTGGCTGGTTGAAGATGAAACCAGTATCGCCGATACGCTGATCTACATGCTTCAGCAGGAAGGATTTGCGGTAAAGGCGTTTGAGCGCGGTTTACCGGTGCTGGAGGCAGCGCGGCGGCAGGCTCCGGCGCTCGCCATTCTGGACGTCGGGCTGCCGGACATCAGCGGCTTTGAGCTGTGCCGCCAGCTGCTGGCCCAGCATCCGTCACTGCCGGTGCTGTTTCTGACGGCGCGCAGCGATGAAGTGGATAAACTCCTCGGCCTGGAAATGGGCGCTGACGACTACGTTGCCAAGCCTTTCTCCCCACGGGAAGTGTGCGCCCGGGTAAGGACAATTTTACGGCGGATGCAAAAATCAGCTGCACCTGCTGACATCGTCCGAATCGGGCAGTTTGAGCTGAATGAGCCAGCCGCGCGGATTAGCTGGTGCGGTGAAGCACTGCCCCTGACCCGCTATGAATTCTTGCTGCTCAAAACCTTTTTACAGGCCCCCGGACGGGTCTTTTCTCGTCAGCAGCTCATGGACAAGGTATGGGGTGAAGACGGCGACAGTTTCGACCGCACCGTGGACACCCACATCAAAACCCTGCGCGCCAAGCTGCGGGCGGTAAACGAGGAACTTTCACCCATCAGCACCCATCGCGGTATGGGCTACAGTCTGGGCCTTTACTGATGCGCATTGGGATGCGGTTATTGCTGGGGTACTTCCTGATCGTGGCCATCGCCGCGTGGTTTGTGCTGTCGATCTTTGTTCAGGAAGTAAAGCCCGGCGTGCGCAGGGCAACCGAGGGCACGTTAATCGATACTGCGACCTTACTCGCCGAAGTCGGGCGTGAGGATCTCCTTTCGGGCAATGCGCAGCAGGGCAAACTGGCACAGGCCTTTTCTCAGCTTCATCAGCGCCCTTTCCGTGCCAATATCGGCGGAATTCATAAAGTGCGTAACGAGTATCACGTCTACATGACCGATGCGCAGGGCAGAGTGGTGTTTGATTCCGCCGGTCTGGCCGTGGGGAAAGATTACTCGCGCTGGAACGATGTCTGGCTGACGCTTCGCGGTGAATACGGCGCGCGCAGCACCCAGAGCCATCCCGACGATCCGGAGAGCACGGTGATGTATGTTGCCGCGCCAGTTGTGGAGCAGGGCAAGATTATGGGCGTGCTGTCGGTCGGGAAACCTAACAGCGCGATGGCACCGGTTATCCATCGCAGCGAGCGAAGGATCCTGTGGGCAGGCGGAGCGCTGCTCGGCATTGCCCTGCTGATCGGTCTTCTCGTCGCCTGGTGGATCAATCGTTCTATCAGTACGTTATCGCGCTATGCCGACTCGGTGACCACGGATATGCCTCTCCCGCTGCCTAATCCAGGCAGCAGCGAACTGCACAAGCTGGCCCAGGCGCTGGAGAATATGCGCATTCGCCTGGAAGGGAAAAACTACATTGAACACTATGTTCATGCGCTGACCCACGAGCTGAAAAGCCCCATCGCCGCGATACGCGGCGCGGCGGAAATTCTCGCCGAGCAGCCGCCGCCGCAGGTGGCCGCGCGGTTTATCGATAATATTCTGGTGCAAAACGCGCGCATGCAGTCGCTGGTCGAAAAGCTGCTTACCCAGGCGCGGCTTGAAAATCGGGTCGAGATCGTGCCGGTCAGCGTCGACGTCGACACGCTATTTACCCGCCTGGCCGACGCACGTTCGGCGGTTCTGACAGCGAAAAATATCACGCTGACGATCCAAAGCACCTCTCTGTGTGTTGCGGGCGATCCCGAACTGCTCGAACAGGCTCTGGGTAATTTGCTGGATAACGCCATCGACTTCACGCCGCCCGGCGGGGTTATTGCACTGGCCGCGTATGAAGCGCCAACGCAGGTCCTGCTCACGGTGACCGATAACGGAAGCGGTATCCCGGATTATGCGCTGGAGCGTATTTTTGAGCGCTTTTATTCCCTGCCGCGTGAGAACGGGTTGAAGAGCAGCGGACTCGGGCTGGCGTTTGTCCAGGAGGTGGCGCGTCTGCATCAGGGAGCGATTACATTGCGTAATCGCGATGAAGGTGGCGTGATGGCCACGCTGGCACTTCACCGTCCCTTCACATAGCTTCAAACTGACCCCACACAGCCTGGTTACGCTCTCCTCATCACAAAGGAGACATAATGATGAAATCCCCCCTGTTCTGGAAAGTAAGCACCCTGCTGGGGTGCATCCTGCTGCTGTTAGTTCCGCTGTTTATGGTCAGTAACCTCATTTCAGAGCGTGAAAGCTATCGTAACGATGTCGAAAATACGCTTCGGCAGAGCACCAGCGGACCGCAAAAGCTGGTCGGCCCGCTGATTGCCATTCCGGTGACGGAGATTTTTTACAAGCTGGAGGACGAGAAGAAGGTCGAATACAAGAAAAGCTATATGCATTTTATTCTGCCGGACTCTCTGGTTGTGGAAGGGAACCAGCGCGTGGAGTCCCGAAATATTGGCATCTACGATGGGCAAATCTGGAACACTGACCTGAAGATAAAAGCGCAGTTTAATACCGAAGAGCTGAAGCAGTTGAAAGGAGAAACGATCGCGACAGGGCAGCCGTTTATCGTGACGGGCGTTGGCGATGCGCGGGGTATTGGCACGGTCAGTATCTCTAAAATCAATGGTGAGACGCTAAGCGTGGAACCCGGTTCAGGTGTCTACGGGGCGCTTGCAGGGATCCACATCCCGCTGACCGACAACGCGCTGGAAGCCAAAACGTTTGCACTTGAGATGTCACTCAATCTGGCGGGAACCGGCAGTTTTGCAGTGGTACCGGTAGGGCGTAACAGCGAAATGACGCTTAACAGCAATTGGCCGCATCCGGGCTTTATGGGCAACTATCTGCCGGTTAAGCACAAAATTGGCGAGCCTGGTTTCCAGGCGAACTGGAAGAGCAGCTGGTTTGCGAACAACCTTGAGAGTTGGTTTAGCGGGAGCGAATCGCCATCGTGGGAGTCGATCCCCGCCTTTAGCGTCACGGTAGCCACGCCCGCCGATCAGTATCAGCTGACTGACCGGGCGATCAAGTACGCTATTTTGCTGATTGCGCTGACGTTTATGGCCTTTTTTGTCTTCGAAACCTTAACCGGGCTGCGCCTGCACCCAATGCAGTACCTGCTGGTGGGGTTGTCGCTGGTGCTGTTCTATCTGGTGTTGCTGGCGCTATCTGAACACGTTGGGTTTACGCCAGCTTGGGTTGTTGCAAGTCTGGTGGGCGCAGCGATGAACGGAATGTACCTGCAGGCCGTGCTGAAAAGCTGGAAGCGCAGCGGGCTATTTGTGCTGGCCTTGCTGGGGCTGGACGTGGTGATGTGGTTCCTGCTGCGCTCGGAGGACAGCGCGCTGCTGTTGGGGTCAGCGGTTCTCGCGCTGGCGCTGTTCGCCGTCATGTACCTGACCCGTCATTTCGACTGGTACTCGCTCTCTCAGCCGAAGCAACCTGAGCCACCCGCAGCACCGGATGACGATACGATGCGGATCTGGAAATAAAAAAACGGCGCAAATGCGCCGTTTTTAATGCGTTAACTGCGGGATTACTCCTGCAGATCGCCGCAGAAACGGTACCCTTCGCCGTGGATCGTAGCGATGATTTCCGGCGTATCTGGCGTAGATTCGAAATGCTTACGAATACGACGGATGGTCACGTCTACTGTACGGTCATGCGGCTTCAGCTCGCGACCGGTCATTTTCTTCAGCAGTTCTGCACGGGACTGAATTTTGCCCGGGTTTTCGCAGAAGTGCAGCATCGCGCGGAATTCACTGCGCGGCAGTTTATACTGCTCACCGTTCGGGCTGATCAGTGAACGGCTATTGATATCAAGTTCCCAGCCGTTGAATTTGTAGCTGTCTACGCTACGACGCTCTTCGCTGACCGTTCCCAGATTCATGGTGCGGGACAGCAGGTTGCGTGCACGAATGGTTAACTCGCGTGGATTAAACGGTTTGGTGATGTAGTCATCCGCACCGATTTCCAGGCCAAGAATTTTATCAACTTCGTTGTCACGGCCTGTCAGGAACATTAACGCGACGTTCGCCTGTTCACGCAGTTCGCGTGCCAGAAGAAGGCCGTTTTTGCCTGGCAGGTTAATGTCCATAATGACCAGGTTGATATCATTTTCAGAAAGGATCTGATGCATCTCTGCGCCATCGGTCGCTTCAAAGACATCGTAGCCTTCTGCTTCGAAAATGCTCTTTAACGTGTTGCGTGTTACCAACTCGTCTTCAACGATAAGAATGTGCGGGGTCTGCATGTTTGCTACCTAAATTGCCAACTAAATCGAAACAGGAAGTACAAAAGTCCCTGACCTGCCTGATGCATGTCGCAAATTAACATGATCGGCTTAACGTGACTAAAGTACGTAATTGCGTTCTTGATGCACTTTCCATCAACGTCAACAACATCATTAGCTTGGTCTTGGGTACTTTCCCTTTGGACCCGACAGTGTCAAAAACGGCTGTCATCCTAACCATTTTAACAGCAACATAACAGGCTAAGTGACACCGGACACCCAATAAAACTACGCTTCGTTGACATATATCAAGTTCAATTGTAGCACGTTAACAGTTTGATGAAATCATCGTATCCGAATGCTAGCCTTTGTCACAAATTTTCAATAAACCAACTAGTTGCGGACATTGATTGATAAACAATACGAATCCAATTAAGAATAGGCATTCACACAGTCATTATCATTATAAAACATAGGGATAATATCTGTCTGTTAACATTCTAACTGATTGTTCAGCCACAAAATAGTTTAGCGTTTTTAATTTGTTATGAAACGCTATTTCGGTGATTTGTGTTGCAATTTTGTAAATTCGTGCTGCGTAATATGTTGAGGCGCATCACATTTTTACCCGCTAACTGCTTAAAAAGAGAGCATAAATGCATCTGTCGATTGTGCTGGTGGCCCCAGCAAGACCCGAAAACATAGGCGCTGCTGCGCGTGCCATGAAGACCATGGGTTTTACCGATTTACGTATTGTGGACAGCGCCGCGCACCTGGAGCCTGCGGCACGTTGGGTCGCGCACGGTTCGGGAGATATTCTCGATAATATAACCACTTACGCTACGCTTGCTGATGCGCTGCACGACATCTCCTTTACCGTTGCGACTACGGCGCGCAGCCGGGCGAAGTTTCATTACTACGCCACGCCCGCGGAGCTGGTGCCGATGATGAAAGAGAAAAGCCAATGGCTGGAGAAAGCCGCTCTGGTGTTTGGGCGTGAAGATTCCGGGCTGACCAATGAAGAGCTGGAACTGGCGGATGTGCTGACAGGCGCGCCGATGGTTGCAGATTATCCTTCACTCAATTTAGGCCAGGCGGTGATGGTCTATTGCTATCAATTAGCATCCTTAATACAAATTCCGCAGCCGCCTGTTACAGGCACCGATGAAAACCAGCTGTCTGCACTTCGCGCGCGCGTGGAAAACCTGCTCATGCAGCTGGGTGTGGCTGACGATCAAAAAATGGTCGACTGGTTACAGCAGCGTTTGGGCCGTCTTGAGCAACGCGACACGGCAATGCTGCACCGTTTGCTGCACGATATTGAAAAAAAATTGGCCGAGTAAAGTGCTGTCATACATTTTTATTATGGTGTAATCATCTGATGCTAAGGGTTGCTTTTGGGGTATTCGGATGAAAATAAATCCGACGGCAGCGGGACGTGAGAGTCCTCCGAATTGTGATCAAATTAAAAATTCGTTGACTTAAGGTGCCCGATCCTTTAACCCTAAAAGAATACAGCACAGACAGATAATAATGACAGAGTACACAACATCCATGAAACGCATCAGCATCACCACCATTACCACAACCATCATCATTACCACGGGTAACGATGCGGGCTGACGCGTACAGGAAAAACAAAAAAAAGCCCGCACCTAGACAGTGCGGGCTTTTTTTTCGGCTAAAGGAAACGAGGTAGAACCATGCGAGTGTTGAAGTTCGGCGGTACATCAGTGGCAAATGCAGCACGTTTTCTGCGTGTTGCCGATATCCTGGAAAGCAACGCCAGGCAGGGGCAGGTTGCTACCGTGCTCTCTGCCCCGGCAAAAATCACGAACCATCTGGTGGCGATGATTGAAAAAACCATCGGTGGCCAGGATGCACTCCCGAACATCAGCGACGCCGAGCGTATCTTCGCCGACCTTCTGCAAGGGCTTGCAGAGGCGCTGCCCGGCTTCCCGCACGCTCAGCTGAAGTCCTTCGTTGAGCAGGAATTTGCGCAAATCAAACACGTCCTGCACGGCATCAGCCTCCTCGGCCAGTGCCCGGACAGCATCAACGCGGCGCTGATCTGCCGGGGCGAAAAACTCTCAATCGCCATCATGGCGGGCGTGCTGGAAGCGCGCGGCCATAACGTGACCGTGATCGACCCGGTTGAAAAACTGCTGGCGGTGGGCCACTACCTCGAATCCACCGTTGATATTGCCGAATCAACCCGCCGTATCGCCGCGAGCAAAATCCCGTCTGACCACATGATCCTGATGGCAGGTTTCACCGCCGGTAACGAGAAGGGCGAGCTGGTGGTGCTGGGCCGTAACGGCTCCGACTACTCCGCCGCCGTGCTGGCCGCCTGTTTACGCGCAGACTGTTGTGAGATCTGGACTGATGTTGACGGCGTCTATACCTGCGACCCGCGCCAGGTTCCGGACGCCAGGCTGCTCAAGTCGATGTCGTACCAGGAAGCGATGGAACTTTCCTACTTCGGCGCTAAAGTGCTTCACCCGCGTACCATCTCTCCGATTGCTCAGTTCCAGATCCCTTGCCTGATTAAAAACACCGGTAACCCGCAGGCGCCGGGTACGCTGATTGGCGCGAGTACCGATGAAGACGGTCTGCCGGTGAAAGGCATCTCCAACCTCAACAACATGGCGATGTTCAGCGTCTCCGGCCCGGGGATGAAAGGGATGGTCGGCATGGCGGCGCGCGTCTTTGCAGCCATGTCCCGCAACGGTATCTCCGTGGTGCTGATCACCCAGTCCTCTTCCGAATACAGCATCAGCTTCTGCGTGCCGCAGGCGGATTGCCTGCGCGCCCGTCGCGCGCTGGAGGAAGAGTTCTATCTGGAGCTGAAAGAGGAATTGCTGGAGCCACTCTCCATTCAGGAGCGTCTGGCGATTATCTCAGTCGTCGGTGACGGCATGCGCACGCTGCGCGGCATCTCCGCTAAATTCTTTGCCGCGCTGGCGCGTGCCAATATCAACATCGTGGCGATTGCGCAGGGTTCGTCTGAGCGTTCGATTTCCGTTGTCGTGGACAACGATGACGCCACCACCGGCGTGCGCGTCGTTCACCAGATGCTGTTCAACACCGACCAGGTGATCGAGCTGTTCCTGATTGGCGTGGGCGGCGTAGGCGGCGCGCTGCTGGAGCAGGTGAAGCGTCAGCAGGAGTGGCTGAAGAAGAAACATATCGATTTGCGCGTCTGCGGGATTGCCAACTCCAGAGCGTTGCTGACCAACGTTCACGGTCTGAACCTGGAAAACTGGCAGGCCGAGATGAACGAGGCGAAAGAGCCGTTCAACCTGGGCCGCCTGATCCGTCTGGTGAAAGAGTATCACCTGCTTAACCCGGTGATTGTTGACTGTACCTCCAACCAGGCGGTGGCCGATCAGTATGCCGACTTCCTGCGCGAAGGTTTCCACGTGGTGACGCCAAACAAAAAGGCCAACACCTCGTCGATGGATTACTATCACCAGCTGCGTCTGGCGGCGAGCAAGTCGCGCCGCAAGTTCCTGTACGACACCAACGTGGGCGCAGGCCTGCCGGTTATCGAGAACCTGCAAAACCTGCTCAACGCGGGCGATGAACTGCAGCGTTTCTCCGGCATTCTCTCCGGCTCGCTGTCCTTTATCTTCGGCAAGCTGGATGAGGGGATGAGCCTGTCGGAAGCCACTCGCGCCGCGCGCGAGCTGGGCTATACCGAGCCGGATCCGCGTGACGATCTCTCCGGGATGGACGTGGCGCGCAAGCTGCTGATCCTCGTGCGTGAAACGGGCCGCGAGCTTGAGCTTTCGGATATCGTGATTGAGCCGGTGCTGCCAGCAGAGTTTGATGACGGCGGTGACGTCAGCGCCTTTATGGCGAATTTGCCGCAGCTTGACGATGCTTTTGCCGCCCGTGTGGCGAAAGCCCGTGATGAAGGTAAGGTATTGCGCTATGTTGGCAACATTGAAGAAGATGGCGTGTGCCGGGTGAAGATTGCCGAAGTGGATGGCAACGATCCGCTGTACAAAGTCAAAAACGGCGAGAATGCGTTGGCGTTCTACAGCCACTATTATCAGCCATTGCCGCTGGTACTTCGCGGCTATGGCGCAGGGAACGATGTTACGGCGGCGGGTGTGTTTGCCGATCTGCTGCGTACCCTGTCATGGAAGTTAGGAGTTTAACATGGTCAAAGTTTATGCCCCGGCTTCCAGCGCCAATATGAGCGTCGGATTTGACGTGCTGGGCGCGGCGGTCACGCCGGTGGATGGTTCGCTGCTGGGCGATACGGTTACGGTGGAAGCGGCAGACAGCTTCAGCCTGAATAACGTGGGTCGCTTCGCCTGCAAACTGCCGTCTGAGCCGCGCGAAAATATCGTTTATCAGTGCTGGGAACGCTTCTGTCAGGAGATCGGCAAAAACGTACCGGTCGCCATGACGCTGGAAAAAAGTATGCCGATTGGCTCAGGCCTGGGCTCCAGCGCGTGTTCCGTGGTCGCCGCGCTGGTGGCGATGAACGAGCACTGCGGCAAGCCGCTGAACAACAGCCGTCTGCTGGGGCTGATGGGCGAGCTGGAAGGGCGCATCTCCGGCAGCATTCATTATGACAACGTGGCGCCGTGCTTCCTCGGCGGCATGCAGCTGATGATCGAAGAAAATGGCATCATCAGCCAGCAGGTGCCAGGGTTTGATGAGTGGCTGTGGGTGCTGGCTTATCCGGGCATTAAGGTCTCTACCGCGGAAGCGCGTGCGATCCTGCCTGCACAGTATCGTCGTCAGGACTGTATCGCCCACGGGCGTCACCTGGCGGGCTTTATCCACGCCTGCTACACCCGTCAGCCGCAGCTGGCGGCGAAGCTGATGAAAGACGTCATTGCCGAGCCGTACCGTACGAAGCTGCTGCCCGGCTTTAACGAGGCGCGACAGGCCTCGATGGATATCGGCGCGCAGGCGTGCGGCATCTCCGGCTCCGGCCCGACGCTGTTCGCCCTGTGCGACAAGCCAGACACCGCGCAGCGCGTGGCGGACTGGCTCTCTAAACACTACCTGCAAAATCAGGAAGGCTTTGTTCATATTTGCCGTCTGGACACGGCTGGCGCACGAGTACTGGGATAATTAATGAAACTCTATAATCTTAAAGATCATAACGAGCAGGTCAGCTTCGCGCAGGCGGTAACGCAGGGGCTGGGCAAAAATCAGGGGCTGTTTTTTCCCCATGACCTGCCGGAATTTCAGCTGACCGACATCGACGGACTGCTGAAGCAGGACTTTGTCACCCGCAGCACTAAAATTCTGTCGGCGTTTATCGGCGACGAAATCCCGCAGGAGCTGCTGGAAGAGCGCGTGCGTGCGGCATTTGCTTTCCCGGCACCGGTGAAGCAGGTTGAGCCTGACGTTGGCTGCCTGGAGCTTTTCCACGGCCCGACGCTGGCGTTCAAAGACTTCGGTGGCCGCTTCATGGCGCAGATGCTGACCCACATCAGCGGCGACAAACCGGTGACCATCCTGACCGCGACATCCGGCGATACCGGTGCGGCGGTGGCTCACGCGTTCTACGGACTGAAAAACGTCCGCGTAGTGATCCTCTACCCGAAAGGCAAAATCAGCCCGCTGCAGGAAAAACTGTTCTGTACGCTCGGCGGCAACATTGAAACCGTGGCGATTGACGGCGATTTCGATGCCTGCCAGGCGCTGGTCAAGCAGGCCTTCGACGACGAAGAGCTGAAGGTCGCCCTGGGGCTGAACTCTGCTAACTCTATCAACATCAGCCGTCTGCTGGCGCAGATTTGCTACTACTTCGAAGCGGTGGCGCAGCTGCCGCAGGAAGCGCGCAACCAGCTGGTGGTTTCCGTACCAAGCGGTAACTTCGGCGACCTGACGGCGGGCCTGCTGGCGAAATCGCTGGGTCTGCCGGTGAAACGCTTTATCGCCGCCACCAACGCCAACGACACCGTGCCGCGCTTCCTGAAAGACGGGAAGTGGGCGCCGAACGCCACGCAGGCGACACTCTCTAACGCAATGGATGTATCGCAGCCAAACAACTGGCCGCGCGTGGAAGAGCTGTTCCGCCGTAAGATCTGGCGTCTGGGTGACCTGGGCTACGCCGCGGTGACGGATGAAACCACCAAAGCGACCATGCGCGAGCTGAAAGCTGTGGGGTACACCTCTGAACCGCACGCGGCGATTGCTTACCGCGCGCTGCGCGATCAGCTCAATCCGGGTGAATATGGCCTGTTCCTGGGCACCGCGCATCCGGCGAAGTTCAAAGAGAGCGTGGAAGCGATCCTGGGCGAAACGCTGTCACTGCCGAAAGAGCTGGCCGAGCGTGCCGACCTGCCGCTGCTGTCTCATGAATTGCCGGCAGATTTTGCCGCGCTGCGTAAGCTGATGATGGCTCGAGCGTGATTTTTGTCGGGTGACGGCTACGCCTTACCCGACCTACAACGGCTCAGAACGTAGGCCGGGTAAGCGCAGCGCCACCCGGCTTTATTTGTGAAGGAATTAAGGAGAAAAAAAGCAGGAAAAAAGTAGAAATTCCCAATAAATGCGGTCACTTAGCGTTTAGGATTGCAGAGAATAACATCCCCCGTTCCCCTCGCGTAATCTCCTTACATCGGCCCACGTTGGGCAAGAGTAACGAGGAGTCACCTATGTCTACCCTGAAACCTGCACTCATCGCGCTTTCACTGATGCTGGTCGCTCCCATGGCGGTACAGGCATCTGAAATCACCCTCGTCCCTGCGGTAAAACTGCAGATTGGCGACCAGGATAACAACGGACATTACTGGGACGGCGGCCGCTGGCGCGACCACGACTGGTGGAAGGCGCACTATGACTGGCGCGATAACCACTGGCGTCCGCATGATGAAAAGCGTAAGCATGACAATCGCCATGATGACCATCACCACGATGACCGCCGCGACGACCGCGGCCCGGACTGGAAACACCATTAATGCAAAACCCCGCCAGCTGGCGGGGTTTGTTTTTACTGCTCGTGGCGCTTAAACACCAGCTCGCCTTTCCCTGACGCGTCTTCGTCAAAGAAATAACCTTCGCTGTTAAATCCGGTCAGCTGCTCCGGCTTCGTCAGACGGTTCTGGATGATGTAGCGGCTCATCAACCCGCGTGCTTTCTTGGCGTAGAAGCTGATCACTTTGAACTTACCGTTCTTCTCGTCGAGGAACACCGGTTTGATGATCTCTGCATCCAGCTTTTTCGGTTTCACTGACTTGTAGTATTCGTCGGAGGCCAGGTTAATTACCACGTTATCGCCCTGGACGCGCAGCGCCGAGTTCAGCTTGTCGGTAATGATATCGCCCCAGAAATGGTACAAATCTTTGCCTTTGGTGTTTTCCAGGCGGATACCCATCTCCAGACGATACGGCTGCATCAGATCCAGCGGGCGCAGTACGCCGTACAGGCCTGACAGCATACGCAGATGCTGCTGGGCAAAATCAAAATCGGCTTCGCTAAAATCTTCCGCCTGCAGGCCGGTATAGACATCACCTTTAAAGGCCAGAATCGCCTGGCGAGCGTTAGCCGGGGTGAAATCCGGGTGCCATTCGTGAAAGCGGGTCGCGTTCAGATCGGCCAGCTTGTCGCTGATGCTCATCAGCGAGGCGATTTGCGGCGCAGAGAGTTTACGCGCTTCGCGGATCAGCTGTTGCGAGTAGTCCAGCAGTTCAGGCTGGGTATAGCGCTCGGTGGCGAGCGGGCTCTGGTAATCGAGCGTTTTTGCAGGTGAAATCAGAATCAGCATATCCAGTCCTTGCAGGAAATTTAGAGCGACTTTAGCAAAAAATCGCCCTGAATTGATCGATAGCTGTTATTGCCGCGGCAAATCATCCCAGGCGCCGGGGGCAATTTGCGCCTCAATTTCGGGGTAGCGGGTGGGATCAAACACGGGTTTAAGGCCCAGCTTGCGCTGACGCAGATAGTCCTGAGCAATGAGTGTCACCACCGGAGAAAGCAGCAAAATTGCCGTCAGGTTGGTGATCGCCATCAGCGCCATAATCACGTCCGCCAGTTGCCAGACCACCGGCATGCTGAGCAGGGCGCCCGTCATTATCATGGCGATGACACCTACGCGAAGCACGTTGCGCGAAGGTCGCGAGTCAAGCTTCAGGAAGATCAGGTTGTTCTCCGCGTAGAGATAGTTCACCGTGATCGAACTAAACGCAAAAAGGCCCACTATCAATGAGACAAAACCGGCTCCCCAGCCACCCACAAGATTGACCAGCGCCTGCTGAACCAGCTGTATCCCGATGGTGCCAGAGGGATGGGGAAGGGTCCCCGACAGCAGAATGATCATCGCGCTGGCGGAGCAGATAATAATGGTGTCCGTGAACACACCAATCATCTGCACAATGCCCTGCGCCGCTGGATGGGGAGGCCAGGACGCCGCCGCCGCCGCTGCGTTGGGCGTTGAACCCATACCGGCTTCGTTCGAGAACATGCCCCGCTGAAACCCTGCCGTGAGTGCCTGACTGACGGTATAACCCAGCGCGCCCGAGGCCGCTTCGCGCCAGCCGAACGCGCTCTTAAAGATAGCGGCGATGACGTCCGGAAACTGATCGATGTGCAGTACGGTAACGAACAGACTGGCGGCTACCCACAGGAGGGCCATAACCGGAACCAGCCACTGCATCAGGCGGGCCACGCCTTTGAGACCGGCATATATCGTCAGCAGGGTGAGAAGCGCTAAAACGGCACCGGTTATCCATTCCGGGCAGGCAAAGGCATAGCGCATGGCATGCGCCACGGAGTTTGCCTGGACGGTGTTAAAAATCAGGCCATAGGCGATGAGTAAGAAGAGCGAAAACAGGACGCCCATCCAGCGCATCCCCAGTCCACGGGCCATATACCAGGCCGGACCGCCGCGAAACTGACCGTTTTTGTCTTTCTCTTTATAGAGTTGAGCGAGCGAGCATTCAGCGAACGAGGTCGCCATGCCGATAATCGCCGTGGCCCACATCCAGAATACGGCGCCAGGCCCCCCCGCACTGATGGCCAGCGCAACGCCCGCCAGATTACCGCTGCCGACCCGCGCGGCGAGACTGGTGCAGAGCGCCTGAAATGAGGTTAATCCGCCCGGCTGTGGGGTGATGCTATTTTTCAGACTTCTGCCAAATTTGCGGATATAACGAAACTGGATAAAACCACTGCGCAGCGTGAACCAAATACCTGCTCCCAGGAGCAGATATATCATTATCGAACCCCAGAGAATTTCGTTAATAAAGTATAGGAAATCAGGCATTAACGTCCCTCTTGTTGATGCCAAAGTGAATATGTAAGCGCTACCACTGATTGGACATGCTGTTGATTAGCAGCCTGTTAATATTCTCAGTTTATCATACTCTGCCTAAGCGCACTGTCTGCGGTTGCGCTGCCTCTCACTCGTGTTATCATCAGGGCAGACCGGTTACATCCCCCTAACAAGTAAACCTGTCATTTTTCCGCTGCAGGCATGCTGTCGGTAGCGTGAATTATCCAGGGCACGTTAAAAGAGAAACACTATCATGACGGATAAATTGACCTCCCTTCGTCAGTTCACCACTGTCGTAGCTGACACCGGAGATATCGCGGCAATGAAGCTGTACCAGCCGCAGGATGCCACAACCAACCCTTCTCTGATCCTTAACGCCGCACAGATCCCTGAGTATCGCAAACTGATTGACGACGCAGTGACCTGGGCGAAAGCACAGAGCAACGACCGCGCGCAGCAGGTTGTGGACGCTACCGACAAGCTGGCAGTGAACATCGGTCTGGAAATCCTGAAACTGGTTCCTGGCCGTATCTCTACCGAAGTGGATGCACGTCTCTCCTACGACACCGAAGCGTCTATCGCGAAAGCGAAACGTCTGATCAAAATGTACAACGATGCTGGCATCAGCAACGACCGTATCCTGATCAAACTGGCTTCTACCTGGCAGGGCATCCGCGCTGCAGAGCAGCTGGAAAAAGACGGTATCAACTGTAACCTGACCCTGCTCTTCTCCTTCGCGCAGGCGCGTGCATGTGCAGAAGCGGGCGTATACCTGATTTCTCCGTTCGTGGGCCGTATTCTGGACTGGTACAAAGCCAACACCGACAAGAAAGAGTACGCACCGGCTGAAGATCCAGGCGTGGTTTCTGTTACTGAAATCTACGAATACTACAAACAGCACGGCTATGAGACCGTGGTTATGGGCGCAAGCTTCCGTAACGTCGGTGAAATCATCGAGCTGGCTGGCTGTGACCGCCTGACCATCGCCCCTGCGCTGCTGAAAGAGCTGGCAGAGAGCGAAGGCGCGCTTGAGCGTAAACTGTCCTACACCGGTGAAGTGAAAGCACGCCCAGAGCGCATCACGGAATCCGAGTTCCTGTGGCAGCACAACCAGGATCCAATGGCAGTAGACAAACTGGCGGACGGTATCCGTAAGTTTGCTGTTGACCAGGGCAAACTGGAAAAAATGATCGGCGACCTGCTGTAATCATTCCGCGTGACCGGGCTCCCGGTCACGCCTCTTACCCCCGCCTCTGTCTGAATTTCCTCTCTGCGTGTATCATTCCCTTTAATCAGTACTTTTTGAATGGAATGGATATGAATACCTTACGCATCGGCCTGGTGTCGATTTCTGACCGCGCCTCCAGCGGTGTTTATCAGGATAAAGGCATCCCTGCTCTTGAAGAGTGGCTGGGCAGCGCGCTGACCACCCCGTTTGAGATCCAGACTCGCCTGATCCCGGACGAGCAGCCGATTATCGAGCAGACCCTGTGTGAGCTGGTGGATGAGATGAGCTGTCATCTTGTTCTGACGACGGGTGGAACCGGCCCCGCGCGCCGCGACGTGACGCCGGACGCGACGCTGGCGGTTGCCGATCGCGAAATGCCGGGCTTCGGTGAACAGATGCGGCAGATCAGTCTACACTTTGTTCCGACGGCCATTCTTTCCCGCCAGGTGGGGGTGATCCGCAAGCAGGCGTTGATCCTGAACCTGCCGGGCCAGCCGAAGTCGATCAAAGAGACGCTGGAAGGGCTGAAAGCAGAAGATGGCAGCGTCATTGTGCACGGTATCTTTGCAAGTGTACCATATTGTATACAGCTGCTTGACGGCCCCTATGTGGAAACTGATGAAAAAGTGGTAGCAGCTTTTCGTCCTAAAAGCGCTCGCCGCGAAATAATCTCCTGAAAATAACGAAAGTGTGACATTAGCGTCAGCCGCAGTAGCGTGTAAACGGATTTACGATATAGTAATTTTTTCTTTACGATTGCTGTAAAAATAAATCCACAACACACGCATAATGGTTCGCTATGTCACATAACACCCGACCTCTGAATCGACAGGACTACAAAACCCTCACGCTTGCGGCCTTAGGTGGCGCGCTGGAATTTTACGATTTCATCATCTTTGTCTTCTTCGCCGCCGTGGTGGGGGAACTCTTCTTCCCGGCGGATATCCCGGAATGGCTGCGTCAGGTGCAAACCTTCGGCATTTTTGCCGCCGGGTATCTGGCGCGTCCGCTGGGTGGCATTGTGATGGCGCACTTTGGCGATCTGGTCGGGCGTAAGAAGATGTTTACCCTCAGTATCCTGCTGATGGCCGTGCCCACGCTGGCTATTGGTCTGCTGCCCACCTATGCCTCGATGGGTATCCTTGCGCCGTTGCTGCTATTGCTGATGCGTATTCTCCAGGGGGCGGCCATCGGTGGTGAAGTTCCAGGCGCGTGGGTATTTGTGTCCGAGCATGTGCCTGCCCGTCGCATTGGGATCGCCTGTGGAACCTTAACCGCGGGGCTCACCGTCGGGATCTTACTGGGGTCGGTGGTGGCGACGATTGTGAATACCAGCATGACGCAACAGGCCGTTCATGAGTGGGGCTGGCGTCTTCCGTTCCTGTTGGGCGGGGCGTTTGGCCTGGTGGCGATGTACCTGCGCCGCTGGCTGCAGGAGACGCCCATTTTCCTCGAGATGCAGCAGCGCAAAGCGCTGGCGCAGGAGCTGCCGGTGAAAGCCGTCGTGGTACGCCATAAAAAAGCGGTAGTGGTGTCGATGCTTCTTACCTGGTTGCTTTCGGCGGGTATTGTCGTGGTGATATTAATGTCGCCGGTTTGGCTGCAGAAACAGTATGGATTCGCCCCGGCGGTGACGCTGCAGGCAAACAGTATCGCGACCATTATGCTCTGCTTTGGCTGTCTTGCCGCCGGGCTGGCGGCGGATCGGTTTGGGGCCAGCGTTACCTTTATCGTCGGCAGCCTGTTGCTGGCCGCGTCGAGCTGGGCATTTTACCATCTGGCGGGCAGCCATCCTGAACAGCTGTTCATGCTGTACGGCGTGGTAGGGCTGTGCGTGGGCGTCGTGGGTGCAGTGCCTTACGTGATGGTGCGAGCCTTCCCGCCGGAAGTCCGTTTCAGCGGTATCTCTTTCTCTTACAACGTGTCGTATGCCATTTTCGGTGGACTGACGCCGATTGCGGTGACGGTATTGATGGGCGTGTCTCCCATGGCTCCGGCCTGGTACGTGCTGGCGCTCTCGCTGATGGGGCTGGGATTAGGGATTTGGCTGAGGCAGACGCGGGGATGTCGTGCCCGCGAGGCGGGCACGACAGAGGGATCAGTGTTTTTCACCAATCGGTAGAATGGTGCGGCCGAACTGTTCGTTCAGCACTTCGCCCATTGCCAGGTAGATAGCGCTTGCGCCGCACACCAGGCCAATCCAGCCCGCAACGTGTACGATGCCTTCGTTATCCACCAGGTGGCCGATGGCCAGCAGGGCGAACAGCACGGTCAGGCTCAGGAAGACGAACTGCAGCGCGCGGTTACCTTTCAGGGTGCCGAAGAACATGAACAGGGTGAATACGCCCCACAGACCCAGGTAAACGCCCAGGAAATGCGCGTTTGCCGCGTCTGCCAGGCCCATTTTAGGCAGCAGCAGAATGGCAACCAGCGTCAGCCAGAAAGAGCCGTAAGAGGTAAAGGCGGTTAAGCCGAAGGTGTTGCCTTTCTTATATTCCAGCAGGCCCGCGAAGATTTGCGCGATACCGCCGTAAAAAATGCCCATCGCCAGAATAATGCCATCCATCGGGAACATCCCGATGTTGTGCAGGTTCAGCAGGATAGTGGTCATGCCAAAACCCATCAGGCCCAGCGGAGCCGGATTAGCCAACTTAGTGTTGCCCATAAGTCCTCAAAAAAATCATCATTTATATGGTGAAATGGTTAAACCCGCGTCAATACTCCCTGACGGGGCGCGGCATAATAAGGGGCGCAATCGATGCCGTCTATGATCTCATCAGGGGGAAATTAAAATTTTTTTTATACGTCCCCCTTGATGGATGCCGTTGCGACCCCATCTTGTAAGCAACCGCAGTGTGTGGACCTGAAAAAAATCAAATCTGGGCAGTTGAAAAAGCACGTTCTGCCCTTATTACAGGTACACAACCACATGTTGACTGAATTTTTAGTGGAGACGTTTAGATGGGTAAAATTATTGGTATCGACCTGGGTACTACCAACTCTTGTGTAGCGATTATGGATGGCACTACTGCACGTGTGCTGGAGAACGCCGAGGGCGATCGCACCACGCCTTCTATCATTGCTTATACCCAGGATGGTGAAACTCTGGTTGGTCAGCCGGCTAAACGTCAGGCAGTGACAAACCCGCAAAACACCCTGTTTGCGATCAAACGCCTGATTGGCCGCCGCTTCCAGGACGAAGAAGTTCAGCGTGACGTTTCCATCATGCCTTACAAAATCATCGCGGCAGATAACGGCGATGCATGGCTTGATGTGAAAGGCACCAAAACTGCACCACCGCAGATTTCTGCTGAAGTGCTGAAGAAAATGAAGAAAACCGCTGAAGATTACCTGGGTGAGCCGGTAACTGAAGCTGTTATCACCGTACCTGCCTACTTCAACGATGCTCAGCGTCAGGCAACCAAAGATGCTGGCCGTATCGCAGGTCTGGAAGTAAAACGTATCATCAACGAACCAACCGCGGCTGCACTGGCTTACGGTCTGGATAAAGAAGTTGGCAACCGCACTATCGCGGTTTACGACCTGGGTGGTGGTACCTTCGATATCTCTATTATCGAAATCGACGAAGTTGACGGTGAAAAAACCTTCGAAGTTCTGGCAACCAACGGTGATACCCACCTGGGTGGTGAAGACTTCGATACCCGTCTGATCAACTACCTCGTTGACGAGTTCAAGAAAGATCAGGGCATTGACCTGCGTAACGATCCGCTGGCGATGCAGCGCCTGAAAGAAGCCGCTGAGAAAGCGAAGATCGAGCTTTCTTCCGCTCAGCAGACCGACGTGAACCTGCCGTACATCACTGCAGACGCGACCGGTCCTAAACACATGAACATCAAAGTGACCCGTGCGAAACTGGAAAGCCTGGTAGAAGATCTGGTGAACCGTTCCATCGAGCCGCTGAAAGTTGCACTGCAGGACGCTGGCCTGTCCGTGTCTGACATCCAGGACGTTATCCTGGTGGGTGGTCAGACCCGTATGCCAATGGTTCAGAAGAAAGTGGCTGAGTTCTTTGGTAAAGAGCCACGTAAAGACGTTAACCCGGACGAAGCGGTCGCAATCGGTGCTGCGGTTCAGGGTGGCGTACTGACCGGTGAAGTGAAAGACGTACTGCTGCTGGACGTTACCCCGCTGTCTCTGGGTATCGAAACCATGGGCGGTGTGATGACTGCGCTCATCAACAAAAACACCACCATCCCGACGAAACACAGCCAGGTGTTCTCTACCGCTGAAGACAACCAGTCTGCGGTAACCATCCATGTGATTCAGGGTGAGCGTAAGCGTGCGGCGGATAACAAATCTCTGGGTCAGTTCAACCTGGACGGCATCAACCCGGCACCGCGCGGCATGCCGCAGATCGAAGTCACCTTCGACATCGATGCTGACGGTATCCTGCACGTATCTGCGAAAGACAAAAACAGCGGTAAAGAGCAGAAGATCACCATCAAGGCATCTTCTGGCCTGAACGAAGCGGAAATCGAAAAAATGGTTCGTGATGCCGAAGCTAACGCGGAATCAGACCGTAAATTCGAAGAGCTGGTTCAGACCCGCAACCAGGGTGACCATCTGCTTCACAGCACCCGTAAGCAGGTTGAAGAAGCAGGCGATAAACTGCCAGCGGAAGACAAGACTGCTATCGAAGCTGCACTGACTGCGCTGGAAACCTCACTGAAAGGTGAAGATAAAGCGGATATCGAAGCGAAGATGCAGGAGCTGGCGCAGGCTTCCCAGAAGCTGATGGAAATCGCTCAGCAGCAGCACGCTCAACAGCAGGCGGGCGCTGATGCATCTGCGAACAACGCGAAAGACGACGACGTTGTCGACGCTGAGTTCGAAGAAGTGAAAGACAAAAAATAATCGCCCTTTGAACGGGTAATTACTGGCACGGGCGAAGAGGTTTCCTCTCCGCCCGTGCACGCATGTTAGGGGCAGATAAAAAAGATGGCTAAGCAAGACTATTACGAGATTTTAGGCGTTTCCAAAACAGCGGAAGAGCGTGAAATCAAAAAGGCGTATAAGCGCCTGGCCATGAAATTCCACCCGGACCGTAACCAGGGTGACAAAGAGGCTGAAGCCAAATTTAAAGAGATCAAAGAAGCCTACGAAGTCCTGACCGATGCACAAAAACGTGCGGCCTATGACCAGTATGGTCACGCAGCCTTTGAACAGGGCGGCATGGGTGGCGGTGGATTCGGTGGCGGCGGCTTTGGCGGTGGCGCTGATTTCAGCGATATCTTTGGCGATGTCTTCGGCGACATCTTCGGCGGTGGGCGTGGTCGTCAGCGCGCAGCGCGCGGCGCGGACCTGCGTTATAACATGGATCTGACGCTGGAAGAGGCCGTTCGCGGCGTCACCAAAGAGATCCGCATCCCGACGCTGGAAGAGTGTGACGTTTGCCATGGCAGCGGCGCGAAAGCGGGTACGCAGCCACAGACCTGTCCAACCTGTCACGGTTCCGGTCAGGTGCAGATGCGCCAGGGCTTCTTCGCGGTACAGCAGGCCTGTCCGCACTGTCACGGTCGTGGTACGCTGATTAAAGATCCGTGCACCAAATGCCACGGCCACGGTCGCGTTGAGAAAACGAAAACCCTGTCCGTTAAAATCCCGGCTGGCGTTGATACGGGCGACCGCATCCGTCTGGCAGGTGAAGGCGAAGCGGGCGAGCATGGCGCGCCAGCAGGCGATCTGTACGTTCAGGTTCAGGTGAAGCAGCACGCAATTTTTGAGCGTGAAGGCAACAACCTGTACTGCGAAGTGCCGATCAACTTCGCGATGGCGGCGCTGGGCGGTGAAATCGAAGTGCCGACGCTGGATGGTCGCGTAAATCTGAAGGTGCCTGGCGAAACTCAGACCGGCAAACTGTTCCGCATGCGCGGGAAAGGCGTTAAATCCGTTCGCGGTGGTGCTCAGGGCGACCTGCTGTGCCGCGTCGTCGTGGAAACGCCGGTTGGCCTGAACGACAAGCAGAAACAGTTGCTGAAGGAGCTGCAGGAAAGCTTTGGCGGCCCGACGGGTGAGAAAAACAGCCCGCGCTCCAAAAGCTTCTTCGATGGCGTCAAAAAATTCTTCGATGATTTAACGCGCTAATCCGTTAGCTGTTAAGTGTCCTTAAAAAGCCCGGAAGCGATTCCGGGCTTTTTTTATTTGAAGGTATAGTTCGGTAAAACTGAATCTATACTCAATATTAATCTGTTTTTGCCGAGTTGTTTGGCTTGGTATTATGGTTTTATCGAGGTATTGTTGTAAAAGAGAGAACTTAAATGAAATTACTACACCGTTTCTTTAGCAGTGAAGCGTCCGGTGGCGTGATCCTGATTATTGCTGCAGCTGCCGCGATGGTGTTGGCGAACTTAGGATTAACGCGCGATCTCTACCATGCATTTCTGGAAACGCCCGTTGAGCTGAAGGTCGGGGCGCTGGAAATCAACAAGAACATGCTGCTGTGGATCAACGATGCGCTGATGGCGGTGTTTTTCCTGCTGGTGGGGCTTGAGGTTAAGCGTGAACTGGTGTTGGGCTCGCTTGCCAGCCGCCAGCGTGCCGCATTCCCGGTGATTGCCGCGCTCGGTGGGATGGTCGTTCCGGCGCTGCTCTTCCTGGCCTTCACCTGGCAGGATCCGATGGCGCGCCACGGCTGGGCTATTCCGGCTGCGACGGATATCGCCTTTGCCCTCGGTGTATTAGCTCTGCTGGGTAGCCGCGTGCCGGTGGCGCTAAAAATCTTCCTGATGGCGCTGGCGATCATCGATGACCTGGGCGCTATCGTCATAATCGCGCTGTTCTATACCAGCGATCTGTCAATCCTGTCGCTGAGCGTGGCCGCTGGGGCGATTGCGGTGCTGGCACTGCTGAACATCTTTAACGTCCGCCGCATTGGTATCTACATCCTGGTGGGGATGGTGCTCTGGACGGCGGTGCTGAAATCGGGCGTGCATGCCACGCTGGCGGGTGTAATTGTGGGCTTCCTTGTGCCGCTTAAGCCGCAGGATGGCAAATCTCCGGCAAAACAGCTGGAGCATGTGCTGCATCCGTGGGTCGCCTTTATGATCCTGCCGCTGTTTGCGTTTGCCAACGCGGGCGTTTCCCTCGGCGGCGTGACGCTGGACGGTCTGACATCCGTGCTGCCGCTGGGCATCATTGCTGGCTTGTTTATCGGTAAGCCATTGGGGATCAGCCTCTTTTGCTGGCTGGCGATTAAACTGAAGCTGGCGTCTTTACCGAATGGCACTACGTTTAAGCAGATTATGGCCGTGGGCGTGCTCTGCGGAATCGGGTTTACGATGTCGATATTTATCTCGACGCTGGCGTTTGGGGCGCATGCGCCTGAGCTTATCGTCTGGGCAAAACTCGGCATTCTCATCGGGTCATTACTGGCTGCGGTCATCGGTTATACCTTGTTGAAGGCGAAATTGCCCGGACAGGCTGTTCAGGCATAACAGGAAACCGGGAGGAGGGGCTCCTTCTCCCGATACACACTCAGGGAGAGAACACGCGATGTCTCATTTAAATTACAACCATCTGTACTACTTCTGGCACGTCTATAAACAGGGCTCGGTGGTGGGGGCGGCAGAGGCGCTCTACCTGACGCCGCAAACCATCACCGGGCAAATCAAGGCGCTTGAAGAGCGTCTGCAGGGCAAGCTGTTCAAGCGTAAAGGTCGCGGCATTGAACCCAGCGAACTGGGCGAGCTGGTGTTTCGCTATGCTGACAAGATGTTCACCCTGAGCCAGGAGATGCTGGACATCGTCAACTACCGCAAAGAGTCGAACCTGCTCTTTGACGTGGGTGTGGCGGATGCGCTGTCGAAACGGCTGGTGAGCGGCGTACTGGATGCGGCGGTGGTAGAAGACGAGCAAATCCACCTGCGCTGCTTTGAATCCACTCACGAGATGCTGTTGGAACAGCTGAGCCAGCATAAGCTGGACATGATTATCTCGGACTGCCCGATCGACTCCACCCAGCAGGAAGGGCTGTTCTCGGTGAAAATTGGCGAATGCGGCGTCAGCTTCTGGTGCATTAACCCGCCGCCGGAAAAACCGTTCCCCGCGTGCCTTGAAGAGCGTCGCCTGCTGGTGCCGGGAAGGCGCTCCATGCTCGGTCGCAAGCTGTTGAACTGGTTTAACTCGCAGGGGCTGAACGTGGAAATACTCGGTGAGTTCGACGACGCTGCGTTAATGAAAGCCTTTGGCGAAGCGCATAACGCGATCTTCGTTGCGCCAACGCTGTACGCGCACGATCTCTATTCAGACGACAAGATTACGGAGATTGGCAGGGTAGATAACGTGATGGAGGAGTACCACGCGATATTCGCCGAAAGAATGATTCAGCACCCGGCGGTGCAGCGTATCTGCAACCGTGATTACTCGGCACTGTTTACGCCACCGGCAATCTGAAGGCATAAAAAAACCCGCGTTAAGCGGGTTCTTTAAACAAGCAACAACAAGTAGCGATTAAGCCAGTTTGTTGATCTGCGCGGTCAGGTTTGCTTTATGACGCGCTGCTTTGTTTTTGTGGATCAGACCTTTAGCAGCCTGACGATCCACGATTGGTTGCATTTCGTTAAATGCGTTCTGCGCTGCAGCTTTGTCGCCAGCTTCGATTGCTGCGTATACTTTCTTGATGAAAGTACGCATCATAGAGCGACGGCTTGCGTTGTGCTTACGAGCCTTTTCAGACTGAACGGCACGTTTCTTAGCTGATTTGATATTAGCCAAGTCCAACTCCCAAATATGTTCTATGTGGACAATTCAAAGGCCGAGGAATATGCCCTCTTTGCCTTCTTTTGTCAATGGATTTGTGCAAATAAGCGCCGTTAATTAGCGACGCTACGTTACGTAGTGATGGCGCAGGATTCTACCAGCTTGTCTTCCGTGAATACAGCCTTTCGGCATAAAAATCGCAGTTCCCGGACAGATTTTTTCGCTGTGAAAGGTCAGCCTGATGAAATCATTACGGCTTTCTGTTTTGCGTGAACAATCGCCGGTTAACCTTAACCGCTGTACAAGGTATACTTTGGCGATTTTCACTGTTTTGAGCCAGACATGAAGCTGATACGCGGCATACATAATCTCAGCAAAGCCCCGCATGGGTGCGTGCTGACCATTGGTAATTTCGACGGCGTGCATCGTGGTCATCAGGCGCTGTTGCAGGGATTGCGTAAAGAAGGGGAGGCCCGTGGCCTGCCCGTTGTGGTGATGATTTTTGAGCCGCAGCCGCTTGAGCTGTTTGCGGGCGAAAAGTCTCCCGCCCGTCTGACTCGTCTGCGCGAGAAATTGCGCTATCTGGCAGAGTCCGGCGTGGACTACGTATTGTGCGTGCGTTTCGATCGCCGCTTTGCCGCGCTGACAGCACAAACGTTTGTCAGCGACCTGCTGGTGAAGCGTCTTGGCGTGCAGTTTCTTGCCGTGGGTGATGATTTCCGCTTTGGCGCTGGTCGTCAGGGCGATTTCTTGCTATTACAGAAGGCTGGTCTGGAGTACGGATTTGACGTCACCAGTGCAATGACTTTCTGTGAAGGCGGCGTGCGCGTCAGCAGCACGGCGGTACGCCAGGCGCTGGCCAATGATGAACTGGACACCGCAGAAAACTTGCTGGGTCATCCGTTTACCATCTCTGGCCGCGTGGTGCATGGCGATGCGCTGGGCCGCACGATAGGTTTCCCGACGGCGAATATACCGCTGCGTCGTCAGGTCTCCCCGGTTAAAGGGGTGTATGCGGTAGAAGTGGCTGGACTGGGCGATAAACCGTTTTACGGTGTCGCCAATATCGGCACGCGTCCTACCGTTGCCGGTGTGCGTCAACAGTTAGAAGTGCACCTGCTGGACGTTGTAATGGACCTTTATGGTCGCCATATAGATGTAATACTGCGTAAAAAGATACGCAACGAGCAGCGATTTGGTTCGCTGGATGAACTCAAAGCGCAAATTGCGCGAGATGAATTGACGGCCCGCGAGTTTTTTGGGCTTTAGAACCGGCTTAACTGCCTACGTGATAAATACGGAACCGAGAATCTGATGAGTGACTATAAATCAACCCTGAATTTGCCGGAAACAGGGTTCCCGATGCGCGGCGATCTCGCCAAGCGTGAACCGGGAATGCTGGCGCGTTGGACCGATGATGACCTGTACGGCATCATTCGTGCAGCCAAAAAAGGCAAAAAAACCTTCATTCTGCATGATGGCCCTCCATATGCGAATGGCAGCATTCATATTGGTCACTCGGTTAACAAGATTCTGAAAGACATTATCGTGAAGTCCAAAGGCCTCGCGGGATATGACTCGCCTTACGTTCCGGGCTGGGACTGCCACGGTCTGCCAATCGAGCTGAAAGTGGAGCAAGAGTTTGGCAAGCCGGGTGAGAAGTTCACCGCCGCCGAGTTCCGTGCGAAGTGCCGCGAATACGCCGCTACGCAGGTTGACGGTCAGCGCGCTGACTTCATCCGTCTGGGCGTGCTGGGCGACTGGTCGCACCCGTACCTGACCATGGACTTCAAAACCGAAGCCAACATCATCCGTGCGCTGGGTAAAATCATCGGTAACGGACACCTGCACAAAGGCGCGAAGCCGGTGCACTGGTGCGTGGACTGCCGCTCTGCGCTGGCAGAAGCGGAAGTGGAGTATTACGACAAAACCTCTCCATCTATCGACGTGGCGTTCCATGCCGTCGATCAGGATGCGGTGAAGGCTAAATTTGGCGTCTCCGCCGTTAACGGCCCGATCTCTCTGGTGATCTGGACCACCACCCCGTGGACACTCCCTGCGAACCGCGCGATCTCCCTGTCCGGTGAGTTCGAATACGCGCTGGTGCAGATTGACGGTCAGGCGGTTATCCTGGCGAAAGATCTGGTTGAAAGCGTGTTGAAACGCGCGCACATCGCCGACTACACCGTGCTGGGCACCGTGAAAGGCGACGTGCTGGAGTTGATGCGCTTCAAACACCCGTTCCTGGACTTCGACGTTCCGGCGATCCTGGGCGACCACGTAACGCTGGAAGCGGGTACCGGTGCGGTACATACCGCCGGTGGCCACGGTCCTGACGATTACAACATCAGTCTGAAATACGGTCTGGAAATCGCTAACCCGGTTGGCCCGGACGGCTCTTACCTGCCAGGCACCTACCCGGCGCTGGACGGTATCAACGTCTTCAAAGCGAACGACATCATCGTTGACATGCTGCGCACCAGCGGCGCGCTGCTACACGTTGAAAAAATGCAGCACAGCTATCCGTGCTGCTGGCGCCACAAGTCGCCGATCATCTTCCGTGCGACCCCGCAGTGGTTCGTCAGCATGGATCAGAAAGGCCTGCGCGAGCAGTCTCTGAAAGAGATCAAAGGCGTGCAGTGGATCCCTGACTGGGGCCAGGCGCGTATCGAATCCATGGTGGCTAACCGTCCTGACTGGTGTATCTCCCGTCAGCGTACCTGGGGCGTGCCGATGTCTCTGTTCGTGCATAAAGAGACGCAGGAGCTGCACCCGAACACGCTGGAACTGATGGAAGAAGTGGCGAAGCGCGTCGAAGTTGACGGCATTCAGGCGTGGTGGGATCTCAACTCGCGCGACATCCTGGGCGCTGACGCAGACAGCTACGAGAAAGTGCCGGATACCCTGGACGTGTGGTTCGATTCCGGGTCTACCCACTCCTCTGTGGTTGATGTGCGTCCTGAGTTTGCCGGTCACGCTGCCGACATGTATCTGGAAGGCTCTGACCAACACCGCGGCTGGTTCATGTCATCACTGATGATCTCCACCGCCATGAAGGGTAAAGCACCTTACCGCCAGGTACTGACTCACGGCTTCACCGTGGATGGTCAGGGCCGTAAGATGTCCAAGTCCATCGGTAACACCGTTTCTCCGCAGGATGTGATGAACAAACTGGGCGCAGACATTCTGCGTCTGTGGGTGGCATCCACCGATTACACCGGCGAAATGGCGGTGTCTGACGAGATCCTGAAACGTGCTGCCGACAGCTATCGTCGTATCCGTAACACCGCGCGCTTCCTGCTGGCGAACCTGAACGGGTTCGATCCGGTGAAAGATATGGTGAAACCGGAAGAGATGGTCGTGCTGGACCGCTGGGCAGTAGGCTGCGCGAAAGCGGCGCAGGACGATATCCTGAAAGCCTATGAGTCTTACGACTTCCACGAAGTGGTGCAGCGCCTGATGCGCTTCTGCTCCATTGAGATGGGCTCGTTCTACCTCGACATCATCAAAGACCGCCAGTACACCGCGAAAGCGGACAGCGTGGCGCGTCGTAGCTGCCAGACCGCGCTGTTCCACATTGCAGAAGCGCTGGTGCGCTGGATGGCACCGATCATGTCCTTCACCGCGGATGAAATCTGGGGCTACCTGCCGGGCGATCGTGAGAAGTATGTCTTCACGGGCGAGTGGTACGAAGGTCTGTTCGATCTCTCCAGCACTGAAGCAATGAACGACGCCTTCTGGGACGAGCTGCTGAAAGTGCGTGGCGAAGTGAACAAGGTTATCGAGCAGGCGCGTGCTGACAAGAAAGTCGGTGGCTCTCTGGAAGCGGCAGTGACCCTGTACGCGGAACCGGAGCTGGCGGCAAAACTGACCGCGCTGGGCGATGAATTACGATTTGTCCTGTTGACCTCCGGTGCGAAAGTTGCGGATTATGCCGACGCTACTGCTGATGCTCAGCAGAGTGAACTGCTCAAAGGCCTGAAAGTCGCACTGAGCAAAGCCGACGGTGAGAAATGCCCGCGTTGCTGGCATTACACCACCGATGTTGGCCAGGTGGCGGAACACGCAGACATCTGCGGACGCTGTGTAAGCAACGTCGCCGGTGACGGCGAAAAACGTAAGTTTGCCTGATGAGTAAAACTCTCTGTTCAACAGGACTGCGCTGGCTGTGGCTGGTTGTGGTGGTGCTGATTATCGATCTGGGCAGCAAGTTCCTGATCCTCCAGAATTTTGCTCTGGGGGATACGGTTCCGCTGTTCCCGTCGCTTAACCTGCACTACGCCCGCAACTACGGCGCGGCGTTCAGTTTCCTTGCCGACAGCGGTGGCTGGCAGCGCTGGTTCTTCGCGGGTATCGCTCTCGGTATCTGCGTGATCCTGGCGGTGCTGATGTACCGCTCGAAGGCCACGCAAAAGCTGAATAACATCGCCTACGCGCTGATCATTGGCGGCGCGCTGGGTAACCTGTTTGACCGCCTGTGGCACGGCTTTGTGGTCGATATGATCGACTTCTACGTCGGCGACTGGCACTTCGCGACCTTTAACCTGGCCGATACGGCAATTTGTATCGGTGCGGCGTTAATCGTGCTGGAAGGCTTCCTGCCGAAACCGGCGGCGAAAGAGCAGGTGTAACAAAACCAGCCGGGTGACGCGTAGCGATCCCGGCTTACCGAATATGCCGACACTTGTAGGCCGGGATCGCTACGCGTCACTCGGCACACAGGCGAGACACCATTAAAGAGCAATGTGTATGTCTAAATCCGTACAGAGCAACAGCGCGGTTCTCGTTCACTTCACGCTGAAGCTGGATGACGGCTCCACGGCTGAATCCACCCGCAATAACGGCAAACCGGCCCTGTTTCGTCTTGGCGATACCTCACTTTCTGAAGGTCTTGAGCAACAGCTTCTGGGTCTGAAAGAGGGCGAGAAAAAAGCGTTTTCGCTGGAGCCGGATGCGGCATTTGGCGTGCCAAGCCCGGACCTGATCCAGTATTTCTCGCGTCGTGAGTTCATGGACGCGGGTGAACCAGAAATCGGGGCGATTATGCTCTTTACTGCTATGGACGGCAGCGAAATGCCTGGCGTGATCCGCGAAATCAACGGCGATTCTATCACCGTCGATTTCAACCATCCGCTTGCCGGGCGTACCGTTCATTTTGATGTCGAAGTGCTGGAGATCGATCCGGCACTGGAGGAGTAAAATGCAGATCCTGTTGGCTAACCCGCGCGGCTTCTGCGCCGGTGTAGACCGCGCTATCAGCATTGTTGAAAACGCGCTGGAGATTTACGGCGCGCCGATTTATGTGCGTCACGAAGTGGTGCATAACCGCTACGTGGTCGACAGCCTGCGCGAGCGCGGCGCAATCTTTATTGAGCAGATCAGCGAAGTGCCGGACGGCGCGATCCTGATCTTCTCCGCGCACGGCGTCTCTCAGGCGGTACGCAACGAGGCGAAAAGCCGCGATCTGACCGTATTCGATGCCACCTGTCCGCTGGTGACAAAAGTGCATATGGAAGTGGCTCGCGCCAGCCGTCGTGGTGAAGAGTCGATTCTGATTGGCCATGCAGGTCATCCGGAAGTCGAAGGCACCATGGGACAGTACAGCAACCCGGAAGGGGGGATGTATCTGGTCGAGTCGCCTGAAGATGTCTTTACGCTGAACGTGAAAAACGAAGTGCGGCTGTCGTTTATGACCCAGACCACACTCTCCGTAGACGATACCTCTGACGTGATTGACGCCCTGCGCCAGCGCTTCCCGAAAATCGTCGGGCCGCGTAAGGATGACATCTGCTACGCCACCACTAACCGTCAGGAAGCAGTGCGTGCGCTGGCTGAACAGGCGGACGTGGTGCTGGTCGTCGGCTCCAAAAACTCCTCTAACTCTAACCGTCTGGCCGAACTGGCGCAGCGGATGGGGAAAGCGGCGTTTCTGATTGACGATGCGACGGACATTCAGGAAGCGTGGGTCAAAAATGCGGCCTGCGTTGGCGTTACCGCAGGCGCTTCCGCGCCGGATATCCTGGTGCAGAACGTGATTACCCGTCTGCAGGAACTGGGCGGTGGCGATGCGGTTCCGCTGGAAGGACGCGAAGAGAACATCGTGTTTGAAGTTCCGAAAGAACTGCGAATTGATGCCCGCGAAGTGGAATAATCCCTCTTCTGATGAAAGGCCAGCACCTCCTGTGCTGGCCTTTTTTTTACCCGTTACTTTATCGTGACCACAAAATCATGTCTTTTACTGATATTTAAGTCGGTTTCACGTTAAATTCTAATTATCGGTGTTTTCAGTTGGCAGCCTCAGCGAAGGCTGGTTAATCTGAAAACGGTTTACATCATTTTAACGTAAGAGAATAACTATGCATGATGCACAGATCCGTGTCGCTATTGCGGGCGCGGGTGGACGTATGGGCCGTCAGCTGATTCAGGCGGCGCTACAGATGGATGGTGTGGCACTTGGCGCGGCGCTGGAACGTGCAGGTTCATCACTACTTGGCACCGATGCGGGTGAGCTGGCGGGCGCAGGCCACACGGGCGTAACCGTGCAGAGCAGCCTGGAGGCGGTAAAAGATGACTTTGACGTGTTCATCGATTTTACGCGCCCTGAAGGCACATTGAATCACCTGGCGTTTTGCCGTCAGAACGGTAAAGGGATGGTGATTGGCACCACCGGTTTTGACGAGGCGGGTAAACAAGCCATTCAGGAGGCATCAAACGAGATTGCGATCGTCTTCGCTGCCAACTTTAGCGTAGGCGTTAACGTGATGCTGAAGCTGCTGGAGAAGGCGGCGAAAGTGATGGGCGACTATACCGACATTGAAATTGTTGAAGCGCATCACCGCTATAAAGTCGACGCGCCATCAGGCACGGCGCTGGCAATGGGCGAAGCGATTGCTTATGCAATGGATAAAGACTTAAAAGACATCGCGGTCTATTCTCGCGAAGGTCATACGGGCGAACGCGTTCCGGGAACCATTGGTTTCGCAACTGTTCGAGCTGGCGATATCGTCGGCGAACATACCGCGATGTTCGCCGATATCGGCGAACGCGTAGAGATCACGCATAAGGCATCTAGCCGAATGACATTTGCAAATGGCGCAGTGCGCTCCGCGTTGTGGTTGAAAGGCAAGCATAATGGTCTTTTTGATATGCGAGATGTACTCGATCTCAACAATTTGTAAGCATTATTACCCATCGTGATGTGGTTATTGCAGTCGTAATGTATTGATTGCATAGGGCAATAATTTATTGCCCTTTTATTTTATCTTCTTTGTGAGTGTTATTCTGTTAAAGCTTTAAAAAAATATCTTTTCTCTCTGTTTTGCGTTACACAATTGTAAATTTTGACCATATGGTCCACTTTTTATTGCCCCGCGCACGAAATTCCCATTAAACTTACCGCGCAAGCGTTTTCCAGAATGATTTGCCTGATCTTTTTGCCCGTTAAATCGCATTCCAGCCGCCAGGCTCGCAAAAGAATAAACAAAATATCCGTTTTGAGTTGACTTTTACCCACCAAATCCCCAGAATGCCGCCGTTTGCCAAAAATCCGCTGGCAACACATTTGCATTGATTTATGACGTGGTTGTGAATTAATATGCAAATAAAGTGAGTGAATATTCTCTGGAGGGTGTTTTGATTAAGTCAGCGCTATTGGTTCTGGAAGACGGAACCCAGTTTATCGGTCGGGCCATAGGGGCAACAGGTTCGGCGGTTGGGGAAGTCGTTTTCAATACTTCAATGACCGGTTATCAAGAAATCCTCACTGATCCTTCCTATTCTCGCCAAATCGTTACTCTTACTTATCCTCATATCGGCAATGTCGGCACCAATGCTGCTGACGAAGAATCTTCTCAGGTACATGCGCAAGGCCTGGTCATCCGCGACCTGCCGCTGATTGCCAGCAACTTCCGCAATACCGAAGACCTCTCTTCTTACCTGAAGCGCCATAACATTGTGGCGATTGCCGATATCGATACCCGTAAGTTAACGCGTCTGCTGCGCGAGAAGGGTGCACAGAACGGCTGTATCATCGCGGGTGACAACCTCGATGCGACGCTGGCGCTGGAAAAAGCGAAAGCCTTCCCGGGCCTGAACGGCATGGACCTTGCGAAAGAAGTGACTACCGCTGAGGCCTACAGCTGGACGCAGGGTAGCTGGACGCTGGAAGGCGACCTGCCGGAAGCGAAAAAAGAGAGCGAGCTGCCGTTCCACGTGGTGGCCTACGATTTCGGTGCCAAGCGCAACATCCTGCGCATGCTGGTTGACCGCGGCTGCCGCCTGACGGTGGTGCCGGCACAAACGTCTGCCGAAGACGTGCTGAAGATGAATCCGGACGGTATTTTCCTGTCCAACGGTCCTGGTGACCCGGCGCCGTGCGATTACGCCATCGCCGCCATCAAGTCCTTCCTGGAAACCGACATCCCGGTATTCGGCATCTGCCTTGGCCATCAGCTGCTGGCGCTGGCGAGCGGTGCGAACACCGTTAAGATGAAGTTCGGCCACCACGGTGGTAACCACCCGGTGAAGGACATCGATAACAACACGGTGATGATCACCGCGCAGAACCACGGCTTTGCCGTCGATGAAGCCTCTATGCCGGCTAACCTGCGCGTGACCCATAAGTCGCTGTTCGATGGCACCCTTCAGGGCATTCATCGTACCGATAAGCCAGCGTTCAGCTTCCAGGGCCACCCTGAAGCCAGCCCGGGCCCACACGACGCCGCGCCGCTGTTCGATCACTTCATCGAACTTATCGAGCAATACCGTAAGACCGCTAAATAATCAGGAGCCGAGAAGACAATGCCAAAACGTACAGACATAAAAAGCATCCTGATCCTTGGCGCTGGCCCGATCGTCATCGGCCAGGCCTGCGAATTCGACTACTCCGGCGCGCAGGCGTGTAAAGCCCTGCGTGAAGAGGGTTACCGCGTTATCCTGGTGAACTCTAACCCGGCGACCATCATGACCGACCCGGAAATGGCTGATGCAACCTACATCGAGCCGATTCACTGGGAAGTGGTGCGTAAAATCATCGAGAAAGAGCGTCCGGACGCGGTGCTGCCAACCATGGGCGGCCAGACGGCGCTGAACTGCGCGCTGGAGCTGGAGCGTCAGGGCGTGCTGGCCGAGTTCGGCGTGACCATGATTGGCGCGACCGCCGACGCGATTGATAAAGCAGAAGACCGTCGCCGCTTCGACGTGGCGATGAAGAAAATCGGCCTCGACACCGCGCGTTCCGGTATTGCACACAACATGGAAGAAGCGCTGGCCGTCGCGGCTGACGTGGGCTATCCGTGCATCATTCGTCCATCCTTCACCATGGGCGGCACCGGCGGCGGTATCGCCTACAACCGCGAAGAGTTCGAAGAGATTTGCGAACGCGGTCTGGATCTCTCCCCAACCAAAGAGCTGCTGATTGATGAATCGCTGATTGGCTGGAAAGAGTACGAGATGGAAGTGGTGCGTGATAAAAACGACAACTGCATCATCGTCTGCTCGATCGAAAACTTCGATGCGATGGGTATCCACACCGGTGACTCCATCACCGTTGCGCCAGCCCAGACCCTGACCGACAAAGAGTATCAAATCATGCGTAACGCCTCGATGGCGGTACTGCGTGAAATCGGCGTGGAAACCGGCGGTTCTAACGTACAGTTCTCCGTGAACCCGAAAACCGGCCGTCTGATTGTTATCGAAATGAACCCGCGCGTGTCCCGTTCCTCCGCGCTGGCCTCTAAAGCGACCGGCTTCCCGATTGCGAAAGTGGCGGCGAAACTGGCGGTGGGTTATACCCTCGACGAGCTGATGAACGACATCACCGGTGGCCGCACGCCTGCCTCCTTTGAACCGTCCATCGACTACGTTGTGACCAAAATTCCTCGCTTTAACTTCGAGAAATTTGCGGGCGCGAACGACCGTCTGACCACCCAGATGAAATCTGTCGGTGAAGTGATGGCGATTGGCCGCACGCAGCAGGAATCCCTGCAGAAAGCGCTGCGCGGCCTCGAAGTGGGCGCGACCGGCTTCGACCCGAAAGTGAGCCTGGACGACCCGGAAGCGCTGACCAAAATCCGCCGCGAGCTGAAAGACGCAGGCGCAGAACGTATCTGGTACATCGCCGATGCCTTCCGTGCGGGCCTGTCCGTCGACGGCGTGTTCAACCTGACCAACATCGACCGCTGGTTCCTGGTGCAGATTGAAGAGCTGGTGCGTCTGGAAGAACAGGTCGCTGAGCTGGGCATCACCGGTCTGGACGCTGACTTCCTGCGCGTGCTGAAGCGTAAAGGCTTCGCCGATGCGCGTCTGGCTAAGCTGGCGGGCGTACGTGAAGCGGAAATCCGCAAGCTGCGCGACCAGTACGACCTGCACCCGGTCTACAAGCGCGTGGACACCTGTGCGGCAGAGTTCTCAACTGACACCGCCTACATGTACTCCACCTATGAAGACGAGTGCGAAGCGAATCCGTCCGTCGACCGCGACAAGATTATGGTGCTGGGCGGCGGTCCAAACCGTATCGGCCAGGGCATCGAGTTCGATTACTGCTGCGTGCACGCCTCCCTGGCGCTGCGTGAAGACGGTTACGAGACCATCATGGTCAACTGTAACCCGGAAACCGTATCGACCGACTACGACACCTCTGACCGCCTCTACTTCGAGCCGGTGACGCTGGAAGACGTGCTGGAAATCGTGCGCATCGAGAAGCCAAAAGGCGTTATCGTGCAATACGGCGGCCAGACCCCGCTGAAGCTGGCGCGCGCGCTGGAAGCAGCAGGCGTGCCGGTTATCGGCACCAGCCCGGACGCGATTGACCGTGCGGAAGACCGCGAGCGTTTCCAGCAGGCGGTTGACCGTCTGAAGCTGAAGCAGCCTGCGAACGCCACCGTGACCGCCATTGAAATGGCCGTTGAGAAGGCGAAAGACATAGGCTACCCGCTGGTGGTGCGTCCTTCCTACGTGCTGGGCGGCCGCGCAATGGAAATCGTCTACGACGAAGCCGACCTGCGCCGTTACTTCCAGACTGCAGTGAGCGTGTCGAACGATGCGCCAGTGCTGCTCGACCGCTTCCTCGACGACGCGGTAGAAGTGGACGTTGACGCCATCTGCGACGGCGAAATGGTGCTGATTGGCGGCATCATGGAGCATATCGAGCAGGCGGGCGTGCACTCCGGCGACTCCGCCTGTTCTCTGCCAGCGTACACCCTGAGCCAGGAGATTCAGGACGTGATGCGCCAGCAGGTGCAGAAGCTGGCCTTCGAGCTGCAGGTTCGCGGTCTGATGAACGTTCAGTTCGCGGTGAAAGACAATGAAGTCTACCTGATTGAAGTGAACCCGCGCGCGGCGCGTACCGTCCCGTTCGTCTCTAAAGCGACCGGTGTTCCGCTGGCGAAAGTGGCGGCACGCGTGATGGCGGGCCAGACGCTGGCGCAGCAGGGCGTGACCAAAGAAATCATTCCACCGTATTACTCGGTGAAGGAAGTGGTGTTGCCGTTCAACAAATTCCCGGGCGTTGACCCGCTGTTAGGGCCAGAAATGCGCTCTACCGGGGAAGTGATGGGCGTGGGCCGCACCTTCGCAGAAGCGTTCGCGAAGGCGCAGCTGGGCAGTAGCTCCACCATGAGAAAATCAGGCCGTGCGCTGCTCTCCGTTCGCGAAGGCGACAAAGAGCGCGTGGTTGACCTGGCCGCCAAGCTGCTGAAACAGGGCTTCGAACTGGATGCAACCCACGGTACGGCGATTGTGCTGGGTGAAGCCGGTATCAACCCGCGTCTGGTGAACAAGGTGCATGAAGGTCGTCCGCACATTCAGGACCGTATCAAGAATGGCGAATACACCTACATCATCAACACCACCGCAGGCCGCCAGGCGATTGAAGACTCCAAGCTGATTCGCCGCAGCGCGCTGCAGTACAAAGTGCACTACGACACCACCCTGAACGGCGGTTTCGCGACGGCCATGGCGCTGAACGCGGATGCCACCGAGAAGGTGATTTCAGTGCAGGAAATGCACGCGCAGATTAGCAAGTAAGTTCACATGCCCGGTGCCGTTCGGTTGCCGGGCATTCTCCCCATCTTCAGAACCTTCTGGTTTTTCATCCGCTTTCAGTCAGTTAGCCTAAAATGGTTAGGTCGATAACGAAATTCAACTGAGAGCAGGGGAAAACACCATGCAAAATAAACTACTGATCGCTTCCGTTCTGGCTGCCACTGCAATGTTTACCGTTGCGGGCTGTTCGTCTAATCAGGCAGTTAAAACCACCGACGGCCGCACCATCGTCACCGACGGCAAACCGCAGGTGGATGATGATACCGGTCTGGTGTCGTATAAAAACGCCGAAACCGGTCAAACCGAGCAGATTAACCGCGACCAGGTGAAATCCATGGGCGAACTGGATAACTAATTCAGAATTCTGACGTAAGCCCGTCAATAATATTCACTATTAGCCTGTTGAATTACTGACTACACTCTTTTGTTAAAAGAAAGCAGTAACAACAGGCTAATCAATGATACTCATAATTTACGCGCACCCCTATCCGCAGCACTCGCATGCGAATAAGCGGATGCTTGAGCAGGTAAGGACGCTTGATAACGTAGAGATACGTTCCCTCTATCAACTCTATCCCGATTTTAATATCGATATCGCCGCCGAACAGGAGGCGCTTTCTCGTGCCGATCTGATTATCTGGCAGCATCCAATGCAGTGGTACAGCACGCCTCCGCTGTTGAAGCTGTGGATCGATAAAGTCTTCTCTCACGGTTGGGCATATGGTCATAACGGTCATGCGCTGAAGGGGAAAAGCCTGATGTGGGCCGTGACGACCGGCGGCGGTGAAAGCCACTTTGATATCGGCTCCTTCCCCGGCTTTGAGGTGCTGGCGCAGCCGCTACAGGCGACCGCGCTCTATTGTGGTTTGAACTGGCTGCCTCCTTTTGCGATGCACTGTACCTTTATTTGCGACGATGAAACCTTGCAGGCACAGGCTCGCCACTACAAACAACGCTTACTTGAGTGGCAGGAGACGCACAATGGATAGCCATACGCTAATACAGGCACTGATTTATCTCGGCGCGGCGGCACTGATTGTCCCTGTGGCGGTTCGACTGGGGCTGGGGTCAGTGCTCGGCTATCTGATTGCCGGGTGCGTGATTGGACCGTGGGGCCTTCGTCTGGTCACCGATGCTGAAGCGATACTGCATTTCGCTGAAATTGGCGTGGTGCTGATGCTGTTTGTGATTGGTCTGGAACTGGATCCGCAGCGCTTGTGGAAGCTTCGCGCCTCGGTATTTGGCGGTGGTGCGTTGCAAATGGTGGCCTGCGGCCTGCTGCTGGGCGGGTTCTGCATCCTGCTGGGGATGGACTGGAAAGTGGCAGAGCTCATCGGCATGACGCTGGCGCTCTCCTCAACGGCCATTGCCATGCAGGCGATGAATGAGCATAACCTTACGGTCTCCCAGATGGGCCGCAGCGCGTTCTCGGTGCTGCTGTTCCAGGACATTGCCGCCATCCCGCTGGTGGCGATGATCCCGCTGTTGGCCGCCAGCGGAGCATCAACGACGCTTGGCGCATTTGCACTCTCGGCGCTGAAAGTCGTCGGTGCTCTGATGCTGGTGGTCCTGCTTGGCCGATACGTCACCCGTCCACTGCTGCGCTTTGTTGCGCGCTCGGGCCTGCGCGAAGTGTTCAGTGCCGTTGCGTTATTCCTGGTGTTTGGCTTCGGTCTGCTGCTGGAAGAAGCCGGGCTGTCGATGGCAATGGGCGCCTTCCTGGCAGGCGTTCTGCTGGCAAGCTCCGAATACCGCCACGCGCTGGAAAGCGATATCGAGCCGTTTAAAGGCTTGCTGCTGGGGCTGTTTTTCATCGGCGTCGGGATGTCCGTCGACTTCGGCACGCTGGCCACGCATCCGCTGCGGATTGTTATCCTGCTGGTGGGTTTCCTGGCCATTAAAATGGCGGTACTGTGGCTGGTTGCCCGTCCGCTGAAGGTGCCAGGTAAACAACGTCGCTGGTTTGCCGCGTTGCTGGGACAGGGGAGTGAATTCGCATTTGTGGTGTTTGGTGCAGCGCAGATGGCGAAGGTGCTCGATCCCGAGTGGGCCAAAGCGTTAACGCTGGCCGTGGCATTATCGATGGCCGCCACGCCTATCCTGCTGGTGCTGCTGACGCGTCTGGAAAAATCGGACAGCGAACAGGGGCGTGAAGCCGATGAGATCGACGAAGAACAGCCGCGGGTGATCGTCGCCGGGTTTGGGCGCTTCGGGCAGATCACCGGCCGTTTGCTGCTCTCCAGCGGCGTTAAAATGGTCATTCTCGATCACGATCCTGACCACGTAGAAACCCTGCGTAAATTCGATATGAAAGTATTCTATGGTGATGCTACCCGCGTCGATTTGCTGGAGTCGGCCGGGGCTGCGAAAGCCGAGGTGCTGATCAACGCCATTGACGATCCGCAAACCAGTCTGCAGCTGGTTGAGCTGGTCAAAGAGCATTTCCCTGACCTGACGATTATCTCCCGCGCGCGCGATGTGGATCACTACATCCAGCTGCGACAGGCTGGCGTCGTAGCGCCGGAGCGTGAAACCTTCGAAGGTGCGCTTAAATCTGGTCGAATGGCGCTGGAAAGCCTGGGGCTGGGGGCGTATGAGGCGCGTGAGCGTGCCGATCTGTTCCGCCGCTTTAACACCGGAATGGTCGAGGAGATGGTGGAGATGGCGAGCAGCACGGCTTCAGACCGGGCAGCCGTGTTTAAACGTACCAGCGCGATGCTGACGGAAATTATTAACGAGGACCGCAACCACCTGTCGCTTACCCAGCGTCACGGCTGGCAGGGAACGGAAGAGGGCAAGCACACCGGGGATCCTCAGGATGAACCGGAAAGTAAACCGTCCGCGTGAAGTGGAGTTGCCAGCAATATTAAAAAATTTCTGTTTCTTTACCCTGCCGCCAGTCGACGAAAGATTAAGCTTTCCGTATAGTGGCGGCAATTTTTTGCATCCGGGAAATTTTCAATGATCAGTCTGATTGCAGCGCTGGCGGTAGACCGCGTTATCGGCATGGAAAATGCCATGCCGTGGAACCTGCCTGCCGATCTCGCATGGTTTAAACGTACGACGTTAAACAAGCCGGTAGTGATGGGCCGCCTGACCTGGGAGTCGATTGGTCGTCCATTACCGGGCCGTAAGAATATTGTGATCAGTAGCCAGCCAGGCACTGACGATCGCGTGCAGTGGGTGAAATCCGTTGATGAAGCGATTGCCGCCTGTGGTGATGCTGAAGAGATCATGGTGATCGGCGGCGGACGTGTGTATGAGCAGTTCCTGCCGAAAGCGCAGAAATTGTATCTGACCCACATTGATGCGGAAGTGGAAGGGGATACCCATTTCCCGGATTACGATCCGGACGAGTGGGAATCGGTATTCAGCGAATTCCACGACGCGGATGCACAGAACTCACATAGCTACTGCTTCGAGATTCTGGAACGTCGTTAAGTGATTTTCCCTCTCCCGGCCGGGAGAGGGAATAACATATCAGGAGGCGACAGCCTCACCTTCTCCTAAGTCCAGCTGTCGGTTGGACGGCTGTACGAAGTACGTTTTATCTTCCCACCGTAAGCAGGTTAACTCCCCACCCCAGCAGCATCCGGTATCAAGACCGTAGATCCCCTCCGGCGTCCCTTTACCTTCCAGCGCCGCCCAGTGACCAAACACGACGCTGTACTCGCTTGTCACCGGTCCCGGAATGGCAAACCACGGTTTCAGCGGTGCAGGCGCGCTTTCCGGTGTCTCTTTGGAATACATGTCCAGCTGTCCGTTCGGGAAGCAGAAACGCATGCGGGTGAAGGCGTTGGTGATAAAACGCAGACGGGCCAGACCGCTGAGATCCTCGCTCCAGTGGTTCGGCATATCGCCGTACATGGCATCGAGGAAGAAAGGATACGAGTCGCTTGCCAGCACCGCCTCAACATCGCGCGCGCAGGCTTTTGCCGTCTCGAGATCCCATTGTGGCGTGATCCCTGCATGGGCCATGACCAGCTTTTTCTCTTCATCGATCTGCAGCAGCGGCTGACGACGCAGCCAGTTGATCAGATCGTCCGCGTCCGGTGCTTCAAGCAGGGGGGTAATACGATCTTTCGGTTTATTGCGGCTGATCCCGGCGAATACCGCCAGCAGATGCAGATCGTGATTGCCCAGAACCATGCGCACGCTGTCGCCCAGTGATTTAACGAAACGTAAAACCTCAAGGGAGCCCGGGCCACGCGCCACTAAATCGCCCGTCAGCCACAGCATGTCCTGTCCTGGCGTAAAGTCGACCTGCTTTAATAATGCGATCAGTTCATCGTAGCAACCGTGAACGTCGCCAATCAGATATGTAGACATTGGATTAATGAATGAATGTTGTAACGGCGAGACGGAATACGGGAATGGCAACGCGGAAGCCATTGCCATCGACGTCGACCATTTCATAATGGCCCTGCATGGTACCCATTGGCGTTTCGATCACCGCGCCGCTGGTGTACTGATATTCTTCGCCAGGAGCGATATGCGGTTGTTCACCCACCACGCCTTCGCCCTGGACTTCAATTTCACGACCATTGCCGTTCGTGATAAGCCAATAGCGCCCGCGCAGCTGCACGGGCATCCGCCCCAGATTGCGGATGGTCACGGTGTAAGCAAAGACAAAACGTTCTTCATCCGGTGAGGACTGCGATTCAACATAGACGCTTTGTACATGGACACATACGCGGGGCGAATCAATCATGGCTTAACTCTCCTTCGGCGGCGCATTTTCGCTGATGTAATTAGCCAGCTTGCAGTACTGCTCTACGGAAATGTTTTCCGCTCGCATTGCCGGGTCGATCCCCAGCTCGGCTAACACCTCAACGGTAAATGAGTTGCTCAGGCTGTTACGGATCGTTTTACGACGCTGGTTAAAGGCCTCGGTGGTGACGCGGCTCAGTACACGCAGATCTTTTACCGGGTACGGTTTCGTTTTGTGCGGCACAAGGCGCACAACCGCAGAGTCTACTTTCGGTGGCGGTGTGAACGCTGACGGCGGTACTTCGAGTACCGGGATCACGTTGCAGTAATATTGTGCCATCACGCTTAAACGACCATACGCTTTACTGTTCGGGCCTGCAACCAGACGGTTAACAACCTCTTTTTGCAACATGAAGTGCATGTCGGCAATGGCATCAGTATAGCTAAACAGGTGGAACATCAGCGGGGTGGAAATGTTGTACGGCAGGTTACCGAACACGCGCAGCGGCTGGCCCATTTTCTCTGACAGTTCGCCAAAGTTCATGGTCATGGCATCCTGCTGATAAATGGTCAACTTCGGCCCGAGGAACGGATGCGTTTGCAGGCGTGCGGCCAGATCGCGGTCCAGCTCGATAACCGTGAGTTCGTCAAGACGTTCGCCTACTGGCTCGGTCAGTGCGGCAAGCCCCGGGCCGATTTCGACCATCGCCTGACCTTTTTGCGGATTAATAGCCGAGACAATGCTTTCGATCACGAACTGATCGTTAAGGAAGTTTTGCCCGAAACGTTTACGGGCTAAGTGGCCCTGATGGACTCGATTAGTCATTGAGTATTAACAATCATTTTGATGGCGAGATTAAGCGCCGTAATAAAACTGCCGACATCCGCTTTCCCCTGGCCTGCCAGATCCAGCGCAGTACCGTGGTCAACGGACGTTCGAATAAAGGGTAAACCGAGGGTGATATTCACGCCGCGGCCAAAGCCCTGGTATTTTAGCACGGGGAGTCCCTGATCGTGGTACATCGCGAGCACGGCGTCGGCATTATCCAGGTATTTGGGCTGGAAAAGGGTGTCTGCAGGCAGTGGCCCGCTGAGGTTCATCCCTTTTTCCCGCATTTCGTTGAGCACCGGAATGATGGTGTCGATCTCTTCGGTGCCCATGTGTCCGCCTTCGCCAGCATGCGGATTCAGGCCACAAACCAGCACGTGCGGCTGCGGGATGCCAAATTTCGTCTGCAGATCGTGATGCAAAATCCCGATGATCTCGCGCAGGAGTTCAGGGGTGATGGCATCAGGAATGGCTTTGATGGGCAGATGGGTTGTCACCAGCGCGACACGCATCTCTTCCGTCGCCAGCATCATCACCACTTTCGGACTGTGCGAACGTTCTTCAAAGAACTCGGTGTGTCCGGTAAAGGGGAGCCCCGCGTCGTTGATAACGCCTTTATGCACCGGACCGGTGATCAGCGCCGCGAACTCGCCGTTCAGGCAGCCGTCGCAGGCGCGCGCCAGCGTCTCGACAACGTAGCGCCCGTTTTCAGTGCTGAGTTGACCGGGGACGACAGGGGTGCGAAGAGGAACCGACAGAAGCGTGAGGGTGCCCGCTTGCTGCGGAACGGGCTGCTGGCCTTCAACATAAGGGAGGAGCGTTAAAGGCAGACCGAGCAATGTTGCCCGGTCTTGTAACAGTGTTGCATCTGCGCAGACAACCAGTTCCACCGGCCAACTGCGCTGGGCGAGCTGGACGACGAGGTCAGGCCCAATCCCGGCGGGCTCGCCGGGCGTGATCACAACACGATGCTGTTTCATCAGTTGCTCAGCACTTTCACGTAAGCGCTGGCGCGTTGTTCCTGCATCCAGGTTGCCGCTTCTTCAGAGAATTTGCGGTTGAACAGCATACGGTAGGCTCTGTCTTTCTGGGCAGCATCGGTTTTATCGACGTTGCGGGTATCCATCAGTTCAATCAGATGCCAGCCGAAGGAAGAGTGCACAGGTGCGCTCAGCTGACCTTTGCTCATTCTCGTCAACGCGTCGCGGAAAGCCGGATCGTAGATATCGGCCGCAGCCCAGCCCAGATCGCCACCCTGGTTAGCTGAGCCTGGATCCTGAGAGAACTCTTTTGCCGCATTCGCAAAGGAGGTTTTGCCGCTCTTGATGTCAGCTGCAATCTGTTCCAGCTTCGCACGCGCCTGATCGTCAGTCATGATCGGAGACGGTTTCAGCAGAATGTGGCGAGCGTGAACTTCCGTGACGGAAATGCTCTGGCTCTGACCGCGCAGATCGTTCACTTTAAGAATGTGGAAGCCAACACCTGAACGGATTGGACCGACGATGTCCCCTTTCTTCGCCGTGCTCAGCGCCTGGGCAAAGAGGGATGGCAGTTCCTGAATACGGCCCCAGCCCATCTGGCCGCCTTTCAGCGCCTGCTGGTCAGCGGAATAGGTGATGGCCAGCTTGCCAAAGTCACCGCCGTTACGCGCTTGCTCAACGATAGAACGCGCCTGGCTTTCCGCTTCAGCCGCCTGATCGGAGGTTGGGTTTTCCGGAAGCGGGATCAAAATGTGGCTCAGGTTCAGTTCGGTGCTGGCATCGTTCTGGTTACCCACCTGCTTAGCCAGCGCGTCCACTTCCTGAGGCAGGATGGTGACGCGGCGACGCACTTCGTTGTTACGTACTTCTGAAATCAGCATCTCTTTACGGATCTGATTACGGTAAGTGGCGTAGCTGATGCCATCATAGGCCAGACGGCTGCGCATCTGGTCCAGGGACATGTTGTTCTGTTTCGCAATGTTCGTGATCGCCTGATCGAGCTGCTCGTCAGAAACCTTCACACCCATTTTTTGACCCATCTGCAGGACGATCTGATCCATGATCAGACGTTCCAGGATCTGGTGGCGCAGCGTTGCGTCATCCGGAAGCTGCTGACCTGCCTGGCCCGAATTGAGCTTTACAGACTGCATTAAACCGTCAATGTCACTTTCAAGCACGACGCCGTTGTTAACCACAGCGGCGACTTTATCAACAACCTGGGGTGCCGCGAAGCTAGTATTCGCAACCATGGCGACACCGAGCAGCAGCGTTTTCCAGTTCTTCATACTTTTTCCATTTCAATTAACCGCAAAGCGGATTATGTTGCAAATCAAGCACATTACAAGGAACTGCGGTAAGGCAGAATGTTCGAGCGCAGCATCTGCTGCGTGCCCAGACCGTAGTTGGAACTCAGGCCGCGCAGCTCGACATTAAAGCCAATCACGTTATCGTATTTGCCCTGACTGTTTTGAGTATCCCAGCCGTTAAGTTTGCGTTCGTAGCCGACACGCAGCGCGTAACAGCAGGAGTTATATTGCAGACCTAGCATCTGGTCAGCGGGTTTTTGGGCATTCGTGTCATAGTAGTAGGCTCCGACGATTGACCAACGATCGGCGATTGGCCAGCTCGCGGCGCCACCCACCTGCGAAATACCATCTTTGTACTGGTCAGCATTGGCGTAGTTCGGCAATGTCGCCTGAATATATTCCGGGCTGGCATAACGGTACGTCAACTGCACCATACGGTCTTCATCACGACGGTATTCAATGGCAGCACTGCCCGTCGCGATGTTATCCAGTCGAGTGTCGTACTGAACACCACCGCGAAGACCCCAACGATCGGTCATGCGCCAGTAGGTATCACCTGCCCACACCAGTGAACCCGTCTTGTTGTCTTTCTCCCAGTTAATGTCGTCATCACCGGTACGAGACTCGGTGAAATAGTAGATTTGACCAACAGAAACGTTAAAACGTTCAACGGCAGATTCATCATAAACGCGCGTTGTGACGCCGGTCGTTAACTGGTTAGCAGACGCAATACGGTCGAGACCCCCATAGGTCCGGTCACGGAACAGGCCGCTGTAGTCAGACTGCAGGAAAGAGGAGTCGTAGTTCTGAATTTTGCTCTGATCGCGATAAGGCACATAGAGATACTGCATACGCGGTTCAAGCGTCTGGGTATATCCATCAGACAGCAGGCCCATATCACGTTCGAAAATCAGCTTCCCGTCCATCTTGAACTGAGGAAGCGTACGGTTTACCGATTCGTCAAGATCGGTGCCATAGCGATTGTTGTACCAGTCGACATTTTTCTGCTGGTAATGCGTCGCCATCAGTTTGGCTTCGGTGTTCAGGCTTGCCCAGTCGTTCGACAAAGGTAAGTTAATGGTTGGTTCGAGGTGAAGACGCGTAGCCTCTGGCATATCCGAGTTGGTGTTGACGAAGTGCACCGCCTGGGCGTAGACGCGGGTGTCGAAAGGACCGACATCGTTCTGATACCAGTTGACGTCCAGCTGCGGTTCAGCGCCATAGGTACTGGCCGTTTGGGTGTTAAAGACCTGGAACTGCTTGGTCGACACCGTGGCGTTAAAGTTCTCAATGGCGTAGCCCACGCTGAATTTCTGCGTGGCGTAGCCGTCCGTACTGGAACCGTATTTAGAGTCAAAGTCGTTGAAATAATACGGATCGCTAACTTTGGTATAGTCGACGTTGAAGCGCCAGACCTGATCCATCACCCCGGCATGCTGCCAGTAATACATCCAGCGGTGTTTATCACCTTCGCTTGGATGCTCGTCCTGGAAGACTTTGTCCGATGGCAGATAATCAAACTCCATCAAACCGGCACCCGCTTTGGTCAGATAGCGGAACTCGTTTTCCCACATGATGTTACCGCGCTTATGGATATAGTGCGGCGTGATCGTCGCATCCATGTTTGGCGCGATATTCCAGTAATACGGCAGGTAGAACTCAAAGTAGTTTGAGGTGCTGTATTTGGCATTCGGGATCAGGAAACCGGAACGTCGTTTGTCGCCCACGGGAAGCTGCAGGTAAGGGCTGTAGAAAACAGGGACCGGGCCGAGCTTAAAGCGGGCGTTCCAGATCTCCGCGACCTGTTCTTCACGATCGTGAATAACTTCACTGCCCACCACGCTCCAGGTATTCGAGCCCGGTAGACAGGAGGTGAAGGAACCGTTTTCCAGAATCGTATAACGGTTTTCACCGCGCTGTTTCATCAGGTCAGCTTTACCGCGCCCCTGACGACCCACCATCTGGTAATCACCCTCCCAGACGTTGGTATCTTTTGTATTCAGATTTGACCAGGCTTTCGGACCTTTCAGGATGACCTGGTTGTCGTCATAGTGCACATTACCCAGCGCATCCACCGTACGTACTGGCGCAGCCGCACCTTCTGGTTGCTTCTGATGCAATTGCACTTCATCTGCCTGCAGACGGCTGTTGCCCTGGTTAATATCGACATTGCCCGTAAAGGTGGCATTGTCAGGATAATTACCTTTCGCACTGTCGGCATTGATGGTAACCGGCAAGTCATTCGTATCGCCCTCAACCAGTGGACGATCGTAACTTGGGACGCCAAGCATACATTGCGAGGCGAGATCGGCTGCCAGCCCCTGTTGGCTGTACAGAGCGGCGCCAATCATTGTGGCCAGGAGGGTGGGGATACGTTTTTTCATACGTTGTATTTTATTGTTCCGTCATCAGTGGCTACGGCTTACAAACGCTCAGAGACTATCTTACTCATCAGCGCAGTACCAGCGTTAATCCTGCCCGTTTGCGTGCCAGAGTGTTAGGCTCGCTATCGAATGACGAGTATGATAATGCAAATTATAGGCGATGTCCCTCAATTGACCGTGGCGCGACCACTGTAATGATGGCGTTGCGTCGAACCAGGAACATGACTATTCGGGGAGTATATGCAGTATTGGGGTAAAATCATCGGCGTTGCGTTCGCATTAATCATGGGCGCTGGCTTTTGGGGCGTGGTACTGGGCCTTATTATCGGCCATATGTTTGATAAGGCACGCAGCCGCAAAATGGCCTGGTTCGCCAACCAGCGCGAGCGTCAGTCGCTCTTTTTCTCCACCACCTTTGAGGTGATGGGGCATTTAACCAAATCAAAAGGGCGCGTCACCGAAGCCGATATTCAGATTGCCAGCGTATTCATGGATCGCATGAATCTGCACGGTGAATCTCGCGTGGCAGCGCAAAATGCGTTTCGTATCGGTAAAGCGGATAACTATCCGCTGCGTGAAAAAATGCGTCAGTTCCGCAGCATCTGCTTCGGACGTTTTGATTTAATTCGGATGTTTCTGGAGATTCAAATTCAGGCGGCCTTCGCCGATGGCTCCCTTCATCCCAATGAGCGGGACGTTTTATACGTCATTGCTGAAGAGCTGGGGATCTCCCGCATGCAGTTCGACCAGTTCCTGCGCATGATGCAGGGGGGCGCGCAGTTTGGCGGGGGTTACCAGCAGCAATCCTCCGGCGGCGGCTGGCAGCAGACGCAGCGTGGCCCGACGCTGGAAGATGCCTGCAACGTGCTTGGCGTAAAGCCTTCTGACGATCAGACCACGATCAAGCGTGCCTATCGTAAGCTCATGAGCGAGCATCATCCGGACAAGCTGGTCGCGAAAGGTTTACCGCCAGAGATGATGGAGATGGCGAAGCAGAAAGCGCAGGAAATTCAGAAAGCCTACGAGCTGATAAAAGAGCAAAAAGGTTTTAAATAAAAAAAATGGCCCGATGATATCGGGCCATTTTTTTTAGAAGTCCACCGGTGCCTTAAAAGTCATCGCATTGCCAAAAACCGGATGGGTAATGGTGAGGGTCTGCGCATGCAGCAGCAGGCGCGGAGCCAGCGCCAGTGCTTCTGGCGGCGCGTAAAACCGGTCTCCCAGAATCGGGTGGCCCAGGGCGAGCATATGTACGCGCAGCTGGTGAGAGCGCCCGGTAATCGGCTTAAGCAGGACGCGCGCGGTGTTATCCGGCGCGTACTCCAGCACTTCATACTCGGTTTGCGCCGCCTTGCCGGTTTCATAGCACACCTTCTGCTTTGGCCGGTTCGGCCAGTCGCAGATCAGCGGTAAATCGACCAGACCCTCTTCGCTTGCCGGATGGCCCCAGACGCGCGCGACGTACTGCTTTTTCGGTTCGCGCTCGCGGAACTGGCGTTTCAGCTCGCGTTCCGCTTCTTTATGCAGAGCCACCACAATCACGCCGCTGGTGGCCATGTCGAGGCGATGGACGGACTCCGCCTGCGGATAATCGCGCTGAATACGCGTCATCACGCTGTCTTTGTGCTCGTCCAGACGCCCCGGCACGGACAACAGGCCGCTTGGCTTGTTGACCACCATAATGTGCTCATCCTGATAAAGGATGACCAGCCAGGGATCCTGAGGGGGATTGTAGGGCTCCATTACCATCTTGCGCTCCGTTTACTGATGCGTCACAACGATGAGACGCAGGGCGTCCAGGCGCCAGCTTGCCTGATCCAGGCTCTCCAGCACCTGCTGACGATTGCTTTCAATCGCCGCCAGTTCATCGTCACGAATGTTCGGGTTAACCGCTTTTAACGCTTCCAGACGCGAAAGCTCTGCTGAGAGCTTCTCGTCGGCTTCGCTGCGTGCCGCATCAATCAATTCACGAGCTGCTTTTTCAACCTGGGTTTCACCCAGTTGCAGAATAGCATGCACGTCCTGCTGAACGGCGTTGACCAGTTTGCTGCCGGTGTGACGGTTAACCGCGCTCAACTGACGGTTGAAGCTCTCGAACTCGACCTGCGCGGCCAGGTTAGTACCGTTTTTATCCAGCAGCAGACGCACCGGCGTCGGCGGCAGGAAGCGGGTGAGCTGCAGTTGTTTTGGCGCCTGCGCTTCCACAACGTAGATCAGTTCGACCAGCAGGGTGCCCACTGGCAGCGCCTTGTTTTTCAACAGGGAGATGGTGCTGCTGCCGGTATCGCCGGAGAGGATCAGATCCAGACCGTTGCGGATCAGCGGGTGCTCCCAGGTAATGAACTGGGCGTCTTCGCGAGACAGTGCCACATCACGTTCGAAGGTGATCGTGCAGCCATCTTCCGGCAGGCCTGGGAAATCCGGAACCAGCATATGATCCGACGGCGTGAGGACGATCATGTTCTCGCCGCGATCGTCCTGGTTGATCCCGACGATGTCGAACAGGTTCATGGAGAAGCTGATTAAACTGGTGTCGTCATCCTGCTCTTCGATGCTTTCCGCCAGCGCCTGCGCTTTTTCGCCGCCGTTGGAATGGATCTCCAGCAGACGGTCGCGGCCCTGCTCCAGCTGTGCTTTCAGCGCATCGTGCTTCTCACGGCAGGACTTGATCAGCTCATCAAACCCTTCCGCGTTTTCCGGCGCGGCCAGGTAGCCGATCAGATCGCCATGCACCTGATCGTAAATCGTGCGGCCCGTCGGGCAGGTATGTTCAAACGCATCCAGACCTTCGTGGAACCAGCGTACCAGCACGGACTGCGCGGTTTTTTCCAGGTAAGGAACGTGGATCTGAATATCATGCGCCTGACCGATACGATCCAGACGACCGATACGCTGCTCCAGCAGATCCGGGTTAAACGGCAGATCGAACATCACCAGGTTGCTGGCGAACTGGAAGTTACGGCCTTCAGAGCCGATCTCCGAGCACAGCAGCACCTGCGCACCGCTGTCCTCTTCCCCGAACCACGCTGCCGCACGGTCGCGCTCGACGATGGACATGCCTTCGTGGAACACGGCAGCGCGAATACCTTCACGCTCGCGGAGGACCTGCTCCAGCTGCAGCGCGGTGGCCGCTTTGGCGCAGATCACCAGCACCTTCTGGGAGCGGTGGGCGGTCAGATAGCCCATCAGCCACTCCACGCGCGGGTCAAAGTTCCACCAGGTGCCGGTATCACCTTCAAATTCCTGGTAGATTTGTTCCGGATAAAGCATGTCGCGGGCGCGCTCTTCCTGGGTTTTGCGGGCGCCCATTATGCCGGAGACTTTAATTGCCGTCTGATACTGCGTCGGCAGCGGCAGTTTAATCGTATGCAGTTCGCGTTTCGGGAAACCTTTGACGCCGTTACGGGTGTTGCGGAACAGCACGCGGCTGGTGCCGTGGCGGTCCATCAGCATGTCGATCAGCTCTTTGCGCGCGGATTCCGCGTTGTCGCTGTCGCTGTTAGCAGCCTGCAGAAGCGGCTCGATATCCTGCTCGCCAATCAGATCGCTCAGGGTGTTCAGCTCATCGTTAGAGAGACGATTGCCCGCCAGCAGCAGGGCGACGGCATCGGCAACCGGGCGGTAGTTCTTCTGCTCTTCGACAAACTGCTCGAAATCGTGAAAACGGTTTGGATCGAGCAGGCGCAGACGGGCGAAGTGACTCTCAAGACCCAGCTGCTCCGGCGTTGCGGTCAGCAGAAGAACGCCAGGCACGCGCTCGGCAAGCTGCTCGATAGCCATATATTCGCGGCTCGGCGCATCTTCGCTCCAGACCAGGTGGTGCGCTTCGTCGACCACCATAATGTCCCACTCGGCATCGCACAGGTGCTCCAGGCGCTGCTTGCTGCGGCGCACGAAGTCCAGCGAACAGATGACCAGCTGTTCGGTTTCAAACGGGTTGTCGGCGTCGTGCTGCGCTTCGGCATAACGTTCGTCGTCGAACAGGGAGAAGCGCAGGTTGAAGCGGCGCAGCATCTCAACCAGCCACTGGTGCTGCAGGGTTTCCGGAACCACGATCAGCACGCGCTCGGCAGCGCCAGAAAGCAGCTGTTGGTGCAGGATCATGCCCGCTTCGATGGTTTTACCCAGGCCCACTTCGTCGGCCAGCAGCACGCGAGGCGCGTGGCGACGGCCCACGTCATGGGCGATGTTCAGCTGGTGAGGGATCAGGCTGGTGCGCTGGCCGCGCAGGCCGCTCCACGGCATGCGGTACTGTTCGCTCTGGAACTTACGCGCGCGATAGCGCAGAGAGAAGCGATCCATACGGTCAATTTGCCCGGCAAACAGGCGGTCCTGCGGCTTACTGAACACCAGTTTGCTGTCGAGCAGCACTTCACGCAGGATGACATTGGCCTCATCCGTATCAAGACGAGTACCAATGTAGGCGAGCAGTCCATTCTCTTCTTTTACGTCTTCAATCTTGAGCTGCCAGCCGTCATGGCTGGTCACGGTGTCGCCCGGATTGAACATCACGCGGGTAACAGGGGAGTCATTGCGAGCGTACAGACGGTTTTCACCGGTGGCAGGGAAGAGGAGGGTAACCATGCGCGCATCGACGGCAACGACGGTTCCCAATCCAAGTTCGCTTTCTGTATCGCTGATCCAGCGTTGACCAAGTGTAAAAGGCATAGTTGTTCGGCTCTAATCTTTAATTGCAGGCAATAGTTCAACCACCGTCAAAAAGACGGTCATCGAAAAATGGGTCCGGGAATGGAAAGGGCGCTATGGTACTGGATGGCAGCCATTTCGTCACGCGTCAAAATAGGCCAAGTTGCCCTGTCACTAGTGTAGCAAAATCATCGTTGATTAAGGGCAAAATTCCCTCCGCGACTGGCTGAAGCTGGCGCGTCAGATAGTGATCGTAATCGAGCGGCGATTGCTGGTAATCAACCGGTTCCGGGCCGCTGGTGGTCCAGACATATTTGATTGTGCCACGGTTTTGATACTGCGGCGCGCGGCCCCGCCGCACGTTCTCTTCATCCGCCAGTCGTGCGGCGCGCACATGGGGCGGCACATTACGCTGATACTCCGCCAGCGGGCGGCGCAGGCGCTTGCGATACACCAGCTGGGCGTCAAGTTCGCCCGCCATCAGGCTGGCGATGGTTTCGCGGATGTAGTCCTGATACGGCTCATTGCGGAACACCCGCAGGTAGAGGGTTTGCTGGAACTGCTGCGCCAGCGGCGTCCAGTCGGTGCGCACCGTCTCCAGCCCTTTAAAGACCATCCGCTGCGCGTCGCCCTCCTGAATCAGCCCGGCGTAGCGCTTCTTGCTGCCCTGATCGGTGCCGCGAATGGTGGGCATTAAAAAGCGGGCAAAATGGGTTTCAAACTCCAGCTCCAGCGCGCTGGTTAACCGCTCTTTTTGCAAATGTTTGCCCCACCAGTCGTTCACAAAGGCCACAAGCTCTTTGCCGATGCGGGCGGCGTCGCCTTCTGAGTGCGCGCCTTTCAGCCACACAAAGGTGGAGTCCGTGTCGCCGTAAATAACGTCATAGCCCCGGGATTCAATCAGCGCTTTGGTCTGGCGCATAATCTCGTGTCCGCGCATTGTGATGGAGGAGGCCAGTCGCGGGTCGAAGAAGCGGCAGGCGCTGGTGCCCAGCACGCCGTAAAAGGCGTTCATGATGATTTTCAGCGCCTGAGAAAGGGGCTTATTGCCGTGGCGCTTGGCCTCATCGCGGCCGTGCCAGATGTTGCCCACGATTTCAGGCAGACAGTGTTTTTCCCGCGAGAAGCGTGCGCCGAGGAAGCCTTCGGTGCTGCGTTCATCGTCCGGCTGCGCCATGCCCTCAACCAGCCCGACGGGATCGATCAGGAAGGTGCGGATAATCGACGGGTAGAGGCTTTTGTAATCCAGCACCAGCACCGAGTCATACAATCCTGGCCGGGAGTCCATCACGTACCCGCCGGGACTGGCCTGCGGCGGCACGTCCCCGAGGTTGGGGGCAACGTACCCTGCCCGGTGCATTCGCGGAAAATAGAGGTGGCTAAAGGCCGCCACGGAGCCGCCGTGTCTGTCAACCGCGAGTCCGTTCACCGTCGCGCGCTCCAGCAGGAACGGCATGATCTCGGTTTTGTGGAAAATCTGCGTCACCAGCTCGCAGTCTTTCAGGTTATAGGTGGCGAGCGCCGGTTTGTCTTCGTTAAAGCGCCGGTCGATCTCGTCCATTCGGTCCCAGGGATTGTCGATGGATTTGCCTTCGCCAAGCAGCTCCTGTGCGACCGCTTCAAGGGAGAATGAAGAGAAGTTCCAGAAGGCGGACTTAAGCGCCTCGATGCCGTCAATAATCAGGCGACCGTTAGCCTGTGCAAAGAAAACACCGTTCTTAAAACCGTGCTCGCGCCATTCCAGCTCGCTGTTTCCGCGCCCCAGCATCAGCGGGATGCGGTAGCGCTCGGCGTGTTTCTGCAGCACGCGCAGGTCAAACTGCACCACGTTCCAGCCGATCAGAACATCGGGATCATAGTCGGCAAACCACTCGTTAAGCTTCTCCAGCAGCTGCGGGCGGCTGTTGACGTACTCAAGCCGGAAATCCAGCACGGACGCATCGCCATTCGGAGGCCCGAGCATATAGACAACACGATCGCCGCAGCCTTCCAGGCCAATGCAGTAAAGCTCGCCGTGGCGGGTGGTTTCGATATCCAGGGAGACCCACTTCAGCGGCGGGCGATAGTGTGGGTTAGGTTTCAGGCGAGCATTCACGACGCTGCCGTTTTGTTCGATGCCATCAACCCAGACAGGGGCGGTAATGAACCGCTCCATCAGAAAGCGTTCTGGTGGGCGGATATCCGCTTCGTAAAGCGTCACGCCCGCTTCGCGGAGCAGCTTTTCGTAGCGCATTAATTGACGATGGGCGCGGCAGTAAAGGCCGTAGACCGGCTGACGATGGAAATCTTTCAGTTCAAGCGGCGTCAAACGCCAGCCGTTTTCTCCGCGCAGTAGCTGTTTCACTTTTTCGACGTGAGGCTCTGGGATAAAAGCCACGGACTCCTGCGGCGGCAGCACAACCTGCAGCGGGCCATTGTCCGTCGCCAGCCAGAACGCGACCTCGGTGCCATGAGGGGTATCCCGCCAGTGTCGGGTCAGTAAAAAGCCTTCTTGCGCCTGCGCCACGCCGTTATCCCAGAAAACAAAACCAGGCCTGATTATAGCCTGGTTGAGGTGGGTTTGCTGGGGTTTTATACAGTGCCTGTTTTGCCGGATGACGCTGCGCTTATCTGGCCTACAAGCTACTGCCCGTAATACGCTTTCGCGCCGTGCTTGCGCAGATAATGCTTATCGAGCAGGGTCTGCTGCATGTCCGGCAACTGCGGTGCCAGCTGGCGACAGAAGATCCCCATATAGGCGACCTCTTCGAGCACGATGGCGTTATGCACCGCGTCTTCCGCGTTTTTACCCCAGGCAAACGGGCCGTGGGAGTGCACCAGCACGCCGGGCATTTGCGCCGCGTCGATACCCTGTTTTTCGAAGGTTTCAACAATCACGTTACCCGTTTCCCACTCGTACTCACCGTTAATCTCCGCATCGGTCATCAGGCGCGTGCAGGGAATGGTGCCGTAGAAGTAGTCCGCGTGGGTGGTGCCGGTCGCCGGGATGGACTGGCCCGCCTGCGCCCAAATAGTGGCATGGCGCGAATGGGTATGCACAATGCCGCCGATGGTCGGGAATGCCTGATACAGCAGGCGGTGGGTGGGCGTGTCGGAGGAGGGCTTTTTGCTGCCTTCCACCACTTCACCCGTTTCGATGCTGACCACCACCATGTCTTCTGCGGTCATTACCGCGTAATCCACGCCGGAAGGCTTGATCACGAACACGCCTTTTTCCCGGTCAACGGCGCTGACGTTGCCCCAGGTCAGGGTCACCAGGTTATGTTTCGGCAGCGCCAGGTTGGCTTCGAGCACCTGACGTTTGAGATCGTCTAACATTATAGTCTCCTGCCGGATGGCGCTTCGCTTATCCGGCCTACGGAACCGTAGGCCCGTTAAACGCAGTGCCACCGGGCATTCAGGGCTTAGCGTTTTGAACCGTAATAGACTTCGTTCCAGCGCAGCGCGTCCTTGAAGGCGGGCAGGCGGGTATCGTTATCAATGACGGTCAGTTCGATATCGTGCAGTTCCGCAAACTGACGCATATCGTTCAGATCCAGCGCGTGGCTGAACACCGTATGGTGCGCGCCGCCGGCCAGGATCCAGGCCTCTGAGGCGGTTGGCAGGTCAGGCTGTGCTTTCCACAGGGCGTTGGCGACCGGCAGTTTCGGCAGAGAATGTGGGGTTTCAACCGCATCGACGCAGTTCACCAGCAGGCGGAAACGATCGCCGAGGTCGATCAGGCTGGCGTTGATGGCCGGGCCGGTGCGGGTGTTGAAGATCAGACGCGCTGGATCGGCTTTACCACCGATGCCGAGATACTGCACGTCGAGGATCGGTTTCTCTTCAACGGCGATTGTTGGACACACTTCCAGCATGTGGGAGCCGAGCACCAGGTCGTTGCCGTTTTCGAAGTGGTAGGTGTAGTCCTCCATAAAGGAGGTGCCGCCCTGCAGACCGGTCGACATCACCTTCATGATGCGAAGCAGAGCGGCAGTTTTCCAGTCGCCTTCGCCCGCAAAGCCGTAGCCCTGCTGCATCAGACGTTGTACCGCCAGACCCGGCAGCTGTTTCAGACCGTGGAGGTCTTCAAAGGTGGTGGTAAAAGCGTGGAAGCCGCCCTGTTCCAGGAAGCGCTTCATTCCCAGCTCGATGCGCGCCGCGTCCAGCACGTTCTGGCGCTTGTCGCCGTTGATTTGTGCCGCAGGCGTCAGGCGGTAGCTGCTTTCGTACTCGTCCACCAGCGCGCTTACGTCGCCATCGCTGATTTCATTCACCACCTGCACCAGGTCGCCCACGGCCCAGGTATTCACGGAGAAACCAAACTTGATCTGCGCGGCCACTTTATCGCCGTCGGTGACCGCAACTTCACGCATGTTGTCACCAAAACGCACCACTTTCAGGTGGCGGGTGTCCTGCTTAGAGACCGCCTGACGCATCCAGGAGCCGATACGTTGTTGCGCCTTGCCATCCTGCCAGTGGCCGGTGACCACCGCGTGCTGCTGGCGCATACGCGCCCCGATGAAGCCGAACTCGCGGCCGCCGTGCGCGGTCTGGTTCAGGTTCATAAAGTCCATGTCGATGCTGTCCCACGGCAGGGAGGCGTTGAACTGGGTATGGAACTGCAGCAGCGGTTTGTTGAGGATAGACAGACCGTTGATCCACATTTTTGCTGGCGAGAAGGTGTGCAGCCACACCACCAGACCGGCGCATTTATCGTCGTAGTTGGCGTCGCGGCAGATGTGAGTGATTTCGTCCGGCGTGGTGCCCAGCGGTTTCAGCACCAGTTTGCACGGCAGTTTAGCTTCCGCGTTCAGCGCGTTAACCACGTGCTCCGCGTGTTTCGTCACCTGCTGCAGCGCTTCCGGTCCGTACAGATGCTGGCTGCCAATCACAAACCACACTTCATAGTTATTAAAAATGGTCATCATCGTGTCCTTAATGGGTCAGGGTTGCCGTAGTGTCCGCGGTGCTTTTAGCCGGGGCGGCGACAGGGAGATAGTGAAGTTCGGCGCTTTTTGCCCATTGCTGGTAGCGCTGATAAAGCTGTTCGAAGCGTTGCGCCTGCTGGGCACGCGGCTGAAGAGTGTTTTCGACGGCACTCGCCATATGCTGCTGCGCGGTCGGGATGTCGGCATGGACGCCTGCGGCCACGGCGGCAAAAATCGCCGCGCCCAGGGCACAGCACTGATCGGAGGCTACAATCTGCAGCGGACGGTTCAGCACGTCGCAGCAGGCCTGCATGATCACCGGGTTTTTACGGGCGATGCCGCCCAGCGCCATCACGTTGTTCACGTCGATGCCCTGCTCGGTGAAGCACTCCATAATGGCGCGGGCGCCGAAGGCCGTTGCGGCAATCAGGCCGCCGAACAGCGCAGGCGCGTCGGTTGCCAGGTTGAGATCCGCGATCACCCCTTTCAGACGCTGGTTGGCGAACGGCGTGCGACGACCGTTAAACCAGTCCAGCACCACCGGGAGATGATCGAGCGAGGGATTTTTCGCCCAGGCTTCGGTGAGCTGCGGCAGAAGCTGCTTTTTGCTATCGGCTATCTGGGTTTTCAGTTCAGGATGCGCCGCCGCCAGCTGGTCCAGCGGCCAGCCCAGCACGCGGCCAAACCAGGCGTAGATATCGCCAAACGCGGACTGACCGGCTTCGAGGCCGATAAAGCCCGGCACTACGCTGCCGTCCACCTGGCCGCAGATGCCCTTCACCGCGCGGTCGCCAACGGTGGCTTTATCCGCCGTCAGAATGTCGCAGGTAGAGGTGCCGATAACTTTCACCAGCGTATTAGGCTGTGCGCCTGCACCCACGGCGCCCATATGGCAGTCAAAGGCGCCGCCGGAGATCGCCACGTTCTGCGGCAGGCCCAGACGTTTCGCCCACTCTTCGCAGAGCGTGCCGACCGGAATATCGGCGGTAAAGGTGTCGGTAAACAGCGGATATGTCAGGTTCTTGTTGATAATCGGGTCGAGCTCATCGAAGAACGCGGCTGGAGGCAGACCGCCCCAGCTTTCATGCCATAACGATTTATGCCCGGCGCTGCAGCGGCCGCGGCGGATATCCTGTGGACGCGTGGTGCCGGAGAGCAGGGCAGGCACCCAGTCGCACAGCTCAATCCACGATGCGGCTGCCTGCGCAACGGAGGCGTCGGCGCGGGTAACGTGGAGGATCTTGGCCCAGAACCATTCACTGGAATAAATCCCGCCGATGTAGCGCGAGTAGTCGGTTTTACCCGGCTGATGGCACAGGCGCGTGATGGCTTCAGCCTCTTCCACGGCGGTGTGGTCTTTCCACAGCACGAACATGGCGTTCGGGTTGTCGGCGAACTCCGGGCGCAGCGCCAGCACGCGGCCTTCGGCATCCACCGGGGCAGGCGTTGAACCGGTGCTGTCGACGCCAATCCCGACAATCTCCGCCCGCTGGGCGTCCGTCAGTTCAGCCAGGACGGTTTTGATCGCCGCTTCCATCGACTCGATATAGTCACGCGGGTGGTGGCGGAACTGGTTGTTTGGCGCATCGCAGTAGCGCCCCTCTTGCCAGCGCGGGTACCACTCAACGCTGGTTGCTATTTCCTGGCCGGACGTACAGTCCACTGCCAGCGCGCGAACCGAATCGCTGCCAAAATCGAGGCCAATCGCAATTGCCATGGTGTTGCTCCATCAAAAAACAGGTATGGAAGAACATTAGAGACTGGGGGCGAAAATCGTCAGGCAGGATCCGCTAATCTTATGGACTAAATTGCTGTTACGATTGAAAGTGTGACGCCGTGCAAATATTCAATGTGGACATTTCTGCCGCGCTTATAGACACTTTTGTTACTGCTTATCTGCTCATACTGGCGGAGAAATCAGAGAGAAAGGCTGAAACATGGCGGACGTAAAAGAGACAGAATGCTTTTTGGATCTTTTTGCGCGCCATTTTTATACTGCTTTTAACGATATGGACAATTGGTTTCCTTCAGGACCGTTGGGAGTATTGAAATTATGGCTGAACCGCAAAATGATCCCCTGCTGCCGGGCTACTCGTTTAATGCTCACCTGGTGGCAGGGTTGACGCCCATTGAGGCTGAGGGCTATCTCGATTTCTATGTCGATCGACCGCTCGGAATGAAAGGGTATATTTTGAACCTCACCGTGCGCGGTGAAGGGGTCATCAAAAACGGCGATCAGCAGTTTATCTGCCGCCCCGGCGATATGCTGCTGTTCCCGCCTGGGGAGATCCACCACTACGGCCGCCACCCGGATGCCAAAGAGTGGTATCACCAGTGGGTCTACTTCCGCCCGCGCGCCTATTGGCAGGAGTGGCTTTCGTGGCCCGCCATTTTTGCGCATACCGGCTTTTATCGCCCGGATGAGGCACATCTGTCGCAGTTTCGCGAGCTGTTTGCCCAGATTATTGAGGCGGGACAGGCGGGCGGACGCTACGCCGAACTGCTGGCGATTAACCTGCTTGAACAGGTGCTGCTGCGCCGGATGGAAGCGATCAATGAATCGCTTAACCCGCCGCTGGATAACCGCGTCCGCGACGCCTGCCAGTACATCAGCGATCATCTGGCCGACAGCCAGTTTGATATTGCCAGCGTCGCCCAGCACGTTTGCCTGTCGCCTTCGCGCCTGTCGCATCTGTTCCGCCAGCAGCTTGGCGTGAGCGTGCTGAGCTGGCGCGAAGATCAGCGCATCAGCCAGGCGAAGCTGCTGCTCAGCACTACCCGAATGCCTATTGCCACCGTGGGGCGCAACGTGGGCTTCGAAGATCAGCTCTATTTCTCTCGCGTATTTAAAAAATGCACCGGGGCCAGCCCGAGCGAATTCCGTGCGGGATGTGAATAAACGGTAAACATTCAGGTGAACTTCAGGAGCATCTTGTAAACTATTCAGACAATTGATGCCTTGACGCGGTGCGGGGCGCTAAGCAGAATCGCTGATTCGTTTTCTGACCGGAATAGTTATGCAGGCATTGCTGGAACACTTTATTACCCAGTCCGTTATGTACTCGCTCATCGCCGTGGCGCTGGTGGCGTTTCTGGAATCGCTGGCGCTGGTTGGGCTGATCCTGCCCGGCACCGTGATGATGGCGGGGCTTGGCGCACTTATCGGCAGCGGTGAGGTTAATTTCTGGCAGGCATGGATGGCCGGTATCGTCGGCTGTTTGCTGGGCGACTGGATCTCCTTCTGGCTGGGCTGGCGCTTTAAAAAGCCGCTGCACCGTTGGTCATTTATGAAAAAGAACAAGGCGCTGCTGGATAAAACCGAGCACGCGCTGCATCAGCACAGCATGTTCACCATCCTCGTCGGCCGCTTTGTCGGGCCAACGCGTCCGCTGGTGCCAATGGTGGCGGGGATGCTGGATCTGCCCGTTGCGAAATTCGTGGTGCCGAACATTATCGGCTGTGTCTTCTGGCCGCCGTTTTACTTCCTGCCCGGCATCCTGGCCGGAGCGGCAATTGATATTCCTGACGGAATGCAAAGCGGCGAGTTTAAGTGGCTGCTGCTGGGCACGGCGGTACTGCTGTGGCTGGCGGTCTGGCTCTGCTGGCGGCTTTGGCGCAGCGCGAAAGCCAACGTCGATCGCCTGACGCGTTATCTCCCGCGCACTCGCCTGCTCTGGCTGGCCCCGCTGACGCTGGGTGTGGCTGTCGTGGCGCTGGTGGCGCTGATCCGCCACCCGCTGATGCCGGTGTATGGCGAGATTTTATTAAAAGTGGTGAGCCGTTAAGATGTTTTCCCTCTCCCGGTGGGAGAGGGCATCAGAGCGCACAAGGTAGAAGCAAAACGGCAACGGGTTGCCGTTTTTGATGTTTGTACCCTCTCCCTGTGGGAGAGGGCCAGGGTGAGGGCATCAGACCGCACGAATGCCCAGCAGCGAAGACGCCCCCGCTTTACCACTCAGCAGTTCTTCTGTTTTTCCATCCCACAAAATACGCCCTTCGGCAATGACCACCGATCGCGGCGCAATCCGCGCGGCATCCTCAATACTGTGCGACACCATCAGCATCGTCAGTTGCTGGCGCTGGCAGACGTCCTGCACCAGGGCGAGCATCTCCTGACGCAGCGCAGGATCGAGCGCAGAGAAGGGTTCATCCAGCAGCAGCACCGGCTGCGCGCGCACCAGACAGCGTGCCAGCGCCACGCGCTGACGCTGGCCGCCGGAAAGCTCACCCGGCAGCCTGTCGATGAACCCGGCAATCCCCATTTGCGCGGCAATACTCTCCAGCTTTTGGCGCTGGGCGTCGTTCAGCTTGAGTCCCGGATGCATCCCCAGCGCGATGTTTTGTCGCACCGTCAGATGGTTAAAGAGGTTGTTTTCCTGAAACAGCATCGAGACCGGACGTTTTGCCGGCGGAGTTCGGGTATGGTCCCGGTTTTCAATCACTATCGATCCGCTCGCCGGTGGCAGAAAACCGGCAATCAAATTAAGCAGCGTACTTTTCCCCGCGCCGCTTGGGCCAAGTACGGCGATCATCTCCCCCTGACGCACGGAGAGTGTGAAGCGCATCGGCAGATGCTGATAAAGCCAGGTTACATCAGTCAGTTCTAACATCACGCCCCGGAAGTTTTTCGATAACGGTGAATAACGCAAAGCACAGCAGCAGCAGTAAGAGTGCCGTGACGGCCCCATCCTGGCTGCGGTAGGAGCCAATTTGCTGGTAAAGCCAGAACGGCAGGGTGCGGAAGTCTTCATTACCGAAGAGCGCCACCACGCCAAAATCACCAATCGACAGCACGCAGGCAAAGGCCAGCGCCTGGGCGAGCGGACGTTTCAGGGCGCGGAGTTCCACCACTTTCAGCCGCTGCCAGCCCTGCATGCCCAGCGACTGACACAGCAAACCGTAGCGGCTGTTCACGTCGCGCATCGGGTTTTCCAGCACTTTGAGCGCGTAAGGAATAGCCATCAGTGCGTTGGTGAAAATCACAATGCCGTCGGCGCTTTCCGGCAGGCCGATGGTGCTGTTGAACAGCAGGAAGAAGCCCGTCGCGAGCACGATGCCCGGCATCGCCAGAATCAACATGCCTGTCAGCTCCAGCATTTGCCCGGCCTTACGGGCCTGACGCGCGTAGAGTTCGCGGCTGCTCCACAGTAGCATCATGGTCAGCATGACGCACAGCAGCCCGGCAGCCAGCGCTATGCGTACAGAGGTCCAGGTTGCCTGCCAGAGCACGGGCTGTTGCAACACGGACACAAGATTGAGATTCAGTCCGTCAACGATAACGGCCAGAAGCGGTGGCAGCAGTAACAGGAGCGCCAACGCAATCAGGATAAAATCGATGACGCGGCTGTGCAGGCTATCCTGCGGATCGCGCCAGCCTGCTATCTGATTACTGCCGGGAGAAAGGGATTTACTCAGCCGCTGGCTGAGTAGCACCAGTGCGAGACAGCAAATCATCTGCACCATCGCCAGCAGCGCGGCGCGGCCCGGATCGTAGTCGTAACTCAGCGCCTGGTAGATAGCCAGCTCGATGGTGGTGGCCTGCGGCCCGCCGCCGAGAGACAGCACGGTGGCAAAGCTGGCAAAGCAGAGCATGAAGATTAATGCCGCCACGGGCGGGATCTGGCGGCGCAGCCACGGCCATTCCACGAAGCGGAAGAAAGACACGCCGCGCATGCCTAGCTGGGCGGCAATCTGGCGCTGTTCGCCGGGTATGTTTTCCAGCGCCTGCAAAAAGAGGCGCGTCGCCATCGGCATATTGAAAAAGACGTGCGCGAGCAGAATGCCCTTCAGCCCGTAGGGGGAGAAGGTCCACTCTAGCCCTGAAAACGCAAAGAGCGAGGCCAGCCAGCCCTGACGGCCATACACGCTCAGGATGCCAAATACGGCTACCAGCACTGGCAGGATCAGCGTCATGGCGCACAGGCGCAGCAGCGCCTGCCTGCCGGGAAAACGCCGCCGATACAGTGCTCGCGCAAGAAATATGGCCGGGATCACCGAGAGCAAGGCAGAAAGAAACGCCTGCCAGAAGGAGAACCGGATCACGTGCCAGAGGTAGCTGTCGTGCCAGAGAGCGAGCAGGTCATTCTCCGGCGCGTTAAACCACAGTGCAAGGAATGCCCCCAGGCTGACCGCCACCATCAGCAGGGCGGCGAGCAGACCGGGGATTAACCAGCCGGGAATCAACGGCTGACGGCGCGTTGCCATTCACTTACCCATGCGGCACGCTGCGCGGCGACCTGCTGCGGCGTAAACTCCAGCGAGGTTGTTGGTTTGGTCAACCGATCGAAACCTGCTGGCAGCGCAACGTTTGTGACCGGATACATCCAGTTGCCCGCTGGAATGGCGTTCTGGAACGCCGGTGAAACCATAAATTTCAGGAACTTTTCGGCCAGTTCCGGCTGTTTGCTGGCAGCGGTACGCGCTGCCACTTCCACCTGCAGGTAGTGACCTTCAGCAAAATTCGCCGCGGCGTAGTTGTCTTTCTTCTCGGCGATGATGTGGTAGGCCGGAGAGGTGGTGTAGCTCAGCACCAGATCGCTTTCGCCTTTCAGGAACAGGCCATAGGCTTCGCTCCAGCCTTTGGTCACGGTGACGGTTTTGGCGGCCAGTTTTTGCCACGCTTCCGGCGCTTTATCGCCATAGACCTTTTGCATCCACAGCAGCAGGCCCAGCCCCGGCGTACTGGTACGCGGATCTTCATAAATCACGCGCCACTTCTGCTCGCTCTCGACCAGCTCTTTCAGGCTTTTCGGCGGGTTTTTCAGCTTATTTTTGTCATAAACAAAAGCAAAGTAGCCGTAATCGAACGGCACGAAGGTGTCGTTTTTCCAGCCGCCCGGCACGTTAACGGCATTTGACGCGACGCCGCTTTTGGCAAACAGTCTGGTTTGCGAGGCGGCGTCCAGCAGGTTGTTATCCAGCCCGAGCACTACGTCAGCCTTGCTGTTTTTCCCTTCCATACGCAGGCGGTTGAGCAGCGACACGCCATCTTCCAGCGCGACGAACTTCAGCTCGCAGTTGCAGTCGGCTTCAAAGGCTTTTTTGACTACCGGGCCAGGGCCCCAGTCGGCAGAGAAGGAGTCATAGGTGTAGACCGTCAGGACGGGCTTCGCAAAAGCAGGCAGCGCAAACAGCGCCAGCAGGGGGAGCACTTTTTTTAACACTTTGCACCTCAAAGTTGAGTGGCAAAGGATTTTGAGCGACAGCCTCAAATCCCTTCGCCGGCGTTATCCGGATCAGGTTCGACGGGTATTATCTCAGCGCACATCAGTGATGCAGCACCCCGTTGAGAACGGCGCTATTGTAATGATTTGGTGAATATTACGAAAGCGTTATGGCTCCGGCGGTGCAAACCAGGCGGATTTAAAATCAAACCAGCCCAGGGTATTCATCCGCAGGCCGCGCATGCTGCGCTGTCCCTGGATCATCAGCCAGTGGTGGATCAGCGGCACGATCGCCTGTTCGGCAAGTAACGCCTGGCACCACGTGGCTAAATTCATCTCGCCCGCGCGCCACAAGGCGGCGTCCTGCTGCCAGTCTCGATCGATGCAGTGCTGGATCAGCGGGACTTCATACAGGTGCGAGAAGAGCGAAAAATCGAGCGGCAGGGTGAAGTTGGCGCTGTTCAGCCAGATATCACTGGTGATATCTCCCTGGTGCCATTCGTCATAGTCAACTTCTTTGACCTCCAGCGTTACCCCTTCGGCCGCCAGCAGTCGGGTCATGATTCTGGCGATAAAACGATGCTCCACATGCTCGCGGTAGTAGGTCAGGGTGATGGACTCCAGCCCTGCGGGCTTTTCGCTACGCGCTGGACGAGCGTGGTGCCAGCGTGGAAGCAGGCCGTAGGCCGGGAACCACCAGGCCTGATACTGAACGTCGGCATGATAAATCAGATTCGCGGGGGCCAGAATGTGGCTGATCCACTCACGCACCTGAGGATTTGCGCCGCGATGGGTGCGGCGGTCAAACAGCAGATAATAACAGCCCTCTTCAAGGCGGCTCTCGACGGCCTTTTCCCCTGTCGTCGGCCCTTCCAGCGTCAGCCCTGCGCTCAGCTCTTCATTGAGGTCCGGTAATACCCACACGTTCACTTCGTCGATCAGCGCCCGATAGCCAAAATAGTCATCAAAGGCGCGGATCTTCAGCTGGTTGCTGTTGTTTCGGGAGACGGCATAAGGGCCGGTACCAATTGGCTGGCTGGCGAAATTATTCAGCGATTCCCACTCGCCGGGCAAAATCATCGACGGCACATAGCCCAGCAGCCAGGGGAGCCACTTATCCTGCTGCGACAGTTCAATATCCAGCGTCCACGCCGTAGGGGAGTGGACGCGCGAAATATGTGAGTAGAGGGGGAGCTTGCGGGCGCGTTCCAGAGAAGAGATGACGTCGCTCATTTCCAGCTCGCGGCCATGATGAAAATGGATGCCGGGGCGTAAAAAGAAGCGCCAGTGAAGTGAAGAGAGTTGCTGCCAGTGGTGCGCGATATCGGCTTCCAGTTCCCCGTTTTCCTCATTTATCCGCGTCAGCCCGCTGAAGATTTGCCGGGCCATATGGGTTTCAGATCGCCGTAACGCCGTGCCGGGCAACAGATTTTTCATTGGACGGTAGTAAAGCACCCGCAGAATATGGCGGCCCTGACGAAAGCTGCGCCCCAGATGGGAAACCAGCATCTGGCGCACGGCGGCTTTGTCGCCCACCAGCTGTACCAGCTGCTCGATGCGGTCCTGCTCCAGCAGGTCTTCCGCCCGCTGCTGCTGCAGCGCCAGGCCGGTGTAGAGGAACGTCAGGCGCGAGCGCTTGCCGCGTCCCGCTTCGGCTTCCCAGTTTAGCCAGCCCTGCTGCTGCATGGTGTTGAGCAGCGTGCGCATGTGTCGGCGCGAACAGTTGAGCAGGTCAGCCAGCTCGTTCAGCGTGGTCTCCTGCGATTGCCCCTCACAGCACTGCCAGAGGCGGATAAATTGTTGTTGCAGACGACCAGAAGGCATAAAAGGGGAACTCCTGACAAAAAACCAGCAATTTATTAATCCCTATATTAGGACAATAATTCTTTCCGATGAAGTGAGGAGGTAAATTATGAAGAGGTCTACCGCACGTCAGTTTTATCAGCAGTACTTTTCAGCGACAAAAGGATTGTCCTGGCTGGCCCGCCAGTGTGCAGAGCAACGGCTGAAAACGTTAGAAGAATTGATGCAGTGGGACGTTACGAAACCGACCTCTTCTCGCTAACTCGCCTCGATCATGTGTGACTGAGTATTGGTGCTAATCACCCGCCAGCAAAATGTTTTTGCTGGCTTTTTTCGTTTACTATTTCACCCAATTTCGATTCGCTTTCACAAGGACTTGCGCATGCTGTGGTTGATGACGATGGGGCGACGCCTGAACGGCGTGTATGCCGCTTTTATGCTGGTCGCCTTTATGATGGGCGTGGCGGGGGCGCTTCAGGCACCGACGCTGAGCCTGTTTCTCAGCCGCGAGGTGGGGGTGCAGCCGTTTTGGGTGGGGCTGTTTTATACCGTCAACGCCATTGCCGGGATCCTGGTCAGCCTGTGGCTGGCAAAACGATCCGACAGTCAGGGTGACAGGCGCAAGCTGATCCTCTTTTGCTGTGTGATGGCCGTAGGCAACGCGCTGCTGTTTGCCTTTAACCGTCATTATTTGACCCTCATTACCTGCGGCGTGCTGCTGGCGTCACTGGCGAACACTGCCATGCCGCAGCTGTTCGCGCTGGCGCGCGAATACGCCGATAGCTCGGCGCGGGAAGTGGTGATGTTTAGCTCCGTGATGCGCGCGCAGCTCTCGCTGGCGTGGGTCATTGGACCGCCGCTGGCCTTCATGCTGGCATTGAACTACGGCTTCACCACCATGTTTTCCATTGCCGCCGGGATTTTTGTCATCAGTCTGGCATTGATTGCCTTCGCGCTGCCGTCTGTGGCGCGAGTCGAACAGACGACGGATACACCTGTCACCCAGGTGAGCGGCTGGCAGGACAAAAACGTCCGTATGCTGTTTATTGCCTCCACGCTGATGTGGACCTGCAATACCATGTATATCATCGACATGCCGCTGTGGATCAGCAGCGATCTGGGTTTACCGGACAAGCTCGCGGGGATCCTCATGGGGACCGCCGCCGGGCTGGAGATTCCGGCAATGATTCTGGCGGGATACTACGTTAAGCGCTTCGGAAAGCGTCGGATGATGATTGTCGCCGTGGCGGCCGGGGTGCTGTTCTACGCGGGGCTGATTCTTTTCCATTCACGTGAAGCGTTGCTGGCGCTTCAGCTGTTTAACGCCGTGTTTATTGGGATTGTTGCCGGGATCGGCATGCTCTGGTTCCAGGATTTAATGCCGGGCCGCGCCGGGTCGGCGACCACGCTTTTTACCAACAGTATTTCGACCGGAGTGATCCTGGCGGGGGTGATTCAGGGGGCGCTGGCGCAAAGTTACGGGCATGGCTCAGTTTACTGGATGATTGCCGCGATTTCGGTGGTTACGCTTGGGCTGACTTGCCGGGTTAAGGATGTCTGATTCTGGAAGGCGGCTTCACGAAATGAAACGACTTTCTGACAGGTACCTGGAAGGAGAATAGAGTGCGTGGCGGGTGCCTGAGGCTGTTTGCCTCAGGCTTTCGCAAGAGGCAAACAGTGGAGAGTCCCACATCAAAAAAACTGATGGGGAGACCAACTTCACAACCAACATTGCGAGGTTAGTCTCTTCATTGCCGAAAAGCAATAAGGAGGCTGGAATGCCAAAACGTACTCTGCTGTTAGGTTTGTTTCTGATCTGTACGACGCTGTTGATCTTCACCTGGATGGTGCGTGACTCGCTGTGCGAGCTGCACTTCAGACAGGAGAAAACAGAGCTGGCGGCAGTGTTGGCTTACGAAGCAAAACGTTAGCGGTATTGGCGGGGAAATTTCCCCGCCTCTCCAGAGTGGTTGAGCCTCAACGCACCCTTATCAATGGCCCGCACCCTGCGGGCCATTGCCTTTAGCCCATAAACGCAGGCTGTTTTTTCTCGTACGCTGAGATAGCGTCTTCGTGCTGGAGAGTTAAACCAATGCTGTCGAGACCGTTCAGCATGCAGTGACGGCGGAACGCATCAATGCTGAAGCTGTAGGTCTTATCCCCGGCTTTCACCACTTCCGCTTCCAGATCCACTTCAAACGATATGCCCGGATTTGCCTGCACCAGCGCAAACAGCTCATCGACCTGTTCATCGCTCAGCGTGACCGGCAGCAACTGGTTGTTGAAGCTGTTGCCGTAGAAGATATCCGCGAAGCTCGGGGCTATGACCACTTTAAAGCCGTAGTCCGTGAGCGCCCATGGCGCATGTTCACGGGATGAACCGCAGCCAAAGTTTTCCCGCGCCAGCAAAATGGAGGCGCCTTTGTATTCCGGAAAATTCAGCACGAATTCCGGATTAGGTACTTCGCCCTTATCGTCCAGGAAACGCCAGTCGTTGAACAGGTGTGCACCAAAACCGGTACGCGTTACTTTCTGTAAAAACTGCTTAGGAATGATCGCATCAGTATCGACGTTAGCGGCGTCCAGCGGGACAACCCGGCCTGTATGTTGGGTAAATTTCTCTGCCATGATTGTCTCCTTATTTGAGGCTGCGAATATCGGCGAAATGACCGGTAACTGCTGCAGCGGCGGCCATTGCCGGGCTGACCAGATGGGTGCGCCCACCTCGGCCCTGACGGCCTTCAAAGTTACGGTTGCTGGTGGATGCGCAGCGCTCGCCCGGATTCAGGCGGTCGTTGTTCATCGCCAGACACATGGAGCAGCCAGGCAGACGCCATTCGAAGCCTGCTTCAATGAAGATCTTATCCAGACCTTCTGCCTCCGCCTGCGCCTTCACCGGACCGGAGCCTGGAACCACCAGCGCCTGCACGCCTGGTGCCACTTTGCGGCCTTTGGCAATCTCGGCTGCGGCACGCAAATCTTCGATACGGGAGTTGGTGCAGGAACCGATAAAGACTTTATCAATGGTTACGTCGGTCAACGGAACGCCAGGTTTCAGCCCCATATAGGCCAGCGCTTTTTCCGCACTGGCACGTTCGACCGGATCGGCGAAAGACGCCGGATCGGGGATGCTGTCGTTGACGGAAATCACCTGACCCGGGTTGGTGCCCCAGGTAACCTGCGGCGCAATCTCTTCTGCCTGCAGCGTGACAACGGTATCAAAGCTCGCACCGTCGTCGGTTTTCAGGGTTTTCCAGTATTCGACGGCATCGACATAATTCTGCTCTTTTGGCGCGTGCAGACGGCCCTTGACGTAGTTGAATGTGGTTTCGTCCGGCGCGACCAGACCGGCTTTGGCGCCCATTTCAATGGCCATATTGCACAGGGTCATACGCCCTTCCATGCTCAGCGCCTGAATGGCTTCACCGCAGAACTCAACAACGTGGCCGGTACCGCCCGCGCTGCCGGTTTTGCCGATGATCGCCAGCACGATGTCTTTCGCGGTGATGCCCGGCGCGGCTTTACCTTTTACCTCAATCTTCATGGTTTTGGCGCGACCCTGCTTCAGGGTCTGCGTTGCCAGAACATGTTCCACTTCGGAAGTGCCAATCCCGAACGCCAGCGCGCCAAACGCGCCGTGGGTCGCGGTATGGGAGTCACCGCACACAATGGTCATGCCCGGCAGGGTGATCCCCTGTTCTGGCCCCATCACGTGGACGATGCCCTGATAGGGATGGTTCAGGTCGTACAGCTCAACGCCAAACTCGTTGCAGTTCTTAATCAGCTCCTGCATCTGAATGCGGGCCATCTCACCTGAGGCATTAATGTCTTTGGTCTGTGTGGAAACGTTGTGATCCATCGTCGCGAAGGTTTTACCCGGCTGACGTACCGGGCGCTTGTGCGCGCGCAGGCCGTCAAATGCCTGAGGTGAGGTCACTTCGTGCACCAGGTGGCGGTCAATGTACAGCAGTGGGGTTTCGTTTGGCGCCTCGTAGACAACGTGCGCATCAAACAACTTTTCATATAACGTCTTAGCCATGCTTACACCCCTTCAGCGACATAGCGGGCAATAATGTCGCCCATTTCATCGGTACTGACTGCTGCCGTACCGCGTGCCAAATCACCGGTACGGACGCCTTCTTCTAACGCCCGGTTAATGGCGTTTTCAATTGCGGTTGCTGCATCGCCTGCATCCAGACTGTAGCGCAACAGCAGGGCCAGGGAGAGGATCTGCGCAATCGGGTTGGCAATGTTTTTGCCTGCGATATCCGGTGCGGAGCCGCCCGCAGGCTCGTACAGGCCAAAGCCTTCTTCATTCAGGCTTGCGGATGGCAGCATCCCCATGGAGCCGGTGATCATCGCGCACTCGTCAGAGAGGATATCGCCGAACAGGTTGGAGCACAGCAGCACGTCAAACTGGGACGGATCTTTAATCAGCTGCATGGTCGCGTTGTCGATGTACATGTGCGACAGCTCAACGTCCGGGTACTGCTTAGCGACTTCGCTGACGATTTCGCGCCACAAAATGGAAGACTGCAGCACGTTCGCTTTATCAATAGAGGTCACTTTATGGCGGCGCTTGCGCGCAGACTCAAACGCGATATGGGCAATACGTTCAATTTCGAAACGGTGATACACCTCGGTATCAAACGCTTTTTCATGCTGGCCGCTGCCTTCGCGTCCTTTTGGCTGACCGAAATAGATACCACCGGTCAGTTCACGCACGCACAGAATATCAAAACCGTTGGCGGCAATATCAGCACGCAGCGGGCAGAATTCTTCCAGACCCTGATACAGCTTCGCCGGACGCAGGTTGCTGAAGAGCTTGAAATGTTTACGCAGCGGCAGCAGCGCGCCGCGCTCTGGCTGCTCTGCGGGCGGCAGGTGTTCCCATTTCGGGCCGCCGACGGAACCAAACAGCACGGCATCGGCATTTTCGCAGCCTTCCACGGTCGCTTTCGGCAGTGGCGTACCGTGGTTATCAATCGCAATACCGCCCACGTCGTAGTGGCTGGTGGTAATTTTCATCGCAAAACGCGCGCGAACGGCTTCCAGTACTTTCAGCGCCTGTGCCATCACTTCCGGACCAATACCGTCGCCCGGTAACACAGCAATATGGTAATTCTTCGACATTACACGGTTTCCTTGTTGTTCTCTTTATTCTGAGCTTTGCGTTGCAACTCTTTTTCGACTTCGGCGGCGCGCCAGATGTTGTTCAGAACATGCACCATCGCTTTCGCGGAGGATTCAACGATATCGGTCGCCAGGCCCACGCCGTGGAAGCGTCGGCCGTTGTAATTCACCACGATATCAACCTGACCCAGCGCGTCTTTACCGTGCCCTTTAGCCGTCAGGTCATATTTCACCAGCTCAACGTCGTACTCGGTGACGCGGTTAATCGCCTGGTAGATGGCATCGACGGGGCCGTTACCGTTAGCGGCCTCTGCTTTAATTTCATCACCGCAGGCCAGTTTGACCGAGGCGGTGGCGATGTCGCTGGAGCCGGACTGCACGTTGAAGTAATCCAGCCGGAAGTGCTCAGGCTCTTCCTGCTGCTTGTTAATAAAGGCCAGCGCTTCCAGGTCATAGTCGAACACCTGACCTTTTTTGTCGGCCAGCTTCAGGAATGCGTCGTACAGCTGATCCATGTTGTAATCGCTGTCCTGATAACCCATCTCTTCCATGCGGTGCTTAACCGCTGCACGGCCAGAGCGAGAGGTCAGGTTCAGCTGCACCTGGTTCAGGCCGATGGATTCCGGGGTCATGATTTCGTAGTTTTCACGGTTCTTCAGCACGCCATCCTGGTGAATACCGGAGGAGTGCGCGAAGGCACCGGTGCCGACAATCGCTTTGTTGGCCGGAATCGGCATGTTGCAGATCTGGCTGACGGTCTGGCTGGTGCGCCAGATTTCATTGTGATTAATGCGCGTATTCACATTCATAATGTCTTTGCGCACCTTGATCGCCATGATCACTTCTTCCAGCGAACAGTTACCTGCACGTTCACCGATACCGTTCATCGCGCCTTCTACCTGACGCGCACCGGCGTGAACGGCCGCGATGGCATTCCCCACGGCCAGGCCCAAATCATCATGGGTGTGAACTGAGATAATCGCTTTATCAATATTTGGTACGCGGTCATACAGGCCGGTGATGATGTTGGAGAACTCAAACGGCATGGTGTAGCCGACTGTGTCCGGGATGTTGATGGTTTTTGCGCCCGCATTGATCGCGGCTTCGACGACGCGCGCCAAATCCTCGATTGGCGTACGGCCCGCATCTTCACAGGAGAATTCAACGTCATCCGTATAGTTACGTGCGCGCTTGACCATATACACCGCACGTTCGATAACCTCATCCAGCGTGCTGCGCAATTTGGTTGCGATGTGCATAGGCGAGGTCGCAATAAAGGTGTGGATACGGAAGGCTTCAGCCACTTTCAGCGACTCGGCAGCAACGTCAATGTCTTTCTCTACGCAGCGAGCCAGGCCACATACGCGGCTGTTTTTAATGGTGCGCGCAATGGTTTGTACAGATTCAAAATCACCCGGTGAAGAGACGGGGAAACCCACTTCCATCACGTCGACGCCCATACGTTCGAGAGCCAGCGCAATCTGCAGTTTCTCTTTTACACTCAGGCTCGCCTGTAATGCCTGTTCACCGTCACGTAAAGTGGTATCGAAAATAATGACTTGCTGGCTCATGGGTTAGGTCCTTGTCAGTCTTAGGGCGCCTTGCTACGAGCATAAAAAAACCCGCGCAGTGGCGCGGGTTTTTAGTCTTACTGGTGACGATTCAACGCTGAATTTCGCCCGCCAGTCTACCGCGCACAGTGGATGCGTTTAGTAGTAGTAGACCGGTGAAACGAATGATGCGTGTCATGAATCGTGCTCCGTTAAATTCAATATGCTTTTAGTGGTACTGGATACGACTGTTCATGTCAACCCTTGGTGACAAATTTACACCTGCTGGCACGATCGTACTGATTATTGCATTTAGCTAATTGTGCTGGCTTTCTCGTTTACGACCTCTTTAATTGTCTATTTTTGGACTTGAAATTTATCACCGGAATAATTTCAATATATTTAGTATCAATTGAACATACTTTGTTTGTCATCGCTTCTGGGATTGAAATATGTGTTATTTCATTAATTTATGCGCGTGGTGAATGATTCGGACACGAATGCGTTGGGCGTATTGATAGAAGTTTGTTAACTAATTCAGCGGTGTTGGCGTTAATAGTTTAATGAAACTTAAGTTATTATTAACCTGAGGGGTGATTGTTTATTCATATGAACTATGGTTTCATGCCAATCCTAATGTAATTGATATCAATACACGTTGTTTTTTATCCCTGCGTCAATGAGATGCATCTGTCCTCTATTGATGGGTTTGCCTTTATATTTTCCGAATTTTTAATAATTCTCTTTCGCTGGTCGTATATGCATGGTAAATCATATTTTTCGAACTTATTACAATGCTTTGGCAGAGGGAGTTTAGCGTGACAGTGGAGTCAGAAATGCCATTAAATAATATTAATCAACCTCAGGTTTATGACGGGGTTAAACCTCAGTTACGCACTGTGGATCTCAATCTGTTAACCGTTTTTGACGCGGTAATGCAGGAGCAGAATATCACGCGAGCAGCTCAATCCCTTGGCATGTCTCAACCTGCAGTAAGTAATGCGGTGGCCAGGCTTAAGTTAATGTTTAACGACGAATTATTCGTACGTTACGGGAGAGGGATCCAACCCACTGCCCGCGCATTTCAACTGTTTGGCTCTATTCGTCAGGCGCTGCAACTGGTACAAAATGAACTGCCTGGTTCAGGCTTTGAACCCTTAAGCAGCGAGCGAGTATTCCATTTATGCGTTTGCAGCCCGCTAGACAATTATTTGACCTCAATCATATATAATAAAGTTGAAACAATTGCGCCAAATATTCATCTGGTTTTTAAGTCTTCATTAAATCAGAACACTGAGCACCAGCTTCGTTATCAGGAAACGGAGTTTGTCTTAGGATACGAAGAGTTCCGTCGCCCGGAGTTTTCCTGCGTACCGCTATTTAAAGATGAAATGGTCCTGGTCGCCAGTAAAAAACATCCGAGGATGAATTCTCCGCTGCGTGAAAACGATGTCTATAATGAGCAACATGCCGTTGTCGCCCTCGACAGGTATGCTTCATTTAGCCTGCCGTGGTATGACACTGCGGATAAACAAGCGAGCGTTGCTTATCAGGGCATGGCAATGGTCAGCGTATTAAACGTCGTATCCCAGACGCACCTGGTCGCTATTGCCCCGCGTTGGCTGGCGGAAGAGTTCTCTGAACAGCTTAATCTGCAAATTTTGCCATTACCGCTCAAGCTTAATAGCCGTACTTGTTACCTTTCATGGCATGAAGCAGCTGGCCGGGATAAAGGGCATCAGTGGATGGAAGAGTTGCTTATCAGCGTCTGCCGTCGATAAGCGCGTCAGGATAAATCGCATTAATGCATGCGGTTTATCCTGGTATTTTTAAAGTTTATGATATTTTGTTCTGAATGGTTTTTTTCTGGCCGTTGTCATACCGTCAAAAATAGATGATTTCCTGAATCATCTCAATTTTAAGCGATGATTCATTATCCCAACCTCTGATTACAGATGAATTCACCATAACCTTCCTGACTGGCTCTCTTTTCTGCTCCGGAAGGCCTTTCTCCCGCCTTGTTTGCCAATTGCCTGCCTTATAACGAGCGGTTAAGGTAACGATCACTCTGCATTATATAAGATAGGTTAATCCCTATCGTAAGACGGGGCGGAAATGAATTCTGCTTTCTGTCTATAACAAAAAGCCTGGAGGCAAAGCATGGAGATGTTGTCTGGCGCGGAAATGGTCGTTCGATCGCTGATCGATCAGGGCGTGAAGCAAGTGTTTGGCTACCCGGGAGGCGCAGTCCTCGATATTTATGATGCGCTTCATACGGTAGGCGGCATTGACCATGTTCTGGTTCGTCACGAGCAGGCGGCAGTACATATGGCTGACGGGCTGGCCCGTGCGACGGGTGAAGTGGGCGTGGTATTAGTCACGTCTGGGCCTGGTGCGACCAACGCCATTACCGGTATCGCGACAGCGTATATGGACTCCATCCCGCTGGTCATTCTTTCCGGTCAGGTTGCGACCTCCTTGATTGGCTACGATGCTTTTCAGGAATGCGACATGGTGGGGATTTCACGCCCCGTGGTGAAGCACAGCTTCCTGGTTAAGCAAACCGAAGACATTCCCGGCGTGTTGAAAAAAGCCTTCTGGCTGGCAGCAAGCGGGCGTCCAGGCCCGGTAGTGGTCGATCTGCCAAAAGATATTCTGAACCCGGCGAATAAGCTGCCTTATGTCTGGCCGGAATCGGTGAGCATGCGCTCCTACAACCCAACGACGCAAGGGCACAAAGGCCAAATTAAGCGCGCGCTGCAGACGCTTGTGGCAGCGAAAAAACCGGTGGTCTATGTGGGTGGGGGGGCCGTTAACTCCGCCTGTGAAACGCAACTGCGTGAGCTGATTGAAAAGCTAAATCTTCCTGTCGCATCGTCGCTCATGGGGCTGGGGGCTTTCCCGGCAACGCACCGTCAGGCGTTGGGGATGCTGGGTATGCATGGCACCTATGAAGCCAACATGACGATGCATAACTCGGATGTGATCTTTGCTGTTGGCGTTCGGTTTGACGATCGCACCACCAATAACCTGGCGAAATACTGTCCGAATGCGACCGTGTTGCACATTGATATCGATCCCACCTCTATTTCGAAAACGGTCCCGGCAGATGTGCCTATTGTCGGGGATGCGCGTCAGGTCCTTGAGCAAATGCTGGATCTGCTGGCGCAGGAAACGGTCTCTCAGCCGTTGGATGAGATCCGCGACTGGTGGCAGCAGATCGAACAATGGCGTGGGCGTCAGTGTCTGAAGTACGACACGCAAAGTGAGCAAATTAAGCCGCAGGCGGTGATCGAAACGATCTGGCGTCTGACCAAAGGCGAGGCGTATGTGACGTCTGACGTCGGCCAGCATCAGATGTTTGCTGCACTCTATTATCCGTTTGATAAGCCGCGCCACTGGATCAACTCCGGGGGCTTAGGCACGATGGGCTTCGGTCTGCCAGCCGCGCTGGGAGTGAAGCTGGCGCTGCCAGATGAAACCGTGGTCTGTGTGACCGGTGATGGCAGCATTCAGATGAATATTCAGGAGCTGTCTACTGCGCTGCAATATGAGTTGCCGGTCCTGGTGCTGAACCTGAACAACGGCTATCTCGGCATGGTGAAGCAGTGGCAGGATATGATCTATTCCGGCCGCCACTCTCAATCCTATATGAAATCGCTTCCGGACTTTGTCCGTCTGGCGGAAGCCTATGGGCATATTGGCATGCGAGTGACCGATCCGGCCGAGCTGGAAACGAAACTCGGTGAAGCGCTTGAGCACGTGAAAAACAACCGCCTCGTGTTCATGGATGTCATTGTGGATGGCACCGAACACGTTTACCCGATGCATATTCGCGGTGGTGGTATGGACGAAATGTGGTTAAGTAAAACGGAGAGAACCTGATATGCGCCGGATATTATCTGTATTACTGGAAAACGAGTCTGGCGCACTGTCACGCGTCATCGGGCTATTCGCTCAGCGCGGTTACAACATCGAAAGTTTGACCGTTGCGCCGACGGACGATCCCACGCTGTCGCGCATGACGATCCAGACCGTCGGCGACGCCAAGGTGCTTGAGCAGATTGAGAAACAGCTACATAAGCTGGTTGATGTGCTGCGCGTGAGTGAGCTGGGGCAGGGCGCTTATGTTGAGCGTGAGGTGATGCTGGTAAAAATTCAGGCCAGCGGCTACGGACGTGAAGAGGTCAAACGCAATACGGATATTTTCCGTGGGCAGATTATTGACGTCACGCCTTCTATTTATACGGTTCAGCTGGCGGGGACGAGTGATAAGCTGGATGCCTTCCTGGCCTCCGTGCGGGATGTGGCAAAAATTGTAGAAGTTGCGCGCTCTGGCGTGGTTGGCCTTTCGCGCGGCGATAAAATCATGCGTTAGCTATCAAAAAGGTTCGCCTCTTTCTGCCCGGTCACCAAAGCCGGGCTTTTTTTTGTGTAATCAGCCGACAACGCAGATAAAAGCGGTTGCCGCGAAGGCTTTTCTGCGTTTAGATGTTAAAAGATTTAACCATAACCTTGACAGGGCCATGGACTCTTTTCTTTTTTTAAGGGGCAATTGTGAAACTGGATGAAATCGCCCGGTTAGCCGGCGTGTCACGAACTACGGCCAGCTATGTGATTAACGGTAAGGCAAAGCAGTATCGTGTCAGCGATAAGACCGTTGAAAAAGTCATGGCGGTGGTTCGTGAGCATAACTACCATCCGAATGCTGTCGCAGCCGGTCTCCGCGCTGGACGCACCCGCTCGATTGGTCTGGTGATCCCAGACCTGGAAAACACCAGCTACACCCGTATCGCCAACTATCTCGAACGTCAGGCACGCCAGCGTGGCTATCAATTACTGATTGCCTGTTCTGAAGACCAGCCCGACAACGAGATGCGCTGTATTGAGCATCTGCTCCAGCGCCAGGTGGATGCCATCATCGTTTCAACCTCATTACCGCCAGAGCATCCTTTTTACCAGCGCTGGGCAAACGACCCGTTCCCGATTGTCGCACTCGACCGTGCCCTTGACCGGGAGCATTTCACCAGCGTCGTCGGCGCCGATCAGGATGATGCGGAAATGCTGGCGGCCGAGCTAAGAACCTTCCCGGCCGAAACCGTGCTGTATCTTGGCGCGCTGCCAGAGCTTTCGGTGAGCTTCCTGCGTGAGCAAGGTTTCAGGACTGCCTGGAAAGAGGATCCGCGCGAGGTTCACTATCTCTATGCCAACAGCTATGAACGCGAAGCCGCCGCACAATTGTTCGAAAAATGGCTCGAAACGCATCCGATGCCTCAGGCGTTGTTCACGACCTCATTTGCGCTGCTGCAAGGGGTGATGGATGTGACGCTGCGTCGTGACGGGAAGTTGCCATCGGATCTGGCCATCGCAACGTTTGGTGATAACGAACTGCTCGATTTCCTGCAGTGCCCGGTACTGGCCGTGGCTCAGCGCCACCGCGACGTGGCTGAACGCGTGCTGGAGATTGTGCTGGCGAGCCTGGATGAGCCCCGCAAACCAAAGCCTGGCCTTACCCGCATCAAACGTAATCTTTATCGTCGTGGCATTTTAAGCCGTCATTAATCATTTCCTGGGGGCGTAAAAACAGCCCCCTTTCACAGAATTAATGGTTACCTTAATTCCCGCATTAAAATTAGGATAATTCCTTAGGAATCATAGCCTGCTATTATTCTTAATTCGTTTGAGCGTTTAAATTGCCTTAAAAGAATACTGATACGTTTTTAAAAGGCTAATTTTGTATTGTTTTGTTACAAACCTGCTTCGGGTGATGAATATTCAAACGTTTTTTCTCTCTCCCTTCTGGCTAGCCTGCCCGCCGTTGAACGCTCACGTTGCCGCGATGAATCTGGCGCTGTTATCCCCTGGCAATATGTCTTAAAATGCTGCCCGCGTCGCAAACTGACACTTTATATTTCCTTGCGATGATATTGAGTGAGCTTTAACGCTAGTGTGCATATTCGGTTTTTTTCTTACAAATATTCATAACGTTAATTTTGCCTCGCCAGTTGTGCAGTTATTAACCAGGTCTGTTTATCTCTGTAAATAGAGGGCTTTCGGGTCCGTATAGAGAGAGTCCTGGCTTGACAAGCTTTTCCATCGCTCCGTAAACTCCTTTAGGTGGGAATTTGTGGGTTAAAGTGGTGAGGAGGGGTGAGGCTGGCATGTTCCGTGGAGCTACGTTAGTCAATCTCGACAGCAAAGGGCGCTTATCGGTACCAACCCGATACCGCGACCAGCTGATTGAGAACGCTTCAGGTCAAATGGTTTGCACCATTGACATCAACTCCCCCTGCCTGCTGCTTTACCCTTTACCCGAATGGGAAATTATTGAGCAAAAGCTGTCGCGACTGTCGAGCATGAATCCGCAAGAGCGCCGCGTACAGCGGTTGTTATTGGGACATGCCAGTGAGTGTCAGATGGACAACGCAGGACGACTACTGATTGCGCCTGTGTTGCGGCAACATGCGGGTCTGACAAAAGAAGTGATGCTGGTCGGGCAGTTCAATAAGTTTGAACTGTGGGACGAAACGACCTGGTATCAACAGGTCAAGGAAGATATCGACGCTGAGCAGTCCGATTCTGCAACATTGTCGGAACGGCTGCAGGACTTGTCTCTATAAATATGATGGAAAATTATAAACATACAACGGTGTTGCTGGATGAGGCCGTTAACGGTCTGAATATTCGTCCAGACGGCATCTACATTGATGGCACTTTTGGTCGCGGTGGCCACTCGCGTCTGATCCTCTCCCAACTGGGAGCGGAAGGACGTCTGCTGGCAATCGATCGCGATCCGCAGGCGATTGCCGTTGCGCAAACCATCGATGACCCACGCTTTTCCATCGTGCATGGACCTTTTTCTGCGCTGGCGGATTACGTAGCTGAGCGCGGTCTGACGGGTAAGATCGACGGAATTCTTCTCGATCTTGGCGTCTCTTCACCTCAGCTTGATGATGCAGAGCGCGGATTCTCCTTCATGCGTGACGGTCCACTGGACATGCGCATGGATCCGACGCGTGGCCAGTCTGCCGCAGAGTGGTTACAAACTGCTGACGAAGCGGATATCGCCTGGGTCATCAAAACCTTCGGTGAAGAGCGTTTTGGTAAACGTATCGCGCGCGCCATCGTTGAACGAAACCGCATTGAGCCGATGACGCGTACCAAAGAGTTGGCCGAGGTGATTGCAGCTGCAACACCGGTGAAGGATAAGCACAAACATCCCGCGACCCGTACCTTCCAGGCGGTTCGTATCTGGGTAAACAGTGAACTGGAGGAAATAGAGCTGGCGCTAAAAAACTCGCTCGACGTGCTGGCCCCGGGTGGGCGGTTATCCATCATCAGCTTCCATTCGCTGGAAGACCGCATTGTGAAGCGCTTTATGCGTGAACAGAGCCGCGGTCCTCAGGTGCCAGCGGGGCTGCCGATGACGGAAGAACAACTCAGGAAGCTGGGTGGCCGTCAGTTGCGAGCATTAGGCAAGTTGATGCCGGGCGAAGAAGAGGTGGCAGAGAATCCACGTGCCCGTAGTTCAGTGCTGCGAGTTGCAGAGAGGACGAACGCATGATCGGCAGAGTGACAGAGACCCTAAGCAAAGTTAAGGGATCGTTAGGAAGCAACGAGCGCCATGCCTTGCCTGGCGTGATCGGCGACGATCTTTTGCGGTTTGGGAAGCTGCCACTCTGCTTGTTCATTTGCATCATTGTGACGGCCGTAACGGTGGTGACAACAGCCCACCATACACGTTTATTGACTGCGCAACGCGAGCAGCTGGTGCTGGAACGCGATGCGCTGGATATTGAATGGCGAAATCTGATCCTTGAAGAAAACGCGCTCGGCGATCACAGCCGGGTTGAACGGATCGCAACGGAAAAGCTGCAGCTGCAGCATGTTGATCCATCGCAGGAAAATATCGTAGTACAAAAATAAGGGAAAACGCGACGCATGAAAGCAGCGGCAAAAACGCTAAAACCAAAACGTCAGGAAGAACAGGCCAACTTTGTCAGTTGGCGTTTTGCGTTGCTTTGCGGCTGCATTTTACTGGCGCTGGGTTTCCTGCTGGGACGCGTGGCGTGGTTGCAAATCATCGCCCCTGACATGCTGGTGCGCCAGGGTGATATGCGCTCTCTTCGCGTGCAGGAAGTGTCGACGTCTCGCGGGATGATCACCGACCGTTCTGGCCGCCCTCTGGCGGTGAGCGTCCCGGTGAAGGCAATCTGGGCCGATCCGAAAGAGCTGCATGATGCTGGTGGGATCACGCTTGATAACCGCTGGAAGGCCCTTGCGGACGCGCTGAAGATGCCGCTGGACCAGTTAGCTTCACGTGTGAATACGAACCCGAGAGGGCGCTTTATCTATCTGGCGCGTCAGGTGAACCCTGACATGGCGGATTACATCAAAAAATTGAAGCTGCCGGGGATCCATCTGCGTGAAGAATCCCGCCGGTACTATCCATCCGGCGAAGTGACTGCTCACCTCATTGGCTTCACTAACGTTGATAGCCAGGGGATTGAAGGCGTTGAAAAAAGCTTTGATAAATGGCTCACCGGTCAGCCCGGCGAGCGCATTGTACGCAAAGACCGCTATGGTCGCGTGATCGAGGATATTTCCTCAACCGACAGCCAGGCCGCACACAACCTTGCACTGAGTATCGATGAGCGGCTACAGGCGCTGGTTTACCGCGAGCTGAATAATGCCGTGGCCTTTAACAAAGCGGAATCGGGCAGTGCCGTGTTAGTTGATGTCAGCACGGGTGAAGTGCTGGCGATGGCCAATAGCCCGTCCTACAACCCTAACAATCTTACCGGTACGCAGAAGGATGTTATGCGTAACCGTACCATCACCGACGTGTTCGAACCGGGTTCAACCGTTAAGCCGATGGTGGTCATGACGGCACTTCAGCGCGGTATCGTCAATGAAAACACCGTACTGAATACCATTCCTTACCGCATTAACGGTCACGAAATCAAAGACGTGGCGCGCTACAGCGAATTGACCCTGACCGGGGTGTTACAGAAGTCGAGTAACGTCGGTGTTTCAAAGCTGGCGTTAGCGATGCCGTCCTCAGCGTTAGTAGAGACTTACTCACGTTTTGGGCTTGGAAAGGCGACCAATTTGGGGTTGGTCGGAGAACGCAGTGGCTTATATCCTCAAAAACAACGGTGGTCTGACATAGAGAGGGCCACCTTCTCTTTCGGCTACGGGCTAATGGTGACACCGTTACAGTTAGCGCGAGTCTACGCAACGATCGGCAGCTATGGTGTTTATCGCCCGCTGTCGATTACCAAAGTTGATCCACCGGTTCCCGGTGAGCGTATTTTCCCGGAATCGACCGTCCGTACTGTTGTTCATATGATGGAAAGCGTGGCGCTGCCCGGCGGCGGTGGCGTGAAGGCGGCGATTAAAGGCTACCGCATCGCCATTAAAACCGGTACAGCGAAAAAAGTGGGGCCAGACGGCCGCTACATTAACAAATACATTGCCTATACCGCAGGCGTAGCGCCTGCAAGCAATCCGCGTTTTGCGCTGGTGGTCGTCATTAACGATCCACAGGCGGGTAAATACTACGGCGGCGCCGTCTCCGCGCCTGTGTTCGGGGCCATCATGGGCGGCGTATTGCGCACCATGAACATTGAACCGGATGCGCTGGCGACGGGCGACAAAAGTGAATTTGTAATTAATCAAGGCGAGGGTACAGGTGGCAGATCGTAATTTGCGCGACCTTCTCGCTCCGTGGGTGCCAAATGCACCGGAGCGAGCACTGCGAGAGATGGTACTGGACAGCCGTGTGGCTGCTTCCGGCGATCTTTTTGTGGCGGTGGTCGGTCATCAGGCGGACGGGCGTCGTTATATCCCGCAGGCGATTGCGCAAGGTGTTGCTGCCATTATTGCTGAGGCCAAAGATGAGACAACCGACGGTGAAATCCGTGAAATGCACGGTGTGCCGGTTATCTATCTCAGCCAGTTAAATGAGCGTATCTCTGCGCTGGCAGGACGTTTCTATCACGAACCTTCCGACCAGTTACGTCTGGTTGGCGTGACGGGCACCAACGGTAAAACCACCACCACGCAGCTGATGGCGCAATGGGCGCAACTGCTGGGTGAAACCGGTGCCGTCATGGGGACCGTGGGTAATGGCCTGCTGGGTAAAGTGAGCCCGACGGAAAATACCACTGGTTCAGCAGTTGACGTACAGCATGTGCTTGCCGGGCTGGCAGGGCAGGGTGCGACCTTTGCTGCGATGGAAGTCTCTTCACACGGTCTGGTACAGCACCGCGTGGCCGCGCTGAAATTTGCGGCTTCGGTGTTTACCAACCTGAGCCGCGATCATCTTGATTACCACGGTGATATGGAGCACTACGAAGCCGCGAAATGGCTGCTCTATTCCACCCACCATCACGGTCAGGCCATCATCAATGCCGACGATGAAGTCGGTCGCCGCTGGCTGGCGAAGCTGCCGGATGCGGTTGCGGTGTCGATGGAAGACCATATCAATCCGAACTGCCACGGCCGCTGGCTGAAGGCCGTTGAGGTAAATTACCACGACAGCGGGGCGACAATCCGCTTTGCCTCTTCCTGGGGTGAAGGCGAAATTGAAAGCCGCCTGATGGGTGCGTTTAACGTCAGCAACCTGCTGCTGGCGCTGGCGACACTGCTGGCGCTGGGCTATCCAATGGCCGACCTGCTGAAAACCGCTGAGCGACTGCAGCCTGTTTGCGGGCGTATGGAAGTGTTCAGCGCGCCGGGTAAACCGACGGTTGTGGTCGACTACGCCCACACGCCGGATGCGTTGGAAAAAGCGCTGGAAGCGGCTCGCCTGCACTGTGCCGGTAAGCTCTGGTGCGTGTTTGGCTGCGGTGGCGATCGCGACAAGGGCAAACGCCCGCTGATGGGCGCTATTGCCGAGCAGTTTGCGGATATTCCGGTAGTGACCGATGACAACCCGCGTACCGAAGAGCCGCGCGCCATCATTAACGACATTCTGGCGGGCATGCTGGATGCGGGTCGTGCTCGCGTGGTGGAAGGCCGCGCGGAAGCGGTGACCAACGCCATCATGCAGGCTAAGGAAAACGACGTGGTTCTGCTGGCCGGGAAAGGCCATGAAGATTATCAGATTGTTGGCAATCGTCGTCTGGATTACTCGGACCGTGTAACGGCAGCTCGTCTGCTGGGAGTCGTGGCATGATTAGCCTCACGCTAAGCCAGGCCGCTGCGGTACTGCACGGCGAATTGCTGGGTCAGGATCTGACCATTGACGCTGTGACCACGGATACCCGCAAAGTGACCGCGGGTTGTCTGTTTGTGGCGCTGAAAGGCGAGCGTTTTGATGCGCATGATTTTGCACAGCAGGCCAAAGAGCACGGCGCAGGTGCGCTGCTGGTCAGCCGCAGGCTGGATATCGATTTGCCGCAGCTGGTGGTGAACGATACCCGTTTGGCATTCGGTGAACTGGCGGCATGGGTCCGTCAGCAGGTTCCGACTCGCGTTGTCGCGCTGACGGGGTCGTCCGGAAAAACGTCCGTAAAAGAGATGACGGCGGCGATTCTCGGCCAGTGCGGAAACACACTTTATACTGCGGGCAACCTAAATAATGACATCGGCGTGCCGATGACATTACTCCGCCTGACCAAAGAACATGAATTTGCGGTGATCGAGTTAGGGGCAAACCACCAGGGCGAAATCGCCTGGACTGTTAGCCTGACTCGTCCGGAGGCGGCGCTGGTGAATAACCTGGCCGCCGCGCATCTGGAAGGTTTCGGGTCGCTGGAAGGCGTGGCGAAAGCCAAAGGCGAGATCTACACCGGCCTGCCGGTTGACGGTATTGCCATTATGAATGCCGACAACAATGACTGGCTGAACTGGCAAAGCATTATTGGTTCCCGTAAGACCTGGCGCTTCTCACCGAATGCCGCCAACAGTGACTTTACGGCGACCAATATCCATGTAACGTCCCATGGCACGGAGTTCACCCTCAACACCCCAACGGGTGGCGTGGATGTGCTGCTGCCGCTGCCGGGTCGTCATAACATCGCCAATGCGCTTGCGGCGGCAGCGTTGTCGACGGCGGTGGGCGCGTCGCATAATGCGATCAAAGCTGGGCTGGCGAATCTGAAAGCCGTGCCGGGGCGTCTGTTCCCGATTCAGCTTGCGGAAAACAAACTGCTGCTGGATGACTCCTACAACGCGAACGTTGGCTCGATGACGGCGGCGGTACAGGTGTTGTCAGAAATGCCGGGCTACCGCGTGATGGTGGTCGGCGATATGGCCGAGCTTGGCGATGAAAGCGAAGCCTGTCATACCCAGGTCGGTGACGCGGCGAAAGCGGCGGGCATTGATTGCGTGCTGAGCGCAGGAAAACTGAGCCAGGCAATTAGCCATGCCAGCGGCGTCGGTGAACACTTTGCCGAAAAAGCGGCGCTGATTGAGCGCCTTAAAGTATTAATTACAGAAAAACAAATTGTGACAGTGTTAGTGAAAGGTTCACGTAGTGCCGCCATGGAAGAGGTTGTGCACGCATTACAGGAGAACGGGACATGTTAGTTTGGCTGGCCGAACATTTGGTCAAATATTACTCAGGCTTTAACGTCTTTTCTTATCTGACGTTTCGCGCCATTGTCAGCCTGCTGACTGCGCTGTTCATCTCGCTGTGGATGGGCCCGCGCATGATTGCCCGTCTGCAAAAGCTCTCTTTCGGCCAGGTTGTGCGTAACGACGGTCCGGAATCGCACTTCAGCAAACGCGGCACGCCGACCATGGGCGGGATCATGATCCTGACCGCCATCGTTGTTTCCGTGCTGCTGTGGGCGTATCCCTCCAACCCGTACGTCTGGTGTGTACTGACGGTTCTGGTGGGTTACGGGATCATTGGCTTCGTCGATGACTATCGCAAAGTGGTACGCAAAGACACCAAGGGACTGATCGCCCGCTGGAAGTATTTCTGGATGTCGGTCATCGCGCTGGGCGTGGCCTTTGCGCTGTATCTGGCAGGCAAAGACACGCCAGCTACCGAGCTGGTCGTGCCGTTCTTTAAAGACGTGATGCCGCAGTTGGGGCTGTTCTATATCCTGCTTGCGTACTTCGTGATTGTCGGCACCGGTAACGCGGTGAACCTGACTGATGGTCTGGATGGCCTGGCGATTATGCCGACCGTCTTCGTCGCGGGCGGTTTTGCGCTGGTGGCCTGGGCGACCGGTAACATGAACTTTGCCAACTATCTGCATATCCCTTACCTGCGCCACGCGGGTGAGCTGGTGATCGTCTGTACGGCGATTGTCGGCGCGGGGCTGGGCTTCCTGTGGTTTAACACCTATCCGGCGCAGGTCTTCATGGGTGACGTCGGTTCACTGGCGCTGGGTGGCGCGTTAGGCATTATTGCCGTGCTGCTGCGCCAGGAGTTCCTGCTGGTGATCATGGGTGGCGTGTTTGTGGTTGAAACCCTGTCGGTAATTTTGCAGGTCGGGTCCTTCAAGCTGCGCGGCCAGCGCATCTTCCGTATGGCGCCGATTCACCACCACTATGAACTGAAAGGCTGGCCGGAACCGCGCGTGATTGTGCGCTTCTGGATTATTTCGCTGATGCTGGTGCTGATTGGCCTGGCAACGCTGAAGGTACGTTAATCATGGCAGATTACCAGGGTAAAAAAGTCGTTATCATCGGGTTGGGCCTCACGGGCCTTTCCTGCGTGGACTTTTTCCTTGCGCGCGGCGTCACGCCACGCGTGATGGATACGCGTGTCTCTCCGCCGGGTCTGGACAAACTGCCGGAACAGGTTGAACGCCACCTTGGTGGTCTGAATGATGACTGGCTGCTGGCCGCCGATCTGATTGTTGCCAGCCCGGGTATGGCGCTGGCGCACCCATCACTCAGCGCCGCATCTGATGTGGGCGTAGAGATTGTCGGGGACATCGAACTGTTCTGCCGCGAAGCACAGGCTCCGATTATCGCCATTACCGGCTCAAATGGTAAAAGCACGGTCACTACGCTTGTCGGCGAGATGGCAAAAGCGGCGGGTAAGAACGTCGGTGTTGGCGGCAATATTGGCCTGCCAGCCCTGATGCTGCTGGATAAAGGCTGTGAACTGTACGTACTGGAACTTTCCAGCTTCCAGCTTGAAACCACCTCCAGCCTGCACGCGGCTGCCGCGACGATCCTCAACGTGACTGAAGATCATATGGACCGGTATCCCTTTGGTCTGCAGCAGTACCGCGCGGCTAAGCTGCGCGTTTATGAAAATGCGAAAGTCTGCGTGGTTAATGCCGACGACGCGCTGACCATGCCGGTGCGCGGTGCAGATGACCGCTGCATCAGCTTTGGGATCACCATGGGTGATTACCACCTGAACCGTCAGCAGGGTGAAACCTGGCTGCGCGTGAAGGGTGAAAAAGTGCTGAACGTGAAAGAGATGACGCTTTGCGGTCAGCATAACTACACCAACGCGCTGGCAGCACTGGCGCTGGCGGATGCCGTTGGCCTGCCTCGCTCTTCCAGCCTGAAAGCATTGACCACATTTACCGGTCTGGCGCACCGCTTCCAGTTAGCGCTGGAACATAACGGCGTGCGCTGGATTAACGACTCCAAAGCCACCAACGTGGGAAGCACGGAGGCCGCGCTGAACGGTCTTCACGTTGAGGGTACGCTGCATTTGCTGCTGGGTGGTGATGGAAAATCTGCAGATTTCTCCTCGCTGAAACAGTATCTCTCCGGAGATAACATCCGCCTGTACTGCTTTGGTCGTGACGGCAGCGAGTTGGCTGAACTGCGCCCGGAGATCGCCGAGCAAACTGAGACCATGGAACAGGCGCTGCGCCTGATCGCGCCGCGCGTGAAGCCAGGCGACATGGTGCTGCTCTCTCCGGCTTGCGCCAGCCTCGATCAATTCAAGAATTTCGAACAGCGTGGTGATGTCTTTACCCGCCTGGCGAAGGAGTTAGGCTGATGCGTTTATCTCTCCCTCGCCTGAAAATGCCGCGCCTGCCAGGATTTGGAATTCTGGTGTGGCTGTTTGCGGCACTGAAAGGCTGGGTGATGGCTTCCCGGGACAAGGATTCCGATAGCCTGATCATGTATGACCGCATGCTCTTCTGGCTTACGCTGGGGCTGGCGGCGATCGGCTTTATCATGGTGACCTCGGCCTCCATGCCGGTCGGGCAGCGTCTGGCTAACGATCCCTTCCTGTTTGCCAAGCGTGACGGGCTGTACATCATTCTGGCGTTCTGCCTGGCGCTGGTGACCTTACGTCTGCCGATGTCGTTCTGGCAGCGGCACAGTACAGCCATGTTGATTGCGTCTATTATCATGCTGCTGATCGTACTGGTTGTCGGGAGCTCCGTTAACGGGGCATCGCGCTGGATCGCCTTTGGTCCACTGCGTATTCAGCCTGCGGAATTTACCAAGCTGTCCCTGTTCTGCTACCTGGCGAACTACCTGGTGCGTAAGGTTGATGAGGTTCGTAATAACCTTCGCGGCTTCTTAAAGCCGATGGGCGTGATTCTGGTGCTGGCGATCCTACTGCTGGCACAGCCTGACCTTGGTACCGTGGTGGTACTGTTTGTCACCACGCTGGCGATGCTGTTCCTGGCGGGTGCAAAGCTGTGGCAGTTCATCGCCATTATCGGGATGGGGATTTCGGCGGTTGTGCTGCTGATCCTCGCCGAGCCTTACCGTATCCGCCGCGTGACCTCGTTCTGGAACCCGTGGGAAGACCCGTTCGGCAGCGGTTATCAGCTGACGCAGTCGCTGATGGCGTTTGGCCGCGGTGAAGTCTGGGGGCAAGGCCTGGGCAACTCGGTGCAAAAACTGGAGTATTTGCCGGAGGCACACACCGACTTCATCTTCTCCATTATTGGGGAAGAACTGGGTTATATCGGTGTGGTATTAGCGCTATTAATGGTATTCTTCGTCGCTTTCCGCGCCATGTCGATTGGCCGAAAAGCGCTGGAGATCGATCACCGCTTCTCAGGTTTCTTAGCCTGTTCAATTGGTATCTGGTTTAGCTTCCAGGCATTGGTTAACGTCGGGGCCGCAGCGGGTATGCTGCCGACTAAGGGCCTGACGTTGCCGCTGATCAGTTATGGTGGTTCGAGTCTGTTGATCATGTCGACGGCCATCATGTTTTTGTTGCGCATAGATTATGAGACGCGTCTGGAGAAAGCCCAGGCGTTTACACGAGGTTCACGATGAATCAACCGAAGCGGTTAATGGTGATGGCAGGCGGTACCGGCGGACACGTGTTCCCGGGGCTGGCGGTTGCGCACCATTTAATGGATCAGGGCTGGCAGGTACGCTGGCTGGGAACCGCAGACCGCATGGAGGCCGATCTGGTACCGAAGCACGGTATTGAGATCGACTTTATTCGTATTTCTGGCCTGCGAGGCAAAGGCCTCAAGGCAATGCTGCTGGCACCGGTGCGTATTTTTAACGCCTGGCGTCAGGCCCGCACCATCATGAAGCAGTTTAAGCCTGATGTGGTGCTGGGAATGGGCGGGTACGTGTCCGGTCCTGGTGGGCTGGCGGCGTGGTCCCTGGGCATCCCTGTTGTGCTGCATGAGCAGAACGGTATCGCCGGGCTGACCAACAAGTGGCTGGCGAAAATTGCCACTAAAGTGATGCAGGCATTCCCCGGTGCGTTCCCGAAAGCAGACGTCGTCGGAAACCCGGTGCGCGTCGATGTGCTGGCGCTGCCGCTGCCTGACGCTCGCCTGAATGGTCGTGAAGGTCCGGTACGCGTGCTGGTCGTCGGTGGTTCTCAGGGGGCACGCATCCTGAACCAGACGATGCCGCAGGTGGCCGCAAAGCTGGGCGATGCCGTGACCATCTGGCATCAGAGCGGTAAAGGTGCTCAGCAGACCGTTGAGCAGGCTTACGCCGAAGCGGGGCAGCCGCAGCACAAGGTAACGGAATTTATTGACGATATGGCCGCAGCCTATGCCTGGGCCGATGTCGTGGTCTGTCGTTCTGGCGCATTAACGGTGAGCGAAATCGCTGCCGCGGGTCTGCCAGCGCTGTTTGTGCCGTTCCAGCACAAAGACCGACAGCAGTACTGGAATGCGCTGCCGCTAGAGAAAGCCGGTGCCGCGAAGATTTTTGAGCAGCCACAATTTACCGCCGATGCGGTCGCCACCACTCTGGCGGGCTGGAACAGAGACGCATTGCTGGAAATGGCACAGCGCGCGCGCGCGGCAGCTATCCCGGATGCAACGGAACGAGTGGCAAAAGAAGTGAGCCTGGCAGCCCAGGCTTAACCCTCGCAGCGCGTGAAGCGCGGCACGAATTTTTAAGTAGTCGATGGCGTTTAGAGAATGAATACACAACAACTGGCAAAACTGCGTTCTATCGTGCCCGAGATGCGTCGCGTCCGGCACATTCACTTTGTTGGCATCGGTGGTGCTGGCATGGGCGGTATTGCCGAAGTGTTAGCTAACGAAGGTTATCAGATCAGCGGGTCTGACCTGGCGCCAAACCCTGTAACGCAGCAGCTGGCGTCGCTTGGGGCGACTATCTATTTCAACCATCGCCCGGAAAACGTGCGCGATGCGAGCGTGGTGGTGGTGTCGAGCGCCATCTCCTCTGACAACCCGGAAATCGTTGCGGCACATGAAGCGCGTATTCCGGTGATCCGCCGCGCTGAGATGCTGGCGGAACTGATGCGTTTTCGTCACGGTATCGCCGTTGCGGGCACGCACGGTAAAACCACAACCACGGCGATGGTATCCAGCATTTATGCAGAAGCGGGTCTGGACCCGACGTTCGTTAACGGTGGTCTGGTGAAAGCGGCAGGCGTCCATGCGCGTCTGGGCCACAGCCGTTACCTGATTGCGGAAGCGGATGAGAGCGATGCGTCGTTCCTGCATCTGCAGCCGATGGTGGCGATTGTCACCAATATCGAAGCTGACCATATGGATACTTACCAGGGTGACTTCGAAAATTTAAAGCAGACGTTTATTAACTTCCTGCACAACCTGCCGTTCTATGGCCGCGCGGTAATGTGCGTAGACGATCCGGTGATCCGCGAGCTGCTGCCGCGCGTCGGGCGTCAAATCACCACTTATGGCTTCAGCGAAGATGCTGATGTTCGTGTTGAAGAGTACAAACAGATTGGTGCGCAGGGGCATTTCACCCTTGCACGTCAGGACAAAGAATTGCTGCACGTGACGTTGAATGCGCCAGGTCGCCATAATGCCCTGAATGCGGCGGCGGCGGTTGCGGTAGCGACGGAAGAAGGCATTGATGATGATGCGATCCTGCGCGCGCTGGAAAGCTTCCAGGGTACAGGCCGTCGCTTCGACTTCCTTGGTGAATTCCCGCTGGACGCAGTGAACGGTAAATCGGGTACCGCGATGCTGGTGGACGATTACGGTCACCACCCAACGGAAGTGGACGCCACGATCAAAGCGGCTCGTGCGGGTTGGCCGGACAAAAATCTGGTGATGATTTTCCAGCCCCACCGCTACACCCGTACCCGCGATCTGTACGACGATTTCGCCAATGTGCTGTCGCAGGTCGATACGCTGCTGATGCTGGATGTTTATTCTGCGGGTGAAACAGCGATTCCGGGCGCGGACAGCCGTTCGTTATGTCGAACCATTCGCGCACGCGGTAAAGTGGACCCTATTCTGGTTTCGGACCCGGCTCAGGCAGCAGAAATTCTCGCGCCAGTGCTGACGGGTAACGATTTGATTCTGATTCAGGGGGCGGGAAATATCGGCAAAATCGCCCGTACCTTAGCCGAAATCAAACTGAAGCCGCAAACTCCGGAGGACGAGCATCATGGCTGATAAGATTGCTGTCCTGTTTGGCGGCACCTCCGCCGAGCGCGAAGTGTCCCTGAATTCAGGCGCTGCCGTTCTGGCGGGCCTGCGTGAAGGTGGCGTTGATGCGCATCCGGTCGATCCGAAAGAGATTGATGTGACCCAACTGAAAGCAATGGGCTTTGATAAAGTTTTCATTGCGCTGCACGGCCGTGGCGGTGAAGACGGTACATTGCAAGGGCTGCTGGAGTTAATCGGCCTGCCGTATACCGGCAGCGGCGTGATGGCGTCTGCCATCTCCATGGATAAACTGCGCAGCAAACTGCTGTGGCAGGGCGCGGGTCTCCCCGTTGCGCCATGGGTTGCTCTGACTCGTACTGCATTTGAATTGGGCCTGTCGGACAGCGTTAATACACGCATTGCCGCGCTGGGCTTACCGGTTATTGTTAAGCCGAGCCGTGAAGGGTCGAGCGTGGGGATGTCTAAAGTCGATAAAGCTGAGGATTTATCTGCCGCTTTAACATTGGCATTTCAACATGATGAAGAAGTTCTGATTGAAAAATGGCTCAGCGGGCCGGAATTTACTGTCGCGATGCTTGGCGAAGAAATTTTACCGTCAATTCGTATCCAACCTGCCGGAGTCTTCTATGATTATGAGGCGAAGTATCTCTCTGATGAGACGCAATATTTCTGTCCAAGTGGTCTTGAAGCAGAACGTGAAGCCGATTTACAGTCTCTGGTGCTCAAAGCCTGGAATGTTTTAGGCTGCCGCGGCTGGGGACGCATTGATGTCATGCTCGACGGTGACGGGCAATTTTACCTGCTGGAAGCTAACACCTCACCAGGTATGACGAGCCATAGCCTTGTGCCGATGGCAGCGCGTCAGGCGGGGATGAGCTTCTCGCAGTTAGTCGTACGTATTCTGGACCAGGCGGGCTGATATGTCTCAGGCTGCATTGAACACGCGCAACCGCGATGAAGAGGAAGAATATACGTCTTCGCGCCGGAGTAATGGAACGCGTCTTGCAGGGATTATCTTCCTGCTCGGGGTGCTGTGCACCGTGTTTATCAGCGGCTGGATGGTGCTGGGCTGGATGGAAGATGCGCAGCGTTTACCGCTCTCTAAGCTGGTGGTGACCGGCGAGCGTCACTACACGCGTAACGATGATATTCGCCAGTCTATTCTGGCCCTGGGCTCACCTGGCACCTTTATGACCCAGGACGTCAATATTATCCAGAGCCAGATTGAACGTCTGCCGTGGATAAAACAGGCGAGTGTAAGAAAGCAATGGCCTGATGAATTGAAGATTCATCTGGTTGAATATGTGCCCATTGCGCGTTGGAATGATCAGCACATGGTAGACGTAGACGGAAATTCCTTCAGCGTCCCAAGCGATCGCGTCAACAAGCAAAATTTACCGATGTTGTATGGCCCTGAAGGCAGCGAAAACGAAGTGTTACAAGGTTTCCGCGAGATGGGGCAGGTGCTGGCTAAGGATCGCTTTACGTTAAAAGATGCCGCAATGACGGCGCGCCGCTCCTGGCAACTGACGTTAACGAACGGGATCAAGCTCAACCTTGGCCGCGGCGACACAATGAAACGCCTGGCGCGATTTGTAGAACTTTACCCGGTTTTACAGCAGCAGGCGCAGACGGACGGCAAACGGATAAGCTACGTTGATTTGCGCTATGACTCAGGCGCAGCAGTCGGTTGGGAGCCGGCTCCGGTCGAGGAACCTAATCAGCAACAGAATCAGGCACAGGTACAGGCAGAACAACAATGATCAAGGCGACGGACAGAAAACTGGTAGTTGGACTGGAGATTGGCACCGCGAAGGTTGCCGCTTTAGTAGGGGAAGTTCTGCCCGACGGTATGGTCAATATCATTGGCGTGGGGAGTTGCCCATCCCGTGGTATGGATAAAGGTGGGGTAAACGACCTTGAGTCGGTGGTGAAATGCGTTCAGCGCGCCATCGATCAGGCTGAATTAATGGCAGATTGCCAGATTTCTTCTGTCTATCTGGCCCTTTCTGGCAAGCACATCAGCTGCCAGAACGAAATCGGTATGGTGCCGATTTCAGAAGAAGAAGTGACGCAGGAAGATGTAGAGAATGTTGTGCATACGGCGAAGTCCGTGCGCGTCCGCGATGAGCATCGCGTACTGCACGTGATCCCGCAGGAATATGCGATCGACTACCAGGAAGGGATTAAGAACCCGGTGGGTCTTTCCGGCGTACGTATGCAGGCAAAAGTGCACCTGATCACATGTCACAACGATATGGCGAAGAACATCGTTAAAGCCGTTGAACGTTGTGGACTGAAAGTTGACCAACTTATTTTCGCCGGTCTGGCCGCGAGTTATTCCGTGCTGACCGAAGATGAACGTGAACTGGGCGTCTGTGTGGTCGATATTGGTGGTGGTACAATGGACATGGCTGTCTATACCGGCGGCGCGTTGCGCCACACCAAAGTGATCCCTTACGCAGGGAACGTTGTGACCAGCGATATTGCCTACGCCTTTGGTACGCCACCGAGCGATGCAGAGGCCATTAAAGTCCGCCACGGTTGCGCACTGGGTTCTATCGTGGGCAAAGATGAGAGCGTTGAAGTGCCGAGCGTAGGTGGTCGTCCACCGCGCAGCCTGCAGCGCCAGACGCTGGCAGAGGTAATTGAGCCGCGCTATACCGAGCTGCTCAACCTGGTCAACGAAGAGATTTTGCAGTTACAGGAACAGCTTCGTCAGCAGGGTGTTAAGCATCATCTTGCGGCGGGGATTGTATTAACCGGCGGGGCAGCGCAAATTGAAGGTCTTGCGGCCTGCGCTCAGCGCGTGTTCCATACGCAGGTGCGTATTGGTGCGCCGCTGAATATCACCGGTTTAACGGATTACGCTCAGGAGCCGTATTATTCAACGGCCGTGGGCCTGCTGCACTACGGGAAAGAATCCCATTTGAGTGGTGAAGCAGAAGTGGAAAAACGCGTCTCGGTGGGGTCGTGGGTCAAACGACTTAACACCTGGTTGCGAAAAGAGTTTTAATTTTTTTAAGAGACCGGAGAGAATTAGCGGTCTCGGGCGACAGGCACAACGGAGAGAGAAATTATGTTTGAACCTATGGAACTGACCAACGACGCGGTGATTAAAGTCATCGGCGTCGGTGGCGGCGGCGGTAACGCCGTAGAGCATATGGTGCGTGAACGCATTGAAGGTGTTGAATTCTTTGCAGTTAACACCGATGCGCAGGCACTGCGTAAGACGGCAGTTGGCCAGACTATCCAGATCGGCGGTGGCATCACCAAAGGGCTGGGTGCTGGGGCTAACCCGGAAGTCGGTCGCAACGCGGCTGAAGAAGATCGTGAAGCCCTGCGTGCTGCACTGGAAGGTGCGGATATGGTCTTCATCGCAGCGGGCATGGGCGGCGGTACAGGTACTGGTGCAGCACCTGTAGTGGCTGAAGTGGCAAAAGATTTAGGTATCCTGACCGTTGCTGTCGTGACCAAGCCTTTCAACTTCGAAGGCAAGAAGCGTATGGCTTTCGCGGAGCAGGGTATCACCGAGCTGTCCAAACATGTGGACTCTCTGATTACCATCCCGAACGACAAACTGCTGAAAGTTCTGGGTCGCGGTATTTCCCTGCTGGACGCCTTTGGCGCAGCAAACGACGTGCTGAAAGGTGCGGTTCAGGGTATCGCTGAACTGATTACCCGCCCTGGTCTGATGAACGTTGACTTTGCAGACGTTCGTACCGTGATGTCCGAAATGGGCTACGCGATGATGGGCTCTGGCGTGGCGAGCGGTGAAGACCGTGCAGAAGAAGCGGCTGAAATGGCTATCTCTTCTCCACTGCTGGAAGATATCGATCTGTCTGGTGCGCGCGGCGTGCTGGTCAACATTACCGCTGGCTTTGACCTGCGTCTGGATGAGTTCGAAACCGTGGGTAACACCATCCGTGCGTTCGCCTCTGACAACGCTACCGTGGTAATCGGTACCTCCCTTGACCCGGAAATGAACGACGAACTGCGCGTCACTGTTGTTGCCACCGGTATCGGTATGGACAAGCGTCCTGAGATCACGCTGGTCACCAACAAACAGACTCAGCAGCCGGTGATGGATCGTTACCAGCAGCACGGTATGTCTCCACTGACTCAGGAGCAGAAACCGGCCGCGAAAGTGGTAAACGACCCGACTCCACAAACGGCAAAAGAGCCAGATTATCTGGATATCCCGGCGTTCCTGCGTAAGCAAGCTGACTAGGAATTGGCTGGAATTTGGGGATTTTCGCTCTTTGTGCTAAACTGGCCCACCGTTAGTGATATACACTCTCGGTTGGATAGTTAATTTGGCGAGATTATACGATGATCAAACAAAGGACACTTAAACGTATCGTTCAGGCGACTGGTGTCGGTTTACATACCGGCAAGAAGGTCACCCTGACGCTGCGCCCTGCGCCGGCCAATACCGGGGTCATCTATCGTCGCACCGACTTGAATCCACCGGTAGATTTTCCGGCCGATGCCAAATCTGTGCGTGATACAATGCTCTGTACTTGCCTGGTGAACGAGCATGACGTGCGGATTTCTACCGTAGAGCACCTGAACGCCGCCCTGGCGGGTCTGGGTATCGACAACATTATTGTTGAAGTCGATGCACCAGAAATCCCGATCATGGATGGTAGTGCTGCACCGTTCGTCTATCTGTTGCTGGATGCCGGCATCGAAGAACTGAACTGCGCGAAGAAATTTGTTCGCATCAAAGAGACCGTTCGTGTCGAAGATGGCGACAAGTGGGCTGAATTCAAACCGTACAATGGTTTCTCGTTGGACTTTACCATCGACTTTAACCACCCGGCGATTGACTCCAGCACTCAGCGCTATGCGATGAACTTCTCTGCTGATGCGTTTATGCGTCAGATCAGCCGTGCTCGTACGTTCGGCTTTATGCGTGATATCGAATATCTGCAGTCCCGCGGTCTGTGCCTGGGCGGTAGCTTCGATTGTGCCATCGTTGTTGACGATTATCGCGTACTGAACGAAGACGGCCTGCGTTTTGAAGATGAATTCGTTCGTCACAAAATGCTGGATGCGATCGGCGACCTGTTTATGTGTGGTCACAACATCATTGGTGCATTTACCGCGTTTAAATCCGGTCATGCGCTGAACAACAAATTGTTGCAGGCCGTCCTGGCAAAACAGGAAGCCTGGGAATATGTGACCTTTGAAGACGAAGCTGAACTGCCGCTGGCCTTCAAAGCACCAAACATGGTTCTGGCGTAACGGTCTATACCGTTCGTAAAAAATCGACTGGTTAACCTGGTACTCTCTCCGACCAGGAAGGCCAGTCGTTTTTATTTTTACACTTCTTTGTTTTCCCCGGTTTATCCTCGCGCCCGTCTGGCGTAGAAAATCTGTGCGTTAGCTGCATTCTTGACCGTTTTTCCCTGCTGCATTACGTCATTCCTGCTGCTGCGCATTGGCTTTAGTGGTAATATCTGGGCGCTAAAAAGAATAACTGAACTCAGCCTCTGCAAGGCTGGCTTATTGGGTGGAGCAGGTGAGCGGAATACTGACGCGCTGGCGACAATTTGGCAGACGTTACTTCTGGCCGCATCTCTTATTGGGGATGGTCGCGGCGAGCCTCGGCTTGCCTGCGCTCAGCAACAGTGCTGAAGCGGCAACACCGACAAAAACTTCCACTACCAAGCACGATCTCACCACGCGGGTTAATTTTACCAACCTCGCACTGCTTGAAGCGAATCGCCGCCCAAACTTCTCGGTTGATTACTGGCATCAACACGCCATCCGCACGGTTATCCGCCATCTGTCCTTCGCGATGGCCCCGCAGACCATGCCTGTTGCTGAAGAGACGCTGCCGGTTCAGGCTCAGCATCTTGCTCTGCTGGACACGCTCAACGCGCTGCTCACGCAGGACAGCCAGCCGCCGGTCATGGTTCGTCAGACGGCGCAATTCGCATTCATTCCGCCAGCCACATTTTCTGTCTCGACATGGATAAGCCAGGTTCACGGCATCCGTGCCGGACCGCAACGCCTCAGCTAAATTAACCCTATTTCAATACCTTAATTTATCTGCCCATCTGGGGCGTTTGAGAATTTATTATGTTAATCAAATTATTAACCAAAGTTTTTGGTAGTCGTAACGATCGTACCCTGCGCCGTATGCGTAAAGCTGTTGCCGTCATCAACGGTATGGAACCGGCGATGGAAAAGCTGTCAGATGACGAGCTGAAGGCGAAAACGGCGGAGTTCCGCGCGCGTCTGGAAAAAGGCGAAACCCTGGAAAGCCTCATCCCGGAAGCGTTCGCTGTCGTGCGTGAAGCGAGTAAACGTGTTTTCGGTATGCGTCACTTCGACGTGCAGCTGCTGGGGGGTATGGTGCTCAACGAGCGCTGCATCGCGGAAATGCGTACCGGTGAAGGTAAAACCCTGACCGCGACGCTGCCCGCTTACCTGAATGCACTGACCGGTAAAGGCGTTCACGTCGTTACCGTCAACGACTATCTGGCACAGCGTGACGCCGAAAACAACCGTCCGCTGTTTGAATTCTTAGGCTTGACCGTGGGCATCAACATGTCCGGTCTGCCTGCACCAGCCAAGCGTGAAGCGTATAACGCAGACATCACCTACGGCACCAACAACGAATACGGCTTCGACTACCTGCGCGACAACATGGCGTTCAGCCCTGAAGAGCGCGTACAGCGCAAGCTGCACTATGCGCTGGTGGATGAGGTGGATTCCATCCTGATCGATGAAGCGCGTACCCCGCTGATCATCTCCGGCCCGGCCGAAGACAGCTCTGAAATGTACCGTAAAGTCGACAAAATCATTCCGCACCTGCTGCGTCAGGAGAAAGAAGACTCAGATACCTTCCAGGGTGAAGGTCACTTCTCTGTTGATGAAAAAGCGCGCCAGGTTAACCTGACCGAACGTGGTCTGGTTAAGATTGAAGAACTGCTGGTGGCTCAGGGCATTATGGAAGAGGGTGAGTCTCTTTACTCTCCAACTAACATCATGTTGATGCACCACGTGACGGCCGCACTGCGCGCACATGCGCTGTTCACTCGCGATGTTGATTACATCGTTAAAGACGGTGAAGTGATCATCGTTGATGAACATACCGGCCGTACTATGCAAGGGCGTCGCTGGTCTGACGGTCTGCACCAGGCGGTTGAAGCGAAAGAAGGCGTTGATATTCAAAACGAAAACCAGACGCTGGCGTCTATTACCTTCCAGAACTACTTCCGTCTGTACGAGAAGCTGGCAGGGATGACCGGTACTGCAGATACCGAAGCGTTTGAATTCAGCTCTATCTACAAGCTCGATACCGTGGTTGTTCCTACCAACCGTCCAATGATCCGTAAGGATATGCCGGATCTGGTGTACATGACTGAAGCGGAAAAAATTCAGGCGATCATCGAAGATATTCGCGATCGTACCGCGGCAGGCCAGCCGGTGCTGGTGGGGACCATCTCCATTGAGAAATCCGAAGTGGTTTCCAACGAGTTGACCAAAGCGGGCATTAAGCACAACGTTCTTAACGCCAAATTCCACGCCAAAGAAGCAGATATCGTTGCGCAGGCGGGTTATCCGGCGGCCGTGACCATCGCGACCAACATGGCGGGTCGTGGTACCGATATTATGTTGGGCGGTAGCTGGCAGGCCGAAGTGGCGGAGCTGGAAAACCCAACCCCAGAACAAATTGCGCAGATCAAAGCCGACTGGCAGGTGCGTCACGATGCCGTGCTGGCATCCGGTGGTCTGCACATCATTGGTACCGAGCGTCACGAATCTCGTCGTATCGATAACCAGCTGCGTGGCCGTGCGGGCCGTCAGGGTGATGCCGGTTCTTCTCGCTTCTACCTGTCTATGGAAGATGCGCTGATGCGTATTTTTGCCTCCGACCGCGTGTCCGGCATGATGCGTAAACTGGGTATGAAGCCTGGCGAAGCGATTGAGCACCCATGGGTCACCAAAGCGATTGCTAACGCGCAGCGTAAAGTGGAAAGCCGTAACTTCGATATTCGTAAGCAACTGCTGGAATATGATGATGTTGCCAACGATCAGCGTCGTGCGATCTATACCCAGCGTAACGAACTGCTGGACGTGTCCGACGTGAGCGAAACCATCAACAGTATCCGTGAAGACGTGTTCAAAGCGACGATCGATGCGCATATTCCTCCGCAGTCTCTGGAGGAAATGTGGGATATCGAAGGTCTGCAGGAACGTCTGAAAAATGATTTCGACCTTGAATTGCCAATCAAAGAGTGGCTGGACAAAGAGCCTGAGCTGCACGAAGAGACGCTGCGTGAACGTATCTTCGAAACTGCGCTGGACGTCTACAAGCGTAAGGAAGAAGTCGTTGGCGAAGAGATGATGCGTCACTTTGAAAAAGGCGTGATGCTGCAGACGCTCGACTCCCTGTGGAAAGAGCATCTGGCGGCGATGGACTACCTGCGCCAGGGTATCCACCTGCGCGGCTATGCGCAGAAAGATCCGAAGCAGGAGTACAAGCGTGAATCCTTCTCCATGTTTGCCGCTATGCTGGAATCGCTGAAGTACGAAGTTATCAGCACCCTGAGCAAAGTTCAGGTGCGTATGCCGGAAGAAGTAGAAGCGATGGAGCAGCAGCGTCGTGAAGAAGCTGAGCGTCTGGCACAGATGCAACAGCTGAGTCACCAGACTGACGAAAGCGAAGCCGCAGCGGCGATCGCAGCGCAGACTGGCGATCGTAAAGTGGGTCGTAACGATCCGTGCCCATGTGGTTCCGGTAAAAAGTACAAGGCGTGCCACGGCCGTCTGAGCTAAGAGGTTAACAACTCGAAAAGGCGCAGATTACTGCGCCTTTTTTATGGAAGTCACAATATGAAAACACTGCAAATTGCCGTCGGAATTATTCGCAACCCGCAAAACCAAATTTTCATCACCCAGCGCGCTGCCGACGCCCATATGGCGAACAAGTGGGAGTTTCCTGGCGGAAAAATCGAGTCGGGTGAAACGCCGGAACAGGCGCTGGTTCGGGAGCTTCAGGAAGAGGTGGGGATCACCCCGTTTGGCGCAACGCTGTTTGATAAGCTCGAATACCAGTTCCCGGACAGGCACATCACGCTGTGGTTCTGGCTGGTGGAAAGCTGGGAAGGTGAGCCATGGGGGAAAGAGGGACAGCCGGGTAACTGGGTTGAGCTAAAGGCAAGTGATGCCGACAAATTTCCTCCGGCAAATGCGCCCGTCATATCCCGCCTGACGGGCAACCTGTAGGCCTGCTAAGCGAAGCGCCAGCAGGCGTTAAAGGCTATCGCTGCTCTTCGCTCCAGTCATCACTGTCAGAGAGATCGCCTTCGCTTGGAATGCGTTTCTCTTCCGCGGCCCATTCGCCCAGGTCAATGAGCTGGCAGCGCTTGCAGCAGAATGGGCGAAATGGGCTCACTTCGCCCCAGACAACGGTTTTGCCACAGGTAGGGCAGTTTACGGTGGTTACGTCAGACATCGGCACTCCTTAACAACAGGCCAGTTCAAAATCGAGGCGTTCCGGCACGGTGCCATTTTCACTGTCCAGCGGCATAAAGCGAATCGCAAAACGACTCTTATGCCCCGAAATTTGCGGGTAAAGCTGCTCACCCAGCGATAAATTCAGGCGTAACAGATCGGCATCATCCCCGTTATCCTGGTAGAAACCGTTCAGGCTGGTTTGCTTGCGGAACGGGGCTGAGTTACGGATAAGATCGAGGATCAGCGAGAGCGTTTGATTCATTGGCTCCAGGCTTGCCAGCCAGCTGTTCACCTGCGCGTCACGCTGTGCCTGCGGCATATGAAGCCACATGTGCAGGGTCGGCAGGTCGAAGCTGCAGCAACCGCCAGGGATGCTGAGACGCTGGCGCACCAGAGCGATCAGGCGATCTTCACGCAAAAACTGCCCGACGCGCGGCGCGGCCATCAAAATGGCACTGCTGCTTTTCAACTGCTGGCGGAGCGCGTCGATACGGCTCTGGTCTACGCCTGGCACTTCTGTCCATGCCTGTAATTTACGCTGCTGGCGCTCCAGCTCTTTGAGCAATTCTGTGCGGACATCGCCGCGTTCAATCACATCCAGCAGATCGCCAACGTTGCGGAAGAAATGCAGGGCGGTGGCATGATCGTTAACAGGCAGATGATGCGAAAGCTGTTGAATGAGAAATTCGATGCGCAGCCAGGTACGCATTTTTTCGTTAAGTGGGTGCTCAAAAAGGATGTGGGTCGACATTATGGTTTTTCCTGTGCAACGGCCTGCGCGGCGAACGTCAGATACTGCGCGTGCAGACGGGCAACATCCGATGCAATCGCATCTGGTGCGCCGTTATTATCAATAACATCATCCGCAACGGCAAGGCGCTGAGCGCGCGTGGCCTGTGCGGCAAGAATGTGTTCAGCATGTTCACGTGAGACCCGATCCCGCGCCACGGTTCGTAGGATTTGCGTTTCGGGGGAGACATCTATCACCAATACCCGATCGGCTTTATGTTGCAGCTGATTTTCTACCAACAGTGGAACGACCCAGAGCACATAAGGCGAACGTGCTGCGGCAATCTGACGCTGGGTTTCCTGGTGGATAATGGGATGCAGCAGGGCATTAAGCCAGGCTTTTTCTGCAGAATCAGAAAAAATGCATTCACGAAGCTGGCGGCGATTGAGCGTGCCATCCGCATTGAGGATGACGGGGCCAAAGTGTGCCTTGATGGCCTTGAGTGCGGGTGTATTTGGCTCTACCACCTGACGGGCAATGATATCGGCATCAATAATCGTGATACCCAGACGAGAAAACGCGTCCGCAACGGTACTTTTTCCACTACCGATGCCGCCGGTTAATGCGACGATATACCCCATTAAATCGAATCCTGGGAATTATTCATTATTAAAATCAATTGGTTGAAATTCAAACTTTCTACCGCGAGTGTTTAGCTCTCGTTACCTGCTTTTTACCAGGTAAATTTATAGGATTGTAGCGTAAAAAAAGAGAATTTCGCAGTCTTGCGGAGCAGGTATTAGTGCGTATGATAACGTCACTGGAGTTGTGCTTTTAACATATTTGCCTCTAACCCCAGGAATCCGCACATGCGTATTGAAGAAGATCTGAAGTTAGGTTTTAAAGACGTTCTTATCCGCCCTAAACGCTCTACACTGAAAAGTCGCTCAGACGTTGAACTCGAACGTCAATTCACCTTTAAACATTCCGGTCAGACCTGGTCTGGCGTGCCGATTATCGCTGCCAATATGGATACGGTCGGTACCTTTGAGATGGCAACGGCCCTGGCACAGTTCGATATTCTTACCGCGGTTCACAAACACTACAGTACCGAAGAGTGGAATGCGTTTGTCGCCTCTGCATCCGCGGATGTGGTGAAGCATGTGATGGTCTCTACCGGCACCTCAGACGCGGATTTCGAAAAAACCAAACAGATCCTGAACGCTAACCCGGCGCTTAACTTTGTTTGCATTGATGTAGCGAATGGTTATTCCGAACACTTCGTCCAGTTTGTCAGCAAAGCGCGTGAAGCCTGGCCGACTAAGACCATCATTGCGGGCAACGTGGTGACCGGTGAAATGTGTGAAGAACTGATCCTCTCCGGTGCAGATATTGTAAAAGTAGGCATTGGTCCGGGTTCCGTATGTACTACGCGCGTGAAAACCGGTGTCGGTTATCCGCAGCTGTCTGCCGTGATTGAATGCGCTGACGCCGCGCACGGCCTGGGCGGCCAGATCATCAGCGATGGTGGTTGCACCATGCCGGGTGATGTTGCGAAAGCCTTTGGCGGCGGTGCGGACTTCGTGATGCTCGGCGGTATGCTGGCAGGCCACGAAGAGAGTGGTGGTACCGTCGTTGAAGAAGATGGCGAGAAATTCATGCTGTTCTACGGTATGAGCTCTGAATCCGCGATGACCCGTCACGTCGGTGGCGTGGCAAAATACCGTGCGGCGGAAGGCAAAACCGTGAAGCTGCCATTGCGCGGCCCGGTTGAATATACCGCGCGCGATATCCTCGGCGGCCTGCGTTCGGCCTGCACCTACGTGGGAGCATCCCGCCTGAAAGAGCTGACGAAACGCACAACGTTTATTCGCGTTCAGGAACAGGAAAACCGCGTTTTCAATAGCCTGTAATACCGCTGGCTGGCGCATGTCCGTGCGCCAGCACTATTCTGTACTATCCCGCACTCATGGCATCCCCCAGATGGAATATCGGCAGATACATTGCGACCACCAGCGTGCCGATAATCAACCCTGTCACAATCAACAACAGTGGCTCCAGAAGCGCAGCCAGATTGTCTGCTTGTTGAAATGTCTGTTCCGTATGGTGGCGGGCAAGATTCGCCAGCATCACATCAAGCGCACCCGCGATTTCACCGGTTCGAATCAGCTGTATGCACAGTGGTGTAAAGACAGATGCCTGCTGAAAGGCTGACCACACGGGCATTCCTTGCTCGATATGTTCGCGTACCTCCCGCATTTTGGTTTGCCAGTACCCGCTTTCAACCGTCTCTTCCACACTTTCCAGCCCCTGCAAAAAGGCGATCCCGGCTTGCTGGGTTAATGACAGTACGGTAAATATCTGCCCCAATTTTTGCCCACGCGCCAGTACGCCCATTACGGGAAGATGCAGCAGCATGCGCTGCCAGCGCGGATGCCGTCGTAGCTTACAGGCGGCAACAACCAAAATAAGAAGCAGGGCAAAAAGCGTGACAATGTGCCCCTGAATAGTGGCGGCTAACCCCATGACAGCCTGCGTGAGCCAGGGCAGGGGAGTATTAAACGTTTTATAGATCGCGGCGAACTCGGGCAGCACCAGCGTCACCATCGCCAGCACCACCAGCGCTGCAAGGGTCAGAATGATCGTGGGATAGCGCAGCGCCTTTTTGACTTTTGCACCGAGCTGCTCCTGAGCTTTTTGTTGCTGTGCGAGCTGGCGACAGCACTCCTCCAGCTTCCCCGTCAGCTCGCCTGTCTTTACCATAGAGATATAAAGCGGGCTAAACACCTCCGGCCATTTATTCATTGACGCAGAAAAGGAACAGCCTCCACAGAGATCGTCAGCAAGGCTGTGAAGCAGAGCCTGCCAATGCTTTAACGGATGCTGTTCCGCCAGCATTTGCAGGCTATGAGACAACGTCAGGCCAGCCTGCAGCAGCGTCGCGAGCTGGCGAAAGATATCGTAGCAGTGATGACGCTGCCATCGAGGACGCTGCAATGACCGATTGAGCGCCAGCGGATGAAGATGCCGTTGTTCTAAGCTGCTGCAAGCGGCTTCTCGACTGATAGCCCAAAGCGTGCCCGTGCGGATTTCACCCTCCGCAGTAAGCGCCCGCCATCGCCAGAGTTGATTAACAGCCATCGGGCATTCCCATGACGCGGACTACCTCTTCGATCGTGGTGAGCCCTTCTTCTACAGCCATACAGCCATGCTCAAACAGCGATGTCATTCCCGCCTGACGGGCGCTGCCCTCTATCACTTCTATGGTTGCTCCGCTGGCAATCGCCTGCCGAAGCGTGCTGTCGATGGACAGCACTTCAAAAATCGCCACGCGGCCATAAAAACCGTGATAACAGCGATCGCAGCCTGTAGGTTGCCAGCGCGGAAGCGGCCTGGGCCAAAGGGCGCGAGGTAATTTTTCACGACCGCTGGCTTCATGGCGACAGTGGGGACACAGGCGGCGAACCAGCCGCTGGGCAATCACCAGCGAAAGCGCTGAGGAGATCATCCACCGGGCGACCCCCATTTGTTGAAGACGAATAAGCGTCTCCGCTGTTGAATTGGTATGGAGCGTAGACAGCACCAGATGCCCGGTTTGCGCGGCCTTGATGGCGATCTCTGCGGTGTCGCCGTCACGGATTTCGCCCACCATGATGATGTCGGGATCCTGACGAAGCAGCGCCCGCAGCACACTCTGGAAGGTTAATCCTGCTCGGGGATTAATCTGCGTCTGGTTCAACCCGGCAAGCGGTATCTCAATCGGATCTTCCACGCTGCAGATGTTGACGTCCTGAGTGTTACGCGCCTGCAACGCGCTGTAAAGCGATACGGTTTTCCCGCTGCCGGTGGGGCCCGTCACCAGGATCAAGCCTTGCGGCCGATGAAGGGCCTCGTTAAAGCAGGCCAGCTGTTCGGCATTCATTCCCAGCTTAGCGGGTTCCAGCGCCTGTTGAACCTGATGCAGCAGGCGCAGCACAATTTTCTCACCACCGCTACAGGGGAGCGTAGAGATACGGAAGGAGACCGGCTCGTTGGCTACCTCAACCGTAAACTGACCATCCTGAGGCAAACGGCGCTCCGCAATATCCAGATTGCCCAACACCTTTAAGCGAGCGATGAGCATGGTCGCCAGCGCCGCAGAAAGCGGCGGCTGCGGGCAAAGTACGCCGTCGATGCGTAAACGGATCTGGCAGGCGTGCTCCATCGGTTCAATATGAATGTCGGATGCGCGTTGGCTTATCGCCTGCTGCAGCGTGTGGTTGAGGATATCTACCGCGGAGTGCGGTGCTGATACGACGGGGAGATGAGATTGAGATGCCATCTGCCGGTGCTTTTCCATGCGTTCAACGCTCCAGCATTCGATATCAATCCGTTTTTGCGTCGCGAAACGCAATGCTTCCATCAGTTCCTTGCCGGGATTTCCCGCTACGGCAATGCTGATCGTGTCGGTATCGTTGGTCAGTAGCACGGCGTGATGACGCAGGCAGAGTGCGACGAGTTGCTCGGTATTCATCATCCGCTCCCGTTAGTGAGTGTCGAAGCGGAAAACGTCTTCACAGGCTTGCTTGAGCGCGCTGTCAGAGTCGATCTTGCAGTCACGCGTCCAGCCCGTCATGCCATTGCCGTCGCTCCAGAGCGGCGTCATGAGAACCTCAAGCCCGTTCAGGCTCTCCTGCCCCGTTAACGACACGACGCCTTTAGCCACGCTCATCGCTGAAACATAACGTGTCGTCGTCGGAGAGGGGATGCCGTTCGTCCCCGCATCACAACGCTCCACGCCACCGTGGTCCAGCGCGCAAAGCTCAATAGCAGTGCGATAAGGGACAAACGTTTGCAGCATATCGGTGAGTGCGGCTTTTCGCAGGTAGTTCTGGTACGCGGGTATGCCGATGGCGCTCAGGATGGCAATAATGCCAATCACCACCATTAGCTCAATGAGCGTGAATCCTTTTTGTCTGTTCATGTCTGCTCCTTAGGTTAAGTGCCGCTACTCTGGCAGTGAGAGGGAGCAGAAACGAGGGGCAAAAAAGGAAACGTGAAGGGGCTTTCAGGGATTTAACGTAGCGTTTCAGGGAAGGGCAAAAGTTTTGCGATGAAGTCTGTGATTCCCCCTTCGCGTGAAGGGGGAGAACGGGATTACTTAAAGCGCATGGAGAGATCGAGAGCCCGCACATGCTTGGTGAGGGCACCTACGGAGATAAAATCAACGCCGGTTTCCGCGAATTCACGGAGGGTATCGAACGTCACGTTGCCGGATACCTCAAGCTGCGCCTGTCCGTTCGTCAGTTTTACCGCCTCACGCATCTGCTCGGTTTCAAAGTTATCCAGCATGATGATGTCAGCCCCGGCCTTAATCGCCTGCTCAAGCTCTTCCAGATTTTCCACTTCCACTTCAACCGGCACGTCCGGGTGGAGCCAGAAGGCTTTTTCCACCGCCTGGCGCACGGAGCCAGAGGCAATAATGTGGTTCTCTTTAATCAGAAAGGCATCTGACAACCCCAGACGATGGTTTGCGCCGCCGCCGCACAGCACCGCGTATTTCAGCGCGGTACGCAGGCCCGGCAGGGTTTTACGGGTATCCAGCAACTGCGTGCGGGTACCGGCCAGCAGGTCAACGTAGCGACGTACTTCGCTTGCTACCCCGGACAAGGTCTGGACGAAGTTCAGCGCGGTGCGTTCGCCGGTGAGCAGCACGCGGGACGGGCCATCGAGCTCAAATAGCGGCTGGTTCGCCGTGACGGTGTCGCCGTCGTCCACGTGCCAGGTTACCTGCACATCATCGCCTGCCAGCTGGGTAAAGACCTCTTCAACCCAACGCTTGCCGCAAAAAACGCCGTCTTCACGCGTGATGATGACCGCGTGGGAGCGTGTCTCTTTTGGCAACAACTGTGCGGTAATATCGTTGTCGGCGCTGACGTCACCGCCAAGGTCTTCTTTCAACGCATGGGCAACGCTTGCCGGGATATCCATGTTAATACGTTCCAGAAGGGCTTCACGTCGGTGGTCGGGGTTGTAGCGGCGAGGCGGCATGATAAAACTCCAAATTGGTAACGAATCATAATATTGAAACATGCTACTCTGAACCGAGTAACAGCACCATACATAAGGAGTTCCAGCATGTTGTTAGAAAACGGATGGCTGGTGGATGCGCGGCACGTGCCCTCGCCGCACCACGATTGCCGCCCGGAGGATGAAAAGCCCACACTGCTGGTGGTTCATAATATTAGTCTCCCGCCGGGTGAGTTTGGCGGTCCGTGGATCGATGCGTTATTCACTGGAACGATTGATCCCGATGCTCATCCCTTTTTTGCTGAAATTGCTCATCTGCGCGTATCGGCACATTGTCTGATCCGTCGCGACGGAGAAGTGGTTCAATATGTTCCTTTTGATAAACGCGCCTGGCATGCCGGGGTGTCGATGTATCACGGGCGCGAACGGTGCAATGATTTCTCCATTGGGATCGAACTGGAAGGCACGGATACCACGCCCTACACCGATTCACAGTATCAACAGTTAGCGGCCGTGACCCGAACGCTTATCGTGCTCTATCCGGCAATCGCTGAAAATATTACCGGACACAGTGATATCGCCCCGGTGAGAAAAACCGATCCTGGTCCGGCTTTCGACTGGTCCCGGTTTCGCACCATGCTCGCCGCGTCGTCAGAATAAGGAGATACCATGACGTTATTTACCATGCTGCTGGTAATGATTGCTGAACGCCTGTTTAAACTTGGCGAGCACTGGCATCTGGATCACCGGCTGGAGGTGATTTTCCGCCGGATCAAACATTTTTCCATGCTGCGTACGCTGTTGATGATGGCGGGCGTCATGCTTATTACCTTCCTGCTCCTGCGCTCGCTGTACGGGCTGTTTTTCAACGTGCCGCTGCTGGTGGTGTGGATCCTGCTTGGGGTGCTGTGCATTGGTGCGGGCAAAGTGCGTATGCACTATCACGCTTATCTTAAAGCCGCCTCCCGTGACGATGCCCATGCGCGCGGAGCCATGGCGAGCGAGCTGACGATGATCCACGGCGTGCCGCCGGACTGCGACGAGCGCGAGTTTCTGCGCGAGCTGCAAAACGCGCTGCTGTGGATTAACTTCCGCTACTATCTGGCACCGCTGTTCTGGTTCGTGGTGGGCGGTCCGTGGGGGCCGGTACTGCTGATGGGGTATGCATTCCTGCGCGCATGGCAGACCTGGCTGGCCCGTTACCTGACGCCGCATGAACGCTTGCTGTCAGGCATTGATGCCATCCTGCACGTGCTCGACTGGCTCCCGGTTCGTCTGGTGGGCGTGGTGTACGCGTTAATTGGCCATGGTGAAAAAGCGCTGCCTGCATGGTTCGCCTCGCTTGCCGACCGCCATACGTCGCAGTACCAGGTGTTAACGCGTCTGGCGCAGTTCTCGCTGGCGCGTGAGCCGCACACCGACAAGATTGAAACGCCGAAAGCCGCTGTCTCCATGGCGAAGAAAACGTCGTTCGTGGTGGTTGTGGTCGTGGCATTGCTGACTATCTACGGCACGCTGGTGTAAGCCAGCGCGCCGCAAAGGCTAAAGTGTATCCGCGGGCGGGATGCCGAAATCAGGCATCCCGTTTTCGTCCCAGCGGACAAGCTTCAGGCGGGTGTGGCGGTTCGGATCGTACAGCGGGTCGCCCTCAATTTCGGTGTAATTACGCGCGTGATACACCAGCACATCCTCCCCTTCCGGCGTTTGCGTAAAGCTGTTGTGTCCCGGACCGTACTGGCGGTTTTCGTAACTGGTGACGAACACCGGGCGCGAGGATTTTTGCCAGTTTGCCGGGTTTTGCAGGTCGGCATTTAGGTCTATCCACAGTAGCCCCATGCAGTAGTTCTCGTCGGTGGCGCTGGCGGAATAGCTGATAAACAGCTTATCGTCGTGAACCAGCACCGCCGGACCTTCGTTGACCCAAAACCCGCGACACTCCCAGTCATACTCCGGCTTGCTGAGCATCACCGGCTTGCCTTTCAGCGTCCAGGGGTTTTCCATTTCACACAGATAAAGATTGGAGTTCCCGGAGATGTCCGGCGCTTTTTGCGCCCACAGATACCAGCGTTTTCCCTGATGAACAAAGGTGGTGGCATCCAGCGCGAAGGTGTCGAACTGCGTTTTTATCTGACCTTTTTCCGTCCACGTACCGGTGAGCGGATCGCCGTCGGCACACTCCAGCGCAAACATCCGGTGCTGGAACATCCCAAGTTCGTCGAGCGCCTGGGTGTGCGTCGCGGCAAAGTAGATGTACCACTTGCCGTCAATGTGGTGCAGTTCCGGCGCCCAGATCAGCTGGCTCATCGGGCCGGTCTCGGGTTTGCGCCAGACCACAACTTCCTCAGCATTACGTAAGCTTTCCAGCGACTCTGCGCGGCGGATCGCCAGCCTGTCGTACTGCGGCACGGAGGCGATAAAATAGTACTGCCCCTCATGGCGTAAAATGTAAGGGTCGGCACGTTGTTCGATAAACGGGTTTGGCCACTGATGCATTTGGCTCTCCTTATTTTGTCTCTGCGGCTTTCAGTTCCTGATAGTCGCTCAGTTCACGGTAATTGGTGCGACGTTTTTCCAGGTCTTCCTGAATGCGTTTCATCGTTTCACGGTCTACCTTCAGCAGGCGTACTACGCCCGCGGTAATTAAGTATCCAATGCCGGGAATGACGGTAAAGAGCAGCACGATCCCGTTAATGGCGTCCGCGCTCTGCGCTTTTGCGCCCGCGTCATAACCGTACCAGGAGAGCAGGAAGCCCACCATCGCTCCGGCAATCGCCAGCCCCAACTTCAGGAAGAAGATGTTGCCAGAGAAGCTGATCCCGGTAATGCGTTTCCCGGTCTTCCACTCGCCGTAGTCGTCCACGTCGGCCATCAGCGACCAGTGCAGCGGTGACGGGATCTGGTGCAGGATGTTCAGCAGGAAGTAGAGCACCACGATAGTGACGGTGGCTTTCGGGTCGAAGAAGTAGAAAGCGCAGGAGAAAATCGCCAGCACGATGTTGGTCCAGAAGAACACCTTCAGCTTACACCAGCGGTCGGTCAGCACTTTAGCCAGCACGCTACCAAGCATCATGCCGACCACGCCAAGGCTGATAAACAGCGTGGCGAAGTGGGTGCTCTGGCCCATCACCCAGGTGACGTAATACATGGTGGCCGCCATGCGGATAAAGCCCGGGCAGACGTTGCACAGGGTCAGGAGCAGAATGCGTACCCACTGGTCGTTCTTCCACACGTCTTTCAGATCGTTTTTCAGCTCATCGTTGGTTTGCACCGCCGGGCGCACGCGCTCGCGCACGGTAGAGAAGCTGAACAGGAACATACAGGTCCCAATCAGGGCCAGGACGGTCATTGCCATCTGGTAGCCTTTGGCCTTATTGTCCCCGCCAAACCAGTCGGCCATCGGCAGCAGCGTTAATGAGAGCAGCAGCGTGGCGATACCGACCATCACAAAACGATACGACTGACAGGCGACGCGCTCTTTCGGGTCATTGGTGATCACGCCACCCAGCGAGCAGTAAGGAATATTGATCGCCGTGTAGGTCAGCGACAGCAGGAAATAGGTGACAAACGCATAGATAACTTTGCTGTTATAGCTCCAGTCTGGCGTGGTGAACATCAGGATGCTGAACAGCGCGTAGGGGAAGGCGATCCACAGCAGCCATGGACGAAATCGGCCATATTTACTGCGAGTACGGTCGGCAATCGCCCCCATGATCGGGTCCGTTACGGCATCAATCACGCGGACGGACAGCAGCAGTACGCCGACCAGCGCAGGCGCCAGGCCAAAAATATCCGTATAAAAATAGTTAACAAACAGCATGATGGCGCCGAAGATGATGTTGCATCCCGCGTCGCCCATCCCATAGCCGATCTTTTCTTTTACTGACAGTTTGTTGTTATCCATCGACAGCTCTCCGGTTTACGGTATGGAGAGAATTATTCGCTGGCTCATGAATATATGCGTTGCAGGATAAAGGCGGTGATATGGATGAAACGGCTGAAGGCCTGAATTTGTGAGGAAGGTAACAACACGCTGTACCCGCAAAAAACGGGTACAGCGCAGAGAGGCTTAGTGTGCTTTCACGGCTTTCTGGTTCTTCTGTTTCACCAGGTAGCCCACGCCGAGGATCGCAATCCAGACCGGGATCAGGTAAACGGAAATCGCCATCCCCGGGGTGATCAGCATGATCACCAGTACGGCCGCCATAAACACCAGGCACACCCAGTTACCCAGCGGGTAAAGCAGGGCAGGGAAGCGCGTGGTGACGCCTTGCTGCTGCTTGGCGCGGCGGAACTTGATGTGCGCCAGGCTGATCATCGCCCAGTTAATCACCAGAGCAGAGACTACCAGCGCCATCAGCAGGCCGAAGGCTGACTCCGGCGCCAGGTAGTTGATCAGCACGCACAGCGCCGTGACAACTGCAGACACAATAATGGTGTTCACCGGCACGCCGCGCTTATCAACGTTGAGCAGCGCTTTCGGGGCGTTGCCCTGCTGAGCCAAACCGAACAGCATGCGGCTGTTGCAGTAGACACAGCTGTTATAAACAGACAGCGCCGCGGTCAGAACCACCACGTTGAGTGCGTTTGCCACAAAGGTATCGCCCAGCTCGTGGAAGATCAGCACAAACGGACTGGTGTCAGCGGTCACGCGGGTCCACGGCAGCAGGGAAAGCAGCACGGCCAGCGAGCCCACATAGAAGATCAGGATGCGGTAGATAACCTGGTTGGTGGCTTTTGGAATGCTCTGCTCCGGGTTGTCGGCTTCCGCGGCGGTGATGCCGACCAGCTCAAGGCCGCCAAAGGAGAACATAATGATAGCCATCATCATTACCAGGCCGGTCATGCCGTGAGGCAGGAAGCCGCCCTGTTCCCAGAGGTTGCGCACTGTCGCCTGCGGGCCGCCATTGCCGCTGAACAGCAGCCAGCCGCCGAAGATGATCATCGCCACTACGGCAATCACCTTAATAATCGCAAACCAAAACTCCATTTCACCGAACACTTTTACGTTGGTCAGGTTAATGGCGTTAATAATGACGAAGAAAGCCGCAGCGGAAGCCCAGGTTGGGATCTCCGGATACCAGAACTGAATGTACTTCCCGACGGCGGTAAGCTCAGCCATGGCAACCAGGACGTACAGCACCCAATAGTTCCATCCAGAGGCGAAACCGGCAAAGCTGCCCCAGTATTTGTAGGCAAAGTGGCTAAACGAGCCTGCAACCGGCTCTTCAACGACCATCTCACCCAACTGACGCATAATCAGAAAGGCAATAAAGCCTGCGATTGCGTACCCCAAAATAATGCCCGGACCGGCTGACTGGATAACGGACGCGCTGCCGAGAAACAGGCCAGTACCGATAGCACCACCCAGTGCAATGAGCTGTATGTGGCGGTTTTTAAGCCCGCGCTTTAGCTGATCGCCGTGCTGTTGAGCTTCCATTTGAAACCTCGTGTGTGGTTGTTATGTTCACGCTGTGCGTGTGTAATTATGAAAATCCATATTCTGTATTTATTTCTTTACGGTTAATGAGACCGAAAAAAGCGGAGATGACTTCCGTAAGCGCAAGAATAGTGGTAAGCGCCTGTGAATGCACCTGCTTTATGAAGGGCTGATGACGACTTGAATAAAAAGAAAGCATTTGTAAATCGGCCCGCTTATTCGTCCTAACCCAACCTATAGAATAGAAATGCGCCAGAAGTGGGCGAATTTTCGTTATTTGCCTTGTTGAATCGCTTCAGATTGCAAAAACCCTCGTTTCATTAAGGTTAAAACTGCCTCTTTGGGAGTAATCAACTCATTTGTGCAAAGTTACATTTCTGAAACGTTATTTCTGTAAGGTTGTTAAAATGTGCAGGGTTTACTGATTTCAATCAAAACCAATATGGACAGAAGGTGAATACTTTGTTACTTTAGCGATACGAACTTGAAATTGGTAAGACCAATTGACTCCGGGCAAAAAGGCGTAAGACAGGGAATATGGCCTACAGCAAAATTCGCCAACCAAAACTATCTGATGTGATTGAGCAGCAGCTGGAGTTTTTAATCCTCGAAGGGACTCTGCGCCCGGGTGAGAAACTTCCGCCAGAACGCGAGCTGGCAAAACAGTTCGACGTTTCACGTCCCTCTCTGCGTGAGGCGATTCAACGTCTCGAAGCAAAGGGCTTGCTGCTTCGTCGCCAGGGCGGCGGAACCTTTGTGCAAAACAGCCTGTGGCAGAGCTTCAGCGATCCGCTGGTAGAACTTCTCTCTGACCACCCAGAATCCCAGTTTGATCTGCTTGAGACCCGTCACGCGCTTGAAGGTATTGCGGCCTATTACGCCGCCCTTCGCAGCACTGATGAAGATCGCGTGCGCATCCGCGAACTGCATCAGGCCATTGAACGGGCACAGCAGTCCGGCGATTTAGACGCCGAGTCCAGCGCCGTTGTCCAGTATCAAATCGCCGTCACCGAAGCGGCCCACAACGTGGTGCTCCTCCATCTGCTACGCTGCATGGAGCCGATGCTGGCCCAGAACGTTCGTCAGAATTTTGAATTGTTGTATGCCCGTCGGGAGATGCTCCCACTGGTAAGCAACCATCGCACCCGAGTATTCGAGGCGATAATGGCCGGGGAACCGGAGCAGGCGCGTGAAGCGTCGCACCGCCATCTGGCTTTCATTGAGGAAATCTTGCTGGACCGCAGCCGTGAACAATCGCGTCGCGAACGTTCATTACGCCGCATACAGCAACGAAAGGATTAAGCGCCAGGTACTTTTAGAGCGCGGCAACTAAACGCAGAACCTGTCTTATTGTGTTCTTGCCCAAGAGCACAATGGGACAGGTTCCAGACAAATCAACGTATTAGATAGATAAGGAATACCCCCATGTCAGAACGTCTCCAAAATGACGTGGATCCGATCGAAACTCGCGACTGGCTACAGGCGATCGAATCGGTCATCCGTGAAGAAGGTGTTGAGCGCGCTCAGTATCTGATTGATCAGCTGCTTTCTGAAGCCCGCAAAGGCGGTGTGAAGGTTGCTTCAGGTGCAGGGGCTAGCAACTACGTAAACACGATTGCCGTCGAAGACGAACCGGAATACCCGGGCAATCTGGATCTGGAACGTCGTATCCGTTCTGCAATCCGCTGGAACGCCATCATGACCGTTCTGCGCGCATCCAAGAAAGACCTGGAACTGGGTGGCCACATGGCGTCATTCCAGTCTTCCGCGACCGTTTACGAAGTGTGCTTCAACCACTTCTTCCGTGCAGCGAACGAGAAAGACGGCGGCGATCTGGTGTACTTCCAGGGCCACATCTCTCCGGGCATCTATGCACGTGCATTCCTGGAAGGTCGTCTGACTAAAGAGCAGATGAACAACTTCCGTCAGGAAGTTCACGGTAAAGGTCTGTCTTCTTACCCGCACCCTAAACTGATGCCTGAATTCTGGCAGTTCCCGACCGTATCTATGGGTCTGGGCCCAATCGGTGCGATCTACCAGGCTAAATTCCTGAAATACCTGGAACACCGTGGTCTGAAAGACACCTCCGAGCAGACCGTTTACGCCTTCCTGGGCGACGGCGAAATGGATGAGCCAGAATCTAAAGGTGCGATCACCATCGCAACCCGTGAGAAGCTGGACAACCTGTGCTTCATCATCAACTGTAACCTGCAGCGTCTGGATGGTCCGGTAACCGGTAACGGCAAGATCATCAACGAACTGGAAGGCATCTTCGCAGGTGCTGGCTGGAACGTGATCAAAGTCATGTGGGGCGGTCGTTGGGATGAGCTGCTGCGTAAAGACACCAGCGGTAAACTGATCCAGCTGATGAACGAAACCGTTGACGGTGACTACCAGACCTTCAAATCCAAAGACGGTGCCTACGTTCGTGAGCACTTCTTCGGCAAATATCCTGAAACCGCAGCACTGGTTGCAGACTGGACTGATGAGCAGATCTGGGCCCTGAACCGCGGTGGTCACGATCCGAAGAAAGTCTACGCTGCACTGAAAAAAGCGCAGGAAACCAAAGGTAAAGCGACTGTAATCCTGGCCCATACCATCAAAGGTTACGGCATGGGTGATACCGCAGAAGGTAAAAACATCGCTCACCAGGTTAAGAAAATGAACATGGACGGCGTGCGTTATATCCGCGACCGTTTCAACGTTCCAGTGACCGATGAGCAGGTAGAAAACCTGTCTTACATCACCTTCCCGGAAGGGTCTGAAGAGCACAAGTACCTGCATGAACGTCGTCAGGCGCTGAAAGGCTACCTGCCAGCTCGTCAGCCTAACTTCACCGAGAAGCTGGAACTGCCAGCGCTGGAAGACTTCTCTCAGCTGCTGGAAGAGCAGAATAAAGAGATCTCTACCACTATCGCTTTCGTTCGTGCCCTGAACGTGATGCTGAAGAACAAGTCGATCAAAGATCGTCTGGTTCCAATCATCGCCGACGAAGCGCGTACTTTCGGTATGGAAGGTCTGTTCCGTCAGATCGGTATCTACAGCCCGAACGGCCAGCAGTACACCCCGCAGGACCGTGAGCAGGTTGCATACTACAAAGAAGACGAGAAAGGTCAGATCCTGCAGGAAGGTATCAACGAGCTGGGCGCAGGCGCATCCTGGCTGGCTGCTGCGACTTCTTACAGCACCAACAACCTGCCGATGATCCCGTTCTACATCTACTACTCCATGTTCGGGTTCCAGCGTATCGGTGACCTGTGCTGGCAGGCAGGCGACCAGCAGGCTCGCGGCTTCCTGGTAGGCGGTACCTCCGGTCGTACGACTCTGAACGGTGAAGGTCTGCAGCACGAAGATGGCCACAGCCACATTCAGTCTCTGACTATCCCTAACTGTATCTCTTACGACCCGTCTTACGCATACGAAGTGGCAGTCATCATGCATGACGGTCTGACCCGCATGTACGGTGAAGCGCAAGAGAACATTTACTACTACATCACCACCCTGAACGAAAACTACCACATGCCGGCAATGCCAGCAGGTGCCGAGGAAGGTATCCGTAAAGGTATCTACAAACTCGAAACCCTCGAAGGTAGCAAAGGTAAAGTTCAGTTGCTGGGCTCCGGTTCTATCCTGCGTCACGTACGTGAAGCAGCACAGATCCTGGCGAAAGACTACGGTGTGGGTTCCGACGTGTACTCTGTGACCTCATTCACTGAGCTGGCGCGTGATGGCCAGGATTGTGAGCGCTGGAACATGCTGCACCCAATGGAAACCCCACGCGTTCCGTACATCGCTCAGGTGATGAATGATGCACCAGCGGTGGCGTCTACTGACTATATGAAACTGTTCGCAGAGCAGGTTCGTACTTACGTTCCAGCTGATGATTATCGCGTTCTGGGTACTGATGGCTTCGGTCGTTCTGACAGCCGCGAAAACCTGCGTCACCACTTCGAAGTTGATGCTTCTTACGTGGTTGTAGCAGCACTGGGCGAACTGGCTAAACGTGGCGAAATCGATAAGAAAGTGGTTGCGGACGCAATCACCAAATTCAACATCGATGCAGAAAAAGTTAACCCGCGTCTGGCGTAAGAGGTAAAAGAATAATGGCTATCGAAATCAATGTACCGGACATCGGGGCTGATGAAGTTGAAATCACCGAGATCCTGGTCAAAGTAGGCGACAAAGTTGAAGCTGAACAGTCGCTGATCACCGTAGAAGGCGACAAAGCCTCTATGGAAGTCCCGTCTCCTCAGGCTGGCATCGTTAAAGAGATCAAAGTCTCTGTTGGCGATAAAACCGAGACTGGCAAACTGATCATGATTTTCGATTCCGCCGACGGTGCAGCAGCTGCTGCACCTGCGCAGGAAGAGAAGAAAGAAGCCGCTCCGGCCGCCGCTGCTCCAGCCGCTGCCGCGAGCGCGAAAGAAGTGAACGTGCCTGACATCGGCGGTGACGAAGTTGAAGTCACTGAAATCCTGGTGAAGGTGGGCGACACCGTTGCAGCTGAGCAGTCACTGATCACCGTAGAAGGCGACAAAGCCTCTATGGAAGTGCCAGCTCCGTTCGCCGGTACCGTTAAAGAGATCAAGATCAACACCGGCGACAAAGTGTCTACCGGCTCCCTGATCATGGTCTTCGAAGTGGCGGGTGCTGCACCTGCTTCCGCGCCAGCACAGGCCGCTGCTCCGGCTCCGGCCGCTGCACCAGCAGCTGCTGGCGGCGCGAAAGACGTTAACGTACCGGACATCGGCGGTGACGAAGTTGAAGTAACCGAAGTGATGGTGAAAGTGGGCGACAAAGTTGCCGCTGAACAGTCACTGATCACCGTTGAAGGCGACAAGGCTTCTATGGAAGTCCCAGCGCCGTTCGCGGGTACCGTTAAAGAGATCAAAATCAGCACCGGCGACAAAGTGTCTACCGGCTCTCTGATCATGGTCTTCGAAGTGGAAGGCGCTGCGCCTGCCGCAGCTCCGGCTGCCGCGGCTGCTCCGGCACCTGCTGCTGCACCGGCTCAGGCGTCTAAACCTGCTGCGGCTCCTGCTGCAAAAGCGGAAGGCAAATCTGAGTTCGCTGAAAACGACGCTTACGTCCACGCTACCCCGCTGATTCGTCGCCTGGCGCGCGAATTCGGTGTGAACCTGGCGAAAGTGAAAGGGACCGGCCGTAAGGGTCGTATCCTGCGCGAAGACGTTCAGACCTACGTGAAAGACGCGGTGAAACGCGCCGAAGCTGCACCTGCTGCAGTCGCCGGTGGCGGTATCCCGGGCATGCTGCCATGGCCAAAAGTGGACTTCAGCAAGTTCGGCGAAATCGAAGAAGTTGAGCTGGGCCGCATCCAGAAAATCTCTGGTGCTAACCTGAGCCGTAACTGGGTGATGATCCCGCACGTTACGCACTTCGATAAGACCGATATCACCGATCTGGAAGCGTTCCGTAAACAGCAGAACGCCGAAGCTGAGAAGCGCAAGCTGGACGTAAAATTCACTCCAGTGGTCTTCATCATGAAAGCCGTTGCCGCTGCCCTTGAGCAGATGCCACGCTTCAACAGCTCCCTGTCCGAAGACGGTCAGAAGCTGACGCTGAAGAAATACATCAACATCGGTGTTGCGGTTGATACGCCAAATGGTCTGGTTGTTCCGGTCTTCAAAGACGTGAACAAGAAGAGCATTACCGAGCTGTCCCGCGAACTGACCGTGATCTCCAAGAAAGCGCGTGATGGTAAGCTGACTGCCGGCGAAATGCAGGGCGGCTGCTTCACTATCTCCAGCATCGGCGGCCTGGGTACCACCCACTTCGCGCCGATTGTGAACGCGCCGGAAGTGGCTATCCTCGGTGTGTCCAAGTCCGCGATGGAGCCAGTGTGGAATGGCAAAGAGTTCGTGCCGCGTCTGATGATGCCAATCTCTCTGTCCTTCGACCACCGCGTGATCGACGGTGCTGATGGTGCGCGCTTCATCACCATCATCAACAACACCCTGAGCGACATTCGCCGCCTGGTGATGTAATCGAAAAGCCGGCCAGTCGGCCGGCTTTTTTCTGATAATCTCATGGTGTTTGTGAGGTTATTGGCGAAAGCGACAATTCGTGAGCCGTTTGTTGTTTCAAAATTGTTAACAATTTTGTAAACTGCGGGCGGATAGAACGACCCGGTGGACGACGGGTATAAATTAAGAGGTCATGATGAGCACAGAAATCAAAACTCAGGTCGTAGTACTTGGGGCAGGCCCGGCAGGTTACTCCGCAGCATTCCGCGCCGCGGATTTAGGTCTGGAAACCGTCATCGTAGAACGTTACAGCACCCTCGGCGGTGTTTGTCTGAACGTCGGCTGTATCCCTTCTAAAGCGCTGCTGCACGTAGCGAAAGTTATCGAAGAAGCCAAAGCGCTGGCTGAACACGGTATCGTCTTCGGCGAGCCGAAAACCGATATCGACAAAATTCGTACCTGGAAAGAGAAAGTTATCACTCAGCTGACCGGCGGTCTGGCGGGTATGGCCAAAGGCCGTAAAGTGAAAGTGGTAAACGGTCTGGGTAAATTCACCGGTGCGAACACCCTCGAAGTGGAAGGCGAAAACGGTAAAACCGTGATCAACTTCGACAACGCGATCATCGCGGCAGGCTCTCGCCCAATCGAACTGCCATTCATTCCGCATGAAGATCCACGCGTGTGGGATTCCACCGATGCCCTGGAGCTGAAAACCGTTCCTAAGCGTCTGCTGGTTATGGGCGGCGGTATCATCGGTCTGGAAATGGGTACCGTGTACCATGCGCTGGGTTCAGAGATCGACGTGGTTGAAATGTTCGACCAGGTTATCCCGGCAGCCGACAAAGACATCGTTAAAGTCTTCACCAAACGTATCAGCAAGAAATTCAACCTGATGCTGGAAACCAAAGTGACTGCCGTTGAAGCGAAAGAAGACGGTATTTACGTTTCCATGGAAGGCAAAAAAGCCCCTGCAGAAGCGCAGCGTTACGACGCCGTGCTGGTGGCGATCGGCCGCGTGCCGAACGGTAAAAACCTCAATGCTGGCGCAGCTGGCGTGGAAGTGGACGACCGTGGCTTTATCCGCGTTGATAAGCAGCTGCGCACCAACGTGCCGCACATCTTTGCTATCGGCGACATCGTCGGTCAGCCAATGCTGGCGCACAAAGGTGTTCACGAAGGTCACGTTGCCGCTGAAGTTATCGCTGGCATGAAACACTACTTCGATCCAAAAGTGATCCCATCTATCGCGTACACCGAGCCAGAAGTTGCCTGGGTGGGTCTGACCGAGAAAGAAGCGAAAGAGAAAGGCATCAGCTACGAAACCGCCACCTTCCCGTGGGCTGCTTCTGGCCGTGCTATCGCTTCCGACTGTGCGGATGGCGTGACCAAACTGATCTTCGACAAAGAGACTCACCGCGTGATCGGTGGTGCAATTGTCGGTACCAACGGCGGCGAGCTGCTGGGTGAAATCGGTCTGGCTATCGAAATGGGCTGTGACGCGGAAGACATCGCGCTGACCATCCACGCTCACCCGACTCTGCACGAGTCTGTGGGCCTGGCGGCAGAAGTGTTCGAAGGTAGCATCACCGACCTGCCAAACGCGAAAGCGAAGAAGAAATAAGTTTCTCTGCGCTTGATAAACGCCTCTCCGGAGGCGTTTTTTTTTGCCTGGCACTACCGGATTTAGTAGTCATCCTGTTGATATTTCCGCTAAAAATTTCCCTTCATCTGCCGATACTTTTTTCACCATTGTGTGGCTACTGGCCACGCGGTTTTGGGGTTCTGGACTCTTTTATTACACGAAAAAAGGAAAATACATGTCTTTGAAGAAAGTGGCGGTAATTGGCTTAGTGGCGGCAGCGCTGACGCTGACAGGGTGCGGTGCGGTAACGACGGCGGTGAAGAAACGCAACCTGGAAGTGAAAACCCAGATGAGTGAAACCGTCTGGCTTGAGCCATCCAACGAGAAAACGGTCTACATTCAGGTTAAAAACACCTCCGATAAAGACATGAGCAACCTGCAGACCCTGCTGGCGAACGACCTGATTGCCAAGGGTTATAAAGTGACCAGCTCCCCTGACGGCGCATATTACTGGGTGCAGGCAAACGTCCTGAAAGCCGACAAAATGGACCTGCGTGAAGCTCAGGGGTACCTGAAAACCGGGTATGAAGGTGCGGCTGTGGGCGCTGCACTGGGTGCCGGGATCACCGCTTATAACAGCAACTCTTCCGGCGCAGCGCTGGGCGTGGGTCTGGCGGCGGGTCTGATCGGCATGGCGGCAGACGCCATGGTGGAAGATGTAAACTACACCATGGTGACTGACCTGCAGATCTCTGAGCGCAGCAAAGCAAAAGTCACAACCGATAATATCGCTGCCCTGCGTCAGGGTACCTCTGGCGTGAAACTGCAGACCAGCACCGAGCAGGGCGAGCGTGCGAAGTATCAGACCCGCGTGGTGTCTAACGCCAACAAGGTGAACCTGAAGTTCGAAGAGGCGAAGCCGGTTCTGGAAGCGCAGCTGGCGAAATCGGTCGCGAATATTCTGTAGGAAAACAGCCGGGTGGCGACGTCGCCTTGCCCGGCCTGCCTGCATTACGGGGCGACGGGTTGCCAGGTCTTATCCAGAGGGTATGCGGTCAGGGCATTTGCTTTCTTCGCGGAATCACTGCCGAGATCGCTCTGGTACACCTTGTCGTCCTGATTGATGGTGAAGCTCATCACCCCCGTCTGACCGTAAGTGACTGGCCAGGCGATCATTGCGAAACCGTTATTATCCGGCAAAATGCGAAAACGATAGCCGTGATAGCCTGCTCCTGGCTCTTTCGGACTGAACGCCGGACCCAACGGGCTTGGCGCTTCGCCTGGCGAGACGGGCCAGTACAGACCGTCCTTTTTCCCCTCAGAACTGACAATTTTCTGCGCATACTTCTGGTTCAACGCAAAATAGCTCTGCTGAGCATCGACATAGGCATGCAGCGCCTCGATGGCACCGAGTTCGTTACGCCCAATCTCGCGCGTGAGGATCGCTTCGGCGCCTGCTTTAATGTCAAATTGCCAGCCGGTAGCGGTTTTCATCACCGGGATCGGCAACTGCCAGTCGCTCTCTCCAACAACCAGATGCGCCACATCGCCCTCGATGGCGGTATCATGGCGAACTTTCCAGTCTCTCAGGAAACGATCAACGGCATCCGGGTCGACCCCTTCAGGCGGCAGGAAGTCGCGCCAGTTCTCCCCAAGCAGGTCGCTCATTGCACGTTCATCATGCTTACTGATGGCGCTCACCAGCGCGTCGGTTGCCTGGCCTGGCGTGCTGAACGATTGCTGTGCCATCGCGGTGGCCGAAAGCATGAATAACGCCATTCCACAGAGTAGTTTACTTTTCATGTCGGCTCCCTTAACGGTGACGGAATTCACGGTGTTCTGCGCGTCCGGCTGAGGCCTGACGGGGCTGCTGATGGCGGGCAGCGACTTGCCTGCTCTGCTCGCCCCGACGCTGCTGGGCTTGCCAGTTGCCTGACCGGCTGTCATTGCCGCTCAGCGCATTAGCACGATGCTGGCTGGTTCGCTGCTGAACATTTCTCTGCTGGGCTGTGCGCTGCTGTGAGGGTTGCGAAACCCGTTTTTCCTGTCGTTGTGTGGCCGCACGGTTGTTCTCAGTTCGCTTCGCGATTTGCGGTTTGCTGTCGTAGCCGCGGTAGTTATTGCGCTGTGAAATCTGCTTCAGCTGTTGGCTGGAAGCCTGACGCTGTGCATCTCGGGTTGTCGGGCGCGTTGCCTGAGGGAAGGTTTTTCCTGTCGATTTTTCCATTTGGCTCAATGCGGCCTGACGCTGGCTGTCCCGATTGACCGGTTTTTGCTGCGTCGAACTGAGCCCTGTCGCCGCTTTCGTGGAGTGGAAACGGGTATTGAGCTGGTTGGTCGGGTACGGCACGCCTTCACGATAGGCCGGGTTGTGCTGCCAGGTGCGGTTGGCGTCCGTCAGCCGCTGTCCGCTGATTTTATTAAAGTTCTCAACGTTAATATTGATGTTGTTATCGCCGTTGCGGTTATAGCCGCCATGATTATCCCAGTCATCATCGTGATGGTGGTGGTCCCAGTCATCGTCGTCATCCCAGTCGATATTGCTGAAGATGGCATAGGTTGTCGCCACCCCCAGACTGAAGCCGAGACCCTTGACCAGACTGTCGGTAAATTGCTCCCCGGGTGAGGGCGGTAAATAGGTGGGCGGGTAGGCCGCGTTTGGCCAGGTACCGTAAACCGTATTGGGGTTATAGGTCGGAACGTAAACCACCTGCGGATCGGCGGATTCAATTTTGATCACCGTCGGGCTTGTGGTGGTGTTTGTTGACTCGCTGGTGGTGGTTTTTGCAGGGGCAGGTTTCGTCACGGTCGTGACCGTTTGCTGTGGCGTTGATTGCAATGCACCGGTTTGTTGCGCCAGCATGCGCAGGCGTTGAACGGAATCCATTACGTCTTTCGGTTGGGCGAGAAAGGCATCGCCCAGATTTTGGACCCAGGGCGGATTTTCACCCATCAGCGACATCAACTGAGGAAACGCCACCAGCGACTTTACGCTCGGATCCCACGGCTGACCAGCAACGGCCTGAATGGCGGCATCGCCCTGCATTTTGGGATTATCTTTTGACCACTGTGCCGCCTGGATAACGTTTGACGGGTAGGTCGAGGCCATTAAAATTTGCGACAGCAGGGCATCCGGGTAGAGCGCAACTGGGGCAACCCACTGATCGATTTGCGCGGCCGTGTACGTGGGTGCGACGACAGGGGCGGGCTGGGCTGCGGCAGGTGCTGCCGGTTGTTGCGTGACAGGAGCAGGGACGACCGACTCCGTTGCCCGACTTTTGACAAACATAACGCCTGAGGCGGCAAACAGCCCGGCACTGCAGAGAAGGACAAGCAGGTGTGGCTTAAAGGGCAACTTCATAAAATGACTCCAACGAGACAAGCGCTGTGCCGTGAGGCGTTCTTGTTGCCGCGAGTATTATTCACCCGTGTATGACAGTTTTGACTTTTCTTGGGAAACCACCGAAGCGTCCGGATAAAGAGTGTGTGCATTTATTACACAATTATATGCGATGCGGGAAAAGGCGCCGGGAATTCAGAAGGCCGCTCTTGCGAGCGGCCAGCAGCTAATTGCCGAGGTTGACGACAAACAGCACCGTGATGTCGGATATGTTCCAGCCACCGTGCAGCGCGGTTAGCAGTAAACCGGTCACAACGATCAGTGCAGTGATTCGCATCTCCATTGCGTGCGTTCCTGTACAGGCTACGCGGGTTCATTCTCCACCGGGAAAGGCAGAACCAGGCAAATGAGTACATTGCCGCGTAGGTTACGGAACTGCTTCCGGGCCCGGTGACTGGTTGCTACACCAGCGAAGCAGGCCGGGCGCAACAGTATTACAGCCGGAATGGACTGAAAAGAGGTGAAATGCAGTTTCATCCTTTTTCATTCGAAACTGGATATCGGCTCGTAAACACAAAATATGTGCTTGCGGATCTGCATACTCAGGCGCATTATTCATGTCGAGTGCATTGCCGCAAATCTGCCAAAACGGTGTGCTACCACCGCAAGGCAACAAATAAACCGCTACCTGGCGGTTTTTTTGTACCCAAAATTCGTCTCGTCTCCCCGCTACACCATGCTTAACGATTCAGCAAATTTTTTAATGTTGCTTTTTTGTAAACGGATTAACACTGTGCAGAAATCCTGCTATGCTGCCCGACGCGGTATCGGGCATTTACCCTACAAACTGCTGTCTCACAGGAGCGTGAAGAGAACGCCCGCCGCATATGACAATGAGAGCGAGGAGAACCGTCGTGCTAGAAGAATACCGTAAGCACGTAGCAGAACGTGCCGCCGAGGGAATTGTACCCAAACCTTTAGATGCAACCCAAATGGCCGCGCTCGTCGAGCTGCTGAAGAACCCGCCTAAGGGCGAAGAAGAATTCCTGTTAGATCTGTTGATCAACCGCGTACCGCCTGGCGTAGATGAAGCTGCCTACGTAAAAGCCGGATTCCTTGCTGCTATCGCCAAAGGCGAAGCCACCTCCCCACTGGTTACTCCTGAAAAAGCCATTGAACTGCTCGGCACCATGCAGGGTGGTTACAACATTCATCCGCTGATTGACGCGCTGGATAACGACAAGCTGGCACCGATTGCCGCTAAAGCGCTCTCTTCCACGCTGCTGATGTTCGATAACTTCTACGATGTAGAAGAAAAAGCCAAAGCGGGCAACGTCTATGCGAAGCAGGTGATGCAGTCCTGGGCGGATGCCGAATGGTTCCTGAACCGTCCAGCACTGGCTGATAAAATCACCGTTACCGTCTTTAAAGTGACCGGTGAAACCAACACCGATGACCTCTCTCCGGCACCGGACGCGTGGTCTCGCCCGGATATCCCTCTGCACGCCCTGGCGATGCTGAAAAACGCCCGTGAAGGCATTGAGCCGGATCAGCCGGGCAGCGTCGGCCCGATCAAACAGATCGAAGCCCTGCAGGAGAAAGGTTTCCCGCTGGCTTACGTGGGTGACGTTGTGGGTACCGGCTCTTCCCGTAAATCCGCAACCAACTCCGTACTGTGGTTTATGGGCGACGATATCCCTCACGTGCCTAACAAGCGCGGCGGTGGCCTGTGCCTCGGTGGCAAAATTGCGCCGATCTTCTTCAACACCATGGAAGATGCGGGCGCGCTGCCGATTGAAGTGGATGTGTCCAACCTGAACATGGGCGACGTGATTGACGTTTACCCGTTCAAGGGCGAAGTGCGCAACCACGAAACCAACGAACTGCTGGCAAGCTTCGAGCTGAAAACCGACGTGCTGATCGACGAAGTGCGTGCAGGTGGCCGTATCCCGCTGATTATCGGTCGTGGCCTGACCACCAAAGCGCGTGAAGCGCTGGGTCTGCCGCACAGTGACGTGTTCCGTCAGGCGAAAGATGTGGCGGAGAGCAGCCGTGGTTACTCTCTGGCGCAGAAAATGGTGGGCCGTGCGTGCGGCGTAGCGGGTGTTCGTCCGGGCGCGTACTGCGAGCCTAAGATGACCTCCGTGGGCTCTCAGGACACCACCGGTCCAATGACCCGTGACGAACTGAAAGACCTGGCGTGCCTGGGCTTCTCGTCTGACCTGGTGATGCAGTCCTTCTGCCACACCGCGGCGTATCCGAAGCCGGTCGACGTAACCACGCACCATACGCTGCCAGACTTCATCATGAACCGCGGCGGCGTCTCTCTGCGTCCGGGCGACGGCGTCATCCACTCCTGGCTGAACCGCATGCTGCTGCCGGATACCGTGGGTACTGGCGGTGACTCTCACACCCGTTTCCCAATCGGTATCTCTTTCCCGGCGGGCTCTGGTCTGGTGGCGTTTGCTGCGGCGACCGGCGTGATGCCGCTGGATATGCCGGAATCGGTGCTGGTGCGCTTCAAAGGTAAAATGCAGCCGGGTATCACCCTGCGCGACCTGGTTCACGCGATCCCGCTGTATGCGATTAAACAGGGCCTGCTGACCGTTGAGAAGAAAGGGAAGAAAAACATCTTCTCTGGCCGCATTCTGGAAATTGAAGGTCTGCCGGATCTGAAAGTGGAACAGGCGTTCGAGCTGACCGATGCCTCCGCCGAGCGTTCTGCTGCAGGCTGTACCATCAAGCTGAACCAGGCGCCAATCGAAGAGTACCTGACTTCCAACATCGTGCTGCTGAAGTGGATGATTGCCGAAGGCTACGGCGACCGTCGTACCCTGGAGCGTCGTATTCAGGGCATGGAAAAATGGCTGGCGGATCCGCAGCTGCTGGAAGCCGATGCTGACGCAGAGTACGCGGCGGTGATCGACATCGATCTGGCGGATATTAAAGAGCCGATCCTCTGTGCACCGAACGATCCGGACGATGCGCGTCCGCTCTCTGAAGTTCAGGGCGAGAAAATCGACGAAGTGTTCATCGGTTCCTGCATGACCAACATCGGTCACTTCCGCGCTGCCGGTAAGCTGCTGGATACTCATAAAGGCCAGCTGCCGACCCGTCTGTGGGTGGCACCACCAACCCGTATGGACGCGGCGCAGCTGACCGAAGAGGGCTACTACAGCGTGTTTGGTAAGAGCGGTGCGCGAATTGAAATCCCTGGCTGTTCCCTCTGTATGGGTAACCAGGCGCGCGTGGCTGACGGTGCGACGGTGGTTTCCACCTCTACCCGTAACTTCCCGAACCGTTTAGGTACCGGTGCGAACGTCTTCCTGGCCTCTGCGGAGCTGGCGGCGGTTGCGGCGCTGATTGGCAAACTGCCAACGCCGGAAGAGTACCAGACCTTTGTGGCTCAGGTGGATAAGACAGCGGTGGATACCTACCGCTATCTGAACTTCGACCAGCTCTCTCAGTACACCGAGAAGGCCGACGGGGTTATCTTCCAGACGGCAGTATAAACAGCAAAACCGTCTCCACGAGACGGTTTTTAGTGTTTGCACCCTCTCCCGTGGGAGAGGGACGGGGTGAGGGCATCAGGCCGCAGGGTCTTGCTCTCACCTTTTTATTTTCATTCCTCCCACCTCTCCCGCTTTTTTTCTTCTTCTCTGCTGCGATAATTACCCTAATGGCTTTGCAGAGGAAAACACTATGGATTACGAATTTCTGCGCGACATCACCGGAGTGGTGAAAGTGCGTATGTCGATGGGCCACGAAGCCGTTGGACACTGGTTTAACGAAGAGGTGAAGGAGAATCTCGCTCTTCTTGATGAAGTGGAAGAGGCGGCGAAGACGGTAAAAGGCAGTGAGCGCTCCTGGCAGCGCGCCGGGCATGAATACACCCTGTGGATGGATGGCGAAGAGGTAATGGTGCGCGCCAACCAGCTCGAGTTTTCAGGTGACGAGATGGAAGAGGGGATGAGCTACTACGACGAAGAGAGCCTGTCGATGTGCGGCGTAGAGGATTTCCTTCAGGTGGTAAATGCGTACCGCGACTTTATGAAACAGAAATAACAGACCGGAGCATCCCTGCTCCGGCTTGCTCTTACACGGCCGGAATATTGCGGCCGTAGTAGATCTCGCGCATCTCTTTCCAGAGCAGGTCAGTAATCGCCTTACGCTCTTCTTCGCTCAAATCTTCCGGTTTGGTATGGAACATGTAGTGCTTAAGGTCAAACTCCTTAAGTAACATCTTGGTATGGAAGATGTTCTCCTGATACACGTTCACGTCCATCATGTCGTACAGCGATTTCATGTCTTCAGACATAAAGTTCTGAATAGAGTTGATCTCATGGTCGATAAAGTGCTTCATACCGTTGATATCACGGGTAAAACCACGCACGCGATAATCAATCGTGACGATGTCTGATTCCAGCTGGTGGATTAAATAGTTCAGTGCGTTTAGCGGCGAGATCACGCCGCAGGTCGACACTTCTATGTCCGCGCGGAAGGTGCATAGCCCGCCTTCAGGGTGGCTTTCCGGGTAGGTATGTACGCAGATGTGGCTCTTATCGAGATGCGCGACGACCACTTCCGGCAGCGGGCCCGGATGCTCGGTTTTGTCGATAAGCTTCGGGTCTACCGGCTCTTCGCTCACCAGAATGGTGACGCTCGCGCCCTGGGGTTCATAGTCCTGACGCGCGATGTTCAGGATGTTGGCGCCAATGATTGAGCAGGTTTCTGACAGGATCTCCGTCAGGCGGTTAGCGTTGTAGAGTTCATCGATATAGGCGATGTAGCCATCGCGTTCTTCTGCAGTTTTGACGTAGCAGATATCGTAAATACAAAAACTCAGGCTTTTGGTCAGGTTGTTAAAGCCATGCAGTTTCAGCTTTTTCAATTAGCTCACCCCCTTTGAGGACAGTGCGTCTTGCAGATATTGTGGCAAGGCAAACGCCGCGGTATGGACGGCCGGGTTGTAATAGCGACATTTAAGACCCGCCTGGTGGAAGCGCGCCTGAATGATTTCGGTAGAGAGATGACGCAGCACCTCGTTGTCGGTCGCCCACGCAAAGGTCATGATACCGCCGTAATAGGTCGGGATCGCGGCCTGATAGAAGCTGACGTCGCTAAAGTAGGTGCTCAGCTTGCGGTGGCTGTCGAGGGCTTCATCCTGCTGCAGGAAGCAGACGCCGTTTTGCGCGACGAAGATCCCGCCGGGATTCAGGCAGCGCTTGCAGCCTTCGTAGAACGAGGAGGTAAACAGCGACACGCCCGGACCGATCGGATCGGTGCAGTCAGAGATAATCACATCAAACGTTTGCGTGGTCTGGTTAACAAAATTGACTCCGTCGTCGATAACCAGATTAAAGCGCGGATCGTCGTAGCTGCCGGCATTATGGTTGGGCAGGTACTGACGGCAGAACGAAACCACACCCGCATCGATTTCCACCATCGTGATGGTTTCGACGGACTGATGGCGGGACACTTCACGCAGCATCGCGCCGTCGCCGCCGCCAATAATCAGAACGTGCTTTGCGTGGCCGTGGGCCAGCAGCGGAACGTGGGTCATCATCTCATGATAAATAAACTCATCGCGCTCGGTGGTTTGCACCACGCCGTCCAGCGCCATGACGCGGCCAAAGGCGGCGTTCTCGAAGATGATCAGATCCTGATGATCGGTCTTCTCGTGATAAAGCACGTTATCAACGGCAAAGTACTGACCAAACTGATCGTGCAGCGTTTCTTGCCATACCGTTTTCTCGGTCATGGGCTGTCCTCTCCATCGTTTACATCCTGACATTCAGCAGAAGGGGCGCAACACATCACCGCTGTGAAGCGGTTAGCGAGTCAACAAGGGGCGTCGGGAAGGTTACTTCACGTAGGCGAGCAGGCTGAGTGAATCACGAGCCAGCGCTTTGCATTTTTTAGCAGTGGGAATACCGATACCGCTCAAATCGCGGTAGCTGTCTTCACCGAGCGCCTTCATGTCGAAGCTGTCGTAGTTGCTGAGATCCCATTGGTTCTGCTGGGCAAAAAAGACCAGTGCGCGACGAATCTGCCCGTTGGGTAAATTCTGGTAACCACAATCGTTTTTCAGAAACACAAACACCGCCGTGAGATCGGCCATATCTTCTGCTTCGTTTTCACTCAGCGCGTAACTGTTCGCACACATCGCCATCAGGCCACTGAACAAAATTGTTCTGAAAAACGTCTTCATTGCTTCTACCACTGCATCACGGAAAATTAACGTTAGCATACTTGATGCCAGGCCGACGACCTTTATTATTGCCGCTTTACTTGACCTTCCGGTAAGGGGAGGGTTTATGCTCAAAAGATCGCCGGCTGGAAATAAGGAAATGAACATGCAACGTCGTGATTTTTTAAAATATTCCGCTGCGCTGGGGGCTGCCAGCGCATTACCACTCTGGAGTCGCGCCGTTTTCGCGGCTGACAGACCCGCCTTACCCATTCCTGAATTGCTGACTGCTGATGCCCGCAGTCGTATCCAGCTTGTGGTGCAATCGGGCAAAACGACCTTTGGTGCGAATACCGCCACAACCTGGGGCTATAACGGAAATCTCCTCGGCCCGGCGCTCCAGTTACGCAAAGGAAAAACCGTCACCGTTGATATCCATAACACGCTGTCGGAAGAGACCACGCTGCACTGGCACGGGCTGGAAGTGCCGGGTGAAGTAGACGGGGGACCACAGGGCGTTATCAAGGCTGGTGGCAAACGCAGCGTGACCTTTACCCCTGACCAACGTGCGGCGACCTGCTGGTTCCACCCGCATCAGCACGGCAAAACGGGCCATCAGGTGGCGATGGGGCTGGCGGGGCTGGTGCTGATTGAAGACGACGAAAGCCGCCTGCTACGCCTGCCGAAACAGTGGGGCATCGACGACGTTCCGGTGATTGTGCAGGACAAGAAATTCAATGCTGACGGGCAAATTGACTACCAGCTGGACGTGATGAGTGCGGCGGTGGGCTGGTTTGGCGACACGCTGCTGACCAACGGCGCGATCTACCCTCAGCATGCCGCGCCGAAAGGCTGGCTGCGTTTACGTCTGCTTAACGGCTGTAACGCCCGTTCGCTGAACTTCGCCGCCAGCGATAAGCGCCCGCTGTACGTGGTGGCAAGCGACGGTGGACTCCTGCCGGAGCCGGTAAAAGTGAACGAGTTGCCGATGCTGATGGGCGAGCGCTTCGAGGTGCTGGTGGACATCAGCGACGGCAAGGCGTTTGACCTCGTAACCCTGCCAGTCAGCCAGATGGGGATGGCGGTTGCGCCATTTGATAAGCCGCATCCGGTGCTGCGTATTCAGCCTTTACTGGTGACCGCTTCCGGCACGTTGCCGGATACGTTAACTACCCTGCCAGCGCTCCCGTCGCTTGACGGGCTTACGCAGCGCAAGCTACAGCTTTCCATGAACCCGATGCTCGACATGATGGGCATGCAGGCGCTGATGGCGAAATATGGCGATCAGGCGATGGCGGGGATGCACCACGGGCAGATGATGGGCCATATGAATATGGACCACGGCAAAATGGGTGGCATGGGGAACATGAATCACGGCGACCACGGCTTTGATTTCCATAACGCCAATATGATTAACGGCAAAGCGTTCGACATGAACACGCCGATGTTTGCTGCGACAAAGGGTCAGTTTGAGCGCTGGGTGATTTCGGGCGAAGGGGACATGATGCTGCATCCGTTCCATATCCACGGTACCCAGTTCCGCATTCTCTCAGAAAACGGCAAAGCGCCGGATGCGCACCGCGCGGGCTGGAAAGATACGGTGAGAGTGGAAGGTGGGGTCAGCGAGGTGCTGGTGAAGTTTGACCACGATGCGCCGAAGGCGTTTGCCTATATGGCGCACTGCCATCTGCTGGAGCATGAGGATACGGGGATGATGCTTGGGTTCACTGTTTAAAACAGTGCGGCCTGATGCCCTCACCCTGACCCTCTCCCACAGGGAGAGGGAACAGACACAAAAACGGCAACCGAAGTTGCCGTTTTGCTTTTATTTGCCTTCGTCCGGCAACGCATACGCGACAATATAGTCGCCCATCTTCGTGCCAAACGAACCGTGACCACCTGCAGAGATGACAACGTACTGCTTGCCGTTCACTTCATAGGTCATCGGCGTGGCCTGTCCACCGGCAGGCAGACGGCCTTGCCACAGTTTCTCACCGTTGGTCATGTTGTACGCGCGCAGGTAGTTATCTGCGGTTGCCGCGATGAACAGCACGTTACCGGCGGTGGAGATTGGGCCACCCAGCATTGGCATACCCATATTGAACGGCACCGGAACCGGCATTGGGAACGGCATGCTGTCCTGTGGCGTACCAATACGTTTTTTCCATACGATCTGGTTGGTTTTCAAATCCAGACCGGAGATATAACCCCAGGCAGGCTGTTTACACGGCAGACCGAACGGAGACAGGAACGGGTTCAGGGTTACGCCGAACGGTACGCCGTACTGCGGCTGGATACCGGCTTCGGTGCCGCTGCCTTTCGCGTCTTTCGGCTGCTCCATTGGGTTGCCCGGACCGCGCGGGATCAGACGGGAAACGAACGGCAGCGCCATTGGGTTGGCAATTGCCACCTGACGGTTCGGGTCGACGGAGATCCCGCCCCACTCGAACATCCCCAGGTTACCCGGGAAGACCAGCGTGCCCTGCTCAGACGGAGGCGTGAAGATGCCTTCGTAGCGCAGCTGGTGGAACATCACGCGGCACACCAGCTGGTCAAACATGGTGGCACCCCACATGTCTGCACCGCTGAGGTCTTTCTTCGGACGGAAGCTCAGGTCAGAGAACGGCTGGGTTTTGCTGACGTAGTCGCCTTTTGCGGCACCCTGCGGAACCGGTTTTTCCGGTGCAGGCACAACCAGCTTACCGTTGCTGCGATCCAGGACGAAGATGTTGCCCGTCTTGGCCGGAGCGTAAATCACCGGAACGGTTTTACCATCGACGGTAATGTCTGCCAGTGTCGGCTGGGACGGCATATCCATATCCCACAGATCGTGGTGAACGGTCTGATAGCTCCACGCCAGTTTACCGGTCGTTGCGTTCAGCGCCACGATAGCGCTCGCGTAACGTTCCTGCTCCGGCGTACGGTTACCGCCCCAGATATCAGGCGTGGTTACGCCCATCGGCAGGTAGACCAGGTCCAGCTTCGCGTCATACGCCGCCGGGGCCCAGGAGTTTGGCGAGTTAAAGGTAAAGGTGTGCTCGTCCGACGGGATCGCGTTGGGATCTTTCGCGCCCGGGTCGAAGGCCCACAGCAGTTTACCGGTGTTTACGTCAAAACCGCGGATGACGCCGGAGGTTTCACGCGTAGAGAAGTTATCCGTTACCGAACCGGCAATCACGATGGTTTTATCGGTGATGATTGGCGGTGAAGTTGGCTCATACAGACCCGGGGTGGTGTCCGGCATGTTGGTCTGCAGGTTCAGGATGCCTTTGTTGGCGAAGGTTTCGCACAGCTTGCCCGTTTCGGCGTTAATCGCGAACAGACGGCCATCGTTCACCGGCAGCATAATGCGGCGAGGACAGTCGGCAATGACTTCCGGGCTGGCATTATCGGCACGCGCTTCGTGGTAAGAGACGCCACGACAGGTGATGTGCTGGAACGAAGGATTAGAGTTCAGCTGTGGATCGAAGTGCCATTTCTCTTTACCGGTGGCCGCGTCGAGCGCGAACAGACGCTGGTGCGCCGTACACAGGTAGAGCATGTTGCCCACTTTGATCGGGGTGACTTCGTTGGTCAGTTCACCCGGATCGTTCGGCATCTTCAGGTCACCGGTACGGAATACCCAGGCTTCCTTCAGGTTCTTCACGTTGTCCGCGTTGATCTGCTTCAGCGGAGAGTAGCGTTGACCTTCCTGGTTACGGCCATACGCAGGCCAGTCACCGTCAGCGACCTGCGAGATAGCAGCCGCAGGCGTGGATTCCGCGTTCAGCGTACCGTTGATCTCCTGTGGGTCATTAAAACCGGCCCAGGTCAGAATGCCGCCAGTAATCAGCAGGGCAACAACCAGGCCCGCCACAGCACCGCTTGAAGGCACAATCAGGCGACGCCAGACGAACGGCAGGATCAGCCAGATACCAAAGAAGACCAGGATGTCGCTGCGCGGCGTCAGTGCCCAGAAGTCGAACCCGACTTCCCAGACGCCCCAGATCATGGTGGCAAGGAGGAGTGCGGCATACAGCCACAGTGCGGATTGTTTTCTACGCAACAGCAGGACGGTTACGGCAACCATAACCAGACCCGCAATCGGGTAGTACCAGGAGCCGCCTAAAGCGACCAGCCAGACGCCACCGATTAACAGATACAGCGCGCAGAAGGCTGCGAACGCGGCTGTTAATGTCACCAGTAGACGCGGCTGTTTAGAGTGTGTTTCAGCCATAGAAAATGTACTCGTCAGTTTTTGTTAATAATTTGCTAGCAACTAATTATAGGTATTAACAAGTGTGATCGGAATCACAATATTTGCTTTTTGTAACTCATACGCCAGGGTTATCCATTTGCTGGTATAATGGCGGGCTTGCGTATCGATGCCGGAAATACATTCACCTGCATTGAGAGATTTTCATTAAAATCATATGGTTAGTAATATGAAACATACTGTTGAAGTGATGATCCCGGAAGCCGAGATCAAAGCGCGTATCGCCGAACTGGGTCGTCAAATCACCGAACATTACAAGGACAGCGGCAGCGAAATGGTGCTGGTCGGTCTTTTACGTGGCTCTTTCATGTTCATGGCAGACCTGTGCCGTGAAGTGCAGGTGTCCCATGAGGTCGATTTTATGACCGCCTCCAGCTACGGCAGCGGCATGTCCACAACCCGTGATGTGAAAATCCTGAAAGATCTGGATGAAGATATTCGTGGCAAAGATGTGTTGATCGTTGAAGACATTATCGACTCTGGTAACACGCTCTCTAAAGTGCGCGAGATCCTGAGCCTGCGTCAGCCTAAATCGCTGGCGATTTGTACGCTGCTGGATAAGCCAGATCGTCGTGAAGTACAGGTGCCGGTGGAGTTCGTTGGCTTCTCGATTCCGGACGAATTCGTCGTCGGTTACGGCATTGACTACGCGCAGCGTTATCGCCATCTGCCGTATGTCGGAAAAGTCGTGATTCTGGACGAGTAGTTGCGGTTTGTTGCCCGGTGGCGCGCAGCGATCCGGGCCTACGAATGGGCACATGTAGGCCGGGTAAGGCGCAGCCGCCACCCGGCTTTTTAACGTGCACTTATTTATGGTTCACATGCTTAAGCTTGAGGTTGGCAATGCCCGAACGGTAACGCTGTTCCAGCGTTTCGCGGTTGGTGGCGGTCACTTCCAGATTGCGCAGCAGGCCATCGTGAATGCCGTACGCCCAGCCGTGGATGGAAACCTTCTGCCCACGTTTCCACGCGGACTGCATAATCGTTGAGTGGCCCAGGTTATAGACCTGCTCCATCACGTTCAGCTCGCAAAGGGTATCAAGTCGACGCTCCTGCGGCATTTCACCCAACAGTGAGCTATGTTTGAACCAGATATCGCGGATGTGCAGCAGCCAGTTATCGATTAACCCCAGCTCTGTATTTTCAACCGCCGCCTGTACGCCACCGCAGCCGTAGTGGCCGCAAATAATGATGTGCTCAACTTCCAGCACGTCAACGGCATACTGAACGACAGAAAGGCAGTTGAGATCGGTATGAATAACAAGGTTGGCTACGTTACGGTGAACAAAAAGTTCGCCAGGTTCGAGACCGGTCAGGCGTTCTGCCGGGACGCGGCTGTCGGAACATCCAATCCATAGAAAGCGTGGGTTTTGCGCTTGCGCCAGCTTCCCGAAAAATCCGGGGTCCTCTTCAACCAGCATCTTTGACCATAGTGCATTGTTGCTGATGAGTGTATCTATGTTATTCATGGACGTTAACGGCCTGTAACCTGGTAATTGCGTTGCGCTACTATAGGGTAACCCGACTTTTAATGAAACCACACAAGGTGTGTAAGAACTGAAGGTAAGTTTAATTCATGGCAATTGCACTGGAGCTTGAGCAGCTTAAAAAAACCTATCCGGGCGGCGTTCAGGCGCTGCGTGGGATAGATCTCAAAGTAGAGGCGGGGGATTTCTATGCGCTTCTTGGACCGAACGGGGCGGGGAAATCCACCACTATCGGCATTATCAGTTCGCTGGTGAACAAAACCTCAGGTCGCGTGAGCGTCTTTAGCTACGATCTGCAGAAAGATGTGGTCAACGCCAAGCGCCAGCTGGGGCTGGTGCCGCAGGAGTTCAACTTCAACCCGTTCGAGACGGTACAGCAGATTGTCGTTCAGCAGGCGGGTTATTACGGCGTTGAGTATAAAGAGGCGATTGAGCGTAGCGAAAAATACCTTAAACAGCTCGATTTGTGGGAAAAGCGTAATGAACGTGCGCGCATGTTGTCCGGTGGGATGAAGCGCCGCCTGATGATTGCCCGCGCGCTGATGCACGAGCCTAAGCTGCTTATCCTCGATGAACCGACTGCGGGCGTGGATATTGAACTGCGCCGTTCCATGTGGGGCTTCCTGAAGGATCTGAACGATAAAGGCACCACCATTATTCTGACCACCCACTATCTCGAAGAAGCTGAGATGCTGTGCCGCAACATCGGGATTATTCAGCACGGTGAGCTGGTGGAAAACACGTCGATGAAGGATCTGCTCTCTAAGCTGAAATCCGAAACCTTTATTCTCGATCTGGCGGCGAAAAGCGCGCTGCCGAAGCTCGAAGGGTATAACTACCGTCTGGTGGATACCTCGACGCTGGAAGTGGAAGTGCTGCGCGAGCAGGGCATCAACAGCGTCTTCTCACAGTTGAGCGCGCAGGGCATTCAGGTATTGAGTATGCGTAACAAAGCGAACCGACTGGAAGAGCTGTTTGTCTCTCTGGTGCATGAAAAACAAGGAGACAAGGCATGACGCATCTTTACTGGGTCGCGCTGAAAAGTATCTGGGCGAAAGAGATCAACCGCTTTATGCGCATCTGGGTGCAAACCCTGGTGCCGCCAGTCATCACCATGACGCTCTACTTCATCATCTTTGGTAACCTGATCGGTTCCCGGATTGGTGAGATGCACGGCTTTACCTATATGCAGTTTATCGTGCCGGGGCTGATCATGATGGCGGTGATCACCAACGCCTATGCCAACGTGGCATCCTCATTCTTTAGCGCTAAGTTCCAGCGCAACATTGAAGAGCTGCTGGTGGCACCAGTGCCAACACACGTCATTATTGCTGGTTACGTGGGCGGCGGGGTGGCGCGCGGTTTGTGCGTGGGGATCCTGGTGACGGCGATTTCGCTGTTCTTCGTGCCGTTCCAGGTGCACTCGTGGCTGTTTGTCGCGCTGACGCTCCTGCTGACCGCGATCCTGTTCTCGCTGGCGGGCCTGTTGAACGCGGTGTTTGCCAAAACGTTCGACGACATCAGCCTGATCCCGACCTTCGTGCTGACGCCGCTGACCTATCTGGGTGGAGTGTTCTACTCCCTGACGTTGCTGCCACCGTTCTGGCAGGCGCTGTCGCACCTGAACCCGATTGTCTACATGATCAGCGGCTTCCGCTTTGGCTTCCTCGGCATTACCGATGTGCCGCTGTTTACCACGGTGGCGGTGCTGGTGGTGTTCATCATCGCCTTCTACCTGCTGTGCTGGTATCTGATCCAGCGCGGACGCGGTCTGCGCAGCTAACCTTCTGCCCGGCGACATTCTGTTTGCCGGGCACTTTTCTTTGACAGTTATCACCGTAAGCAAACCTTCCCTACGCTAAACTACTCGCCTGCTAAGGAGAGACGTATGCTGGGATGGGTTATCACCTGCCACGATGAACACGCGCAGGATATGCTGGATAAGCTTGAAGCTAAATTTGGTCCGCTGGCACAGTGCCGTGCAGTCAATTACTGGCGTGGGTTAAGCACCAACATGCTCAGCCGCATGATGTGCGATGCGCTGCATGAAACCGACACGGGTGATGGCGTGATCTTTCTGACCGATAAATCCGGCGCGGCGCCTTATCGTTCCGCCGCGCTGTTAAGCCACAAGCACGAAAACTGCGAAGTTATTTCCGGCATCAACTATGCGCTGCTGGAAGCGATGTATCTCCAACGTGAAACCTTAACCAGCGCTGAGTTTCGCAATACCCTCGTTGGTATGCAGGTTCCGGGCGTAAGTAGCCTGTGGCATCAGCAGCAGAAAAACCCGCCTTTCGTTCTGCTTCACGATCTGTATAAGCATTAAACGTTGGTATTGATGTCGCATTTGTTACAATGGCGACTGATTTCCCGTATCGATTTATATCCCATGTTAATGCGCGTTATTTTCCTGCTGTTGCTGCTGGTTTCCGGCGGTACTTCTGCCAGTCTGATTAGCCAGCAAGGGCTTCCGGCCCGCTATATGCAAACCACCGAAGATGCGGCCATCTGGGCACAGGTGGGAAGTAATGTGATCAACGTGGGAAACGTCAGGGCCGGACAAATTCTTGCCGTGGTGCCGACCTCTGCTGACTATTACGAATTTCGTTTTGGTTTTGGCACGGGGTTTATTGATAAAGGGCATCTTGAAGAGGTGCAGGGCAAACAGCGCGTTGAGGACAGCCTTGGCGATTTGAACAAGCCGCTCAGCAATCAGAACCTGATCACCTGGAAAGACACGCCGGTGTATAACGCCCCCAATAGCGGGAGCGCGCCCTTCGGTACCATGAGCCCCAACCTCCGGTATCCCATCCTCAGTAAGTTGAAAGACCGCCTTAACCAGACCTGGTTCCAGATCCGCATCGGCAACCGTCTGGCATGGGTCAGTAGTCTGGATGCACAGGAAGATAGCGGCCTTCCAGTCCTGACTTACCATCACATTTTGCGTGATGAGGAGAACACGCGTTTTCGTCATACATCCACGACGACCAGCGTACGCGCGTTCAACAACCAGATGGCCTGGCTACGCGATCAAGGCTATGCCACGCTGACGATGTACCAGCTGGAAGGGTACGTGCGCAATAAGATGAACCTGCCCGCGAAGGCGGTGGTGATCACCTTTGATGATGGCCTGAAATCGGTCAGCCGCTATGCGTATCCCATTCTGAAAGAGTACGGCTTTAACGCGACGGCATTTATCATATCGTCACGTATTAAAGGCCATGCGCAGAAGTGGGACCCGAAATCGCTGCAATTTATGAGCGTTCATGAGATTAAGGGGATTCAGGATGTATTTGATATTCAGTCCCACACCCATTTCCTGCATCGCGTTGATGGGTATAAACACCCGATCTTGCTGAGCCGCAGCTACCACGTGACCCTGTTTGATTTTGAACGCTCACGACGTGCGCTGGCGCAGTTTAACCCGCGCGTGCTCTATCTTTCGTATCCGTTTGGCGGCTATGACAATAAAGCGATAAAGGCGGCGAATGACGCCGGTTTTCATCTGGCAGTGACGACGATGAAAGGGAAGGTAAAGCCGGGGGATAATCCATTCTTGCTAAAACGCCTGTATATACTGAGAACGGATTCGCTGGAGACAATGTCGCGGCTGATCAGCAATCAGCCGCAGGGGTAAATTACTCGTAGGTGAACTGCAGAGTGCCGATGGCGCTGAATGTGCCGGAGGTGACTTTTTCTGTGTCAGATTTCACCAGGCGAGCGGTTAGTGATGCGCTGAATAAGGCAATAGTTGTACCTTGCTCAACGCTATAGCTGCTGGTTGAGTTTGGCACGATCTGGGTATTGTTCGGCCACTTAATGAGGGCACCCACGCCTTTTGCAGCATTAGATGAGGCAGTATTCGCAAGTAATGAATCGTCGCTTCCGGTGGTTTTGCTGGTGGTTAACTTCATGGTGATTTTACGCGTATTATTGCAACTCCCGGTGATTTCAAAGAAAACACTTAGCGTATTATCTTTCTCAATATCTGAAACACCATATTCCCCCAGGTTAACGGTTTTTGGTGCTGTTAGGGTGCAAGTGGGTTTTTCTATAGGAGTGGTAAAAGCCATACTGGCTATAGTGACCATAGGTCTTGGGTGATCTGATTCACTGGTACCATCAGGTTCACCAATAATTATTTTCCCTAATGTTCCCGGCGCGGGCCCAACGGAAATCACGTCAGCCGGAATCCCCATAAAACCGGGTAATTGATAAAATTCTACAGCCGCTTTCCAGCTTTTATCTCTGATAAGATTTTCATTATTATTTGTCTCTACAGATTTCCACCAACTATTCGTATGAGAGGTGAAAAATGCTGTGACGGCACCATCTGTTGTTAAAATTGCCAGCGCATAGGCTATGCCTGGTACGTTCGTTTTGAATAACGCTATTCCGTTAACCTCACCCACATAGAGATCAGATTGGGTGAATGTAAAAACATCTTCTCCATCGTTTCCAACTTGACGTACGCTATTTAGTCCTGGCGTTAAATTCAGAGTATAACGTGAACTAATTTTGGTGGGGGCGCTTACCGAATTTAATGTCTGTAGCGTAGGTTTTGCGCCCATTATGTCCCCTATACTCTGGGTTGTGCCAGTTGTGAATGCTCCTTCCCAGTCCGCGTGAACAGAAAAGGAGCCAGTCATTAAGATAATCAGTAGGGCTAAGGATGGATAGGAATATAAAAACCATTTGTTTATACCAAACATCATACTTTCCTTATTATAAATCCAGCCATGCATTATTTATACGTAACACTGATCAATGCGTGCGCGGTGACTTTTCCAGCACTGACCGGGCCGTAATTTTGATAGCGTGCGTAAAACGAATATGCTTTCAAATAGCTATGCTGCTCTGAGGGTGAGGTTATTTTAATTGCCACATCAGACTCACCATTGCTATCAAGTACATTTTGATTATTGGATTCTGAAAAAATAACAATACCCACGTTTTCAGCGCCACCGGCGAGAGCGGGCGTTTCATTGTTGAATATCTGTTTTGAGATGCCATCCGGTTGGGCTGTCTGCGGTTTGAAGGTAAAGTGCAGCGCCTGTCCGGAACCGGAATCATCACCGTTACAATCAACGACCTGTACCGCAAAGCGGGTTCCTCCTGCGGCATCCGCAGGCTTAAGGCGATCGCTGCCGTCCGCTGTATAAAACCACGACTTTCCGACCGTTGGCAGCGTCACGTTTCCACTTTCAGGGATACTAACCTGGCACGTATTGTTGATGATGTTTGCCGTCATATCCATTTCCAGGTTTGAAGCCAAACCTGCTGTGGGAAATCCAAGGCAGAGGGCGAGCCATGACATTGCATATTTTACGAGTAAGCGGGACTGGAACATCCTGTATAAGCTACCTGTCTGAATAAACATTATTGATAGGTTACGGTAAACGTCACTGGCGCACTGACCGAACCCGTGGTCACGTCAGAAATCGTTTTATCTTTCGCGATAACGATGCGCGCATCCATTTCAAAATCACCCGACCCGTTAGACAGGTTGAGGTTAGAAATGGGGGCAGTGCCGCAGCTCATAAGGGAGCCAGACTCGACAGAACCTTTCCAGATCTCAAAACCGACATCATGCCCGGCGGCATACGACGTCCCATTTTTGGCATTGCCGGTACATGACCCGCCTGCACCCGGCGCGGCCTGAATGGCGGCATTTTTTACCCCGGCACAGTTGGTGAAAGCGATTTTGAAGGCTTCTTGTCGGCTCTGGCTCACCAGGTCGGACTTAAATACGTCGCCAAACGGTAAAATGCTAATGGGGGCTCCGCTGGCATTCTGAATCTCCGCGTTACAGGTTCCCGCCTCAATGGTGGAGGTAAAGGTTGCCTGAACGCTCGTCGTACCCGTAATGGCGCTTAACGCAACGGAAGGCAGGGTGGCAGTTATCGCAAGCACCAGTAATGTCATTTTCATTTTCATATCAACGCTCCGTATTACTGCCGGTTATTCATAGGTGAAATTAAACGTAGCGATACCGCTAAAGTTGCCGGTCGTGCCTTGCCCGCTAGCGGTTTCCACCAGCGTCGCCAGGAGTGAGACTTCCCCTGAACTTATCTCTCCGCTCGACCAGGTGAGGCGCTGACTATCGGTTGTGGAGTTGATGGTGAATGGGGCATCCGGAGTGGCGGTGCGGGAAATCGCGACGCCAATATGTTCCGCGCTGCCCTCACCAGAGAGTGAGTTCTCAATGGCCGTTACCACAGGACTGGCGTTGCCGCTAATGGTCGTTTTCAGCGCCGCGAGGCTGGAAGGGCAAGAGACCATTTTGAGCTTAAAACTGGTCGTCGCTTTCGCATTTTTCAAAATGATGTAATCCAGGCGTACCTTACCGTTAGCGCCGATGGGAATAACATTGCTGGTGCCATCGCCGGTGCCGCCTTCAATTTTCATATCGCAGGTCGTGTCACGAATATTTGCGGTAAAGGTAATATCGAGGTTATCAGCGTATGCGCCCAGGGACAGCGCCATCAGCCCTGAACTTAAAATACGTAATCCTGTTTTTTTCCCAGCTTCAATAAGCATGTTTTAACTCCCTTTATAATGCTGTGATGCGGCAGGTCTGGCCTGTTAACAGCGTTGTCGGCCCAATCTTTTTCGCATCCGGTGTGATCTGGTAGGAGACGGTACAGGATGTGCCTGGCCCACTTCCCCAGATGATGTTTAGCATTCCTTTATCTTCAATTCCGCGGATCCAGGCTTGCCCAGCCTGGCCGACGCTACCCACGGATACGCCTTTCTCGGTTTGAACATCTGCACCCAGCGGAATAAACCCGTTATCGTCACGTGCGAGTTCCATTAACACCGAACGCCCTTGATCGGTCTCAAAGTTGACCAGCACAACGGCACCGTTGCGGGGCACCGTGGTGGAACGGGTATTTTTCACTTCAACATCAGAGCGCATATCACTGATATCCAGACCGACGCTGTTTTCGCGGTAGGCTGACAGGTAGGGCATCAAGGCATAACCTGAGGAGCCGATTTCACCGTTACCGATAGAGACGCGGGCGCCTTCAGCCCCCTCTGCCTTAATCAACGCGAGCGTATCGCTTTCGCTGATGCTGCCAGGCGCGAGGGTTACGCCGCCCGCGTGCAGAATCAACCCGCCGCTGTAGCTGGCAGAATATTGTCGCGTATCGTCATCCGATACTGAGACGGAAAGGCTCAGCGGTCCGTGTGGGCCGTTGTAACTGCCGTAACCACTTAGCTGGTTTAACGTGTCGTCGTTACGCGTGGTGCTCTCAGTAATGCTGTAACTGAAGCGGTTATCTTCGGTGTTGCCGTTGGCACTGGCGTTGAAACTTCCGCCCCCTTTGAGATCGCTGCCGATGCCCATGTTGAGCGATGAGAACCCACCTGCACGCTTACCGCTACCCATCAGCGTGTCGAATGGAATCGTGAGATTCAGATAGACACTGTCATCTTTTTCACCGAATTCATCGTAGGTGCGCTGTACGGAGAGGCTATAGCTTCCCCAGCTTAAAGAGTGACTATGGCCAATGGAGTACTGTGCTGATGAACCACTTTCATTCCAGTAGTCCTGCCAGGTTGAGTTGGCATATAGCGATCCTAAATCGAGGCCGGCAATATTCAGCGGTTGGCTGATATTCACCTGGATCTGGTTCTTCATGCGTTGGAAAGTCTGATACACATCGCTGTTATTACGGTCAGGGTTACGCTCCCTGTCACGGTATTTGATCTCATTGGTTAACGAGGCCGCATCGCTCAGGCTGAGATAGTCAGATGTTGAAAATCGATAGGCTGCGACGTTGAAAGAAGTATTCGTGGCTTCCATGAGTTTGCTGTAGGAAATACGATAACTTTCACCGGTGAGATGTCGTAAGCCGTCGATCCGGGCATCAGAATGCGTGACATCAAAGGCGAATGCACCCATTCCGGTGTTCATGGCAACACCCAACAATGCGGCGTAAAAATCGCTATCGGTGTATTCCAGGCCCGCATATCCGGTGAAGGTATTGGTTAAGCCATAATAGCCCGTGGCATATCCCACCTTTGGTGTGTCGCGAAGGCTGTCGTCACGCAGTTCACCCACGCCGACATCCCATCGGGAGTAGCCAGGGCGGAGCATTTGTGCGACTGAGGAATACGCGACCGAGAAGGAACGTTTGCTACCGTCCGTTTCTTCTACGGTCACGATGAGATCGCTCCCGTAACCCGTTGTACTGAGATCTGTGATTTCAAAAGGACCCGGCGGTACGGACGTCTCGTAAATCGTATTTCCACTTTGGGCGATCGTGACTTTTGCGTTGCTGTTGGCGACACCCCTGATCACCGGCGCATAGGTGGAGATACCGTTGGGAAGCATACGGTCATCGTTATATAAACGCGCTCCGCGCAGGCTGATGGAGTCGAAGGCATCACCGCGAGTGTAGGAGTCTCCGGCAATAAACTGCGCTTTTAGCGGCGCGATATCACGCTGAAGATAAATGTCCTGACTGGCGTAATGGGTACCGTCATCCCGATCCCAGTTCAGGTTGCCTCGTGCCCGGAACCGCCACGGCCCCAGGTTTGCCCCATAACGTAGACCTGCATAGGCCGTATCAGTGCTGGAGTCAGGCGTGTCTGCGTGCCAGCCATTAAGATCCCAGGAGAGCATTGCCGCTGGGATCCCGTCTTCCCACAGTGAAGGATCAACATATCCCGCCGGACGCTGAATGACGAAAGCCTGAGGAATGGAGAGATCCAGTTCTTGTGTTGAAGGATCGTAAGCCACGCGTGAGCCTGGATAGGTGCTCGACAAAGAGAGGCATGTGGCGTCGGACTCGTCCTTAAGTTGCTCTGTTGTTACATTTGTCTGGGTGAGCAGTTTACGAGTGATACAGGGGGTGGCACGCGGTGTGCCATTATCCTTAAAGAGAAGATCCGTTGTAACGGAAGGTTTTCCGTTAATAATCACCTTCACCTTATACGTTCCAGGAATTACGGGGTTGCCTTGTGAAAAGCGGCTAACGTCAATTGTTGTCCCAGTGTTATAAAGAAACTGATCGTTAAACTGTACGTCTTCTTCGTTATTATTTTCAGCAGCAAATGCACATAACGGCAATGCCGCAATTATTGATAAACATAGTAGCGAACGTCTAAAGTGCATGATCAACTCTGTCCCAGAGCAAGTCCAAATATAGTTCTTACGAATGATTGTGAGCTGATACAGAATCAGTTCTGTATAAACTCATACTTATCAATTCCACCGAAATCATTGATGGCTTGCCATGTTATTTTGCTGTTTCCAGATGCGGTGTAACTTTTCACGTTCATTGTCTGGCTTGAGAATGGTTCAATATAATGCGTTTCGATATCGTAACTTTTACCGCCTGAAATTAGCGTCGCGCTTGCCAGTGAAACATAATAAGGCGAGTCGTTTTTCGCACTTAAAATGATTTTTTGGCCTTGTCGGGTTTGGGACCATTTAAGATTTTTGGCCGCGTCGGTCGGTTCTCCTTTCAACCCTGTTGGCCGGAAAAACAGTTTAATGCGCGTACGGAAAGCAAGCTGAAGCATGCTTTGATTATCGCTATCCTTAGCCTTAGGTGGTACTTCCAGCACGTTGAACCAGAACAGGGATTCTTTATCTTTTGGCAAAGCTTGACCAAGCCAGGTGATTCTGACGGTTTGCCCTTTTTGTGGTTCAACACGGGAAACGGGGGGCGTAACAATAAAAGGCAGTTTCAGTTCTTGAGGATTGGTGGTATCTCTTCCGTCGTCGAGCCAGGTTTGAACCAGTAATGGCCGGGTGCCACGGTTGTCCATCGACACCGTTACGTCTTTTGCTGATTCAGGATAAATGACGCGGGTACCGGATATCACAATATCTGCACTGGCGTTAAAAGAAAAAATGCTCACTGAAGCCAGTAGCAGGGTTTTTAATCCGCTCTTTATATTGAGTAAGTGCATGTATAGTCTCATATAATACGAAAAATGTGCCCAACAGGGCACATTGACTGGACGGATAAAACTTATTCGTAGCTCATGGTGAAGTAAGCGTTGGCGCTGACTTTACCTGACTGTACAGGGCTGGTGTCTTTTACCCAGTTAGAACCTGGTACATAAGCAACACGGTAGAACAGTTTACCGGAACCGGCGTTCAGATCGGCTTTCTGCGTATTATTGTCAGGCTGGCCTACCATAATACGAGAAGAGACAGTTGGGGCATTGTTGTACAGGGCAAGTGCAACGTTTGTTGCTGTGCCTGCTACACCGGCATCAGGCTCGATGGTACCGTTTGCAATGGCACCCATATTTTTTGACATGAAGCTCGCTGAGGCGCTTTTTAATGAACCAGGACAGTTTGTCAGCAGCAGCTCAAAATTCTTGGAGCCGACGCCGGTATCAACAGTTGTTGATTCAACCTCAGATTTTTTAACTACCGGTAAGGTGATGGTAATATTATTCTGCGCTTCACCGTTAGCGGTGGAGATATTACATGTTGTGTCAGTGACTGCACCATCAAAAGTGATTAACCCCAGATCGGTATCAGCGACTGCAGAAAAAGACCCCATTGCAAATAATGTTACGGCTGAAGCTAACAACGTTTTTTTAACATGATTAAAATTCCATTTAAAATACATTTCAATGATTTAATTCAAGCATAATGATGATAGGGATCTATGAATAGGTTGGGTATTTAAAATTGCTAAAACACTTCATTAGAAAAATTGAATTTGAGATAAGTTATTGAAAAATGATCTTAAAAATCTGTTAAGGGAACGGGGTGTCTAAGTTATTTAATGTGCCGAAATATTTTTTGCGGGGTTGAATGATAAATGGCAAAGATCATTTCCTGAATAATATCATTCATGAAAATGCTTTTTTTCAAAAAAAGCTCTCAGTAAGAGAGGGGAAAAGGATCAAGAAATGCGGAAACAATCTATTTACAATGGAAAGAGAAGGAGTATTTATCATTAAAGAAGCGGACCCTTCAGGCCCGCTCCTCACCGGAATCAGGCGACCTGCACCGGGATCGCCTTCGCGGTACGTTTCATGTCGTTGTCGCCTTCAAAGTAGGCGACTTTTGGCTGCCAGCGACGCGCTTCTTCGTCAGACATCATGACAAAGCTAGCGATGATCACAATGTCACCCACGTCCGCGCAGTGTGCTGCTGCGCCGTTCACGGAGATGATTTTAGACCCGCGCTCGGCGGCAATCGCGTAGGTGGAGAAGCGTTTGCCGTTGTTCACGTTCCAGATATCAATGGCTTCGTTTTCAAGAATACCCGCCGCGTCGAGAAAATCCTGATCGATCGCGCAGGAGCCTTCATAGTGCAGGTCGGCCTGAGTGACTTTCACACGGTGAAGCTTACCTTGCAGCATTTTGCGAATCATTACGTTTACCTTTCATCTGCCGGGTAGAAAACTACGCCAGCTCAACCACTTTGTTGTCGATTAGGCGGGCCTGACCAAGCCATGCCGCCACCAGAATAACCGCACGTTTGCTGGTCTCTGTAAGCTCCAGAAGCGTGTCGGCATCGCGGATTTGAATATCATCAGCGCGGAAACCTTTGTCGTTTAGCGCCTGTTCGGCGAGGGCGACGATCTCTTCGGCGGTCAACTCTTTGGCCAGAACCTGTTCCGCCATCGTATTCATGACCTTGCTTAAGCCCGGGGCGATTTTTCGCTGGTCCGCGGTCAGATAGCCATTACGGGAGCTGAGCGCCAGACCGTCTTTGGCGCGTACAATCGGTACGCCGACAATATCGATGTCGTAGCCCATATCGGCAACCATCTTGCGAATCAATGCCAACTGCTGGAAATCTTTCTCACCAAAGCACGCGACGTCCGGCTGTACCAGGTTGAAGAGCTTGCTGACGATGGTGGATACGCCACGGAAGTGTCCCGGGCGGCTGGCGCCTTCGAGCATGGTGGAGATGCCCGGTACGTCAACGTAGGTTGCCTCTTCTGTACCCTGAGGGTACACGTCCGCCGGTGCCGGAGAGAAGACGATGTCCGCATGGCGTTTTTTCAGCTTCTCGCAATCTTCCTGCAGGGTGCGCGGATAGCGCGCCAGGTCATCGGCGCGGTCAAACTGCATGGGGTTAACGAAGATACTGACTACCACGATATCCGCACGGGCTTTCGCTTCGTCGACCAGCTTCATATGGCCGTCATGCAGGTTGCCCATGGTCGGGACGAGTGCAATACGTTTACCTTCCTGACGCGCGCGACGGATATGCTGGCGAAGCAGCGGCAGGGTTTCAATGATAAGCACAACGAGACTCCTTAATGGAAACTGTGTTCTTCACCCGGGTAAACACCGGATTCAACGTCGGCAATATACTGCCTGACCGCGGCGCGCATGTCGCCCGCTTCAGTGAGGAAATTTTTGGCAAATTTCGGGATATGCCCGCCGGTAATGCCGAAGGCGTCGTGCATCACCAGAATTTGACCATCGGTCACGTTTCCTGCACCAATCCCGATAACCGGAATCGACAGCGCGTCGGTGATGCGTTTTGCCAGTTCAACCGGCACACACTCAAGCACCAGCAGCTGTGCGCCTGCGGCTTCCAGCGCGACGGCGTCATCAAACAGCGTTTGGGCGGCATCGCCGCGGCCCTGCACCTTGTAGCCACCGAAGATGTTCACCGACTGTGGCGTCAGGCCTAAGTGTCCGCATACCGGTACGGCACGTTCGGTGAGCATTTTTACCGTTTCAACAAGCCAGGCGCCGCCCTCGATTTTGACCATGTTGGCTCCGGCACGCATCACGACTGCCGCATTTTCAAAGGCTTGTTCTGGGGTGGCGTAGGCCATAAACGGCAGATCGGAAAGCAGCAGGCAGGCAGGCGCGCCGCGGCGCACGGCGCGGGTATGGTAAGCGATATCCTCAACCGTGACCGGGAGGGTGGAATCATGTCCTTGTACCGTCATCCCTAACGAATCTCCGACCAGCATGACGTTGATACCCTCTTCGGCAAAGAGTTTGGCGAAGCTGTAGTCATACGCGGTGATGGTGGCGAAGCGTTTTTTTTCCTGTTTGCATTTCTGCAGTAAGGAGATGGTGGTTGGTTTCATACTGTTTCCTGATAGCCCAAAAGCGAATCTTTGCGCATTCTAACAGTAACATTCGAGGGAACAATGATTTTAGATAGTCGATTAGCCACAATTATTTTATGGCTAACGAACGGGGTAACTGGCTTACCAGCGAGCGGGTTTTTCCGCGTGGAGTTTGTCCAGAATGTCCCTGAGCGGAGTGCCGTCCGGGAAGGTGAGATCGGGGGCAACTTCAAACAGCGGCCAGAGCATAAAACCGCGGTTTTTCATGTCGTAATGCGGAACGGTGAGGCGTTCGGTATTGATTATCTCGTTGCCAAACAGCATCAGGTCGAGGTCGAGTGTGCGCGGCCCCCAGCGTTCGGCTTTGCGTACGCGACCCTGCTGCAGCTCAATACGCTGGGTATTATCCAGCAGCGTTTCGGCATCCAGATCCGTGTCGAGCACGACGGCGGCGTTCAGGTAATCAGGCTGATCCTGCGGGCCCAGCGGCGGCGTGCGATAAAAAGAGGAGACCGCAACAATCCGGCTTTGCGGGATCTCCCCGAGCGCCTGAACGGCAGCGTTAACCTGCTCCAGCGGAGAGGCAAGATTGCTGCCGATGGCGATGTAGGCGAGGGTCACGCTGAGCCTTCGCGACGCGGTGCGCGTTTGCGCGGGCGACGGTGGCGTCGACGCGGTTCTGGCTCTTCATCCAGATTGGTCAGCATCCCTTTTTGCTCGGGTGGTGCAGAGACCTGGAATTCGCCCCACCACTGCGCCAGACGCTGCAGCTCCTGGTTCTTTTCAATTTCAGCACGCAGTGCCAGCAGGTCGAACGCGGCGCGGAATTTAGGATGCTCCATCAGCTTCCAGGCGCGTTTGCCCTGGCGACGGGACATGCGCAGCTGAAGTTGCCAGATGTCGCGCACCAGCGTGGTGATACGTTTTGGGATCGCGAGCGTACGACAGGCTTCATCCAGCACGTCGTTTGCCGCCAGCGCAAAGGCATCGTAATAGGCCAGACCGCTTTCCTGCGCAATTCTCTGTGCTGCTTCCAGCAGGGGATACCAGAACATTGCGGCAAACAGGAATGCCGGGTTCACACGCATGTCATTCTGGATGCGCGTGTCGGTATTCTTCAGCACCTGCGCAATGATGCGTTCCATCGGGCTGTCACCGTTTTCGGTAAAGCAGCGCGTGATGGTTGGGAACAGGGGCTGGAACAGGCTGTATTCGCGCAGCAGATTGTAGGTTTCAAACCCGTAACCCGCCTGCAACAGCTTCAGCGCCTCTTCAAACAGACGCGCTGGCGGCACGTCGTTAATCAGTGTTGCCAGACGCGGGATCGGCTCACCGGTCTCAGGGCTGATGCGCATGTTTAATTTGGCCGCAAAACGCACGGCGCGCAGCATACGCACTGGGTCTTCTCGGTAACGGGTTTCCGGCGTGCCGATCAGGCGAATCAGGCCTTCTTTCAGGTCCTGCATACCGCCAACGTAATCCCGTACCGTGAAATCCGCCACGCTGTAGTAAAGGCTGTTGATGGTGAAATCGCGGCGCTGGGCATCTTCTTCAATGGATCCGAAGATGTTATCACGCAGCAGCATGCCGTTCTGGCCCTGCTGGGACGTCGTACGATCGGATACGCCCGCTTCGTGATGGCCACGGAACGTCGCCACTTCGATGATTTCCGGACCAAACATGACGTGCGCAAGGCGGAAACGGCGGCCAACAAGACGGCAGTTACGGAATAATTTGCGTACCTGTTCTGGCGTGGCGCTGGTCGTCACGTCGAAATCTTTTGGTTTTTTGCCCAGCAGTAAATCACGCACTCCACCGCCAACGAGATAGGCCTCGTAGCCTGCTTTATTCAGACGATAGAGCACCTTGAGGGCATTTTCACTGATATCTTTGCGGGAAATAGTGTGCTGCTCACGCGGAATAACCGACATGCGGTTTTGCGCAATAGCGTCGTTAGCCATGCTCTCTTCGCGGCTTAGCACTTTACGGCAAAAATTAGCGACTCGGGTAAAAATAGTACACCTCGTAGTGTGTTTTGTTATGAAAAAAGCGGCTAATCATAGCTCAGCGCAACGCATTTGAGAATGCTGGATTTTCGGCACGGCCTCGAGCGTCCAGTGGGCGACGGCCAGATCCAGCAGTTCGTCTATACGCAAATCCTGCCATTCGTTGGTTACATTTTGGTTGAGAAACCGCAGCGCGTCGATCAAAACAGGGCGCGGATCGCCGCCTGGCAGGGCGGGCGCGTGGTTCTGCTTGGAGAGCTTAATGCCCTGCGCATTGACCGCCAGCGGCAGGTGGATGTAATCCGGCGCTGTCCAGCCAAACTGATGATAAAGCGATATTTGCCGCACCGTCGGTTCAACCAGATCCGCCCCGCGCACAATTTCCGTCACGCCCTGGAAATGATCGTCCACCACCACCGCCAGGTTATAGGCGAACAGGCCGTCGCGGCGGTGGATGATGAAATCTTCACTGGCAAGACGTTTTTTGGCGTAGATTTCGCCGGAGAGTAAATCGGTAAAGTGCGTCACCGGGGAACGCTGCTGTATACGCACGGCGGCATTTTCAGGACCGTTGTTCAACGTGCGGCAGTGGCCGTCATAGACGCCACCCACGCTTTGAATACGCGCGCGGGTGCAGGTGCAGTAATAGGACAGCCCTTGTTCATAGAGCCACGCCAGACGTTCCCGATAGGCATCATGACGTTGTGACTGCCACAGTACATCGTCGTCCCAGTGAAGACCGTAATGTTCCAGCTGACGCAGAATCGTTTCTGCTGCACCGGGAACTTCACGCGGAGGATCAATATCTTCAATGCGGACGAGCCATTTGCCCTGGCGGGCACGAGCTTGCAGGTAGCTGCCGAGCGCGGCAATTAATGAGCCGAAGTGTAATTCGCCGGAAGGAGATGGCGCGAAGCGCCCAATATAGTGTGATTCAGACATATCAACAGTAACAAGGCGGGAGAGACTCCCGCCTTTGCAGTAGTTAGAGGGTTGGCATTAGCCAGCCATCTGTTTTTCGCGGATTTCGGCCAGCGTTTTACAGTCGATACACAGATCGGCGGTTGGACGCGCTTCCAGGCGACGAATGCCGATTTCAACACCGCAGGATTCGCAGTAGCCAAAATCTTCGTCTTCGACTTTTTTCAGCGTTTTCTCGATCTTTTTGATCAGTTTGCGTTCGCGGTCACGGTTACGCAGTTCGAGGCTGAACTCTTCTTCCTGAGCGGCACGGTCTACCGGATCCGGGAAGTTTGCAGCTTCATCCTGCATATGTGTAACGGTGCGATCGACTTCATCCCTGAGTTGATTACGCCATGCTTCAAGAATACGCTTGAAGTGCGACAGCTGGGCTTCGTTCATATACTCTTCGCCCGGTTTCTCTTGATACGGCTCCACCCCAGCGATGGCGAGAATACTCAGGGACGATGTTTTACGGTTTTGCCCTTCTTGCATGTTGCTTCTCCTTAACACGCACTATCGATCCCCGTGTTGGGGGAAAAATCAGGTCGCTATAAATAGCAGATGCTTTTCCGTATGGCAATTATCTAAACGTAACACTTGACAAGCCTGTGAGGAAAAGCGTATTTGCGCACGCGGCCAGAACACATAATAGTCAATCGTCTATTCCCTTATAAGACAATGGGAAGAGAGGATCTCAGAGTCATATTATCGGCAGAAAGTTCCGCTTTATAAGCGAAAACCTCCACCCCCTGCTTTTGTGCCTCATTCAACAATTGCGCGTATTTAGGATCGATATGGCGGGCGGGGGAGAATCGTTCAATGGCTGAATGCAAAACCGCAAACAGCAACACGGCGCGTTTGCCCGCCGCCGCTACACTCATTAGCTCTCGCAGATGCTTCTGGCCACGTAGCGTTACCGCATCCGGAAAGTAGCCATTTTCCTGTTCCGCTAACGTCACTGATTTTACTTCAATATAGCACTCAGGCCGTTCTTCCGCCTGGAGCATAAAGTCAATTCTGCTGCCTTCATCGCCATACTTCACTTCGCTTTTTTGCAGGCTATAGCCTGTCAGTTCAGGGAGAGCATTATTTGTCAGCGCTTCCTTCACTAATTGGTTTGCACGCAATGTATTGACACATATAAACGCCCCGTTTTGCGTCTCGGTCATTTCCCAGGTATGGGGATACTTGCGTTTAGTATTTTCTGATGTGGAATACCAGACCCTGTCACCCGGCGTCGCACAACCGGTCATCGCACCGGTGTTGGGGCAGTGCAGGGTGAGCTGTTCACCTTCGGGTGTGATCACGTCGGCGAGAAAGCGTTTGTAGCGCTGGATCAGCGTGGCGTGCTGTAGAGCAGGACTAAACTTCATCGGATTTCCTTAGTGCGTCACCCAACGACCAGCGCTGTAGCGGCATGTAGCGGGTGCGTCCTTGTGCAAAGACAGATTCATAAAGCGCAAATTCGGTCACCGGAAAGGCCCAGTGAAAGCCCGGTGGCGGAATGGCAACAGCCTGACCGGCATCGCGCAGCAACGTGATATGTGGATGAAACGGCTGCGGGCTTTGGTAACAGCCGCTGCGTGCCGCCTGGGCGCGCAGCATATTTGCCAGCTGTAACAACCCGCGCGGCGGCTGGCGCGTGCCCAGCCAGACCACGCGTGAGCGTAGCCACTGACCGGCATCGTCGAGGTGCAGCGTAAACCCTGGCTGGGAAATGCGTCCGGCCATCGCGGCTAACGCGCGCTGTTTATCCGCGCTTACCTCACCCAGAAAGGCCAGCGTCAGGTGCATATTCGCCGCCGCAACAGGACGACCCGCCTCCGAAGGGAAATGTTCCGCGCGCCAGCGGACGATTTGCCGCTGAAGCGTGGCGGGAAGTTCAATGGCGAAAAACAGTCGTTTCGACTCAGACATACGGAGGACTCGGTAATGATATGCGCCGATGCTACAATGTACGCCGTCTAATGTTAACCCTCTGGAGCTGTTAGTGTCCTCATTGCCGGTCGCCGCCGTCCTTCCTGAGCTTATCGCTGCCCTAAACGATGCCCCGCAGGTTTTGCTGAATGCCCCAACGGGGGCGGGTAAATCCACCTGGCTGCCGCTGCAAATCCTCAAAGAGGGGAATATTCGCGGGAAAATAATCCTGCTGGAGCCGCGCAGGCTGGCGGCGCGTAACGTGGCGCAGCGCCTGGCCGAACTGCTTAATGAAAAACCGGGCGAGACGGTAGGTTACCGGATGCGTGCAGAAACCTGCGTCGGCACCGCAACGCGCCTTGAAGTGGTGACCGAGGGCATCCTCACCCGTATGCTGCAAAACGATCCTGAGCTGACGGGGATCGGGCTGGTGATCCTGGATGAATTCCACGAGCGCAGCCTGCAGGCGGATTTAGCGCTGGCGCTGTTGCTGGACGTGCAGCAGGGGCTGCGCGACGATCTTCGGCTGCTGATTATGTCCGCAACGCTGGATAACGAGCGGCTGCAGCAGGCATTGCCCGACGCCCCTGTCATCAGCTCAGAAGGACGCGCATTTCCGGTTGAACGTCGCTATCAGGCGCTTCCCGCCCATCAGCGCTTTGATGAGGCCGTCGCTGTTGCGACGGCAGAACTGCTGCGCCAGGTACCCGGTTCGCTGCTGCTGTTTTTGCCGGGCGTCGGTGAAATCCAGCGCGTGCAGGAGCAGCTTTCCTCCCGCGTTGGCGGCGATGTGCTGCTTTGCCCGCTCTACGGCGCGTTGTCGCTACAGGATCAGCGTAAAGCCATTCTTCCGGCCCCGGCGGGGCAGCGCAAGGTGGTGCTGGCAACCAACATTGCTGAAACCAGTTTGACCATTGAAGGCATTCGTCTGGTGGTGGATAGCGCGCAGGAGAGGGTAGCAAGTTTTGACCCGCGCACCGGGCTCACCAAACTGCTTACGCAGCGCATCAGCCAGGCATCGATGGTGCAGCGTGCGGGCCGTGCGGGGCGTCTTGAACCGGGCATCTGCCTGCATTTGACGGGCACAGAGCAGGCGGAACGCGCGGCGCAGCAAAGCACGCCGGAAATTTTACAAAGTGATTTATCTGGCCTGGTCCTGGATCTGCTGCTGTGGGGCTGCCCGAACCCTGAACAGCTCACCTGGCTTAATCCTCCGCCTGTCGTGAACCTCACCGCTGCGCGCAATCTGCTGACGCAGCTTGGCGCGCTCGACGGCGAGCGCCTGACGGCGCGCGGCCAGAAAATGGCGACACTGGGCAACGAGCCGCGTCTGGCCGCGATGCTGGTGTCAGCGCAGGACGACGACGAAATTGCTACGGCGACAAAACTGGCGGCTATTCTTGAGGAGCCGCCTCGCGGTGGCAGCAGCGATTTGGGGCAGGCGTTTTCGCGCAATCAGGGGAACTGGCAGCAGCGGGCGCAGCAGCTGTGCAAACGCCTGAACAGCCGCGGCGGTTCGCCTGACAGCGCGAGTATTGGCCTCCTGCTGGCACAGGCCTTCCCGGACCGGATCGCCCGCCGTCGCGGGCTGGACGGACGTTATCAGTTGGCGAACGGCATGGGGGCGATGCTGGACAGCGATGACGCCCTGACGCGCCATGAATGGCTGATTGCACCGCTATTACTGCAGGGCAGCCATTCCCCGGACGCGCGTATTTTACAGGCAATTGCCGTTGATATTGACGCCCTGACGCGCAGCTGCCCGAAATTGCTCCAGCAATCCGATATCGTTGAGTGGGATGATAACCAGGGCACGCTTAAGGCGTTTCGTCGTAGCCAGATCGGTAAGCTGACGTTAGGTACAAAGCCGCTGGCGAAGCCGTCGGAAGAAGAACTCCATCAGGCCATGCTGAACGGCATTCGCGAAAAAGGGCTGAGCGTATTGAACTGGACGCCAGAGGCCGAGCAGTACCGTATTCGGCTGCACTGTGCCGCACGCTGGCTGCCGGAGTATGGCTGGCCGACGGTTGATGATGAGACGCTGCTGGCTTCCCTGGAAGATTGGCTGCTGCCGCAAATGAGCGGCGTACATTCGCTCAGAGCGCTGAAAGCGCTCGATGTTAAGGCCGCGTTACAGAATTTACTGGACTGGTCATTACGTCAACGTCTGGATAGTGAACTGCCAGGGCATTACACTGTGCCGACCGGAAGCCGGATTGCCATTCGCTATCACGAGGATAATCCTCCGGCGCTGGCGGTAAGGATGCAGGAGATGTTTGGTGAGGCCACCACGCCGTCCATCGCGGAAGGGCGCGTTTCTCTGGTGCTCGAACTGCTGTCCCCGGCGCATCGCCCGCTGCAGATCACTCGCGACCTGGGGGCGTTTTGGGCGGGGAGCTACCGTGAAGTGCAAAAAGAGATGAAGGGGCGGTATCCCAAACACGTCTGGCCGGACGACCCGGCAAATACGGCGCCGACGAGGCGGACGAAGAAGTATTCGTGAGTAAGGTGAAAGAGGGGAGTGCGGCCTGGACTGTGCGGCCTGATACCCTCACCCCGGCCCTCTCCCACAGGGAGAGGGAGAAAACCTATTTTGAGAGATTTCTTCTTTCATAGACCTGTGAAAGATAAGAAAATCTGGCCTTTGCGCCTGAATGTTGCGGAGAAAAAGCATGGCGGGGAATGACCGCGAGCCAATAGGACGTAAGGGAAAGCCAACGCGTCCGGCGAAAGAAAAGGTGAGCCGTCGTCGCCTCAGAGATGAGGAGTATGACGATGACTACGAAGACGATTATGAGGATGATGAGCCAATGCCGCGTAAAGGGAAAGGCAAAGGGCGGAAGCCTCGTGGTAAGCGCGGCTGGTTCTGGCTGCTGCTGAAGCTGTTTATTGTTTTTGTGGTGCTGATCGCGATCTACGGCGTGTATCTGGATCAGAAGATCCGCAGCCGTATTGACGGGAAAGTCTGGCAGTTACCTGCGGCAGTCTATGGCCGTATGGTGAACCTTGAGCCGGATATGTCCATCAGCAAGAACGAGATGGTCAAACTGCTGCAGGCGACACAGTATCGTCAGGTCACGAAAATGACCCGCCCGGGCGAGTTTACGGTGCAGGCGAAGAGCATTGAGATGATCCGCCGTCCGTTCGACTTCCCGGACAGCAAAGAAGGGCAGGTGCGCGCGCGTCTGACCTTCGACGGCGATCGCCTGGAAACGATCGAGAACATGGATAACGACCGCCAGTTCGGTTTCTTCCGTCTCGATCCACGTTTGATCACCATGCTTTCGTCGGCCAACGGCGAGCAGCGTCTGTTCGTGGCGCGTAACGGCTTCCCGGACCTGCTGGTGGATACCCTGCTGGCAACCGAAGACCGTCACTTCTACGAGCACGACGGTATTAGCCTTTACTCGATTGGTCGTGCGGTGCTGGCGAACCTGACCGCCGGACGTACCGTGCAGGGGGCAAGTACCCTGACCCAGCAGCTGGTGAAGAACCTGTTCCTCTCCAGCGAACGCTCCTACTGGCGTAAAGCCAACGAAGCGTATATGGCGGTGCTGATGGATGCCCGTTACAGCAAGGATCGTATCCTTGAGCTGTACATGAACGAGGTGTACCTCGGTCAGAGCGGTGATAACGAAATCCGCGGCTTCCCGCTGGCGAGCCTGTACTACTTTGGCCGTCCGGTGGAAGAACTGAGCCTTGACCAGCAGGCGCTGCTGGTGGGCATGGTGAAAGGGGCGTCCATCTATAACCCGTGGCGTAACCCGAAACTGGCGCTGGAGCGTCGTAACCTGGTGCTGCGTCTGCTGCAACAACAGCAGGTGATCGACCAGGAACTGTACGACATGCTGAGCGCGCGTCCACTCGGCGTTCAGCCGCGCGGCGGCGTGATCTCCCCGCAGCCTGCGTTTATGCAGATGGTGCGTCAGGAGCTGCAGTCTAAGCTCGGTGATAAGGTGAAAGATCTCTCCGGCGTGAAGATCTTTACCACCTTCGACTCCGTGGCGCAGGACGCGGCAGAAAAAGCGGCCGTTGAGGGCATTCCAGCGCTGAAGAAACAGCGCAAGCTGAGCGATCTGGAAACCGCGATGGTGGTGGTTGACCGTAACACCGGTGAAGTGCGCGCCATGGTGGGCGGCGCTGAACCGCAGTTTGCGGGTTATAACCGTGCAATGCAGGCGCGTCGTTCAATTGGTTCTCTGGCAAAACCGGCGACCTACCTCACTGCGCTGAGCCAGCCGAACCAGTATCGTCTGAATACCTGGATCGCCGATGCACCGATCTCCCTGCGTCAGCCAAACGGTCAGGTGTGGTCTCCGCAGAACGATGATAAACAGTTCAGCGGTCAGGTAATGTTGGTGGATGCGTTAACGCGTTCCATGAACGTACCAACCGTTAACCTCGGTATGGCGTTGGGCCTGCCTGCTATCACCGATACCTGGCAGAAGCTGGGCGTGCCGAAAGATCAGCTGCATCCGGTCCCAGCGATGATTCTGGGGGCGCTTAACCTGACGCCAATCGAAGTGGCGCAGGCGTTTCAGACCATCGCCAGCGGCGGTAATCGTGCACAGCTTTCCGCGCTGCGCTCGGTGATTGCCGAAGACGGTTCCGTGCTCTATCAAAGCTTCCCACAGGCGGAGCGTGCTGTTCCGGCGCAGGCGGCGTATATGACGCTCTGGACCATGCAGCAGGTTGTGCAGCGCGGTACCGGGCGTCAGCTGGGGGCGAAATATCCGGGTCTGCATCTGGCGGGTAAAACAGGTACCACCAACAACAATGTCGATACCTGGTTTGCCGGTATTGATGGCCGTGAGGTGGTGATCACCTGGGTAGGCCGCGATAACAACCAGCCGACCAAACTGTACGGTGCGAGCGGGGCGATGTCGATTTACCAGCGTTATCTGGCAAATCAGTCTCCGGTGCCACTGAACCTTGTTGCACCGGAAGATATCGTTGATATGGGCGTTGATGGATCCGGTAACTTTATCTGCGGTGGTGGAATGCGTACGCTGCCGGTCTGGACAACCAATCCAGACTCGCTGTGCCAGCAGAGCCAGCCAGAACAGCCGACGGGCAACCCGTTTGATCAATCTTCTCAACCGCAGCAGCCGCAGCAGCAACAGCCGCAGCAGCAGAATGAGAAGAAGGACAGCGACGGTGTCGCAGGCTGGATTAAAGATATGTTCGGCGGAAACTAACCACGTAAGATCCCCCCGCAAGGGGGGATCTTTTTACCTGCATATTCCATTTTCTTAACCCGCGCTTTCATTCTGTTTAACGCTACGTTTTCTCTTGCTGATTTCTTAAACCCTTAATATGCGTAGGGGCGCGTACTGCTTGCTATGCAGCCAGCGTTTCGCATATTATTCTGCGGTCATAATAATAATTCTCGTTTACGTTATCATTCACCTTTTTCATCAGAGATAAACATGGCGCTTTCCAATACTGCTCAGCCAATTAACACGTCGCTGCGTAAAATCGCAGTCGTCGTAGCCACAGCGGTTGCCGGCATGTCTACTTACGGACACGCTGCCGAAACACCGAAAAAAGAAGAAACCATCACCGTCACTTCCGCACCTGCTGCACAGGAAAGTGCCTGGGGGCCTGCGGCGACGATTGCTGCAAGGCAATCCGCGACCGGCACTAAAACGGACACCCCAATTCAAAAGGTGCCACAGTCTATTTCGGTGGTCACAGCCGAAGAGATGGCACTGCATCAGCCTCGCTCGGTGAAAGAAGCTCTGAGCTACACGCCGGGCGTTGCGGTAGGCACGCGCGGAGCGTCCAACACCTATGACTACCTGGTCATTCGTGGTTTTGCGGCCGATGGTCAGAGCCAAAATAACTACCTCGACGGTATGAAGATGCAGGGGAACTTCTATAACGACGCGGTAATTGACCCTTATATGCTGGAGCGCGCTGAAATCATGCGTGGACCGGTTTCCGTTCTGTACGGAAAAAGCAGCCCAGGTGGTTTGCTGAACATGGTGAGTAAGCGCCCAACAACCGAACCGCTGAAAGAGATCCAGTTCAAAGTGGGCACGGATAGTCTGTTCCAGACCGGCTTTGACTTCAGCGATGCAATTGATGACGACGGTGTTTACTCTTACCGTTTAACGGGTGTCGCGCGTTCTAACAATGCTCAGCAGGAGCGTGCTGAAGAGCAGCGTTACGCCATCGCGCCATCTTTCTCCTGGCGTCCGGATGACAAAACCACCTTCACGTTCCTTTCCTACTTCCAGAACGAGCCTGAGACGGGCTACTACGGCTGGCTGCCAAAAGAGGGGACGGTGGATCCCCTGCCAAACGGCGATCGTCTGCCGACGAACTTCAACGAAGGCGCGAAGAATAATACCTATTCCCGTAACCAGAAAATGGTGGGATACAGCTTCGACCACGAGTTCAACGATACCTTTACCGTGCGTCAGAACCTGCGTTTTGCTGAGAACAAAACCTCGCAAAACAGCGTTTACGGCTATGGTGTATGTACCGATCCGGCAAACAGTGGCAACAAACAGTGTGCTGCCCTGGCTCCGGCAGACAAAGGGCACTATCTGGCGCGTAAATACGTCGTAGATAATGAAAAGCTGCAGAACTTCACCGTTGATACCCAGTTGCAGAGCAAATTCGCTACCGGTGAAGTGGACCACGTTCTGCTGACCGGCGTTGACTTTATGCGCATGCGTAATGACATCAACTCATGGTTTGGCTATGACGACTCTGTTCCGTTGCTGGATCTCTATAATCCGGTGAACAGCGATTTTGATTTTGGCTCAAAAAATCCGGCTAACTCCGGCCCTTATCAGATCCTCAACCGCCAGAAACAAACGGGTCTGTATGTTCAGGATCAGGCACAGTGGGATAAGGTGCTGGTGACCCTGGGTGGCCGTTATGACTGGGCCGATCAGGAATCCTACAACCGCGTGGCAAATACCACTTCTACACGTAATGATACACAGTTCACATGGCGTGGCGGTGTTAACTACCTGTTTGATAACGGTGTTACCCCGTACTTTAGCTACAGCGAATCTTTCGAACCTGCTTCACAGACAGATGCACAGGGTAAACTGTTCTCTCCGTCTAAAGGCAAACAGTACGAAGCGGGTGTGAAATACGTTCCGAATGACCGTCCGATCGTGGTTACCGGTGCAGTGTATCAGCTGACCAAAACTAACAATCTGATGGCTGATCCTGCGGGTTCATTCTTCTCCGTGGAAGGCGGCGAGATCCGTGCCCGTGGCGTCGAAGTGGAAGCAAAAGCGGCACTGTCTGCAAGTGTGAACGTTGTCGGTTCTTATACCTACACCGATGCAGAATACACTACTGACACCAACTACAAAGGCAACACGCCAGCGCAGGTCCCTAAACACATGGCATCCCTGTGGGGCGATTACACCCTGTATGATGGCGCACTGTCTGGCCTGACGCTGGGTACCGGCGTTCGTTACACCGGTTCCAGTAAAGGTGATCCGGCGAACACCTTCACGGTGGGCAGCTACACCGTGGTTGATGCGCTGGTCAGATACGATCTGGCGCGTGTGGGCATGGCGGGTTCTAATGTGGCGCTTCATGTGAACAACCTGTTTGATCGTGAATATGTAGCCAGCTGCTTTAACACCTACGGTTGCTTCTGGGGTGCTGAACGTCAGGTTGTTGCCACCGCGACCTTCCGCTTCTAATCTCTCTTCGGGCACGGTTCGCCGTGCCCTTTTTATTTAAGTTGGCTGATATGCAGGATAATCAAACGCAATCCGACACCACCTTTTCGCTCAGTAATCTCTCTTTTCGCGTACCCGGACGCACCCTGCTGCATCCGCTCTCTTTGACGTTCCCCGCAGGTAAAGTAACCGGCCTGATTGGTCACAATGGCTCGGGTAAGTCCACGTTGCTTAAGATGCTTGGACGCCATCAGCCGCCGTCGGAAGGCGATATCCTGCTGGACGGTCAGCCGCTGGAGAGCTGGAACAGCAAGGCCTTTGCCCGCAAGGTGGCGTATCTGCCGCAGCAGTTACCGCAGGCAGAAGGGATGACGGTGCGTGAGCTGGTGGCGATTGGTCGTTATCCGTGGCACGGGGCGCTTGGTCGCTTCGGCGTGGCCGACAGAGAGAAAGTGGAAGAGGCGATTGCGCTGGTAGGATTAAAGCCGCTGGCGCACCGTCTGGTGGATAGCCTGTCCGGCGGTGAGCGTCAGCGCGCATGGATTGCGATGCTGGTGGCGCAGGACAGCCGTTGCCTGCTGCTCGACGAACCGACCTCTGCACTGGATATTGCCCACCAGGTCGACGTTCTGGCGCTGGTGCATCGTTTAAGCCAACAGCGTGGGCTGACGGTGATTGCGGTACTGCATGATATCAACATGGCGGCGCGCTACTGCGATTACCTTGTGGCCTTACGCGGCGGAGAGATGATCGCTCAGGGAATGCCGTCTGAGCTGATGTGTAGCGAAACGCTGGAAACCATTTACGGTATTCCGATGGGGATTTTGCCTCACCCAGCCGGGGCTGCACCGGTGAGCTTCGTCTACTGATGCTGGATTCAATCTCAATGAGCCGTCGTCGCCTGCTGATGGCGATGGCGCTGTCACCGCTGCTGTTAAAAATGAATACCGCCCGAGCCGCCGCGATAGATCCACATCGGATTGTGGCGCTGGAATGGCTGCCGGTCGAGCTGATGATGGCGCTCGGCGTCACGCCGTATGGTGTGGCGGACATTCCTAACTATAACCTCTGGGTGAATGAGCCTAAGCTGCCGGATTCCGTCATCGACATCGGCCTGCGAACGGAGCCAAACCTCGAACTGCTTACCCAGATGAAACCGTCGTTTCTGTTCTGGTCAGCGGGCTACGGTCCGTCAGAAGAGACCATGGCGCGCATTGCGCCAGGACGCGGGTTCTCTTTCAGCGACGGTAAAAAACCGCTGGCTATGGCAAAAAATTCCATTAACGAGATGGCGCATTTCCTCAATCGCGAGGCGGAGGCCAAAAAACACCTCGACGAATTTGATGCCCTGATTGACTCCCTGAAGCCGCGCTTTGCTCACCGGGGCGACCGTCCTCTACTGATGGTGACCCTGCTGGATGCCCGGCATATGCTGGTCTTCGGTAATAACTGCCTGTTCCAGGAAGTGCTCGACAGCTTCGGTATTCGCAACGCCTGGGAAGGGGAGATGACCTTCTGGGGGAGCACCGCCGTCGGCATTGATCGCCTTGCGGCATTTCGCGATGTTGACGTGCTGTGCTTCGATCACGGCAACGAGCGCGAAATGCAAACCCTGATGGCGACCCCGCTCTGGCAGGCGATGCCGTTTGTACGCGAGAAACGTTTCCTGCGCGCGCCAGCGGTGTGGTTCTACGGCGCGACGCTGTCGGCGATGCATTTTGCCCGCGTGCTGGACAACGCGATGGGAGGCAAGGCATGAGTACGCGTATTGCCCGTTTCCCGGCGCTTCTTCTGGCGCTGCTTTGCCTCGTCGCGCTGGCGTTAACCTGGTTCAACCTCTCGACCGCGTTACCGCGCGAACAGTGGGACGCTGCCTTTACCGCGCCGGATATCGACAATATTCAGCAAATGCTGTTCCACTACAGCCTGCTGCCGCGTCTGGCGATCTCCCTTTTAGTCGGCGCTGGTTTGGGGCTGGTGGGCGTGCTGTTCCAGCAGGTTTTACGTAACCCGCTGGCCGAACCGACCACGCTGGGGGTCGCAACCGGCGCACAGCTTGGGATCACCATTACCACGCTGTGGGCGCTACCGGGAGCATTAACCTCGCAGTTTGCAGCACTCGCGGGGGCATGCGTGGTGGGCGCGCTGGTCTTTGGCGTGGCGTGGGGTAAACGTCTTTCACCGGTCACGCTGATCCTCGCGGGTCTGGTGGTCAGCCTCTACTGCGGGGCGATCAACCAACTGCTGGTGCTGTTCCATCACGACCAGTTGCAAAGCATGTTCATGTGGAGTACCGGGACGCTCACCCAGACCGACTGGAGCATCGTGCAGCGCCTGTGGCCACAGTTGATTGGCGGCGTGGTGCTGACGCTGCTGCTGCTACGTCCGCTGACCCTAATGGGGCTGGACGACGGCGTGGCGCGCAACCTGGGTCTTGCCCTGTCACTGGCGCGTCTGGGCGCGCTGACGCTGGCGATTGTGCTAAGTGCTTTGCTGGTAAACGCGGTCGGCATCATCGGGTTTATCGGCCTGTTTGCGCCGCTACTGGCGAAAATGCTCGGGGCGCGTCGTTTGCTGACGCGTCTGATGCTGGCGCCACTGATTGGGGCGCTGATCCTCTGGCTTTCCGATCAAATGATTCTCTGGCTGGCGCGAGTCTGGATGGAAGTGTCTACCGGGTCGGTGACCGCACTCGTCGGTGCGCCGCTGCTGCTGTGGCTGCTGCCGCGCCTGCGCAGCATGAGCGCGCCCGCCATGGATGCGGGTGATAAGGTCCATGCTGAACGGCAGTCGGTCCTGTGGTTTAGCCTGGCGGGACTGGCGGTGCTGATCATTGCCTCGTTCGCGGCGCTCTCCTTCGGACGCGATGCCTCGGGTTGGCATTGGGCAACGGGTGATTTACTCAACGAACTGCTGCAGTGGCGCTGGCCACGTATCTTCGCTGCGCTGATCGCAGGCGTGATGCTGGCGGTAGCGGGGTGCATTATTCAACGTCTCACCGGCAACCCGATGGCAAGCCCGGAAGTCCTGGGTATCAGTTCTGGCGCGGCGTTTGGCGTGGTGCTGATGCTGTTCTTCGTGCCGGGCAATGCGTTTGGCTGGCTACTGCCTGCCGGAAGTATCGGTGCGGCGGTCACGCTGATGATTATCCTGATTGCTGCCGGTCGCGGCGGATTTTCACCTCACCGTATGCTGCTGGCCGGGATGGCGCTGAGCACCGCCTTCACGATGCTGCTGATGATGCTGCAGGCCAGCGGCGATCCGCGTATGGCGAAGATCCTGACATGGATTTCTGGCTCAACCTACAATGCCACCGGCAGTCAGGTTGTCTGGTCAGGGATCGTCATGATCGTGCTGCTGGCGGTGGTTCCGCTGTGTCGTCGCTGGATGACCATCCTGCCGCTTGGCGGTGAAACCGCGCGTGCGGTGGGGATGGCGCTGACGCCAGCGCGCGTGGCGCTGCTGCTGCTGGCTGCGTGCCTGACGGCGACGGCAACCATGACGATTGGACCGCTGAGTTTTGTGGGGTTAATGGCGCCACATATTGCCAGAATGATGGGCTTCCGCCGGACGATGCCGCATATCGTGATGTCGGCCCTGACGGGCGGGGTAATGCTGGTGTTCGCGGACTGGTGCGGAAGAATGGTGCTGTTCCCGTATCAGATCCCTGCGGGTCTGCTGTCGACCTTTATCGGTGCGCCGTACTTTATTTATCTGTTGAGAAAGCAGAGCCGGTAGTCAGGTGCGGCCTGATGCCCTCACCCCGGCCCTCTCCCACGGGGAGAGGGAGAACATCGTAGGCCGGGTAAGCGTTAGCGCCACCCGGCAATGCCCTTAAAGCTTCGCAAACACCTTACGCGCCGCGTCGATGGTGTTATTGATATCTTCTTCACTGTGCGCCACGGACATAAAGCCCGCTTCGAACGCTGACGGTGCCAGGTACACGCCTTCTTCCAGCATCAGGTGGAAGAAGCGCTTGAAGCGTTCAACGTCGCACTTCACCACGTCCTGATAGCAGGTCACGGTTTTCGCCTCGGTGAAGAAAATCCCGAACATCCCGCCCACGTGGTTGACCACCAGAGGAATACCGGCCTCTTCTGCCGCTTCCAGCAGACCGTTTGCCAGCTGCGTGGTCAGGTCGGTCAGGGTTTCGTGAATACCCGGCTGAGCCACTTCGGTCAGGCAGGCGAAACCCGCTGCCATCGCGATGGGGTTGCCCGAGAGCGTTCCCGCCTGGTAAACCGGACCGGTTGGTGCCAGCGCTTCCATGACGTCTTTACGACCACCGAATGCCCCGACCGGCATGCCGCCGCCGATGATTTTGCCGAGGCAGGTGAGGTCTGGCTCAACGCCGTAGTAAGACTGGGCACCCGCCAGCGCCACGCGGAAGCCGGTCATCACTTCATCGATGATCAGCAGCGCGCCGAACTCGTCGCACAGGGCGCGCAGGCCTGGCAGGAAGTCAGGCTGCGGTGGGATGCAGTTCATGTTGCCCGCAACCGGCTCAACGATGATGCAGGCGATCTCCTGCGGATACTGCTCGAACGCCGCGCGAACGGTGTCCAGATCGTTGTAGGTACAGGTCAGGGTATGCTTAGCGAAATCGGCCGGTACGCCCGGCGAGTTTGGCTGGCCGAGCGTCAGCGCGCCAGAGCCCGCTTTCACCAGCAGACAGTCGGCGTGGCCGTGGTAGCAACCTTCGAATTTGATGATTTTATCGCGACCGGTAAAACCACGCGCCAGACGAATGGCGCTCATGGTGGCTTCGGTACCGGAGTTCACCATACGTACCATGTCCATGGTCGGCACCAGTTCGGTCACCAGCTCCGCCATTTTGACTTCCATTTCGGTTGGCGCACCAAAGCTCAGGCCGCGCTGAGCCGCTTCAATCACAGCGTTACGAATGGTTGGGTGGTTGTGCCCCAGCACCATCGGGCCCCAGGAGCCGACATAATCGATATAGGCTTTGCCATCGACATCATACAAATACGCGCCGTCAGCACGTTCGATAAACAGCGGCGTGCCGCCCACGCCGGTAAAGGCGCGCACAGGTGAGTTCACGCCACCCGGAATAAGCTCGCGGGCTGCACTGTAGAGGTTTTCAGACTTGCTCATGGCGTCGTTCCTGGTTCGTATAAAATGATTAAGCACACTATTCTAAGTGATTCGGGGAGGGTTATGAAATTTTTACCCTGGCAATACTTTAAGATTTGTTAAGTAATTTTCAGGAGACGGTGGGGCGGTCTCTGGTAAAATCCTGACGGCGATTTGTATGACGAAAAGAACAGGCAATGAAATCAGACTCACCCTCATTTGAAGAACAACAGTTTGCGCGCGCGCGACACCGTATCAGCATCCGACGACTGCTCAACCGCGACAAGACGCCGCTGGCGATTCTGCTGGGCGCTGCCGTGGTGGGAACGCTGGCGGGTCTGGTGGGCGTCGCGTTCGAAAAGGCCGTCAATGGCGTGCTTAACTGGCGTATTGGCACCGTTGCGGGTTACGCCGATCGCGAATGGCTGGTCTGGATCCTGGCGTTTGGTTTATCTGCACTGCTCGCCATGGTGGGCTATTTTCTGGTGCGGAAATTTGCCCCGGAAGCGGGCGGTTCAGGGATCCCGGAAATAGAAGGGGCACTCGAAGAGCTGCGTCCGGTCCGCTGGTGGCGCGTGCTTCCCGTGAAGTTTATCGGTGGGTTAGGCACGCTGGGTGCGGGAATGGTGCTCGGGCGCGAAGGGCCGACCGTACAACTGGGCGGTAATGTTGGCCGTATGGTCAGCGATCTGTTCAGGATGCGCAGTGCTGAAGCCCGCCATACGCTGCTGGCAACCGGTGCCGCCGCAGGGCTTTCCGCCGCGTTTAATGCCCCGCTGGCGGGGATCCTGTTTATTATCGAAGAGATGCGCGCTCAGTTTCGCTATAACCTGATCTCGATAAAAGCGGTGTTTACCGGGGTGATCATGTCGAGTATCGTCTTTCGCCTTTTCAATGGCGAAGGGGCGGTCATCGAGGTCGGGAAGCTCACCAATGCGCCGGTCAATACGTTGTGGCTGTATCTGATCCTCGGCATGATTTTTGGCATTGTTGGCCCGCTGTTTAACAGCCTTATTTTACGTGCTCAGGATATGTTTCAGCGGATCCACGGTGGTAACACGACCAAATGGGTGCTGGTGGGAGGGCTGCTCGGCGGCATGTGTGGGGTTCTGGGCTTTATCGAACCCAACGCGGCAGGTGGCGGTTTTGGGCTTATCCCCATTGCGGCGGCGGGAAATTTCAGCATTGGTCTTTTGCTGTTCATGTTCATCTCGCGGGTGATCACTACCGTGCTCTGTTTCTCCTCCGGCGCGCCTGGCGGCATTTTTGCCCCGATGCTGGCGCTGGGCACGCTGCTGGGAACCGCTTTTGGCATGGCGGCGGCTGTGGGTTTCCCGGCCTATCATCTTGAAGCCGGGACGTTTGCCGTCGCCGGAATGGGGGCGCTGCTCGCCGCGTCCCTGCGTGCACCCTTGACCGGGATCGTGCTGGTGCTTGAGATGACGGACAATTACCAGCTCATTTTGCCAATGATCATTACCTGTCTCGGCGCGACACTATTAGCCCAATTCCTGGGTGGAAAACCGCTATACTCCACCATTCTTGCACGGACCCTGGCGAAACAGGAGGCTGAACGGGCCTCAACGCAGAATACTTGAATGAATTACCAGGGTATTAGATAATGAAAAAAAGAATTGGGTGATTTTTACCCAATAGCAGTATGCAGTATTCATGGGAGCATAAGATGAGTGATGACGTAGTAGCTGTACCGCTCGAATTTACCGAAGCAGCAGCCAAAAAAGTGAAAGTCCTGATTGCCGATGAAGACAATCCGGAACTGAAACTCCGTGTTTATATTACCGGTGGTGGCTGCAGCGGCTTCCAGTATGGTTTTACCTTTGACGACCAGGTGAACGAGGGCGATATGACCATCGAGAAGCAGGGCGTCGCGCTGGTGGTTGACCCGATGAGCCTGCAATACCTGGTCGGTGGTTCGGTTGATTACACCGAAGGTCTGGAAGGTTCGCGCTTTGTGGTGACCAACCCGAATGCGACAAGCACCTGTGGGTGTGGTTCGTCGTTCAGTATTTAAGAGGGTGCGAGCTGATGCTCTCATCCCGGCCCTCTCCCACAGGGAGAGGGAGAAAAGACTAAAAACGGTAACCTTGCGGTTACCGTTTTGCGTTTACCTGTCATCCAGCGCAAACGTCGGCAGTTTCAGGTGCCAGCGTATCGCTGCTAAACGTATCACCAGCGTCACGACCATCCCCAGCATCGCGGCATTTTCCAGCGGGACCGCAAAGGTGTAATACGCGGTGGCGTGAACAATTCCACCTACAATACAGGCCGTCGCGTAAATTTCAGTACGCAGGATCATCGGCACTTCACGCGCCAGAATGTCGCGAATGATCCCGCCGCCCACGCCGGTTAATACACCCATGCAGATCGCCACCATCGGACCGGTACCCGCATTAAACGCCTTATTAACGCCAATACCGACAAACACGGCGAGGCCGACGGCATCCAGCACTGGCAATATCCATTTGGGTAATCTGCGGGGTTGACGAACCAGTACAATGGTCAACATGCAGGTGACCATCGCCACCACCAGGTCGGTGGGATCTTTTACCCAAAATACCGGGCCATTCGCCAGCGCCATATCGCGGATTGTTCCGCCGCCCACGGCGGTCACAACGCCCAGCACCAGCACGCCAAACGGATCCATGCGCAGTTTTCCGGCGAGTAAAACGCCGGAGATAGCAAAAACGGCTGTGCCAAGAATATCCAGCCAATACACGAGCATCGTTAAATCCTCGAAAAGTATTTATCTATGTTAGTGACTCTCTGCCAGCGCGGCACAGAGTTGTTTTGCGGCGAGGATAATACGCGGGCTGGCGCGTTCAAACCAGTCACCGTTGAGCGGGATCACCGGAATTTTAAGCTGGCTTTGCCAGAAGTGTTCAACTTTAGGAATATCGCTCGCATTTCCGACCACGACGATAGCCTGCGGCTGGCGTGCAAGCACCTGTTCACGGCTGACCTGAGGCCACGGTACCCGGCTGGCTGCAAAGATATTTTCGCCGCCGCAGATTTCCAGCACCTGATTCTGAATCGAACCTTTTCCGGTGGTGAACAACGGCTGGCTACCAAATTGCAGAAAGATGCGTTTTTTGACGGGGGTGTTGTACCGGGATTTCAGCGCCGTATAGTCGCTGAGCATCTGTTTCGCAGCGTCCTCGGCTTTTTTGGGCGTGGGGCTAAAAGGGGCCAGATCGCGCAGCGTCTGGGCGATTTGCTCAATACTGACTGCGTCCACCCACATGACCTTAATACCCAGTGAGGTCAGTTGGTTGACCTGCCGCTCGGCATTGCCGCCACGCCAGGCCAGCACGAGGTCAGGCTTAAGCGCCACAATGCGCTCGAGATTTATACCTTGCCAGGTCGCGACCTGCTCAATGCTGGCGGCCTGGGGGGGATAATTCGAAAAGCTACTCACGCCCACAGGGGTGATCCCGGCAGCAAAGGCCAGTTCGGTATTCGCGGGGGAGAGAGTAATCACACGCGGCATGGCGAAAAGCCATGCCGGTGCGAGAAGAAGCAGGGCGGCCAGCGCCCTGACGGTATGTTTAGCCACGAGCCAGTTTCTGCACCAGACGCTCCACCATCACGGTGGACTGTTTTGCCGCCACAACAAGGAACTCGTCAAAGCTAATGTGGGACTGCTGGTCTGCCACGTCAGAGATCGCGCGAACCACCACAAACGGTACGCTAAAGTTATGGCAAACATGAGCAATCGCGGTTGCTTCCATCTCAACGGCAACCGCCTGCGGGAAGTTATGGCGGATTTTCGCCAGGCCCACGGAGCCGTTAATGAACGCATCACCGCTGACAATCAGGCCGCGTACCGCGTTGAGGTTGAGTTCTGCGATGCAGCTTTCTGCCGCGGCAATCAGGTTGTCGTCGGCTTTAAACCCGGCCGGGCAACCTGGAAGCTGACCATATTCGTAGCCGAAGGCGGTCACGTCGGCATCGTGGTAACGTGCTTCGTCGGAAACAACGATATCACCCACTTTCAGCGTCGGTGCCAGACCGCCCGCAGAGCCAGTGTTAACGATCACGTCCGGCTTGCAGCGTTCGAGCAGCAGGGTCGCACCCAGCGCAGCCGCAACTTTACCGATGCCAGATTTCAGCAGAGCCACGTCAACACCGTTCAGCTGGCCGGTGTAGATCTCACAACCACCAAGAGAGAGAGTCTGACGGTTCTCAATTTTGTCACGCAGCAGCGTAACTTCTTCTTCCATTGCACCAATAATGCCGATTTTCATAGATTTACTCGCGATGTGCCTTGTTAAGATGCATAGTCTATCATGCGGTTAAGGGGAAACGCATTCTCACGCGGGGGAGCACATGTCACCAATCGATTTTCGCACCAAAATTAACTGGCACCGACGTTTCCGTTCGCCGCAGGGCGAAAAGAGCGAACATGAGATCCTGCGTATCTTCGAGAGCGATCGCGGGAGGATCATTAACTCGCCCGCTATCCGGCGCTTGCAGCAAAAGACCCAGGTGTTCCCGCTGGAGCGTAACGCCGCGGTGCGCACGCGCTTAACCCACTCTATGGAAGTTCAGCAGGTTGGGCGCTACATTGCCAAAGAGATTTTGAGCCGCCTGAAAGAGCAGCGGCTGCTGGAAACTTATGGTCTGGATGAACTAACCGGGCCGTTTGAAAGCATCGTTGAGATGGCCTGCCTGATGCATGACATCGGCAACCCGCCCTTCGGCCATTTCGGCGAGGCGGCAATCAACGACTGGTTTAAGCAGCGGCTTTTCCCTTTGGACGCGAAAAGCCAGCCGCTGAGCGACGATCGCTGCGTGGTGAGGGATTTACGCCTGCGTGAGGGTGAAGAGGGCCTTAACGATCTGCGTCGCAAAGTCCGTCAGGATCTCTGCCATTTTGAAGGTAACGCGCAGGGGATCCGCCTGGTGCACTCCCTGATGCGCATGAATCTGACGTGGGCGCAGGTGGGCTGCATACTCAAATATACGCGCCCGGCCTGGTGGATGGGAGAAACGCCTGCCACGCACAGCTACCTGATGAAAAAGCCGGGCTACTATCTCTCCGAAGAGGCTTATATTGAGCGGCTGCGTAAAGAACTTTCATTAACGCCAAAGGGGCGTTTCCCATTAACGTGGATTATGGAAGCCGCCGATGACATTTCCTATTGCGTGGCCGACCTGGAAGACGCCGTTGAGAAAAGAATATTCAGCGTCGAGGAGCTTTATCAGCATCTTTATGATGCCTGGGGTAAACATGAAAAAGGGTCGCTGTTTTCTCAGGTCGTCGAAAATGCCTGGGAAAAATCGCGCTCTAATTCCCTCAGCCGCAGTACCGAAGATCAGTTCTTTATGTATTTGCGGGTCAATACATTAAATAAGCTGGTGCCTTACGCGGCGTCGCGCTTTATTGATAATTTGCCGCTGATTTTCAGCGGGGAATTCAATCACGCGCTGCTGGAAGATGACAGCAGTTTCAGTCAACTCCTTGAGCTTTATAAACATGTGGCGATGCGCCATGTGTTCAGCCATCCGGACGTGGAGCAATTAGAGCTGCAGGGATACCGGGTGATCAGTGGGTTACTGGAAATTTATTCCCCGTTGCTTCACTTATCGGTCGATGAATTCAGCGAGCTGGTGGAACACGAGCGCGTGCGGCGAATACCTATCGAATCCCGGCTTTATCAGAAACTTTCTACCCGTCATCGTCTGGCGTATGTCGAAGCGATTGGTAAGCTGGAGCGCCACTCTCCTGAATGGCCGGTAATGGAATATTATTATCGCTGTCGCCTTATCCAGGACTATATCAGCGGCATGACAGATTTGTATGCCTGGGATGAATACCGCAAGCTCATGGCCGTGGAATAAGCGCTGAGTTTTGTAAAGACGACCAATAAATTTTTACTTTTTCCATAAACTTAATCCCGGAACTAAGCGGTATAAAACGAATCTGAGTTACACAGCAATTTTGCGTTATCTGGTAAATCGAGATTGAGAAACATGAAAAAAACCACATTAGCAATGAGTGCACTGGCTCTGAGTTTAGGTTTAGCGCTGTCTCCTCTGACTGCAACTGCAGCCGAGACCGCGTCGTCGGCAGCAACCGCGCAGCAGATGCCAAGCCTGGCACCGATGCTCGAAAAAGTGATGCCATCGGTGGTGAGTATCAACGTTGAGGGCAGCACGACCGTCAATACGCCGCGTATGCCGCGTAACTTCCAGCAGTTCTTCGGCGACAACTCGCCGTTCTGCCAGGACGGTTCGCCATTCCAGAGTTCCCCGTTCTGTCAGGGCGGTGGGGCAGGAGATGACAGCCAGGGCGGCGGCCAGCAGCAGAAATTCATGGCGCTTGGCTCGGGTGTCATCATTGACGCCGCAAAAGGCTACGTGGTAACCAACAACCACGTTGTGGATAACGCCAGCACCATTAAAGTTCAGCTGAGCGACGGTCGTAAATTCGATGCCAAAGTCGTGGGTAAAGATCCGCGCTCCGATATCGCGCTGATCCAGATTCAGGATCCGAAAAACCTGACGGCGATTAAGCTTGCCGATTCCGACGCGCTGCGCGTGGGTGACTACACCGTGGCAATCGGTAACCCGTTCGGTCTGGGCGAAACCGTGACTTCGGGGATCGTCTCTGCGCTGGGTCGTAGCGGCCTGAACGCGGAAAACTACGAAAACTTTATCCAGACGGATGCGGCCATCAACCGCGGTAACTCCGGCGGTGCGCTGGTTAACCTTAACGGTGAACTGATCGGTATCAACACCGCCATTCTGGCACCGGACGGTGGCAACATCGGTATCGGCTTTGCTATCCCGAGCAACATGGTGAAAAACCTGACCGCGCAGATGGTGCAGTATGGCCAGGTGAAACGCGGTGAGCTGGGTATCCTCGGGACTGAGCTGAACTCCGAGCTGGCGAAAGCGATGAAGGTTGACGCCCAGCGCGGGGCATTCGTCAGCCAGGTGATGCCGAATTCCTCTGCCGCGAAGGCGGGCATTAAAGCGGGCGATGTGATCACCTCCCTGAACGGTAAGCCGATCAGCAGCTTTGCCGCCCTGCGTGCCGAAGTAGGCTCGATGCCGATTGGCAGCAAAGTCACCCTCGGCCTGCTGCGCGACGGTAAACCGGTTAACGTGAGCCTGGAGCTGCAGCAGAGCAGCCAGAATCAGGTGGATTCCAGCACCATCTTCAGCGGGATTGAAGGTGCCGAGATGAGCAATAAAGGCGCAGACAAAGGCGTGGTAGTGAACAACGTGAAAGCGAATTCACCGGCAGCCCGTATCGGCCTGAAAAAAGGTGATGTGATCATGGGCGCTAACCAGCAGCCGGTGAAAAACATCGCTGAACTGCGCAAAATTCTCGACAGCAAGCCTTCCGTGCTGGCGCTGAATATCCAGCGTGGTGATACCTCGCTTTATCTGCTGATGCAGTAATCCTCTCAAGCCCCTGTTCGCAGGGGCTTTCTCGTTTCTGTGACTGTTACCACAACTCCATACTTCTCCCTCTCTCTTTGTGCATTCGCACAATGCAGCCGTCGCTGAACTTCCCTATGCTTGAGTTCTGCTCACAGGAGGGTTACATGGCTGGCTGGCATCTTGATACCAAAATGGCGCAGGATATCGTGGCGCGCACCATGCGCATCATTGATACCAATATCAACGTGATGGATGCTCGCGGGCGCATTATCGGCAGCGGCGATCGCGAGCGTATTGGGGAATTGCACGAAGGTGCATTGCTGGTGCTCTCCCAGGGCCGCGTGGTAGATATCGACGATGCGGTAGCAAAACATCTGCATGGCGTACGTCAGGGCATCAATTTGCCGCTGCGCCTTGAAGGTGAGATTGTGGGAGTAATCGGTCTGACCGGCGAGCCGGAGTCGCTGCGTAAATACGGCGAGCTGGTCTGTATGACGGCGGAGATGATGCTGGAGCAGTCGCGCCTGATGCACCTTCTTGCCCAGGACAGCCGCCTGCGCGAAGAGCTGGTCATGAACCTTATACAGGCGGATGAGCATACGCCTGCACTCAGCGAATGGGCGCAGCGGTTGGGGATCGATCTGAACCAGCCGCGCGTGGTGGCGGTGATTGAGGTCGATAGCGGCCAGCTTGGCGTGGACAGCGCCATGGCAGAGCTACAGCAGCTGCAAAACGCGCTGGCGACGCCGGAACGCAATAACCTGGTGGCGATTGTGTCTCTGACTGAAATGGTGGTGCTTAAACCCGCGCTCAATCAGTTTGGCCGCTGGGATGCAGAAGACCATCGCCGCCGTGTGGATCAGCTGATTGCACGCATGCAGGAGAACGGCCAGCTGCGTTTTCGCGTTGCGCTGGGCAACTACTTTACCGGGCCGGGCAGTATCGCCCGCTCATGGCGGACCGCACGCACCACCATGATGGTGGGTAAACAGCGTATGCCGGAAAGCCGCAGTTATTTCTATCAGGATTTGATGTTGCCGGTGCTGCTCGACAGCCTGCGCGGCGGCTGGCAGGCCAATGAGCTGGCGCGGCCATTAGTGCGTCTGAAAGCCATGGACAACAACGGCCTGCTGCGCCGCACATTGCAGGCCTGGTTCCGTCACAACGTGCAGCCGCTGGCGACCTCGAAGGCGCTGTTTATTCACCGCAATACCCTGGAGTATCGGTTAAACCGGATTTCGGAGCTGACGGGGCTGGATCTGGGGAATTTTGACGACAGGCTGCTGCTGTATGTGGCGCTGCAGCTGGATGAGCAGCGATGATGTTGTTTGCCGGGTGGCGGCTTCGCCTTACCCGGCCTACATGATGGTTTTCTCCCTCTCCCTGTGGGAGAGGGCCGGGGTGAGGGCATCAGGCCGCACCCAACTTATTTGTTGCGAGTTAATTTCTCAAGATCTGCTTCAATCTCGCTGATCTTATTCGTCACAACGCTTTCAAGGTGACGCAGATCGTCAAGGATCTTACGCTTGAGATCGACTTCAGTGCGGTCGCGCTGGCAGATCTGATCGAGTTCATCGATCACATAGCGCAGGTTAGGGCTGATTTCCTGTACTTCTTTGTAACCCTGACCGATGCCGTCAGCCACCACGGTTTTGCGCTGGCGTGGATATTTAAACTTCACGCTTTTGGCGAAAAACTCACCTTTGTCCTTGTGAAAATAGATTTTAAGAATATCGTTATTGGCTTCCTGACGGAGGCTGTAACGATCAATTTCATCAGGATTGGTAATGCCCAGACTTTTCAGATTATCGTACATAGCGGTACCCTTGATCTCAACATAACCTTTGAATAATTAACGAAAAAATCTATTTTCGCCACCCTCAGATACAAAAAAAGCGGGGTTGCCCCCGCTTTTTGTTATACCCGATTAATCGATGGTGCGCAGCAACTCGTTGATGCCCACTTTACCGCGGGTTTTCGCATCTACTTTCTTCACGATAACCGCGCAGTACAGGCTGTATTTACCGTCTTTAGACGGCAGGTTGCCGGAAACCACCACAGAACCCGCTGGAACGCGACCGTAGTGAACTTCACCGGTCTCGCGGTCATAAATACGGGTGCTCTGGCCGATGTAAACGCCCATGGAGATCACGGAGCCTTCTTCCACGATCACGCCTTCAACCACTTCGGAACGTGCGCCGATGAAGCAGTTGTCTTCGATGATGGTTGGGTTAGCCTGCAGTGGCTCCAGTACGCCACCGATGCCGACGCCGCCGGACAGGTGAACGTTTTTACCGATTTGCGCGCAAGAGCCGACTGTCGCCCAGGTATCCACCATGGAGCCTTCGTCAACGTAAGCACCGATGTTTACGTAAGATGGCATCAGCACGGTATTGCGTGCGATGAACGCGCCCTGACGCACTGCCGCAGGTGGTACCACGCGGAAGCCTTCTTTCTGGAAGCGCGCTTCGTCGTAGTCAGCGAATTTCATTGGCACTTTATCGAAGTAGCGGCTTTCTGCTCCGTCGATAACCTGGTTATCGTTGATACGGAAAGAGAGCAGCACGGCTTTCTTCAGCCATTGATGAGTGACCCACTGACCGTCGATTTTTTCTGCCACGCGTAATGCGCCGGAATCCAGCAGGGAAATAACCTGGTTTACCGCTTCACGGGTCACGGTATCCACATTTGCCGGAGTGATCTCGGCGCGACGCTCAAAAGCGGACTCAATAACGTTCTGTAACTGCTGCATTGTTTACTCTTTCCATTTCACTAAAAAACACGTCACCCTTTATCGTTTGGATTGAGGGCTGCTGTCAACCGTTGTTGCACTTCAAGCTGCAGGTCATTATTAAGGGCACGTCGGTCCGCTGTGGCGATTATAAATAAATCTTCTACTCGCTCACCAATGGTTGTAATTCGGGCGCCATGAAGCGAAATTCCCAGATCGGCAAACACCTGGCCGACGCGGGCAAGTAGCCCTGGCTGATCGAGCGCAATCAGCTCAAGGAACGATTTGCGGTCGGTGTGGGTTGGCAGGAAATTGACCTCGGTATCGACGGTAAAATGACGCAATTTTGCAGGCTGGCGACGCGGCTGCGGCGGTTGCCAACTGCGCTGGGTAATGGCCTGCTCCAGACCAAAACGAATCCCTTCATGCCTGTCCGACGATAGCGGGCTGCCGTCCGGCTCCAGCACAATAAAGGTGTCCATTGCCATGCCGTCGCGGGTGGTGAAAATCTGCGCGTCGTGAACGCTCAGATTACGCCTGTCCAGTTCGGCGCAGACGGCGGCAAACAGATAGGGTCGGTCCGGGCTCCAGATGAAGATCTCCGTGCCCCCGCGCGTGGCCTGCGGGCTGAGCAGGATCATCGGCTTCGACAAATCGTGCTTCAGCAGATGCCGCGCGTGCCAGGCAAGCTGGTTTGGGCTGTGGCGCACAAAGTAGTTGGCGCGGCAGCGCGCCCAGATCTGATGCAGCGCCTCTTCATCAATATTATCCATCCGCAGCAGCGCCAGCGCCTGCAGCTGATGGTGGCGCACGCGCTCGCGCATGTCCGGGGTGTTTTGCATACCACGACGCAGCTGTTTTTCGGTAGCGAAGTACAGTTCGCGCAGCAGGCTCTGCTTCCAGCTGTTCCACAGGGTTTCGTTGGTGGCGCAAATATCCGCCACCGTCAGGCAGACCAGATAGCGCAGGCGGTTTTCCGTTTGCACCTCTTCGGCGAATTGCTTAATGACTTCAGGATCCTGAATGTCACGACGCTGTGCGGTGACCGACATCAGCAGGTGATGACGGACCAGCCAGGCCACCAGCTGCGTTTCGCGTGAGTTCAGCCCGTGCAGCTCAGCAAATTTCAGCACGTCCTGCGCCCCCAGCACCGAGTGGTCGCCGCCGCGACCTTTGGCGATATCGTGGAATAGGGCGGCGATCAGGATCAGTTCAGGATGGGAGAGGCGTGGCCACAGTTCAACGCACAGCGGGTGGCGGGATCGCGTCTCTTCTTTCGCAAAGCTTTCCAGCTTGAGCATCACGCGGATCGTGTGTTCATCCACTGTGTAAGCGTGGAAAAGATCGAACTGCATCTGACCAACAATATGCGACCACTGGGGCATATACGCCCACAGCACGCTGTGGCGGTGCATCGGCAGCAGGCCGCGGCTGACGGCGCCTGGATGGCGCAGCATGCTCAGGAACAGGGCGCGCGCTTCCGGGATATAGCACAAAGGCTGAGTCAGGTGGCGGCGCGCATGGCGCAGATGACGCAGGGTGGTGGAGTAGATCCCGGTGATGGTGCTGTTGCGCACCATGGTATAGAACATCCGCAGAATCGCTTCCGGCTCGCGCATAAACAGCGTTTCGTCGCGCAGATCGATAAGCGTCCCGCGCAGCTGGAACTCGTCATCAATCGGGCGCGGTTTTTCGTCCGCCGTCAGGGCCAGAATGGCCTCGTCGAACAGCTGCAACAGCATCTGGTTCAGCTCGGTCACCCGGCGGGTGACGCGGAAGAAATCCTTCATCATGTGCTCAACCGGCTCGTTGCCTTCGCCCTGGTAATTCAGGCGCTGCGCCACGCTGAGCTGGCGATCAAACAGCAGGCGGTTGTCGTAGCGGGTGACTTCCAGATGCAGGGCAAACCGGATGCGCCACAGCAGATGCAGGCACTCGTTTAGCTCGTTACGCTCGGCCTCGGTGAGGAAGCCGAAGCCGACCATCTCATCCATTGACGTCGCGCCAAAGTGGCGACGGGCGACCCACTGCAGGGTATGAATGTCGCGCAGGCCGCCGGGGCTGCTTTTAATATCGGGTTCAAGATTATAGCTGGTGCCGTGGTAACGCTGGTGGCGCTGGTTTTGCTCCTCGACCTTCGCGGCGAAGAACTTTTCTGACGGCCAGAAGCCGTCGCTGAAAATGTGTTTCTGTAGCTCCAGGAACAGCGCGACGTCGCCAATCAGCAGGCGGGTTTCAATCAGGTTGGTGGCGACGGTCAGGTCAGATAGCCCCTCCAGCAAACACTCTTCCAGGGTGCGCACGCTGTGGCCCACTTCCAGCTTCACGTCCCAGAGCAGGGTCAGCAGTTCGCCAATTTTTTGCGCCTGTTCGTCCGGCAGCTTTTTGCGGCTTAAGATCAGCAGGTCGATATCGGAAAGCGGATGCAGTTCACCGCGACCATAGCCCCCGACGGCAACCAGCGCTACGTCGCTAATCTGCCCGAAGCCGTAATCGATCCACAGGCGTTGCAGCAGCTGGTCGATAAACTCGGTGCGTGCTTCGATGAGCTGCTCGGCGGAAATGCCTGCGTCAAACGCGCTACTGAGCCAGCGCTGGAAGACATCCATATGTGCTTTGATATCGGCACACTTCAGCTCATGCGGCGGCCAGACGCCCGGGTTGTCGGGCTGGTCAGGAAGGGTGGGAAGGGCTGTGTTAGCATACTGTTCGGGTAAAAGATTACTCATCGTGCGCCACCCATAAGAAAAAGCTATCGCCATTAAAAAAGCCGGCATTCGCCGGCTCTTTTATCACTCAATGTTCGTCAGTATCGCCGGGATGGTGTCATCCTTGCGCAACGTCATAATTTCGCAGCCGTTGTCTGTTACCACAATAGTATGCTCGTACTGTGCAGACAAGCTTCTGTCTTTGGTTTTCACCGTCCAGCCGTCTTTCATGGTGCGGATGCGGTAATCGCCAGAGTTCACCATTGGCTCAATGGTGAAGGTCATGCCTTTTTGCAGTACCACGCCGCCGTCATCCGCATCGTAGTGCAGAACCTGCGGCTCTTCGTGGAAGACGCGACCAATGCCGTGCCCGCAGTACTCGCGCACCACGGAGAAACCTTCTGCTTCCACGAACTTCTGGATAGCCGCACCGATAGTGCGCAGACGGATGCCTGGTTTCACCATCTTCAGTGCCAGGTAGAGGCTCTCTTGCGTCACTTTACACAGGCGCTCGCCGAGGATGGTCGGTTTGCCTACGATGAACATCTTAGAGGTGTCGCCGTGGTATTCGTCTTTAATGACGGTCACGTCGATGTTAACAATGTCGCCATCTTTCAGCAGTTTTGCGTCGTCAGGAATACCGTGACAAACCACTTCATTTATAGAGATGCACACGGATTTTGGAAAACCGTGGTAGCCGAGGCAGGCGGAGACCGCGTGCTGCTCGTTGACGATGTAGTCATTACAGATGCGATCCAGCTCGCCAGTGCTGACGCCCGGCTTCACGAATGGCTCGATCATTTCCAGCACTTCAGCGGCCAGACGACCGGCGACGCGCATCTTTTCAATTTCTTCAGGAGTCTTAATAGAGATAGCCATGTAATCTGTCCATCGGTGTCGATTTTTCGACAATACTAGTTCAAGTGTCGTCAATGGTAACAGTCTGGCGCACCCACTGCCAAATTGAGAATCATTAACAGCACACACCGTCAACAATTATTGGTTTCTGGCCGTGTTTTGTGGTATAAAGCGCGCCGGACTTCCGATCCATTTCAGATACACAGGCTGGACGGAAGCGACAAATCTCACTTTGTGTAACAACACACACGTATCGGCACATATTCCGGGGTGCCCTTTGGGGTCGGTAATATGGGATACGTGGAGGCATAACCCCAACTTTTACTATAGAGGTTTTAAACATGGCAACTGTTTCCATGCGCGACATGCTCAAGGCTGGTGTTCACTTTGGTCACCAGACCCGTTACTGGAACCCGAAAATGAAGCCTTTCATCTTCGGCGCACGTAACAAAGTTCACATCATCAACCTTGAGAAAACTGTACCAATGTTCAACGAAGCCCTGGCTGAGCTGAACAAGATCTCTTCCCGTAAAGGTAAGATTCTGTTCGTTGGTACTAAGCGCGCTGCAAGCGAAGCTGTGAAAGATGCTGCTAACAGCTGCGACCAGTTCTTCGTGAACCATCGCTGGTTGGGCGGCATGCTGACCAACTGGAAAACTGTTCGTCAGTCCATCAAACGCCTGAAAGATCTGGAAACCCAGTCTCAGGACGGTACTTTCGATAAGCTGACTAAGAAAGAAGCGCTGATGCGTACTCGTGAACTGGACAAGCTGGAAAACAGCCTGGGCGGTATCAAAGATATGGGCGGCCTGCCAGACGCGCTGTTCGTAATCGATGCAGACCACGAGCACATCGCAATCAAAGAAGCTAACAACCTGGGTATCCCGGTATTCGCTATCGTTGATACCAACTCCGATCCGGACGGTGTTGACTTCGTTATCCCGGGTAACGACGACGCAATCCGTGCTGTTAGCCTGTACCTGAGCGCTGTAGCTGCTACCGTTCGTGAAGGCCGTTCCCAGGATCTGGCTTCTCAGGCGGAAGAAAGCTTCGTAGAAGCTGAATAATAAGGTTTTACCCCTTATTAGTACCGTGTATGAATAGGGGCCAATTATCGGCCCCTTTTTTCAATTTATACTGTTTGGCTTATGGCCGGGCAGTTCACATCTCCCGAGGATTTAAGAATGGCTGAAATTACCGCATCCCTGGTAAAAGAGCTGCGCGAGCGTACTGGCGCAGGCATGATGGATTGCAAAAAAGCGCTGACTGAAGCGAACGGCGACATTGAGCTGGCAATCGAAAACATGCGTAAATCCGGTGCGATCAAAGCAGCTAAGAAAGCAGGCAACGTTGCTGCTGACGGCGTGATCATCACTAAAATCGACGGCACCTACGGCATCATTCTGGAAGTTAACTGCCAGACTGACTTCGTTGCTAAAGATGGCGGTTTCCAGGCATTTGCGAACAAAGTACTGGACGCAGCTGTAGCGGGCAAAATCACTGACGTTGAAGTTCTGAAAGCACAGTTCGAAGAAGAGCGTGTTGCGCTGGTTGCTAAAATCGGTGAGAACATCAACATCCGTCGCGTATCTTCCCTGGAAGGCGACGTTCTGGGTTCTTACCAGCACGGCGCACGTATCGGTGTTCTGGTTGCGGCTAAAGGCGCTGATGAAGAGCTGGTTAAACAGCTGGCAATGCACATCGCTGCAAGCAAGCCAGAATTCGTTAAGCCAGAAGACGTGTCTGCTGAAGTGGTAGAGAAAGAGTACCAGGTTCAGCTGGACATCGCGATGCAGTCTGGTAAGCCTAAAGAAATCGCAGAGAAAATGGTTGAAGGCCGCATGAAGAAATTCACCGGCGAAGTTTCTCTGACTGGCCAGCCTTTCGTTATGGATCCAAGCAAGTCTGTTGCTCAGCTGCTGAAAGAGCACAACGCTGACGTAACTGGCTTCATCCGCTTCGAAGTGGGCGAAGGCATCGAGAAAGTTGAGACTGACTTCGCAGCAGAAGTTGCTGCAATGTCCAAGCAGTCTTAATGATTGAAAAGGAGCCGCCTGAGGGCGGCTTCTTTTTGTCACCCGTCATACAAAATCAGACAGGTTACTGTATCCCTGCGCTGGTTTGCGGCATAACATGTCGCCAGAATTAACCCCATCTTAATCGTTGACAGTCTCAGGAAAGAAACATGGCTACCAATGCAAAACCCGTGTACAAACGCATTCTGCTTAAGCTGAGTGGCGAAGCGCTGCAGGGAACGGAAGGCTTCGGTATTGACGCAAGCATCCTTGACCGCATGGCACAGGAAATCAAAGAACTGGTCGAACTGGGTATTCAGGTTGGCGTGGTCATTGGCGGTGGCAACCTTTTCCGTGGTGCTGGTCTGGCGAAAGCTGGGATGAACCGCGTTGTGGGCGACCACATGGGTATGCTGGCAACCGTGATGAATGGCCTGGCCATGCGTGATGCGCTCCATCGCGCCTATGTGAACGCCCGCCTGATGTCCGCTATTCCTCTGAACGGCGTGTGCGATAACTACAGCTGGGCAGAAGCCATCAGCCTGCTGCGCAATAACCGCGTGGTGATCCTCTCCGCCGGTACGGGTAACCCGTTCTTTACTACCGATTCCGCTGCCTGCCTGCGCGGTATCGAAATCGAAGCCGATGTGGTGCTGAAAGCGACCAAAGTGGATGGCGTGTTTACTGCCGATCCGGCAAAAGACCCTTCTGCGACCATGTACGATCAGCTGAGCTACAGCGAAGTGCTGGATAAAGAGCTGAAAGTAATGGATCTTGCCGCCTTTACGCTGGCTCGTGACCACAAACTGCCGATCCGTGTCTTCAACATGAACAAGCCGGGCGCACTGCGCCGCGTTGTAATGGGCGAAAAAGAAGGCACTTTGATCACGGAATAATTTCCGTCGGCGATAAATACAGGTAAGATTCCGCTTTACTTTGTAGTGGTATCTTACCCGGACGCGCCTTTGGCGTTGTCATGAATTAAACGCGACTATACTTAGCACACCTGTAGCGCTGTGCTGGCGGTTAGTCTGCCTGAGACAAGTTTTCAAGGATCCGTAACGTGATTAACGACATCAGAAAAGATGCTGAAGTACGCATGGATAAATGCGTAGAAGCGTTCAAAAACCAAATCAGCAAAATCCGTACTGGCCGTGCTTCTCCAAGCCTGCTGGATGGCATCATCGTAGAATACTACGGTACGCCAACTCCACTGCGTCAGCTGGCGAGCGTTACCGTAGAAGATACCCGTACGCTGAAAATCAACGTATTCGATCGTTCAATGAGCCCGGCTATTGAGAAAGCGATCATGGCGTCTGACCTCGGTTTGAACCCAAGCTCTGCGGGTGCCGACATCCGCGTTCCGCTGCCTGCGCTGACCGAAGAACGTCGTAAAGACCTGATCAAAGTGGTGCGCGGTGAAGCTGAGCAAGGTCGTGTTTCCGTACGTAACGTACGTCGCGACGCGAACGATAAAGTAAAAGCGCTGCTGAAAGAAAAAGAGATCAGCGAAGATGATGACCGTCGTTCCCAGGATGACGTGCAGAAGATGACTGACGCGGCTATCAAGAAAATTGATGCGGCGCTGGCAGATAAAGAAGCGGAACTGATGCAGTTCTGATTTCTGTCGTACACTGATAAACGCCGTTCAGGGGACGTTGTGTCTTACTGGCGGCGTTTTGCTTTTATCTGGTCTAACTTTTTTCCGGGCATCTCATGAAGCATTTAACACTCCTTGGCTCAACCGGCTCTATCGGTTGCAGCACTCTTGACGTGGTTCGCCATAATCCTGAAAGCTACACCGTGACCGCCCTTGTGGCCGGTAAAAACGTGCAGCGCATGGTGGAGCAGTGTCTGGAGTTTACGCCCCGCTTTGCGGTGATGGATGACGAAGAGAGTGCTCGCCAGGTGAAAGCGCAGCTGCAGGAAAAGGGCAGCCGCACCGAGGTGCTCAGCGGTCAGCAGGCGGCATGCGAGATGGCGGCGCTGGATGAGGTCGATCAGGTGATGGCCGCCATCGTTGGGGCTGCTGGGCTCCTGCCGACGCTTGCCGCTATTGATGCCGGTAAAGATGTTCTGCTGGCGAATAAAGAGTCGCTGGTGACCTGCGGACGCCTGTTTATGGAGGCGGTCAAGCAGCGCGGAGCACGTCTTTTACCGGTTGATAGTGAACACAACGCCATTTTTCAGAGTTTGCCGCAACCTTTTCAACAGAACCTGGGGTACGCTGACCTGGAGCAGAATGGCGTTGTGTCGATTCTGCTCACCGGGTCTGGTGGCCCGTTCCGTGAAACGCCACTGTCAGAACTGAGCGCAATGACGCCGGATCAGGCGTGCCGTCATCCGAACTGGTCGATGGGTCGTAAGATCTCCGTTGATTCAGCCACCATGATGAATAAAGGTCTGGAATACATTGAAGCGCGCTGGCTGTTTAATGCGTCAGCGAAACAGATGGAAGTGCTGATCCACCCGCAATCGGTGATTCACTCTATGGTGCGCTATCAGGATGGCAGCGTGCTTGCTCAGTTGGGCGAACCGGATATGCGCACGCCTATTGCTCACGCCATGGCGTGGCCAAACCGTGTGACATCCGGGGCAAAACCGCTCGATTTCTGCAAGCTGAGTTCACTGACCTTTAGCGAGCCTGATTACGACCGTTACCCTTGCCTTAAGCTCGCGATGACGGCCTTTGACCAAGGGCAGGCGGCGACGACGGCACTGAATGCAGCGAATGAAGAGACCGTTGAGGCATTTCTGAATCAGCAGATCCGCTTTACCGATATCGCAGCAATGAATCTTTCAGTGCTTGAATTGATGGATTTGCGCGAGCCACAAAGCGTGGAAGAGGTGCTGGCGGTCGATGCAGAGGCTCGCATTGTTGCGCGTAAACTGGTGACACGTCTCGCAAGCTGGTGATAAAGCAGCCACTAGTCGTCGTGCTATTTGTTAGCGTTGTGCTTCAGTGATATAGTCTGCGCCACCTGATCGCAGGTATTTGACTTTATGTGGTCAGGTAAGCCGTGGTTTGACACGGCTTTTTTATGTATAGGCTTCAGTATTCCTGTGTACCGTTAAATCCTTTTCAGGGACTAAAAACGCGTTATGTTGTCTGCGAATCAACCAATGAGCGAAAACTTGCCAGCGCATGGCTGTCGTCATGTAGCAATCATCATGGATGGCAACGGCCGCTGGGCGAAAAGACAAGGGAAGATACGAGCCTTTGGGCATAAAGCGGGGGCGAAGTCCGTTCGCCGCGCCGTTTCTTTTGCCGCCAATAACGGCATTGATGCGTTAACGCTCTATGCTTTTAGCAGTGAGAACTGGAATCGACCACCGCAGGAAGTGACTGCGTTGATGGAACTGTTTGTGTGGGCGCTCGATAGCGAAGTAAAAAGCCTGCACCGCCACAACGTGCGCCTGCGTATTATTGGCGAAACCAGTCGTTTTAACTCACGTTTGCAGGAACGGATTCGCAAAGCAGAAGCGCTGACGGAAAATAATACCGGCCTGACGCTCAATATCGCGGCGAATTACGGCGGACGCTGGGATATTATTCAGGGCGTTCGGCATCTTGCCGAGCAGGTTCAGGAAGGGCTGTTGAGACCCGACCAAATTGATGAAGAGGCGCTCAGTCGGCAAATCTGCATGAATGAACTGGCGCCTGTGGATTTGGTAATAAGGACAGGGGGAGAACACCGCATAAGTAACTTTTTGCTTTGGCAAATCGCCTACGCCGAACTTTACTTTACTGATGTTCTTTGGCCCGATTTTGATGAACAAGACTTTGAAGGTGCGCTGCATGCCTTTGCCAATCGAGAGCGTCGTTTCGGCGGCACCGAGCCTGGTGGCGACAAAGCCTGATGGGGGTAGCTTTTGCTGAAGTATCGCCTGATTTCCGCTTTTGTATTAATACCCATTGTCATTGCGGCGCTGTTTTTACTGCCCCCAGTGGGATTCGCGATTGTTACGCTGGTGGTGTGCATGCTCGCCGCCTGGGAATGGGGACAGTTTAGCGGCTTTACCTCGCGCACACAGCGGGTATGGCTGGCGGTGCTTTGTGGCTTTATCCTGGCCCTGATGCTGTTCACGTTGCCTGAATATCATCACGATATTCACCAACCGCTGGTTGCCGGATCCTTATGGATATCGCTGGCATGGTGGGTTGCTGCGCTTGTGTTGGTGCTTTTTTATCCAGGCTCTGCGGCACTGTGGCGAAATTCTAAAGTGTTGCGCCTTATTTTTGGTCTGCTCACAATTGTTCCATTTTTCTGGGGTATGGTCGCGCTGCGCGCCTGGCACTATGACGAAAACCACTATAGCGGTGCCCTCTGGCTGCTTTATGTGATGATTCTCGTCTGGGGGGCTGACTCTGGAGCCTATATGTTTGGTAAACTGTTCGGCAAACATAAACTGGCGCCGAAGGTTTCCCCGGGTAAAACCTGGCAAGGATTCATTGGTGGCCTGTTTACGGCGGCGATCATCTCCTGGGGTTATGGCCTATGGGCGAATCTGGAGGTAGCACCGTCAACATTGCTGGTGTGCTCAATTTTCGCTGCGCTGGCCTCGGTGCTGGGTGATCTCACCGAAAGTATGTTCAAGCGTGAAGCAGGGATTAAAGACAGTGGTCACTTGATTCCAGGCCATGGCGGGATACTGGATCGCATTGACAGCCTGACGGCGGCTGTTCCAGTGTTTGCTTGCTTGCTTTTACTGGTATTCGGGACGATTTAACGGAAGGTTTTATGCTGAGCATTCTCTGGAATCTGGCGGCGTTCATTGTTGCACTGGGTGTACTGATTACCGTGCATGAATTTGGCCATTTCTGGGTTGCTCGACGCTGTGGCGTGCGGGTGGAGAGATTCTCCATCGGGTTTGGTAAATCGCTCTGGAAGCGTACCGATCGCCATGGCACCGAGTTTGTCATCGCCCTTATTCCGCTGGGCGGCTACGTCAAAATGCTCGACGAGCGCGTCGAGCCTGTCGCGCCAGAACTGAGACACAGCGCGTTTAACAACAAAACCGTTGGGCAACGTGCTGCCATCATTGCTGCCGGTCCGGTAGCCAATTTCATCTTTGCTATCTTCGCTTACTGGCTGGTGTTTATCATCGGTGTCCCTGGCGTGCGTCCGGTTGTCGGTGAAATTGCCCCTGGCTCTATTGCAGCGAGTGGGCAAATTGCACCTGGGATGGAACTTAAAGCGATTGATGGCATCGAAACCCCTGATTGGGATGCCGTGCGATTGCAGCTGGTTGCGAAAATTGGTGATGAGAAGACGACTGTCAGCGTGTCGCCTTTTGGATCAGACCAGCGGCAGGAAAAAGTGCTGGATTTACGCCACTGGAGTTTCGAACCCGACAAAGAAGATCCCGTTTCCGCTCTGGGGATTCGGCCGCGCAGCGCGCAAATCGAACCGGTATTAGCCGAAGTACAGGCTAACTCCGCAGCGAGTAAAGCGGGTTTGCAAGCGGGCGACAGGATCGTTAAAGTCGATGGTCAACCATTAACACAATGGATGACCTTTGTTACTCTGGTACGCGATAATCCGGGTACATCGCTCGCGCTGGAAGTGGAAAGACAGGGGAGTCCGCTCTCACTGACGCTGATTCCGGATACCAAATCGAGCAGCGGAAAGGCAGAAGGGTTTGCAGGCGTTGTGCCGAAAGTGATCCCACTGCCAGATGAGTACAAGACAATACGCCAGTATGGGCCGTTCAGCGCCATCCTTGAAGCCACGGATAAAACATGGCAACTGATGAAGCTGACGGTAAACATGTTGGGGAAATTGATAACCGGTGATGTGAAACTGAACAACCTCAGTGGGCCTATTTCGATTGCTCAGGGGGCTGGGATGTCAGCGGAGTTCGGGGTGATTTACTATCTCATGTTTCTCGCGCTCATTAGCGTGAACCTCGGGATAATCAACCTGTTCCCGCTTCCCGTATTAGACGGGGGCCATCTGCTGTTTTTAGCCATTGAAAAGCTAAAAGGCGGACCGGTATCCGAGCGAGTTCAAGACTTTAGTTATCGCATTGGCTCGATTTTGCTGGTGCTGTTAATGGGGCTTGCACTTTTCAATGATTTCTCTCGGTTGTAAGAGAGTTAGTTAGGAAGAACGCATAATAACGATGGCGATGAAAAAGTTGCTCATAGCGTCGCTGCTGTTTAGCAGCGCCACCGTATACGGTGCTGACGGGTTCGTAGTGAAAGATATTCATTTCGAAGGCCTTCAGCGTGTCGCCGTTGGTGCGGCCCTCCTCAGTATGCCTGTGCGCCCCGGCGATACGGTTAATGATGAAGACATCAGTAACACCATCCGCGCTCTGTTTGCCACTGGCAACTTTGAGGACGTCCGCGTCCTGCGCGATGGTGATACGCTGCTGGTTCAGGTAAAAGAACGTCCAACGATCGCCAGTATCACCTTCTCCGGCAACAAGTCGGTGAAAGATGACATGCTCAAGCAAAACCTTGAAGCATCCGGTGTTCGTGTGGGGGAGTCCCTGGACCGCACAACCCTTGCAGACATTGAAAAAGGTCTGGAAGACTTCTATTACAGCGTCGGTAAATACAGCGCCAGCGTGAAAGCGGTAGTGACGCCGCTGCCGCGTAACCGTGTTGACCTGAAACTGGTCTTCCAGGAAGGTGTTTCTGCGAAGATCCAGCAGATCAACATCGTGGGTAACCACGCGTTCAGCACCGACGAGCTGATCTCAACGTTCCAGCTGCGTGACGAAGTGCCGTGGTGGAACGTGGTGGGTGACCGTAAATACCAGAAACAGAAACTGGCAGGCGACCTTGAAACCCTGCGCAGCTATTATCTGGATCGCGGTTATGCCCGTTTCAACATTGATTCAACTCAGGTCAGTCTGACTCCGGACAAGAAAGGGATCTACATTACGGTTAACATCACAGAAGGCGATCAGTACAAGCTTTCTGGCGTTGAAGTAAGTGGAAACCTGGCGGGGCATTCTGCTGAGATTGAGTCGCTGACCAAAATTCAGCCCGGCGATCTGTATAGCGGTTCTAAAGTCACCAAAATGGAAGACAGTATTAAAAAGCTGCTCGGCCGCTATGGTTACGCCTATCCTCGCGTACAAACTCAGCCGGAAATCAACGACGCTGAGAAAACCGTTAAGCTGCACGTGAACGTTGATGCGGGTAACCGTTTCTACGTGCGTAAGATCCGCTTCGAAGGTAACGATACTTCTAAAGATTCCGTTCTGCGTCGCGAAATGCGCCAGATGGAAGGGGCGTGGTTGGGTAGCGACCTGGTTGACCAGGGTAAAGAGCGTCTGAATCGTCTGGGTTACTTCGAGACGGTTGATACTGATACCCAGCGTGTACCAGGCAGCCCGGATCAGGTTGATGTCGTCTATAAAGTAAAAGAGCGTAACACCGGTAGCTTCAACTTCGGTGTGGGCTACGGTACTGAAAGCGGTGTGAGCTTCCAGGTCGGTGTTCAGCAGGATAACTGGCTGGGTACGGGGTACTCTGTTGGTATCAACGGTACCAAAAACGACTACCAGACCTACTCTGAGTTTTCTGTCACAAACCCATACTTCACCGTTGACGGTGTGAGCCTGGGTGGTCGTATCTTCTATAACGACTTTAAAGCAGACGACGCGGATCTGTCCTCCTATACCAACAAGAGTTACGGTGTAGACGGTACGCTCGGCTTCCCGGTGAACGAATACAACACGCTGCGTGCGGGCTTAGGTTATGTGCATAACGACCTGTCCAACATGCAGCCTCAGGTGGCGATGTGGCGTTATCTGGATTCCATTGGCCAGTCGGCAAGTACGTCCAGCGATGACAACGGTTTCGCGGCGGATGACTTCACCTTCAACTACGGCTGGACATATAACCGCCTTGACCGTGGCTACTTCCCTACGGAAGGTTCTCGCGTCAATCTGAACGGTAAAGTGACCATTCCTGGCTCTGATAACGAGTTCTACAAGTTGACGCTGGACACGGCGTCTTACTTCCCAATTGATGATGACCACAAGTGGGTTGTCCTGGGTCGTACTCGTTGGGGCTACGGTGACGGGATTGGCAGTAAAGAGTTGCCGTTCTATGAGAACTTCTATGCGGGCGGTTCCAGCACCGTTCGTGGCTTCCAGTCCAATAACATTGGTCCGAAAGCGGTCTACTACGGCGGTAATGACGAAGATAACTGCGCAAGCCGTGATCCAAAACAAGTGTGTAGCTCTGATGATGCAGTCGGCGGTAACGCTATGGCCGTGGCGAGCCTTGAGTTCATCACGCCTACGCCGTTTATCAGCGACAAGTACGCGAACTCTGTCCGTACCTCCTTCTTTATGGATGCGGGTACGGTGTGGGATACCAACTGGGAGAATACCGCCCAGATGCGTGCGGCAGGTGTTCCAGACTACAGCGATCCGGGCAACATTCGCATGTCCGCAGGTATCGCATTACAATGGATGTCACCGCTGGGGCCGTTGGTCTTCTCTTACGCCCAGCCGTTTAAGAAATACGATGGAGACAAAGCGGAGCAATTCCAGTTTAACATTGGTAAAACCTGGTAATAATTCGCTGCAAAGGAATGCGTTGGCAGTGTAGCGCTGACAACTGGCGATCGGTAACACGATCGCCTTGCCACGCAAAGAACGGTACCTTCAGGTGCCAATGGGATGGTAAGGAGTTAATTGTGAAAAAGTGGTTATTAGCTGCAGGTCTCGGTTTAGCGATGGCAACTTCTGCTCAGGCAGCGGACAAAATCGCAATCGTCAACATGGGCAATTTGTTCCAGCAAGTTGCACAGAAAACGGGCGTTTCTGCGACGCTGGAAAACGAATTCAAAGGCCGTGCTAGCGAACTGCAACGTATGGAAGGCGACCTCCAGACTAAAATGCAGCGTCTGCAGCGCGATGGTTCTACCATGAAAGCAAGCGATCGCAGCAAGCTGGAAAAAGACGTAATGGCTCAGCGCCAGACCTTCTCCCAGAAAGCGCAGGCTTTCGAGCAGGATCGTCAGCGTCGTTCTAACGAAGAGCGCGGTAAACTGGTTACTCGCATTCAGTCTGCAGTTAAAGCTGTTGCTGCCGATCAGAGCATCGATCTGGTTGTTGATGCGAATGCCGTTGCTTTCAACAGCAGCGATGTTAAAGACATCACCGCTGATGTTCTGAAACAGGTTAAATAAGTAATGCCTTCAATTCGACTGGCTGATTTAGCTCAGCAGTTGGATGCAGAATTACACGGTGATGGCGATATCGTCATCACCGCTGTTGCGTCCATGCAATCTGCTAAAGCTGGCAACATCACTTTCATGGTAAGTCCTAAGTACCGTGAACACCTGGCTCAATGCCAGGCGTCTGCCGTTGTTCTGACGCAGGACGATCTTCCGTTTGCCACAGGCGCTGCTCTGGTAGTGACAAATCCCTACCTGACGTATGCACGCATGGCCCAAATTCTTGATACCACGCCGCAGCCGGCGCAGAACATTGCGGCTAGTGCCTCAATTGATCCGACGGCTCAGCTGGGTAACAACGTTGCAGTTGGTGCAAACGCTGTCATTGAATCCGGCGTTGTGCTGGGTGACAACGTGGTGATTGGTCCAGGCTGCTTTGTTGGTAAAAATACGAAGATTGGTGCAGGGTCCCGCTTGTGGGCCAATGTATCTGTCTACCATGAGGTTGAGATTGGCGAAAATTGCCTCATTCAATCCAGCACGGTGATTGGTTCTGACGGTTTCGGTTACGCCAACGATCGGGGTAACTGGGTTAAGATCCCACAGTTGGGTCGCGTGATTATCGGCGATCGTGTTGAGATCGGTGCCTGTACCACTATTGACCGCGGTGCGCTTGACGACACCATTATTGGCAATGGTGTTATCATTGATAATCAGTGCCAGATTGCACATAACGTTGTGATTGGCGACAATACCGCAGTTGCGGGCGGCGTGATCATGGCAGGCAGCCTCAAAATTGGCCGTTACTGCATGATTGGCGGTGCCAGCGTGATCAACGGCCATATGGAAATATGCGACAAAGTGACGGTGACAGGTATGGGCATGGTTATGCGTCCTATCACTGAACCTGGCGTCTATTCCTCAGGCATTCCGCTGCAACCGAACAAGGTCTGGCGTAAAACAGCTGCTCTGGTGATGAATATTGATGATATGAGCAAGCGTCTCAAAGCGATTGAGCGCAAAATCGATCAACAAGACTAAGCGTTCATCCGTTTAACGCTAATTTTCCCGGCCTGTCGGCTTTTTTATAAACCGGCAGGCCGTGTTATTATTGCTACTTAGTACATTTGACAGGAAGAGTATTTTGACTACTGACACTCATACTCTGCATATTGAAGAGATTTTAGAACTTCTGCCGCACCGCTACCCGTTTTTGCTGGTAGACCGTGTGCTGGATTTTGAAGAAGGTCGTTTTCTGCGCGCAGTGAAAAATGTCTCCGTTAACGAGCCTTTCTTCCAGGGACACTTCCCTGGTAAGCCGATCTTCCCGGGTGTGTTGATCCTGGAAGCAATGGCACAGGCAACCGGTATTCTGGCGTTTAAAAGCGTAGGTAAACTTGAGCCGGGTGAACTCTATTACTTCGCAGGTATCGATGAGGCGCGCTTTAAGCGTCCAGTTGTGCCTGGTGATCAGATGATCATGGAAGTCACTTTTGAAAAAACGCGTCGCGGCCTGACTCGCTTCAAAGGCGTAGCTCTGGTTGACGGCAAAGTTGTTTGCGAAGCGACGATGATGTGTGCTCGTAGCCGGGAGTCCTGATACGTGATTGATAAATCTGCCTTTATTCATCCTACTGCCATCGTGGAAACCGGTGCCATCATTGGTGCTAACGTCCACGTTGGCCCGTTCTGTATTGTTGGACCCCATGTCGAAATTGGTGAGGGTACAGTACTGAAATCTCACGTTGTGGTGAATGGTCACACGACCATTGGCTGTAATAACGAGATTTATCAGTTCGCTTCCATCGGTGAAGTTAACCAGGATCTGAAATATGCTGGTGAAGCTACCCGTCTGGAAATTGGCGATCGTAACCGTATTCGTGAAAGCGTCACCATTCATCGTGGAACAGTACAGGGCGGTGGGTTGACGAAGGTAGGCAGCGACAACCTGTTTATGGTTAATGCGCATATCGCGCATGACTGTACCGTGGGTGACCGCTGTATCCTCGCCAACAACGCAACGCTGGCGGGGCACGTATCGGTAGATGATTTCGCAATTATCGGTGGTATGACCGCAGTTCATCAGTTCTGCATCATTGGTGCACACGTGATGGTCGGCGGCTGCTCAGGTGTGGCGCAAGACGTTCCACCTTACGTTATTGCGCAGGGTAACCATGCCACGCCATTTGGCGTGAACATCGAAGGCCTCAAGCGCCGTGGCTTTAGCCGCGAAGCGATTACAGCCATCCGCAACGCGTACAAACTGCTATACCGTAGCGGGAAAACGCTGGAAGAGGCGAAGCCGGAAATTGCCGAGCTGGCGAACAAACACCCTGAAGTGAACGCGTTCATGGAGTTCTTTGACCGTTCAACAAGGGGTCTGATTCGTTAATGGTCGACAGTCGTCCGCTTACGATAGCCCTGGTCGCCGGAGAAACCTCCGGCGATATTCTTGGTGCTGGTCTCATCCGCGCGCTAAAAGCTCGCGTACCTAATGCTCGCTTCGTGGGGGTTGCCGGCCCGCTGATGCAGGCTGAAGGTTGCGAAGCCTGGTATGAGATGGAAGAGCTGGCCGTGATGGGCATCGTTGAGGTGCTGGGGCGTCTGCGTCGCTTACTTCATATTCGTGCCGATCTCACCCGCCGTTTTACCGACCTCAAACCTGATGTGTTTGTCGGTATCGATGCGCCTGATTTCAACATTACCCTCGAAGGGAATTTGAAAAAGCAGGGGATCAAAACCATTCATTACGTCAGTCCGTCCGTCTGGGCGTGGCGACAGAAACGCGTTTTCAAAATCGGGAGATCCACCGATCTGGTGCTGGCTTTCCTGCCTTTCGAAAAAGCGTTTTACGACAGATTTAATGTTCCGTGCCGTTTTATAGGTCATACCATGGCGGATGCGATGCCATTGGATCCGGATAAAAACGCGGCGCGCGACGTACTGGGTATTCCCCATGACGTGCACTGTCTGGCGCTGCTGCCTGGCAGCCGCGGTGCTGAAGTTGAAATGCTGAGCGCCGATTTCCTCAAAACAGCGCAAATTCTTCGCCAGACCTATCCCGACCTTGAAGTGGTCGTGCCGCTGGTGAATGCCAAACGCCGCGAGCAGTTTGAGCGTATCAAAGCGGAAGTCGCCCCGGATCTTCACGTCCGTCTGCTGGACGGGAAAGGACGGGAAGCGATGTATGCGAGTGATGCCGCGCTGCTGGCCTCCGGCACGGCGGCGCTGGAGTGTATGCTGGCGAAATGCCCGATGGTGGTCGGTTATCGCATGAAGCCGTTCACCTTCTGGCTGGCAAAACGTCTGGTGAAAACGGATTATGTCTCCCTGCCAAACCTGCTTGCCGGTCGCGAGCTGGTGAAAGAGTTGTTGCAGGATGAGTGCCAGCCGCAGGCGCTCGCGGATGCACTGCTGCCGCTGCTGGCAAACGGCAAGACCAGCCACGAGATGCACGATACCTTCCGTGAACTGCATCAACTGATCCGCTGTAATGCTGATGAGCAAGCGGCTGATGCGGTGCTGGAGCTAGCAAAATGATGGAATTTGTTTATCCTCACACCCACCTTGTGGCGGGCGTGGACGAAGTAGGACGCGGCCCGTTGGTAGGCGCAGTGGTCACCGCGGCGGTGATCCTCGATCCGGCTCGTCCCATTATCGGGCTGAACGACTCTAAAAAATTGTCTGAAAAGCGCCGGCTGGCGTTGTTTAGTGAGATTCAGGAGAAGGCGCTGTCCTGGAGCCTGGGGCGCGCTGAACCGCATGAAATAGACGAGCTGAATATTTTGCATGCTACGATGCTGGCGATGCAGCGTGCGGTAGCGGGTTTGAAAATTCCCCCTGAATATGTCCTGATTGACGGCAACCGCTGTCCGGCACTGCCAATGCCTTCAATGGCGGTCGTCAAAGGCGATAGCCGGGTCGCAGAAATCAGCGCGGCTTCTATTATTGCCAAAGTGACGCGCGACGCCGAAATGGCCGCGCTGGACCTCACTTACCCTCAGTATGGTTTCGCCCAGCATAAGGGGTATCCCACACCTTTCCATCTGGAAAGGCTGGCTGAACATGGCGCAACCGAACACCACCGTCGCAGCTTTGGCCCGGTGAAGCGCGCGCTGGGACGGGTGTCCTGAATCAATACGCAAGTAATTAAGTAACGCGGAATCTGAAGATGGCTGAACCACGTTTCGTACACCTGCGGGTGCATAGCGACTACTCCATGATCGATGGGCTGGCAAAGACCGGACCGCTGGTAAAAAAGGCGGCCGCGCTCGGCATGCCTGCGCTGGCGATCACCGATTTTACCAACCTGTGTGGCCTGGTGAAGTTCTACGGAACCGCGCATGGTGCCGGGTTAAAGCCAATTGTCGGCGCGGATTTTCATGTCCAGAGCGAGCTGCTCGGCGATGAAATGACGCAGATCTCCGTGTTGGCGATGAACAACACCGGTTATCAGAACCTTACCCTGCTTATCTCTAAAGCCTATCAGCGTGGATATGGTGCGATGGGCCCGTGGATCGACCGCGACTGGCTGGCAGAGCTGAACGAAGGCCTGCTGCTGATTTCCGGCGGTCGCATGGGCGATGTCGGCAAGTGTCTGCTGCGTGGCAACAGTGCGCTGGTGGATCAGTGCGTCTCGTTCTACGAGGAGTATTTCCCGGATCGCTACTATCTTGAGCTGATCCGCACCGGGCGTGCGGACGAAGAGAGCTATCTGCATGCCGCCGTGGCACTTGCAGAAGAGCGCGGTCTGCCTGTGGTGGCCACCAACGATGTCCGTTTCCTCGAAGCGGGCGATTTTGACGCACATGAAATTCGTGTGGCGATCCATGACGGCTTCACCCTCGACGATCCTAAACGTCCGCGTAACTACTCCTCTCAGCAGTATATGCGCAACGAAGAGGAGATGTGTGAGCTCTTCTCTGACATCCCGGAAGCGCTGGAAAACAGCGTTGAAATAGCAAAACGCTGTAACGTCACCGTGCGTCTCGGTGAGTACTTCCTGCCGCAGTTCCCGACGGGTGACATGACCACGGAAGATTTCCTGGTCGTAAAATCGAAGGAAGGCCTGGAAGAGCGTCTGGAGTTCCTGTTCCCGGATGAAGCCGTTCGCAAAGAGAAACGCCCACCGTACGATGAACGTCTGGATATTGAACTCCAGGTGATCAACCAGATGGGCTTCCCCGGCTACTTCCTGATCGTTATGGAGTTTATCCAGTGGTCGAAAGATAACGGCGTGCCGGTCGGGCCGGGGCGTGGCTCCGGAGCAGGATCGCTTGTGGCCTATGCGCTTAAAATTACCGATCTCGACCCGCTGGAGTTTGACCTGCTGTTCGAACGTTTCCTTAACCCGGAACGTGTTTCCATGCCCGACTTTGACGTCGACTTCTGCATGGAGAAACGCGACCAGGTGATCGAGCACGTCGCCGATATGTACGGCCGTGATGCGGTATCGCAGATTATTACGTTCGGTACGATGGCGGCGAAAGCGGTTATCCGTGACGTCGGCCGCGTGCTGGGCCACCCGTACGGGTTTGTGGATCGTATTTCTAAGCTGGTGCCGCCCGATCCGGGCATGACGCTGGCAAAAGCGTTTGAAGCCGAACCTCAGCTGCCGGAAATCTACGAAGCCGACGAAGAAGTTAAAGCGTTGATCGACATGGCGCGCAAGCTGGAAGGCGTCACGCGTAACGCCGGTAAGCATGCGGGGGGCGTGGTTATCGCCCCGACCAAAATCACCGACTTCGCACCGCTATACTGCGATGAAGCGGGCCAGCACCCGGTTACCCAGTTCGATAAGAACGACGTAGAATACGCCGGGCTGGTGAAGTTCGACTTCCTTGGCCTGCGAACACTGACGATCATCGACTGGGCGCTGAAGATGATCAACCCGCGCCGGGAAAAGCAGGGCCTTGAGCCAATAGACATCGCTGCCATCCCGCTGGATGACAAAAAAAGTTTCGACATGCTGCAGCGCTCGGAGACTACCGCCGTCTTCCAGCTTGAATCCCGCGGCATGAAAGATCTGATTAAGCGTCTGCAGCCTGACTGCTTCGAAGATATGATCGCACTGGTGGCCCTGTTCCGTCCGGGCCCGCTGCAGTCGGGGATGGTAGATAACTTTATCGACCGTAAGCACGGGCGCGAAGAGATTTCCTACCCGGACGTTCAGTGGCAGCACGAAAGCCTGAAGCCGGTGCTGGAGCCAACCTACGGCATCATCCTGTATCAGGAACAGGTGATGCAGATTGCCCAGGTGCTTTCCGGCTATACCCTCGGCGGCGCGGACATGCTGCGACGTGCAATGGGTAAGAAAAAGCCGGAAGAGATGGCCAAGCAGCGAGGCACTTTCGAAGAAGGCGCGAGAAAAAACGGCGTTGATGGTGAACTGGCGATTAAGATCTTTGACCTGGTGGAGAAATTCGCCGGGTACGGATTTAACAAATCCCACTCCGCCGCCTATGCTTTGGTGTCGTATCAAACGCTGTGGCTGAAAGCGCACTATCCTGCTGAATTTATGGCGGCGGTAATGACGGCCGATATGGACAACACCGAGAAGGTGGTTGGCCTGGTGGACGAGTGCTGGCGCATGGGGCTCAAGATCCTGCCGCCTGACATTAACTCGGGTCTCTATCACTTCCACGTCAACGACGACGGGGAGATCGTTTATGGGATCGGCGCGATCAAAGGCGTGGGTGAAGGCCCGATCGAGGCGATCATCGAAGCGCGTAACAACGGCGGGTATTTCCGCGAGCTGTTCGATCTTTGCGCCCGTACCGATACCAAAAAATTGAACCGCCGCGTGCTGGAAAAACTGATCATGTCTGGCGCGTTTGACAGGCTAGGGCCACACCGCGCCGCGCTGATGAACTCGCTCGGCGACGCCCTGAAAGCGGCGGATCAGCATGCAAAAGCGGAAGCGATTGGTCAGGCGGATATGTTTGGCGTGCTGGCGGAAGAGCCAGAGCAGATTGAACAGTCATACTCCAACTGCCAGCCGTGGCCAGAACAGGTCGTACTGGATGGGGAGCGTGAAACGTTAGGCTTGTACCTGACGGGGCACCCAATCAACCAGTACATCAAAGAAATTGAGCGCTATGTCGGCGGCCATAGGCTAAAAGACATGCATCCGACAGAACGTGGTAAAATCACCACGGCTGCGGGGCTCGTGATTGCTGCAAGGGTAATGGTCACCAAGCGCGGCAATCGTATCGGCATCTGTACGTTGGATGATCGTTCCGGGCGTCTGGAGGTGATGTTATTCACCGACGCGCTGGATAAATACCAGCACTTGCTGGAAAAAGACCGCATACTTATCGTCAGCGGACAGGTCAGCTTTGATGACTTCAGCGGGGGGCTTAAAATGACCGCCCGCGAAGTGATGGACATTGACGAAGCCCGGGAAAAATATGCTCGCGGGCTTGCTATCTCGCTGACGGACAGGCAAATTGATGACCAGCTTTTAAACCGACTCCGTCAGTCTCTGGAACCCCACCGCTCGGGGACCATTCCAGTACATCTCTACTATCAGAGGGCGGATGCACGTGCGCGGTTGCGCTTTGGTGCAACGTGGCGTGTCTCTCCGAGCGATCGTTTACTGAACGATCTCCGTGGCCTCATTGGTTCGGAGCAGGTGGAACTGGAGTTTGACTAATACAGGAATACTATGAGTCTGAATTTCCTTGATTTCGAACAGCCGATTGCTGAGCTGGAAGCGAAAATCGATTCTCTGACAGCGGTAAGCCGTCAGGATGAAAAACTGGATATTAACATCGACGAAGAAGTGCATCGTCTGCGCGAGAAAAGCGTAGAACTGACGCGCAAAATCTTTGCCGATCTCGGCGCATGGCAGGTGGCCCAGCTGGCACGCCATCCACAGCGTCCGTACACCCTGGATTATGTCCGCCTGGCGTTTGACGAATTTGACGAACTGGCAGGCGATCGCGCATACGCTGACGATAAAGCTATCGTTGGCGGTATCGCGCGTCTGGACGGACGCCCGGTGATGATCATTGGTCATCAGAAAGGTCGTGAAACCAAAGAGAAAATCCGTCGTAACTTCGGGATGCCAGCACCAGAAGGCTACCGTAAGGCCCTGCGTCTGATGGAGATGGCTGAACGGTTCAACATGCCTATCATCACTTTCATCGACACCCCGGGTGCTTACCCTGGCGTGGGCGCAGAAGAGCGCGGTCAGTCTGAAGCTATCGCGCGCAACCTGCGCGAGATGTCTCGTCTGAAGGTGCCGGTCATCTGTACCGTTATTGGTGAAGGCGGTTCCGGTGGTGCGCTGGCCATTGGCGTGGGCGATAAAGTGAATATGCTGCAGTACAGCACCTATTCCGTTATCTCCCCGGAAGGCTGTGCGTCCATTCTGTGGAAAAGCGCCGACAAAGCGCCGCTGGCTGCAGAAGCAATGGGCATCATTGCGCCGCGCCTGAAAGAGCTTAAGCTGATCGACTCCATCATCCCGGAACCGCTGGGTGGTGCGCATCGTAAGCCAGAAGTGATGGCCGCTTCCCTGAAAGCACAGCTGCTGGCTGACCTGGCGGATCTGGACGTGCTGAGCAAAGACGATCTGCTCAACCGTCGCTACCAGCGTCTGATGACCTACGGTTACGCGTAAGCTTCACAATTATCTGAAAAGCCGCACACTGTTGCGGCTTTTTTTATACCTGCGGTTTAGCCGGACTATGCTTAGCTAATGTTTTTTAAGGAGGAAGCCCATGAATATCATTGCCATTATGGGGCCACACGGCGTCTTTTATAAAGATGAGCCGATTAAGGAGCTGGAGCAAGCCCTACAGTCGCGCGGGTATCAGCTAATCTGGCCGCACAACAGCGCCGACCTGCTGAAGTTCATCGAGCATAATCCGCGTATCTGTGGCGTGATCTTCGACTGGGATGAATATGACCTCGAACTGTGCAGCGATATCAACAAGCTGAACGAATATCTCCCGCTTTACGCGTTTATCAATACCCACTCAACCATGGACGTCAGCGCCAATGATATGCGAATGGCGCTGTGGTTCTTTGAATATTCGCTCGGCGTGGCGGAGGATATTGCGACCCGCATTCAGCAATATACCGGTGAATATCTCGATAACATTACGCCGCCGTTTACCCGTGCGCTCTTCACCTACGTGAAGGAAGGCAAATATACCTTCTGTACGCCAGGCCATATGGCGGGAACGGCCTATCAAAAAAGCCCTGTGGGCTGCCTGTTCTATGATTTCTTTGGCGGCAACACGCTGAAAGCGGACGTGTCGATTTCAGTCACCGAATTAGGCTCTCTGCTGGATCACACCGGCCCGCATCTGGAGGCCGAAGAGTATATTGCCCGCACCTTTGGTGCTGAACAGAGCTATATGGTGACCAACGGCACCTCGACCTCGAACAAAATCGTCGGGATGTACGCTGCCCCTGCGGGCAGTACCTTGCTGATTGACCGCAACTGTCATAAATCGCTGGCGCATCTGCTGATGATGAGCGACGTCGTGCCGCTCTGGCTGTCACCCACGCGCAACGCGCTCGGTATTCTTGGCGGCATCCCGCGTCGTGAGTTTACGCATGACGCCATAGAAGGTAAGGTCGCGGCGATCCCCGGCGCGAGCTGGCCTGTTCACGCGGTGATCACTAACTCCACCTACGACGGCCTGCTGTACAACACCAACTGGATCAAGCAGACGCTGGATGTGCCGTCGATCCACTTTGATTCAGCGTGGGTGCCGTACACCAATTTCCACCCGATTTACGCCGGTAAAAGCGGTATGAGCGGTGAGCGTGTACCGGGCAAAGTGTTCTTCGAAACGCAGTCGACGCATAAAATGCTGGCTGCGTTTTCGCAGGCTTCGTTAATTCACATCAAAGGTGAGTACGACGAAGATACGTTTAACGAAGCCTTTATGATGCACACCACTACCTCGCCGAGCTATCCGCTGGTGGCCTCGATTGAAACGGCCGCGGCGATGTTGCGCGGCAATCCGGGCAAACGCCTGATCAACCGCTCGGTGGAGCGCGCGCTGCATTTCCGCAAAGAAGTTCAGCGGCTGAAAGATGAAGCCGACGGCTGGTTCTTTGATATCTGGCAGCCGGAAGAGATTGATGAAGCAGAATGCTGGCCCGTCTCGCCCGGCGAAGACTGGCATGGTTTCCAGGATGCCGATGCCGATCATATGTTCCTCGATCCGGTCAAAGTGACGATCCTGACGCCGGGCATGGACGAGCAGGGCATCATGGGTGATGAAGGGATCCCCGCCGCGCTGGTGGCGAAGTTCCTGGACGAGCGCGGCGTGGTGGTGGAGAAAACCGGGCCGTATAACCTACTGTTCCTGTTCAGCATTGGGATCGACAAAACCCGCGCGATGGGGTTGTTGCGCGGCCTGATGGAGTTTAAGCGCGCCTACGATCTCAACCTGCGGGTGAAGAACATGCTGCCGGATCTCTACGCGGAGGATCCTGACTTCTATCGTAATATGCGCATTCAGGATCTGGCTCAGGGGATCCACAAACTGATCCGCCAGCACGACCTGCCGCGTCTGATGCTGCAGGCGTTTGATGTCCTACCGGAAATGAAACTCACGCCACACAAAGCGTGGCAGCGGCAGGTGAAAGGCGAGGTGGAAACCATCGAGCTGGAAAATTTGGTCGGGCGGGTGTCGGCCAACATGATCCTGCCTTATCCGCCGGGTGTTCCGCTTTTAATGCCCGGTGAGATGATCACCGAAGAGAGTCGGGCGGTGCTCGATTTCTTGTTGATGCTCTGCTCTGTCGGACGCCATTATCCGGGCTTTGAGACCGATATCCACGGTGCGAAGCGCGATGAGCAGGGCGTGTACTGGGTGCGAGTCCTAAAATAAAGGTGACCGCTTGCAAGGTGCGGGTTTTCGGTTGTAACGTTCAGGCATCATAAAAAGGAGAAGATATGCTGGGTTTAAAAGCTGTTCATCATATTGCGATTATTGCGACCGATTACGCGAAAAGTAAGTCCTTCTATTGCGATATCCTTGGCTTTACGCTGCTCAGTGAGGCTTACCGCGAGGAGCGCGACTCCTGGAAGGGCGATCTGGCGTTAAACGGGCAGTATGTGATTGAGCTGTTCTCATTTCCTTTTCCGCCTGCGCGTCCTTCCCGCCCGGAAGCCTGCGGCCTGCGCCATCTGGCCTTTAGCGTTGATGACCTTAATAGCGCGGTCAAGCATCTGGAATCGCACGGCGTGATGTGCGAAGCGATACGCGTCGATCCGTTCACCGACAAGCGTTTTACCTTTTTCTGCGACCCCGATGGCCTGCCGCTGGAGCTTTACCAGCAGTAATCGCCATCATGTGTGATAATGCCCGCTTAGTCCGGGCATTTTTTATGTGTAATTTCCTATGACCTCACCCGCTATCGCACAAGCCGTTTCACCGTACCGCCAGCTGCTGGTGGGGTTTAGCGGTGGGCTGGATTCCACCGTTTTGCTCCATCGCCTTAAGCTCTGGCGTGACCAGGTGTCTGACGTCCAGCTCCGGGCGATACATATCCATCACGGGTTAAGTCCTCATGCTGATGCATGGGGAGCGCACTGTGAAGCCCTCTGTGAGGCGTGGAGCATTCCGTTGAGGGTTGAACGCGTGATTCTCCACGAGGAAGGGCTGGGCATTGAGGCGCAGGCGCGCAAGGCCCGCTATGCCGCTTTTGCTCGCGCCTTACTGCCCGGTGAAGCACTCGTTACGGCGCAGCATCTTGACGATCAGTGCGAAACTTTTTTACTTGCGCTTAAGCGGGGCAGTGGTCCGGCGGGGTTATCCGCCATGCCTGAGCGCGCGCGTTTTGCCGGAACCGAATTAATCCGCCCGCTGCTGGGTGAAACACGTGCTTCTCTTGAATCCTGGGCGCATGAATATCAGCTGAGCTGGATTGAGGACGAAAGCAATCAGGACGACAGCTACGATCGTAACTTCCTGCGTCTGCGCGTCTTACCGCTACTGACCGAACGCTGGGAGCACTTTGCTGAAGCGACGGCCAGGAGCGCCACGCTCTGTGCCGAGCAGGAAAGCCTGCTGGATGAGTTGCTGAGTGAAGAGCTGGCCGAGCTGATTTCCTCTGAGGGTGCGCTGGCAATTGCGCCGCTGGAAGCGATGAGTGCGGTACGCCGTGCTGCAGTTTTACGCCGCTGGTTGGCCTCTCATCATGCCGTCATGCCGTCGCGAGCAATGCTCGGCAGAATATGGGATGAAGTGGCGCAGGCGCGAGAAGATGCCACACCGAGCGTTTACCTGAACGGCTTCGAGGTCAGGCGCTATCAGGGCAAACTGTGGTGGGTTAAATCCCGCTGTTCTCTTTCTGATGTTGTTCTCGACTGGCCCTGCCTGGTGGAAGCACTGACATTACCCGCTGGTGCGGGTAGCGTATCCCTGAAGAATGCCGGTCACGTGCGTCTGCCTGAAGCGGATGAGCCCGTTACGGTGCGTTTTAAAGCCGGTGGTTTGCTGCATATCGTCGGGCGTAATGGCGGACGAAAGCTGAAGAAAATCTGGCAGGAGAACAATGTGCCGCCCTGGCTGCGCGATACCACGCCGCTGCTGTTTTATGGTGAGACGCTTATTGCCGCTGCGGGCGTGTTTATCACTGAAGAAGGGTGGACAGAAAAGGGCGTTTCGTTTGAGTGGAATGCGTAACGGGCAGCCGGGCTGCCCGTGAGTGTCATCAGGATTCGCTTACCACAACGGTACCGATTTCCGGATGGCTGAAGCTGGCAATTTTGTCCAGACGAAGCTCGCGCGTCGCGCCGGCATCTTCCACTATCAGATATTCCACATTCTTACGTGAAACCAAATCGCTGGCTTTCGCCTTCAACACTTCGCCATCTTTTAGCTCCAGCGTCAGTATTAAATGATGCTGGCAGGCGAGTTCGAGGTTGTCATAGTCATCACAATTGATGGGTTGATAAGTATCATTCATCGACATAATCGCTCACCAGTAAATTCGCCGCAGCATACGCTGCTTTTTCCCTGACCGACTCTGAAAGGCTCTCATCAGAGGCCACTTCATTAAGCACCTTCAATACACAGCCCAACGCGTCCGGGACATACCCCAGATCGCCGCTGGCGATTTCCGCATACCGTTTGCGAATTAACTCACAATAATTATTCACATCCCCTCCCGCCAGCGCACTGACTTACTGTGAGATATCATTAAGCCTACGAAGATAAACTCGGTTTAGCAAGGTGACTATACCATACTCATTTAAGCAATATCAGCGCCTTGATAGCGCACTATTCATCACCTCGTAACAGCGTTTTGCTCCGGTTTTCGCTACAATGTCCGCCTGAATCGAAAGGAGTTCTCTGATGGCGCTGAAAGCGACAATTTATAAAGCTGTGGTCAATGTGGCGGATCTTGACCGCAACCAGTTCCTCGATGCGTCATTGACGCTGGCGCGTCACCCCTCTGAAACCCAGGAACGCATGATGCTGCGCCTGCTGGCGTGGATTAAATACGCCGACGAGCGTTTGCAATTTACGCGTGGTTTGAGTGCGGAAGATGAACCCGAAGCCTGGCTGCGCAACGATCATCTCGGTATCGATTTGTGGATTGAGCTTGGCCTGCCGGATGAGCGCAGGATTAAAAAGGCGTGCACCCAGTCCGCTGACGTGGCGTTATTCGCGTATAATCAACGCGCTGCGGAGATCTGGTGGCAGCAAAACAAGAGCAAGTGCGGACAGTTTAAAAATCTCACCGTCTGGTATCTGGATGATGAGCAGCTGGCGCAACTGAGCGAGTTTGCTGGCCGAACGATGGTCCTGCAGGCGACGATTCAGGACGGTGCGATCTGGCTTTCTGATTCTCAGAATAATCTGGAAATCCATTTGACGGCGTGGCAACCGGCGTCATGATTGTTTTGTCCCGAAACGTCAGCATTCCGGATAACGAGCTGGAGATCACTGCCATCCGGGCGCAGGGCGCGGGCGGTCAGCACGTTAACAAGGCCTCAACGGCTATCCATTTGCGCTTTGACATTCGGGCCTCCAGCCTGCCAGAGTATTATAAAGAAAGTCTGCTTGCCGCCAGCCATCATCTGATCACCAGCGATGGCGTCATTGTGATTAAAGCGCAGGAGTACCGCAGCCAGGAGTTAAACCGGGAAGCGGCGATTGCGAGGCTGGTGGCGATGATTAAAGAATTAACGACAGTGCAGAAAAGCCGTCGGGCAACGCGGCCCACACGTGCATCGAAAGAGCGTCGGCTATCGTCAAAGGCGCAGAAATCCACAGTGAAAGCACTACGCGGTAAAGTTCGTCGCCCTATAGAGTGACGAAAGGGAACACACTTTTCATAAGGAATTCATTGTGAAAAAAGTATTATGGTCAGCGCTGGCAGTGAGTACGCTGTTTGCGCTTTTTGGGTGTAACAACCGTTCGGAAACGCAGGTATTACAGCCTACGCAAACGGAAGAATTAAAGCCGATGCAGCAGAGCTGGCGTGGCGTATTGCCTTGTGCGGACTGTGAGGGCATCGAAACATCCCTGTTCCTGCAAAAAGACGGCACATGGGTAATGAACCAGCGCTATCAGGGCGCGAAAGAGCCTTCTTCGTTTGGGACTTACGGCACCTGGGCACGTACGGCTGAGAAGCTGGTCCTGACGGATACGACCGGGGAGAAAACCTGGTTCCGCCCTAAAGGTGACAGCATGGAAATGCTTGACCGTGAAGGCAATCCTATTGAGTCTCAGTTCAATTACACGCTCGCCCCGGTAAAAGCGGCACTGCCTGCCACGCCAATGGCGATGCGAGGAATGTATTTCTACATGGCAGATGCGGCAATCTTCACCGATTGCGTCACCGGTAAGAAAGTCAGCGTGGCAAACAATGCTCAGCTGGAGCGTGATTATGCCGTGGCGCGCGGCAACGACAGCAAGCCGGTTCTGCTGACGGTGGATGGTCACTTTACCCTGGAGCCGAACCCGGACAGCGGTGAGATGGTGAAAACTCTGGTGGCCGATAAAGACGCGAAATTTGTTGCAGGTAAAAACTGCGACAGTAAATAAGCTGACGTAGCGCCATTAAAAAACCCCGCCGGAGCGGGGTTTTTTGTTTCTTAACCTTTAATGGCTTTCACCAGGTAATCAAGAATGTCGCCAGTCTTGATCATCTGTTTCTCGCCGCTGCGACGGTATTTGTATTCAATCTCGTCGCTGTCGAGGTTACGGTCGCCGATGACAACGGTGTGCGGAATACCGATCAGTTCCATATCAGCAAACATCACGCCAGGACGCTCTTTACGGTCATCCATCAGCACGTCGATGCCCTTGGCGCGCAGCTCAGCGTAAAGTTTTTCCGCCAGTTCCTGCACGCGGTAAGACTTATGCATGTTCATTGGCAGAATCGCAACCTGGAACGGCGCGATGTTGTCAGGCCAGACGATGCCTCGTTCGTCGTAATTTTGCTCGATAGCCGCAGCAACTACGCGCGTCACCCCTATACCGTAGCAGCCCATTGTCAGAACCTGGTTACGGCCATCTTCGCCCTGAACGGCAGCGTTCATCGCGCGGGAGTATTTATCGCCCAGCTGGAAGATATGACCCACTTCGATACCGCGCTTGATCATCAGCGTACCCTGGCCGTCCGGGCTTGGATCGCCTGCAACCACGTTACGGATGTCAGCCACTTCTGGCGTCGCCACGTCGCGATCCCAGTTGATGCCGAAGTAGTGCTTACCGTCGATGTTTGCACCAGCAGAGAAGTCGCTCATTGCGGCAACCGTGCGGTCAATAACAACCGGAACCGGCAGATTGACTGGACCCAGTGAACCTGGACCCGCATTCACAACGGCGCGGATTTCCGCTTCCGTGGCGAAGGTCAGCGGGCTGGCAACCTGCGGCAGCTTCTCGGCTTTCACTTCGTTCAGCTCGTGATCGCCACGGACCAGCAGGGCAACCAGCGGGTATGCGCTACCTTCGGTGGATTTCACCAGCAAGGTTTTTACCGTTTTCTCAATCGGCAGGTTGAACTGTTCAACCAGCTCGGCGATGGTTTTCGCGTTTGGCGTATCAACCAGCTTCATCTCTTCGGTGGCTGCAGCGCGTGGCGTTTTTGGTGCCAGTGCTTCAGCAAACTCGATGTTCGCCGCGTAATCAGAGGAGTCAGAGAAGATCACATCGTCTTCACCACTCTGTGCCAGTACCTGGAACTCATGGGATGCGCTACCGCCAATAGAACCGGTATCAGCCTGCACCGCACGGAAATCCAGACCCATGCGGGAGAAGATTTTGCTGTACGCAGCGTACATGGCGTCGTAAGTCTCTTGCAGCGATTCCTGAGAAGTATGGAAAGAGTAGGCGTCTTTCATCAGGAATTCGCGAGAGCGCATGACGCCAAAGCGTGGACGCACTTCGTCACGGAATTTAGTCTGGATCTGGAAGAAGTTCAGCGGCAACTGTTTGTATGAGCTCAGCTCATTACGGATCAGATCGGTAATGACTTCTTCATGCGTTGGGCCGAGGACAAACGGACGATCGCCGCGATCGGCAATACGCAGCAGTTCCGGACCGTACTGCTCCCAGCGACCGCTCTCCTGCCACAGTTCAGAGGGCTGAACGACCGGCATTAACACCTCGATAGCACCGGCGTTGTTCATCTCTTCACGCACGATGTTTTCGACTTTTTTCAGGACGCGCACGCCGGTCGGCAGCCAGGTGTATAACCCGGAGGCCAGCTTGCGGATCATCCCGGCGCGCAGCATCAGCTGATGGCTGATCACTTCGGCGTCGGCAGGTGTCTCCTTTAAAGTGGAGAGCAGATATTGGCTAGTACGCATGTTGTTACGGTTCCGTTTCGACGAGTAGGGCTGGCTTAAAGGCCAACCTGACACAAAAAAAGTGGTTTAGTTTACCAGTGTGGCAAAGATGCCAAAAGAGAGGAGGTTAAAATTACCTGGGTTCCAGGGCAAACACTTCAAAACCTGCCCCGGTTACGCGCCAGCGCACGTTAAAATCCAGTAGCCAGACGGCATAGGTTTTACCGGCTTCCTCTTCTTTTCGGTAGGCGGGACGAGGGTCCTGCGCCAGTACTTCAACGATAAAGTCCCGAAGATGGGGATAACGCTTTTCGAGCTGATGTATCTGGACGGTGAGCTCAGGCGTGAAGTGTACCGGCATATCGGCCTGTGGGGCGTCCTGAGCATAACTTGCCCGGGCGTCCGGTAGCGCTTCAGCGAAAGGCAAATACGGCTTGATGTCGATAACCGGCGTGCCATCCACCAGGTCAAGACTGCCTAACTCGAGGATCACTTGATCCTTCTGACAGCGTATACCTTTCAGTTCAACCAGCGACATGCCGATGGGGTTGGGACGAAAGGTCGAACGGGTGGCGAAAACACCCATTCTTGCATTTCCTCCCAGACGAGGAGGGCGCACCGTAGGGCGCCAGCCACCTTCCATGGTCTGGTGAAACACAAAGACAACCCACAGGTGGCTGAAGGCGTCGAGCCCGCGTACCGCATCGGCCTGATTGTAGGGCGCGATCAGATGAAGCTCGCCGCCGCCCCGTGTCACCAGACCGGGCTGGCGCGGTACGGCGAATTTCTCTTTATAAGGAGAGTGGATAACGCCTATTTGCTCAAACTGAAATGCACTCATTTCGCCGTAATGTTTAGTGCAGAACCGATACAAACAGCCTGACGATAACATCCTGGCGTACCGCTGGTCACTTCACAGCTGTGCAGCAGCACCGCGTTGGCTTTCATTTTGGACGCGTTAATCTGCATACGCTTGCGGGCCGTTGGAATGTTTGGAGGAGAGTCCTGATTCGTTGCCTGGCAGGATTCGCCGCTCACTTCACCCAGTTCACGGAATGGCTTGCCCACGAGATCGTCGGCTTTAGTGATAATGCGTACCGGTGCAGGGCGAGGCGCTTTCGGTTTTGCTGGCTCCGCTTTTGGCGGGGTTGCTGTGCTTTGAACAGGTTCAACAGGAGATCTGCTTAGCATAGAACAGCCGCTCAGCATGAGTGCTAAGAGACAGATCGGTAAAGCACGCATAATAGTTCCTCAATGGATAATCAAAACAACGGATATTGAATCAGTTGCCTGCATAAATGACAAGACGGGCATAAGCCCGTCCTGATGATATTACACTGAGAGGAGATTACCAGCCTTTAACAGCACCGCCGTTAAACACCTTGTTGGCTTCCTGGTAAACTTCGTCAGACTGATAAGCCTGAACAAATTTCTTCACGTTTTCCGCGTCTTTGTTGTCTTCGCGAGTCACGATCAGGTTGACGTATGGGGAGTCTTTATCTTCAACGAAGATGCCGTCTTTCGCAGGGGTCAGGCCGATCTGGCTGGCGTAAGTGGTGTTGATCACCGCCAGTGCGATCTGTGCATCGTCAAGTGAACGTGGCAACTGTGGTGCTTCCAGCTCAACCAGTTTCAGATTTTTCGGATTCTCGATAACGTCCAGTGCAGTCGGCAGCAAACCCACGCCGTCTTTCAGTTTAATCAGGCCCACTTTCTGCAGCAGCAGCAGGGAGCGACCGAGGTTTGTTGGGTCGTTAGGGATCGCGACCTGGGAGCCAGGCTGCAGTTCATCAAGCGATTTGATTTTTTTCGAGTAACCGGCAATTGGGTAAACGAAGGTGTTACCGGCCGCAACGAGCTTGTAGCCGCGATCTTTGATCTGCTGATCCAGGTATGGTTTGTGCTGGAAGGCGTTGGCGTCAATATCGCCTTTGCTCAGCGCTTCGTTCGGCAGCACGTAATCGTTGAAGGTTACCAGCTCAACGTCCAGACCATATTTTTCTTTCGCCACTTTCTGCGCAACTTCAGCAACCTGCTGCTCAGCACCCACGATAACGCCCACTTTAATGTGGTTTGGATCTTTTTCGTCCTGACCGCAACCCACCAGTGCCAGAGAGCCGATCAGCGCGCCTACCGCTGCAAGGGTCTTTAATTTAAACGCCATGTTTTATCCTTAACTCGTCGAGTTTGTGTTGTGTGTAACGTTATTTGTGAGTAACAGCCCGGACGATGCGATCGCCAGAGAATTGGATTAAGTAAACCAGCACAACCAGCAATACCAGAACGGTATTCATTACGGTAGCGTTATAACCAATATAGCCATATTGATAGCCGATCTGGCCTAAACCGCCAGCACCCACTGCGCCACCCATCGCGGAATAGCCGACCAGCGTGATGAGCGTGATGGTCGCTGCGTTCACCAGGCCAGGCAACGCTTCAGGCAGCAGCACTTTGCGTACGATCTGCATCGGTGTAGCGCCCATTGCGCGGGAGGCTTCGATCAGACCGGTTGGGATCTCCAGCAGGGCGTTTTCCACCATACGGGCGATAAACGGCGCTGCACCTACGGTTAGCGGAACGATGGCCGCCTGCAGACCGATAGACGTTCCGACGATCACGCGAGTAAACGGAATCATCCATACCAGCAGGATAATGAACGGGATGGAACGGAAGATATTCACCAGCGCAGAGAGGGTGCGATACAGCTTCGCGTTCTCAATGATTTGACCCGGACGCGTCACGTACAGCAGGACGCCGACCGGCAGACCAATCACAAAACCAAAGAAGCCCGATACAAAGGTCATTGCCAGCGTTTCCCAAACGCCGCGAACCAGCAGCCACATCATCGGCTCAGACATAACCCAGTACCTCTACTTTTACATGGTGTTCTTGCAGCCAGGCAATCGCCGCCTGGGTTTCTTCTTGTGTCCCGTGCATTTCCGTCAGCATGATGCCGAACTTCACGCCACCGGCGTAATCCATCTGCGCGCTAATGATGTTGTTGTTCACGTTAAAGCGACGGGCAGTTTCGGAAAGCAGTGGAGCGTCAACGGACTGACCGGTGAATTCCATACGCAGCATTGGGACGCTGTCTGCCGTTGCTTCTGTTTTCAGACGTTCCAGATAATCTTCCGGAATATCCAGATGCAGCGTGGACTGAATAAACTGCTGCGCCAGCGGAGTTTTCGGATGCGAGAACACTTCACTTACCGTGTCCTGCTCGATCAGTTCACCGTTACTGATGACCGCCACGCAGTCACAGATGCGTTTCACCACATCCATTTCGTGCGTAATAAGGAGGATCGTCAGGCCCAGGCGACGATTAATATCTTTCAGCAGTTCCAGAATCGAACGAGTGGTCGCCGGGTCCAGTGCGCTGGTCGCTTCATCGCACAGCAGTACCTTAGGATTACTTGCCAGCGCGCGGGCAATGGCCACACGCTGTTTCTGCCCACCGGACAGGTTCGCCGGGTAGCTATCATCTTTATCGCCCAGTCCCACGAGGTCGAGCAGTTCGGTGACGCGACGCTTCACTTCTTCTTTAGGCGTGTTGTCCAGCTCCAGCGGTAATGCGACGTTACCGAAAACGGTACGGGAAGCCAGCAGGTTGAAGTGCTGGAAGATCATGCCAATCTGGCGGCGTGCTTTAGTGAGTTCTTTCTCTGAGAGGGCGGTAAGCTCTTGCCCGCCAACTTCAACGCTGCCCTGGGTTGGACGCTCAAGCAGGTTAACACAACGGATCAGCGTACTTTTACCTGCACCCGATGCGCCAATGACGCCATAAATTTGACCAGCAGGAACATGCAGGCTGACATTGTTCAACGCCTGAATGGTTCGGTTCCCCTGCTGGAACACTTTGGTGATATTGGAAAGTTTAATCATTAGATTATTTTTATCATATGTAAGTTAGCCGTGGCATTTTGTTCTGCCAGATACGGGTGATGACCGTAAACAAAACGGATGTTAAGGCATCCAGACGTCTAAATCAATCCAACTCTGTGCGATGAGCACTTTATTGCGCTGCGATTCATGAGATACTAGCGGAACATGCCTTTTTCAGGAGCAAACCGGTGGCAAAATCAGTACCCGCAATTTTTCTCGATCGTGATGGCACTATTAATGTGGATCATGGTTACGTCCATGAGATTGATGAGTTCGAGTTTATCGAGGGCGCAATAGATGCCATGCGCCAGCTGAAAGAGATGGGTTATGCGCTGGTGGTTGTGACTAACCAGTCCGGTATTGCACGCGGTAAATTCACCGAAGCGCAGTTCGAGACGCTGACGGAATGGATGGACTGGTCGCTGGCCGATCGCGGTGTGGATCTCGACGGCATCTATTATTGTCCGCATCACCCGCAGGGAACGGTAGAAGAGTATCGCCAGACCTGTGATTGCCGTAAACCGCATCCGGGGATGTTCATCTCTGCGCAGGAATTTCTGCACATTGATATGGCTGCCTCTTATATGGTGGGCGATAAACTGGAAGATATGCAGGCAGCTGCTGCTGCGGGGGTTGGGACCAAAATATTAGTTCGCACCGGTAAGCCAGTGACGCCAGAAGCAGAGAATGCAGCAGATTGGGTAATTAATAGTCTGGCAGACCTGCCTGAAGAGATTAAAAAGCACCAAAAATAGCCTTTTTGGTGAAAAGGTGAGCGGTCGAAATAAAAATGCATATTTCCGCTTGTCATTCCTCGGCGGCTCCCTATAATGCGCCTCCATCGACACGGCAGATGTGAATCACTTCACAAACAACCGGGTCGGTTGAAGAGAAAAAATCCTGAAATAACGGGTTGACTCTGAAAGAGGAAAGCGTAATATACGCCACC